>Ga0315268_10000011_pt1 | contig 204448 bp, 194 predicted proteins | sample C1_top_MG_FD_204535 | JGI IMG/M metagenome (GOLD analysis project Ga0315268, IMG submission 204535) | Sediment microbial communities from Yellowstone Lake, YNP, Wyoming, USA - C1_top | ecosystem: Environmental > Aquatic > Freshwater > Lake > Sediment | place: USA: Wyoming | collected 2017-08-01
CCTGCACGATCTCCCACTTCTCCTCCGGGGTCCTCTGTACACGCGCTTTCCTGCTCATGTTGCCTCCTGTTGGGAGGCCCTGATCTTACCTAATTGCGGTGTCCAGTTTTAGAGGGGGGCACTACAAGGTCTTCGATAACACTGATGGCAAGAGCAAGTTCGGTGGGCTTTGGCGCAGCAAGTTCGTGGACAGCCTCATTGCCCATGAATCGGAAGTGATGCAAGTTCCGTATGATATTTTTGTTTGGTAGAAGAACTGTGAGTCCTTCACTTTTGACTTTGAGATTCCTTCCCCTGATTCGCCTATCCTGACAAATACCTTCTAGGAGGGCACGCAATCCGGCTGCGCACAGAATTGGGGCTTTTCGGTTGTAACAGGAAATCGCTTCCTTGTAGAGAGCAGCTAACTTTGGTTTTAACTTTGTATAGGGCTTCGCGGCAAGGTCATTCTGAGAGCGTTCGGGATAATAGAAAAGGTCTGAGTAATACTCAATTCCGTCCGCCCCATCCGACGTTAGCATCTCGGAATTTGAATATTCTTCCTCAAGAAGCCCGTGCTCACAACCCATGCAAATCCACAAGCGATAAGTCAAATGTTCTTGGAAGTCCCAATCGGCGGAACTAGTCTTTAGGATGTGTTCGCCTTTCAAGTCGTGGTTCGTATTCTGTTTACAATAATTGCAGTAAATTCGCTTCTTCTTGGGGGTTTCTTCAGTCATTCAGGTGCCTCACGCATGGAAGCCTATTAAGGTATATGATAACTGTCAAGCAGTGGATGCTTGTCGGTAGTGTTTCGGAGGGCATTACCGTAAAATAACAGAATGTCAGTAGGCTCCCACACCATTCCGCGATTCTATTTGGAACAATTTGCTAACCCCACAAGGGGCAAAGGCAAATCGGGAAAAGTTTGGGTCTACCAGAAAGGGATGCAGGCTCAGTTAAGGGCCACAAGGGCACAAGGGTACGAGAACGGATATTTTGGCTATGTTCGTCCCGATGGAAGCGTGGATGAATCACTAGAAGAACGACTGGGAAAACTTGAATACGAATGTAACGACATCCTAGTTTGCTCCAAGAGTGAACTGTGTGATTTGCGGTCGCTGGCCAACAGGAACAGACTCGCCTTTTACGTGACTCTGCTTTTTCAGCGTTCCACTTCCAGGAGAAAATTCTCCGCTGGAAACTGGCTAAAGATAAAAGAGCCTTATCTAAAGCTCGCGTCTAACGAGGAGTACGTACGAGACGTTGCTGCACATTTCAGCGAGTCCGCTGGCGAGCAAATAACACCAGAGCAAATCAGCGAGATGATTCAGAACCAAGCGGCGCAATTTGCGCGCGAAGACGTCATCAAGAATACCTTCCTCGCAGAGCTTCTGCTTAACGTAGAGGGGATAAAAAGGGAATTGGTGTCAAAGCCGTGGCAGGTGTGGCAAGCGCCGAGTGGTGCGGAATTTGTGACTTCTGACAATCCACTCGTCACCTTTCTTCCTATCACTGAGGAAGTATGGCACCCAGGTCACGGTTTCCATAGACCAGGCGTAGTGGTTGCATTTCCATTGGCTCCCACAGCCTGTTTAATGATGGGCATTGTTGGAAAAGAGTTTAAGAGCGTGAGCGAAGCCACCGTCATGCGGCTGAATGATATAGTCATTCGCGCTTCTGACAGGTTCGTGTATGCAAAGACGCCTGATGAAAAAATCGCCAAAATGGTGGAAGAGGTGGGGGGAACATCGGTACCCGGTAAGAACGCCTTTGTCGGAGCGTACCCGGACGAAAAACGAATTGAAGAGCATCTGCGGAGCGCGATGAGAATCCGCAGACGACCTGCGAAGTGACAGCAGTTGGCAACAATTGAAGCCGGGAGCGGTTGGTAGCGCCTTCGTTCGGTGAGACTTAGAAATATGGAATTGCAGTTCAATCCCCACCGCATTGTGTGCAATTCTGCGGGAAAGATTTGGGAAAGAAGTCAAATCCGCTAGACGCCTGTTAAGTCGCACAGAATCAACGGGCCACTAGTTCTAGTACGTTCTCATAACCCGAAGGTCGTTGGTTCAAATCCAACCCCCGCAACCACTTAAGAGATTTTATAGGCAAGGCTTCCGGAACTCCACCGGAAGCCTTTTTTTCTTTTACCCGGTATTTTTGCGCGCAACGCAGCTACCAGGTGTTGTAGGGGGTGTTCTCAACGGAAGAAACGAGGGGGGAATTGGAGTGGACGTCGGTCAGGCCGGTGGAGTTCTGGTCGGGGCTGAGGAGGACGTCTTCGAACTTGAGTTGCCAGTCGCGCTGCTGGGTGATGGGGTCTTTGGGGATTTCGCGGAGATAGCCGGCGCTGACAAGGTCTTCGAGGGATTGCGGGGCGGCGAGTTTGTCCACGGTGTACTGCTCGATGGCCTGGCGCATGGTCTTGAGGTCGGACATGAGGGTGGCTTCGCGGGCGCGCTGGACGGAGCGGTCATAGCGGCCGGCGGCGATGCCCACGAGAATGGCGATGATGGCGAGAACGACCATCATCTCGAGCAGGGTGAAGCCCGCGGCGGAGCGCAGCGTCCGGCGGGGAAGTGGCGAAGTTTTACCAATCAGCATAGCGTGTCCCATCGAGTGCCGTTCCGGTGGATTGAGAATAGACATCAAAAACGTTCTTGCCGCCCCAGGAGCGGGAGTCGGGGTCGTCCTGGACGGCGCGGAGGCCCCATTCGGCGCGGCCGGTCATGGGGTCGGCGGGAATCTGGCGCAGGAAGCGGACTTTGCGGTCGGCGGTGGCGCCGAGCTGCACGCCGCGGACGAGGGTTTCAAGGTCCGGGGGATAGCCTTCGCTGCCGACTTCGACGCGAATGAGGTTGCGGTCGGCGGCGTCCTTGTAATGGTCGATGGCGTCGCGGATTTCGCGGAGGTTGCGGCGGAGTTCGAGTTCGCGCTGGCGGACGATATTGTGGCGGGCGATGGGCACGGCGGCGGCGGAGAGAACCATGAGAATGGCGCAGGCGATGATGAGTTCGAGCAGGGTCAGCCCCGCCTGGGAAGGAATGCGCCGGAGGTTGCGATGCGGGCGTGGCATGGCGTTAGGAAATTAGATTACCGGGCAACTTGAATCGTTGCTTCGCCGGTCAGCAGCGGGATGGTGGCCTGCTGGGAATTTTTGGCGTTGACCTGCACGATGGAAAGCGCCGAGGAGCCGGGGGCGATGGCCCGGACGACGATGCCCATGAGCGTGCCGGAGCCGCTGACGCCGGAGGTGTTCGGCTGGCGCGTGGCGGAGATGATAGCCTGGCCGCGTTCCTTGTCCACGCGCTGGACGATGGCGATCTCCTGGGTGCCGCCGGAGAGGAAGCCGCCGTGGCGCACCTCTTCGACGCTGATGACCGCAGGATTGTACTGAAGCAACATGGGAATGGAGAAGAGATCCTGGACGTTGTCCACGACGACGCCCAGCGTGACGGTATCGCCGGGCTTGAGATTCTGGAGTTGCGGATCAAAGTGCAGGCGGGCGCCCTGCGGGGAGGCGGGAGGAGGCTGGGCCGCGGCGGGAGGGGGGACGGAAGAGGAAGGCGGAGGAGCGGGCTGGGGGAGTTCCTCGCGGCGGACCTGGATATTGGCATCGGAGCCGGAACTGAGGGAGCGGAGATTGTCGGCGGTGATCGTGGGCAGGCGCACGATGCGGGGAATGAGGACGATTAGGACTTCGTTCTCCTGGTGATCGGTGGTCTGCTGGGAGAAGAGATAGTGCAGGAAGGGAAGTTTGGCGAGGCCGGGCCAGCCTTTGAGGGTTTTGCTGTCCACGCGCTCGATGAGGCCGCCGAGGATATTGACTTCGCCTTCCTTTAGGCGGATTTCGTGGTCAATTTTGCGCTGGCTGATGATGGGCTGCTGGATGCCGCCGATGGAGCTGCTGCCGGTGACGGAAGAGACTTCGATCTGAATTTTAAGGCTGATTTCGTGGTTGGGGTGGACGCGCGGGGTGACGTCCACATTGACGCCAACGTCCTGATATTGAAACTGGGTGTTGACCAGGGGGTTGACGCCGCCGGCGCCGCCGATGCCCACGCCGGCCTGAAAGCTGCCGGTGGCCACGGGGATGCGGTCGCCGATGCGCAGCTTGGCGGGCTGGCCGTCCACGGAGCGAATTTCGGGGTTCTGAATAATTTTGGTGTTGTTGTCGGCGAGGATAGCGGTGGCGGTAGCACCGGGCATGGACAGGCTGTAGTCGCCAGAGGAGAGTTTCTTCAACTGATTGAGGGGCAGGGAAGAGCTGCCGCTGGTGGCGGTGGGCGCGACGCCGCCGGGAGTGAAGCTCAGCGTGGTGTTTTGTCCCGGAAGGATACCGAGGTCGCGGAGACGGTCGAGGCGGGCCTGGAGGACTTCCACCTGGATGACCACTTCAGGCTTGGCCTTGTCGATATCGTTGATGAGTTTTTCGGCGAGGAGCAGTTTGTCCGGTGTGTCGCGGATGATGATGGCGTTCTGGGAATTGACCTGCTGGATGCGCTTGAGGTCGAGGAGCTGGCGGAGGCCGGTGACGACTTCGGTGAGGTCCTGGGGCTGGGTGACATTGGAGAGATAGAAGGTGCGGACCACCTGCTCTTCGTAGTCGCGGCGTTTCTGGGTCTGGTCATTGACGACAAAAATGATGGAGGGCGTGACGGGCTTCCAGAAGGATTTGCTTTGGAGGGAGACGATATCGAGGGCTTGCTCGAGGGTGACGTTATTGATTTCGGTGGTGATGCGCTTGCTTTGAAAATCGGGGTCGAAGACGGCGGTCAGGCCGGCCATTTTGGCAATCGTTTCAAAAATGATGCGAGTGTCATTGGCCATTTTCAAATTGATGAGATTGCGGGAAAGGGGAATGAGCGTGGGAGGGCCTTCGGCAAGAGGAGTTTCGGCGGGCTTGGCGGGGGAGGCGGGGGGAGCGGGTTGCTCGCGCTTTCCGTTAATGAGATCGAGAGTGGCTTGAACTTCCTGCGCGGCGATGGGGCTGGAGGGATCAAGTGCCAGTGCTTTCTGGAATTCGGCGAGGGCGGCGGACAGGTCGTCCTTTTCGCGCAAGAGCTGGCCTTGACGGACGTGAAGCTCACCGGCCTCGAAACGGATTTGATTGACGTGAATTTTATAATTGGCGTTGAACGGGTCGGCTTTCAGTGCCTTCTGGTAATGCTGGAGAGCGGTATCGTAATCGCGCAGAGCTTCGGCGGCGCGGCCCTGTTTATACTCGCCGCCGCCCTTTGGGCAGCCGGTGGCGAACAGAGCGCAGGTCAGAGTCAGCAGGACAGCCTTGCAGCGGCTCATCAACTCTCCAGGAACGTACTTCCCACGGGACGAGGCCAGTCTAGCACCGGGCGGAAAGACGGGCAAGCAGAGGAGGCTGGAGGGGGCTAAAAAGGGAGGCTTGGTGATTTGCGAGAGGTCGGCTAAAATACTGTATTCAAAGAAGAAACCAGGATGCCCAACGACCGAATGCCAGACCCAATCAGCTTACTCGAAACCACGTTTGACCCGGAAGACGAATACCGCCCGGAACCCGAGCCCGAGCCCGCGCCACCGGCGTGGACGGACGGGAGCGTGCGCATCGGCATTCACACGTCCATCGCCAAGAGCTATCTGGACGCGCTGGAATCGGCACGCAGGCTGGGCTGCAATGCGCTGCAAATCTTTTCGGCCAGCCCGCGCATGTGGTCGGCGGGACCGTCGCGCATACCGGAAACGGTGGCGGCGGAGTTCCGCGCACGGAGGGCGGAGCTGGGGCTGGGGCCGCTGGTGATTCACGCGAACTATCTGATCAATCTGGCGTCCACGCAGCCGATGCTGCGCACGCGCTCGATTCAGGCGTTTCAGGACGAACTGGTGCGCGGGATTTCTCTCGGCGCGGATTTTCTGGTGGTGCATCCGGGTTCGCGGGGGGAATCCACGGCGGAGGCCGCGGTGGCTACCGTGGCGGAAAGCATCCGGCAGGCGGTGAAGCGGGTGCGGCTGGGCGGCTTGCGCATCCTGATCGAGAACACGGCGGGGATGGGCACGGCGGTGGGATGGCGACTGGAAGAAGTAGCGGGGATTCTGGGACTGCTGAAGGGCGTGCCGGCGGGCGCCTGCCTGGATACGGCGCATCTCTTCGCGGCGGGCTACGACATTCGCAGCGAAGCGGGGCTGACGCAGACGATTGCCATGATCGAGAGAACCATCGGGCTGGAGCGCGTGCCGGTGATTCACGTGAATGACTCCAAGGTGGCGCTGGGCGGGCGCGTGGACCGGCATGAAAATCTGGGGCAGGGCAAAATCGGAGAGGAAGCGTTTGCGCGATTCCTGCGGCACCCGCGGCTAGGCCCCAGCGGGCCGGACGGATTGCCGGGGCGCGCTTTTCTCCTGGAGACGCCCATTGACGAGCCGGGCGACGACCGGAAAAACGTGAAGCTGTTGTGGGAGCTGGCGGGGAAGACGGAGGAGGCGCCGGAGGCGGAGAAGGGCTATTCGATGCTGACGGCGGCGCTGCAGAAAAAAGTGACCGCGCAGAGGAAGGCCGACAAAAAGAAAAAGACGGCCGAGGAAGCCCTGAAAAACGCGAAAAAGAAGAAAGGCTAAGCGAAGCGTGGCGGACTACACTCCTCAGGAAATCGAAGCGAAATGGCAGAAGCGCTGGGAAGACGAGCGGGTCTTCGAGACGGAAGCGGACCCAGCCAAGCCCAAATACTACGTGCTGGAAATGCTGCCCTATCCTTCCGGGACGCTGCACATGGGGCACATGCGCAACTACACCATCGGGGACGTGGTGGCGCGAGTGAAGCGCATGCGCGGGTTCAACGTGATTCATCCCATGGGCTGGGACGCCTTTGGAATGCCGGCGGAAAACGCGGCCATCAAGAACAACACCCATCCGCGGGAATGGACCAACAAGAACATCGTGGAATTCAAGCGGGTGCTGCACCTGTTTGGGTTCAGCTACGACTGGCGGCGGGAGATTTCCACCTGCGAGCCGGAATATTACCGCTGGAATCAGTGGTTTTTCCTGCGCATGCTGGAGCGCGGGCTGGCCTACCGCAAAAAAAGCCGGGTGAACTGGTGCGTGAAATGCGCCACGGTGCTGGCCAACGAGCAGGTGGTCAACGGCGGCTGCTGGCGGCATGAGGATACGCCGGTGGAGGCCAAGGAGATCGAGCAGTGGTTCCTGAAGACCACGGCGTACGCGGAGCAGTTGATTGACGATTTGAAGGAATTGGAAGGCAGTTGGCCCGACCGGGTCATCGCCATGCAGCGCAACTGGATCGGGAAGTCGCAGGGCGCCAAGGTAAAGTTCGCCGTGGCGGAGACGCCGGCGGCGGGGCCGATCGAAGTTTTTACCACGCGCATTGACACGATTTATGGGGCCACGGCGCTGATCCTGGCGCCCAATCATCCGGCGGTGAAGACGCTGCTAGAGGGGTCCCCGGAGAAGGCCAAGGCGGAACCGGCGCTGGCGGCGATGCGGCAGATGTCGGTGAAGGCGGAAGACCTGGCGACGGCGGAGAAGATTGGTTTTTTCACCGGCCGGCATGCGCGTAACCCGTTCAATGGATTGGAGATACCGATTTGGGTGGCCAATTTCGTGCTCATGGAATATGGCACCGGGGCCATCATGGCCGTGCCCGCGCACGATGAGCGGGACTTCGAGTTTGCCACGAAGTACGGGCTGGGCAGGCCGGTGGTGGTGCAGGGCCCGACGGGAGAGCCGGCGAGCGATGCGCCGCCGAAGGAGCCGTTCACGGAGCACGGCAAGAGCGTGAATTCGGGGCCGTACAGCGGCCTGGAAACCGCGGTGGCGATGGACCAGATGGCCGCGGAGGCCGAAGCGAAGGGATTTGGGAAGCGCGAAACGGTCTACCGGCTGAAAGATTGGGGAATTTCGCGGCAGCGCTATTGGGGCACGCCGATTCCGGTGGTTTATTGCACAAAGGATGGATTGGTGCCCGTGCCGGACGAGCAGTTGCCGGTGATTTTGCCGGCGAATCCAAAGCTGACGGGAATGGGCGAATCGCCGCTGGCGGCTACGCCGGAGTTCGTGAACACGACGTGTCCGAAATGCGGCGGGGCGGCGCGGCGGGAGACGGACACGATGGACACGTTCGTGGACTCGTCGTGGTATTTCTACCGTTATTGCGACCCGCACAACGACAAAGCGCCGTTTGATTCGGCCAAAGTGGCCTATTGGATGCCCATTGACCAGTACATCGGCGGAATCACGCACGCGATTCTGCATCTGCTCTATTCGCGGTTCTGGTGCAAGGTGATGCGCGATCTGGGACTGATCCAGCACAAGGAACCGGCTGCGCGGCTCTTTACGCAGGGCATGGTGCAAAAGGGCGGCGTGGCCATGTCTAAATCGCGGGGCAACGTGGTTGGCGCGGAAGAGATGGCGAAAAAGTACGGAGCGGATACGGGGCGGCTGTACACGTTGTTCGCTGCGCCGCCGGAAAAGGATTTGGAGTGGAGCGAGGAGAGCATCGAGGGAGCCTGGCGCTTCCTGAGCCGGGTGTTCCGGCTGGTGGACCGGCATGCGGAAAGAATTGCGGGAGTGCGCGCGGGCGCGGGAGAGATGGCCGGGCTTTCCGACAAGGAGCGGGTGCTGCTGCGCAAGGCGCATGAGACGCTGCGGCGGGTGACCAGCGATTTCGAGACGCGCTGGCATTTCAATTCGGCGATTGCCCTGATCATGGAGCTGGTGAACGAACTGCACGCGCTGGAGCCGCTGGAGGAGGCGGTGCGGCCGGAGATATTGAAAGAGGCGTTGGAACTCGTGACGCTGATGCTGGCGCCGATGACGCCTCATCTGGCGGAAGAGCTTTGGGAGAAGCTGGGGCACAAGGACGGACTGTCGCGGGTGGGCTGGCCGGACTACAATGCGGAGTTGGCCAAAGCGGATGAGGTGGAAGTGATGGTGCAGGTGAACGGGCGGCTGCGCGGGCGGCTGCGCGTGGCGCCGGGGCTGGGCGAGGAAGAGCTGGTGCGGCTGGCGCTGGAAGAGGCGGCGGTGCGGGCGCATACCGAGGGCAAGAGGCTGGTGAAGAAGATTGTGGTGGCGGACAAGCTGGTGAACCTGGTGGTGGCTTGATGGAGACCGGCACGAAGAGGGCGGCGGAAGAGACTCAGGGAGGCTGGATGACGGAACGCGGCGGCGTGGTGGTGCTGGATTTTGGCGGGCAGTATACGCAGTTGATCGCGCGGCGCATCCGCGAGCAGAAAGTGTTTTCGACGATTCTGCCGTGCACGGCGTCGCCGGAGGAGATCCGCAAGCTGGAGCCGGTGGGCATCGTGCTCTCCGGGGGGCCCAGTTCGGTGTATGACGAGGATGCGCCGGTGTGCAGCCCGGAAGTGCTGCAACTGGGCGTGCCGGTGCTGGGGATTTGTTACGGGATGCAATGGATCGCCAAGACGCTGGGCGGGAGAGTGGAAAAGTCCGAGCGGCGGGAATACGGACGCGGGCAGGTGAACATCCCGGCGGGAAACAGTTCCTCGCTCTTTGCGGGGGTGCCGGAATCGCTGCGCATCTGGCTGAGCCACGGGGACAGCGTGCGGGGGCTGCCGCCGGGGTTCCGGGAGACGGCGCGGACGGAGAGCGCGCTGGCGGCCATCGAGGACGCGCAGCGGAAAATCTACGCGGTGCAGTTCCACCCGGAAGTGAATCACACGGAGCGGGGCACGGACATTTTGCGGAATTTCCTGTTCCAGGTATGCGCGGCGAAGCCCGAATGGGGCGGGGAAGCGTTCATTCAGGAGACGGTGGAAGCGGTGAAGCGCAAGGTGGGGCCGCAGCACCGGGTGATTTGCGCGCTGAGCGGCGGGGTGGATTCGACGGTGGCGGCGGCGCTGGTGCACCGGGCCATCGGGGACCGGCTGATCAACGTGTTCGTCAACAGCGGGGTGCTGCGCAAGAACGAATTCGCGGAAACGCTGGAGATGCTGCGGGAACGGCTGGGGCTGCACGTGATTGGGGTGGATGCGACGGACCGTTTTATGGCGCAGCTAAAGGGAGTGAGCGACCCGGAGGAGAAGCGCAAGCGCATCGGGCGGGAGTTCATCGCGGTCTTCGCGGAGCAGGCGGAGGAGTTGCAGAAGGGCGAAGCGCACGGGGAGATCAAGTATCTGGTGCAGGGGACGCTGTACCCGGACGTGATCGAGTCGGTGTCCGTAAAGGGGCCTTCGGCGACGATCAAGACGCATCACAACGTGGGCGGGCTGCCGGAAAAGATGCCCTTTTCGCTGATCGAACCGCTGCGCGACCTGTTCAAGGACGAGGTGCGGCGGATCGGGAAGGAGTTGGGGTTACCGGATGAGGTATTGCTGAAACATCCGTTTCCCGGGCCCGGGCTGGCAGTGCGGCTGCTGGGTGAGGTCACCCGTGAAGATTTGGATACCCTGCGGGAAGCGGATGCCATCGTGGTGGAGGAGATCCGGCGGGCGGGATTGTACAGCAAGGTATGGCAGGCGTTTGCGGTGCTGCTGCCGGTGCGCAGCGTGGGGGTCATGGGGGATTTCCGGACGTATGGGCTGACGGTGGCGGTGCGGGTGGTGGAATCGGAAGACGCCATGACCGCGGACTGGGCGCGACTGCCGGCGGAGGTGCTGGAGCGGATGTCCACGAGGATCGTGAACGAGGTGCGCGGGGTGACGCGGGTGGTTTACGACATCAGCTCGAAACCGCCGAGCACGATTGAGTGGGAGTAAGCGGGGAGACGGAGACACACGGACACGCAAGGCAAAGGAAACGCGCGCCGTGGGGGAAGCAGGCGCGCGTTATTATGCCAGTACGAAGGAAAGAGAGCGTCCTAGCGGTTCGCCATCTTCTGGGTCATGTAAAGGACCAACTTGCGGTCTTCGTCATCGACCTTGCTCAGCAAGCGGCGAAGCTTGTTGAGGAAGCGGGCTTCTTTCCCCGTGCTGCCCCAGGCGATATCGTCCGAAGACTTGCGCTTGGGCAGGTTGGGGAGTACGGGAGGCTCTTCGCCATCGTAGAAGAGTTGATAGAGAGGGACTTCGAGAGCGCGAGCCAGCTTCTCGAGTGTTTCAATGGCCGGAACAGTATGGCCATTTTCGACACGGGAGATGTAACAGCGAAGGAGGCCGGTTCGCTTCTCGATTTCACCTTGCGAAAACTTCTTTTCCTCGCGGAGTGCGCGAAGACGATCACCGATAATCATGCGGGTATTATTGCACGCAGACACTTGGCATGCAAGTTCAAATGTGCTTAAAAAGTGTTAATGTGAAACGATTGTGACAGCAGGCTCTTCAGCGCCGAAGCGGGTTCCCGGAACGCGGCTCACCCACGCCCCGGAGGCGGAAGGACGCCCGGGGAGGCCCACGCCCGCAGGGGGAACCCGCCGGGCGGGCGTGGAGGAAGACCGCGCGCTGGTGGCGCAGGCGCAGGGGGGATCGCGGGAAGCGTTCGAGGAACTGGTGCGCAGGCACCAGCACCGCAGCCTAGCGGTAGCCGGGGGAATATTGCGGCGGCGGGAAGACGCCGAGGACGTGGTGCAGCAGGTTTTTGTGAAGGTATTTCTATCGCTGCGAAATTTCGATCAGCGCGCGGCGTTTTCCACCTGGCTTTACAAAATCACCGTCAATGAGTGCTGGGACTATTTGCGGAAGAAGCGCGTGCGACCGCTCACCTACGAAGCGGATTTGAGCGAGGACCAGGCGCGGCGGTACGCGAGCACGCGGGAGACGGGTTCGGCGGCGGGGTTGGATGCGGGGGTGCGCATGGTGACGCGCGAGAGGGTGGAGGGCCTGCTGGAGACGCTGGACCCGGTGGACCGGAGCATGCTGATTTTGAAGGAAGTGGAAGGGTTTTCGGTGGGTGAAATTGCCCGGATGATGGATTTGAACGGGAACACGGTGAAAGTGCGGCTATTCCGGGCGCGCAGGAGAATGGTGGAGCTGAACCGTAAGCGCGAGCGGAAGGAATCACGGCGGGATTGATTGAAACCGGGGGCGGCTGGAAATACGTCTAAGGAAACAGGAGTGCAATGAGATGTGGAACCGGCGGAAAGAGCAGAAAAGGGATTGCGCGGCGGCCCAGAGCCGCACGCAGAACCTGCTGAACGGCTGGGGCGGGACGGATGCGGCGGAGTGCCTGGGCACGGCGGATGGTGAATTGCGCGTGCATCTGGAGGCCTGCCCGGATTGCCGCGAGGGAATGGAGAAGACGCTGGAGGCGCGGAGCGTTCTGCGGCAAGGCGTGGCGGCGGCCGCCGACCCAGGCGCGGCATTTACCCGGCGCATTATGCTGGCGGTGGACGCGGCGGCGGAGAAGGAGAGCGCCGCGGTGGCCAATACCTGGATGGCGGTTCCGGCGCTGGCTTCGCGCATGGCTTGGGTCTGCGCCTTCGCGCTGCTGCTGGCGGCGGCCTGGCTGCATGAGACGCGCGCCTATTCGCCGCCGGCCCGGTCCGCGGCCAATGGGGAGATGGCCCTGGTTTCGGACAGTCCGGCGGAGAGTGAAGAAGTGCTCGTTAGCGTTGCCAGGAGCGAACCATGACGGAAATGCCCGCATCGCGGAAAGCCGCCGTATGGCTGGCGCTGATCTTTCTTCTGGGCGCGGGGCTGGGCGGCGTATTGGGATTTGTGGCCGGCAACTCGAGTACGCATGCAGCGGCGCGGCAGAGAAAATCGCCGGAAGTGCGGCGGGCGGAAATGGTGGGGCAATTGGACCGGGAACTGCAGCTCACCACGGCGCAGCGGGAATCGCTGGACCCGATTCTGGCGGGGTTTCAGGAACAGTTCCAGGCCATTCACAAGCAGGTTGAACCGCAAATGAAAGAGGTGCGGGAGGCCAGCCGCAAGAAGATTCGCGCGCTGCTCACGCCCGAGCAGCAAGGCAAATACGACGAGTATTTGAAGCGCGTCGATCAGGAACGAAAAAACTCCGGGTACTAATTAAAAGGAACTGCAAGACTCCCGTCTTGCTGCATGCGAATGCTGGAAAATATGAAGATGAAACTGCGGCAGGCAGTGGAGTTTGTGCGGGCTCGCTGGATGCGCTCGCGGCGTGACCGTGTGCAGATCGGTCTGGCCGCGGCGGGGGCGGTTTTCCTGGTTGGCTGGCTGATTTACGCGGTGGCAGGGGGTGGGGCGCGGACGGAATATTACACAAGCCGGGTGGAGCGCGGCGATATCGTGCAACTGGTTTCGGCGACGGGGACCATTAATGCGGTAACGACGGTGCAGGTGGGTTCGCAGGTTTCGGGGAATATCAAGAAGCTGTACGTGGATTTTAATTCCAAGGTGAAACAAGGGCAGCTGATCGCGGAAATCGATCCGGCGATTTTTCAGGCGCAACTGCAGCAGGCCGAAGCGGACCAGGCCAACACGGAGGCCAGCGTGCAGAGCCTGGCGGCGCAGATCGAAACGCAGCGCGCGGATCTTCTTTCGGCGAAAGCGGATATAGATAAAGCGCAGGCGCAGGCCAACGACGCACAGTTGCAATACGAGCGCGCCAAGGGACTGGCCGACCAGGGAATCGTGGCGGTCTCGCAGAGGGATACGGCCAAGGCCACGAGGGACTCCGCGCTGGCTTCGCTGCATTCCGCGCAAGCCATGCTGGAACAATCCAAAGCGAAGTTGAATGTATCCATTGCCAATCTGGAGCAGGCCAAGGCGCAAGTGAAGCAGCGCAAGGCCGCGGTGGACCTCTCGCGGCTGAATCTGCTGCACACACACATCACCGCGCCGATTGACGGGACGGTGATCGCGCGCAACGTGGACGCGGGACAGACGGTGGCGGCCAGTTTGCAGGCGCCGACGCTGTTCGTGATCGCGCAGGACCTGACGAAGATGCTGGTGTATGCGAAGACGGACGAAGCGGACGTGGGGCGGATTCAAACGGGAGCCACGGCGACATTCCGCGTGGACTCTTTTCCGCGGGAGACTTTTTCGGGGAAAGTGATCCAGATTCGCATGAATGCCACGACGGTGCAGAACGTGGTGACCTATGACACGGTGCTGGCGTTTGACAACGAGGGGCAGCGGCTGTTTCCGGGGATGACGGCGTACGTGAGCATTCCGGTGGCCTGGGAGAAGGATGCGGTGAAAATTCCCAATGGGGCGCTGCGCTTCAAGCCGGAAATCAAGGAAGCCGACCGGATGGCGCTGCTGGCCAAATACGGCATTGTGGAAGCCGGGAGCATGGGAAACAAGAAGGAGAACAAGAAAGAATCGGGAGAGATGCGGAAAGCGTCCGGCGGGGGATCAGCTCCGGGGCCGGGCGGAAACAGCGTACGGGACGACAGTGCAGTGGTATGGAAATTGCGCGCGGATAAATCGCTGGAGCCGGTGCGGGTGAAAACAGGAGTAACGGATTTCACGTTCACGGCCATGAAAAATGGAACGCTGAAAGAAGGCGATGAACTGGTGATCGGGGAAAGCTCGAAGGGCGCGCGACCGGGGCAGCAGAGCCCCATGGGCGGCATGCCGCGGCGGATGTAAGGCCACATCGTGAAGGAATCGCAAACGCAGAGCGGGGGAGCGAACACCGGGGCGGTCATCCGGCTGGACCGCGTGACCAAGACGTATGACCTGGGAGAGGTGCAGGTGCATGCGCTGCGCGGGATTACGCTGGAGGTCCAGCGCGGGGAGTTCGTGGCCATCATGGGGGCGTCGGGGTCGGGCAAATCCACGCTGATGAATATTCTGGGGTGTCTGGACCGGCCGAGCAGCGGACAATATTTTTTGGATGGCGTGGATGTTTCGGGAATGTCCAAGGAAGAGCTGGCGCGGATTCGCAACCGCAAGCTGGGATTCGTCTTTCAACAATTCAACCTGCTGTCGCGGACCAGTGCGCTGGAAAACGTGGAACTGCCGACGGTGTATGCGGGCATAGCTCCGGAAGAGCGGACGCGGCGCGCGCAGGAAGCGCTCGAACGGGTGGGGCTGGCGGACCGGGCCGGACACCATCCCAGCCAGCTCTCGGGCGGGCAGCAGCAGCGCGTGGCAATTGCGCGGGCGCTGGTGAACAACCCGCAAATCGTGCTGGCGGACGAGCCCACGGGAAATCTGGACAGCCGCACCTCGGTGGAGATCATGGAGATCCTGCAGCGGCTGAACGAGGAGCAGGGGCTGACGGTGGTGATCGTGACGCATGAGATGGACATCGCGCACTACGCGAAGAGAGCCATCGAGTTCCGCGACGGGCGCATACGGCGGGACCAGAGGATCGAAAAGCGGCTTCTCGCCCGCCAAGTGCTGGATTCAATGCCAACGCGCGCGGAGATGGATGCGGAAGAAGAGGCGGAAGCGAAGGCCTAGGGATTTTCTGGACATGGATTTCCTGAACATATTCCGGGTGGCGTTGCGCGCACTGGCGCGCAATAAGATGCGCTCCGCGCTGACCATGCTGGGAATCATCATCGGCGTGGGCGCGGTGATCGCCACGGTCAGCATCGGGCAGGGCGCGGAATACGTGGTGCAGCAGGGCATCCAGAGCATGGGAACCAACGCGGTGTTCATTTCGGCGGGAAGCGGACGTCCCGGCGGAGCGCGCATGGGGTTCTGGGCGGTAAAGTCTCTGACGCTCGATGATATGGCGGCGATTCTGCGGGAGGTTCCGCTGATCCGGCAGGCGGCGCCGGCGGTGATGAGCCGGTCGCAGGTGGTCTATCAGAACCAGAACTGGAATACCGGGGTCCTGGGGACGACGCCGAGCTATTTCGAGATCCGCACCTGGCCGGTGCAGTCCGGTTCGGCCTTCAGCCAGGAAGAGGTGGATTACGCCGCCAATGTGTGCGTGCTGGGGACAACGGTGGCGAATTATCTTTTTCCGAACGACAATCCCATTGGAAAAACAATCCGCATCGGGAATTTGCCGTTTCGGGTGACGGGCGTGCTGGAGTCCAAAGGGCAGTCGGTGATGGGCGACGACCAGGACGACCGCATTTTTGCGCCCTACACGACGGTGCAGAAGAAGATCGCGGGCATTACCTGGATTCAGTTCATCAATGCCTCGGCGGTGACGCAGGAGGCGTCGGTGGCGGCGGTGCGGCCGATCACGCAACTGCTGCGGGAGCGGCATCACATCCGGACGGGGGAAGACGACGACTTCTTCGTGCGGACGCAATCGGAGGTGGCCGACCTGGCCAACCAGACGTCGCAGGTGATGACTCTGCTGCTGGGTTCCATCGCTTCGGTTTCGCTGTTTGTGGGCGGGATCGGAATTATGAACATCATGCTGGTGAGCGTGACGGAGCGGACGCGGGAGATTGGGGTGCGTATGGCGGTGGGAGCGACGCCCGCGGACGTGCAGAATCAATTTTTGGTGGAAGCGGTGACGCTGAGCATGCTCGGCGGGGTAATCGGGATCGCGGCGGGGCTGGCGGGGTCGGCGCTGATCAGCAGCTTCCTGGACTGGCCAACGCTGATTTCGGTGAAGGCCATGGTTATTGCGGCCCTATTCTCCGGCGGTGTGGGCGTTTTTTTTGGATATTATCCGGCGCGCAAGGCGGCGCGGCTCGACCCCATCGAGGCGCTGCGCTACGAGTGAGAGTACTCCCACGCAAAACGATTTGCGCCGATTCCTGAAGGATTCCTTCGGCAGGCAGCTCTGATTCTATTTCTTCTTTGTGGGAACGGGCGTAGCAGCGGGAACCGTGCCGGTCACCCGGAGGGACAGGACAGCGCGGGGCTTGCCGGAATTGGCCTCGTCTGGCTTGGAATTGATGCCCATGTCGCTGAGCGTGAAGACCATCGTGAATGCGGGCTGGCGGGCGGAGAAGACGAGCACTTCGGTGGGGTCAGAGCCGCCGGCGCCGTTCGTTTCCGTAAATTGCCATTCGGGAAAACAGGCGCGGAGTTCGGCGATGTCCTTTTCGTAGACCAGAGTGGCGTCGGCGACGGTGTTGTACGGTCCCAGGACGCAATAATAGGTTGGAGGGATGACCTTTTCATTTTCCTTGTGGCGGATAAACAGGTCGCAATCGGAAGTGGCATCGAGGGCCAGCGTGCCTCTGAAGATGGTGTGATCCGTTACGGCGCCGTTGATGGTGTCTTCCTCGCCTTTGAATTCGGCGAAGTCGCGGGGGACGGATGCGACGAGTTTGCGCACGAAATCACAAAAGGGAGAATCGGGCTTGCGTGAGGCGTCCTGAGTTTGCGCCCGGGGAGTGGCCGCCGCAAACGCGTGCAATCCTGCCTGGCCCGGGAGGACAAAGGCGACAAGGAGAGGGAGCAGTGCGAGAGACAATTTGTAAAAACGGATATTCATCGGCGCGCCTTCATGGGATTTCAATCAAATTAAACATGCTGCCGTGCTCTGGCGACGCTCACCGCGGACCGGCGGGATTGCCCCGGAAATCAGGAAGGTCGGCAATGGGAACCGGTTGCGGCAGCAGTTGCACCGGGCGAATTGGATTGGTTTCGCCGAATTTATCCGTCTCCGGCCATTTGATAGAGGCGACACCGATCCACGCGAAGTGCCATTTCCCAGGGTCATAATAGACCTTCTTCTCGCTCTCATTGTAAAGGGGGAATTGATAGGGGCCCATGCTCGTTGTGTTTGCGACCATGACCAGCGGAATGTAATACCAGAGAGCGGAGGGAATGTTTCCCGGATTCTGGCGCGGTCCGCGATAGGCGGTATAGCCGGGGTAGAATTTCAGGAAATATTCTTTTTGCTTCCCATCCACCGGGGAAAACTTAATGTAAGTTTCCAGGGACATTTGGCCGGTAAAAGTTGCGAAGGTGGAAGCGTTGGGGTCGCCGATGTAGTGAAGTCTGGTAGCCGGGTCATTCACGGTCACATAGCCGTAGAGGGCGGATGGCTCACCTTTGGATTGGTAATGTGGCTGTTCCGGGGGCATGACGGTGAAATCCCTGCGCATACCCTGTGCGGGCCCGGGACCGGCCTTGCCGCCCGGCAAGAGGATGGCGAAAGCCGCCGCGAGCAGGATCAGGGCGAATACCAGAAGAGTTTTGCTCATCTTGTGCTCCTTCAAGTCCTATTTTCTAGGCGGGGTCATGGGCCGCAAGCCTAAGAAATCCGTGCGAAAGGGCGGGTTAATCACGTCCTTCCTGGGGCCTGCCACGAACGGAGTCATAGGGCGGGCGCCGGAAAAATCGGTGCGGTGGGGCGGGTCAATCACGTCCTTCCTGGAAGCAGCGACGGATGGGGTCATGGGGCGGGCGCCGGAAAAGTCGGTGCGGTAAGGCGGATTCTGGGGCGAAACTTGGGATGGAGCGCCCGCCCCGATCGGAGCGGGGCGGGCGGCGAGCAAGGCGAAGGACAGGGGAAGAGTGAGCAGGAGGGCAGTGTAAAGCGCACGTCTACCGGTAACACTTCCCGAACCAAACAAGGTTCTCAGCATCGAAGCATCCTGTTATGCACCAGCGATACGAGCAAAGCCAGAAGACCGTCTCGAGTGACAGGAGCGTACTTCCCTCCAATCATAAATTCAAGAAGAATATTGAAGAGAATGTTGTTGCGAGTTCGAGCAGCGGTGAATCGCCTGAAGCTATAGCTTGACGACGGTTTTGCCGGTGTTGCCGCCGGAAAAAAGCATGGCCAGGGCGTCGGGAGCGTTTTCCAGCCCCTCGACAATGGTCTGGCGATCTTTCAATTTACCGGCGAGCATCCATTGGGCCAGCTGGGTGACGGCTTCCGTGTAGCGCGGGGCATAGTCGAGAACGATGAAGCCCTGCACGCGCAGGCGCTTAATGAGGACGGTGGCGAAGCTGGCCAGGCCGGGGTCTTCGGCGGTGTAGCCGGAGATGAGGCCGCAGAGAACGATGCGGCCGAAGAGGTTCATGCGGGACAGGACCGTGTGCATGATTTCGCCGCCGACGTTTTCGTAGTCGATGTCGATGCCCTTGGGGCAGGCGGAAGCGAGTTCCTGCTTCCAGCCGGATTTCTTGTAGTCGATGGCGTGGTCGAAGCCCAGTTCGCCGGTGAGCCAGGCGCATTTCTCGGCGCCGCCGGCGATGCCCACGACGCGGCAGCCGTGAATTTTGCCGACTTGACCGGCGACGCTGCCGGTGGCCCCGGCGGCGGCGGAGACGACGAGCGTTTCTCCGGCTTGGGGCTTGCCGATTTCGGTCATGCCGAAATAGGCGGTGATGCCGGTCATGCCCAAAGTGCCGAGGAAGGCGGAGAGAGGCACGCCGGGAATCTGCGGCAGCTTGCGGAAGGGAACTTGCTCGCCCGCGCCGAGAAGAACATATTCCTGGAAGCCGGTGAGGCCGAGAACAAAATCGCCTTCGTGGAAGGTCGGATTTTTTGAGGCCACAACCTGGGCAATGCCGCCGGCGCGCATGACTTCTCCGATGCCCACGGGAGGTATGTAGCCTTCGCGTTCGGACATCCAGATGCGCATGGTGGGGTCCACGGAGAGAAACTGGACCTTGGCGAGAGCCTGGCCGTCGCGGAGTTCGGGGAGCGGCGCCGTGGTGGACGTAAAATTATCGCGGGAGATAAGACCCGTGGGGCGGGATTTCAGCAGAAGCTGGCGATTGGTGGCGGGCATAGAGTGGTCCTCGGCACGCTGGGATAAGAGTCCAGTGCGTGTCCCCTGTGGAGCCACGCAGTGAATGGCCTAAGAGAAAGACAACTGGGCGTTTAGAAGGGGATATCTTCGTCGCCGATGTCCGCGCCGCCACCGCCGCCGAAGGATTCCTCGCCGCCCGGTGCGGCATGGCTTTCCTCGCCGCCGCCCGCGTGCGAGCCGGAACCTCCGCCGTGACCGCCGCCATCGCCCTTGCTGCCGAGCATGCGGAAGTTCTCGACGACAATTTCAAAGCTGGTGCGCTTCTGGCCTTCCTTGTCCTGCCATTCGCGGGACTGGATGCGGCCTTCGACATAAACAAGGGAACCCTTTTTCAAGTATTGCTGGGCGATTTCCGCCTGTTTTCCCCAGACGACGAGCTTGTGCCATTCGGTCTGCTTCTGGCGCTCGCCGTTCTTGTCCTTGAAGGAGCGGTCGGTGGCCAGGGAGAAATTGGCAACGGCCTGGCCGCCGCCGGTGAAGCGGGTTTCGGGGTCGCGGCCCAGACGGCCGACGAGGATGACTTTGTTGACGGACATGGTTCCCTCTAACTAGCTCAAAAATAAATTCAGAAGTGAGGAAGATAACATGGCGGGCGGGAAAAAGGAAATGTGGCGCGGCCCTGCGCGGGTTGGCAGGCGATTCCGGCTAACGGCGGCGTTTGTAGTGATAGGCAGCCGGGGCGGTGACGCCAAGTTCCTTGAGCCGGGCGCGGGCGCGGCGTTCTTCCTCGGTGCCGGGATAGCGGCGAATGACTTCGCGAAGTTCGCGCAGGCCGGTGGCCTTCTGGCCGATCTCGATGAGGGCCATGCCTTTTTTCAGGCGCGCGGGGGCCAGCTTGAAGCTCTTGGGGTAGTTGGTGAGAACCTTGTCGTACTCGGTGACAGCCTGGTCGTACTTCTTCTCGGAATAGGCGATTTCGCCGAGATAAAACTGGGCGTTGGAGGCCAGGTCGGTGTCCGGGAAATATTTGAGATAGTCGGTGAATTCCTGGCGGGCCAGATCGTATTTGCCGCTGTCCTTGTCGCGCAAGCCGTTGGTATAAAGATTATCGGCGGAGGGAGAAGAAGAGGCCGCGGCGGGGGCGGAAGTGGCGGCGCCGGCAGCGGGCGAACCGGCGGCGCCAGTGGAGGGAAGCTTGGCGTCGAGATTCTGGATGGCGCTCTGCACGTCGGTGAGCTGCTGATTGAGTTTGCCGACGCGGGATTTTACTTCCTCGAGATTGTCGGAGAGGCCCTGAATCTGCGTGGAGAGGGTGTCCAGGCGTGCGCCGGAATTGGCTTGCACGTCCTGCATGGATTTCTGCACGGAGCCCATGGTGTTGTTGAGCTTGAGGACGTTATCGTTGGACTGGTCCACGAGAGTTTTCAGGACGGTGTGGTCCTGGGTGATGGAGGTGGTCAGATCCCGCTGGCCTTGCAGGATGGTGCTGACGTCGCGCTGGAGTTCAATGATTTCGCGGGCCACGGCCTGAACCGGGCTGGGACCGAGCAGGCTGCCGGCAAAGGCTCCGGCCAGCATGGCGCCGCCAAAGAGAACAAAATTACGAGTGCGCATTGAGAAAACCCCCGATAGGTATCCTACCAAAACTTTTTTGCCGCGTTGCGTGGAAATTCAAAAGAAAAGCGGAAGAGCCGCGGGCGGGCAAAAATTCTGCGCCCGCCGCGCGGCTCCCTGGTACCAAGCATGCGTCCGGGCGTTACTGGGCCAGGACGGGATGACCGCGGCGGTTCTTCTGCCAGCAGTCTTCGGTGCTCTCGGTGCACGAGGGCTTTTCCTTGCCGAAGCTGACGGTGGTCAGGCTGTCGGCGGGAACGCCCAGGGACACGAGGTACTTCTTGACGGCGGCGGCCCGGCGGTCGCCGAGAGCCATGTTGTATTCGGTGGAGCCGCGTTCATCGCAATGACCTTCGATGGTCACCTTGATGCCGGCGTGAGCCTTGATGAAGTCGGCGTCCTTGGACAGAGTGTCCTTGGCGTCCGCGCGGATGTCCGCCTTATTGAAATCGAAGAAGGCGTCATGGACATCGCGGTCGAAGAGCTCGGCCAGCGTGGGCTGGGGCGGCGGGGGCGGCGGCGGAGGCGGCTGGGTGACAGTCACCTCGGCGGTGGCGTCAATGGAACCGCCAGGGCCGGTCGCGGTAATGGTGTAAGTGGTGGTGGCTTCCGGAGAGACCTTGGTGGAACCTTCGGGAGACACGTTGCCAATGGCCGGCGCAATGACCAGCGCGGTGGCATTGGTGGAAGACCAGCTGAGAGTGACGGAACCACCCTTTTCAATCGTGGTGGGCGCGGCCTGCAGGGTCACGGTCGGCTTGGCCGGCGGTGGCGGTGGGGGCGGCGGGGGTGGCGGGGGAGCTGCTTGTTTCTTTCCGCAACCAACGGCAAGCGCCACCGCGGCAAAAGTAATCAGTAAGGACGAACGGTACAGCCGTGATGCTCGATTCATTCTCAATCCTCCTTGTTCAATGTGAAACTCCACGTCATGCAAACCCGCCGTGGGAATCATACCACTGCCACAACAAAACAGCGTGAAAAAGAAAAGACGCGGCCTCCGTTAAGTATATCTCATTACGACATATTCTGCCTCCTTATCGCGGCGACCAATTGGGCGATTCGTTCGCGCCGCTCTGGGTCAGGGCATGGGCGTGCGAGCCATCCGCCAGCATGACCCAGATCTGCCGCGAGCCTCCGCGGGTGGATTCAAAAACAATATGGCGGCCGTCGGGGGCCCACGAGGGGCGCTCGTTGCGCCCGGCGTCGCGGGTGATTTCGGCGATTTGATGGGAGCTGACGTCCATGACGTAAATATCATAATTGCCGCTGGGGCGGCGCCAGCTGAAGGCGAGCAGTTGGCCGTTGGGAGACCACGCCGGATCAATGACATAGCCCATGTCCGGCAGGTCCATCTTTTGAATGTTGGTGCCATCTGAATTCATGAGGTAGAGCTGGGGAAAGCCGCCACGGTCGCTGATGAAAGCGGCGGATTGGCCGGTCTTGGGATTCCAGGCGGGAGAGGTGCTGGCGCTGTCGCCGGTGCTGAAGGTGAGGCGTTTGAGATGGTTGCCGCTGGCATCAATCGAATAGATCTCCGGGTAGCCGGACATGGAGGAAGAAAACATAAGTTGGGAGCCGTCGGGAGACCATGCCGGGGCGCTGTTGCTGCCGTGGAAGCGGGCGAACGAGACGGGGCGGCCGAGTTCCAGGGAAAACATGCAGATTTGCGGGCTGAGGATGACAAAGGCCTTGATATAGCAGGCGAAAGCGATGCGCGAGGTATCCGGCGACCAGCGGGGCATGAGCGAGATGGTGCGCAGGGCGGTGAGGGCGTGCTGGTTGGCGCCGTCGTAGTCCATCACCCAAAGTTCCTTCGAGCCGGTGCGGTTGCTGATGAAGGCGATCTGCGTGGAAGCGACGCCGGGAAGTCCACCGGAGAGTTTGCCGATGATTTCATCGGCGAACTGATGGGCGAATTTGCGGATTTGGGCGTCGGTGGGAGCGCCGCGATAAACCTTGGCCACGACCGGGGGAGAGGAGGGATTGCGAACGTCAAAGAGCCAGGCTTCGATGGCGGCTTCGGAGGAGGATTCCTGAAGATTGCCGAAGGCCACCATTTGCGCGGAGGCCGGAGCGTCGCTCCAGGCCTTGGCATTCAACTGGAGGGGAGCGCCGGGGGACTGCACGGGATGGAAGCTGGGGCTGACCAGTTCGAGGATGCCGCTGAAATCGAGATCGCCGCGGACGACTTCGGTGAAGAGTTTGGCGTGGGCGGAAGCTTCCGCGGCGCGGGGGACCATGTCGGCGACGGCCACGCGGGGGCGCTCGACGCCCAGGCCCGTGCCGGTGCGGAACCAGTCCTGCGCGAAAGACGGAGAGGCGGCGAGGAGGAGCGCGGCGAGAAGCCAGTGCAGTTTGAGTGCGATGCGCGGCGTTTTTGCTGGCTGTCTGATCAAGGGCGTTTTCTCCTGTTGGTGCTGCGTAACTTTAGCCATGGCGTTCATCTCTTGAAATCGAAGAAAAATTCCACATTCACGCTGGAAGCCCCGTAGTCATTGGGCAGGGGTGGAAGCGGGCTGGAGCCGAGCACGGCGCGCTGCGCGGAATTGTCCACGGAGAGATTGCCGCTGGTTTGCGTGACGCGGATGTTGCTGATAGTTCCGTTGCGCTCGATGGTGAAGGTGACCGTAGCGCGCGGGGCGATGCGCACGGAGGAGTCCACGGTGGAGACCAGCCAGTTCTCGCTGATGCGCCGCTTGACGGCGGTGACGTACCAGGAATAACGCGCGCCAAAATCGGCGCCGCCGGGGCCCTGCATGCCGATGCTGCCCTGGGTGCCGCCGGTCAGGGAGAAGGAACTGTAGGGAAGCGTCGGCGCGCCGCCCTGTCCGAAGGGAACGGCGTTGGGCGGCGGAGGAGTCTTGTCTTCGAGGACGCGGGAGGCGCGCTCGATGGTTTTGGGGCGTTTTTCCTTCTGGAATTCGGGAATTTTTTCGGCGTCGCGCGGCGGGGTCTTGGGTTTCGGCTCTTCCTTATAGAGGCCCTTGGTGGTGTCCACCACGCGGTTGGGCGTGACCACCGCCGGCGGGGGCAGGGGAATGCCGGGAAGGTTGCCGACCATGTTGACGGTCACGGCGCCGGAGCCGCCGCCGGGCGGGCCGCCCCATTGCGCGCCGCGGTTCTGCAAATAAGCGGAGGCCAGCATGGCGAGGGTGAGAACAACATGCAGCAGCAGGGAATAGCCCAGCATCTTCTTCAGGTTGAGTTCGTTGTAGCGGGCTGCGGTGGCGATGCTCATGGCGTCAGCGGCTCACTGTGTGCGCGACCGGTCGGTAATGGGCTCGGTGACCACGTTGATGTTGGTGATGCCCGCCTGGCGCAGGGTGTCCATGACCATGGCGAAGCTGCCGAAGGGAACGGATTCGTCGCAGCGGAGAAAGACGCCGTCCTGCGGGCGGCGCATCAGGGCGCGAACTTTCTGGCCGATCTGGTGAATGTTGACCGCATCGTTGCCGATATAAACGCGCTGGCCCTTGTCGAGGGTGATGACCACGCGGTCCTGATTGAGTTCCTTTACCGTGTGGGTCTTAGGAAGGTCCACTTCGATGCCGGATTGCAGGATGGGGGCGGTGATCATGAAGATGATCAGGAGAACCAGGACGACGTCCACAAACGGGACCATGTTGATCTCGGAGAGCGAGGTCTGCGTCTGTTTTACCTGGGCCATCTGCGGTGCGCCTCTTCCTTCGGATTCCCGGCCGCGTCGCGGCTACGTGTGCGTTTTTTCGATCAGCGCGGTGACTTCGGCGGCGAAATTATCCATGCGCTGGGCGAAGTCGCGGATATTCTGCAAAAAATAGTTGTAGAAGATCACGGCGGGAATGGCCGTAGCCAGGCCCGCGGCGGTGGTGATGAGGGCTTCGGCGATGCCCGGAGCCACCGCGCGCAGGCTGGCGGCGCCGGCGGTGCCAAGTCCGGAGAAGGCGTCCATGACGCCCCAAACGGTGCCGAAAAGACCGATAAAAGGAGTGATGGAGCCGGTGGTGGCCATCCAGGACATGCCTTTTTCGAGGCCGCGAACCTCGTCCGCGGCGGCCAGTTGCATGCTCACGGTAACGGCTTGCAGGCTCTTGAGTTTGCCGCCCGCGGGAGTCACCTGACTTTGCAGTTCCCGGATGCCCGCATTGTATATGGAGGTGAAGGGAGAACCGGCGGTGGCCAGAACCTTGGGGTCGGCCAGGCCGCGCGCGGCGCGGAAAAGCTGCAGGAAGCGCTGGCTATCGCGGCGGATCTGTTTGAAGAGGCCAAGCTTTTGCAGAATCATGGCCCAGGAAACCACGGAAAAAACCAGGAGAATGAGGAGAACACCGCGCGCCACCCATCCGGTTTGCGCGATGATATTGGTGAGATTGCTGTCAATCAAGAGAACGCTGGCGTAAAGGAGATTTACCATAGCCCCCATCAGATGAAATTGTCCAACTCAGAAAACCGTAACACACACCCCCAAAGCGGTCAAAGAGTTTCGAGTTAAATTCATGTAAAAAGGTTGCTTGTGGCGGCCTTATTCATGGCGCAGGGCTTCGATGGGGTCCAGAGCGGCAGCGCGGCGGGCGGGGTAATAGCCGAAGAAAAGGCCCGTCAGCGTGGCAATGAGCACGCCGATAAAAACGGCAAAAAGGGAGATGCTGACCGGCCACGCAAATAGGCGGGCGAGCAGCGTCGCGGAGAAAATTCCGACCGCAACGCCCAGCACGCCGCCCAGGAGGGTAAGGACAACGGCCTCACTGAGGAAGCGCAGCTGGATTTCGCCTTCGGTGGCGCCCACGGCCAGGTGAATGCCGATCTCCCGGGTGCGCTCGGCCACGGAGACCAGCATGATGTTCATCACGCCGATTCCTCCGACGAGCATGGAGACCAGTGCGACGGAGGTCATCATCAGGGTAAGGGTGTTGCTGGCCTGCTCCTGCTGGCGCAGCATCTCTTCCGGACTGCGAATATTGAAATCGTCCATGGCGCCGGGCGGAATGTGATGGCGTTCGCGGAGGAGCAGCGTGATGCTCTCCTTCGCGGGGAGGATGGCGTCGGTGGAGACGGCGGAACAGAGGATATCGTTCAGCCAGTCAATGCCTTTCACTTTCTTTTGCGCGGTGGTGTAGGGAATCAGGACGAAGTCGTCCTGGTCCTGTCCGGTGGAGGAGAAACCCTTGGCGTTCAGCACGCCAACGACGCGGAAGGGAAGATTGCCGATGCGGATGGTCTTGCCAAGAGCCTGTTCGCCGGGGAAGAGATAGCCGACAACGGTCTGGCCGAGCACGGCAACATTCGCCGAAGCATCCACTTCGTCGGGAGCGAAGATGCCGCCTTCGGTGACGGACCAGCGGCGAACGGAGAGGAAATCAGAGGAGACGCCGCGGAAGACCGTGTTCCAGTTCTGATTCTGATAGACAACCTGCGTGCGGCCGTCCACCTGCGGCGTGCACGACTTAATGAAAGGAATTTCGCGCACGATGGCCTGCATGTCTCCCAAGCGCAGGGTTTGCGTGGTCCCGGTGCCGGTGCGCGCGCCGCTGATCGAGCGGCCGCCGGCTTCAATCCACACGAAATTGTCTCCGAGCATGAGCATCTGTTCGCGGATCCGCGATGCGCCGCCTTCTCCCACGGCCACGGTGCAGATGAAGGCGGCAATGCCGATGGTGATGCCGAGCATGGTGAGAGCAGTGCGCATCTTATTGCGCGCCATCGTGCGCAGGGCCATTCGCAGTGTGGAAGAGAGGTCCATGAGAATGACGGACAGCTCTTATCCTACCGCAAGGAAGCGCCGGTGGTAACTCAAGAAGAGATGATTTTGGCGCCGGAGCGCCCGCAAGCCGCCTGCCCGAAGCGCGTTCCCCGGCTGTGCTAAACTGGCGGAGAAAACGATGGACAGGCCATTCGATATCGGGCTGGAAACGCTGGCGGGACGAGCGGTTGAGCCAATCGTGGATGCCTGCGCACCCGCGCGCGGAACTTTCTATATTGAGACGTTCGGCTGCCAGATGAACGACCACGACACGGAAAAGGTGGCGGGACTGCTCCTGTCGCGCGGTTACCGGCAGGCGGATTCGCCCGCGGCGGCTTCTTTTCTTTTCTACAACACGTGCAGCATCCGCGAAAAGGCCGCGCAGAAGGTTTTTTCGCGGCTGGGGGAATACCGCGAGGAGCCGGAAGCGGGGCGGGTAATTGGCGTGCTCGGCTGCCTGGCGCAGCAGGAGGGCGAGGACATTTTTCAGCGCTCGCCGTGGGTCGGGCTGGTGTGCGGCTCGGCCAGTTATCACCAGTTGCCGGAGCTGCTGGCGCGAGTGGAATCGGGCGAGCGGCGTGTGACCGGCCTGGATACGGATACGAACGAAACCTTTGAGACGGAAATGACGCGGCGCGACAATCCGTTGCGCGCTTACCTGACCATCATTGAGGGCTGCGACAAGGCCTGCTCCTACTGCGTGGTGCCGTTCACGCGCGGGCCGGAGCGCAGCCGCACGAGCGCAGCGGTGCTGGCCGAGGCGCGGCAACTGGCCGGGCTAGGCTACACGGAAATTCAGCTGCTGGGGCAGACGGTGAATTCCTACCGCGACGCCGGGCCGCGCGGGCTGCGCTTTTCGCAATTGCTGCTGGAAGTGGCGGAGATTCCCGGCGTGCGAAGGCTGCGCTTCACCACATCGCATCCGCGGGAGTTTACGCCGGACATCGTGGCGGCCATCGACGCGCATCCCGTGATTTGCGAGCACGTGCACTTGCCGGTGCAGAGCGGTTCGACGCGGGTGCTGGGCGAGATGCAGCGCGGCTACACGCGCGAGGAGTATCTGGAAAAGATTGCGCTACTGCGTGCGGCGCGGCGGGAGATCAGCATCACCACGGACATCATTGTGGGATTCCCCGGCGAAAGCGATGAGGACTTTGCGGCCACGATGAGCCTGCTGGACGAGGTGCGCTTCGACGGTGTATTTGCCTTCAAATACTCGCCGCGCCCCAACACCCCTTCGCTGCGCATGGCCGACGCCACGCCCGAGGAAGAAAAGAGCCGGCGGCTGGCGGCGCTGCTGGAGAAGCAGCGGCTGATTCAGACCGCCAAGCATGAAACGCTGGCGGGCCGCACGGTGGAAGTTCTCGTATCCGGAAAAGCGCGCCGGGAAAATCAATGGTCCGGCAATACTTCCGGGTATCGCCTCTTGAATTTCACTTCGCCGCGTGCCGATCTTCTGGGACAATACGTGCAGGTGCGGGTGACCGGCGCGGGAGCGAACAGTTTGACCGGCGAAGAAACGCAATAATATGCGGGAGGAGGCTCGATGGAAGTGGAAATGAAGATTCGCAGCCTGATGATGGATCCCGTGACCAACATGCCCATTGTGGTGCTCAAGGACGTACAGAGCAGCACCATTCTGCCCATCTGGGTGGGCATCTACGAGGCCAACGCCATCGCCCAGGAAATCGAGAAAGTGCAGACGCCGCGGCCGATGACCCACGACCTGCTGCGCAATGTTTTCTTCGGGCTGGACGCGCGCGTGCAAAAGGTGGTCGTGAGCGAGCTGAAGGACGATACGTTTTATGCGCTGATCTGGATCGAGCGCGACGGCCAAGTGATGAGTCTCGATTCGCGTCCCAGCGACGCGCTGGCTCTGGCGCTGCGCGTGGATTGCCCCATCTTCGTGGATGACGAAGTGCTCAAAAGTTCCAAAGTGTCCAGCGCCTTGAACGAAAGCAGTAGCAACGAGCAGCTGCGCAACTGGCTCGAGGGGCTCAACGACGACGACCTCGGCCGCTATAAGATGTAGCCGGGCGCGTTCCTTTCCACGCGCAAGCGGTTCACGGCGCGCCGCCAGACCCACAGCAGCACGCAACCGATCAGAATCAGCGAGAGGCTCAGGCCTGCCCATAAGCCCGTCACGCCCCAGCCGCGGCGGAAGCACAGCCACGCGCCCAGGGGCAGGCCGATCAGCCAGTACATGGCGAAATGGCAAAGCATGGGCGTGCGCGTATCGCCCGTACCGCGCAGTGCTCCGGTGGCCACCGTCTGGATGCCGTCGAAGAGCTGGAAGGCGGCGCACACCATCAGCAGGGTGACAGTGCTGGAGATAATTTTTTCGTCCGGCGTGTACATGCGCGCGATCCAGCGCGGAAAGACCAGCAGGACGATGGAGGCTATGGACATGAACGCCGCCCCAATAAAGATGGCCGCCGTTCCGGCGTTGGCGGCGCCGGGAATGTCCTTGCGGCCGATGGCTTGCCCCACGCGAACGGCCGCGGCGGAGGAAATTCCCAGGGGAACCATGTAGGTGAGCGAAGCGGTGTTCAGCGTAATTTGATGGCTGGCGAGAGCCACCGCGCCCAGGCGGCCGATCAACATCGTGGCCAGGGCGAAGACGCCGATCTCCACGGTGATCTGCATGGCCGCGGGAAGCCCCAGCGCGAGGAGGCGGCGGATGCGCGGCAGGTCCACGTCCACCGGAGTTTTCAGCAGCTCGGTGCGGTGCTTGCGGTCATACCAGAGCAGATAGACGATCAGCACCGCGGCCATATAAACGCGCGCAATCGCCGTAGACCAGCCGGAACCGGTTACACCCATCGCCGGCGCGCCCCATTTGCCATAAATCAAAATCCAGTTGCCCAGGAGATTGACGCCGTTGGCGGTGATGAGCGCGAAGGCCACCGGGCGCACGAGGTTCATGGCCTGCATGGCGCGGCGCACGCTGAAATAAAGCATGAGCGGAAGCAGGCCCACCGCGAGCGCTTTCATGAAAGGAATGGAAAGCGCGGCGACGGCGGGGTCTACGTGAAAGAATTTTAAAAAGGAGCCGAAAAATAAAAGGGGAATGGTGAGCAGGGGCGTCATTGCCAGGCTGAGGTAGATGCCATTGAGCAGCGAGCGATGGCAGTCTTCACGATTGCCCGCGCCGAAGGCCTGGGAGATGAGGGTATCCAGACCGATGAGCAGACCCACGCCGAAAAACGCAACCACATTAAAAAGATGCGTACTGATGCTGACCGCGCCGATGGCCGTGGCGCTGTCCGGCAGGCGCCCGACCATCATGGTGTCCACGATGGCCATGACCATCCAGCCCAGTTCGGCGAGAACCAGAGGCAGGGCCAGGCGAATCATGGGACGCATTTCGGCGCGAAGAGTGGACAAGGTCAGCATGGGCGTGGCCAACAGTTTACGCGGAGAGGGCGGGCGGCGGCAAAGAAGCGAGGGAACCTTCCGGGGTAACTAGTGCAACTCCCGCGGGAGGCGGACGTATTGACCGGAGTACCGGGTATCGGTAGTCTCAAGGCAGTATGAATCTGCCCGATGAAAAACATGCCGGACATTTCCGCGCCGCCGCGCGGCTGAATTCGCGGATCCTGCTGGCATTGGAATGGAGCGACGCCGGGCGCAGCCTGCGCGTCGAAGGGTATACGCTCGATATCAGCCCGGAAGGCTGCCTGGCGATTGTGCCGCAGGGATTCGTGGTGGGGCAGAAGCTGAAGCTGACCAATCTTTCCAATCAAAAGGAAGCGCAGGCGCTGCTGGTCTGGCGCGGGCACGAGGGTCACGGCGGATGGGAACTGGGATTGAAGCTGGAAAATCTGCCTGTTGATTTTTGGGGCGTGGATCACCAGTAGCGGCGGTAAACCTCCTTACGGCGCCGGCGGCCATGCGAAGCGGGCGCTCTTCTCTGAACGAAAAAACAAGAATACCTTCCGGGGGCGAACTTTGCCCGAAGACCCGGCGAACCGGGCGCGGCCCCCGCGAGGGCCGGGTGGGCGCATTTTTCGCTTGCGCTGGGAAGGCAAAGGACCGTACATTGTCACTAGCAATAGGGGGTTATTTGCGGGAAGCACCTACATATAGCCAGCCAGTTGCCGCACCGCGACAGCCCGTGCCCCATAGCGCAGGCGGAGGCAGAAACGCATGACTGCCATCATTACTATCGCGAACCAAAAAGGCGGCGTGGGCAAGACCACCACGGCCATCAACCTTTCCGCGGCTCTGGCCCAGCGCGGGAAGAAGACGCTGCTGATCGATCTGGACCCGCAAGCCAATTCCACCATCGCTTTTTTCGATTCCAGCGAAATCAGCCAGACCATGTTTGAGGTTCTCAGCGACTCGCACGTCGAACTGGCCGGGGTGATCAAGCCCACGCGCGACCCCATGCTCTATGTCGGGCCGGGACGCCTGGCGCTGGCCAAGCTCGAACAGGTGCTGGCCGGGCATTTCGACGCGCCCTACAAATTGAAGGATGCCCTCGCTCCCGTTCTGCGCGACTACGATTACGTCGTGCTGGACACGCCGCCGTCGCTGGGCATCCTGACGGTGAACGCCATGGTGGCTTCCACGCACCTGCTGGTGCCCATTCAGGCGGCGTATTTCGCCATCGAAGGCACCGACGACCTGCTGGAGACCTACGAGCGCATCCGCGCGCGGCCCAATCCGGGGCTTAAAGTCTTGGGAGTGGTGATAACCATGTTTGACCGGCGAACGAATATTTCGCGGGATACGCATGGGCAGATTAAGACCGTGTTCGGGGAAGTTCTGTTCAAGACGCGCATCGGGAAAAATGTGCGCCTCGAGGAAAGTCCCGCCTACAAGGAAACCATTCTTACGTTTGCGCCGAAGTCGCCGGGCGCAATCGAATATAAAAAGCTGGCCGCGGAGGTTATCCAACGTGTCGAAGAAGATCGGATTACCCGTCACGCTGAAGATGCGGCATGACGCCCACTACATCGAGCAACTGACCACCTATAGCGGAGCGGCTGTCGGCCGCATGATCCCGGTGGAGAAAATCCGGCCGAATCCGGACCAGCCGCGCAAACTGCTGGGCGATCTGCGCGATCTGACCGATTCGGTGCGCGAGAAAGGCGTGCTCGAGCCTTTGCTGGTGCGCTACGTCCCCCGCGAGGATTGCTTCTTCATTATTTCCGGCGAGCGGCGCTATCACGCCTCGCGCGCCGCGGGCCTGCGCGAAGTGCCCTGCATCGAAAAGGTCGCCGACGACGCGGAAACGCTGGAAATCGGCCTGATCGAAAATATTCAGCGCAAGGACCTGACCGCCTTCGAGGAAGCCGACGGCCTTCACCGCCTGGCCACGCAGTTCGATTACACCCACGAAGACATGGCCAGGAAGATCGGCCGGGCGCGCTCTTCCGTCTCGGAAATTCTCTCCTTGCGCAATATTCCGGAAGCCCTGCGCAAGAAGTGCATCGAGAGCGGAGTGACCTCCAAGTCGCTGCTGCTGCAGATCGCCCGCCAGCCCACCGAAAAGAAAATGGCGGAAATGCTGGAGCGCATCCAGCGCGGCGGACTGACCCGCGACGAAGCGCGCCAGGAGCGCCGCGACGAGCAGCAGACGGGCCCGCGGCCGCAGCCGTTCATCTTTCACTTCGAGCCGGAAACCGAAAACTTCAAGCTGCGCATCCAGTTCCGCAAGAGCAGCGTTACGCGCGAGGAGCTTATCTCCACCTTGCGGGCCATCGTGGCTTCGCTCGAAGAGTCCGCGGAATCCGCGCCGGCCTCCAGCAGCGTTGCCGTGGCCTGAGCGGGCCACTTCCGGCGCTCTCGGGCTTCCCGCATGGCTGAATTGTCTCCCTTGCAACTGCGCATCATCGAACGGCTTTTCGCGGCCGGCTGCCGTCCTTTGGCGATCTCCACGTATGAAAATGGAGTCTGCCTTCGGCGCGGGGAGTGCGCTGCCGTGCTCGGGGCCGTCCCCAATGGCGGATTCCGCATGCTGGCGCCGCCCAGTTATCTGGTGGAAGGGCGCTTGAGCGTGCTGTTGCGGCGCGGCGAACGGGAGTTTTTTGTCTGGAAAAGCAGTGAACTGGAGGCCACGGCGGAGCGCCGCGCCGAACTGGAAAAATTCCGGCAGGAACTCGGCGCTCTTCTGGAAGAAGGCGCTGCACAGTAATTTTCGTGGTTTGCATTTCCAGCCTTCCCCCGGCAAACTTGTTCTTTGAACGAGATCTCTCATGACCACCTATGACGTCATCTGCATCGGCGCCGGACCGACGGGCCTGGCCGCTGCCATCGAAGCGCAACGCGCAGGCCTGAAGCCGCTGGTGATTGACAAGGGCTGCCTGTGCAATTCGCTCTTCCACTATCCCGTGAACATGGTTTTCTTCACCACGCCGGAGTTGCTGGAAATCGGCGATCTTCCGCTGGTTTGCGCGGGGGAAAAACCGCTGCGCCTGGAGGCGCTGAAGTATTACCGCAAGGCCGCCGAGCATTACCATCTGGAATTGCGCCTCTATGAGCGGGTCGAGCGGCTGGAGGGCAGCGACGGACAGTTCGTGGTGCGGACGCGCGCGGAAAACGGCGATGAGCAGCGCTACGCGGGGAGGAAAATCGTGGTGGCCACGGGCTATTACGACCTGCCCAACCTGCTGGGCGTCCCCGGAGAAAACCTGCCGAACGTCTCGCACTACTACACCGAACCGCACGCCTTCTGGAACCAGGACGTGGTGGTGATCGGCGGAAAGAATTCCGCGGCCGAAGCAGCGCTGGACCTTTTTCGCAACGGCGCTCGCGTGACGCTGGTGCACCGCCAGGCGGAGCTGGGCGCCAATATCAAATATTGGGTGCGCCCGGACGTCGAGAACCGCATCAAGGCGCGGGAGATTCGCGCGCATTTTAATACGCAGGTGGTGCGCATCACGGAAAATGCCGTAATCGTGCGCGGGGCGCAGGGCGGGGAAGAGTCGCTGCCGGCGCGGCAGGTCTTTGCGCTGACCGGCTATCATCCCGATTTTACGTTTCTGGAAAGCCTGGGCGTGCGGCTGGACCCGGAAACGCGCAAGCCGGAGCTGAATCCGCAGACGCTCGAAAGCAACGTGGCGGGGTTGTTTCTGGCCGGCGTGATCATTGGGGGGCTGCACACCGGAGAAATTTTCATCGAAAACGGACGTTTGCACGGCAAGCAGATCGCGCAGGCCCTGCGGTAGCCGCTGCCGCGGCGCATTTGCCCGGTGTCTGCAGGTCTGCTAAAATCGGGGAATTATGGCCTCCATGATACGCGAAGTGAGTGAGACGTTCAGCGCGCTGGTAAAGGGTTTTCACGTGACTTTCCGCAACATGCTGCGGAAGACCACCACGGAAAACTATCCGGATGAGCCCGTGCATTTTCAGGCGCGCTACCGCGGCATCCACGTCCTGCATCGCGACGAGAGCGGACTTGAGAAGTGCGTCGGCTGCTTCCTCTGCGCCGCGGCCTGCCCGGCCAATTGCATCTACATCGAAGCGGCGGAAAATACCGCAGCCAAGCGCATGTCCGCGGGCGAACGCTACGCCTCGGTCTACAATATCGATTACAGCCGCTGCATTTTCTGCGGTTACTGCGTGGAAGCCTGCCCCACCGACGCCATTACCCACGGCCACGGTTTTGAGCTGGCCACCTACAACATCAACTCCCTGATTCACCGCAAGGAACAGTTGCTTGAAAAAGGCGCGGTAACGGCGTCCTCCCTGCATCCCGGCCCGGCCGCAACGGCCTGAGCAGTCCCATCCGCAATAAATAATTTTGTGCTTTTTTGAGCGCAAGGAATTTTGCGCCTGCGCGAGGGTGTTTCTCCCCGGCCGCTCTTTCTCTCTCTTTTCCGCTTCCCCTAATGAATACACCTATTCCTCGACATAAGGAGTTTTCCTGTGGCGCGGGAGGGGCGATGCGAAGAGCTTGGTGGCGGGGCGAGAATGGCGGCGTGGGCGGGGCGAGGGACACCCGTGGCGTGAAGGGAAGCGCCGGGCGGGTTGCGTCGAGTTTGAAAAAAACACCTCCGGGGAAAACCAGGGAACCCGTTGCGCGAGTGTTTTGCCTGCTGCATTCGCCGAAATGGCGGCGAGGGATGGCTGCCGGGTTAGGCCGGTTCGCGCGAACGGCTGCTTTCGGCCAGAAAATTATCGGACGCACTATCCAGCGCCGGGGAGCCGGGCGACGCGGTTTCGCCGGGCTTCGCGCCGAGCGCTTCCTCGCGCACGGAGCGCTCGCGCTGTTCGATCAGCCAGCGGGCCAGCATGGCGCAGGCGTTCTCCTCGAGCCACTGGTCCAGCAGGCGGGTCATCTCCTTGCGCAGGTTGGCGGCATGATTCAGCCGGGACAGCTCGTAGGAATGCAGGGTGAACGGGGAGGCTGAGAAAAGGAACTCCCACGGCGGTTGAGTCTTTTGCGTACTCAAGGGTCCTCCAGAGGAAAGCGTTTCGTAGGGTAGCCGACTGGTAACAGTAGTCAAGCGTTGTAATGGAGTAAGAGGCTGTGGATATCTGTGGAAATAAAGGAAATCTTGATTCCGGGCTTCCAGGGCTGGCCTGGGAGGCGTGTAGCGCTTGTGCCGGGGACTATGAGGACCCGGATCGGTCGGTTCCCGGCGGGGAAGAGGATAGCGAGGAGGAGCAAGAGAACTGAGTGCGCAATTTACGGTCTGTAAATCGGCGAAGGAAACGGATCTCGGCAGGGCCGGGTAGACGAGCGGGAGGCGGAGATGAGGCAACGGAGCGTGGGCGCGGGAAGTTTTCAGCGGAGGCTGGGTCGAAGAATGCCGGCGCGGCGGAGAACGCAGCGCGAGATTTTGTGTGCGGTGCTGCTGCGGGGGGCGCGGGAGGTGGGCGGCGATGCGGCGCGGAGCCGATTGCCGAGGACGGAGCGCGGCTGGATGACGCTGGGGGAGTTGGCGGGGGAGACGCGATTCGGGGAGGCCAGCATTTCGGCGCAACTGCGCCATTTGCGTAAGCCGGGGTGCGGCGAGTTCGTGGTGGAGAAGCGGCGGAGGGAGACGGAGGGAATGGCGCGGCCGGAGCAGGCCGGGGCGTTGTGGGAATACCGGGTGTTGAGGGAACGGAGGAGGAAGAGAAAGACGCGGTAGCGAAAAAAATCGGCGGCGGGGGGAGGAACGATGGGAGCGAAAGCGGAACTGGCGTTCGATGTGTGCTGGGAAGTGTATCGCGGAGCGCGGGAGGTGCTGGAGACCAAGCGGGGCATCTCCGCGCTGAACTGGAGCGAGGCGGTCAAGTACATGTGGAAGCCGGACATCCGGCCGCGGCTGAATGAGTACGTGGCGGATTTCGCGCTGGCGGGGCAGGCGGCTCTGGCAGAGCCGGGATGGGCGTCGCGGCTGGTGCTGTTTCGCACGCATTATCTGGGGCTGGTGCCGTATGAGCGGGCGCGGCCGTTCCTGGGGCTTAGCCCGATGGGCTGGGTGAACTGGACGGAGGAGATCCGGCGGCGGTGCGGGGCGGAGATGCTGCGGCGGGGGATGTTTCCGGTGAAGCGTTATTTTCTGGAAACACGCTAGCGGTGCGGATTACCGCCGCGGAGCGGAATGGATACAATGGATGCTGCTGAAAATATCCGTCCTTATAGAGGATTTTGATGGAACATAACTTGGACCTGACCATGGCGCTGCTTGCGCGCACGCCCGGCGCGCTGAATGCGCTGCTGCGGGATCTTCCGGCGGCGTGGACGCACCGCCACGAGGGAGAAAAGACCTGGAGCGTGTTCGACGTCATCGTGCACCTGGTTCACGCCGACCGGGCGGTGTGGATGCCGCGGGTGAAAAGCGTGCTGCAATTTGGAGAAACGCGGGCCTTTGCGCCGCTCGAGCGGGAGGGAGGCGCGGAAGAGAATCAGGGCAAACCGCTGGCGCGAATGCTGGATGAGTTCGCGGCGGTGCGGGCGGAAAAGCTGGCCGAGTTGAAGGCGCTGAACTTGCAGCCGGGGGATCTGGAGCGGCGCGGGCGGCATCCGTCCTTCGACGTGGTTACGGTGGAGCAGTTGCTGGCCACCTGGGCGGCGCATGACATGACCCATCTGCACCAGATTGCGCGGGTGATGGCGCACCAGTACCGTGAGGCGGTGGGACCGTGGAGCGCGTATCTGGGAGTGATGCAGTGCGCGGGGCACAGCTCTTCCTAGCAGCAATTTCTCCCGGCGGGAAAATTGGCGGTTATTTTTCTTGTTTGCTTCCCGGACCGGGCAGCGGACAGCTGTTGGCAGTTCAAGGACCGGCCCAGGACTGGAAGAGCAGGAAGAGGCCCAGCAAGCCGGGGGTATAGAGGATTTCCGCGCGGGAGGAGTGCAGCGCGGCGTAGCCGAGGAGAACGATGCCCAGGACGGCGTAGATGGCGCGGAGGATGGTGGAAAAGGTGAGTGGGCGGGTCATGGGTTTGGGTGGTTGAGTGGTTGCATAGCGATTATAGCGCGGATTGATTGCGGCGCGTTCAATTGCGGTGGAAACCCGAGAAAAACGCCGCCCTGAAGGGCGGCCCCTACAAAAGCGTGACCGGATCGCCGAGGCGGAGGAGTTTGCCGGACTCCGTGCCGGGGACGCGTGTGTTGGTGGCCAGGCGGTAGAAATGGTCGAAGCGTGGGGCGGGAGAGCTGGCGGGGAGCGTTTTCTGGCGCAGGGCGCTGAAGTGCTTCTGGAAGGCGGGGAGTTCTTCGGCGGTTTCCGGGTTGCGCGGGGGGACGGGGCAGCGGGCGCAGGGGTTGGTACCCTCGAAGGAGACTTCGCCGATGCGGAAGCGGCGCGGGTAGTTTTCTTCGGCGGTGAAGAGCTGGTCTTCCCAGAAGGCGGGGACGCCGGCGAGTTCGAGAGTGGTGCGGAAGCGGCGGCGGGCTTGAGCGAGATTGGGCAGCGTGCCGTCGAAGAGTTGCTCGGGGAACCAGGAGCAGACGGCTTCGAGCGAGGCGGTGGAGACGATGGTGGGGCCGGGGGCCAGGCCATCATCGGGAAAACCTTCGCGGGCGTAGCGGACGGTGACGGACATCTCGAAATAGCGGGTGAACCAGGCGGCCGCGCCGTGGGTGTCGCCGGGAAAGGCGAACGTGGCAGGGGAAAGCGCACGGCGGTCGTGCGGCACGGAGAGTGTGACGGAGGAGAAATCCGGGGCGTAGGCGGCGCGGAGAAAGTGCACGGCGGGGGTGCGCTTGCCGGTGATCAGGCGGCCGTCGGGGGAATGCAACGCCCAGACGCGGTCGAGTTCGAGGCCGCCGTTGGGGCCGATGCGGGCTTCGGAGACGGCGGCGGGGTCGAGGGACTTGATGGGGTGGAGAAAGATGCCGGCGAGATGCGGTTGCGGGGAAGAGGGAGTCACGGAAGCATTTTAGTGCGAGACGGGAAAAAGTCCAAGAGTGTGAAACGGGCACCTGGGGTGAGGATTGCGGCGCTGTACTTGGCTGCAACCCTCACGACACCAGGCGGATCGTGTGGTGGCGGCAAACGTCGTGCCGCCCGGTGATCAGCCGAAACTTGCGGGCTGGGCTACGGAGTGCAAAAACCCATGCCCTCAACAGGCGGAATATGCGCTTGCGATAGTGCGGTGTCAAGAGAGAAGAGAGGATTTTGGGGAAGTGTAAGAGATTTTTTAGAATTGTGGCGGGGGAGTAAAAAAAGAAGTGAAAAAAGTAAAAAAAGGGTTGACAGGGATTACCAATCTGCTATACTAACCCTCGTAGAAATCTACCCTGAGGCTCCGGCAATGTCCGGGGCTTTTTGCTTTTTGGGGTGGTTTTGCGTTGCTGCGAAGCGATCTTTTCCGGAAGTGGCGGGCGCTGACGGGCGCCTGTAAATTCAGCTAAAACATTTGAAATCAGTGGATTCCGGCGGGAAGAAGTGCGCCGGAACGAGGAGTGGAGGGCGTATGCCTACCTATCAGAATGCGGTGCCGCCGCTGTCCCTTTCGCCGGGGGATGTCGGCTTCAGTTGGAACAACGAGGCGTTTCCAGGGGCGGGGACGGCGGGGACGCAGTTTGCGATGCCCAGCTATGCGGGGCGGGCGGACACCGGAAACACGATCCGCTGGCAAACGATTTTCGGGACGGCGCCGACGGCGGTGAGCATCGTCCTGCAGACGGCCATGGCGGACGTGGACGCCGAGTACCAGACGATCGACACGTCGACGGCGACAGCGGGCGAGGCGCGCACCGTGGCCAACGTCCAGGGAAAATTCATCCGGGCGAAGCTGTCCACGAACACAGGCGGTACGGGGTTGACGGTGAAGTTGCTGGCGTGAGCGAAGCTCTTGAAGCACAAAGCGCACAGCAACGGAGTTTCTCTTTCCCCTGCGTCACCCGCCTGCGAGCGAACGCCTGGCGCTGAATTGACCGGCGTGCCCGCTCAAAAGTTTCCGGCGACCGCATCCGCGGAAACCGGAAAGACGCCCGTCTCCCGGACGCGCGGCAACGGCCCCAGCAAACGCGGCAAAACCCATGCGCATCATGGCGCGAACGGGCAGGCCGCGAAGAAAAAAGGCCCGGCTGCGTCTGACGATGCAAGCGAAACATCCGCTGAACGGTCCGCAAACTCCCCTGCGGCGGTCACGGCCCGCGAAGCATACGCTGAGGTGGCTGGACCCCAAGAAAACGGGGCCGGGCCGCGCGTTCCGGAAGAGCCGGCTGTCGGCGGCGAAAGCGAAGTGGCGTGGATGCAGGACGGGGCGGCGTTCGTGAACGCGTTGTTTGCGCGGGTGAATCCGCTGAAGGTGGGCCAGCGGCTGCTGACCAGCAAGGACGAAAAGATCGCGCAGCGGACGTTCGAGCGGATGCTGGAGATGAAGTGGGGGAAGGCGGCGGGAGTGATGGAGGAGTTGCCGCCGCAGATTATTTTGGATTTACCGAGGCCGCCGAGGGAGTGACTCGTGAATCGTGAGAGGTGACTCGTGGTAACGAAAGGAGAGAGTATGACGAATCCGAAGGTTGTCTTTGCGGGAGAGATTGCGCAGTTGGCGGGAGTGGTGGCGGTGGTGGCGGGGCTGGTGATGAGCTTGCATCATTGGCCGGTGGCGGCGGCGCTGATTGGAGGAGGGGTGGCGTTCGTGGTGGGGAAAAAGTTGCGGGGCGTTTTGTAGGAGAGGAAGAAAAACCGTAAACGCAGAGGCGCAGAGGTCGCAGAGGAAAGAAGGATTGAGTCGCGACCCCCAATCGCGTACGCGTCACGACAAAAACCAATGGCCACACGACGAAGGCGGGGATGGACGGGACGGGCGGCGCAGTTGCGTGTGAGCGAACAGTACCGGCCGTTTGCGCGGCAGAGCGAGTTTCATGATTCGCCGGCGAAGTACCGATTGTTTGGAGGGGCGGCGGGGCCGGGGAAGACCAAGGCGCTGTTGTGGGAAGCGATCCAACAGGCGCTGGAGACGGACGGGTGCGACACGCTGCTGCTACGGCGGACGTATCCGGAGCTGGAGACGTCGCTCCTGGCGTATTTCCGAAGGGATATTCCGCGGTCGTTCTATCGCAGCTACAACGAATCGAAGCACGTGGTGACCTGGCACAACGGGTCCACGACGCGGTTCGGGTACTGCCGCACGGAGAACGATGTATACCAGTATCAGGGCGCGGAGTTTTTGTTCATCGGGATTGACGAGCTGACGCATTTTACGCTGAAGCAGTGGCAGTTTCTGACTTCGCGCAATCGCTGCCCCGTGCCGGTCTATACGCAGGGGCCGAGCGCGGGACGCCGGGTAAAACCGTGCATGGCCGGGGCGACGAATCCGGGAAACATCGGGCACGCCTGGGTGAAGGCGCTGTGGGTGGACTGCGTGCCGCCGGCGGGGTTTGATCGCGCGGAGCTGTACGACGCGAAGGACTACGAATTTATTCGCGCGCGGATCGAGGACAATCCGGTGTACGCGAACGACGCCGGGTACCGCAAGACGCTGGAGGCGCTGCCGGAACATTTGCGGCAGGCGTTTCTGGCGGGGGACTGGAACGTTTTCGCCGGGCAATATTTCGATGTGTTCGACGTGGGGCGGCACACGGCACGGCCGGAGGAGTTGCGGCTGGAGGCGTGGTGGCCGCGGTGGATTTCGGTGGACTGGGGATTTCAGCATCCCAGCGCGGTGTATTGGCATTGCGCGGTTCCAGGAAGAGCGGGAACGGAACAGTCTCGTATCGTGACCTACCGCGAATTCGTGCAGAACGGGCTTTCGCCGCGCATGCTGGCGCAGGCCATTGCCGAGCGCAGCGGGCGGGAGCGCATCAGCGAGGTGTTTTTGTCGCCGGATGCGTTTGCGCATCGCACGGCGGAGGCGTCCATCGCGGAGCAGTTGGGCGAGGTGCTGGCGGCGAACGGATTGCCGCGGTCGGCGCCGGCGGATGACGATCGCGTGGGCGGGTGGCAGTGGATGTATCAGCTGCTGGAGAACGACGCCTGGGTGATTACGGAGAATTGCGGGAAGTTGATTGACTGTTTGCCGCTGCTGGTGCGCGACGAGCGGCGCGTCGAGGATGTGCGCAAGGTGGATGGGGACGACGCGGCGGACGCGGCGCGGTATGGATTGGTTTCGGGGGCGCGGATCGCGGGGTTGGCGAATGCGGCGCTGGTGGGGATTTCCGGCGTAGGGGCACGGCATGCCGTGCCCCTACCGGCAAAGTTTATACACGGCATGCCGCTGGGGGAGCAGATCGAGCGGCAGGTGACGGCGGAGGACGCGACGTCGCGGGCGATTCATTTTCAGCGGCTGGAGGGGGAAGCGCGGCGGGCGTTTCGGCCGAAGGGACTGCCGCGGCGATGGTGGTGAGGCGTGATATCGAAGGGGACGCGATGATTCGATGGATCAAGGAAATGTTGCGGTCGCGATACGTGCGGACGCTGGAAGAGGACGTGGCACGGCTGCGGGCGGAGAACCGTGCGCTGGTGAATTCGCTGTTGGGGACGGCGGGATTTCCGCCGGTGGAATTTCCCGAGGCGGCGAAGCCGCGGGAGCTGCCGCGGTTGCGGCGGAGGTCGTGGCATCAGTTGCAGGCGTGGAAGGAAGCGGAGGCGGGAAGTAAAGAGGTAGCCAGGTAACGAGGCGGGCGGCGAGAAACTATGGCACATCAAATGGACGGGAATATGGACCGAAACTCGAAATACGAAACTCGAAATGCGCCAGAACCTCAGTCGAATTTCGATTTTCGGGTTTCGGAGGGGGCGGTAGCGCCGGCGGATGGGAATGCGGCGCGCGGGCGGGCGCCTGGCGTGACGGAAATCATGGGCGCGAATTTCGAGCGGCTCGAGGAATTGCGGCCGGACCTGGTGAATGCGCTGCGCGAATTGGTGCGCGGATACCGGCAGGAAGGGGCCGTGGCGCGGCGGCATGAGATTCGGCGGATTCGGCAGGCGCGTTTGTTCTGGCAAGGGCAGCAGTACTCCTGGTGGAATCCGGCGGATAGGAAGTGGCAGGTGCCGTACGAGCAGCGGTCGGGCGACGGGCGTGATCTGGAGGAGATGCCGCGGTACCAGTTCGTGACAAATTTTTATCAGGGGTTCGGGCTGTCGTTCGTGGCGCTGCTTTCGCAGGACGTTCCGAGCGTGCGGTTTTATCCGCAGGCGGCGCAGTCGCTGGAAGATATTTCGGCGGCGCGGGCGGCGAGCGACGTGGCGCAGTTGATCGAGCAGAACAATCACGTGGAGCAGATGCTGACGCTGGTGGGGTATCACCTGTGGAATGACGGGAAGCTGGGCGGGTACGTGCGGTATGTGGCGGACGGGCAGAGGTTTGGTTTCCGCGAGGAAGAGATTTTGGAGGCGGTGGAGATTCCGCTGGGGGAGGATTCGTTTTTGTGTCCGGGCTGCGGGAAGGAAGGGCCGCTAACTGTTTCAGCGCCTTCTTCGCCAGTCATCCTGAGCGACAGCGAAGGATCTCAACCGGTCCAGGAGCACGGCGCGTCCGGCGATGCGGAGGACGATGAGATTCTTCGGTCGCCGGCGGGAGCCGGCAACCTCAGAATGACAACGCCTGCTATGGCGGCACCCTCTCATTGCCCGAACTGCGGCGCGGAATTGGGCGAGGCGGACATTCGGCGGGCGGAGCGGGTGACGGTGCCGCGGGTGGCGGGAGTGCGGCGGACGGCGAATGGGCAGGAAGTCATTTCGATAGTCGGCGGGCTGGAGTTAAACACGCCGGCGTGGGCCAACGAGATGCACGAGTTTCCCTACCTGCAATGGCAGGCGGAGGTGCACCGGGCGAAATTGAAGGCGGCGTATCCGCATGCGGCGCGGCAGATTGAGTCGTCGCCGGCGCAGGGCGCGGAGGATGTATATGCGCGGACGTCGCGGCTGAGCGTGGCGCAGGGATTTCCAGGATTGCAGCCGGGGGACGCGCTGGTGAACCTGATTACGTTCGACCGCACGTGGATTCGTCCGTGGGCGTTTTACGCTGTTGAAGACGAAACGGTGCGCGCGGAGCTGCTGCAACTCTTTCCGGACGGCTGCTACGTGGGCTTCGCGGGGGACGCGTATTGCGAAGCGCGCAGCGAGACGATGGACGATCACTGGCGCGTGCTGCATGCCTTTCCGGGCGACGGGCAGGGGCGGCCCAGCGTGGGCGATTCGCTGGTGCAGGTGCAGGAACGCTACAACGTGCTCTCGAATATTCAGGCGGAGACGTATGAATACGGCATTCCGCCGATTTACGCCGATCCGCAAGTGCTGGATTTTGATTCGCTGGCCAATCAGGTGGCCGAGCCTTCGGCGCATTTTCCGGCGCGCGCGCGGCCGGGGCAGCCGCTGGCGGCGGGATTTTTTCAGCCGGCCCCGGCGCAGGTGCCGCGGGACATGCTGCTGCACCAGCAGGATCTGATCGGGCCGGTGGCGCAGTTTTTGACGGGGCTGTTTCCGGCGGTCTTTGGCGGAAACATGGAGGACGTGAAGACGGCGTCGGGCTACGCGCTGGCGCGGGACCAGGCCATGGGGCGGCTGGGGCTGGTGTGGCGGCGCACGAAGCAGTTTTACGCGGAGATGCTGCTGCTGGCGGTGGACTGCTTCCGGAAAAATCGCCCGGAGGACGCCGAGATTCCGCTGCTGGGGCCGGACGGCGTCTTCGATTCGCGGGCCATTCGCCTGGCGGAGTTGAAGGGCAACATCAGCGTGCATCCGGAGGCGGACGAGACGTTTCCGCGGATGAAGTCGCAGCAGCGCGGCGTCTTGCAGCAGTTGTTCGCGCTGAAGGATCCGCTGGTGCAGCGGGCGCTCGAGGAGCCGGCGAATATCGGGTACATCAAGAACGTGCTGGGGCTTTCGGAGCTGGTGGTGCCGGGGGAGGATGCGCGGAACAAACAGTTGCGGGAGATTCAGCAGTTGCTGGCCGGGGCGCCGATTGTGGTGGGGGCGCCGGAGAACGGCCGAAACTCGAAATACGAAATGCGAAATTCGGGGATGGGCGATGCGGGCGGGGTGGATGCGGCGGAGGACGGAGCAAGCCTCGCTCCTACAGCCGGAAGCGGGGCCGGACTCTTCCACGAGTCACCCGTCACGAGTCACCAGTCACTGCTGCTGCCGTCAGTGGCGGTGGATGAGTTGCTGGACGATCACGCTTCGGAATTCGAGGAGTGCAAGAGGTGGGCAAGTTCGGAGGCGGGGCAGGCGGCGAAGATGACCAATCCGGCGGGGTTCGCCAATGTGCGGGCGCATGCGGAGGCGCATTTAAGAGCAATGACGGAAACCTCCGTTCAGAATCCTGTTGGTTTGCCTGACGTTAAGACGGCAATTCATAGTCCCAGAGGCTTGTCTGTCCATGCTGGGCAAGCTCATGATGACGCAGGCGACCATTAGGTCACCATCAACGGAAACCATGTACTTATTCAAGAGGCACAAGGTAGGCAAGACGAGGTAAAGGCCCGAACGCAGCCGGAAGAAGGTCGACGCGGTCATGAGTTAATGGACAATCGAGCGGTGGAGACGCAGGCATATCGCTTGTTCGAGGCTTCAGGTTTCGGTCATAATGCCACCGAGCGTTCGATGTGGGTAACTTCAAGGTACGGTACATACGGGTTCGTCGTGTGGCCTTGGTCCGCAGAGGCTGGAAAGGAAACATGGAAGGATCCGGCTCCTGTTGATGCTGTCGCTGTCATACACACCCATCCGTCGTCCAAGTCAGAAAGGCCTTCGGAGGGAGACCATAACCTGGCGGACGGGAAGCAATCGAGCAAGATTCGCGTTCCAGTTTACGTCCTGCATAGGAATGGAATATGGAAGGCGCTACCTGGCGTGAAAGACCCGGTTCGAGTTCGAGATTTTCGCTGGGTGGAGGATTTTAGGCCGAAAGGTTAGGGCGAATATGAAACTGCGATCCAGCGTCATAATCCTGGTCTTGCTGGCGGCTCAGCACGTGGTTGCCCCGCCGGCGGGTGCGCAGAGGCCGGCGCGAACAAGCAGGAAGGCCTGGAGTAACGACGCGGTTGAACGCTGGGTCAGGGACAACTATGCACAGGCGCTTGACCTGGCGCTTCCGGGCCATTGCGCGAGCGCGACGGATGCGCGGTGGATCGCGTGCGTCCACATCGTTCCGGCGTTCAAGGACGAAATGGAGTATTCCTTGGCAGTGGAAAGACGCCAGGATGGTTCGGTTATCGCGCGGCTCGGCCGGCCAAAAGCAAAATCCGTTTATGAGCAGCTCCGCAAACTTAAGAAGAAGCATCCGAAGGCCACCGCCGCCGAACTGGCGAAGCGGATCAAGATCGAATCGCGGACGGGCGATTCGGCGAAGTACCCCGGGTTGGAGGGCTTGGCGGCCGAATTTGAAAATGTCCGGCTTTCGCCGGTCCTGTCCGATGAAATTATGATGGATGCGACGCAATATGTTTTTCGCGTGAGGTCCTTCGCCGGTGACCAGATGGAGCTGCGTTTGCATGGCGCCGGTCCGGCCGCGCCTCGCCAGCCCCAAGGTCTAATCCAGTGGGCGGAATCCGTAAGAGAAATGGTGGCCAGCGCTTTCCATTGAGTGAGGCAGAAAAAGCATCGAATAGCCCCGAGAGATCGGGGCTTTTTTTATTGGGGGTAAGGGATGAATTTGCAAGGCGTACCAAATGCAAGCGGCGGGAACGGCTCGGCGGGGGCGGAGGATGTGCTGTACGCGATGAGCGACGAGCAGATCCTCGGAATGGGAGAAGAAGTGGCGAGTGACGAGTGGCGAGTGGCGAGCGAGGAGGAGGCGAAGCTGCTGGAGGAGACGGGTGCGTCCGGCACGGGCGTGCGCGGGGAGCATTCGGATACGGCGGTTGCCTCGGCTCCCGCGCGGGAGGATGCGGGGCGGGATGGCGCGGCGAAGAGTGCTGCGGTGACGGACAGCGTGGAGCCGCCGGCGTGGCTCGTGCGGATGATGGAGGACCCGCAGGCGGGCGGGGAGGCGCGGGATTTCTGGCAGGGGATTCTTCAGGCGCGGGCGGAGGGGGCGGCGTATCGCGCGGCGATTGCTTCGCCGGAGGAGGCGCGGGCGCTGAAGGAGTTGTATCCGGGTGGAGTGAGCGAGGCGCGGACGGCGGCGGAGCGGGCGCGGCAGCTCGAGCAGATTGACCGGGCGTTTTTCGGGGCGGCGGGGATGCGGCCGGAGGAGTCGGCGGCGGCGCGGACGGAATTGGCGCGGACGATGATGCGGGAGGATCCGGGGGCGTTCCGGGAGATGGTGGCGGCGGGGGTGAGGATTCTTCAGGAGGCCACGGAGGCACAGAGGCACGGAGGAAGAGAGGGGGATGTAGCGCCACCCTTCAGTGTGGCATCGGGGGCGGGGGATGAGGGTGCGCGGAGAGATGCGACGGAGAGAGAGGCCTCGGAGAAAGATGCCAGGCTAAAGCCTGGCGCTACACAAGGCGATCCATCCGCGCGGGTGGCGGAGGAGAATGCGCGGTTGGCGGCGTATGGGGCGTTTGAGCGCGGGGCGAATGAGGAGTTGGAGCGCAGCGTGGGCGGGGCGATTGCGCGGACGCTGGAGATGGCTTTGCCGAATTTGCGCGCGGGCGATGCGGCGGGGGGCGGCGCGGGGCGCTCGGGCGCGGGGTTGCAGGAGCGGCTGGGGGCGATGATTCGCGCGGAAGTCGAGGCGGGGTTGAAGGGCGACCGGCAGCTGGGCGCGCAGGTGGAGCAGATTCTGGCTGCGCGGCGATTTGACGGGGCGGCGCGGGAGCAGGTGGTGCGGGTGATCGGGGAGCGGGCGCGGCAGCTGGTGCCGGGGGCGGCGCGGCGCGTGTTGAATGAATGGACGCAGACGGCGCTGGCGGCGCGGCGCGGGCGGTCGGCGCAGGGGGAGAGCGTGGCGGAGAGGATTGATGTGGCGCGGGCGGCGGGGGAGCGGGAAGTTCCGCGGCAGAGAGCGGGCGAGGGGCGATCCGAACGAGGCGGTGCGGCGGGAGAGGATGGGCGGAAGGAAAGCGGCGGGCGTGGGGGGAGGATTGATTACCGGAAGATGAGCGACGAGCAGATTCTGGACGGTTAAACGCAAAGCGAAGAAAGCCACAGAGACACAGAGATCACAGAGAAAAGGCAGCAGGGAAGAGAGCGGGATGGCGCTGCGCGCGCCTGCCGCGGGGGCAAAAACCTTCGCAGCGGGGCGCGCGGGGGCGCGTTCGCTTGCGCTTCACCGTGCCTCTGTGTCTCTGCGGCTCTCTTCCGGAAACGAAGTGAAGCACTTTTAAGGAGAAAAACGAATGCCAGCACAGACAAACGCGAATGTGGTCGCCCTGCAATTGGAGAAGGTGCGCGACAAGGTGCCCCTGCTCTACGAGCGCGACGACATTTTATTGACAATGATTCAACAGCGCGGGGACGTGGAGAAGATTTCCAACCGCGCCATGCGCCTGCCGCTGCAGGTGAATCCGGGCGGCAAGGCGGGCAGCTACAACGCGGACGGCGGGGACCTGGGCCGCGGTTCGGGGACGCAGTATGACGTGGCCACGGTGTCGCCGATCTTCTTCCGCTTCGCGATTGAAATCACGAAGCTGGTGGAATACGCGACGGCGGGGCGGGCGCGGGCGGTGGAAAACGCGGCCAAGCGCGAAGTGGTCAACGGCATGAAGCAGTTCCGCGCGTTCCTGGACAAGCTGATGCAGACGGGCGGCAACGGCGTGCTGGGGACGATCGGTTCGTTCGCCACGACCACCTGGACGATGAGCACTCCGCCGGGGGCCGCGCTGGTCTACGTCGGGCAGACGATTCAGGTGTACGACTCGACGCTGACGACCAACCGCGGCACGGCCAACGTCGTGGCGGCCGATCCCATCAGCGCCACGCAGACGATCACGGTGGACGCCAACCCGGGCGGATTGACGGCGGGCGACGTCATCGTGCACGACGGTCTTTCCGGCGCCAGTCCCGTGTCGCTGTTTGGGCTGAAGTATCACCAGAACAACGCGACCACGGGCACGTGGATGAACCTGAACCGCGCGAGCTATCCGGTGCAGCTGGCCACGCCGCGCGTGAACGCCGGCAACGCCGCGCTGACTCCGTCGGCGGTGCGCCTGGCCATCAACAAGGTGAGGAAGGCACTGGGGATCAACCACGTGAGCAAGCTGATCGCCTACATGGCGGTCGAGCAGGAGCACGCGTGGGAAAACCTGGGCATCACCGTGAGCCAGATCATCAAGGAAGGCGGAGGCGGGGGCGGAAACGACCTGGATCTGCTCTTCAGCGGGCGCAAGACGATGAGCGGAGTGCCCATCAAGTCCAGCGTGAATGCGGACCAGACGCGCGTGGACTTCCTGGACCTTTCGCACTGGGGGCGCGCCGTGCTGAAGGACATTGACTTCTACGAGGTCAACGGCAACACGGTGTTTCCGATCTACGGAGCCAGCGGCGGCCTGGCGGCTTCGTATATTTTCTACTTCGACCTGGCCATGCAGGTGTTCAGCGATTCGCCGCGCAGCGGGGCGTACATTGATTCGCTGGCGCGGCCGACGGGGTACTAAACGGAAGTGACTGGTGACTGGTGACTCGTGAAAATCGCGTGATGTGCAGCGGGGTTCGCGGGCCGCCGGCGGGAGCGGGCCGGAAAAAGAAAGCGCGGAGAGGGACGGGATGAGCCGTTCCTGCTCCGCGCTTTCCTTTCGCAACGTGGTGTTGCGGACGGACTGTTTTACGGCTTGGGCTTTTCTCCCGGCTTCGTGCCCGGGGGCGGCGGCGGGGGATTCTGGCCCTGCGCGCCACGCTCGGCTTGGGGTTTCGGAATCACCAATTGGTTCGGCTTGGAGCGGCCGGGGCGCGCCAGCGCGGGATCGGCGTCCGCATTGCCATGAGCGCCGGGAGGTTCGGGCTGGGGATTCAGTGCTTTATCCATGCCCGGCTTCGTGGTGCGGTTGGCGTCACTGCTGGCGGTCGTTCCCGGCGGTTCGGGCTGGGGATTGAGCGCTTTGGGAGGGGGCTTTGTACCCTCGGGCGGTTTCGGTGTTTCGGACTGCGCATAACTTACAGAAGCTAGAACGAGCAGAGCGACGGCGCCGGTGAGCAGTTTCATCGTTTTCTCCGTTGTGAATGTGAGTGCGATTGAAATTGAGGAGCTGGTACCTGAAGACAGAGTAGCCGGGAATGGCTTCGGCGGCCAGGAATACCCAGAAAGATGATTCGTATCGGTAACGAGAGCCACGAGGCGCCGGAGACGGTGGCGCGGGTGCTGCGGCTGGCCGGGGGAGTGAACCGTTTCGGCGAGGCCAATTACCGGGCGGTGTGGGGCTGGAACCGCCTGGCGTGGATTGGCGGGAAGTTCGAGGAGCGCGATGCGGCGACGGGTGCGCTGCTGCGCGAGGTGGTGGAGCTGCGGCGGGAACCGAAATATCCGCAGGTGAACCGCTGGCATATCGAGCGCTGGTTGCCGCCGGAGGCGTATGGGTCGCCGCGGGCATGGTACGCGCAGACGATGGAGCGGGCGAATGGAGAGAGCGTGGCGGCGCTGGGGCCGTATCCCGTGCGCGGAGATTACGAGCACTGTTTCACGCTGGAGGGGCCGCGCGGAGAGTTTATCCAGTTGACGGCGACAGTCGCGGAGCGGATTGCGCGGGCGATGGAATGGGCGCGATGCCAGCCGCGGGCGGTGCGCAGGGAATCAATCGGGGAGCGGGAGCGGCGCGAGGAGCGGGCGTACGAGAAGTGGGCGTACGACGCGCTGGATGGGGAAGCGGCGGCGTTTAACGGGGAAGAGTTTGTGAGCGTGCGATGAGGGGAGTGATGGCCGTGAATCGAATGCAAATCTGGCTGCGAGGGATTTTCGCGGCGGCGATCAGCGGGGCGGCGGGCGGAGTGCTGACGGGATTCGCGGCGGTGGGGATTGATCCGCAGCATTTCAATCTGGCGGCGGGAATTGGCGCGACGATGCGCATTGGGGCGGCGGCGGCGCTGATCAACGCGGTGATTGGAGTAGCGGCGTATTTGCAGAAGTCGCCGCTGCCGGGGGAGTAGAGAGTTTTCAGTTGTCAGCGTTCAGTCAGAGAAGGAAGCAGAGGACACGCTATGCCAGTGGTTGGATCATCGGCTTATAACACGGCGGGGCAGATTACTTCGCTGGTGCGCTCGCTGTTGAATGACGCGCAGGGAAATCTGTTCACGGATGCGGTGCTGCTGCCGTATGCCAATGCGGCGTACCGCGGGGTGCAGCGGGCGCTGGCCAATGCGGGCGCGGGCGGATTCATGACGGACAACGCGCTGCTAGTGGTGGCGGCGGTGAGCGCGGTGGACGCATCGCTGCAAGTGGCGATCACGGATGCGACGGCGCCGCCGAATCAGCTGCCCACGGATCTGCTGGCGCCGCTGAAGTTGTGGGAGCGGCCCAGCGGCTCGGCGCAGGAGTTTTTGGAAATGGCCGACCTGACGCGGCACGGGGGCTTGCCCTCGGAGGAGCAGGGGGCGGCGCTGAGCGTCTGGGAATGGCGCGCGGACGGGCTTTATTTTATCGGGGCCACGCAGGACACGCAGATCCGCCTGCGGTACATCAAATCGTATCCGGATTTGACGGACGCGGCCTCGCCGGTGCTGGTGCGCCACGCGCAGGAGGCCATCGCCTACGGAACGGCGGCGCTGGCGGGGTGGGCGCGCGGGTCGCCGCTGGCGGAGAAATGGGACGACGCGGCGCGCGACGCGGTCGAGGACCTGGTGAGCGCGGCGGTGCGCCGGGAGCAGCAGAGCGCGCGGAGGCGGCGGCCGTTTTCCTCGCGCAGCGGGTACGGAACGATTTAGCGAGTCAAAGCAGGGAACAACTTTCATTTCAGAGGAGCGGTCATGCCCATTACGATTTCACTGATTCAGAACAACGTAGATTCCAGCGCCAGCAATTTTATTTACGCCCTGGCGACACTGACGTTTTCCGGAAGCTATCCGACCGGAGGTGACACGCTGGACTTCACCCAGGTGGCGGACAAGCTGCCCAGCGCGCAGATCGTGCAGGCGTTCGCGGAGTCGCAGAACGGCAGCTCGAATTACTACGTGGCGGTGGCCGGGAGCGGGATGAACAACTGGAAGCTCAAGGCGTTCACGGGCGGAGGCACGGAAATTACCGCGGGGGCCTATCCGGCGAGCGTGACGACGGACGTGGTGCAGCTTTCGATCACCGCGCGGAAATTGATTTAACGGGCGGCGCGGAAGATCAACGAGGAGCGAGGCGATGCGGGGAATGAGAGCGGCGGCAGGGAAGGGACTTTGTTCGCTGGCGGCGATGGCGCTGGGGATTTGTCTGCTCACGGCGCCGGCGACGCGGGCGCAAGGGACGCGCAAGGACGATATTGTGCTGAACTCGCGCGGATTGCCGCTGGCCGGAGCCACGGTGCGGGTATGCACGGCGGCGGCCACGGGACAGCCGTGCGCGCCGCTGGCGGCGATCTATTCGGACGCGGCGCTGACGCAGGCGCTGGCCAATCCGGCGACCACGGACGGCATGGGCAACTATACGTTTTACGCCGCGCCGGGAAAATACCTGATCGAGATTTCCGGGCCCAGCATCACCACGCGGCAGATGCCCGATGTGCTGCTGCCCAGCGATCCGACGGCGCCGAGTTTCAGCGGAGCGATCAGCGCGTTTTCGCTGAGCCTGGGCGGAAACTTGAGCGTGGGCGGAAGCGAGACGGTCAACGGAGCGGCCAATTTGAATGGAGGCGGGGCGCTGAGCGGGACGTTCAGCGGAAACCCCACATTCAGCGGGAACCCGACGTTTAACGGCACGCTGGGTCTCAATGGAAACATGGCGTTCAGGGGATCCAATCCGTATGTGGACGTGACGCGGTACGGCGTGCGCGCGGTGACCTACAACGCCACGCCCGCAATTCCGGGTATTACGGCGGGGATTTCCGCGAGCGGGACGACGGCTACTTTAAGCAGCGCGAGCACTTTTCAGAATGGCGACGGCGTGGTGATTTTCGGCGCGGGGGCGGCGCATGCGATGGCGACTCCCGGAGCGCCTACGGTCACGCCCAGCGTAGCGGCGGCGGGAACGGGAACGGGGTTGGTGGTGAATGACCCTGGCACGGGAGCTACTACCTATAACTACCAGATTGTCGCCAGGAATAAATCCCAAGGCTTGACTGCCGCGAGCACCGTGGGCACCACGGCTATTGGGGCAGCCGCTCTCGGCGTGCAGACGGTTACGATTACCTCTATCGCCAAGTCCGGGCAGACGAACACGGTTACCACTTCCTCCGCGCATGGATTGTCCGTGGGGTCAATGGTCAACGTGCAAGGAACTTCGGTCCCAGTAGACTTCGATGGCTGGTTTATCGTGGCCACCGTGGCGGACAACACACATTTCACTTATACGAATGGCCGGGACAGCAACGCCGGCGCGCAGACTTCCGCAACCGGGGGTACGGCGAGGTGGTGGAACTGCAACCACTTGACATGGAGCGCGGTTGCTGGCGCGTGGGAATACTACATCTACGGGCGCACGGGAGGGTCGCTGACGCTGCTGGGCGTAAGCAGGCCCAATGGCGGAACATACGTGGATTTGAGCTGGGATGATTTCGGTTCGCCGATGATGGACAATTTCCTGGCGCCGTACTTCGTGTCGAACACGCCACCGGGAGCGGCTGCGAGCAATAGCCTGGTGACGACAATCGCATCCGGCGCGGGGACGACTACGCTCACGCTGGCCGCCGCTGCGGGAACCACGGTTGCCGGGGCTACCATTCTGTTCGATAACGCTCCCAACGTCCTAACAGCAGCGACGGCATCGGCGAACGGAAACGGGATGCTGTATTTTCCCGCAGGAGCGGCAATTCCCTCCAACTCTACCTACTTTGTTTTTAACTCATACCTAACGCTTCCAGCTTACACATCTATTTCACAAGCCGGAGCCATCTACCTGAACGACACGATTGAGCTGTCCGGCGTTAAATGGTATGGAAATATCACACCTCAGGGAACCTCACAGTTGCCTGCATTTGCATTTGAAAGCTTTCCCTCAACCTTTGTAGCCAGAGCGAATCCCGGACTTTACAGTTTGAACGGCAATCTCAACCTTCGGGGCTTGAATCTTCAGAGCGGCTCCTCCAATAACGGCATCCACCTTCTCGCGGACTATCCTTTCGGGTCCACGCTGGACTCCCTGAATTTTTCATCTGGCAGTTCCGTAGATTACATGGATACATTCCTGATGTTTCGAGGGGACGTAGCCAACACTGCGTACGCCAATTCGATTCGGAACATTGCGTTGATTCCTGGCAGCGTGGCCACCGGGAGCACTATGACTCCTTCGTTCTACTGTAATGGCTGTGGCCAGACGACCATTGACAGGGTGAACCTGAACAGCCGGGGGATTTTCTACAGGACAATCAATCAAGGAACTCTTAGCGTCCAAACGTCGCGGTTTCAGGGCGGCATCATTCCATTTCTGACTCTATATAGTGGCGTGAACGGAGCGCTGCTGAACGCAACCGTGAAAGACATTGAACTGGACACCATGCCACATGCGACGATTGCGAATTTGTCCGTGCAGAGTCTTGCTGGAACCGTAACGCTAATCAACTCAGGTTATCCGGCCAGTAGCGGCAGCGGATTCCCATCGAACACAACCGGGAAACCACTTCCGAGTTTAATCGTGGGTGGAGTTCTTTCTCCAGCAGTGAATCAAAACATCCAAACTTCTTATCTTGACAAAGGATACTTCTCGGACAACTCGGTGCAGGTGAGTGGCACCAACGGAGCGATGGGTTATCAACTTCTCTCCGCCGCCGTGCCCACCTTGGCGGTTTCCGCAGGCGGCAGCGTGCCCGTGGGAACCTGGACCTATAAGGTTTCTTGGTTGGATGCTACTGGCAAGGAAAGCGCTGTTGGGCTGGCAAGCAGTGCGGCAACAACCACAGGAGGCAATCAGACCATCACCGTGACGCCTCCCGCGGCGCCCACGGGTGCGGTGGGTTGGAGACCGTATCGAAGTAATGGTGGGGCATGGTTGCTTGCCAATATCAGCCCTTGCAGCGGGTCCATCGCTCCCGGCACGAACTATGTGGACACATTCAGCTTTGGTTGCAATAATGCCGCGCTTTCTTCCGGCCTGGCATTGACAGCAGGAGTTTCCAGTGGCGGGCTCTTCGGGCAGCAGCTTGCGCTTACCGGGGGTGGATTCAAGAACACCGTCAGCGGGACGTTTACGGCGGCGCGGACGCAGACGTTGCAGGATGCCACGGATACGTTCGTCTATCGGAACACGACGGACACGCTGACGAACAAGACGCTGACGTCGCCGGCGCTGACCACGCCCGTCATCGGAGGCGGCACGACACTGACGGTCTACCGGCGGATCGCGGCCACGCTTTCGCCGGCGGCGGTGGGGGCCAATACGTGCGCGGCGCAGAGCTTCACGGTCACGGGCCTCGCGGCGGGGGACATTCTCATCGCGGTGAATAAGCCGACGGAGCAGGCGGGATTGAGCGCCTTGCCGGGACACGTTTCGGCGGCCAATACGGCGACGGTGAATTTCTGCAATCACACGGCGGGTTCGATCACGCCGACGGCCAGCGAGAGCTACAACTTCGTTGCCGTGCAATAGTTTTGCAGGGAAAGAACCGGGCGCGCTTCCGCGCGTCCGGCGCGGCTCCAGAACCGCAAAAGTGGAAAGGAACAAAACGAAATGCCAGAGCAGAGCGAAGTGGTGTGCCTCGTCAATATCTGTCCGGAGAAATGGCCGGCGCGGCAGCGGACATATTTTGGTTCGCTGGAGATTCAGTCACCGGGGGCGGGAGAGGCCTATGCGGTGACGCCGGTGCGCGCCTGCCGCGGGGTGATCGACCTGGGCGACAAACGCATCATGGAGTACGCCATTTCGGCGCGGGAAGTGGCTGAGGACATCGCCCGGGAGCTGAACGGGGACTCCGGCGAGGGAAGTTTTCACGGCGTGTTCGTGGCTGCGGGAAAAGCGCCCACGGAGGCGGAGCTGAGCGGCGCGCGGCTGCGCTTGCGGGAATTTCACCAGCGCCTGGTGGCTGCGGCGGATCTGGAATGGGAGCGCACGCGCAATCCCATGTTCATCACGGATTTGGAGCGGCGCGCGGCGCGGCAGCTGGGCCTGGAAAAACCGTGGCTGTACGACTCCCGGCCGGCGGTGGAATGCCCCGTGTGCGCGGAGCGGATCAAGCCGGGCGTGGCGGTATGCCGCGGCTGCGGAGCGATCCTGGACCGGGCGCGCGCGGCGCAGTTCGGGTTGATCGCGCCGGAGGAAGAGAAAAAACCGGCGGAAGCGCAGAAAAAGAACGGCGGGAAGTAGGGAAGGGAAAGAAACGAAATGACCACCGCGGGATCATTCGACGCACCGATTGAGGTTTTTGGCGGACTGGTGACGGATATGGCGCCGGCGGACCTGCCGCACGGGGTGTCGCCGGACTGCCAGGACGTGGTCTTCAGCAGCGGGGGCGTAGCCACGCGGCCGGGATTGCAGGCGCTCTACGGGCCGCTGGCGGGAAATCCGACGGTGAACTATTTGAAGACGTACGTGACGCCGGGCGGGACGGAGCGCGCGATGGTCCTTGACGGCAACGGCGTGCTCTACAAGGAGACGACGCCGGGGACGCTGGCCACGGTGGCGTCGGGACTGGCGGCGAATGCGCTGGCGAATTCGGCGTCGGCGTTCGGGCGCGAATATATGGCGCTCGGGGACGGGCGTGCGGGCACGGACGCGCCGCGGCAGTTTGATGACACGTATTTGGATCGCGTGAGCCAGGGCGGACCGGGGGCGGCGCCGGTGGTGGTGGATGAAAACGTGGTGATGAGCGTGGCGGCGGGACCCACCGGGGCGTCGCAGCCGGCGGCGGTGGCCATTGCGGCGGGCCCGGCGGGAGCGACGGAGAACGGTTTCCTGGTGACGATCACGACTTCGGCGGCGCATGGACTCGCTGCGGGGCAGTCGGTGACGGTCGCGGGCGTGGGCGTGGCCGGCTACAACGGAACATTTGCGGTGCTCTCGGTGCCGAACGGCACGCAGTTTACTTACGTGGCGGGCGCTTCCGGCATGGCGGCTTCGGGAGGAGGCACGGCGGCATCGGCGACGGCGACGATCACGACGACGGCGGCGCACGGATTTTCGACTGGGCAGCTGGTGACGTTGGCCGGCGTGGGCGTGGCGGGCTACAACGGAACGTTCGCGGTGACGGGCGTGCCGGACGCGACGCATTTTACGTTCACGGCGTCGAGCGGGGGATTGGCGGCGTCCGGCGGCGGAACGGCCGCGGCGGCGGGGAATATTGATGCGGGCGTGCATCAGGTGAGCGTGATTTTCCAGACGCGGCAGGGATATCTGACCAAGCCCGGGCCGGCGGCGAGCTGGACGGCGAGCGGGGGAAAGCGCGCGGTGGTGACGAACATTCCCACGGGACCGGGAAACGTGGTGGCGCGGATTTTGTGCTTCACGGGAGCGGGCGGGGCGAGTTTTTTCTATGTCGGAAGCGGCGCGACGCCCGCCGTGGCGGGCGGCAACATGATTTTGGCGGATAACGCCACGACTTCGATGGTGGTGGATTTTTCCGATGCCGTGCTGCTGGCGGCGACGAACGTGGACGCGCTGTTTCGCCTGGTGGAGCTGGGAGCGTGCGCGGGCGTGACCAATTACGCGCAGCGGCTTTTCTGGTGGGGCGAGCGCAACAAGATGAACAACTGGGTGAACCTGGGATTCGACGGCGGCTTCACCGGACCGCTGCTGCCGCATTACCCGCTGGGATGGACGCCGGACGCGGTGTACGCGCCGGGCGGAACGGACGAGCAGAGTTTTACGGCGTGGGGCGCGGCGTATTCGATTGTGGGCAACGGAACGACGGCGACGCGAGGGTTGATGGCGCAGAGCGCGGTGCAGGACGCGCTGGGCGTGGCTTTGATTGCCGCGGGAACGGACTACACGGTGCGGGCGCGGTGCGCGCGCAATGCTCTGCTGGCGCAGGGAATGCTGCACGTGCATCTCTACAGCGCCAGCGGAGGAATCAACACGGCGGGATTGCAGCTGACCGCGGCGCAGCTGACCACCGGCTACGCGGAATACACGGCGCAACTGACCGGGCCGCTGGCCACGATTCCCGCGGACCTCGTGCTGCGCGTCTACGCCGACGGAACGCCGACGCAGAACGGGCAGTTCTATATTGACAGCATGGAGATTTTCCCGACGCTGCAGCCGGTGAACCTGGCGGTGGTGCGGGCGAGCGGGACGGAGAATCCGGAAAGCTACGACGGAATCAGCGGTTTTTTGAGCGTGGCGGAAAACGACGGGCAGGCGGTGCGCGCGGCGTTCCAGCTGCGCGAGCGGCTCTATTTCGTGAAGGAGCATTCGCTGCACGCCACGCAGGACGACGGCGTGAACGAGCCGGCGCTGTGGTCGCTGACTGAGATTTCCCGGAAAGTGGGAACGCCGTCGGTGCGCGGCGTCGCGGTGGGCGAGGACTGGGCGGTGATCGCGCACCGCACCGGGCTGTATCTGTTTTCGGGCGGCGAGCCGGTGAAGATTTCGCAGGAAGTGCAGCCGCTGTGGAACACCATCAACTGGCAGTACGGGCATACGCTGTGGACGGCTGTGGATACGAAGGAGCGGCGCATTCTGGTGGGAGCGCCGTTCGGCGCGGCCACTTCACCGAATCTGGTGCTGATGCTGGATTTCCGTGACCTCGACGGCGCGGAGCAGATCGCCTCGCGCCCGCCGGTCAGCATCACCTACACCGGGCGCAAGACGGCGGCGGACAAATCGCGCAAATGGACGCCGTGGAGCATCGCGGCAAACTGCTGCGCGGCGATGGAACGTGCGGACGGGACGGCGCTGGTAGCCTTCGGCGGCGGAAATCCCGGAGTGGGAGGCGGGGGCGCCACAGGGAAGGCGTATACGCTGAACGACGCGCAACTTTCCGACGACGGCGCGGCGATTGCCAGTTACTACACGACGCACTATTTTCCGGAGCGTGCGGTGGAGCTGCAGCTGGACCTGGGCGCGCACCGCAAACTATTTTCGTTTTTGACGATGTACGCGGAGGGCGCGGGAACGCTGGCGCTGACGGCTTACGTGAACACGCCCGGCGCTTCGCAGGCGCAGCAGGCACTGCCGCTGAGCGCACCGGGAATGAAAGACCTGGAACTGCCGGTGAATGTGATCGGGGAGCGCGTGGCGTTTCGCGTGGGGACCAGCGCGGCCGGGGCGTGGTTTCGCTTGCAGAAGTTCACGCCGTCGCTGCGGCGCGATCCGTGGGCGCCGGTGCGCGGAGGGAATTAGCGTTCGTCAGGCGGGGCGGTCGAGCAAGTCGCGCAGCCTGCGCACGAGTTCGTCCATGGCAAATGGTTTTCCCAGGAATTCATGTCCGGGAGCAAGGCTGCCGCTGAGAATGTCGGCGTCGGCGGTGTATCCGGAAATGCAGATGACCTTGATGCCGGGGCGGGCTTCACACATTTGTTTGGCCAGTGCCGGGCCGGTCATGCCGGGCATGACCGCATCGGTGACCAGGGCGTGAATTTTGCCCTGAAAGGCCGCGGCGCAGTCGAGAGCCGACTGGCCGGAGGATGCGGAAAGAACGCGAAACCCTTTCGAGGAGAGATATTCTTCGGTGACCAGGCGGACGCCTTCTTCATCATCGGCCAATAGAATGGTTTCGTTGCCGTGACGCGCGGAAGAGGGCGCGGGCAGTGTTTCCTGGGCCGCTTCCGGAGCGGAGGCCTCCTGGAGAAGAATCGTAAACTTGGCGCCGTGGCCGGGTTTGGATTCGACGCCGATCCAGCCGTCGGCCTGGCGGACGATGCCGTAAACGGTGGCCAGGCCGAGGCCGGTGCCCTTGCCGACGACTTTGGTGGTGAAGAAAGGCTCGAAGATGTGCTCCTGCGTGGCGGCGTCCATGCCCTCGCCGTTGTCGCTGACGATGATGAGCGCGTAATTGCCGCGGGGGACTTCGAGATGTTCGAGGAAGCAGGGTGAATCGGCGGAAACGCGGGCCGTGCGCACGGTGACCAGGCCGCCGCGGGGCATGGCGTCGCGGGCGTTGACCACCAGATTGAGCACGACCTGTTCGATCTGGCCTTCATCGGCGCGAACCCACAGCGGCGCGGAGCAGAGATCCAGGCGCAGTTCGATTTCCGCGCCAACCAGACGTTGCAGCAGGGAAGCGGTATCGGCGACGACGGCGCAAAGATTGAAGACGCGGGGCTGGACAATCTGGCGGCGGCTGAAGGCCAGAAGCTGCTGGGTGATGGAAGCGGCGCGGTCGGCGGCTTTCTGGATGGATTCGACGTCGCGCAGCAGGTCGGGGCGGCCGGCGGCGCGGCCGGCGAGAAGTTCGGCGTGGCCGCGAATGACCATGAGGAGATTATTGAAATCGTGCGCTACGCCGCCGGCGAGCTGGCCCACGGCTTCCATTTTCTGCGAGCGGCGGAGCTGGTCTTCGAGAGTGCGGCGCGCGGTGATGTCGTAGCTGACGCCGATGGTGCGGCTGGCGCGGCCGTTGCGGTCCTGAATGGCGCGGCCACGCGCAAAAAGCCAGTGCACGGATCCGTCCCGGTGGATCACGCGGAATTCCATGGCATCGGGATTGCCGCTCTTGAGTCCGCGGACCAGCGCATCCCGGAAATCGTCGCGGTCTTCGGGATGGATCAGGGGAAGCAATTGCTCCATGGTGGCGGGAGCCTGATCGGGACGAACGCCGTAGAGGGCGCAGTGGCGCTCGTCCCAAGAGAGCCTGCCCGTCTTCGCATCCCAGGACCACAAGCCGAGATCGGCGGATTCCAGGGCCATGTGCAGCTGTTCGCGGGATTCGCGGAGCGCTTCTTCGGCGAGTTTGCGGCTGTTGATGTCGTAGAGAATGCCGTAGACGACGGGAGTTTGCGAGTGCGCACTGTCTAACACGACGGCTTCATCGCGGAACCAGACGCAGCGCCCGTCGCGGGTCATCATGCGGTATTCGGAGGAGATGGGCTCGCCGGTGCTGAGGCAGCGCTCCTCCGAGGCCAGTGCGACGTCGCGGTCGTCGGTGTGGATGCAGTTGTACCAATTGTTCGGGTCGGCGATCCATTCCTCGGGAGAATATCCGAGGTAATCCTGAATGCGCGGGCTGACGTAGGACCATTTGCCTGTGGGACCGAGTTCGCAGATGTAAACGATGCCGGGGAGGCGCTCGATGAGCGAGCGGTAGAGTTCTTCGTTCTGGCGCAGAGCGGCTTCGGCGCGAACGCGGGCGTCAATATTCTGGGCCACGCCGGCGATGCGCAGGATCTTTCCGGAGTCGTCGCGGATGGCGCGGCCGTGAATGGCGCGCCATTCGACGGTGCCGTCGCGGAACTGCACGCGGAAGTCCAGGGCGATCGGCTTGCCAAAGCTCATGGCCTCGCCGATGGCGGCGCGCACGCGCGGAAGATCGTCCAGGTAAACCATGTTCATGATGTCGTCGAGGGTGGGGACAAACTCCTCGATGCCGGGATGGCGGAAGAGCCGGGCCATTTGGTCGTCGTGATGGCCTTTGCCGGTGGCGGCGTCGAGTTCCCAGACGCCCATTTCGGCGACGTCCAGGGCCATCTCGAGATGTTCCCTTGTGGCGGCGAGGGAATGCTGGCTTTCGCGGTATTCGGTGATGTCGGTGAGAAATCCCTGCACGAAGAGGGGATTGCCATCGGCGCCCTGAGAAACGTTGATGGTTTCGCGCACCCAGCGCGGGGAATTGTCTTTTCCGGTGATGCGGTATTCCAGTTCGACCCGGCCGCCCTTTTCCAGCACGCGCTGCCGGTCGTCCAGGACCCGCGGAGCGTCTTCCGGATAAACCTGCTCCGCCCAGTTCTGCTTGCGGGCCATCCAGTCGCGCGAGGAGATGCCCGTGAGGGATTCGATCTGCGGGCTGACGCACTGCCAGTGCGAGGAATCGCCGATGGACGCGATATAGCACGTGGGCGCGATCTTGAGAAACGTGGAGGGGCCCGGCGGGGGCGAATCAACAGCCGGAGAAGAAGTCTTTCCCCGGCCGGCCGTTTCGCCGGACGTATCCGAAAGGGTCAATTCCGTTTCCGTGGGTCTGTCGTTCGCGCCTTGCATACACCCCATGCCTTTGCAGCAACCTTGAGAGGGAATCCGTAAATTCCTTGCCCTACTGTGGCCAGTATTCGGTCCGCGAATGGCAGTGTCAATAGGACGGAACGCCTAGAAGCAAAAACTCATAACTCCCCTTACCCATGCTGACAATTAGCCAACTCGCAAGATACAAGGACCGCGATCCGCACCTTTATGAAACGCTGACGAAGATCGTCGCGGCGGTGAACGCCACGGCGCAGCGCGCCGGCGTGGACCCGGCGATGGCCGCGGCCGCGCCGGCAGCGGTGGCCGCGCTGGCGGTGCGCGCGGCCAATGGATGGTTCGACCTGTCCATCAGCGACCCGGCGGGAACGCGCCCTGGGCTTTTCTATTTCGCGGAGTCGGACACCACGCCGGCGTTTGCCGCGCCGCGCGTCTATTTCCTGGGCGCTTCGCGCAATCTCTATGTGCAACTGGGCAACCAGACGCTTTATTGGCGCGCCTATTCGCAATATCTCGGCTCGCTGCCTTCCGCGCCGGTAGCCTTCGGCAATCCGCCCGTCGCCGTGACCGCAGGCGGAAGTTCCGGGCCGCCGCCGCTGCCTTCGAGCGGAAGCGGAGCCTTGAGCAGCGGGGCGGCGCGCGGAGGAAATGGATTCGGCGCGCCCGGCGCGGTTCGCGGGAAGGCGTCGCTGCTGTGATCGTGCGGGAATATTTCCCCGGGGACCTGTCAGCGCTGCGGGAGATGCATGCGGCGCAGGGATTTTCCTATCCGCTGCCGGACTTGGGCGATCCGCTGTTCGTGACGCGGCTGGTGCTGACGGAGCGCGAGGAAAGCGGCGAGGGCGAGAGGATCGCGGGCGCGGCGCTGCTGCGGCTGACGGCGGAGGCGTATCTGCTGCTCGATCCGCGCCGGGGAACGCCGCGGGAACGCTGGGAGCGCATCCTGGCGCTGGAGCGCGCCGCGGAAGCCGATGCCTGGAGGCGTGGGCTGGCCGACGTGCACGCCTGGCTGCCGCCGGAGATCACCAGAAAATTTGGGAGGAGGCTGGAGCGGCGCGGATGGGTGCGCGACGACGCCTGGACGCCTTACTGCAAACGGCTGAGCGGGGCGGGCGGGTGAAGGGCAAGAAAGGACATTGTTCGTTGGGAGGCTTTCATGGGACATCTCGTACGGTCGTTGGCACACCTATTCGCGAAGCAACACGCCGGGCCTCAGGATACGCCGCGCGAGGAGCATTCCACGGGCCAGCCTAATCGCGGCCATGCTTCCTCGCCAGTAAAGCAGGAAGCGGCTAGCCAGCCCAGTAGAAAGGAAGTACTTGACTATTTGGGTGTTTTGGCTAAAGAGTACCATTTGCCGTCGAAGCTCGGGAGTGGCGTAGCGAGCGCCGAAAGCAGCCTCATGACGCAGCAAACCACTCCAAACTACAAGACGGATAGACACGGACATTTCGTCCGCGGCAAAGACGGCAACAAGATTCTCACGAGCGTGGACTACGGACTCATGCAGATTAACAGCAGCCGCATTGGCCATGACCTGGTAAAAGACGCCCACGGGCATCCCTTCAAGATCGGAGAGGAAGTCAAAACGAATTGGCAGGCTAACGCCAGGGCTGGCGTGGCCATTTTGGCGGACGCTTACCATTTGGCGACGCTGGAACAGGGACCCGGGGCCACTGAAGAAGATCACGCGCAACAGGCCTATTCGCAGTACAACGGCAATGAGCGCGCGCGCGATAGATACCTCAAGAACCGGGCGGACGGGATGCCGGCGAATAAAGCGGACCGCAATTTTCTTCGCAGGTATCGGGAGCAGTCCGGAAACCAATGAGACCAGGCGGCGCTATTTCAGTGCAAAGGGGAGGCATGGTCAGCCCCAAAGCAGGCAGACATTTTGTTATCGTCTTGGGCCTGTGTGCAGCCCTCGTGTTTCCAGGGCGGGAGCCGTTTCTCCGGGCAACGGGAGAAAACCTGCCGCCGAAGCGGGCCCAGGGAAGCAACTGGGCGGAACCGCAATTAACCCTCCGCCAAAACGGGGACTTTAGCGCCGAACACGGAATTTTCGTTGCGGAGGGCCAGCAGCTTCATGTCTACAGTGTGGTGCCTGAATTTTGGGATGAACCCACCGGCACATGGAAGCCCTCGCCCCAGTATGACGCGCTGAGACGCCGCTGGAAGGGCGAGCCGTACTATCATGAACTTTACGGATTGAAGGAAGGGAAGTGGGTCAGGATCGTCAGGGAGTTTTCGGAAGGTCCAGAATCCTGGGTGGATTTTGGTCCCTGCGACCCGCTCAATCAGATGGATCTGGCCGGTGAGAAAATCAGAAATGCCCTGCCGCACTCCACGCGAATCAAAAGCGTCAGCATGTTTCCGGGATATGCCCTGGTGGTCTATTCGGAAGCGCCGAGGGAGCCTTACCCGCGCCACTCGCTGGATGAATACTCCCAGCAAGTGGCCCTCCTAATTCGGGAAGGACAATCCTGGCGAAATGCGGGAACTCTCGATGGGGGTGCGGATGGGTTCTACTGCGGGACGCGGACCATTTCCGCGAAATTAGCGAATGGCGAACCGGCCGCTCTCTTGCTGCTGTATTCCGACGAACCGGCCGCCAGCAGCAACTTTCGGACGGTTCGCAGCTATATCGTGAGCTATGCGGTCAAGTCTAATCGCGAACAGGGGCCTGAACCGGTAAAAATCACTGACGCCGAACGGGAATCCAGACTTTTACCGGCAGCAGTGCAAGCCGAAGCCTGCAGCGCTCCCGGTCAACCCGGAGAGAAGAAGAAACGCGTGGAGCCTGAGCGAACGCCGCTGGAACGCCTGGTGCGTGTCGTTGCGGACACCGAGAGCGGGTTTCATTCCGATGCGATTCATGTCATACCGAAAAGAGCGCGCGGCAAAGCGCTTCTGGACGCTAATGGAAAGCCCGTGGCGGATACCGTCAATTATGGGCTGATGCAAATCAACAGCGTCAACATCGGCAAAACGACCCTAAACGATGCGCAGGGAAATCCTTTTACCATCGGTCCGGATATCATCACGGACTGGAAGGCGAATGCCAGAGCTGGCGTGGCATTGCTGGCACGGCAGTACCAGCTGGCGGCAATGGAACAAGGCACCGGTGGAACGGATCAAAGTTGCGCCCAGCAGTCTTACGCGGGTTATCACGGTGGCACGCGGAACCGGTTTAGCTACCTCCATCTCAGCAAGGAATGAAGTTTCGGCCTCGCGCGAAGTTTTCGTCACAGGGTAAATTGCCAGCGCTCTAACAGGACGGCAGTCCTGCCCTTATTCCACCAGAGAATCAGCAACAAAAAAGATTCTCAAGATTTGGCCCCGTGCCGGCGGCGCGGATACGGTCCATTGCGCCGGGCCGCGCACCTATTTTCAATCGATCACTTTCAATTCCAGGAGGCACCATGGGACGTGGAGCACAGGCAGCAACGCAGCAGGCCAGCGATCAGGAGCGCGCGCGCATCAACGCGCTGAACCAGCAGTTTCTGGGGCAGCAGTCGCAGCTGGGCAATTTCCTGATCCCCCAGTATCAGGACCAGGCGCGCAATCCGGGATTGAGCGCGGCGGACAAGGCCGCGGTCACCGGGCAGTCCATGGGCGCGCTGGGCAGCGCTTATGACGCGCTGCAGCAGTCCGCCGCCAACCGCGTGGCGCGCACACGCAACTCGGCCGGCTTCGGCGAACTGGCCGACGACCTGGCGCGGCAGCGCGGCAGGGAAGCAGCGGGCCTCGCGCAGCAGAACCAGCTGGACTTCTCGAACGAGGCTTACCGGCGGCGCATGGCGGCGCTGCAAGGGCTTTCCGGGCTTTTCGGCGTGGATTCGAGCCTGCTCGGGCGCACGCTGGGCATTCCCTCGGACTTGATCAACGCGCGGGCCAACGCTTCGCGCGGCGGAAGCGGATTTTTCTCCTCGCTGGGATCGTCGCTGGGGCACACGCTAGGCGCGATTCCGGGAATGTTTATCTAGTTCGCGGCGGATGCTTTTGCTGAAAGGAACAGAGTCCTTGCCGCATTTTAATAACGCCATTCTCGGCAGCCTGCTGGCCGGCGTCGCGCAGTTCGCCCTGTTTTTGCGCTGGCTGCACCGGCGCATGCGCGACGACGAAATCGCCCGCACGTTTGTGCGCGACGTGGCCGTCAATCACCTGCCGCATATTTACTCCGCGCTGCGGGAGATCGCCGGGCACCAGGGCGTGCGCCTGAGCGAGCCGCCGCTGGTGCAATTCATCGAAGTGAACGGCAAGGCGCGCTGGCGCAGCCGCCCGGCGGCCAGCTGCGGGAAAAATCGAAAACATGAACACGCCTCCGGAAAATCTGCTGGCCCTGGCGCGAGAGGCCGCGGCCGCTCACGCACTTGACCCCGCGCTCGTCTGCGCCGTCATCGAGCAGGAGTCCGCGTGGAATCCCTGGGCGCTGCGCTACGAGCCGGCGTTTTATGCCAGATACGTGGCGCCGCTCTGCGCCGGCAATGCGCTTACGCCCACGGAGGCGGAAGCGCGCGCCTTTTCCTGGGGCCTGATGCAGGTGATGGGGCAGGTAGCCCGGGAAAACGGCTTTACCGGGCGTTATCTGGCGGAGCTGTGCGATCCCGCGGCGGGCATTGCCGTGGGCTGCGCGGTCCTGGCCAGAAAGCTGACGGCCGCCAAGGGCGACCTCAACCGCGGACTGCTGTCGTGGAACGGCGGGGGCAACGCCGCGTATCCGGGGCAAGTGCTGGCGCGCCGAAGCAAATATTCCTGAACAAGGAAAGATGAGTTTGCCAAGAACGGAACGGCCATGATCTATTTCTCAAAGCTGTGGCGGGTATCGCTGGTGCTGGGTGGAATCCTGCTGGCCGCATTTGTTGTGCGCCAGGATATCGCCTGGCGAAAAGAGCGCGGGCGGCTGGAATCGGAAATTCGCGCGGCGCAGGACGCCGCACGCGCAGCCGAGAGCAGACAGCGCCATCGGGACGCCGAACTGCAACAGGACTTGCGGCAAATTGCCGAACGCAAGCGCAGCGTGAAGACCCCGCGCGAAGTCATACAGGCACTCCCGCAGGAATTGCCGCTGCCGGCGCCCATTACGCTGCCGGCGGAGCACGTTCGGCGGCCGGAGAGCTCGCAAAGGGCTGGGGCGGCGGGAGAGGCCCAGGCGCACGAGCATCCCGCTGCGGTGTTGCCCATCGAGGACCTGAAGCCCCTCTACGACTTTGCCATGGACTGCCGGGCCTGCCAGGCGCAGCTGACGGCCTCCGAGGCCAATCTGGCCGATGAACGGCTGAAGCGCATGGCCACGGAAAGGGAACTTGGCGCGGAGACGAAACTGGCTCGTGGCGGCGGATTCTGGCGGCGCGCCGGGCGCGCGGCGAAATGGTTTTTGGTTGGCGCGGCCGCCGGAGCGATCGCGGCCAGCGCGCGGCGATGAATCGCTTTCCTCTTGTCCCTCTTGGTAACGGTGCGTCGCAAAGAAAAAGCGCAGGAGAATTCAACCAGCAGCGAGGCGCAACGGCGAGGCTGGCGTCTCCCCCCACGCCAGCCTCGAACAGAAGAGCAGCGGGGCAAGAGGGAGAGCCAAGCCCGCCACACTAATATACAAAAAAGGACTTGACAGCGAGTCCCATAAGGTATATTATGTTAACTATGAAGAATAGTCGAATTCTATAGCTATTCCAAGCATTCCCGCCACGATTGCCCTCCTCGATTTAACAATCTCCCGCCAAGTCACTTGTAATCAGATTGTTATGCCCTACCGCGTCTTTTCCTTACTCTTCTGCTGATCCAGCTCATAGCGAATGAACTGCTCCAGCTGCGCCGGGTCCGCCCCAACCATGCGGCGTCCGTTGATGAACACTGTCGGCGTACTGTTAACCTCCAGCTTGCGTCCATTCTCGAAGCTGGCATCCACGGCAGCGGCGGCCTCCGGCCCGGCCATGCACGACTTAAACGTGTCCACATTGAGGCCGGCCTGAGCGGCAAAGTCGGTCATCTTGGTCCAGGCATTTTCCGCGGAGATGACGGGCTGGTCGTCGTAGATCCGGTCATAGAACGTCCAGAACGCCTTGGGGTCCTGCTGGTAGGCGCAGCGGGCGGCGATCGAGGCGGTCTTGGCCCAGGGATGAATGTTCTCCAGGGGGAAATCCTTGAAGACCAGGCGAGCCTGGGGGTAATTGGGCAGGACGGCGCGAACGGCGTCATGGAACTGCTTGCAGACCGGGCACTCGAAGTCGGCGAACTCAACGATGGTGATGGCGGCCTTGGGGTCGCCGGTGGAGGGTGCGCCAGCCAACTCCAGTGCTTTCATGGCTTCCGCGGTCTGATTGCGGGAAAGGTCGGTGACCTCCGCGCGCAGGAGGTATTGGCCGTCGCGGGAGATGTAGAACTTGGCGGTCTCTTTTTGGCCGGACATGTCCAGGTCCACCAGGGTCTCCCACAGGCCCGCCACAGGCGACTCCTTCAGCGGCCCCACAGCAAGGTGCACCTCCGGCCCCCAGGCATAGGTATCCCGGAGATAGGCTTCAATCTTCCGGGGAATCTCGGCATTCCCGGCGGAGGGGGCTGCGGCGGCCGGTTTGGGCGCCTGCGGCGGCTTGGCGGCGTCTTGCGCGCGGACGGGAGGGGTCTGAGCGGCCAAGAAGAATGCGCCAAGCAGAGCGAGGCGGGCGAGCGAACGGAAGTGAGTCACGGTGAGTCTCCTGTTTTAAGGAATAAATTTTTGCGCAATGGGAAACGGACGGCCGAAGCCGAACGCGCGGGAGGTGATTTTCAGTCCCGGCGCGGCCTGCTTGCGTTTGTACTCGTTGCGGTCCACGCGCAAAGCGATGTCGCGGACCAACTCGACGTCAAAATCGTAATGCGAGGCAATCTCCGCCGGACTGCGCAGATCCTCGATATAGGCTTTCAGGATGCGATCGAGGACATCATAGGGCGGCAGGGTGTCCGAATCCTTCTGATTGGGGCGCAATTCGGCCGAAGGAGGCTTTTCGATGGTCGAGCGGGGGATCAGTTCCCTTTCGCGGTTGATGAAGTCCGCAAGCGCGTAGACCATCAGCTTGGGCACGTCGGAGATTACCGCGAGGCCGCCGGCCATGTCGCCATAAAGCGTGCAATACCCTACCGCGTTTTCGGATTTGTTGCCGGTGCTGAGGACCATGGAGCCGAATTTATTGGAGAGGGCCATCAGGAAATTGCCGCGAATGCGCGCCTGGAGATTTTCTTCGGTCACATCGGCGGGGCGGTCGCCAAAGGCGGAGCGCAAGGATTTGCGGTAGGCCTCGAAAACATCGTTGATGGGCAGGACCAGAAATTCGATGCCCAGATTCTCGGCCAGTTGCTTGGCGTCGCTGCGGCTGCCTTCGGAAGAAAAAACGCTGGGCATGGCCACGCCCAGGACGTTTTCCTTGCCGACGGCTTCGACGGCGATGGCCGCCACGACGGCGGAGTCAATGCCGCCGCTCAAGCCGATAATGACCTTGCGGAAGCCGCATTTGCGCACGTAATCGCGCGTGCCGGTCACCAGCGCCTGGAAAGCGTATTCGAGTTCGTCGGCGGGCTGCGGGTGAATATCGCCGAATCCGGTGGCGGTGTCGAAAAATACCATGTCCTCGGCAAAGGCGCGGGCCTGCGCGGCAACGACTCCGTCGGCGCGCACGGCCATGCTGGCGCCGTCGAAGACCAGCGTGTCGTTTCCGCCGATTTGATTGACGTAAACAACCGGGCGTTTGTGGTGCAGGGCCAGCGAGCGCAGCATCTCGCGGCGCAGGGAGCGCTTGTCGATGGTGCAGGGCGAGGCGGAGATATTGATCAGCACCTCCGTTCCCTGCTGCATGAGGCTGGTGATGGGATCGCGCTCGTAGCGCTGCTTGGACCAGAAATTCTTGTCGTTCCAGACGTCCTCGCAGATGGTGATGCCCAGCTTGACGCCGCCGAAGGTGAAGACGGACTGCTGCTCGGCGGGCTGAAAATAGCGCGATTCGTCGAACACGTCATAGGTGGGCAGAAGCATTTTGCCCTGTTCAAACTGGATGCGGCCATTGGCCAGCAGAGCGGCCTTATTGGCGATGGGTTTTCCCTGGGAGAGTTTTGTTCTGCCCACAAAGCCAACGATGGATGGAAGCGATATTTTTTCGGCGAGCGCCGCCAGCTCGCGCAGATTGCGGTCGATAAAGGCGGGGCGTTCGAGAAGATCCTGCGGAAGATAGCCGCACAGGCACAATTCAGAAAAGACGGCCAGCTCCGCGCCACCCCGCCGGGCCTGCTCGGCCATGCTGAGAATGCGCGCGGAATTGCCGGCAAAGTCCCCGACGGTGGGATTGAACTGCGCAAGAGCAATCTTCATGGCTGCCGATTAGAATACGAACGTTACCGCGGGATTGCAAACGAAAGCCGGCGTTGCGCGGCAATCGGCAAACAAAAGACCCCCGAAGACCGCTTCGGGGGCCGAAACAAGCGAATGATGAGTCGCCGCGAACTAGGCGCTGAAGGAGCTGCCGCAGCCGCAGGTGCTCTTGACGTTGGGGTTGTTGAACTTGAAGCCGGCGCCTTCCAGGCTCTCGATATAATCCACTTCCACGCCATCGAGATACATGGAGCTCATCTGATCCACGACGACCTTGAGGCCCTCGAATTCCAGGACGTTATCGGCGTCGCTGGACTGAGTCTCGAAAGCCATGTGATATTGAAAACCGGAGCAGCCGCCGCCCACTACGCCAATGCGCAGGGCTACCGGCGAGGGGTTCTGCATGCTCATGATTTCCTTGATCTTGGTGGTCGCCACGGGCGTCAAATTGATCATAATTTCATTCTCCTTCGTGCGCAGGCTGGGCTGCGACTTTCTACCTGAATCAGTATAGCAGAAATGCCCCTCCCTTGCCCGGCGCTTCCCTCCCCCGTGCTTCCCGAGCAACCCCTCCCTGCATGGTTTTCCCGGCGCAGGGCAGTTGGCCTACAATGGAAAGTGCGTCGTTCATCGGAAGAGAGAGTGTATGAAGCACACAGTAACATTACTTCCAGGGGAAGGCATCGGGCCGGAAGTGGCCGAGGCCACCAAGAGGATATTGGAAGCGGCCGGCGTTTCCATTGCCTGGGATGAGTTCGACGCCCGGGCCACGCAGGAGGGCCAAGCAGGCCCTTTGCTGGCGGAGGCAGCGGTGGAATCCGTGCGCCGCAATAAAGTGGCCCTGAAAGGGCCCATGGCCACGGTGGTGGCCGGGGGAGCGCCCAGCGTGAACGTGGCGCTGCGCAAGAAACTGGAACTGTACGCCAATCTGCGGCCGGTGCGCAATCTGCCGGGAGTGAAATCGCGCTTCGAGAACGTGGACATCGTGATCGTGCGCGAAAACACGGAGGATCTTTATTCCGGGCTGGAGCATGAAGTGGTTCCCGGGGTGGTGGAAAGCCTGAAGATCATCACGGAGAAGGCCTCCACGCGCATCGCGCGCTTCGCCTTCGAATACGCCACACGTAAGAATCGCAAAACCATTCACGCGATTCACAAAGCCAACATCATGAAGATGTCCGACGGCCTGTTCCTGCGCAGCGTTCGCGCGGTGGCCGCGGAATTTCCGGCCATCACCTACAAAGAGATGATCGTGGATAACGCCTGCATGCAGCTGGTGATGAACCCGCAGCAGTTTGAAGTGCTGGTGCTGCCCAATCTGTATGGCGACGTAGTCAGCGACCTGGGCGCGGGACTGGTGGGCGGGCTGGGCGTGGTGCCCAGCGCCAATATCGGCGACGATGCGGCCCTCTTTGAAGCCGTGCACGGAACCGCGCCGGACATTGCCGGCCAGGGCTTGGCCAATCCCACGGCGCTGCTGCTCAGCAGCATCATGATGCTCGACCATCTGGACGAAGGAGCGGCGGCGCGGCGGATTGAAGAAGCCCTTGAACGGGTCTACCGCGAAGCGAAACACACTACCCGGGACGCGGGCGGAACCGCAGGAACCGAGGAATTCACCGCGGCGCTGATCGACGCTCTGGCTCTGGTGCCGGCGCGATAAGCGGCGCTTCCCTTTCCGGTTGCCGATTAGAAAAGTTTTATTTCCCCTGGCGATCCGCTTCAAGCGAGTCTTGATTTTCGCCCGGCCTCGTGGCATGCTCAGTATCCGTACGGACTCAGCGAAAGCAAGAGAGGCTATGCAATACACCCGATACCCTGAACGCCGTCGCACCGTGCGGGTTTCCCTGCAAATGCCGGTGCGCGTCGAAAGCCGCAGCGCCGATGGAAGCAAGGTGCATTATCGCGCGCTGACGCAGAACCTCAGCGCGGACGGCGCGCTGCTTCTGCTGGACGCGCGGGACATCGCCCCCGGCCAGCCGCTGGTGCTGACCAACGAGACGACGACGGAAAGCATGAAGTGTTTCGTGGCTTCGGTGCGCGAGAGCCGCGACCGCAAGCAGGGCGTGCAGCGCTTTGTGGGCGTGGGCTTTTCCATTCCGCAGAAGAATTTCTGGCACATCTTTTTCCCCAAGGCGGGCACGCGGCAAGCCACGCGCTCCGCGCGCACCGGCACCCTGATTGCCACCGAGATCGAACGCATCAATCTCCTCGAAAATTAATTTTGAAAAACGAAGAAGCTCGCTACAGAACCAGGGGTGTGCCTCAGCGGATGGGCGGCGCGTAGAGATGATAGAGCAGGAAATAGACCAGGACGCCGGTCGAGGAAACGTAGAGCCAGATGGGCAGGGTCCAGCGGGCGATGGCGCGATGGCGCTCGAATTCCCCGCGCCAGGCGCGCTGGATGGTCAGCAGGGCCAGGGGAAGAACCAGGACGGCCAGCAGCGTATGGGAAAGCAACAGCGCGAAATAAAAGATGCGGATCTTTCCCTGCCCCTGAAAATGGACGCTGCCCACGCGCGCATGGTAAATCAGATAGGAAACGAGAAACGCGGCCGAGCATAGAAACGCCGAGCCCATGCAGGCCTTGTGGGCCTGAATCCATTTGCGGCGGATGCAGCCGTAGCCGGAAACGAGCAGCAGGGCGCTCATGCCATTCAGGGACGCGTTGAGGGTCGCTTGAGAAATCATCGGCGCGGGCGCGTCCTTTTATTACCGGGGTATTTTGTCGTAGAGCATCAGGCCAAGCAGCACGGGTATGTGCAGAACCGTGGCGTGCATGAGCCATTTGGCGCGCTGATTGCTCCTCACGGCGGAGGCCCACAGGCAGACCTGCATCAGCGCCAGGCTGGCGATGAATGCGCCGGAGAAATAGCGCATGCCAGTCAGGCCAATTACGGCAGGAAGAACGCTGACGGCCACCAGCGCCCCGGCGGTCAGCTGAATCTGGCGGAAGGTGCGCGTGCCGTCCTCGTCGTCCACCACGGGAAGCATGAGGATGCCGGCGCGGGCGTAGTCCTCGCGGTAAATCCAGGCGATGGCGTGGAAATGCGGAAACTGCCAGAGAAAGAGAATGGCGAAGAGCAGCCAGGCGCCGGTTTCCAGGCGTCCCGTCGCGGCTACCCAGCCGATCATGGGCGGGATGGCACCGGGAATGGCGCCAACGAAGGTGGCCCAGGATGTACGCGTTTTCAGCGGCGTATAAGCCAGCAGATAACTCAGGCAGGTGAGCACGCCCAGTCCGCTGGCGAGCAGTCCTCCGGTGATCCACAGGTCCACCGCGCCGACAACGGCCAGCGATGTGCCGAAGAGCAGCGCCTCCGAAGGCTCCAGCGCGCCGGTGGGAAGCGGGCGCGAAGCGGTGCGGCGCATGAGGGCGTCGGAATCGCGTTCGATATAGTGATTAAGGGCGGCCGTGCCCGCGGCGATCAGCGTGGTGCCGAAGACGGCATGCAGCAGCGCCAGCCAGTTCACCTGGCCGCGCACGCCCATGTAGTAGCCCGCCGCGGTGGTCATGACCACGAGAAACGAGACGTCCGGCTTGGTCAGCGAGAGAAAAGCGCTGGCGCGAAATCCCTTGGATGGCTCCGCTGTTCCGGTCGGCTTCATGAAATCGCGGCCTCCGTGCGGGCGGGCGCCAGGGCCGCTTCCCTGCTCCGCGGAACCATGCGGTAGCAGAGCATGACCACCATCAACGAACAGGCAAAGGTCAGCGCGCCAGTGACGGTATGAATCACAGTGAGCGCAACGACGGCGGGCAGGGGCTGCGGAGCGTCCACGGTCATCAGACGGGAAGCCCAGGCGGCCACGCCGAGCATAAACTGCAGGCCAAAAACGGAATTGATCAGGATGCGCGCGAGCTTCATTTCCCGCACGTTCCCGAAGCGGTGCCGCAGCGTCAGCGCCGTCCAGCTGATCGTCGCGGCCACCACGAAAGCGCCGATGATGTGCGGCCAGATGGGCATGCTCTTATGGCGGAAACCGGCGCCGAGAATGACCTGCAGAAAAACCGCGGCGGCGTTCACCAGAGCAAAGGTGTGAATGGACGGCGAACCGTTGTCGGGGATGGCCGCTTGATCGGAAATCCACCAGCGGCTGGTAAAGAGAGCCATGCCCATGATGGCGCCAAAAAAGATCTGCGCCAGGCAGGCATGCGCGATAGGCATGCCGTAATGCAGATGGAGCAGGACGGTCAAACCACCGAGCACTCCCTGGAGAATCACCGCGCCCAGCGCGGCCAGCGACAGCCAGCGCACCCAGCGGCGCGATTCGGCGCGCCAGGTCCAGACGGCCAGGATGATTGTCAGGAAGCCGATGCACGCGGCAATCACGCGATGGCTGTGCTCATAGAAAATGCCCCCGACCATGGGCGGCGTCAGCGTGCCGTAGGAGAGCGGCCAGTCCGGAACGGCCAGCGCGGCGTCGTTGGAAGTGACCAGAGCGCCGGCGATCAACAGCAGGAACGTGCAGGCCAGCAGAACCAGCGAGAAGCGGTGCAATCCGGGATGATACGTAGCAGACATAATGACAACCCCAATCGCGCAGTATACTCAAAGAAGCGCACGAACGCCAACAACCATCATAACATCTTATGCGGCAATGACTTAGCGGCCCGCCGCGGCGTCCGAACGGAAAACAAAGCTGACCTTTGCCGCTTCCTTCGCGGAGACGACCAGCGGCTGGCGGAGCGTGCCATATTTCTCGTGCCATGCTTCCAGCGTGTAGGTTCCCGGCGGAAGATTGCGGATTTCAAACGCGCCGCCGGGGCCGCTCACCGCAAAGTAGGGATGGTCGAATACGGCCAGGTAGGAGCGCATCCAGGGATGCACGTTGCACATGACCGGGATGGCGATCTCCTCGCGCGCAAAGAATTCCTCGATCGCGGGAGCGCCGGGGGACTGCGATCGGTTCCAGGAGGGATTGTTCTTTGGCTGAGAGTGAATGTTGTGGATGGTCTTGTCGGAATTGTGGAAGGTCACGGTTTGCCCGGCCATCACCGCGGCCACGTGCGGCGCATACATACAGCCCTGCTGATTGATTTCCACGGGCGTTGTGGGAATGGCGAAGGAAAAGTATCCGATGCCGCCTTTCACGTAAATCACCACGTTGGCCAGATTGCCTTGCGCGTCGGCGACAACTTCCTGGCTGACGGGCGGTTCCTGACCGGCCGAGGCGCAGGCAGCGTCGCCGGACATGATGATTTTTCTTGCCGGAGGCACGGGGCCCTCCAGCCGGACAACGCCGGAAACGCTTCCGGTCGTAGCCGGGTCCACGTTTGCAGGTGGCGCGGAGGAACGCTCCGGCGGGATCTTCTTGCCCGAGTTTTCCTGATTTCCGCAGGCGGCCGCCAGGAAACTGAGTGCCGCTGCAATGGCCAGAAGGGCCAGCCGCCGGAAATTCCCAATCTTCTTTCCGCAGGACATGTTTCCTCTAAGAGCCTAGCGCTTGGCGCACCAGATCGGCCAGCGCCGCGATAAACACAGGGGAATCACCCACCGCAGGCATCATGCGATAGGTGGTGATTCCGGCCTTTTGCGCTTCCAGGCGGGCTTCGATATTGATTTCGTGCAGCGTTTCGATGTGCTCGGTGACGAAGGAGATGGGCACGACCAGTAATTCCTTCTCGCCTTCATGACCCAGGCGGTCGATCGTATGCAGCAGCGACGGTTCCAGCCACTTGGCGGGGCCAACCTTGCTCTGGAAACAGAGCAAATGCCGCCGCGGCCAATTGGAATATTTCGCGGCGCCGCTCTCGCAAACCAGCCGTACGGTTTCCTTGACGTGTTCGGGATAGGGATCGCCGTCTTCGACGAGGCTCATGGGCAAGCCGTGCGCGCTGAAAACCAGCTGGATGCGGCTGCTGTCCGCGAACTGCCGCAGGATGCTGCCGATGCGCTCGGTCACCGCCTGAATGTAAAGCGGGTGCGCGTAGAAATGTTCGATGGTTTTTTCCGGCGGCCCTCCGGCTGGATGGCCATAGACTTTTCGCCACTCCTTCAAGCTGCTGAGCGTGGTGGCGTAGGAATAATGCGGGTAGAGCGGCAGCAGGACAATCTCATCGAGGGGCCCGGCGCGGCGCAGAGTTTCCACGGCTTCTTCGGTGAGCGGATGCCAATAGCGCATGGCAATGGCGATCACCGAGTCCATCTGCGGGGCGAGAGTGGCGGCGAGAGCGGCGCCCTGTCGCTCGGTCAGCTGGCGTATCGGGGAGCGCCGGCCAATCTGGGCATAGCGCCCGGCCACGGGTTTCCAGCGGCGCGAAGCGATCAGCCTGGCCAGCGGCCCGCGCAGGAAGTTCAGGGGGCCCAGGGGAATGATGTCCGGGTCGAGAAAGAGGTTCAGCAGGAACGGCTGGACGGTTTCGAGCGAGTCCGGGCCGCCCAGCTGAAACAGGACGATGCCGATTTTCTTTCTTGCGGCCAAGCTATTTCTCGCGTTTGAGGGAGATCCTCAATTGTTCAATTTCGTCGCGCAGGCTGGTGAGCCGGCGGGAAACCGTCAGTTGATAGAGAAGAAAGACGCCCCATCCCACCATGTAGGCGGCAAACACACTGTCCAGATTTTTCATGCGGCCTCCGCTTCCCTGCGCAGCGCATCGGCTTCCCCGCGCAGGGCTTCGAGTTCGTAACGCTGGCGTACCAGGAAAATCATCAGACTCAACAGCGCAATAAAGGAATACAGCAGAACAATCTTCATTTGCGGGTCCAGCCCCGTGCCCGGCCCGCCCATCAGCACCGGCTGGGGATGCTGCGTCCTCCACCAGCGGATGGACATATGCACGAGAGGAACGTCGAGGAAGGCGAAAATGCCGTAGACCGCGCTGGCCAGCGCGCGCCGGTGCGGGTCTTCAATCAGCGTGCGCAGCAGCAGGTAGGAAACATAAAGCAGCCACAGAACGAACGTGGAGGTGAGCCGGGCGTCCCAGGTCCACCAGATGCCCCAGACCGGATGCGCCCAGATGGGGCCGGTGATCAGCACCACGGTGATGTAGGCCAGGCCCACTTCCGCGGCGGAAACGGCCAGCCAATCCCAGCGATTCTGGCGGCGGAAGACGTAGAGCAGGTTGGCGACGAAGGTGGTCAGGAACGCGCAGAAGGCCACGATGGCGCTGGGCATATGCAGATAAAAAATGCGCTGAATCACGCCCATGGTGTTTTCGGTGGGAGCGACAAAGAAAGAAGCATACGCGGCCCAGCCGAGCATCAGCACAACAAGGAATGCGAACACGTTCTTTTTCATGGGTTGGCCACCCTCGCCTGCGGAGATCCTGAAGGCATCGTTTATTCCTCCAATAAAAATTCGCCGAAGAGCCACAGCGCCGTTAAAAACACCAGATCGAAGGCCGCGAGAAATCCCACCCAGTCCATGCGCAGTTCCGGCTTATCGGCCAGCAGCGCCGCGGTGGCCTCCGTGCTGGCAATCAGCACCGGAGTCAGCAGCGGCAGCAGGAGCAGCGGCAGCAGCAGTTCGCGCATGCGCGCCTGCGCAGAAATCGCCGCCACGGCCGTTCCGGCCACGCAGATGCCCACGCTGCCGGCAAAGAGCACCAGGGCCAGCGAAGGCAGCACGTGCCAGACCGGAACATTATAAAGCACGGCGAAGACAGGAAGCATCAGGAGTTCGGTGAACAGCAGGAACATGGTATTGGCCGCAAGCTTGGCCAGGAAAATGGCGAAAGGGTCGGGCGAGGCCATGCGCAGCGCGCTCAGTGTGTCGTTGAGTTGCTCGCGCAGAAAGCACGGCTGCAGCATCAGCGAAGCGGCAAAGAGAAAGGCCAGCCAGAGCAGGCCGGGGCCGAAGCGCCGGGATTCGGTGGACGTGGGGTCGAAGGTAAAGCTGAAGAGAACGACGACCAGCACGATAAATACGATGGTGGTCGTGATCAGTTCGCGCGAGCGCAGCTCCGTGCGCAATTCCTTGTTGAACAGCGTGGCGGTGGTTTGCAGGAGGGCCATGGACTCAGCGCTCCTTCACGCGCAGAACGGATTCGATGGATTCGCCGGAAGCGGAATCGGCCGCGAGCGAGCCGGCTTCGAGGCGCATGGCGCGGGTGGCCACGGCGGCCAGTTCGGCCTGGCCATGCAGGCTCATCAGGATGGTGCAGCCGGCGTCGCGCACGCGAAGCAGCGTGGCCGCCAGCCAGGAGATTCCCGGAGCGTCGAGGCCCGTGCCGGGCTCGTCGAAGAGCAGCAGCGAAGGCGAATGCAGCAGGGCGCGGGCAATGGTCAGACGCTGGCGCATGCCGCGGGAAAAGGTGCGCACCAGGGAACGACGGCGATCGAGCAGACCGGTTTCGCGCAAAAGTTCCGCGGCGCGTTCGGCGGAGGCTGCAATTCCCTGCAAGCGCGCGAAGAGCAGCAGGTTTTCCTCGGCGGTCAGTTCATCGTAGAGCATGGTCTGGTGCGCGACGAAGCCGATGCGCATGCGCACCGCCGTGGTGATGATGTCCTCGCTGCCCACGTGCAGGCTGCCGGCGGTGGGCCGGGAGAGGCCCGCGGCAATGCGCAGGAAGGTGGTTTTGCCGGAACCGTTGTGCCCGGCCAAAGCCACCGCTTCGCCCGGAACAATTTCAAAACTGATCCGGCGCAAGGCCATGAAATTTCCAAAGCGTTTTTCGAGATTGCTGCAGCGCAGTCCCAGAGGCGCACCGGCGGATGTCACGCGGTTACCTCACTGACTTTCGTCCGGCGTTGGGGAAGAGGGCCGTTTGCCACGGGTCACCCGCGCACAATGTCGCGCATGGTTTTCTCGATCTTGGCTCGTTCGCGGGCGTATTCCTCCTCGGAAATCGTGCCCGCCTGCCGCCGCAGTTCGAGGCGGAAGAGCGTGTCCTTGATGGCTTCCAGATTCGTGCTCACATGGGCATCAGCTTCGGCCAGATGCGGAGGAGGCGCGGCATGCTTGCGCCCAGCGGACGGTTTTTCCGCTCGCTCGGGAACAGCCATTCCCGCAGGCGCGGTCTTGCGCATCAAAAATAACGCGCCCAGCGCGAAAATCCCGGCAAAACCTCCCAACAGCGGCCACTTCAGCGTATCCAGCCGCGTGGGGATCATTTGAATCTTGCTGGTGTCTTCCGCGGCGCCCGCGGATTCGCCTTCGCTTGCGCCGGAGCCAGCCTGCGCCGGGGGCGCAGTTCCCTGCCCGGAAAGCTGCACGAGCAGGCTTTTTCCCGCGGCCGGAGCGTCCACGTTATAGACGTTCATTCCCTGCTCCGCGCCCGCGGCGGTCACGCCTTCTCCGCGCACGTCCACTCCCGGCGGAGCCACCAGCAGCAGGTGCTCGGCGGGATAGACGGACGGCAGGCGCAGCGAAGCAGTGTCCCCGGTATAAGGCAGTTGATACGAGAGCCGCACGCCGTTTTCGCCCGGGCGGAAAGCGAAAGCGATGGCGTATTTATTCTTGCCGCGGTCGAGCGTGGTCTGGTTGACGGGCATGGCCGAAGGGCCCCACGCCGCGGCCTGCTGCAGCGTGGCGTTTTCCGGAATCTGCAAATCAAAATTGCCGTCGGCGCGGTAATAGGCCTGCGGCGGCGCGGTGTCGTTGCGCACGGCGTATTCTTCGCCGACGAGCAGGCTCGCGCCGTTGGGCTGAAAAATCACCACGCGGGTTCCGTAGTGAATGCCTTTGGTGTCCTTCGTGGGCTCAAACACTTCCACGGTAATCGACGAACTGCCCGGCGGGACCGGCTGATGAAAATGAACGCCGCGGTAGGAGGCGCGAACCAGCATGGGCATCTGCCCCAGGCCGGGATTTTCAAAAGTGAAATTGCCCTGCGCGTCGCTCTTGGTTTCCGCCACGGCCTGCATGCCCCCTTGCAGTTGCAGCAGGGTAAGCTCCACGCCGGCGGCGGGAGCGGACTTGGTGGCGTTCTTTACGGTGCCATGAACGGTGCCGGCCTGCGCGGAGGCGGCAAGAATACAGGACGAAAGCAAAAGCAGCAGAAGCCCGCGGGCCTTCATTCGGCACCTCGGCCGGCAGGGGCGCGGTGCGGGCGGGAACCGGGCGTGCGCGCCAGGTCCCTCGCGGTCTCTTCGTCGATTTCCGCAAGAACCAGTGCGGCTTCGTTTTCCATGGCCGTTTTCATTTCTTCGAAGTCCTTTTCCGCATATTTTCCGGCGCGATTTTCAAATTTCAGGTCGCGCAGATTGTCATGAATGGAATCGCGCCGTTCGATCAGTTGATCCAGGCGCGAGCGCAGCGGCGAAAAATCGGAGTCCTCAAAATCGATCCAGAAGACAAAGAGCAGCGTGGCCGCCAGCAGGGCCGCGCAAGAGAGGAGCACAGCGGCATCCACTCCGGCGAGGAAGAAAGCGAGGAAAGGCAAAAGATTTACGGCCGGCATGGTCAGTCCTCCGTTTCCCGGTCGGCGAGTTTCCGCGCGCGGTCGAGCTGTTCGGGCGAAATGCCCCGGCCCGCCGCGGAACCTTCCGCCGGCGCCGGCGCAGGCCTGCGCCGCCAGCTGCGAATCACCAGAACCACCAGGAGCGCGCCGATGGCCAGAGAGACGCCGGGAATCATCCAGGCCACACGGTTAAAGCCGGTCTTGGGCGGCTCGGAAAACACCTTGATGCCGAACTCCTGGACAAGATTCTGCCCGATCAGGTCGTCGGAATCGCCCCGGGCGATGCCCTGATCGATCTCCTTGAGCATGGCCGCGGAGACCTGGCAGCCGACGTGGTTGCATTGCGTGAGAATCTGGTTGCAGCCGCACATGCACATGAACTTGCCGCCCAGTTGCTTGGCGTGGTCGGTCTTCTGCGCGTACGAGGGAAGAATGAAGAGCGTGGCCGCGGCCGTGACCAGCAGCACGGCCGTCAGCAGGAAGACGCGGATGGGATTCTCGCGCGGAGTCGTTTTAGTCATGTCCACGGGTCGCATTCTGGGCTTCCCGCACGGTTCCGGCAATCGCGGGAGCGCCGGCACGGGCCAGGGCCACGGCGGAACGCTGGTTGGGGAAAAGGGCCACGATGGTGCCAATCACCAGGATCACGCCGCCGAACCAGATCCATTTCACCAGGGGATTCAGATAGGCGTGAATCACCGGCAGGTTGGTATCCGGACTGCGTCCGGCATAGACCACGTAAAGGTCTTCCACCACGGTGGAGTAGATGGCCACCATGGTTCCGGACATTTCATTGGCCGGGAAGTTGCGCTTTTCGGGATAGAGCATCATCACCGATTTATTGTCGCTGGTGCGGATGGCTTCGATGGTCATGCGCTCGGCGGTGTAGTTTTTCTCCGGCTGCGTATCGGCACTTTGCAGGAGCAGTTTGTATTTCCCGATCTGCAGAGTCGAGCCGACGGACATGTCCTTCTGCACGTCCCTATTGAAGGCCGAGCCGGAAAGACCGATAAAAATCAGCACCATGCCGAAGTGAACGATGTAGCCGCCATAGCGGCGGGTGTTGCGCAGAGTCAGATCGCTGGCCGCGGCCAGATAGGACATGCCGGTGCGCGCGCGAATGACCCGCGCCCCGCGGAAGAACTCCAGGGCGATGGTGGCGGCCACGAAGACGCACAGCATCAGGCAGAGCAGCGCGTAGAAATCGCGGAACCCCAGCGGATAGGCGATCACTCCGGTAAGAATCCCGGCCGCTCCCGGACCTCCGAAATTGCGCCGCAAGCTTTCTCCCGAGGTTCTCCCCCAGGCCAGCAGCGGGCCCACGCCGGTCAGGAACATAAGCATGAGGCCGATGGGGATATTGACCTTATTGAAGAAAGGAGCGCCGACGCTGATCTTGTCGTTGGTCACCCATTCGGAGAGCACAGGGAAAAGCGTCCCGGAGAGGACCGCGATGGTGGCCACCAGGAGAATCAGGTTGTTGAAGAGGAAGCTCGATTCGCGGGAGATCACCGAATCCAGCTGGTTTTCGCTCTTCAGGTAGTCGCGATTCCAGAGATAGGCGGCGAAACACACAAAAAGAATCACTGCCATGAAGGCCACGAACCACGGACCGATGGTGGACTGAGCAAAAGCGTGCACGGAACTGACCACGCCGCTGCGCGTCAAAAACGTTCCCAGGATGCACAGCAGGAACGTGGTAAAGACCAGCCAGAAGTTCCACACCTTCATCATCCCGCGCTTTTCCTGCATCATCACGGAATGGAGGAAAGCGGTGCCGGTCAGCCAGGGCAGCAGGGACGCGTTCTCGACCGGGTCCCAGCCCCAGTAGCCGCCCCATCCGAGCACGGCGTAAGCCCAATGCGCGCCGAGAAGAATTCCCAGCGATTGGAAGCACCACGCAATCATGGTCCATTTGCGCGTCAGGTGAATCCACTTCTCCCCCGGATAGCGCGCCAGCAGTGCGCCCAGGGCGAACGCGAAGGGAATGGTGAAGCCCGTATAGCCGGCGTAAAGATTGGGCGGATGAATGACCATTTCCGGGTATTGCAGAAGCGGCGTCAGGCCGTTGCCATCGGCGCGCGCGACGACATGGAAGATGCCGCCCGGTCCGGCCACGCCCAGCATGCGAAACGGGCTGGCCACAAAATTATTGAGCGTGAGGAAAAATATCTGCACCCCGGCCATGACCACGGTGACGTAGGGCATCAGTTCCTGGTGCTTGCCGCGATAGGCGATGAGCACGGAAATGATGTAGATGGAGAGCAGCGTGGTCCAGAAGAGCAGCGAGCCTTCCTGCCCCGCCCACAGCGCGGCAAATTTATAGAACGGGTGCAGGTCGCGATTGCTGTGGGAGACAACGTAGGCCAGTCGGAAGTCGTCCACGAAGAAGAGGTAGACGAGGCTGGCGGTGCCCAAAAAGACCAGGCCGCAGGCGGCAATGCCCGCCTGCCGCACGCTCTTGATCAATAAGGGATGCCGGGTGAGAATGGCGGCGATGCCGCCGGCAAAAGCGTAACTGGCACAAACAAAGGCGAGAAGCAGCGAAAACGAACCAAATAGATCCATACGTCCCCCGCTCAGTCAGACTTTCAACCGCGCCCGTCGAAACTACATATTTACATATTGCTGTAGGAACCGCCCTTGGCGGGCGCTCCCTTTTGCCCCGGCGCCGCTTCGTACTTCGAGGCGCACTTGGCCTGTACACGCTCGGCCACGAAGCGTCCGTCGCCCATCACCTTGCCCTCAACCAGGGCCTGGGAATTGTCCACGAAGGTGTCCGGAAGCGGATCGGTGCCCACGTAGCTGACCGGCAAGGACTTGCCCTCTTCCAGGAGGACAAAATCCACGCGGCCGGTCACGTGCTGAATCGTGCCGGGCTTGACCGTCCCGCCGACACGCATGCGCTGCGTCCGGGACGAGCCTTGCAGGGTCTGTAGCTCGTTGATGGTGTGGTAGTAGGTCTTGCTTTCGCGGGCGCCCAGCCAGCCCAGCCAGCCGAGCGACAGGACGATAATTCCAATGCCCACAGCGAACTTCATCCGTTTTTTCATAAAAGAGAACTCCTTGCGTCCCCTAACTTCCTACTTATATCCTAGCACAAGCGGGAATCTAACGTCCCGGTTCCCGATTCCCTTCCAGCAACACCCGTAACCGTTCGGCCGCCGCCGTGGGGTCCACCCCGTCCAGCGCAAATGGCTTTTCCCGGCCGTCGAGCAGCAGCGGAGCGCCCAGGGCTTCCGCGGAAAGATGCCCGAGCATGCTTTCCAGGGAGGAAGAAACCAGGGCAATCTGTTTGGGCTTGAGCGAGCGGCGAATCCTGGCCAGCACGGCGGGCAGGTGGCTCGTGGCAATGGCCAGAAGGCCGCTGGCCTCTCCGCCGGACGTTTCCGGGGCGCATTCGAGGAGATGGGCCAGAAAATAGCCGCGATGCTGAAATTCCGCGAGAGTTTCCGCGCGGGCGGCGGATTTCTCCCCCGCCATCGCTTCCAGTCCAGCCGCATGGAGGATGTGCCGGGCTTCGCCCTCAAAACCCTTCAGGGCCGGGGTTTCTTCCCCGGCGCCCGCATACAGGTAGTCCTCGTTGCGCGCGGGCGCGGCCAGCCCCAGAAAAAGAACCCCGATGTGCACGGGGCGGAAACGGGTGGCCCATTCCAGCCGCCGCAGGCGCGCGGCAATATGCGCCGGGGGCGCCGAACGGCCGCACCCATCGCAAGGCAAGGCGAAGGCTGAAGAAATCATCTGCAAACTAGAGTAGTGGATGGAAGCGGCGCGCGCAATGCCGCCGGGAATGTTGAAACTTCAGCGGCCCACGGGCGCGTTATCGGCCAGTTTGGAGCGCAGGCACCACTTCAGTTCCTGGCTCATGTCCGTGATTTCCATGCCGCCCATGACGATAAATTTGCAGCTGAGCATTTCGCGCGGCTCGTCTTCATCGGGAAGCTGGCAGGTGACGCGGCAGAACTGGCATTCCTGGTTCCAGCAGAAGCGGCCGTACGGAATCGTTTCCGGGCTGATGAACTGGAAGCAGCGCAGCACCGAATTGCGCTCGGGCACCTGGAACTTCTTTCCCAGGATGGTGATTTCGACCATCTTCTCGTACGGGCGGAACGGCTCCGCGGGAATGATTTCAGACATGGATACGAAAAGCCTCCCTGGTGGTCTTCGGGCGCCTGAACCGTGCAACCCCACGCGAGCCCGCGGGAACCGTCAACACGTTGATCTCCGGCACACTTAGAGATTATTCCGCATTGAAAGGAGGAACAACACCGGTGGCGGCGATGGTTGCCAATGAGCCAATGGCAATGGCAGCGCCGCAGATGACTGCTCCCGGCAGCGCGGAGTGAAATTCGGCTCTTCGTAACCACCCTGGCGCACCTGCACTTTAGGCCAGTGGTATTCGCAATGCTGCCGGGGCTAGTCTGGGAGGCAGGAGAAGTCCGGTTCCGGACGACGGGAGAAAAGGGATGTTTTGCGATCGATGCGGCCAGAATTTCCTGCCCAAGCAGTCCGTCTGCAGCCGCTGCAATACGCCTTCGACACGCCATTGGCTGCACTTGATGAGCCTGGTGACGCTGTTCGTGGCCGCTCTGGTGAACTCCCTGGTGGCCCTTTTCGTCCTTCCCCGGCTGCTGGCGAGGCCACACGCCTCATTCTTTTTCCGCGCCTGGCTGTGGTTCGATTTGAAAGCGGCGCTTTATGGCTGGATCTTCATCGCCATCGGCCTGCTGGCATGGGATTATTTCGTGTGGCGAGAAGCGCGGCCTAAGGTGAAGGGCTGGCTCACCCGCAAAATTCTTACCCTGGCGATCGGTTCCGGCGTCGCTCCCCTGCTGCCCTGGTGGATTCCTTCCGGGCAGCCGCCCGCCCAATTTCTCGATCTCGTTTACAAGTACCCGGCACTGCCAATTTCCCTGGCCTGGGGCTCGATCGTGGTGGTGGCGGTGATGGTCTGCATCGACGCCGAATCGCGCGGCTTTTTGCTGGGCAGCGGCCGCACCATGAGCCTGGTGAGCATTAGCGTCCTGTTGCTGGTCCTGACGATGACCGTTGTCGGATGGTCCCTCTCGTTCGCTTCCTGATTTGAATTTCCTGTTTTCCCTTCCACAATCCGCTTCGCGGTCGCTCGTTCCCTGCTGTGACGCAGGACACTGTAATTCCTCCAATCCGGAGAAATAGTCCTCAGTGGAGGTACGTCATGAGCATCAACAGAATCAACCAGATCACGCTGCTGGGAATGGCGGTGCTTTTTCTGGGCGTTACCGCAGCGGCCTTTTCTACCCTCTCGCAGGCCGAAAAGCCGCAGGAGCCGGTCATCAAGAAAGTGCCCATCGAGCGCAGCGCGCCGGAATCGGGCAAGCAGATGTATATGGATTACTGCGCCGTCTGCCACGGAATAGACGGCAAGGGCGGCGGCCCGGCCGCGGCGGCGCTCAAGGCTCCGCCCTCCGATCTAACGCAAATGGCCAAGAAAGCTGGAGGCGAATCGCAATTCTTCCGGATCAAGAGCGCCTTGCAGTTTGGCAGCTCCATCGGCGCGCATGGCACGAGCGACATGCCGGTATGGGGACCGCTGTTCCGGGCGGTTTCGGGAGGCGACGCGGGTATCGTGCAAATGCGGATCAATAACCTAGCCAAGTACGTGGAAGACATGCAGGAAAAATAGCCGCACAAGTGGCGGCTGCTGAGGCCGAAAACCTCAGCCGTGCAAGTCGAAGAACTGGCCCATCTTGCGGAATTTTTTGTAACGATTGCGCACCAGATCCGCCACCGTCATGGACGTCAGTTCCATCAAGTTGCGCTCGAGCGTAATGCCCAGCAGTTGCGCAGCGGCTTCGTGGTCGGTGTGCGCGCCGCCTTCCGGCTCGGGCACGATTTCGTCCACGATGCCGAACTCCTTCAGATCGCGCGCGGTGATCTTCAGCGCTTCCGCCGCGGTTTCCGCACGCGCCGAATCACGCCACATGATGGCCGCGCAGCCTTCCGGCGAAATTACGGAATAAAAACCGTTTTCCAGGATGTTTACGCGGTCGCCGACGGCAATGGCCAGCGCGCCGCCCGAACCTCCCTCGCCCGTGACGGTCACGATGATGGGCACCGGCAGGCGGGACATCTCGCGCAGGTTGCGGGCGATGGCTTCGGCTTGCCCGCGCTCTTCGGCGTCAATGCCGGGATAGGCGCCCTGGGTATCCACGAAGCAGAAAACGGGGCGGTGGAATTTCGCCGCCAGTTGCATCACGCGCAGCGCCTTGCGGTAGCCCTCCGGCTTGGGCTGGCCGAAATTGTGCAGCACGCGCTGCTTGGTGTCCCGGCCTTTCTGGTGGCCGATGACGCACACGGCGCGCCCCTGAAACTTGGCGAAGCCGGCCACGATGGCCTTGTCGTCGCCGTAGGCGCGGTCGCCGTGCAGTTCGATGAAATCGGTGAAGAGCAGGCGGATAAAGTCCTGGGTATAGGGACGCAGGGGATGACGCGCGATCTGGGCCCTCTGCCACGGGCCGAGATGCTCGTAGAACTCATGCTTGAGCTGGGAGATCTCCGTGCGCAGCCGGTCCAGATGCTCGCCGCCCACGCTGGCCGGGGCCACCCGGTGCAGATCTTCGACGTCGCGTTCGAGCCGCTCGATTTCCTTCTGCCGTTCGCGCTGCTGCTTGTCCTGTTTCAACGCCGCTCCCCGTGCCGCAATGAAAATCGCGGATCAATTGACCAGTTCGACTTCGTCTTCCCCGCAGACCTGCTTGACCGCGCGCAGCAGATCTTCGCCCGCGCGTACCCGCTGCTGCGTCTGCATCTGCATCAGCAACCCGTCGGTGGTATGCAGTTCCAAGGTTACTAGACACGGCCCCGGATTGCTGGAAAAAAGTTTTTCCAGCTCGTCGAGCGCGTTTTCGCCAATCTTCCCCAGGCGCAGCCGCACCCGCAGCCCCGCCGGCTGGCGGTCCACCATGCCTTCGAGCGAACGCGCCTCCAGCAGCGACAGCCGCGTCCCGGCCTCCTCGATCTGCACGCGGGCCTTCATCAGCAGCGGCGTGCCGGGCTTCAGCACGCTTTCGAGGCGCGCAAAGGTTTCCGGGAAGGCCAGCATCTCCTGCACTCCGGTCATGTCCTGAATCGTAAAAATTCCCCAGCGCTGCCCTTTCTTCGAGCGCATCGGGCGCGTCCCCACGATCAAGCCGGCGACCATGATCTCCTCGCGGTTGCGGCGTCCTTCAACGGCGTCGAGCGGAATGGCTTTCAGGTCCTGCAGGCGCGCGGCGTATTTTTCAAGCGGGTGGCCGGAAACGTAAAAGCCCAGCATGGCGTACTCGCTGGTCAGGCGTTCCTCTTCGCTCCAGGGAGCGGCATCGCGCAGTTCGGCGGGCGCGTGAGCCGGGGCCGCGGCGCTGCCAAAGAGGCCGTGCTGGCCGGATTCGCGGGCGCGCGCGGCGCGCTGCATCGCCGTCATGGCTTCATCCACCGAAGCCATAAGCTGTTCGCGCGGACCCAGGGGATCGAGTGCACCGGACTTGATCAGACTTTCAAAGACGCGCTTGTTCATCACGCGCGAGTCCGTGCGCTCGCACAGATCAAAGAGGCTGCGGAAGGCGCCTTCCTTCAACACCGCGTCGCGAATGCTGCGCGCCGTGTTTTCGCCCACGTTCTTGATGGCCGCCAGGCCGAAGCGCACCGCTTCGCCCACCGGCGTGAAATACAAATCGCTTTCGTTGACCGCGGGGGGAAGCACGGTAATGCCCATGCCGCGCGCTTCGTTGATGTATTTCACGACCTTGTCCGTGTTGCCCGCTTCGGAGGTGAGCAGCGCGGCCATGAACTCCACCGGATAGTGCGTCTTGAGGTAAGCGGTCTGATAGGCCAGCAGGGCGTAGGCGCAGGAATGGGACTTATTGAAGCCGTAGCCGGCGAACTCGGCCATCAGGTCGAAGATGCGCCCGGCCTTCTTCTCCGCAAGCTTATTGACGGCGCTTCCGGCCATGAACTTCGCGCGCTGCGCGGCCATCTCTTCTTTCTTCTTTTTGCCCATGGCCCGCCGCAGGATGTCCGCTTCGCCCAGGGAAAAACCGGCCAGACGGTTGGCGATCTGCATGACCTGTTCCTGGTAAAGGATGACGCCGTAGGTTTCGTCGAGAATTTCCTTGAGCTGCGGCAGCTCATAGACCACGCGGGTCTTGCCGTGCTTGCGGTTGATGAAGTCGTCGATCATGCCGCCCTGAATGGGGCCGGGGCGGTAGAGGGCGTTGAGCGCGGTCAGATCCTCGATGCGCGTGGGCTGATAGCGGCGGAGAATGTCGCGCATGCCGTGGGACTCAAACTGAAAAATAGCGGTGGTATCGCCGCGAGCGAAAAGTTTATAGGTGTCCGCATCGTCCAGCGCCAGATTATCGATATCCAGCTTGATGCCGCGATTCTGTTCGACCATGCGCACGGCGTCGAAGAGCACCGTGAGCGTGGTCAACCCGAGGAAATCCATCTTCAATAGGCCGATGCGCTCGAGCGCGTTCATGTCGAACTGCGTGGTGATCTCGTCGCGATTGGTCTTGTAGACGGGAACGATGTCGGTCAGCGGCCGCGGGGAGATGACCACCCCGGCGGCGTGCGTGGAAGCATGCCGCGAAAGACCTTCGAGCCGCCGCGCCACGGTGAACAGTTCCTTCATGCGGGGATCGCCATCCACGGCCGAACGCAACTGCGGAGACTGTTCGAGCGCGCTTTCCAGCGTAATCTTGAGTTCCGCGGGAACCAGCTTGGCCACGCGGTCCACGTCGCCGTAGGGAATATCCATGGCCCGGCCGACGTCCTTGATAGCGGCCTTGGCGGCCATGGTGCCGAAGGTGATGATCTGGGCCACGTTTTCGCGGCCGTATTTCTGGGTGACGTAATCAATGACCTCGCCGCGGCGGCGCATGCAGAAATCGATGTCGATATCCGGCATGGAGATGCGCTCGGGGTTGAGAAAGCGCTCGAAGAGCAGGTTGTACTGCAGCGGGTCCACGTCGGTGATGCGCAGCGCGTAGCTGACCAGGCTGCCCGCGGCGGAACCGCGCCCCGGTCCCACGGGAACGTCCTGCGCGCGCGCGTAACGGATGAAATCCCAGACGATCAGGAAGTAGCCGGCAAACTTCATCTTCTTGATCATTTCGATTTCTTTGCTCAGGCGCGCTTCGTATTCCGGGAGCGGGTTGCTCAGCGTTCCGCTCTTGGCCTGGTGTTCGAGCGCGGGAAGCCGTGTCGCAAATCCCTGCCGCGCGACTTTTTCGAAATAGCTGTCCGCGTTGTCTCCCGCGGGCACTTGAAACGCGGGAAACGGGTCGGAGATTTTTTCGATCTTCACGTTGCAGCGTTCGGCGATGCCCATCGTGCGGCTCAGAACCTCGGGCATGTCGCCAAAGACGCGGGCCATCTCTTCCGCCGTCTTGTAATAAAACTGGTCGGTGGAAAACTTCATGCGATTGCCGTCGGACATGGTCTTGCCCGTCTGGATGCACAGCAGGACTTCCTGCGCGTGAGCATCGCCGTGGTGCAGATAATGGCAGTCGTTGGTGGCAATCAGCGGAATTTCGGTGTCCTTGGAGAGGCGCACCAGATCGCGATTGACGGTCTTCTCGATGTCCAGCCCCTGGTCCTGAATCTCCAGAAAGAAATTGCCCTTGCCGAAAATTTCCTGGAGGCGGTGGGCGTTGGCCAGGCCGTCCTTGTAGCGCTCCTCCATGACCGCTTCGGTGACCGCTCCGCGCAGGCAGGCGGAAAGCGCGATGAGCCCGCGGCTGTGCTTGGCCAGCAGGTCGTAATCGATGCGCGGCTTGTAATAAAAACCTTCGAGAAAGCCGGCGGAAACCAGCTTGATCAGATTCTGGTAGCCTTCGTTGGTTTCGCACAGCAGCAGCAGGTGATTGGTCCCGCGCATGCCCGGTTCGCCCTCGGCGCCGTTGCGCGCGTTGGCGGCGGACTCTTTTTCGCCGCGGTCGTGCCGGCTGCCTTTGGCTACATAGACTTCGCAGCCGATGATGGGTTTGACGCCGTGCTTGGCGGCTTCATAGGAAAAATTGGCGGCGGCGAAGAGGTTGCCGTGGTCGGTGACGGCCACAGCGGGCACTTCCCGGCGGGCGGTCTCCTCCAGCAGCTCGCTGATCTTGCAGGCGCCGTCGAGCAGGCTGAAATCGGTGTGCACGTGCAAATGAACGAATTCAGGCTTACCCATGGTCTCGATTCTAAATCTCCGCGAGCTCTTTTTCCATGCCGGGCTGTGCAAAACCGGGCTCTTCCCGGCGTGCCTCTTACTTTTTGCGTTTCTTCGCTTTCTTTGCCGGCTTGCTCTTCTTTTTTCCAGCGGGCGCTTTCGCCGCCGCCGCGGGAGCCTGCGCGGCCACTTTGGCCGCCTCCTTGCGCGCTTCCACTCGGGCGCCAATACCGCCCGGCTTCCCCGGCGCGGGCGCGGCCTTCTCCGGGGCCTTGGGCGGTTTTTTCTTCTCTTCCTTCTTTTCTTCTTTCTTCTTGGGCGGTTCCTTGATGCCGGAGAGCTTGCGTAGAATCTTGATGCGCTCCTCGGGCGTCTTGCCGCGGCCCGCAAGCTGCGCTCCGAAGCATTGTTCGATGACCAAATTGAACTTAGGCCCGTGCGCCATGCCAATGCCTTCCAGTTCGGCGATGATCGCCGGCAAGCCGGAACGCAGCGGGCGCCACTTCTGCAAGTAGGCGCGAATTTTAGAAACGGCCTGCGATTTCCGCGATTCGGCCATCAGAAAGGCCATCTGCTCCAGAGGCATCTTTTCCAGAAACTTGAACGCGTCCAGGGCCTCCTTGCATTTGCGTCCCAGAAGCTCTTTTTGCGCCGCCAGGGCCTTGTCCTCCAGACCCAGCGCGGCCTCGGTTTCCGCGACACGGAATCCAAGCTTCGAAAGCAGCGCGCTCTGTTCGCGGTCCTTCAGCCGGGCCAGCACCGCCGCCAGCATGGGATTGGCTAGGCGCGGACGCAGTCCCGCGGAGAAAAGATCCTCGCGGGCTTTCGAAAGCCGCGCGATGGCCTCATAGCCGGGATGGCGCTTGGCCAGATTGGCATGCAGCGATTCCAGAATTCCCGCGGCCTCCCAGGCCTTCAGAATCGTCGCCGGACGCTCTTCGGCGGCCACGGCGCGCAGTTCATCGCCGGCGTCATCGGGAGAAATGGAATGGTGCAGGTCGCGTTCCATGGCCAGGTTGAACCAGTCCTGCGTGCGCTGCTCCAGATGGAAACCCATGCGCGCCGCGTAGCGCACCGCTCGCAGCAGCCGCGCCGGCTGGTTAGTGAACGAATGAATGCTCAGCGCGCGGATCTCGCCGCGCTCGATGTCGGAAAGCCCGTTGGCGGGGTCCAGCAGCAGACCGCGCGAGGCGGGATTAAGCGAAACGGCGATGGCGTTGAGCGAAAAATCGCGCCGGCGCAGATCCTCCATGATCGAAGACCAGTGATACTCCGGTCGCGTGCCGGGCCGGGCGTAGTAGTCATCGCGCGCGGCGGAAATGCTGCCCAGGCAATCGCCGCTAAAGAGCAGTTCGATCTCCCGCCGGTGTTCGTCTTCCACAAGAACTTTCGCGCCGCCTTTTTCCAGTTCGCGCGCCAGTTTGGAAGGATTGCCCTCCACCGTAAAATCCAGGTCCCGCAGCGTCGCTCCGGTGATCAGGTCGCGCACCGTGCCGCCGGTCAGATAGAGGTTGTACCCCACGGCCACGGCCAGTTCCTGCACGCGCACCAGGACTGCGCGCTGTTCCGGCGAAAGCCGGCTTTCCAGTAGAAACATGTAATCGGGCATTGCTCTCCTCGCCTCCAGGATTTCCGGCCGCATGTCCCCCTCGGCCATCCACCCCAATCAACTTCCGTGCTCTTGCTCCCACCCCGCCTGTTGCGGCGCTTCCCCCGCGTCCCTTTAGGCGCGCGGGTGATGCGCCTTGTAAATCTGCTTCAGGCGTTCCTCGACGACGTGCGTGTAAATCTGCGTCGTAGAAATATCCGCATGCCCCAGCATCAGCTGCACCGAGCGCAAATCCGCCCCGCGCTCCAGCAGATGCGTCGCAAAGCTGTGCCGCAGCATGTGCGGCGTCAGGGGCGCGCGCAATCCCGCGCGCCGTCCATACGCCGACAGAATCTTCCAGACGCCTACGCGGCTCAGCGCCGCGCCCCGCCGGTTGACGAAGAGCGCTCCGGGAGCGCCCGTTCCGCGGTTCTTTCCCGCCAGAAGCGGACGCGCGGCCCGCAGATAGTTCTCCACCGCGCCCAGGGCCTTCTTCCCCACCGGCACCACGCGCTCCTTATCGCCCTTGCCGATGCAGCGCACGCAGCCCACCTTCAGGTCCAAGTCCGGCACGCGCAAGCCAATCAGCTCCGAAACTCGCAATCCCGTGGAGTAGAGCACTTCCAGCATGGCCCGGTCGCGCAGCCCCAGCGCCGTCGCGCCATCCGGCTGCTGCAGCAGCCGCTCGACTTCCTCCAGGCGCAAATAGCCCGGCAGGGTGCGCCGGATCTTGGGCGACTCCAGATTCTCGGACGGATCGCTCGAAAGCATATCCTGTGACTGGGCAAAGCGGAAGAAATTCCTCACCGTCACCAGATGCCGGGCCACGGTGCGGCTCTCCAGGTTCTGGCGGTAAAGTCCCGCCAGAAAATCCACCAGGTCGTCCCGCCCGATCGCCTCCAGGCTCAGCTTTCTCTTGGTGGTAAAGGACTCAAACTTCTGCAAGTCGCGGCGGTAGGCGGAAACGGTGTTGACGGACAATCCCTTTTCCACCCGCACGTGGGTCAAAAACGACGAAATGGCCGAGGCGATTTCCATCACGATTCCAGATACTCTTCCGGGGATTCCCTGCGGCGCACCGCGATCCCGTAAATTTCCTCGATCTCATGGCAGCGGAAAATCCAGGCCAATCCAAGATACAGCGCCGTCGCGCCGGTGATCATGCCCCCAAAGATGCCCACTTGAACGAACAGGCTCGAGTGCGCCGCGAAGGCCGTGTAATGCACTCCCATCCAGCAGGCCACGCCCATGATCGCGGCGCATGCGCTAATCTTCGCGACGGAAATCATGATTCGCGACATGCCCAAGCTCCCGTGACGCAAGCGAAAGACCAGAAACAGCGCGAAGAAATCGAACATGGCCGCCAGGGAGGTGGCCAGGGCCGGGCCGCCGTTCTGCACGCGGGCAAACAAAAATCTTAGGAAGATGATATTCAGTCCGATGTTGATGAACATGGAAAAAAACGCCACGATCACCGGCGTGCGCGTGTCCTTGGTCGAATAGAACGCCGGCACGATCAGCTTCACCGACGCCAGCGCCGGCAAGCCCACCGCAAAATAGAGCAGCGCCCGCGCCGTCAACCGCGTGGATTCGGCCATGAACTGTCCGTGCTGGAAGAGCACGCGAATGATGGGCTCGCGCATAATCATCAGCCCCAGCGCCGCCGGAATGGTGATGAAGGCCACGATGCGCACGGAAAAGTTCAGCGTCTTTTTCAGCGCCGGAAAATCATTGGCCGCCGCCTGATGCGACATCATCGGCAAAATCGCCGTGGCCACGGCAATGGCATAGCCGCCCAGCACCAGTTCCATCACCCGGTCCGCCAGATAGATCGCGGTCAGACTGCCGCGCGGCATCTTCGCCGCGCTCGCGAAATAAATATCAAAAAACAGGTTGATCTGCGCGATTCCGATTCCGAAAAATCGCGGAATGGTCAGCCGCGCGATATCCCGAATGCCTGGATGGCTGAAGGAGATGCCGAATTTGAAGTTCATCCCCTGCTGCACCAGCTTGGGCACTTGGATCAAAAACTGCATGGCTCCGCCGACCAGAACCCCCACGGCCAGGGAAATGGCCGGGTCGCGGAAATACCGGTAAACCACTCCCATCGAAAACAAGATGATGCTTAAATTCAGCACCACCGGCGTGGCTGCCGGCAGCCCGAATATATGGAAGCAATTCAGGATACCCATGGCCAGCGCCGCCAGCCCGATAAAAAACAGGTACGGGAAAATAATGCGGTTGAGGGCAATCGCCTCATCCCAATGAACGCTCTTATCCGACGAGGAGGTGAAGGTATGCACCACCGCCGGAGAAAAAACCATTCCCAATACGGTAATCACGGCCAGGACCAGCGCCATCGTCCAGAAGAGGCGATTGGCAAATTCCCACACCTCTTCTTTGGATTTCTCCTTCATGTAGGTGGTGAAGACCGGGATCACCGAGGCAGTCATCGTCCCTTCGGCCACCAGGCGCCGAAACAAGTTGGGGATGCGATAGGCCAGTACGAAAGAATCGGCGGCCAGCGAGGTACCCAGCAGCAGGGCAATGCGCTGGTCGCGCACATAGCCCAGGACGCGGCTTACAATCGTCACCATGGAGATGACGGAGGCTGACTTCAGGATCTGCTTTTTTTCGGTCAAATAGCCCGGCTCCGGTCCTTAACCCCTGCAAAAACAATAACTTGACACGAAACGGCGATTAACATAACATACTCGACGAAAATTGGCAAATCGCGTTGATTTGACTTGCCAGGGACATCCTCTGACTTTGAAAACCCGCGCCCCAGCCTCCACCCACAAGAAGGTCGTCGTGGTCCTCGCCGACCATAAGTCTCTGCGCGGCTTCCTCAATCCCGCACAGCTTAGCGAAAACGAGCCGCTGGACCTGCTCACGCCCGAGGGCGAACACCAGAAAATCCCCCTAGACGGCGTCCGTTCCATATTTTTCGTGCGTGAATTTACCGACGCCTTCGAGCTCGAGCGCAAGGTTTTCCTCAGCCGCCCCAAGCAGGACGGCCTGTGGGTCCGTCTGCGCTTCAAGGACGGCGAAGTGATCGAAGGCGTGGTGCCCAACGACCTCCTGGGCCTGCTGGACCACGGCGTGCGCATCACCCCGCCCGACCCCAACGCCAAGGCCGACCGTATTTTTGTTCCCCGCGAAGCCCTCGCCGAACTGACCGTTCTCGGCGTCGTAGGCATCGCCCGCCGCAAATCCGCCGCGCCCGCCGCCGCCCAGCCGCGCCTGTTCAGCGAATAGTTTCCCACAATCTGCCGGAAGGCTGCCGCCTGCGGCCAGGACTCTCTTCCTGCCTGTACTTCCCTGCTCCCGGTATGCGAGACTTTCTGAGTTTCCCGAGGAGTTTTCCATGACCGCAGATTCTCTCGATCCCCGCACCGTGGCGGAAATTGCCCAAGCGCTCGGCGCGCGCCTCGACGGCAACGGCGATACCCTCATCACCGGCGTCGCCGGCCTGGACCATGCCGTGCCCGGCCAGCTCACCTTCCTGGCCAACCGCAAGTACACGCCGCTGCTGCGCACCACTCACGCTTCGGCGGTACTGGCCGAGGAAAAAGTGACCATCGAGCGCCAGCCCGGCCGCGCTCCCCTGGCCGTCCTGCGCATCGCCAATCCTTACCTGGCCTTCGCCCGGGCCATCGAACTTTTCTATCAGCCGCCGCGCTATGCCCCCGGCGTGCATCCCACCGCCGTGGTCTCTCCCGGCGCAACCATCGGCGCGGGCGCGCATATCGGTCCCTACTGCTTCGTGGACGAAGGCGTGGTCCTTGGCAAAAACGCCGTCCTGCACAGTTTCGTCACGCTCTACCGCGGCGCCCGCATCGGCGACGACTTCTTCGCCCATTCGCACACGGTCGTTCGCGAGCACTGCCGCCTCGGCGACCGCGTCATCCTGCAAAACGGCGCGGTCATCGGCGCCGACGGCTTCGGCTACGCCCGGCAGTCCGACGGATCCTGGAACAAAATGCTGCAGTCCGGCCCGGCCGTCCTCGAAGACGACGTCGAAGTGCAGGCCAACTCCTGCGTGGATCGCGCCACCGTCGGCGAGACACGCATCGGCCGCGGCAGTAAGCTCGATGACCTGGTGGTTGTGGGCCACGCCTCACAACTTGGCAGCAATACCCTGCTGTGCGGGCAGGCCGGTCTGGCCGGCTCCACCGTCGTGGGTAACGACTGCATTTTGGCGGGGAACGTGGGCACCGCGGGCCATCTGCGCATCGGCGACGGCGCCGTGGTCACCGCCAAGAGCGGCGTGCACGCCGACATTCCCGAAAAAGCCGTCTATTCCGGCTATCCCGCGATGGAAAATAAGCAGTGGCTGAAGACCATGGCCGCGCTCAACCGCCTGCCCGAACTGCACAAGCGCGTGCGCGAACTCGAAGAACACATCCGCCGCCTGGATACGCGCTAAAGAACGCGCTTCTCATTTCAGGTGAGCGGTCTCTGCTCCGGGGGCAATCCAGCCGCCAGCGCCGCCCGCAGCACAGTATTCAACTCATCTCGCCGCTCCACGGTGTAGCCGGCCGTTTCAATCGGCGCACAAAAGCGCACCACAATCTCTCCGGGACGGATCACCATCGAGCGCTTGGCCATCACCTTGTGCGCTCCCGCGCAGGCCACCGGCACAATCGGCACACCCGCCTTGATGGCCAGCACCACCGCGCCCTTCTTGAACGCCTGCAAGCGCCCATCCGGGCTGCGCGTTCCTTCCGGATAGATCAGGAACGAGGTGCCCTCGCGCAGCCCCTGCGCCCCGCGTTCGATGCTGCTCATCGCCGCATCGCGGTCCGTGCGCCGCACCGGAACAAAATGCGCCAGCCGGAAGGCCTGCCCGATGATGGGCCAGCGGAACAGGGACTCCTTCAGCAAAATGGCCACCTGCCGCGGAATCGCTCCCACCACCGCCGGGGCGTCCGCCGAACTGGTGTGATTGGCCGCAAACAGGCACGCCCCCGGAGGAATATTTTCCAGGCCCTCGACGCGCAGGCGGACTCCCACCAAACGCACGCCAAAAAGCACGCCGCCCAGCGCCATGCGGTAGAGCAAAGCGGAACTGCCCGACAGCAGCGCATGGACGAGCAAAGGAGGTCCCAGCAGAAGGATGTAAACCGTCAGAAACAGCGTGAGAATGAAGGTTCGAATCATCGTGGATCAGACAAGAAAAGAAAATCGGTCATGCATCATGCCGCCATTCTATCGCGGAGTCGCCGCGCCCGCGACTCCCGGCTGAGTCCATCCGTGCAGCAAGCCGTCGCGAATCCGCTTGGCTTTTTCTCCCGCGCCATGAGTTTCCTTCACCTGCCAGGCCATCTCCCGCTCTTCGCCCAGCGGGAATTCGATGGAGAGTTCGGCATCTTCCCGCCGCACCCGCAGCCGCAGCTTTTCTCCGGGTTTGCGGCCACGCAGCCAGCGCTCCAGACGCCGCGGAACTTGCCCCCCGTCCCATTCCACGATCATGTCGCCGGGACGAAGCCCCGCCGCCAGCGCCGCATCCGCCAGTGGGCCGTTCACCCGATAGCCGGCCGCAGATTCTCGCAGCACTTGAAAACCCAGTGAAGCGCGCAGACTTTCTTCCTGCCGCAGTTCCAGCCCGGCCAGCGCCAGGATCTCCCGGTACGGCAGAGGCTCCGCTGCCGCCACGTAGCGCCGGAAAAACTCCTCAAACGATCCGCCCGCCACGCTTTCCGCCGTCCGCCGCACGTCCGCGCTGTCCTGATACGTCCGCCCTTTGCGCGCAAACTCCTCGTTCATGCGCCGCAGCACGTCATCCAGGCTGGCCGCGTTCCCGGTACGGTCGCGAATTAAAATATCCAGCAAAACGCCCAGCACCTGCCCCTTGGTGTAATACGAAACGCTCTTGTCGCCTTCGTTGTAGAGCGGATATTTTTCCAACCAGGCGTCCAGGCTGGACTCCTCCGCGCTCTGCCAGGCATTCGCCGGACGCGATTCCAGTTCGCCAATCTGCCCCGCAAGGTCGGCGTAAAACTGCTCCTTGCTCCACAGGCCGCTGCGCACCTGCGTGTAAGCGCCATAGGTGCTGGTCACACCCTCGGCGAACCACAGCGCCCGCGAATATTGCTCCCGCGTATAGTCCACCGGTTCGAGCGATGCCGGGCGGATGCGCTTCACGTTCCACAAATGAAAAAACTCGTGCGCGGAAACTCCATTCACGTAATCCATCTCGGAGACGGAAATGGCCGTCGAGTTGGCGTGCTCCATGCCCCCGCCCGCGCCTTCCGCGGTTTTGCCAATATGCAGAAGAAACGTATACTCGGCGAACGGGCGATCCCGCATCAGTTCCATTTCATAGCTGCAAATGCGCCGCAACGCTTCCGTCAGCAGCGCCCGGTCCCAGTTCTCCGAATGAATCACCACGCGAACCGGGGGCGTCACGCCGGGCAGAAAAAACTCCTCGAACCGTCCCGCTTCCATCGGGGCATCGGCCAGCGCATCGTAATTGGCCGCGCTCATCGCCGCCGCGGTCGCCTGCTGGCCCGGGCTCGTCGCGGGCAGCAGCGCCGACGTCGCTCGCCATCCGCCGGGAATCTGCCGCAATTCCAGGCGCACGTCTTCCCCGCGCCGCTCCGGCACGTAGAGCAGAATCATCGCCGTATTGATAAACGCGTGCTCGGCATTCAGTTGCGTGGCAAATGGACCCGGCTCATCCCAATACGTCTCATAGCGAATCGTGATCGTTCCGCTGCCGCCGATACGCCAGGTCTGCTTGTCCAGCTTTTCCACCGGCGCAACTTTCCCGTCCGCCTGCGCCGACACCTGCCGCAGATGGCTGCTGAAATCACGCACCATATAGAGCGCGTTCCAGGAGGGCAATTGCACCGTCACGCTTCCCGTGACGTTCGGGATACGCATTTCCACTGCGAAGACATGCTTTTCCGGATGTTCCAGCGAAATCGTGTATTGAATCGTTGCGCAAGCTTGTGGCGCCACAAAGCCCGCAGCCAAAACCAGAAAAAGTACCGTACGCCGGGCCAAAGCAGATCGAATCACTGGCGAGCACCCTCCGCTTTTCCCTGTGCGGAATCGCCAAGCCGCTTAATTAATTTGTCGCAAAGCCCGTCAAAGCTCCCGTTGGACATTACCAGCAAAATATCTCCCGGCTGCGCTTCGGCCGCGGCCAGCTCCACGATGGCCTGCGTCTCGGAAATAAACCGCGCGTCGCGCCCCAGTTTGCGAACGCTTTCCGCCACGCCTTCCGGCGAAAGCCGCTCCTCTTCGCCCAGTTGCTGCGCTCGAAACACTCCGCCCAGCACCACGCGGTCGGCCAGCGCCAGCGCCTGCGGCAGGGCCTCCTCGAAAATCTTGCGCCGCATGGAATTCGAACGCGGCTCCAGCAGCGCCCACAGCCGCCGCCCCGGCCATCGCGAACGCATCGCCTCGATCGTCGCCCGCACCGCCGTCGGATGATGCGCAAAATCGTCCACCACCAGCACGCCGCCGGCTTCGCCCTTCACGTCCATGCGCCGCCGCACGCTGCGAAAACTCGTGAGCGCCCGGCCGATCGCTTCCGGCGCAATTCCCCGCCCGTGCGCCACGGCAATGGCCGCGAGCGCATTCAAGACGTTGTGCCGCCCGCTGGCGGCCAGGAAAAACTCGCCGAACTCCCGCCCCTGATAGGCCGCGCGAAATCGCGTCCCGCCGCTCTCCGCAACCAAATCCCCCGCCAGCCAGTCGTTGCCTTCGCGAAATCCGTAGCTCTCCGCCGCGCAAAACGCTTTCTGCACCACGCGCGCCATCGCCGGGCCGGACTCCTCCGCATCACCCCAATAGACCACGCGACCGCCGCGCGGCACCAGATTCACCAGGCGGCGAAACGCCAGTTCGTAGGCCGCAAAATCCGCGTAAATGTCGGCATGGTCGAATTCCACCGAGGTGAGCACCAGCGAGTCCGGATGATAGTGGAAAAACTTCGGTCCGCGGTCGAAGAACGCCGTCTCGTACTCGTCGCCCTCGATGATGAACTCCTCGCCGCCGCCCAGCCCGTAACTCTTCCCGAAATTCTCGGCCACGCCGCCCACCAGAAAATTCGGCCGCTTCCCGCCCTGCTCGAAAATCCAAGCCAGCATCGCCGTGGTCGTGGTCTTTCCATGCGTACCGCTGACCACTACGGAATGTCTTCCCGGCAAGAACACGCTCTCAATGATCTGGGCCATCGAGCAGTACGGAATCTTGCGGTCCAACACCTCTTCCAACTCCGCATTGCCCCGCGCGATCACGTTGCCGACCACCACCAGGTCCGGCGGCGGATCAAGATGCACGGCATCAAACGAAGAAAAATACGATATGCCCAGCGTGTCCAGCAGCGTCGAAGCCGGCGGATAAACCCCCGTATCCGATCCGCTCACGCAAAATCCCGCCTCGCGCAGCATCCCCGCCACCGGCGCCATGGCCGATCCGCCAATCCCCAGCAGATGAATTCGTTGACCCGGTTTCAATGTGCCCAGCATCCCACGTCCTTTAAATGACCGCCGGTTCCAGAATCTCCAGCGTCCCGCCGCCCTGCGCCACCAGCCGCGCCTCGACTCCCAGCGGCAGCGTCAGCATCGGCCGCTCCGTATGGCCCACCGGCGCGCCGTAAACCACCGGCAACCCATTGCCGGCAAGAATCCGCGCGCACACGTCCCGCACCGAAGGGCTTCCCGCCCCCGGCGCGGGGCACTCCGGAAAATCTCCGAAGACAAATCCCGCCACTCCGGCAAAAACTCCCGCTTGAATCAGATGCATGAGCACGCGGTCCACCTGATACGGCTTCATCGCGCGGTCTTCCAGCACCACAATCGCCCCGCCCAGATTCACCTGCCACTGGGTTCCCACCGTCGCCTCCAGCAGCGTCAGACATCCGCCCATCAGAGTTCCCTCTACTTCGCCCTCTTCCAGGCATTCGCCCTGCAAATCGAGCGTCCATCCGCCCTCGGTCTGTCCGGTAGCGCGGCGAAACGAATCTTCATCGTAGCCGCCAGGCTTTCCCGCGCCCGTGCAGAGCCCCGCGGCCACCATCGGCCCGTAAAACGTCACCCATCCCATGCGCTGCCAGAGAAACAGTTGCAGCGTGGTCAGGTCGCTGTAGCCGATGAGCGGTTTCGGCGCGGCCAGCGCCGGCTCATCGCGCGAATCCAGAAGATAGTTCGAGCCGTAGCCCCCGCGCAGCGCGACGAGGGCGTCCGCCCCAGGATTCTCCAGAGCATCCAGAAACTCCCTGCGGCGTTCCGGGGTACTCGCGGCAAAATAGCCTTCGGAGGCGTTGCCCGCCCACGGCAGCACGGAAAATCCCAGCCGCTGCAATTCGGCAATGCCCGCTTCAATTTTTCGGGGTTCGGCGGGAGATGCCGGCGCCACCAGCGCCACGCGCGACCCCGCACGCAGCGCCCGCGGCTTGCGGGGAGTCACTCGCAAGGGATTCAGAGAATCATGCGGCGGCTGAGCGCTCATTCCTGGCGGCTCACGGTGGTCATCACTTCGCTCACGATACCGGGACGGTGCATGCGCTCCAGGATGGCCTGCTGCTGGCGATGGGTAACGTCCGCTTCAAACTCCACAATCGAATTTCCGCCCACCAAGGAAACTCGAAATTGCTGCATGGCCACTTTCATTTCGGCCAGGAATTTCTGCAATTCCGCGGCAACGCTTTCGGCATGGCTGGTCGTAAAGCGGAAGACCATCACGCGCACTTTCAGATTCAAGCGCCGCGCCACCCAGGCCATCACTACCAAACCGAAAAGAACCAATCCAGCGGAGAAGCCGGCTACGGCATAGAATCCCGCGCCCGCGGCCATGCCAATCGCCGCTTCCACAAAAATTGTCGCCGCTGTGGTCAGCCCGGTGATGCTTCCGTTTTCCCGCAGAATGGCGCCCGCGCCCAGAAAGCCGATGCCCTGCACCAGATTGGAAACGATGCGCGTTGGCGAAGGATCGCCAAAACGGTGCGCGATTTCCACCGAAAGAATCGTGAACAGCGCCGAAGCCAGGCAAACGAAGGCGCTCGTGCGAATCCCCGCCGGGCGCTTGTGCATGTCGCGCTCGGCGCCGATGGCCGCGCCCAGAAAGGCCGCCAGCGTCAAGCGCAGCAGGATGGTGCCGGTTGTCAGCATGCTCCCAGAATTCCCTCCACCCTCACCGCGATCTTCCCTCGCCGGACTCGTTCAACCCGGACGGCCAATTCCTTACAGCTTGAACGTGGTCAGTTTCAGGAAATGCCTCGCGCGCGCGTTGATTTCCGCCCGCTTCAGCGTGCGCAAACGGTCCAGGCCGAAGCGCTCCACGGCAAAGCTGCCCAGCACCGAGCCGTACACCATCGCGCGCCGCAGCGCCGCATCATTGTGCTTTCGCTCGCCTGCCAGATAGCCCATGAATCCCCCGGCAAAGCAGTCCCCCGCTCCGGTGGGGTCGTGCGGCTCCTCCAGCGGAAACGCCGGAACGCAGAACACGCCGGACTTGTCCACCAGCATGGCGCCGTGCTCTCCGCGCTTGATCACTAGCGCCGAAGGGCCCATCTTGAAAATGTGCTTCGCCGCGCGCAGCAGGTTGTGTTCATTGGAAAGCTCGCGCGTCTCCGAATCGTTGATCATGAGAATGTCCACGTGGCGCAGCGTCTCGCGCAACTCCGCGTTGCTTCCCGAAATCCAGTAGTTCATGGTGTCCATGGCCGCCAGCTTCGGCCGCTTCTTCACCTGCTGCAGGACCGACCGCTGCAACTCCGGCGCGATGTTCGCCAGGAAGACGTGCTCGGCCGTTCTGTATTTCTCCGGCAGGCGCGGCTTAAACTCCGCGAACACGTTCAGTTCCGTGGTGAGCGTCACGCGCTCATTCAGATTCTCCGAATAGCGCCCCGCCCAGAAAAACGTCTTCCCGGCCGCGCGCTCCAGCCCCTCCAAATCAATCTTGCGCCCGCGGAAGACGTGCGCGTCCTTCTCCGTAAAATCGTCGCCCACGATGCCGACCAGATTCACGTGCGTAAAGAAACTCGCCGCCACCGCGAAATACGTGGCCGCCCCGCCCAGCGCGCGGTCCACTTTTCCATATGGACTTTCTAATGCATCAAACGCCACGGACCCTACCACAAGCAAGGACACAGTTTTCTCCTAGGAAATATAATTTCCAATAATCAGCTTCAGGCGCTTCTTCGTAGCCGCCGGAATCACTTTGGGGTCGGTGACCATCGCATGCTTCAGCGCCGAACCGCACTTGCACGCGCGCTCGCCGGGCATGGCTCGCACTGCCGCGCAAATGACCTTCTGCGCGTTCTCCGCGTTCTTGTTCAAGTTTTCGATGATCTGCGCAAGCGTCACCGACTCATGGTCCGGATGCCAGCAGTCGTAATCCGTAATCATCGCCGCCGTCGCGTAGCAAATCTCCGCCTCGCGCGCCAGTTTCGCTTCCGTCACGTTGGTCATGCCGATGACCTGAAATCCCATCTTGCGGTGAAAATGGGCCTCCGCCAGCGTCGAAAATTGCGGCCCTTCCATGCAGATGTACGTCCCGCCGCGGTGTGCCTTCACCCCGGAGCTTTCGCAGGCCCCGGCCACCACGCCCGAAAGCTGCCCGCACACCGGCTTGTCGAAACTGATGTGCGCCACGATGCCGCCACCAAAAAATGTCGAAACCCGCCCCTTGGTGCGGTCCACGAACTGGTCCGGAATCATGAAATCCAGCGGCTTCAGCTCTTCCTGAAGCGAACCCACCGCGCTCACCGAAATAACCCGCGTCACGCCCAGCGACTTCATCGCGTAAATATTCGCCCGAAAATTAATTTCGCCCGGCAGGATGCGATGTCCCCGCCCGTGCCGCGCCAGGAACGCCACGCGCTTCCCTTCCAGTTGTCCCAGCACGATCGCGTCCGACGGCTCGCCAAACGGCGTCTTCACGCGCACCTCGCGCGTCTCGCTCAGCCCAGTCATCGAGTACAGCCCGCTGCCGCCGATGATGCCAATCTCCGCCGCCGCTCCCGCCGCCTTCTTCCCACTTTTCTTCTTTGCCGCCATCGTGGCCCTCACCTTTGGATTCTAACTCCCCATCTCCACCGCTTGCGCTTCAATCTTGCCATCCCGTTCGCGGAAGGTAGCCGCGGGCATCTCCGGATCGTGCCCGAAAATCGCGATCCACTCCTCGCGCACCATCAACGGCAAATACTTCTTCTTCGTCTCCAGCGTGGTCATCGGGTACAGGTCTACCGCCGCAATCCACGCCGGCGGAAGATGATGCCGCGTCGGAAAGAGGTCCGCGAAGCTGAAGACGGTCTTGCCCCCGCCGCAAATCTTCACCGCCTGAATCGTCAGGTTATGCCCCGGAATCATCAGCACGGAAATTCCCGGAAAAAGTTCGCCCTCCCCGTCCAGCAGCTCCCATTGCCCCGCTTCCGTTATCGGCGTAAACGCCGTGGCCACGTAACTGGCCCGGTCTCGCTCGCTGGGCTTCATGGCGTTGGCCAGCTCCGCCCGCTGCACGTAATACCGCGCTCGCGGAAAGCTGGGAACCATGCGGCCGTTCGCCAGGCGCGTATTCCCTCCCGCATGATCAAAATGCAGGTGCGTGTTGATCACCACGTCCACCTCTTCCGGACGCACACCCTCCCGCGCCAGCAGCCCCGGCAACGGATCGATTTCCTCTAGCCCGAAAATCTCACGCATCTTCGCGTCCGTCTGCCCGCCCGCTCCGGCGTCCACCAGAATCGTCTTTCCCCCGGCGCGCACCAGCAGCGCGTTCATCGCCAGCCGCACGCGATTGCGCTCGTCGGCCTTCACCTTCCTCTCCCACGCCGGCTTGGGCAGCGAACCAAACAACGATCCCCCGTCCAGATAAAACGGCCCCATGCTCAGCAGCCGCACATCGATGTCGCCCAGTTTCATCGCGCCCTCACCCTAAAAAACCGCTCTTGGAAAGAATCTCGTTCACCGCCGCAAACGGGTCCGTCTTGCGCTCGGCCACTTCCCGCGCCAGCTCTTCCAGCCGCGCCTCGCCGCCCGCTCCGCGCAGCGCCCGCTCCAGCAGCCGCGACCCCAGCATTTCCGTCAGTCGCAATTTCCAGTGCGACGCGCGCTTGCGGTTGCGCTCCTGGCTGGATTCGAAATGATTCCGGAACCGCGCCACCTCGCCGGCCAGCTCCGCAATTCCCTTGCTCTCTGACGCCACCGTGCGCACCACCAGCGGCTGCCAGCCGTCCCGCGGCATCACCAGCGTCAGCATCGCCAGCAACTGCTCCTCCAGCCGGTCCGCGCCCTCGCGGTCGGCTTTGTTCAGCACAAAAATATCCCCAATCTCCATCAGCCCGGCCTTCATGTTCTGGATGTCGTCGCCCATCCCCGGCACCATCACCACCAGAACGCAATCCGCCAGCCGCACAATGTCCACTTCATCCTGGCCCACGCCCACCGTCTCGATCAGGATCTGCTTCTTCCCCGCGGCGTCCATCAGCAGCGCCACCTCCGCCGTGGCCCGCGCCAGCCCGCCCAGAAATCCCCTCGTGGCCATCGAGCGGATAAACATCCCGCTGTCCCCCGCGTGCCCCTGCATGCGAATGCGGTCGCCCAGAATCGCCCCGCCCGTAAACGGACTCGTGGGGTCCACCGCGATTACGCCTACTTGCTCATTCTTCTTGCGGTAGTAAGCGCCCAGCCGGTCCACCAGCGTGCTCTTGCCCGTTCCCGGCGCTCCCGTCACTCCCGTGAGATACGCCCCGCCCGTCGCCGGAAAGAGCAGCCGCAGCAACTCCTCCGCATCCGGCTCGTGATTTTCAATCGCGGTGATGGCGCGCGAGACAGAGCGCACATCGCCCTGGCGCACCTGCTCCGCCCACTTTTCCACTGTGTCAGCGGTAAGAGGCATACCCCTCCCGCCGGCCAACTCGCTTCGTCAGACGCATGTCCTATTATTTAGTCTTTAGCAGCCCGCGGGCAATGACTAACTTCTGAATTTCGCTGGTGCCTTCCCCGATGGTGCACAGCTTCACGTCGCGGTAAAACTTCTCCGCCGGGTAATCCTTGATGAATCCGTAGCCGCCGTGGATCTGCACGCACTCGTTGGCCACGCGCACGGCCACTTCGCTGGCAAACAGTTTGGCCATGCTCGATTCCGCCGTAAAGCGCACGGTCTTCTGGTCCGCCAGCCACGCCGCCTGGTACACCAGCAACCGCGCCGCCTCCACCTGCGTGGCCATGTCCGCCAGCTTGAACTGAATCGCCTGAAACTCGCTGATGGCTTTGCCGAACTGTTTCCTCTGCTTGGCGTACTTCAGCGCCGCGTCCAGCGCCCCTTGCGCCATTCCCAGCGCCAGCGCCGCAATCGATATCCGCCCGCCATCCAGAATCTGCAGGCTGTTGATGAATCCTTTTCCCTCTTCGCCCAGCAGATTTTCCGCCGGCACCCGGCAATCGCTGAAAATCACCTCGGAGGTGTCGCTCGCGCGCATCCCCAGCTTGTTTTCCTTTTTTCCCGGCTTGAATCCCGGCGTGCCCTTTTCCACCAGAAACGCCGAAATCCCGTGCGAATCCTTGCTCTGGTCCGTTACCGCCATGGCCACGCACACGCCCGCGTAGTGCCCGTTGGTCGTAAACGTCTTCGCGCCGTTCAGCAACCAGTCCGTTCCCTGGCGCACCGCCGTCGTCCGCGTCCCGCCGGCATCCGAACCTGCCTCCGGCTCGGTCAACGACCAAGCGCCTACCATTTTCCCCTGCGCCAGCGGCGTCAGATATTTCTTCTTCTGCGCTTCGCTGCCAAATTTGTAAATGTGATTGCTGCAGAGGGAATTATGCGCGGCCACGGTCAGCCCCACCGAGCCGTCCACCCGCGAAAGCTCTTCGATGGCCAGCGCGTACTCGATATAACCAAGGCCCGCTCCGCCGTACTGCTCCGGGAAAATAATCCCCAGCAGCCCCATCTCCGCCAGCTTGGGCATGATCTCGGAAGGAAATTGCGACGCCTCGTCCCACTCTATCACGTGCGGCGCGATTTCCCCCTCGGCGAATTCGCGCACACTGCGCCGCAACTGCTGCTGTTCTTCGGAAAACGTGAATTCCATGGGGTGTCGTCCTATATGCTTTTGATTATACTCATCCTAAGCATATTTTATACCACACCTCACCACCCCGTGGCATACCCCTCTTTCCGGTTTTGCTCGTCCAGCCACACCTTCAGCGGCGCGAAATAGTCCGCCATCGCCGTCGCATCAATCTGCTTTTCTCCCGTCCCCGCTTCCAGCGCCTCCGGCCACGGCCGGCTCTGCCCCATCTCCAGCATCCGGTTCAGCCGCGCCCCCGCGGCCTTGTTGTTGTAGAACGAGCAGCGGTGCAGCGGCCCCTGGTAACCGGCCTCCCGGCACATGGCCCGGTAAAACTGAAACTCCAGGATATGCGCCAGAAAATAACGCATGTACGGCACATTGCCGGGAACATGATATTTCGCGCCCGGGTCGAAGTACGCTTCGCTGCGCTCCACCGGCGGCGTCACGCCCTGATATTTTCGGCGCAGTTCCCACCACGCCTTGTTGTAGCCGTCCGGCTTTACCTGCCCGGAAAACACTTCCCAGCGCCATTTGTCCACCACCAGCCCAAAGGGAAGAAACGCCACCTTGTCCATCGCCTGCTCCAATAAATATCCAATGTCGCCCGAAGCCGGCGGCACCGTCTGGATCAATCCGATCTGCTTCAAATATTCGGGCGTGATGGAAAGCGCGATGGTGTCTCCCACGGCCTCGTGGAAACCGTCGTTGGCGCTGTCCTGAAACAGCGGCGGCTGCGTTTTGTAAGCCCGCTGGTAAAAATTGTGCCCCAGTTCATGGTGAATCGTCCGGAAATCCTCGGCGGTCGGTTCGATGCACATCTTGATTCGCAGATCGTCCTGCGAATCGATGTCCCAGGCGCTGGCATGGCAGACTACTTCGCGGTCCGCCGGCTTGGTGAAGAGCGAGCGCTCCCAGAACGTCTTGGGCAGCGGCGCAAATCCCAGCGAAGTAAAGAACCGCTCCCCGTAGCGCGCCATGTCCTGCGCGCTGGTCTTCCGCTCGCGCAGAATCGCGCTCAAGTCATACGCCTGCTCCACCTTCGGCGCGTCCATCAGCGAATAAACGTTTTCCCACTCCTGGCTCCAGACGTTTCCCAGTAGATGCGCCGGTATCGGCCCCTTTGCTGGAACCGCCTCGCCGTATTTCTTGCGCAGCTGCCCCCGCACATACGCGTGCAGCGAAAGATAGAGCGGCCGCAGCTGTTCCCACAGCCGGTCCGTTTCCTTCTCGAAGTCCGCGGGCGCCATATCGTATTTCGAACGCCACAAATCCCCCGCATCGGCGAATCCCGCTTCCCGCGCGCCCTGATTTCCCAGCTCCACCAACCGCGTATATTTCTGGCGCATCGGCGCGCCCACGCTGTGCCAGCCAATCCACGCCCGCTTCAACTCCTCCGGGTCGCGGCTCGTCGTAAACAGCCGGCCAATGTCGGTTACGTCCAGGCATTTCCCCTTCTCGCCCTCCGGGCACCATTTGCCCTTCCCGTAATCGCCGTCCAGCGAAGCCGCCACGCGCGCCAGTTCCTTCTGCAAGGCGAGATCGTGCGGCGCGGGAAAGGTCGAAGTGAGCTTCAAGAGCAGCAGTTTGCGCTGCAAATCCGCCGGCAGCTTCATCCCCGCAAATCTCCGCGCCTTTGTGGACAGCTCGGTCAGCAGCCCGTTCAGCGCCTGGCTGGCGTCCGCCGAAATCTGCTCGGTGTCGTCGGTGATGAAGTTTTCCTGCACCCAGCTGGCGCGGCTGGCCTTCACGCTCAAATCCAGAACCTGTTTCTCCGCGTCGTCCAGGAACGCCCGCGCCTCTTCCATCGTCGGCGCCTTCTCCGTCGTCTGCGCCTTCGCCAAACCGCCGCCCAGGCACAAGAACGCCGCGACAACCGCCACCATCAGTTTGCGTAGATTCATAGCCAGCCTCCGAAGCGAATAAATACACGAATAAAAAGTCGGCACAACTCTGTTTTCTTGTCAGCCGCCCGCCACCGTTCGCAGCACGCCCAGCGCTCGCTCGCATCCCGCGCGGTCCACGTCGCAATGCGTCACCAGGCGCACCGAATACTGTGCCGTGTCCTGCGCCCACACGCCGTGTGCCTTCAGCGCCTCGCAGAACTCCACCGCCGTCATTCCCGTCTTCGCGCAGCCAAAAATTACAATATTCGTGCGCACCTTCGCCGGGTCCAGCTCCAGCCGCGCCATCGCCGCAATTCCCTGCGCCAGCAGCTTCGCATTGGCGTGGTCCTCGTGCAGCCGCAGTGGCGATTTCTCGATGGCGATCAGCCCCGCCGCCGCCAAAATCCCCGCCTGGCGCATTCCCCCGCCAAACATCTTCCGGTACACCCGCGCCTTCTCGACAAACTCCCGCGAACCGGCCAGCATCGATCCCACCGGCGCGCCTAGCCCCTTCGACAGACAAAACATCACCGAGTCTACCCGCCGCGTCATCTGCGCCACGCTTTCCCCCAGCGCCACCGCCGCGTTAAAGATCCGCGCCCCGTCCAGATGCACCCTCAGCCCCGCCTCGTGCGCCCGCCCGCACAACTCTTCCACCACCTTCGTCGGATACACGATTCCGCCGGTCATGTTGCTGGTATTTTCCAGGCACAGCAGAGCCGACTGCGAATCGTAATAAATCTTCGGGCGAATCACCGCCTCAATCGCCGGCCAACCGAGAATCCCGTCCTCCCCGCGCGCCACCCGCGGCATGCACCCGGCAATTGCGGACATCGAAGCCAGCTCGTACAGATTCACGTGGCTGCGCTCCTCGCAGATCACCTCATCCCCGTGATGCGTCCAGATCTTGATCGCAATCAAATTTCCCATGCAGCCCGTGGGCACGAACAGCGCGGCCTCTTTGCCGAAAATCTCCGCCGCGCGCTCCTCCAGACGGTTCACCGTGGGGTCTTCTCCGTAAACGTCGTCGCCCACTTCCGCCGCAGCCATCGCCTGGCGCATCTCCGCCGTCGGCCGCGTAATTGTGTCGCTGCGCAGGTCCACCACGCCCTTCAATTCTGCTTGTGCCTCTGGTAGGGTCACTTCGTTTCGCCTTTCTCCTGAATTCAAAATGGGTTTCGCGGACGCGCTCGTCTCTCAGCGCAGTAAATCCACGAACACTTCGTTCGAAATGCTCAGCCGCTCCGGCGCCAGCCGCACCACCGCTCCCGCCCGCTCAACAAATCCGTTCCTCTCCAGGCTCTCCAGCCGCGCGCTCAACTGCACTCCGTAGTCCCGCTCGATTTTCTCGATATCAATCCCATCCAGTTGCCGCAGCCCTAAATACAACTCCTCATCGAGCGCCTGCCCCGCGCTCAACTCTTCCAACCCCTCGCAGGGAATCCGCCCCGCCGCCAGCGTTTCCGCGTACTTCGCCGCGTCATGCGCATTGGCCCACCGCTGCGTTCCGGAAAACGAATGCGCCCCCGCGCCAAATCCCAGATACGCCTCGCGCCGCCAGTATTTCAGATTGTGGATCGATTCTTTTCCCGAAATCGCCCAGTTGGAAATTTCGTAGTGATGATACCCGCCCGCGCCCAGCGCCCCCCGCGCAAAATCGTAGAAATTGGCCACGTCGTCATCGCCCGGCACGGTTCCCGCCCCGTAGCGCGGCCCCTGCTTCAATATCTCCCGCCCCAGCCGGCTTCCTTCGTCCACTTCCAGCATGTAAATGGAAATATGCTCCGGCCCCAGCGCCAGCGCCTCTCCCACCGTCGCTCCCCAACTCTCCGCCGTCTGGTGCGGCAGCCCGGCAATCAGGTCGAAGCTGATGTTGCCAATGCCCGCGCCGCGCAGCAGCGGCAGCGCCCGCTCGATATCCTCACGCCGGTGCAAGCGTCCCACCGCGGAAAGCTCGCGGTCGGAAAACGACTGCAATCCAAAACTGATGCGGTTGATTCCCGCCTGAAACCATCCGCGGGCCTTCTCTTCGTCCACCGTTTCCGGATCGGCCTCCAGCGTCACTTCACTCCATTCGCACGAAAAACTTTCCCGCACTCCGTCGAGCAATTTGGCCAAGTCCTTCGGATCCAGCAGACTCGGCGTGCCTCCGCCCAGATAGACCGTGTCCACCACGGCATCGGCGAACGCCTCTGGCAGAACGATACCCGCCTCCCGGTCCAGCGTTCGATGCTCGCGGATCTCCCGCTCCACCGCTGCCACGTACGGCCCATACTTCTCCCGCGCCACCACACCCGTATGGAAATTACAGTAGGTGCATTTGGTCTGGCAGAACGGAACCTGAATGTAGACGCCCAGCTTCATAGCCACAAAAAACTCTATCACACCAGAACAGTCCCGGCGGGCCGCATGCGCCTGCCCGTTACCGCCTCAGCCCCGGTAAATCGCCTGATGCGCGCCCAATCCCTTGCTGCCCGCAAATCTCTTCAATTCCCCCAGCGCCTCCGGCCCCCACAGCGCCAGCAGCGGCAACATACACAACTCGCGCGACTGAATTCCCTTCCGCGGATACAGCAGCGCGCAGAGATACTCCTCGTGCCCCGCAATCACTCCTTCGCGCAGCGCCCGCGCCCGTCCCGCTTTGCTCCTCAATTTTTCATAGTGATACGCCGATGATTTCTCCGCCCGCTCCAGCGCCCCCAGCAGCGTCGCGTCCAGTTTCCCCAGCGGCCCCCGCAATCTCGCCAGCGCCTGCTTCGCCGCGCGCGCCCCTTGCTCCATCCGCGCACTCAGCGCCGCCGGGATCTTCTGCAATTCCATCTTCCGCCGGATCTTCTCCCGGCCTTCCCAAATCTCCTCCACCTTCAATCCATACTTCTTCAGCAGCTTTTCCGCCTTGCCGTCCACCACCGTAAAATCCGCCCGCGGCAGCACCACCGGCATCCACCCCAGAATCCGCCGGTAGACCACCTCCGCCTGCGCGTAGTACGCAATCTCCCCCGGCCCGGCGACATACGCCGCCGTGGGCAGCAGATAATCCTGCATCACCGGCCGCAGCAGCGCGTTCGCGCTCAGCCCCTCCGCGCCAGTCTCCGCCACTCGCAAAAACTCCTCGCGCGTCCAGCTTTTCTCTCCCGCCTGAAATCCTTCACCGCTTTCCGTAACCGCCCGCCGCACTCCGCCTTCCAACCGAAACAGCAGAGTGCTCCGCCCCGTCACCTTCACCTGCGCCGCATATCCCGCCTGCTCCAGCTTCTTTCCGCGTTCCAGTAATTTTTCACGCAGACTCCCGCTCTCAGCAATCGCCTGCCGAAAAACCGGCGCCGCAATCTTGTGCAGCCGCCCATCCAGCGGGTCCAGCAGGATCAATCCTTCCGCCTCGAACAGCCGCGCATACAATTTTCCAAATGCGCTCCCGCAGGTCTCCCCCGGCGCATAGCTGCTCTTCAGTATTCCCCCCATCCGCTCCGCATCCGCGCCCTCCAGCGCATCCGCCGCCCGCCTCGCCATCTCCGCAATCTCGCCGCCGAGCGCGACGCTCCCCGCCGGAACTCCCTCTTTCGGCGCCGCAGGCAGCGAAAATGTTTCCACCGCTCCGTTGCGCCACCACTGCGCCTGCCGCACCTCTTCAAAGTCATGATCTTCCGTAGCCATCCAGAAAACCGGCACGGCGTCCACTCCGCTCCGCGTCAACTCTTCCGCCACGGCCACCGCCGTCAGCGCCTTGTAAATCGCATACGCCGGCCCCGAAAAAAGTCCCACCTGCTGCCCGGTGACGATGGCCACCGCGCCCTTCTCCAGCCGCTCCAGGTTGCGCTCCGTCGCCGCGCCCGAACCCAGCGCGCGATTCTGCTCGCGCAGAATGGCCGCAACGGCTCGCCGCCTCTCTTCGGGAAACGCCCGCTTCCCCGCCACGCGCTTCACCGCCGCAAACTTCGGCGCATGCGCGTAGAATCCGCCTACGCGGGAAAAGTTTTCCATGTAATGGAGAAAGAGCTTGGAGGGGTGCGGCAGCCGTTCGTAGGCGATGGATTGACAGCGCATGAATCTTAGATGATAGCCGCGCCACGCCGTCACGGCAATCCGTCGTTTTTTTCAGCCGGCTTCTCGCGGCCATCCAGAGCCGCTCGTCAGGCCCGCGCCGCTTCCAGCGTTGGTAGCGCCGCCAGTATCTTGCCAATCTCCTGCCGCGCCGCGTCGCTCACCGCCTGCAGCGGCAGCCGCGGCGGCCCGCCACGATACCCGCGCGCATCCATCGCGCACTTCACTCCCGCCGGTCCATTTGCCGCGACGATCACCCGCGACGCCGGCAGCAGCGCTTCCTGCAATCGCCGCGCGCCTTCCGCCGGCCCGCCCCGCGCCAGCCGATAAAGCTCCACGCAAAGTTCCGGCAGCACGCAGGCCAGCGCCAGTATTCCGCCCCGCGCCCCCGTCACCAGCGAGACGTTCAAGGTCGAAGCCGACCCCACCAGCACCTGAAACTCTTTCGGCGCCGCCGCGACGATCTCGCCCAGCCGCTGCACGTTCCCCGAACTTTCCTTCAATCCCACGATATTCGGATGCGCCGCCAGCGCCGCGACCTCCCCGGCCTCCAGCGCCACTCCCGTAAATTGCGGCACCGAGTACAGCAGCACGGGAATCGGCGAAGCGTCCGCCACGCGCCGGAAATGCGCCGCCAGAACCTCCGCTTTATACATCGGCTTGTAGTAATACGGCGTCTTCACCAGCGCCGCCTGATACCCCAGCTCCGCCGCGCGCTTCGTCCAGCGAATCGTCCCCGCCGTGGACTCCGCTCCCGTCCCGGCAATCAGGAGTTTCCCCGGCGTCGCCGCCTCTTTCACCGCCGCCAGCACCGCTTCGCGCTCGGCTTCTTCCAACAGCACCGACTCGCCCGTCGAACCAATCGCCACATAGCCCGCCAGCCCCGTCTTATTGTACAAGCCGACGTTATGCTTCAAATCCGCCAGCGCCACGCTTCCGTCCGCGCCGAACGGCGTGGTCAGTGCCGGAAAAACTCCGCTGAAATCCATTCCCATGCTCACTCCCCCGCGCCCTTTTCCTTCCGCGTGCGCGCTCCATCACGGTGCAGGTCCTGCAGCGCCGCCACTTCAATCCCCTGCTCGTGCATGGCCCCGATTCCCCGCGTGGCCGCATGCGCCGCCGATAGCGTCGTGATGCACGGAATGTTGTAGCGGATTGCCGCCCGCCGGATCGATTTCTCGTCGTAAAACGATTCCCGCCCCAGCGGCGTGTTGATCACCAAATTTATTTTCCCCGTCTTGATCAGGTCCACGATGTTTGGCCGTCCCTCGTTCACCTTGAACACCGCTTCCGCTTCGATCCCCGCCTCCTGCAGCGCCGCCGCCGTCCCGCGCGTGGCCAGCAGCCGGAATCCCAGACCAGCCAATTCCTTGCCCAACGACCCCACCTGCCGCTTGTCCCGGTCGTTCACGCTGAGGAACACCGTCCCGTTGCGCGGCAGCTTCTGCCCCGCGGCCAGCTGCGCCTTGGCGAACGCCAGCCCGAAACTCTTCGACGTCCCCATCACTTCCCCGGTCGAGCGCATCTCCGGCCCCAGAATCGTGTCCACCCCGCGGAATTTGTTGAACGGAAACACCGGCGACTTCACCGCGTAAAAATCGTGCACCGCGATTTCGCTCACTCCGTTGTGCGTCACCAGCGGCAGGTTCATCTCCGCCAGTTTCTTGCCCATCATCAGCCGTGCCGCCACCTTCGCCAGCGGCACTCCCGTCGCCTTGCTCACGTACGGCACCGTGCGCGATGCCCGCGGATTCACTTCCAGCACGTACACCGTCTCCCGCTGAATCGCATACTGCACGTTCATCAGCCCCACAACCTTCAGCGCCTTGGCCAGCCTCTCCGTGTAGCTGCGAATCGTATCCAGGATCGCCGGCGCCAGGCTTACCGGCGGCAGCACGCACGAGGAATCCCCCGAGTGAATCCCGGCCTCCTCAATGTGCTCCATGATTCCGCCGATCACCACGTCGGTCCCGTCCGAAAGCGCGTCCACGTCCACTTCCGTCGCTTCTTCCAAAAACTGGTCAATCAGCACCGGCTTGGCCGTGCCCATCAGCGCCGCCTGCGCCACGTACTCCTGCACCGTGTTTACGTCGTAGGCGATCACCATCGCGCGCCCGCCCAGCACGTAGCTCGGCCGCACCAGCACCGGCAGCCCAATCTCCGCCGCCACCCGCGCCGCTTCCTCCGGCACCAGCGCCGTCCCGTTCCTCGGCTGCGGTATGCCCAGTTCCTCCAGCAGCCGCCCGAATCTCCTCCGGTCTTCCGCCAGGTCGATCGATTCCGGCGCCGTGCCCACAATGGGCACTCCGTTACGCTTCAATTCCATCGCCAGGTTCAGCGGCGTCTGCCCGCCGTACTGCACGATCACGCCCTGCGGCTTTTCCTTCTCCACGATCGCCAGCACGTCCTCGAGCGTCAGCGGCTCGAAGTACAGCCGGTCCGAAGTGTCATAGTCCGTCGAGACCGTCTCCGGGTTGCAATTCACCATGATCGTCTCGTAGCCGTCTTCGCGCAGCGCGAACGACGCATGGCAGCAGCAATAGTCAAATTCGATTCCCTGCCCGATGCGATTCGGCCCGCTCCCCAGGATCATCACCTTGGCCCGCGCCTGCGGATCCGCTTCGTCCTCATCCTCGTACGTCGAATACAGATAGGGCGTATACGACTCGAACTCCGCCGCGCACGTGTCCACCCGCTTGAAGACCGGCGTCACTCCCCACTTCGCCCGCTGCAAGCGCACCGCCGACGCCGCCGTCTTCCAGATCTGCGCCAGCAACTCGTCGCTCATCCCGTGCCGCTTCGCTTCCCGCAGCAAATCCTTCGACGCCGTTTCCACCGTCACCGATGCCACCCGCCGGTTCATGGCCACGATCTCTTCCAATTGCCCGATGAACCACGGATCGATCTTCGTCAGTTCAAACACTTCGCTCGCCTGCAACCCCCGCTCCAGCGCCGTCAGCAGCCAGTGAATGCGGTCCGGCCGCGGCGTCGCCAGCTTTTCCCGCAGCAGCGAATCCGGCGTTTCCGCGGGCGCCCTCCACGGCGAACTCGGCTCCATCGACCGAATCCCCTTCTGCAGCGCCTCCTTAAACGTCCTCCCGATGGCCATCACTTCGCCCACCGACTTCATCTGCGTGCCCAGCGCCGAATCCGCCCCCGGAAACTTCTCGAATTGGAATTTCGGAATCTTCACCACCACGTAGTCAATCGTCGGCTCGAAACACGCCGGCGTCTTCTTGGTGATGTCGTTCGAAATCTCGTCCAGCGTCATGCCCACCGCCAGCCGCGCCGCGATCTTGGCGATCGGAAATCCCGTGGCCTTGCTGGCCAGCGCCGAACTCCGCGATACCCGCGGATTCATCTCGATCACGATCATCCGCCCGCTCACCGGATCAATCGCGAACTGAATATTCGACCCGCCCGTTTCCACTCCCACTTCCCGGATGATCGCTCCCGCCGCGTCCCGCATCCGCTGGTATTCCTTGTCCGTCAGCGTCTGCGCCGGCGCCACCGTGATCGAATCCCCCGTGTGCACTCCCATGGGATCGAAATTCTCGATCGTGCAGATCACCACGAAATTGTCCCGGAAGTCCCGCATGACCTCCAGCTCGTACTCCTTCCATCCCAGCACGGACTCTTCCACCAGCGCCTCATGCACCGGGCTTAAATCCAGAGCCTGCACAATCGCTTCCGCAAACTCTTCCTTGTTATACGCGATCGATCCGCCCGTCCCGCCCAGCGTGAATGACGGCCGGATCACCAGCGGAAATCCCAACTGGTCGCACAGCCGCAGCGCGTCCTGCGCATTGTTCACCAGCGCCGACGCCGGCACGTCCAGCCCCAGCCTCCGGCAGGCATCCTTGAACCACAGCCGGTCTTCCGCCACCTTGATCGCCCGCAGCGACGCGCCGATCATCTCCACCTTGTACTTCTCGAGAATCCCGCTCTCCGCCAGCTCCACCGCCAAGTTCAGCGCCGTCTGCCCGCCCACCGTCGGCAGTAGCGCGTCCGGCTTCTCCCTCGCAATGATTCCCTCGACGTACTCCTTGGTCAGCGGCTCGATGTACGTCCGGTCGGCCATCTCCGGGTCGGTCATGATGGTCGCCGGATTCGAATTCACCAGCACCACCTCGTACCCTTCCGCGAGCAGCGCCTTGCACGCCTGCGCCCCCGAATAATCGAATTCGCACGCCTGCCCGATGATGATGGGCCCCGAGCCGATAATCAGGATCTTCTTGATGTCTGTCCGTTTGGGCATTCTCTTTTTTCAGCGCTTCCCGGCCGTCAACATTCTCCGGCTACTTGAATTCCTTCATCAATTTCGTGAACTGCCCGAACAGATAATGCGAATCGTGCGGCCCCGGCGACGCCTCCGGATGATACTGCACGCTAAAGAGCGGCATCGCCCGGTGCCGCATCCCTTCGTTCGTTCCGTCGTTCAGGTTGACGTGCGTGATCTCCGCGTCCTTCGCCGGCAGCGATTCCGGGTCCACGCAGAACCCGTGATTCTGCGCCGTGATTTCCACCTTCTGCGTCAGCAGATTCTTCACCGGATGGTTCGACCCGTGATGCCCGAACTTCAGCTTGAACGTTTTTCCGCCCAGCGCCAGCCCGCACAACTGATGCCCCAGGCAGATCCCGAAGACCGGCACGCGCCCCGTGAGCGCCCGGATATTGGCCACCGCATACGTCGCCGGTTCCGGATCGCCCGGCCCGTTCGAAAGAAACACGCCGTCCGGCTTCATCTCCAGCACATCCTTCGCCGAAGTCAGCGCCGGGACCACCTGCACGTCGCAGCGGTTGTCCACCAGCATGCGCAAAATGTTCTGCTTGATCCCGAAATCGTAAGCCACCACGCGGTATCGCCGCTCCTCTGCCTGCTCTGTCTTTCCCGGAAGCACCGGCGGCAAGGCCAGCTCGATCGACCCGCGATTCCATTCATACACCTTCTTGCAGCTCACCCGCGACGCCAGCTCCTGCCCCGCCATGCTGGGCAGCCCCCGCGCCTCCGCGATGCACTGCTCCGCCGAAGTCCCGTCCGTGGACACGATCCCCCGCAGCGCCCCCATCTTGCGGATGTGCAGCACCAGCGCCCGCGTATCGATGTCCCAGATCACCGGAATCTTGTGCCGGTTCAAATACAGCTGCGTACTTTCCTCGCTCCGGTAATTCGAGGTCAGCTGCGAAAATTCGCGCACGATCAGCGATTCGATGTACGGCCGCGGCGATTCCTCGTCGTTCAGGTTCGTTCCCGTATTTCCAATGTGCGGATAGGTGAGACAGACCATCTGTCCCGAGTAACTGGGGTCGGTGAATACTTCCTGATAGCCGGTCAGGCTGGTATTGAAAACGACTTCGCCGCCGCGGCGCGTCATCGCCCCCGCGGCGCGGCCGTTAAAAACGCGCCCGTCTTCCAGCGCAAGGATTGCGGGTCGGTGCAGAACTTCGGTCAGTGGTTCCTCCTGCGAAAATCATTTGTCCTGCGCATTCGCCTTCGAAAGCGTTCCAAAATGGTCGAACGGCCAGTACGCGAACGCCGCACGCCCGTAAATAAACTGGCCGGGCACCGGCCCGAACACCCGCGAATCGTTCGAGCTGATGCGGTGGTCTCCCATCACGAAATAATTTCCTTTGGGCACGCGCACCGGACCGTAATCGCTCAAATCCTCATACTGCGGCGGCACGTACGGCTCGCGCATCTCCACCCCGTTCACCGAAAGCCGCCCATCCCGGATCTCCACGTTCTCTCCGGGCAGCGCAATCACTCTCTTGATGAACGATTTCGAACGGTCCAGCGGATACCAGAAGACCACCACGTCCCCGCGCTCGATGGGCTCGAACCGGTACACAAACTTGTTGATGAAAATCCGTTCCTGGTCGGAGAGCAGCGGCGCCATGCTCGTCCCTTCCACCCTCACCGGCTGGTACAGGTACACTCCCACGGCCAGCACCAGGCCAATTAACAGCAGCATGTCTCGCGTCCACGCCCTCACTTCATGATGGAAAACCACAGGAGAAGAGTCTTCCGCCGGCTCGGGGGTGGCCGGTGAGGCGGGCATTTCCTTCTCGTCTATATTTTGCATGCGCTCGCTATCCATTAATTTATAACACGTCCGCGCCGTCTTGCGCCACAACTTGCGCGCCTCCTCCCGTCCCGCTCCCGCCTATTTCTCCCCACCCAGATGAAAAATTCGCAGTTCTTTCCGCACTCCAAATGTCATCCCGCTTCCCGGATCGTCCCGGTTCAGCCCCGCGATTCCCGCCACGTCCCACGTGAATCCCCCCGCCGCAATGCGCACCCCAAACCGCGCATCTCCCCGGCTCTCCGTTCCCACCAGGCTCGCCGTCATCGCCCTCGGCGAATATCTTCCCGCCGCCTCCGCCACAATCTCCACTCTCTTGCCCGCCGGAATCACAAACGCCCCGCCATAGCGCACCACGTCATTCTGCGCATGCAGCGCGTTCGGCGTGTCGATCATCTCCACTCCCGCATTCCCGAAAACCTTCACGCCCTTCCACTGCTTGCCTACCGCCAATATCGCGTGCGCCGCCAGCGTATTGTTTCCGATGCCCTTCCTCTCGTTCGTATTCGGCATCGTAAATCCCGTCTTCAGCGCCACTCCCGGCCTTTTTCCCTTCTCCCGCAACACCCGCAGCTTCACCGATAGCGAATAGTCCCCCGTGTCATGCGTGGAATTCGCCCCGCTCAACTGCAGCGGCGTAATGTAGGAATCTCCCTGCGCGTGTATATCCAGAAAATTCTGAAGCGAGCCCTCGATCTGCACTTCCGCCAAGCTTCCCACTCCCATCCGAAAATTGATCACTCCCGCCGAGGTTAAATCTCCGGATAGCCCGGATAGCGGAAAATCGATGTTGTGCAGAAAATCCATCCCCACTTCCGCCCGCAGCACTCCCGCGGGCACCGTCTCCGCATCCACTGTGCGCAACGGACGGTCTTGCGCCCACAAACCGGCGCTCACAAGCAAACTTGCCAGAATACTCAGAAGGGTTCGCGACATGCGCGACATCCTACTTCACCCGCTACTCTTCTCCAAGCGCATAGTTCAGCGCCGCCAGCCCCGCCGTCACCGCCGTCTCCGTCCGCAAAATCATTTTCCCCAGCGACACCTCGGCAAATCCCGCCTTCCCCGCCTCCAAAAACTCCTCCTCCATCCACCCGCCCTCCGGCCCCACCGCAAAAACCGCCTCCCGCGCGCGCGCCTCGGCAATTACGCTCTTCAGCATCGGCGCCTCCGCCCGCTCCGAAAGCAGCAGCCGCAACCCTTCCCCCGCACCCGCAAACGCCGCCCGCGGCTTGCTCAGCGCCTCCAGCCGCGGCGGCCGCAATCTCCTCGACTGCTGCGACCCCTCCATCAAAATCTTGCGCCACCGCTCCGCCCGCTTCTCCGCCGCCTGCAATAGCCCCTTCTCGCTTCTCCCCGCCGCCAGCGGCACAATCGCCTCCACGCCCAATTCCGTCGCCTTCTCCAGCGCCCATTCGAACGCATCAAACTTCACCACCGCCAGCAGCAGCGTCAGCCGCAACCCAGGCTCCACCGCGGGTAACTCCTCCTCCAGCGCAAACTCCACGCTCTCCCGCCCCGCGTTCACCACCCGCCCCAGCCACACCCGCGTCCCGTCGCTCAGCTCATACTTCTGCCCCGCCTGCGCCCGCAACACCCGTCCCAGGTGATGCGCGGTCTCTCCCTGCACCACGCACCGGCCCTCTTCAAATTGCTCCACAAAAAATCGTCTGCGCACGGCCCGAATTGTACCACTCCCCACGCACACCCTGGCCTCCAACGTTTCCACGGAAATTCGCATTTGTCTTTTTTTTAATTATCTGGAAAAACGCTTGGATTTCACTTCAGAACAACCCGTCGCCAGTCAGCAGTCACGGCCCGCCTACCCCAAAATATCCTTCATCTTGTCGAACATCGCCGAATCCCTCTCCGCCGGCGTATTCTCCACCTTCATCAGCTCCCGCATCTGCTCCATCAACTTCTTCTGTTCCTTGCTCAATTTCGTCGGCGTCACCACCCGCACATGAAAGTACAGATCCCCCTTGCCCCCTCCGTGCGGGTCCGGCAAACCCTTCCCCTTCATCCGGAAAATCGTCCCGCTCTGCGTTCCCTCGGGAATCTTCAGCTTCTCTTCCCCCGCCAGCCCCGGCGCCATCAACTCCGTCCCCAGAGCCGCCTGCGCAAGGCTGATCGGCAGCGTGCAGTATAAATCCGCCCCGCGCCGCTCAAAGAACCGGTGATCCTTCACTTCCAGCACCACGTACAAATCGCCCGCCGGCCCGCCATTCGGTCCCGGCTCGCCCTCGCCGCTCACTCGCAGTCGCGTTCCCGTATCCACTCCCGGCGGAATCCGCAGCTCAATCGTCCGCTCTTTCTCCACACGCCCCTGCCCGCGGCAATCCGGGCATCGTTCCTTGATGATCTGTCCCGCCCCGCGGCACGCCGGGCACGTGCGCGAAATCATGAACATGGCCTGCTGCGTCACCACCTGCCCGCGCCCGCCGCACGTCTGGCAAGCCACCACTCCCGTTCCCGCCTTCGCTCCCGTTCCGTTGCATACCCCGCAGAATTCCTGCCGCGGCACCTTGATCTTCGTGGACACCCCGCTGGCCGCCTCTTCAAAGCTCAGCGCCATGTCATAGCGCAGGTCCGCCCCGCGCTGCACCCGGCTGCGCCCGCGCCTTCCCGACGAAAAGAAATCTCCGCCGCCAAACAAATCCCCAAACACATCCTCAAACCCCTGAAAGATGGACCCGCTGAAATCCTCCATCCCCCCGGCCCCGGTAAGTCCCGCGTGCCCGTAGCGGTCATACACGCCGCGCTTCTGCGCATCGCCCAGCACCGCGTAGGCTTCCGTCGCCTCGCGAAACTTAATCTCCGCATCGTGCTTGTCTTCGGGATGCCGGTCCGGATGCCATTTCAGCGCCGCCTTGCGGTACGCGCCCTTGATCTCGTCGGCGCTCGCTTCGCGCGCCACTCCCAGCACTTCATAGAAATCCCTTGGCTGTTTCCTGCTCATGAATTCCCGCCGGCTCCTTCGTTCCAGTTAATTCGCCGCTCCATCCCGCCCCACCGCCACGCGCACCAGCGCCGGCCTCAGCACCCGCCCATGAAACACGTACCCCGGCTGAAACACTTGCAGCACCGTTCCATCCTCCGCCTCATCGCTCTCCGCCCGGTCCACCGCCTGATGGAAATGCGGATCGAACTTCCCCCCGGCCGGGTCCAGCCGCTCCAGCCCCAGCTTCGTCAAATTCTCCATCATCTGCTTGTAAATCAGCTCGAACCCTTTGCGGTACGCCTCGTACGCCGGTTCCTTATGCGCCGCCAGCGCCTGCTCGAATCCATCCAGGATCGGAATCAGCGCCTCCACCACCCGCGCCGTCGCCCGCTTGCTATCCTCTCCGCGTTCCTTCTCGATCCTCTTGCGGTAATTATCAAAATCCGCCTGCCGCCGCACCAGCATCTGCCGCAGCTCATCCAAATCCGTCGCCAGCTTATTCACGTCCGCGTCAATCCGCAGCGAGTCCGCCGCTTCCGCACGCGCCTCCGCGCTCTGCTCCAGCGGATCACCGCCGCCGTTTTCGCCCCTGTCCACCCTGTTCTTTTCCGTCAAGTTCAATCCTCTCCCTCTCCGCAACCCTAAATCTTCGTCAACGCCTCGCTAAACAACCGCGCCACGTACGCCACCGCCGTCACCGCCCGCTCGTAATGCATCCGCGTCGGCCCCAGCACTCCCAGCGTCCCCTGCACTTCGTCATGGTGCGTATACGCCGCCCCAATCAGCGCCAGGTTCTCTCCCCCCACCGATATCTCCTTGATCCCAATCTGCACGTGCACCGGCTCCGGCGTATCGATGCACGCATTCAGCACGCTGATCAGCCGGTGCTTCTCTTCAATCGCCGAGAGCAGCTCCCGGATCTGCATCTGATCCGTGAATTCCGGCGAACCGATGATCTGCGCCGCGCCCTCCACGTGCACCTGCCGCGTCAACTCCTCGCTCTTCATCACCGGCTCGCACAACACCAGTGCGCTTCCCGCCAGCGAATCGTACCGCTCCCGCTCGCTCGCCAGCTTCTGCAGCAAATCCCCGCGAATCGCGTCCAGCGTCCAGCCCGAATATTCCCGGTTCAAAAATTCCGACGTCGCGTCCAATTCCTTCTGCGTGAAATGTCTCTGCGGCCGCAGCACCTTATCCCGCGTCACCCCGCCCGGCGAAATCAGCACCACCACCACGCGCCCGTCCGGCAGCAGCCACATCCGCGCATGCTCCAGCACCGCCCGCGCAATCGGCGGCGCGATCACGATCCCCAATCCCTTGGACACCTGCGCCAGCACGTGCCCCGCGCGTTCTGTAATTTCCGTTGTCGTCGAGGCGCCCGCGAACTCCTTCTGAATCCAGTCCCGGTCTTCCCGGCTCAGCGTCGCCTGCAGCGCAATCTCCTGCGCAAAAAACCGGTAGGCCGTCGCCGTCGGCACCCGCCCCGCCGACGTGTGCGGCTGGTACAGCAGACCCGCATCCTCCAGGTCCGCCATCACGTTGCGAATCGTCGCCGCGCTCAACTCCTCTTCCAGCCGCCGCGAGATCGCCCGCGACGAGACCGGCTCGCCCGTTTCGATGTACGTCCGCACCAGATCCGCGAGGATCTGCCGGTGCCGCCGCTCTTGTAGGACAGGGTTGCGCATGGCAGCGCTCTTCCTCGAGCGCTGATTTCATTTTAGAGACCCGTTTCCTTCGCGTCAACGCGCCATTCTCATCCGTCAACGCCCGCCGCCCCTACGCGTTGTCAATCTGCGCCCGCTGCAAACGGTCCGAATAATCGATGTAAATCGTCTTCCACTCGGTGAAGAAATCGATCGCCGCAATCGCCGCCTCGCGGTGCCCGTTCCCCGTCTGCTTCGTTCCCCCGAACGGCAGGTGCGTCTCCGCCCCGATCGTCGGCGCATTCACGTACACGATTCCAGTATACAAATCCCGCGCCGCCGCGAACGCCCGGTTCACGTTTCGCGTATAAATCGAAGCCGAAAGCCCGTACACCACTCCGTTGGCCACCTCCAGCGCCTCGTCCAGGCTGCTCACCGGCAGCACCGACACCACCGGCCCGAAAATCTCCTCCTGCGCAATCCTCATCTTCGGCGTGCAATCCGCAAAAATCGTCGGCTCGTGGAACCATCCCTTCGCAAACTTCCCTTCCGTCAGCCGGTTTCCTCCCGTCGCCAACCGCGCCCCTTCGTTCTTTCCGATCTCCACGTAGTTCATCACCGTCTTCAACTGCTTCTCATTAATCAGCGGCCCCATATCCACCGCCGTATCCAGCCCATCCCCCACGCGCAGCGCCTGCGCCCGCGCGACGAACCGCTCCACGAACTCCTTATATACCGCCCGGTGCACCGCCACGCGGCTCGCCGCCGTGCACCTCTGCCCCGTCGTCCCGAATCCGCCCCAAATCGCTCCGTCCACCGCCAAATCCAGATTGGCGTCGTCCATCACAATAATAATGTTCTTCCCGCCCATCTCCAGGCTGTAGTGCTTGAACTCCGGCGCGCACGCCTTGGCAATCTCCCGCCCCGTTCCGCACGACCCCGTAAAGCTGATCACCGGCACGTCCCGGTGCTTCACCAGCGGCGCCCCCGCACCCGGCCCGTCTCCGATCACCAGGTTCACTACTCCCCGCGGCATTCCCGCCTCCGTCAGCGCCTGCACCAGGTTGTACGACGACAGCGGCGTATCCTCCCCCGGCTTCAGCACCACCGTGTTCCCGCTCACCAGCGCCGGCATCATTTTCCACGACGGTATGGCCATCGGAAAATTCCACGGCGTCACCATCCCGCAGACCCCGATCGGCTGCCGCACGCTCATCGCAAACTTATTCGGCAGCTCCGAAGGCGTCGTCTGCCCAAACAGCCGCCGCCCCTCCCCCGCCATGTAATACGTCATGTCAATGGCTTCCTGCACGTCTCCACGCGTCTCCGCCAGCACCTTGCCCATCTCCCGCGTCATATCCTTCGAATACTGCTCTTTCCTCTGCACCAGCAGTTCCGCCGCGCGAAACAAAATCTCCGCCCTCTTCGGCGCCGGCGTCAGCCTCCACTTCTTGTACGCCTCTTTCGCCGCCTCCACCGCCGCTTCCACGTCCTCCGCCCCGGAAACGGGAAACATCCCGACCAGCTCTTCCGTATTCGCCGGATTGCGGTTCTCGTACGCTTTTCCCCCGCGCGCCTCCACCCACTCCCCATTGATGAAATTCCGGTACGCCTTGGGCGCAACTGTGCTGGACATGCTTCCTCCTCGATTGCCTCGCCGGTCTCTTGATTCCTTGCGGGGTCGGACGGGGGGCGTACCTCGCGGACACAAAAAATCTTACCGGGCCCGCAGCGCCTCGTCAAATCTCGCCGCGCAAACCCCGCGCGGCCAGCGCCCTTCAAATGTCCATTTTTTTTGCGTTTCGCCTCTAACGTCTACAGTTCGCGCAGCGCCGTAGCCACCGGAAGCCGTGCCGCGCGAATTGCGGGAAGAAGTCCGCCGAGGACTCCCATGACCAGCGCAAACAGTATCCCCTTGACCAGTAATTCCGGCGTGATTTTGAAGGCGAATGCCAGATGGGAAAACGTCTGCCAGTTCATCGCCCCCGTTGTCAGCCCATTCAGCGGAAGGACGGCCAGGCAGCCCACCACTCCGCCCACAAAAGAAATCAGCAGCGCTTCCACAAGAAACGAAATCACCACCGCGGGGCCGCCAAATCCCAGAGCGCGCATCGTGGCGATTTCCCGCCCACGTTCGGCCACCGCGGAATACATCGTATTTAGCGCCCCAAAAACCGCCCCGATGGCCATGATCGCCGCCACCACCCCGCCCAGTACCGTGATCAGCGTGGTCATGGTGCGCGACTGCTTCGCGTAGTAGTCCACCTCGCGGGTGATGTCCACATTCATGCGCGGGTCCGCCGTGACCGCATCCTTAAATTGCTGAAACGACTCCGGCGTGGCCAGATGCACCGTCACCGACTGAAACACATTCTCCGGGCGCTTCAGCACTTCGTTGAAGATCCGCGCGTCGCACCACACCTCGGAATCGAAAGAAGATCCCTCCGCGTCGAAGATGCCCGCAACCCGCCATCGTCCTCCGCCGAAATTTACGGTATTTCCCAGGGTCAGCCCGGCATAGCTGGCCGAGGCGTTTTTACCCACGATCAATTCCGATACCCCGGGCTGGAACATTCGCCCCTGCACAATTTTCACGCTGGGCCGCACCAACAGCACGTTTCCCGATACCCCGCGAACCTGTACGTTGGCATCCGTCCCCGTGCTCAGCAGCGGAAACGGCACGACTCCGACCACTTCCTGCGTAACCAGCGGCCCGCTGGCATCCCGCGCCACTCCGGGCGCGTCCTGAATAATCTTGACCGAATCCAGCGTGATCGCGCCCATCATCTCCGAAGGCGCCCCCGCGCGCAGCACAAGCGCGTTGCCGTAGGAGCCCGAAGCCACCAGCGTGGCCCGGAACCCGCGCGCCAGCGAGAGCATGGCCACGAAGACTCCAACTGTCCCGGCGATCCCCAGCACCGCGACAATTGCCGAAGCCCACCGGGCTTTCACGCTGCGCACGTTGTAGATTAGAGGTATGGCCATCTCTAAACCCTCCGGAGCGCGTTCACCACGCGCATGCGCATGGCCCCCATGCCGGGAAAAATTCCGCTGACCACCCCCACAAGCAGGGCCACGGCAAAGCCGCCAACCATCATGGAAAGGGAAAGAACCAGCCCGGGAAGCAGCCCATTCAAGGCAGTGCCCAGCAGCGGCACGGCCAGGTAGGCCAGTCCCAGGCCCAGCAGGCCTCCAGCCATGGCAATCGCGAGGGACTCCGCGAGAATCAAGAAAAGCACCGTCCGCCCGGAAAAGCCGATGGCCTTGAGCACCGCGAATTCCGCCGTGCGCTCGCGCACGGAAATCGCCATGGTGTTGCCGGTCACCAGCAGCAGCGTAAAGAAGACAACCGTGCCAATGGTAAGAATGAGGAACTGAATATTCCCAAACTGTTTGACCCAGCCCGCCGCGAACGCCGATTCCGTTTCGGTTTTCGTCTCGCTCGGCGAATTGGCGAATTCCGCGTCAATGGCCTTGGCTACCCGTAGGGAGTCCTCCGGATTCTTCACCCGCAGTACGTACCACCCCACCAGTCCTTTGGCCGCGCCGGGAACGCGCTCCTGAAAATAGTCCCACCGGAACCAGAACTGCGTGTCGTCGTCCTGCGCGCGCTTGCCGTGATAAATCCCCCGCAGATTGAACTCCCACGCTCCGCCGCCCCAGATCGTGGCCCGGATGGGAATCCGGTCGCCGATCTTCCACCCGAAACGCTTGGCCGTGCGCTCCCCGGCAATCGCCCCTTCGCGGTCTTTCAGAAAGTCATTCCACTGTTCATCGGGCACCACCAACTCGGGAAAAACTTGCCGCTGATTCTCCGGGTCGATAACGAACTGCGGAAAGAAATTCTTCTCATCCTGGTATATTCCCCCGAACCAATTATTGTGCGTGATCGAGTCCACTCCGGGTATGCGCAGAATTTTATCGCGATAGGAAAGCGGAATCGGGCTGATGATGGAAACCCGGTTGATCACCACCAGCCGGTCGGCCCCGGCAACGTCCGTGCCACGGCTGAAGGCGTCCCGCACCACCGCCAGAAAGGCAAACAAAAAGAGAGCCATCGCAAATGACCCGATTGTCAGGATTAGCCGGAATTTCTTGCGCAGCAGATTGGCCCGCAACAGAGCGCCGTATTTCATGCCCCGCCCCCGGCCCCTGCCCCGTGCGGGTGTTTCGGCGCTTCCACCAGCACTCCTTTTTCCAAATGCAGCGTCGTGTGTGCTCGTGCCGCGATCACCGGATCGTGCGTCACCATCAGCACGGTCTTGCCATATTTGCCCACCAGCTCTTCGATGATGGCCATCACCTCGTCCGCGCTCTTGCGATCCAAATCCCCGGTGGGCTCGTCGCAAAGCAGAAACGTCGGATCCGATACGATGGCCCGCGCGATGGTCACCCGCTGCTCCTGCCCGCCGGAAAGCTGCCGCGGGTAGTGCTCCATCCGGTCCTCCAGGCCCACCACTCCCAGCGCGGTTTCCACATGCTTGCGCCGCTCCGCTTTCGAAAGTCCCGTCAACAGCAGCGGAAGCTCCACGTTCTGGAATGCCGTGAGCACCGGAATCAGGTTGTACATCTGGAAGATGAAGCCCACGTGCCGCGCCCGCCATTGCGTCAGCTTGCTGGCCGACATATGCGTAATCTCGTCCCCGTCCACCGTAATGCTCCCCGCCGATGGCACGTCCAGCCCGCCCAGCAGATTCAGCATGGTGGTCTTCCCGGAACCGCTGGGGCCCATGAACGCCACAAAGTCTCCCTTGTCCGCGTCCAGGTCCAGTCCCTGCAGCACTTGAATTTCTTCTCCGCCGCGGCTGTAGGTCTTGTTCAAACCGCGCACCTGGATCAGGCTCCGGGAATCGCTGGGTCCATCGACACGGATCATGCTCGTCTCCTACTGCCGAATTTCCACTTGCTCTCCATCCTTCAAACTCTCGGGCCCTTTCACCACCAATGAATCACCGGGACGGACCCCCGCCACCACGGCCACTTCACTGCCTCGCTCCCGGCCCAGTTTGACGGCGCGGCGCTCGGCCTTTCCTTCGCGGACCACAAACACAAACGAAGCTCCGGCGTCCGTTCGCACCGCGCTCTTGGGAATGTAAGCCATGACCTCCGCCGCTTTTTCCTGCTCCCCGTTCCCGGACTTCCCTTTTTCCGCAGCCTTTTCCTCCTCGAGAAACGCCACCTTCACGCCCATGTCCGGAAGAATGAAATTGTGCTTCTCCAGATCAAGGATCGTGATGCGCACTTTCACCGTGGCTTTTTGCCGGTCTGCAGTGGGGATCACCGTGCGCACCTTGGCGGGAATCGGCTTGTCCGGATACGCGTCCAGCGTCGCCATCACCGGCTGTCCGGGCTGCACCCGCGCGATGTAGGATTCATTCACGTCCACTTCGATCTCGTTCGATTGCATGTCCACGATGGTGGCAATGCCCGTGCGCGTGAAGCCCCCTCCCGCGGACACCGGCGAAACCATCTCGCCCACCTGCGCATCCTTGGACACCACGATCCCCGCGAACGGCGCCCGGATCGTGCAATTGTCCACCGCTTGCTGCGCCACCCGAATTCGCGCTTCCGAGGCCGCCGCCTGCTGCCGCGCCAAGGTCGCTTTGGCTTGGAGACTTTCCACCGCTGTGCTGGCGTTGTCCAGGGCCTCCTGCGTCTGTATTCCGGCCTTCTGTAGTTGTTCCGCTCGGCGCAACGTGATCTGCGCGTTTTTCAGCTGAACTTCGTAGTCGCTGATGGCCGCCTGGGCCGAGTCGCGATCCGCTTTCGCCGAATCCAGTGCCCGCCGAACGTCCGAGTCGTCCAGCGTTGCCAGCAACTGGCCCTGCGCCACTCTCGTTCCCTCGTCAAAGAATACGCCGGTCACTCTCCCGGTGATCTTGGCCGCGATCGTGGCGCGGCGGCGCGGTGTAATGTAACCGCTGGCGTTCAGGAGCGCCTGGCGGCCACCCGCTTCCGGTTTGCCCGCCGCGGCCACTTCGACCATCGCCTTCTGGTTTCGAAGCACGTAGCCGGCAACGATCAGCCCCGCCAAGAGCAGAACCGGCAGAACAGCATACAGAATGCGCCGGTCCATCCTGCCCTTCGCTCGCTTCCCTTCATCGATGCGCAGCGAGCCCAGGTTCGGTCTTGTCGATTCGAGCTTCAGCGCCATCGGCGGACATTTTTCTCCTGAACGAATATTTCCATTTTGCCTTCGCGACCGACAATAACTATACACCATCCGATAACCCTGACACTTTCGCTCATTCCGGCAACACCGGTGGCCTTGGAGTCTCTCGCCCCTCACTTCAACCAGTCTGAATTGGAAGATCGATTGCGGTTATCGGAAAGTTCCGTCGGCATCGCCGCCAGCGCAATCGCATGCCTCTGCACGCCGGCACAACCCGCGCACAACTCAGGAGATCATGATGTTCTTGAGCCCGGCCTTGTTCTTCAGGACGACCGTCGATCCCTTCACCTGCAGCAACTGCTTCTTCTTGAAGTCCGCGAAAAGGCGCGACACCGTTTCCCGCGACGCCCCGATCACCTGCGCGATCTCTTCATGCGTCAGCGTCAGCTTCAGCCGCACATCCCCTTTGCCCTTCCCGTCCTGCTCCGCCGCCAGCTCCAGCAAAAACCGCGCCAGCTTCTCTCCTGCCGAATGGGAAAGCCCGATCGTCCGCATCTCCGCCAGCGCCAGATGATAATTCTCGCTGATCTGCTGCGCCACGCGCAGCGCCACTTCTCCATGCTGCGCCAAAAACTGCAAAAAATCCGCCCGCCCGATGAAATTGATCTGGCACGCCTCCAGCAGGTCCGCCGTCGCCTGATACGGCTTCCCCGATACGCTCGCCGCCAGTCCCAGCACGTCTCCCGGGCTGGCAAACCGCAATATCAGCGTCTTCCCCTCCGGTGATGACGTCGACAGCTTCACCCTCCCGCTGCACACGATAAACACTCCCCGCGGCTCCTGCCCTTCCACGAACAGCGTGGCTCCCCGCGGATACGAGGACGCCGAGGTGATTTCCGATAGCCGCTGCAGCGACGCCGGCGGCAAATTACAGAACAACCGCTCTTCCCGGTGCGGACAGTTCAGGCAGTTCTCGATGATGGGCAGTCCGTAGGGCGCGCGCATCTCTTCCCCCGCGCGGATTATACCCCTCCGCGCCCCCGTCTCATATGTCCGGTTTTCTTCCATGTCCGCGCTGGGCCGCTCCCGGCTGCTCCCACCAGCTAACGGCAACCCCGCACATCCGTCTGTGACCCCCGTCACAGCGTCCTGTGATTCCCCCCGCCCCCTACCTCTTCCTCACTTCCGTAATCTGGCTGGCCACGCACTGCCAGGTGCTGTTGATGTCCACCCAGGTATCCGTGAACCGCCCCACCTTCACGAACGCCTTCCCGTTCTTCATTCCCCGCTCTTTGTACAGCCCCACCACCACCACTGTATCTCCGTAAAAAAACACGTTCAGCGAACGGTTGCCCTGCTGCGTGGCGCCATTCGTCGTTTTCTTCAAGCTCCCCAGGTACTTCGTCTTATCCATGAGTTCCCCATACTCATCCGTGTACACAAACGTCGGCGCCAGCATCTGCTGCAGCGCCTTGACGTCCGCCTTCGATTCCGCCTGCTCCCACGCATTCTCCAGCGCGATGATTCGCCCCTCCTGGTTCGATTGCCCGCCCAATATCCGCGATGCCCCCAGAACCGCCCCCATGCAAATGGCCAGTACAGCCAGTTTCCTGATCATGATGATTGACCTCGTTTTTCATTCCCTTATGAATTGGTTGCGGTATCGTGCGGCAACCGCCGGGCCAGGCGCGCAACCTCGCCACCCCTTTTATCAAGTCCTGATTATCCTTAGGATCCGCTTCGATGGGAACCACTGCGCCCTCCACCTGTGCGGTGAAGGGTACCTCGCTCACTGCCCCGCTACAGCCTCAATACGGATTCCTGCTGCTCTCCGCCTCGCCCGCAGGCCCGCCCGCCGGCGGCATCGGCGCCGCCAGTCCCGCGATCTCCGAACCCAGCCCCAGCTTCTGCAAACTCCTCGCGTCCATCTTCCCCGTCGGGTTCAGCCCCTGCTCTCCCTGAAATTTCTTCATCGCCGCCACTGTCGCCGCGTCCCATTTCCCGCTCGGCTTTCCGCTATACGTCCCGTTCTTGGCCAGCGCCTGCTGGATCTCCATGATCCGCCCGGCCTCCGGCGCCCTCTGCCCGCGCACACGCCGCCCCCGGTTCACCCGCCCTTTCGATCTCTTCGCCGCGCTCTTCCGGACCGTAGCCTTGCGGCTTACCGTCGTCTTCTTCCCTCGCTGCGCCGAAGCTCCCTCCGCCGTGCCCGGCAGCCATAGCCCCGCCATCAGCACTGCCGCCAACCCAAAACCAGCCCATCCTCTTCGCATAGTCCCTTTTCCCCAGCCTCCCGCTTCCTTCTCCCCAGGCCGGGGTTCCCTTCGAGTTTTTATTGCTGATTATCCGCCGGCACCACTCCGGGCAGGAACACCGTCGCCAGTCTCCCGCCATCCACTCGCCGCATCACCTTGAACACCACATTTTCTCCCGTTTTCAATTTCCCCATCGCCTTCCGGTAGCTCGCCACATCGTCTACCCCGGCGCGGTTCACTTCCGTAATCACGTCTCCCGGCACGAATCCGATGTCCTCCGCAAAGCTTGCCGGCTCCACGCTCGTCACCAGCACTCCCTTGCTGAACTCGATTCCCGCCCGGCTCGCCCGCGCCGGCGTGAACTCTTCCACGCGCAGCCCGAACTCCGCCGGCGCGCTTTCCTCCGGCTGTTCTCCCCCTCGTCCCGCCCGCGCAGGAAAAACCTTCACGCGGTCTTCCACCGTCGCCGATGTCTCCTTCTGCTCCCGGTCCCGCACGTACCCCAATTTCACCTTGTCCCCAATCGTCGCGTCCGCGATCGGATTCACCAGGTCGTTCCCCGTCTTCACCGGCTTCCCGTTCACGCTCACGATCACGTCCCCGGCCTTCAATCCCGCCTTCTCCGCCGGACTTCCTGGAGCCACGTCCTCGATCACCACGCCGTGCTGCGCTCCCAGCTCCTTCAGCGTGATCGGATTCGTTCCGCGCTCCTCGGTAAAACTCACCCCGATCGAACCCCGCGTCACCCGCCCCTTCGTCGCAATCTGGTTGTACACCACCAGCGCCACCGACGACGGCAGCGCGAATCCCACTCCTTCGTATCCCCGCCCGCCGGTCATGATCGCCGTGTTGATCCCGATCACCTCCCCGGCCAGGTTAATCAGCGGCCCTCCCGAATTCCCCGGATTGATCGCCGCATCCGTCTGCAAAAACCTCTGGAACTGCCGCCCCATTCCCGGCCGCCCCTTCGCGCTGATGATTCCCGCCGTCACCGTCGCCTGCAACCCGAACGGACTGCCGATCGCCAGCACCCAGTCCCCTACCTGCACTCCGTCCGAATTTCCCAGCCGCGCCGTCGGCAAATCCTTCCCCGCATCAATCTTGATCACCGCCAGATCCGTCTCCTCGTCCACTCCCACCACCTTGGCCGTGTACCTCGTCGAATCGTCGTTCAGTTGCACCTGAATCTTCGTGGCCTGCTCCACCACGTGGTTGTTCGTCAATATGTATCCGCGCTTGTCCACGATCACGCCCGAACCCAGGCTCCGCTCCGCGGACGGCCCGTCCTGTCCTTGCGGCCCGCCGTCAAAAAAGCGGTCAAAGAAATCCTGAAAAGGATCTTCCTGCTGCTGGTTGGGCGCCGGCCGCCTCCGCTGGCTCCGCTTCCGGTCGATGATCTGCGTCGTCGAGATATTCACCACCGCTGGCTCCACTTTGTTCACCACTCCGGCGAACGATGTGGACATCTGCGCCGGCTCCGGCATCGCCAGGGGCGTGGCCCCTCCGGCAAATCCCATTACGCGCATGGCCGACGCGTGGCCCGAGATCAGCGTCCCAATCAGGATTCCCGTCGCCAGCGTCAGCGCCACGAACACGCTCGCCAGCAATTTCCTCCGCCGCGCCCAGACCACCAGTTCCTTCACCTGCTCGCCCATTGCTGGTTCTCCTTGGACCCTCGCCCTGGAAAAGTATAGCATCGCCGCCGCGCCGCAACGGCTCTCGTGCCCTTCACGTTCGTATGCGGAAACTGTACGGAAAGACAGGTTCCGCACAGCCTCATCTTCACCGCTACTCTTTGGACGCGCCTTCCACCCATTTCGTTATCCGCCTCCCGCCCTTCGTCCCCGATATTCGGAGTTCCGTCTCTGCTTTTATCCGCGCCCTCTCCCTTTTCGCCACACACTCTCTCTTCTCTCTTGACACCGCCCCCGCCTTTCCCACACACTGTATTGGACTCGTAGCTGAGTCACACGTGGCGATTTAGGGCAACTTGCTCCACGTAAAAAACTGCTAAAGAGCTGTTGAGATTCTTAGATGTTTTCTGAGACCTCCGAGCACTCTTTGGCACGGAGGTTTTTTTATTTCCCCTCCGCGCTGCCCTCGATCATATTTCGCGTGACTTCCCGGCCGCTTCGCGTCTTTTCGCGCGCTGCCTTTTTTGGAGTTTCCTGATGGCTGAACTGTTCGAACTGAAATGCCGCGAATGCGGCAAACTGTGGGGCAACGTTCCCCGCTCTTTCTGCGAAGACTGCTTCTCTTCCCTCGAAGTCACCTACGACTACGCCGCCATTCGCTCCTCTCTCCGCCGCGAACTGCTCTCCTCGCGCCCCAACACCATTTGGCGCTACGCCGAACTCCTCCCCGTTTCCCCGGACCAGATTCCTTCGCTCCCCGTCGGCGGCACTCCCCTCGTCTCCGCTCCCCGCCTCGCCAAATCCTGGGGCCTCGGCGAACTGCACATTAAAAACGACGCCGTCTGCTTCCCCTCTCTCTCCTTCAAGGACCGTGTCGTCGCCGTCGCTCTCACCGCCGCCAAGCGCTTCGGTTTCGAAACCGTTGGCTGCTCCTCCACCGGCAATCTCGCCAACGCCGTCGCCGCGCAAGCCATTCGCGCCGGCCTCGCCGCCTGGATATTCATCCCTTCCGATCTCGAAGCCGCCAAGGTCATGGCCACCCAAATCTACGGCGCCAAAGTCGCCCGTATCGCCGGCAACTACGACCACGTCAACCGCCTCTGCTCCCAAATCGCCGATAAGTTCCGCTGGGGCCTTGTCAACGTCAATCTCCGCCCCTATTACGCCGAAGGCTCCAAGACCGTCGGCTACGAAATCGCCGAACAGCTCGGCTGGCGCCTCCCCGACAACGTCGTCGTTCCCATGGCCGGCGGCTCCCTCATCACCAAAATCTCCAAAGCCTTCCGCGAACTCACCGAACTCGGCTGGGTCGAACCCAAGCCCGTCCGCTTCTTCGGCGCCCAAGCCACCGGCTGCTCCCCCATCTCCTCCGCCGTCAAGCGCGAACTCGACCGCTTCGAGCCGCAAAAACCCAACACCATCGCCCGCTCTCTCGCCATCGGCAATCCCGCCGACGGCCCCTACGCCATGAACGTCATGCGTTCGAGCGGCGGCTGGGCCGAAGATGTCTCCGACCCCGAAATCGTCGCCGGCATGCGCAAGCTCGCCGAATTTGAAGGCGTCTTCACCGAAACCGCCGGCGGCGTCACCACCGCCGTCGCCGAAAAGCTCGTCCGCCAGGGCCGCATCACCCCCGGCGGCACCACCGTCCTCTGCATTACCGGCAACGGCCTCAAGACCACCGACGCCCTCATCGGCGAATTCGCCGCCTCCGAGCCTATCCCCCCGCGCCTCGACGCGTTCGAAGCCTATCTCGAAGGCCGGCTCTCCGCAGCCGCCGCCACAAAATAAAGGAGCCAGGAAAAAATCCCATGCCCGTCACCGTTGAAATTCCCACAGCCTTTCGCCGCTTTACCGACAACGCCGCCACCTTCGAAGCCTCTCCGGCCACCGTCGCCGCCATCCTCGACCAGCTCGCCACAAAATATCCCGCCCTCGCCCGCCATATCCGCGACGAAAAGGGCCAAATCCGCCAGTTCCTCAACGTCTATCTCAACGAAGAAGACATCCGCTTCCAGGGCGGCGAATCCTGCTCCGTCAAAGACGGCGACCGCGTAATGCTCGTCCCCTCCATCGCCGGCGGCTAACCAAAACCCTCCACCCAAAATCTCTTCTTTCTTTCTTTCTTTCTTTCTATCCTTCCTTCTTTCTCTGCTACCTCTGTTTCTCTGCGTTTAATTCTTTCTTTTTCTTCCTCTATCCCCCGTACGAATATCGCCCGCCCCTCCGTAAATTTCTCCCCGCCCGCCCCGCAACTTGATATAACTGTCTCCCGCCAGTTGTCTTGGCAAGTTCTTCCCAGGAGCCTCGCCACCATGGCCACCAACTCTCCCCCGTCCCCATCTTGGCCCTGGCCCGACTCCCTCGACGCCCTCGTCGCCGCCCCCGCCTTCCACAAAAAACTTTTCGAAAACGAGCACGTCCGCTATCTCGAAGTCACTATCAAACCCGGCGAAACCGTTCCCGTCCACACCCACCGCTGGTCCAGCGTCATCTACGTCCAATCCACCAGCCACTTCATCCGCCGCGACGGCGAAGGCAAAATCCTCTTCGACTCCCGCCAGGCCCCTCCCCATCAGCCCACTCCCTTCATCGAATGGCTCGGCCCTCTGCCCCCGCATTCCGTCGAAAATATCGGCGCAACCGATGTCCGCTTGCTCACCGTCGAACTCAAGCATCTGCAGCCCTGAACCACGCCACCAAGGAGAAATCGCCATGACCTGGAACCCCGCTACCGTCGAACTCATCGCCACCTACTGGACCCTCGCCGGCGGCGCCACTCCCCACACCGGCCCCGAGCACAGTCTCTTCGACTTCAAGGACCGCGTCGAAGCCTGCGCCAAGGTCGGTTTCAAAGGCATCGGCTTCTGGCATTCCGACCTGGACATGATCCTCACCAAATGGTCCCTGCCGGAAATGAAAACCATCCTGGACGCCAACGGCATGAAGTACATCGAAATCGAATTCCTCGCCGACTGGTTCCGCGACGGCGAAGAAAAGCGCCAGTCCGACATCCGCAAGAAAAAACTCTTCGAAGTCTATGAAGCCCTCGGCGCCCGCCACCTCAAAGTCGGCGATTTCGAACACAAAGACACGCCCATGCCCAAGGTCATCGAATCCTTCGCCGCCCTCTGCAAGGACGCCTCCCAGCACGGCGTCCGCGTCGTCTATGAACTCATGCCTTTCGCCATGATCGACAACCTCCCCGACACCCTCACTATGCTCAAGGGCGCCGGCGCCAAAAACGGCGGCGTCATCTTCGACATGTGGCACATGGCCAAAATGGGCGTCCCCTACGAACAGATCGCCAGCTTCCCCATGGAATATTTCTTCGCCGTCGAAATCAATGACGGCACTTTTAAGTGTCCCTGGAGCCTTCTCGAAGACACCATCGACCACCGCCTCCTCTGCGGCGACGGTGAATTCGATATCCGCGGCTTCCTCGGCGCCTGCTGGAAGGCCGGCTACCGCGGCCCCGTCGGCATCGAAGTCCTCAACAAGGAACTCCGCACCCGCCCCCTCGACGAACTCGCCTCCCGCGCCTACACCACCACCATCGCTCAATTCCGCCCCTGAAATAGCTCGCCGGGACACGGTAGACCGTGCCCCGGCGCGGGATTCAGCTGCTGCGATTCTTACGGCGCTTCTTACTTGGTGTCGGCCGTGGGTCCGTAAATCCCCGGAACTTTCGCGCCCATCGGACGCAAGTAGGCGCTGAGCTGCCCGCGGTGGTGGACGGAATGCTTCAGCGCCAACGCCAGGAAATTGAGCGCGGGCATTTGCAACATGCCGAAGAGGTCGATGATGGCGGTCAGTTTTTCGCCGGAAAGACCGCGCACACGATCAAGAGCCGCGGGAACTCTTGCCTTGTATTGGGCAATGGCCCCCGCCGGGTTCATGATTCCGCAGGCGTCCGAATCGTCCGGCAGCGGGCCGAACTGCCCGTTGGCCACGCAGTTGAGAATCCATTCATCTTCCAGAACAATGTGCCGCACCAGCGCCAGTGTGTTTTTTGATTTAACGTCCGGAGTGTAGTCCAGATGCGTCGTGGGCACGGCCTCGATAACGCGCAGAGTCGTCTGCATTTCATTCTGGAAATCGGCGATCAGAAAATCGGCGATGATCTTGGCTTCTTTGGAGTCCATGGTGGCTCGCTTTCTTCGTTTGAATTGGATGCTGCCGGGAGAAGTATAGCAGGCGAACGGGGCGGTGGAAGGTTGAGAGTTAAAAGCGAGGACAAGAAGGGCGGCGAAGAAAACTAATTTTCGATTTCCGCCGGCCCCTGGCGGCTTTGTCTGGCCAGCTTCGTGGCATAGGTGCGGGCGAGAAAATGGTACAGAACAGCTTCCTGAGCAAGGTGCGCGGAGCGAAACATGCGGTTCAAACGCATGTGAATGAAATCGGCGGCCAATTCGGGAATTGTTTTCGAGAGTTCGCCGGAAGCGGAGGCGGTCCGCAACTGGCCGCAAACGGCGTGGATGCCGGAGTCAGACCGTGCAAAGGCGGAGAGCGCCGCGGGGGGCAGGACGGACGGCGGATGGGCGTCGCCATCGAGATCCTCCACGATGGCCGATAAGATTTGCCGTTGGCCCCGGAACTTTTCGGCCACTTGCCGTCTGTAGTTTTCATCCGCCTGGAAATCTCGCTCGCGAAAATCCCTCAGATTTTCGAGTAACGTTTTCTTCTCCGCCAGGGTGAAACCCAGGCCGCCGAGCAGCCGATGAACTCCCGCGGCTGCAAGCTGCCAGCGCACCCGTGCGCCATTGTCTCCGGACGTCAGCCCCAGCAGGACCAGGCACAATTCGCTATCGAGATGAAAAAAACGCTCGGCGATGGCCATCCCGCGCGGACCGCCGTAGCGTTCCACTTCTCTCTCGTACGTTCCCAACTCCATCCGCCACAACGTGCCCAGGCGCTCGTGCTCCGAGGCGCGCCGCAGAAGGAGCGGAAGGACCTGCCCGCTCAGTGCTTCGGGATGGCCGTGAAAGCGCAAGCGCAGATGCCAGCGGGGATCGCCATAGCGGATGAAAAACCAGAGGCTGGCCGCGCCCGTGAGCGCAAGTTCCGCCACCAGTGGCCGCACAAAAGCGGTCAAGAGGCGGTCGGCGTGAGAGGGACTGCAATAGAGACTGGTGAACAGCCAATCCGAACCGGGCGCCAAGGCGAGGGCGGGCGCGGGACGGATGGAGCGTAAAGACGATTTTTCCGGCAGAGACGCTTCCGGCGCGGCCGGCTCCCGGCCGCGTTTGCGGACCACGGGCAAAATAATTTCGTGGACGAAGCTGCCTTCCGGGCCGCGCACGAGCAATTCGCCGGGCGGGGGGAACATTTCCACCAGAAGAGTCTCCGGCTGTTTGCGGATGTGTTCGAGGAAAGTTTCGACGGCCAGCGGATTTTCAAAATCGACGAGCAGCTGGTTATCGAACTCCGCAATGAAGGCAAAACGGGGGACGAGATTGGACTTCCTCCATCGCGCGAGAGTCAAGCGGCCTTGAGCAAGCTCCACCGCCGTTTCCCCGCCGATTTTCCAGCAAGCCAGCGAAAAAACTATATTGCCGAGCATTACGCGCGGCAGGAAGTCGGCTCGCCCCGCAGATCCCCAATCCCAGAACACTTCCTGGCAGGTATCCTGATGCTGAAGCATGCATAGGAATTTATAAAGCTTCAGGCTGCGCGGGCTGGCGTAGTTATGGGCCGAAGTCAGCCGGGGGAGTACCTCGGCGCCCAGCCGCCGCGAGCGGAGAACAATGCTGTTATCGCGCACGGAAACGCTCAAATCCGAAAGAGGGATCTGGCGGTCCGCCGGAAGTCCGGGAGTCGCCAGAAAAGGAATTTCGAACTGGCGCAAGGCGGGGCGGCAAAGCACGTTGCCCGCGCGGCCTTCCGGCAGGTGCACAATTTCGGCAAAAACGGCGCTCCCCGCGTGAAGCGATTCTTCGGCGGTGACATGCGCTTGAACATGTTCCGCAAGCCCCTCGCCGTCGTGGCGAAATCGTGCCAGAAGATTGGCGCCCGAGGGCCCGAAGATGGTGTGGGCGTAAAAGCCCAGCTGGCCTTCCGTCGTGCGAAACACCGAACCCATGACGGAAAAGGCATCCGGCAGAGGAAGAGTGTTGGCGGCCTTGAGTTCGTCCAGGAGACCGGAATCCAGGACAAGAACAGTTTGTTTCCTGGCGCGCAGCTCATCCAGGCGGCGTTCCAGAATAATACGGCGCTTTGCTTCCTCGTCGGGAGTCGCTTCTTCGCCCGGAAAGAAATCAATGCCGGCGATAAGCGGTTCGGTCGTGGGATTTTCTTCCTGCTCAAAACCTATGCCGGCTTCGTCGTCCAGCGCCTCCAGCAGAGGAACTTCGCGCTCCCGATAACGGTCCTGAAAATCCGCTTTGAATTGGGCAAAAATTGTCAGACCGGAATCGTCCCGAGTCGAATGAAGCTTCTGGACGGCGTCCAGAAGCTCGTCCACCAGCCGGGAGTCCAAACAGGCGGCCGCCGCCGGCTTGCATACATCCACATGGACGAGGCGGCCGGGCACGAACTCTCCGCCGAGGCGCGAAACCGCCCGAACGATATCATCGTAAGCGCGCGGATCGGCGCCAAGACCACCGCGATCCATCTCACGCAGCTTTTCCTCGACAGCCAGCAATTCCGTGGCAAGGTCCATCGCTCCGGCCTGCTGGAGTTGTCCGGCCATGTACAGGATCGGTTCCATGCCGGTAACAGGAGGCGCCAGATCGGAGACCAGAAGTTTAGATTCGATGAGCTGGCCGATGAATGTGTCCGCATCTTCCGCCGTAATTTCGGGATCGTCCCCGGCCAGCGCGGTAGCCAACGCGTCCGCCGTGGCGCCCGAGGCGGCCCGCGACAGCGTCGCCTGCAAAGCCGGAGTGGGATCGGTGGCGACGAGCGTGAAAACCTGGCCTCTCTCTCTCCAGTCGCCCCGGAGATGGTGATACTTGCCGGCAGTCAGATGCAGGCTGGTGTTGCAGCGAAAGCGAAGCTGGCCGCGCCGGGCGGGGTCATTCGAAAGTTTTTCCGCCAAGCCGCAGAGATATTCCATGTCCAGGCGGCTATGCCGCCCGTAGTGGCTGCGCGGAGCGAGTTCCAGGCGCGTGGAGCCGGCGATCTCTCCGGTGCTGCACCCCGCAAAGGCGCCGAACGGTGTGGCCCGCGCGGTCATGCGCGCCAGGTAACGATACAGGGTCTGCTCGAATCTTTGGCTTTTTCTGCCGTCCGCGCCCTCCCACTCCGTGGAAAGCAATTGGACAAACTCCGGCGAGGCCAGCCACAAAGCCTCCCGCACCTCGGGCCGCGCAAACCACCGGCGAAGTTCCGCGCACGCGGACTCCCGGTCCAATGCGGCGGAAGGATGGCCGGCAGGAGATCCCTCGGCTGGCGGCGAATACTTCAGAAATTCTTCAATAGGGAGAAGCGGAGTGCGCAGGACAAAAAATCCCGCCGTATATTCACTGTGTAGAGGTGCGTGGGTCACTGGATGTAATGTGCGTAACGGCGCGATCCGCTCCGCTGGTTTCGCGCCGTTACGGGTTGTCTCTCACGTTTCTTTGATCAGGCGGCTTTCCACTCAGTGCTGATTGCCCTTGGTAATCTGCTGGTTGCCCTTGGTAATCTGCTGATTGCCCTTGGTAATCTGCTGGTTGCCCTTGGTGAGCGCCTGGTTTCCTTTGGTCAACTGGTGATTTACTCCCGCCTGACCTGGAGGAGGAGGAGTGAGTTTCGTATTGTTATTTCCCTTGGTCAGCGCCTGATTGGTCTTCGTCAGTTGCTGATTTGCTCCTGCCTGGCCCGGCGGAGGAGGAGTGAGTTTATTATTGTTATTTGCTTTGGTGAGCGCCTGATTGGTCTTGGTCAGTTGCTGATGATTGGCGGCGCCCTGGCTCTGATTCCTCAGAGTTTCCTGTTTCAGTTCCAGCTTGCTGGAATTGCCCGCTTTCCGTGCAGCATTGTTTTCCTTGCTTTTCTTGGTTTGCTCGTCCGCCACCCGAGTTTGGTTCTTGGAGCCTTTCAATACCTGCGCTTGAACAGGCATGGCCGAACCCGTGAGTCCCATCATGGTAAGCAACGCTACCCAATTCTTGTGCATGGCCCCCTCCTGTCTCTGATTTGCGGAGCGCCTCGCCCGGGCGACCCGAGATGGATTTGGATTACCGGTCCCAAAAAATACAGCCGTTGGCCAGAGACTCCGGGTTGCCCCTAACCGAGCAATAATGTACTCCCGGTCTAATCAATTGGCAATTCTTACATTTGACTTCATGCAGACCCGCGAAGAACGGATCGGGCCGGTGGTTCATCCGCTATCCTGGCGAAACAGCAATGCACTTGCCAGGTCCGTGACATGCATCTTTACTCTTGCCTGGTCAGGGGAGAACTGTGCTACCATTCGTTGCGTACGCAACGAACAACGCCGCCAAAGAAAGGGGCACCAACTTCCATGAGCCGTCAAACCCTCGAGGACCTTCTCAAGAGCGCCGGGAACCCCGTAAAAATGCTCCGCAATTCCCAGATCGGAGCCTACGTCTATCCGGTCGTGCCATCCGAATTCTCCAACTGGCGCGACGAGCAGCGCGGCTGGCGCCAGACCTGCGTCCTCTTTGACCAGTCTCACCACATGGTCGAGCAGTACGTTGAAGGCCCGGACGCCTTGAAGCTGTTCGAGCATCTGGCCACCAACAGCTTCGCCAAGTTCCCGGTGAACCGCGCCAAGCAGTTCGCCCCGTGCAGCTACAGCGGGCACATCATCGGCGACGGCATTCTCTTTCACCTCGCGGAGAACAAACTCAGCTTCGTCGGACGCGCCCCCACGGCCAACTGGATTCAGTTCCACGCGGAGACCGGCGGCTTCAAGGTCACCACGTCCAAGGACGATCGTTCGCCTTCGCGGCCGGGCGGCAAGCCGGTGATCCGCAACAATTACCGCTTCCAGATTCAGGGCCCCAACGCGCAGAAGCTCATCCAGAAGCTCAACGGCGGGCCCATCGCCGACATCAAATTCTTCAACATGGACGAGATCAACATCGGCGGGCGCAAAGTGCGCGCGCTGCGTCACGGCATGGCCGGAGCTCCGGGTCTGGAAATCTGGGGCCCTTACGCGCAATACGAAGAGATCCGCGAGATCATCGTCGAAGCCGGCAAGGAGTTCGGCCTCGTGCAGGTCGGCAGCCGCGCCTACGCCACCAACACACTGGAATCCGGCTGGATTCCCTCCCCTCTTCCGGCCGTCTATACCGGCGAAAAGATGAAGTCCTACCGCCAATGGCTGCCGGCGGCCAGCTACGAAGGAACCGGCTCCCTCGGCGGAAGCTTCGTTTCCGACAACATCGAAGACTATTACATGACCCCCTTCGAACTGGGCTACGGTCCCTTCGTGAAGTTCGACCACGACTTCATCGGCCGCGAGTCGCTCGAAAAGATGGCCGCCCAACCGCAGCGCCGCAAAGTCACCTTCGCCTGGAACGCCGAAGACGTGAGCAAAATATTCCGCTCGATGCTCGATCCGGGCAAGGAAGCGTTCAAGTACATCGACCTGCCGCTTTCGAATTACACCTCGGCCACCTACGACAAGGTGACCAACGCCGGAAAAACCGTGGGCCTCTCCATGTTCAGCGGCTACAGCTACAACGAGCGCTCCATGCTTTCGCTGGGCGTGGTGGACGCGGACGTCGAAAACGGCAATGAAGTCACCCTCGTCTGGGGCGAAGAAGGCGGCGGCACGCAGAAGACCACGGTCGAGCGGCACAAGCAGACCGAGATCCGCGCCATCGTCAGCCCCGTGCCGTACTCGGAAGTCGCCCGGAAATCCTACGCGGCCGGATGGCGCACGGAACAGAAGTAAGCAGCCGCCACACGGCCTGCACCACGGAAAAAGCCCCGCTTCTTCGCAAGAGGAGGCGGGGCTTTTCTTTTGCGCAGCGCGTCCGCGCGCGGAAACGGGTTCTTCTTACGGTTTTTTCGCGGGCCGCGCGAACTTCCGCAGATAGGTGACCAGGCCCGAAATCTGCTCGGCGCTCAACCCGCGCTCGATGAAGCCGTGCGCATACTCTTTGTGCCCGACGCCGTAGGCAATGGTCTTGAAAAGCTCTTCATCGCTAAGTTTCTGCACCGCGGCGGAACGCAGATCCGCCGGCTTTATCTTCATGCCCTCGTGGCCCTTGCCGTCTCCATGGACCCCGTGACAGGTGGAACATTTCGCGATGAACAGTAACTGGGCGTCTTCGGCGGCGCCAACGGCCGGGACAAACAGAAGGAGCAATCCGAATCCAGCGAGCAGTTTGCGCATGCGAGTCTCCGTGTTCCGGGAAAAGAAAAAATACCCCGGAGAACTGGTTTTTCTGTAAGGCCTTTTCCGCGAACTCCGCAGCGCTACGACGCACAACGGAGATAACGACCCGGTTATCCGTATATAAGACAGTCCCGGCGCCGATTGCACCCATCCTAACACGAAAGCAGTCTGCTGATGAGGCTAAGTAACTGCATCTAAGGATGATATGTGACCTCTATGACACTCTACTGCCCGCCAGTATGCCGGGCCTCCTGAGAATGTTCTACCATCTTCCCTTCGCCTCAACCCTTGCCCGGCCGGCCAACTGCGGATACACTCGGCGGACTTATGAACAGCACCGCCGTGAATTCCGGCGAAGACGGTTCCCTCCCCGGGCAGACTTCCCTGCGCGGCTTCTGGATGCTGACCATCACGCAGTTTCAGGGCGCCTTCAGCGACAACGCGCTGCGCTGGCTGATCGGCTTTCTCGTCCTGGGGGCGGGCTTGTCGCGCGAGCGCCGCGATTTCCTCTTCGTCCTGGTGGTGCCTCTGCTGTTTTCCCTGCCCTTTATTTTCTTCTCCATTCCCGGGGGCTACTTCGCGGACCGTCACAGCAAGCGCACCATCACCGTGCGCACCAAATTTCTGGAGCTGGGCATCATGGCCTACGCGGCGTGGGCGCTGGCCGGCGGGCATCTGATTTACGCGGGGGCGGCGCTGTTCCTGGTCTGCTCGCAGGCCGCCATTTTCGGGCCAACAAAATACGGATTGCTGCCGGAACTGTTGCCCCTGCACCGCCTCTCCTGGGGCAACGGCATCATCGAACTGACCACCTTCCTTGCCGCGATTCTGGGAACGCTGGCGGGCGGTTTGCTGGCGCATCATTTCGCGGGAAAGCAATTCCATTCGGGAATGGTGCTGATGGCGCTCTCCGTTGCCGGCATTGCCAGCAGCCTGGCCATCCCTCCGCTTCGCGCGGCGGACCCTTACCGGGAATATTCCTGGAACTGGCCCGGAGATTTGTGGAAAGTGATGCGCACGATGCGCCAGGATCGCTTCCTGATCACCGCCGTCACCGCCAACACCTTTTTCTGGTTTCTGGCTTCCCTGCTGCTTCTCAATATCGTCCTGTTCAGCACGGACGTTCTTCGCGCGGACGAAGTCCACAGCAGCTACCTCATGGCCGGATTGAGTTTGGGCATCGGCGTGGGCAGCTTCGCGGCGGGCTACGCGGCACGCGACAGGATCGCGCATGGAATGATTCTGCCCGCGATGCTCTCCATCAGCGGTCTCTCGCTTCTGCTGGCCTGGCCCGGTCTGCGCTTCACGGCCGTGCTGTGGCTGCTGATCGCGCTGGGGATCAGCGCGGGCTTTTTCGCCGTCCCCGTAAATGCGCTGATTCAGGCGCGCCCGGCGCGCGAGGAAAAAGGGAAAATCATCGCGGCGTCCAATCTGCTCTCCTTCGTGGGCATCGCCCTGCAGCCGGTGGCGCAGTACACCATGCTGCGCCTGGGCCATCCCCAGCCGGGGCACGTCTTCGCCATTGCGGCGGGCATTACCATGGCCATGGCCGGAGTGCTTTGGGGAATGCTGCCGGAGCTGGCAAAGTAAAACTTTTCAATTTTCAGTGAAGATCATCCAGCGTTTCGACCGCTGGCTAGAAAAGACCCAGCTTGATGCGCAGGAACTTCTTGGGGTTCTGCCGGATATCCCCGATGAGCAGCCGCATATCGCCGGTGAGGCCGGCAAGATTGTCATAGAGTTTGGGGTCGCTGAACATTTTCCCTGCGGTGGTGGTGTTGTCGTTCAGCTTGGCCGTCGCGGCGGCCAGATTCGCGGACGTGGCGTTCAAGTTTTTGAATAACGAATCATCGGTAGCCAGCTTGCCGAGCGTTCCTTTCCCCGCGCGCACGTCCGCCAGCAGCGCGTTGCCTTTTTCCAGCGACTCCTTGGCGTTGTTATAGAGGCTGGGGTCGTAAATCAGCTTGCCCAGCGTGCCCTTCTGCCCCTGAATGTCGCCGAGCATGGTGTCCACGCGGCCCACGGCGGTGTTGGCCTTCTGATAGAGTTCGTCGGAAGCGACCAGCTTGCCCAGCGTGCCCTGCCCCGCTTGAATATTGCCCACCATCTGATCCGCTCGCGTCAATATGCTGTTCAGCCGCGCATACGCCTTGTCGTCGGTGAGAATTTTCCCCAGCGAACCTCGTCCCTGCTGCACCCCCTTGATCAGGTCGCGCACGTCCTGCGAAAGTGCGTTGAGGTTCCCGAGCAGGTCGGCGCTGCGCTGCACCACTTCCTTCATGGCTTTTTCCTCGACCCCTTTCATCTCCTGCCCTTCCTTCAAGGGAATGCCGGTGAGGCCCCGCGTGATGTTGACGTAGCGGTTGCCCAGAAGACCTTCCGTAACCAGGCTGGCGGTCGAGTCCGTGAGAATATCTTCCTGCGAGCGTCGGTCAATGCGCAGGACAACTTCGATGTTGTGCATCTTATCGGGCGGCTGCCCGTGAACGCGCGGCATGACTCGGATCGTCTCCACGTTGCCGACTTCCACGCCGTCCAGGCTCACCGGAGCGCCGGTGGTCAGCCCGGAAACCTCGGGCAGATACGTCCTCAGCCGGTACTTGGGTCCGAGAACGCCCGCGCCGGTCACATAGAAGATTCCCGCGGCAAGCACGCCGAGGCCGATAAGCACAAAAAGACCGACGCGAAGTTCCGTCCAGGACAACTGTTTGCGCTGTGCCATCGGTGCTTCTCCTCCTCGGCCCATTCCTTACACACGTTTATTGCCTAAACCAGAAATTTCCGCAAGTACGGATCGCTCGTCTCCGCCAAAAGTTCCGGGCTGCCCTCAAAATAAACTTTCCCCTCGCGGTAGACCAGGAAGCGCGTGCCCTGCGCCTCGGCCCCGCGCGCGGGCAGAACGCGGCTGGACTCGGCGTCGAAACGGAAATTCGCCAGCGCAAAACCGTCCTGCAGCCGCTGCGTCGCCAGCAGCGCCGTAACCCCATAAAGATCGCGCAGCCGCAGAATCAGCGTAATGATGGTTTGCGAAGTGACCGGGTCGAGTCCCGCGGTGGGGGAATCGTAGAGCACCACCGGCGGGCGGTTGATCAGCGCGCGGGCGATGGAAACGCGCCGCCGCATGCCTCCGGAAAGTTCCGAGGGCAGAAGATCGGAGGTGTGTTCCAGCTCCACGAAGCGCAGAATTTCGCGAACCCGCGATTCGATCTCCTCCTCGTCCACGTGATCTTCCCGCAGACGGTAAGCCACGTTGTCGGCGACGCTAAGCGAATCGAACAGCGCGCCTTCCTGAAACACAAAGCCAATTTCGCGGCGGAAATCCAGCAGGTCGTCCTCGTTCATCTCCGAAACGGTTTTTCCGAGCACGGAAACGCGCCCGGAATCCGGACGCAGCAGCCCCGCGGCAAGTTTCAGCGTCAGCGTTTTCCCGCACCCGGTTTCGCCCAGCAGCACCAGCGTCTCCCGCGCCTGCACCGCAAAGGACACCTCCCGGAGGACGTCGCCTTCCTCGAAGCCCAGACGGACCTTCTCGATGGCGACGACGGCGGCGGCGGGGAGTGAGGAGTTCATGAGACTGCGTTGATTATAAAGAAAGAAATTGCGCTTGGGGACGAAATTACGAAGAGAGGAGTTCGCGCATGCCGGAATCGCCACGGCCGGCTGTAAGTGAGCAAGCGCCAGGACAGGAATTCTCACGACGCAGCAAGATAATCGCGCGGACGCTGGCAGGGGCCCGGCATGCCGTGCCCCTGCCGGAGAGATGAAGCTAAAAAACCTTATCGGAGAGGAAGAGCGCGATTTTGGAGAGAAAGAAATCGGAGGCGATGATCAGCACGGAGGAAACCACGACGGCGGCGGTCGTGGCCCGGCCCACGCCCTGCGTTCCCCCTCGAACCGTGAGTCCCTTGTAGCATCCCACGGTGGCCAGAATAAATCCGAACACAAAGGATTTGCCCAGCCCCTGCATGACGTCGCTGAACTCGAGCGCATCAATCGCCCGCGTCCAGAACTGCGTAACGTCGAGCCGCAGGGACAAAACCGAAATCACCGAACCGCCGACCAGTCCCACAAAAACGGCCAGGCAGGCCAGCAGCGGCAGCATCAGAAACGAAGCGATGACGCGCGGCGTCACCAGCTTGCGGCTGGGGTCGGTGCCCATCGCGCGCATGGCGTCCACCTGCTCGGTCACCAGCATCGAGCCGAGTTCCGAGGCAATCCCGGAAGCGCAGCGCCCGGCCACCAGCAACCCGGTGATCGTCGGCCCCAATTCGCGCACCAGCGCAATGGCCACAACGTCCCCGGTCAGCGCTGTCTGCCCGAACCGTGTAAATTGCGAACCGGTCTGCAACACCATCACCGCTCCAATAAAAAATCCCGTCAGCAGAACGATGGGCAGCGAACCCACGCCGATCAGGTCCATCTGTTCGAGCAGGTCCTGAATGTAATAAGGACCGCTCAGAAGATTAACGAGCGAGCGAAACGAAAGCAGCGCATAGTCCTGAACGGCCAGCAGGGAACGCTTGGCCGCGGCGTTCAACTGCTCGAAGACGCTGGGAGGCGCGGGTTCCCCGCCCTCCTGCGCGGCAATTTGGAATGGAGAATCGGCCACGGCAATCGAACGTCCCAGGCGTCCGTGCGGGAAGCGTATCGTTGGCCTTGCCTCCCGTCAAGTATTCCGCGCAGCGCCCTGCCCTCCGCAACCCCCGCTGGACGGTGCGCGCCCCTGCGGCTACACTAAATATAGAAGCGAACGCGAGCGTTCATACAAAGGAGATCCCGGCAGATGCTACGTTTTTATACCGCGGGTGAATCGCACGGACAGGCCCTGCTGGCCTGGGTTTCCGGCCTGCCCGCTTCCCTGCCCGTGGAAGTGGCCTTTGTGAACCACGAACTGCACCGCCGCCAACTGGGCTTCGGCCGCGGTGGCCGCCAAAAAATCGAAAAAGACCGCGCCGATTTCTTCGCCGGCGTGCGCCACGGCAGGACCATCGGCGCGCCCATCGCCCTGCGCATCGAAAACCGCGACTGGGCCAACTGGGAAAAAGCCCTCCCCGTCGAAGGCGGCGAGCCCGCCGACGAACGCAAGCTGACCGCCCCGCGCCCTGGACATGCCGACCTCGCCGGCGGCCTGAAATTCAATCTGCATGACGCGCGCTACATTCTCGAACGCTCCTCCGCGCGCGAAACGGCCGCCCGCGTGGCCGCCGGCGCCCTGGCCAAATTGCTGCTGCGCGAGTTCGGCATCGAACTGGCCAGCCACGTCACCGCGGTCGGCCCGGTGCGCCTCGAGCGCGCGGCAAGTTGGGAAGAAATTCAATCCATCTGCGCAAATCTCGATTCCCCGCTCCGCTGCGTGGACCCCGCCACCGAAGAACGCATGAAGGCCGAAGTCGACCAGTCCCTGCGCAAGGGCGACACCGTCGGCGGCGTCTTTGAAGTGATTGCCCGCAACGTCCCCGTGGGCCTCGGCAGCCACGCGCAATGGGACGAAAAGCTCGACGGAAAACTGGCGCAGGCGGTCATGTCCATCCAGGCCGTAAAAGGCGTGGAAATCGGCGCGGGCGTCGCGGGCGCGGCCAGCTACGGCTCGCAGGTGCAAGACGAAATTCGCTATGACGCCGCGGCCAAACGCTTTCGCCGCCCCACCAACCGCGCCGGCGGCCTCGAAGGCGGCATCACCAACGGCGAAGACCTCGTCGTGCGCGGCCACCTGAAACCCATCTCCACCCTGCGCACCCCTCTGGGCACCGCCGACGTCAACACCAAGGAAACCGTAAAAGCCGCCTACGAGCGCTCGGACATCTGCGTGGTCCCCGCCGCCGGCGTGGTCGCCGAAGCCATGGTGGCCCTTGTCCTGGCGGACGCGTTTCTGCAAAAATTCGGAGGGGACTCCCTGGGCGAGACACGGAGGAATTTCGAAGGCTATGGACGGCAACTTGACCAATACTGAGCTTCGGGAAACGGCCCAGCGCCAGCCGAAGATTTATCCCATCGTAAAATACGGCGACGCGGTGCTCGAGAAAAGCGCCGCGCCCGTCGACCGCTTCGACGCGGAATTCGCCCAGCTCTGCGAGGACATGTTCGCCTCCATGCACCAGGCGCAGGGCGTGGGCCTGGCCGCGCCGCAGATCGGCAAAAGCATTCGCCTCGCGGTGGTGGACGTCACCGGCGGAAAAAATCCGGAAGCCCGCATCGTCCTGGCCAATCCAGAAATCATTCACGCCGAAGGCGAAAAGCGCGAGGAGGAAGGCTGCCTCTCCATTCCCGGCTTTCGCGGCTACGTCATCCGGCCGCAGTTCGTCACCGTCCGCGCCCAGGACGCCCGCGGCGAGTTTTTCGAAATCCGCGGTGAAGACCTCCTCGCCCGCGCCTTCTGCCACGAGATCGACCACCTCAACGGCATCCTCTTTCTGCAGCACCTGAGCATGCTCAAGCGCGACCTCATCAGGCGCAAAATCAAAAAGCTGCGCAAACAAGGCGAGTGGTGAACGCCGGCGGCAGCCAAAGTCCCGGCAAGACCGGCGCAGCCGCCCTGCGCATCGTTTTCTGCGGCACTCCGCAATTCGCCGTTCCCGCTCTGCAACACCTTCATTCCCTTTCCGAATTCGAAATCGCCGCCGTCATCACCCAGCCCGACCGCCCCCGCGGCCGCGGCCAGGAGATTTCCTTCTCTCCCGTAAAAGAAGCGGCCCTCGCCGCAGGCCTTCCCGTCTTCCAGCCCGAAAAGATCCGCGCGCCGGAAGCCCGCGAGTTTCTCCAAAAAATTGCCCCGGACGCGATCGTCATCATCGCCTACGGCCAGATTATTCCCGAAGAACTCCTGCGCATCCCCCGGCTCGGCTGGATCAACCTCCACGCCTCCCTGCTCCCCAAATACCGCGGCGCCGCCCCCATCAACCGCGCCATCCTCAACGGCGACGCCCGCACAGGCCTGACCACCATGCGCATTGACGCTGGCATGGACACCGGCGAAATGCTCCTGCAACAGGAGCTGGAGATCGGCGCGGAAGAAACCGCTCCGGAACTGGGCGCGCGCATGGCCGAAGCGGGAAAGACTCTAATGGCCGAAACACTGCGCGGCTTGCGCGAAGGACGCATCACGCCCCGTCCGCAGGACGCCGGCGCCGCCACCAGCGCCCCCCTGCTGCGCCGCGAAGAAGGCCGCATCCGCTGGGAACAGAGCGCCAAAGAGATTTTCAACCGCATGCGCGGCCTCACGCCCTGGCCGGGCGCCTTCACCACCTTCCGCGGACAGCTTTGCCACGTCTGGGGCGAGCCCGTCAGCGATGCCTCCGCTCCCAGCGCCGAAGTCCCCGGCCAAATCCTGGGCAGCGCCGCCGACTTGCGCGTTGTTTGCGGTGGCGGGACACTTTTGCGCCTCGCCGGCGTCAAACTGGAAGGGCGCAAGCGCATCTCCCCGCAGGAGTTCGCCAGCGGCATGCGCCTGGCCGGCGGAGAAAAATTCGGCGAGTAGCCTTACGGCACAGGGTTTCGCGCGGAGAATTGCGCCGCGCCGGGTGCTGCGTCATACTCGCCTCTACTTGAAAATTCAGTAAAACCGGAGTTACCTGAATGGACTTTTTTCCTTCGATCCCCGGCAAAACGATGCGCCAAGGCATCTCCGCGTGCGGACGCATGACTCTCGCGGCCGCCCTCGTCGTGCAACTGAGCGGCGCGACCGCGTCCTTCGCCGGCGAGAAGCCCGCGCCCAAAGCCCCCGACCCGCTGCTGGCCACCATGAAAGGCGAACTCTCTCGCGCCACAAAGGAATTGGCCAAGGCCGAACCCGCTCCGTATTTCATTAGCTACACGGTCTACGACCAGAATCTGGAAGTCCTCGTCGCCTCCTTCGGCGGCCTGGTGAATAACGCCGGCATGCAGCGCCGCCAGGCCGACGTAGTTATGCGCGTCGGCTCTCCCGCGCTCGATAACACTCACAACCAGAGCCGCGAATCGGGTATGACCTCCGGCGCCCTGCCCATCGAAAACAACCCCGACGCTATCGCCCGCTCCCTGTGGGAACTCACCGACCGCGAATACAAGCAGGCGGCCCCGGCGTTTTTGAACGTAAAAACAAACACCGCGGTCCGCGCCGAAGAAGAGGACAAGTCTCCCGATTTTTCCGCGGAAACCGCGCGCACCAACGAAAGCGTAACCGCCACCGCTCCCAAATTCGATCATCCCGCCTGGGAAGAACGCCTGCGCCGTCTTTCCGCCGCCTTTCGCAAATACGCCGAGGTCTATTCCGCGGTCGTCGTCCTGCAAGTCCAGTCGGGAACCTCGCGTATGGTCAGCAGCGAGGGAACGGAAATCACGACGCCCGGCGCTTCCGCTCGCCTGCTGATCGAAGCGCAAACCCGCGCCGACGACGGCATGGAACTTCTGCGCGTCGAAACCTTTCAAGCGCCCACGCCCGACGAACTCCCCGGCGAAGCTGAACTCCTCGGCAAAATCGAAATCGTCGCCAAAGATCTGCTCGCCCTGCGCAAAGCTCCCGTCGCCGAACCCTTTGACGGCCCCGCCATGCTTTCCGGGCGCGCCTCCGCCGTTTTTTTCCACGAAGTCCTCGGCCACCGCCTCGAAGGCCACCGCCAGCGCGATGAAGACGAAGGACAAACCTTCACCAAAAAAGTCGGCGAGGAAGTCCTCCCCAAATTCTTGAGCGTCGCCGACGATCCCACCCTCGGCAAGTTCGGCTCCGTAAAACTGGCCGGCAGTTACAACTACGACGACGAAGGACAGCCCGCCCAGCGCGTGCAGGTGATTCAGGACGGCGTGCTCAAGAGTTTCCTGATGTCCCGCATGCCCATCAAGAATTTCCTCAAGTCCAATGGTCACGGCCGCAACCAGCCCGGCTCCATGCCCACCGGCCGCCAGGGCAACCTGATCGTCAGTTCAACGAACACCGTTTCCGACGCCGAATTGCGCAAGCGCCTCATCGAGGAAGTGAAAAAGCAGAAAAAACCCTACGGCCTTTTCTTCGACGACGTGCAGGGCGGCTTCACCCTGACCACCCGCTCGCTCCCGCAAGCCTTTCAAGTCCTCCCCGTCATGGTCTACCGCGTCTACGCCGACGGACGCCCTGACGAACTCGTCCGCGGTGTGGACATCGTGGGCACCCCGCTGGCGGCACTGACGCGCATCCTGGTGACCGGAGATTCTCCGCAAGTCTTCAACGGCGTCTGCGGCGCCGAGTCCGGCAGCGTGCCCGTCGCCGCCGTCGCTCCGGCCATGCTCTTCAGCGAAATGGAAGTTCAGAAGCGCGCGCATTCGCATACCCGGCCGCCCATCCTTCCGCCGCCCGGTTTCGAAACGCCCGCCGATGCCAAGAACGCCGCACCGAAGCCCGAGGTGAAGCCGTGAAGACGACTCTGCGTACCACCAGCGCCGCAATTTTCCTGCTGGGATTTTTCTGCTTCGTCCCGCCGCGCTCCGCCGCCGATGACGTCCCCGGCGCCGCAGCCGCCGCCAAAGCCCGCGCCGCCGCCGAAGGCGACCCCATTCTGTCCGCTCTGCTGACCGAACTGGAGCGCTCCAAGGCCAGCCTGAAAATGGAAGGCGTGCCCGCGCCCTACTACATCGAATACCGCGTGCATGAAATCGAAGCCTATAACGCCGACGCCGCCTTTGGCGCCATCCGCGAAGAGCGCCACTCCCGCGGCCGCGTCCTGCGCGCCGTGGTCCGCGTGGGCGACTATAAGCAGGATAGCTTCTTCGGACAGGGCGCCGGCGAAACCGAATATCTGCCCATTGACAACGATCCCATCGCCCTCCGCCGCCAAATCTGGCTGGCCACCGACGAAGCCTACAAAAACGCCACCGAAGCGCTCACCCAGAAACAGGCGTACATGAAGCAATTCGCCGCCGACCCCAATCCCGTCGACGATTTTGCCCGCTCCGCGCCCGTGGACACCGTGGGCGAACTCGCCCGCCTGCACGCGGATGAACCGGCCTGGAAAAGCCTCCTCGTGGAAGCCACCAATTTCTTCCGCGACTATCCCGCGGTGCAATCCCTTTCCGCCTCGCTGCGCTTCATGACCATCAACGAATATTTCGTCAATTCCGAAGGCAGCGTCACCCGCCAGGGCCGCTCCAGTTATTCCCTGTCCCTCAACGCCGCCACCCAGGCGCCCGATGGGATGCGCTTGTCCCGCAGCCCGGACTGGAACGTGGCCCGCATGGAAGAGATGCCTTCGCGAACGGTTCTGCTGGCGGATATCCGCAAGGCTCTGGATTCTCTCGTGGCCCTGCGCGAGGCCCCCATCGCCGAAGAGGAATACCGCGGGCCGGTGCTCTTCTCCGCCGACGCCGCAAACGACATCTTCGCCAGTCTCATCGGCAACAACGTGCTGGGACGAAAACCGCAGCCGGGCCGCCCCAACCGCACCTCCGGCTCTTTCGCCACCAGCTTCAAGAGCCGCGTGCTCCCGGCCTTCCTCACCATCGTGGACGATCCCTCGGTAAGACAATTCCAGGGCAAGAGCCTGCTGGGCAGTTACGCCGTGGACAGCGAAGGCGTGCCCGCCCAGCCCGTGGTCGCCGTGGACAAGGGAACCCTCACCAGTTATCTGCTGGGCCGCCAGCCCATCCGCGACTTCCCTGCCTCCAACGGACACGGGCGCACAGGCCCCGGAGGAGTTCCGCAACCCAGCATCGGCAGCCTCTTCATCCGCACCGCCGAACCCAAACCCGCCGCGGCGTTGCGCAAGCAGTTTCTGGACATGCTGCGCGAACAGCAGAAGCCCTACGGATACTTCGTGGAAACGCTCGGCGGCCTCAATACCCCGCGCCTGCTCTACCGCCTCTACGCTCAGGACGGCCACGAGGAACTGGTGCGCGGCGCCGTTTTCAGCGAACTCGACGTGCGCACCCTGCGCAACAATCTCGTCGCCGCCGGCGACGACCCGCTGGTTGGCAACCGCCCCGGTGGAACGCCCACCACGGTCATCAGCCCCTCCATCCTGCTCGACGAACTGGAAATCAAGCGCGCCGACACCAGCAAGGACAAACTGCCCGAATATCCCGCGCCTCCGCTGGCGCCCGCCGGAGCGAACAGCAAGCATGCATCCAAATGACCAGCGCGATCTGAACGGCACGCCCGAACCGGAGCGGGATTCCGCTTTCGCCGAACACCCGGCGGATTCGCCGGAGCGGGAAACCTCCGCGCCCCCGCCGCGCAAAACCCTGAGCATGCGCCTGCGGCACTTCGGCCGCGTCGCCCTGCTCCTCTTTATTCTCGCGGCCGCCGCCTTTCTCAGCGCCATCACCACCATGCGCATCGCCATTCAGGGCCGCGAAGTGGCCATGCCCAACCTGACCGGAAAGACCGCCGCGCAGGCCAGCCAGATGCTGACTTCGCAGGGGCTGGTCCTCCATGTGGCCGATCAGGTCTACAGCGAATTTCCCCTCAACACCGTTGTGCGCCAGACGCCTCCGCCGGGCATGCGCATGAAGGTATCCCAGCAGGCCCATGTCGTCCTCAGCCTGGGCCAGCGGCAATTGACCATCCCGGCCCTGCAAGGTAAATCCCTTCGTGTCGCGCGCATCGAATTGCTCCGCGCCGGTTTGCAGGCCGGTGAACTCTCTGGCCTCTCCACCTCAGAAGCCGCCCCGGACACGATTCTCGTGCAGAACCCGCGCCCCGGAGAAACTGCGGCGACTCCGCGCGTAAATCTGCTCTTCGCCCAGCCCACGTCCGAAGAATTCTATGTGACCCCCTTGCTGGCCGGATTGAGCGAAGCGGAAGCCGGCCGCCGGCTGGACCAGGCGGCCATTCGCCACAAAAGCAATTATGTCACCGCCGCGCAGTGGCCCCACGGCGCGGTCATTGACCAGACCCCGGCGGCGGGCAGTCGCCTCGCGGCTTCCCAGACCGTCGATCTGGTCGTCGCCAACTGACCGCCGCGCTCCGCGAAATGCCCGCGAACGCCTGCAATCTCCTCTGAATGTGCTAGAATCGCGTCGTGATGCCAATTCATCCTCCAGTGGAAATCGCGCCCTCCATTCTGGCGTCGGATTTCGCCGCCCTGGGCCAGGCCGTGCGCTCCGTCGAGCCTGCCGGCGTGCGCTTGATCCATGTGGACGTGATGGACGGCCACTTCGTCCCCAACATCTCCATTGGCGTTCCCGTGGTGGCTTCCCTGCGCAAGGCAACCCCCCTGGACCTGGATGTGCATCTTATGATTGAGAACCCCGAGCTGTATGTCGGGGCCTTTGCGCAGGCCGGCGCCAATTGGATCACCGTCCATCAGGAAGCCACCGCGCATTTGAACCGCGTCCTGGCGCAGATTCGCGAGTTGGGGTGCCGGGCGGGCGTGGCCATCAATCCCGGAACTCCCGTGGGCACTCTGAGCGAAGTCCTCGAGGATGTGGATCTCGTGCTGGTGATGTCGGTGAACCCCGGATTTGGCGGACAGAGTTTCTGGCGCGGCGCGGAGCGCAAGATCGCCGAACTGGCCGCCCTGCGCAACCGCGGCGGCCTGAAATTCCGCATCGAAGTGGACGGCGGAATCACGCCGGAAACGATTGCCCCGGTGGTCCGCGCCGGTGCCGATATACTGGTGGCCGGCACGTCGGTATTTCACAAGCAGGACCCCGCAGCGGCCGTACACGAGCTGCAGCGGCTGGCAGGAGAAGCGCTCCTGCAGCGGGCCTGAGGGCCGGGCGGAAGCAACCCGCGCAAGCGGGAGACCGAGAAAAAAGCGAGAGGTGCACGTTTGCGTTTTGTATCCAGGGCAACACTCAGCGCGCTGCTGACTCTGATTTTGATGATGCTGCCGGGCGGCGCCTTCGCCCGCAAAAAAGGCAAACTATCCAGGAAGGCCCAGGCCGCCGCGGAACAAGCCGATCCCTCCGCGTCCGCGCCGGACAAGGTTCTCTACGAACGGGCCGAGAAAGCCGCCAAAAAGGGGCGCCATGAAATCGCCCGCCTGACTCTGCAAACCCTCATCAACACCTACCCCGACAGCGAGTATCTGGCCAAGGCCAAGCTGTCCATTGCCGATTCTTTCTTCAAGGAAGGCGGCAGCGCCAATCTCTCCCAGGCCGCTTCCAGCTACAAGGACTTCATCGTTTTCTTCCCCTTCCTTCAGGAAGCGGCCTACGCGCAACTGCAGGTGGCCATGGTGCACTACAAGCAATTGGCCAAGCCCGACCGCGACCGCTCTCAGGCCAAGGCCGCCGAAGCCGAACTCCAGGAGTTTCTGCAAAAGTATCCCGACGACCCTCTTGCCTCGCAGGCCGAACAGCGCCTCCGCGAAGTCCAGGAAGTTCTGGCTGAAGGCGATTACCGCATCGGCTATTTTTACTTCGTAAAGGGCAAATTCGCTTACCGCGCCGCCGCCGCGCGACTGATTTCCCTCACCAACCGCTATCCCCTCTATAGCCATTCCGATCACGCCCTGTGGATGCTGGGCACCATTTTCGAACAAGGCGAACGCAAGGACCTCGCCGGTGCTTTCTACGCCAGGATTGTGCGCAACTATCCGCTCTCGCCGATGACCGCGGAAGCCAGAAAGAAACTCACCGCTCTCCGCGTCCCCATCCCCCAGCCCGACCCCGTCGCCCTCGCCCGCATGCAGCAGGACAAGGCCATCGAACGCAAGAAGCCCGGCCTCTTCCATAAGTCCACCGGCCTGCTCCGCTCCGGACCGGACCTGCAAATGGCCGCTCGCGTGGGCAAGCCCAATCTCGAACCGGAATCGGTTTCCCCGGGCACCGACATCCTCACTCCCGGCGGAAACAAGAGCGTGGGCGGCCCCGGAGGTGCGGGCAACGCCGTGGTAGCTACGGTCACCCCCGGCGCGGCAGCGACCACCAAGAGCGCCGACGAAAATTCCGGCGCGTCCACCCAGCCTCCTGCTTCCACCACCGAACCACCCGCAAACAAACCCGAAGCCACTCCGCCCGCGGCAACAACGCCTCCGGCGGCAACGGAACCCGCGGCGGAATCTTCCCCCACCCCCGCGCCGGCGGAATCCGCGGCCACACCCGCGGAGAAAAAAGACGCCGCTCCGGACGGCGAAAAACCCGGGGAGAAGAAAAAACAAAAAGAGTCCAGCAGCAAGAAGAAAAAGGGCCTGCGCAAGATCATTCCCTTCTAGTTTGGCTCGTTCCTACTTTCCCTCCTCTTCTCGGGGAAAAACTGGACCTTGGTACAGCGTAACTTCTTCAGACACATCGCTATATCTTTGCATTGACGCTTTTTGGCACCAGTGGTCCAATTAGCTTTGGCGTATGTTTGTGACTGTAAGTTGGGTGACCTGGAGGGGCCGCCGTGACCAAGATTCTGGTCGCTGACGACAACAGCAATATTCAGAAGATGGTGGGCCTGGCCCTGAAGGACTTGGGCATCGAGGTCGTTGGCGTTGGCAATGGCGAAGCCGCCGTTCGCAAAGCCGTCGAAATGCGTCCCGATCTGGTTCTCGCCGATGTCTTCATGCCCGTTCGCAACGGATATGAAGTTTGCTCCTTTATCAAAGGGGACCCCACTCTCGCGCACGTTCCCGTTATTTTGCTGGTCGGCGCCTTCGATCCGCTCGATGAACAGGAAGCGCAGCGCGTGGGCGCCGACGGCGTCCTGAAAAAACCTTTTGTTCCTCCCGATCCCCTCATCTCCATGGTGAAGTCGGCGCTCGCTCGCGCTGCTGCCGCTGCTGCTGCTGCGCCTCCTCCTCCCCTGCCCGCCGCTGCGCCCGTCCCCGCGGCCCTCGCCCCCATTCCCGAGCACGTCGAACTTCCGGAAGTTTTTGCCAGCGCTCCGCCGCAACTGGAAGTTCCCGAAGGCTCCCAGGCCATGGCTTTCGGCAATCTTCTCGATGTCACCGATGATGCGCATCCACATACGCACGCGCACGCGCCCGCCGAAGAAGAAGACAACAGTTTCCTCGTAGCGCGCAATCCTGGCCTGGAAAATCAGCGCAACTGGGGAACGCCCGCGGATTCCGCATCAAAAGCTGGCGCCCCGCCCGAATTGGAGCCCGAGGAAGACACCGTCGGAGCCGGCGGCTGGGTTCCGGAAGAAGAAAGCGTTCTTCCTCACGACGCCGCTTCCTCTGCGCCGGCCTACGAGTCGGCCGGTTTTGAACTCGATACCTTCCAGAATCAGGCCGTCGCTCCCTCCGCGCCCGCTCGTCCGCCGGTTGCTCCGCCGCCTCCCATCGCTCCTCTTCCCGAAGTGGAAACGGAAGAAGATTTTGCCCTGGAGTCGCAGGCCACCAGCAGCACGTACGGCGCCCCTCAGGAAGAACTGGGCGCGGCTTACGAATTCATGGCTCCGCCGTCTCCGGAAATCGCCGCCGCCGTCAATGCCTCCGCCCATGGCGCCGAGCTGAGGTTCGACGAACCTGCCGCCGAAGAGCCCGCCGCAGCCGCGTCCTTCGAGGAAACTTCCTCCGGATGGGCCACCGAGGCTACTCCAACCACCGCCTGGGAAGAACCCGCCACAAACCAGGAAGCCGTCTGGGATTTGGATACGGTGCCGGACCCTGAACCGGAGCCGGAAGCCGCTCCTCTCGATGCTCCTTTGTCCTTCACCGCGCCCGCCGTGAGCGCTCCCGTGGCCAGCACCCCGCCGCCTGCGCCTGCCGCAACCCCTGCGCCCGCTCCCGCTCCATCCAGCGCCGAAAACGACGCCACCGTCGCCCGCATCCTCGAGAAAATGTCTCCCGAAATGCTCCAGACCGTCACCCGCGAACTCCTCAAGCCCGTCATCCAGGCTCTCGTTCAGGAAGAATTAAACAAGAAGAAATAACCTCCCCCTTCAATTCCCTCCGGCGCATTGACGCGCCCGCGCACTCCCCCGTATAGTGAAGTTTTCGCTTGCACTCCTCTTTCCCGCGGGTGTGCCGCGGATTCCAGAAAAGGCGGTTTAAGACCACGCATGGCCCGCGAAATCGCAAAAGCATATGAACCGCAGCAGATCGAGCCCCGCTGGGCCGAATTCTGGATTCAGGACGCCCTCTTCCGCGCCGACTCCGCCGCCCCCGGCCCCGTCTTCTCCATCGCCATTCCTCCCCCCAACGTCACCGGCTCCCTGCACATCGGCCACATGCTCGACCACACCGAAATCGATATCCTCACCCGCTGGCACCGCATGCGCGGCTTCAACACCCTCTACCTCCCCGGCACCGACCACGCCGGAATCTCCACCCAGCGCGTCGTCGTCAAACAGCTCGCCGATCAGGGCATTGACTACCGCTCGCTCGGCCGCGACGAATTCGAAAAGCGCGTCTGGCAATGGAAGGAAGAGTCCGGCGGAACCATCACCCGCCAGATGCGCCAGATCGGCGAAACCTGCGACTGGTCCCGCGAAAAGTTCACCCTCTCTCCAGAACTCTCCCGTGTCGTCCGCGAAGTCTTCGTGCGCCTCTACGAAGAGGGCCTCATCTACCGCGCCCACTACCTCATCAACTGGTGCCCCAGCTGCCTCACCGCCCTCAGCGACCTGGAAACCGTCCACGAAGACCGCCAGGGCCATCTCTGGCACATTCGCTATCCCGTCGCCGGCACCAACGAACATCTCGTCGTCGCCACCACCCGCCCCGAAACCATGCTCGGCGACACCGCCGTAGCCGTGCATCCCGAAGACGAGCGCTACAAGCACCTCGTCGGCAAAACAATTCTCCTGCCTCTCGCGCAGCGCGAAATTCCCGTCATCGCCGACGCCATGGTCGACCGCGAATTCGGCACCGGTGCCGTCAAAATCACCCCCGCGCACGACCCCAACGACTTCGAAGCCGGCCGCCGCCACCATCTCCCTGAAATCAACGTCATGACCGACAACGGCCACATGAACGCCGCCGCCGGCCCCTACGCCGGCCTCGACCGCTTCGCCGCCCGCAAACGCGTCGTCGAGGATTTGCAATCCCTGGGCCTGCTCGAAAAAATCACTGACCACGCCCACGCCATCGCCCAGTGCGAACGCTGCAAAACCGTCGTCGAGCCGCGCGCCTCCACCCAATGGTTCTGCAAAATGAAGCCCCTCGCCGAACCCGCCATCGCCGCCGTCGAGACCGGCGAAATCCGCATGGTTCCCGACAATCGCCGCGAGGAATATTTCAACTGGATGCGCAACATCCGCGACTGGTGCATCTCCCGCCAGCTCTGGTGGGGCCACCGCATTCCCGCCTGGCATTGCTCCGACTGCCAAAAAATCACCGTCGCCCGCGAAACTCCCTCCCACTGCGCGCACTGCTCCTCCGCCAAAATCGCGCAGGACCCCGACGTCCTCGACACCTGGTTCAGTTCCGCGCTGTGGCCCTTTTCCACCCTCGGCTGGCCGGAAAACACCGCCGATTTCCAGAAATACTATCCCACCAGCCTGCTCATCACCGGCTACGACATCATTTTCTTCTGGGTCGCGCGCATGATCATGATGGGCATGCACTTCACCGGAAAAGTTCCCTTCCGCAACGTCTATTTCCATTCCCTCGTGCGCACCGCCGAAGGCGCCAAGATGTCCAAGTCCAAGGGCACCGGCCTCGATCCCGTCCTTCTCAATCAGCAGTACGGCACCGATGCCATGCGCTTCTGCCTCGCCTCCATGGCCGCTCCCGGAACCGATATCATCCTCTCCGACGATCGCCTCCTCGGCGCGCGCGCCTTCGCCAATAAAATCTGGAACGCCGCTCGCTTCCTCTTCATGAACCTGGACAAAATCGAACAGCAGGGCGGCGCCAAGCTCGAAGAACTCGCCGCACCGGAAACGCGCGAAGCCGCGCCCTACGCCGCGGCCAACGGCGAAATCCCCCTCGCCGACGCCTGGATCTTCGCCCGCCTCGCCGCCACCGCCGAAATGATTCAGGACGCCCTCGGCAATTACCGTTTCCACGAAGCCGCCCAGGGCGTCTATCAATTTTTCTGGGGCGATTTTTGCGACTGGTACATCGAATGGGTCAAGCCCGAATTGACCAGCGAAGACCACGCCCGCGCCACGATCGCCTGGAAAAATCTCTTCGCCGCCTTCGACGCCGCCCTGCGCCTACTCCATCCCTTCATGCCGTTCATCACCGAAGAACTCTGGCATCAACTCCCCCAGCGCCCCGGCGCGAAATCCATCGCCCTCGAAACGTTTCCCGAAGCCAAGCCCTCCTGGAAGAATGCCCAGGCACAGGAAACGTTTACTCTCCTGCAGGAAGTCATCGCCGCCGTGCGCAATATCCGCGCCGAGATGAAGCTCGAACCGCGCAAAAAAATCGCCGCCGAATTCTCCACCACCTCCCCCGCCGTCCGCGCCGCCGTCGAAACCCATCGCGATCCGCTCCTGCGCCTCGCCATCCTCTCCGAACTCACCATCGCCTCCGGAAAACTCGCCGGCTCCGGCGGCACCGTCCGCTCCACCGTGCAGTTCGACATCCGCGTGGCCAGCGACGAAGGCCTCGACGTCCCCGCCGAAATCGCCCGCCTCCGCAAAGAACTCGAGCGCATCGAAAAAGACATCGCCTCCAAAGTCGCCCGCCTCGCCGACGACTCCTTCCGCGGCAAAGCCCCCGAAAAAGTCGTGCAGGCCATGGAAAACACCCTAGCCGAACGCCGCATCGAATTAGACAAGTTGCGCGATCGCCTGACGCAACTCGAAAAAGGCTCCTGATGGTGCACTCTTCCACCACCCACGGACAAACAACCGCCGAATCCTTCGACTGGAACAGCGAGCAAATCGCCTCGCTCGTAAAACAATCCCTCGCCGAAGACATCGGCCCCGGCGACGTCACCACCCAGGCCACCGTCCCGGAAAACGCCCAGGGCCAGGCCCGCGTCCTGGCTCGCGAGGCCCTCGTCTGCGCCGGCCTGCCTCTCGCCGAAAAAGTTTTTCTCTCGCTCGATCCGCAAATGCGCATCGAACTCCTCCTCGCCGACGGCCAGCGCGCCTCCTCCGGCCAGGAACTTTTCCGCCTCCAAGGCCGCGCCCGCGCCATCCTCACCGGCGAACGCACCGCCCTCAATTTCCTTGCCCACCTCTCCGGCATCGCCACGCTCACCGCCGCCTTCGTTGGCAAGCTCGCCGGAACCAAGGCGCGTATCCGCGACACCCGCAAAACCACTCCCCTGCTCCGCGCCCTCGAAAAATACGCCGTGCGCATGGGCGGCGGCGTCAATCACCGCATCGGCCTCTACGACGCCATTCTCCTCAAGGAAAATCACATCGCTCTCGCCGGCGGCGTCCATCGCGCCGTCGAAAAAGCCCGCGCTTCCTCCTCTTCCCTTTCCATTCAAGTCGAAGTCCGCAACGCCGCCGAACTCGGCCAGGCCCTCGCCGCCGGCGCCGATTCCGTTCTCCTCGACAATATGCCCGTCGACGCCGCCTCCCTCTGCGTCTCCCTCGCCCGCGAACTCCGCCCGCAATGCATCGTGGAAATCTCCGGCGGCATCAACCTCACCAACGCCCGCGCCTACGCCCTCACCGGCGCCGACTTTCTCTCCTCGGGCATGCTCACGCACTCCGCCCCGGCCGCCAATCTCAGCCTCCTTGTCGAAAACGTCTCCGCCGGGTAAGCTGCGGTTGCCTCCGCGGGCGATCCCTCATGACCCTGAAAACACCTTCCGGAACAACCGACCAGCGCATCGAAGCGCTCCTGGCGCTGCTCGCCGATAATCCCACCATCGTTATCAGCGGCTCGCGCATCGCCTCCGAAATCGGCGTCAGCCGCTCCGCCGTCTGGCAGTGGGTAAAACGCCTCCGCGAACTCGGCGTCCGCGTAAAAGGCGAATCCGGCGCCGGTTATCACCTGGAATCCGTTCCGGACATTCTCTCTCCCGAACTGCTCCGTCGCGGCCTGCGCGGTTCACTCTTCAGCCACCACATTCATCATTTCTTCAAAACCGACTCCACCAACCGCGTGGCCCTCGACCTCGCCCACGCCGGCGCTCCCGAAGGCACCCTCGTCCTCGCAGAAGAACAAACCGCAGGAAAGGGCCGCGCCGGACGCCGCTGGCATTCCGAGCGCGCCGCCGGAATCTACGCCACGCTCCTGCTCCGCCCGCGCCTCTCCCCCGTGCAGGCGCCCCTCCTCACCCTCCTCGCCGGCCTTTCCGTTCGCGCCGCGGTCGAAGCGCAAACGGGCGTCGCCCCGGACCTCAAATGGCCCAACGATCTTCTGCTGGGCGGCCGCAAACTTGGCGGCATCCTCACCGAGATGCACGCCGAGCCGAACGTCATCCGCTTTGTCATCATCGGCATCGGCCTGAACGTCAACCAGTCCAAATTTCCCGATGACCTCGCCGCGATTGCCACCTCCCTTCGCGCCGCCACCGGCCGCCCGCATTCCCGCCTCGAACTCCTGATGCGCTTGCTGCGCCAATTCGAGTCCGACTACAATCGTTTCCTGCGCGAAGGCCCGGCCTGGGTGGTGGACTCCTTCCAGTCCGTCTCCAGCTTCGCCCAGGGCAAGCGCGTCCGCGTCAGCGACGGCCGCGAAGAATACACCGGAACGACCGCGGGTCTCACCGCGGAGGGGCAGTTACAAGTCCGGCGGGAAGACGGCAGAACCGTGGCGGTTCTTTCCGGCGATGTGACGGAGGCCAGCTAGATGCTCATGGTCATTGATGTGGGCAACACCAATTCGGTCCTGGGCGTCTATCGCGGCGAGGAACTTATTGCCCATTGGCGCCTCACCACCGCGCGCCACCAGACCGTCGACGAATACGGCATCCTCACGCGCAATCTCTTCACCCTCGCCGATCTCGACCGCGATGCCATCACCGGCGTCATCATCAGCTCCGTCGTTCCCCCCGTCAACGCCACCCTCGCCGAAACCGCCCGCCGCTATTTCGGCTTGCAGGCGCTCTTCGTCGAGCCGGGCATCAAAACCGGCATGCCCGTGCAGTACGATAATCCCCAGGAGGTCGGCGCCGACCGCATCGTCAACGGCGTGGCCGCCTTCGGCAAATACGGCGGCCCCTGCATCATCGTGGACTTCGGCACGGCCATCACCTTCGACGCCGTTTCCGCTAAGGGTGAATATCTCGGCGGCGTCATCGCCCCCGGCCTGGGCATCTCCTCCGAAGCGCTTTTTTCCCGCGCCGCTCGCCTCCCCCGCGTCGAAATCAAGGACCCCGGAAAAGTCATCGGTAGCAACACTGTCGGCTCCATGCAGTCCGGCCTCTTCTACGGCTCCGTGGGCCTCGTGGACGGCATCCTCGAACGCATGAAAAAAGAGCTGGGTCCGGACGCCAAAGTCGTGGCCACCGGCGGCCAGGCCCGCCTCGTCGCCGCGGGTTCGCTGCACATCCAGCACACCGACGAATTTCTCACCCTCGAAGGCCTGCGCCTCATCTGGGAGAAAAACCAGCCCGTCGAGCGCAAGGGTCTACCTCCCTCCGCGCGGCCCGCCGCCGCGAAGAAATCGCCGCGTTGAGCCTCGGCATGGACGGCTGGAACTATTTCAGTTATTACAGCGAAATCGAGGAATACTTCTGGAAGAAACGCGGCGCCCATCTCCTCGTTTCTCCTATCGACTGGGCCATCATGGAATCCTGGCAGCAGGCTGGCGTGCCACTTTCCGCCGTCCTCAAGGGTATTGACCGCGCTTTCGAAAGTTACCAGCGCTCCAAGCGCGGCGCCGGCCGCGCCCTGAAAAGCCTGGCCTACTGCACCGACGCCGTCCTCGAAGCCGCCGAAGAGGAAAAAGCCGCCGCCACCGGCGCCGCTCCCGCCGCCAACGCTCCGCCCCCTGCGGAAACCTTTCCCCGCGAAGCCCTGCGCGCCTATTTCCTGCGCAACGTGGCCCAGCTCCGCGCCGCCGCCGAGCGTAGTTTGCCCGCCGCGCCGGAACTGGCCGCCCGCTTCTCCGATTCCGCCAAGGCCCTCGAAGACAAACTGATTCTCCTCGACGCCCCCGGCGCCATCGACCTCGAAGACCTCGAACGCCACCTCACCGTCCTCGACGAAAAACTCCAGTCTTCTCTTACCAGCCTTTCCTCCGAAGACCTCCTCCTGCGCATCCGCCGCGACCTCGACCATCAACTCGCCGCCTATCGCGGAAAAATGAAAGGCCCGCAACTCGCCCAAATCGAACGCCAATTCATCCACAAGCGCCTCCTCGAGGAATACCGCCTCCCCCGCCTCAGCCTCTACTACTTCTCCTGACCTCCCCGCTCTCGCGCAAATACCGCCGAACGCTTATACTGTCGCCTTGCCCGCCAGGTTGCGCCTTGGCGGGCCTTGTCAGCGGCCAAATTCCAGCGCGAGGTTGACGCGTGACCGATTCGGTTTGGAAAAGCACCGTAAACGTAGACTCTCCCGAGGCTCAGAAAAACGCCCGCCGCGTCGTCGACCTCCTCACGCAGATGAAGAACGAGGAAGAAACCATCCGCCAGGGCGGCGGCGCCAAAGCCATTGAATCCCAGCACAAGAAAAACCGCCTGACCGCCCGCGAACGCATCGCCAAACTGATCGACCCCAAAACGCCCTTTTTCGAATTGGGCCTCTACGCCGCCCACGAAATGTACGAAGAATGGGGCGGCGCGCCCTCCGCCGGAACCGTCACCGGCCTCGCGCGCATCTGCGGCCGCCTCTTCATGCTCATCGCCAACGACGCCACCGTAAAGGCCGGCGCCTTCTTCCCCATGACCGCGAAAAAAGTCATCCGCGCGCAGAATATCGCCATCGAAAACCGCATTCCCACAATCTATCTAGTCGACTCCGCCGGCGTTTTCCTTCCCCTGCAAGAAGACGTTTTCCCGGACACCGACGATTTCGGCCGCGTCTTCCGCAATAACGCGGTCATGAGCGCGCAGGGCATTCCGCAAATCACCGCCATCATGGGCATGTGCGTCGCCGGTGGCGCCTATCTCCCGGTCATGTGCGATCACATCCTCATGACTGAAGGCTCCGGACTCTTCCTGGCCGGTCCGGCGCTGGTGCAGGCCGCCATCGGACAGAAATACTCCGCCGAGGAACTGGGCGGCGCCAAAATGCACGCGCAGATCAGCGGCACCGTGGACTTCCGCGAGCCCGACGACGAGAGCTGCCTCAAGCGCATCCGCGCCCTCGTGGACAAGATGGGCGCGGCCGACCGTTCGCCCTTCAGCCACGAAAAGTCCCGCGAGCCGCTCTATCCCGCGAGCGAAATCTACAATATTTTTTCGAGCGACCCGGCCAAGCAGTACGACATGCGCGAAATCATCGCTCGCTTCGTGGACGCCGGCGAATTCGAAGAGTACCGCGCCGAATACGGCGAAACCCTGCTGTGCGGTTACGCCCGCATCGGCGGCTGGGCCGTGGGCATCGTGGCCAACCAGAAAAAACACATCCAGACCCACGCGCGCGGCACCGACCAGAAAATGATCGAGTTCGGCGGAGTAATTTATACGGAATCCGCGGAAAAAGCCGCCCGCTTTATTCTCGACTGCAACCAGAACCGCGTCCCCCTGATCTTCCTGCACGACGTCAACGGCTTCATGGTCGGCAAGGACGCCGAATGGAGCGGCATCATCCGCGCCGGCGCCAAAATGGTTAACGCCGTGGCCAACAGCGTGGTGCCCAAGATCACAGTCATCTGCGGCGGCAGCTTCGGCGCCGGCCACTACGCCATGTGTGGCAAAGCCTACGACCCGCGCTTCGTCTTCGCCTGGCCCACCGCCCGCTATGCCGTGATGAGCGGCGACGCCGCCGCCGGAACCCTCGCCGAAATCAAACTCAAACAACTCGAGCGCGAAGGCAAAAAGGTGGACGAGAAAGTAAGAAAAGAAATGTACGACGCGGTGAAAGCCACCTATGAACATCAGACCGATCCGCGTTATGCGGCGGCCCGCCTGTGGGTGGATGCCATCATCGATCCGGCGCACACGCGCGAAGCGCTGATCTGGGCGCTCGAAGCCGCCGCGCTGAATCCCGAAATTCGTGAATTTAAAACCGGAGTGCTGCAAACCTGACATGGAACCCGTAAAACTGATCGAATGCCCGCGCGACGCCTGGCAAGGACTGCCGGAATTTATTCCCACGGAATACAAAGCCGCCTACCTGAAAGAGTTGGTGCTCGCCGGATTCAAACACATTGACGCAGTCAGTTTCGTTTCGCCCAAACACGTGAAGCAGATGTCCGACAGCGAAGAAGTGATGAAGTTACTCAACGCTTCCCTTCCCGCGGGCACGGTCATGCCGGAAATTATCGGCATCGTTGTGAATGACAAAGGTTTGCAGCGCGCACTGGCTACGCCGGGAGTAACTACGGTTGGTTATCCGTATTCAATTTCCGCGCATTTCCGCCGCGCCAATGCCAACATGTCTCGCTCGGAATCGCGCGCACTGGTGGAAACGCTGCGCAAGGAAACGGCCGCCGCGGGCCGCGATCTGGTGATCTATATTTCGATGGCCTTTGGAAATCCCTACGACGAACCGTGGGGGCCGGAGCTGATCGAAGAGACGCTGGAGTGGCTGAAGAACATTCGCGTAAAAACCGTTTCCCTCGCGGATACGGCGGGAGATGCCGCCCCGGAACTGGTCGGCTCGGTCTTCGCGCGAGTAAAGGATTGCGTGGCGGGAATCGAATTGGGAATTCACCTGCACAGCCGGCCCGAAGACATGGAAGCCAAGGTGCTCACGGCGTACGCGGCGGGATGCCGGCGATTCGACAGTGCGCTGACGGGCCTCGGCGGATGCCCCTTTGCCGGCGATCATCTGGTGGGCAATCTGGATACGACTTCGGTGCTGGCGGCGCTGCGAGGCGTGGGAGGAGATCCCGGAATTGATTCCGCGCGCCTGGGAACAATCCTGCAAATGACCAACGAAATCCGCACGAAATACGCCAACGCGCCGCTGCCGAGCTGAGGACGAAACTTTATGTACACAACGCTGAAGCTGGCCACCACGAAGGACATCGCCACCATCACGCTGGACCGCGCGGAAAAGCGCAACGCCATTTCCACGGCGATGATCGAAGAATTGCTGGCCGCGCTCGATGCAGTGGAGAAAAGCTCCGCGCGCATTGCGATCATTACCGGCAGCGGCAACGCGTTCTGTTCGGGAATGGATTTGGAACTGCTCAACGCAATTGCGCAGCAGTCGCCGGAACAGAATCTGGCCGATTCGCGGCGCATGGCGGGAATGTTCCGCCGCATCTGGAGTTTTCCAAAGATTTTAATCGCCGCGGTAAACGGCGCAGCCATCGCCGGCGGCACGGGCATCGCCACCATGTGCGACTTCACGCTGGCCGTGCCGGAGGCGAAGTTCGGCTACACCGAAGTAAAAATCGGATTTCTTCCCGCCATCGTTTCTGTTTTCCTGACGCGGCAAATCGGCGAAAAGCAGGCGCGCGATCTTTTGCTGACAGGTCGTATTTTCAATGCCGCCGAAGCCAAATCGCTCGGACTTGTCCATGAGGTCGTTCCCGCCGACCAACTCGCAACGCGGACGCAGAGTCTTGCCGAATCGCTGCTGGCGGCCAGTCCGACGAGTTTAACGCGAACCAAGAAACTGCTCGTGGCCGCGGCAGCGGCGCAAGTGGACGCGGAACTGGAACGGGCCATCGCGGAAAACGCAAGCATCCGCGCGAGCGCCGATTTCCGCGAGGGACTCGCTTCGTTTCTCGAAAAACGCAAGCCGGCCTGGCGCGGCGAGGAGTAACCCGGAGACTCATGAGCCATCACGATACGACCGTGCGCGTGCGTTACGCCGAAACCGACCAGATGGGCGTGGTCTACCATTCGAATCATCTCATCTGGTTCGAGATTGGGCGCGTCGAGCTGATGCGCTCGCTGGGAATTTCCTATAAGCAGATGGAGGCCGACGACGGCTGCTACATTTTCGTGGCCGAAGCGCATTGCCGCTATCTTTCTCCGGCGCGTTACGACGAAGTCCTGCGCATCCGCTCGTGGATCGCGGAAGCGGGCAGCCGCATCATCAAGTTCGCCTACGAAATCGCGCGCGCCGAGGACGGCCAGTTACTGGCCTCGGGTTTCACCAAGCACGTGGTGTGCGGCAAGGACGGGCGGCCCAGGGCGCTGCCGGCGAAATATCGCACGGTGCTGGTGGCTTCGGAGGATTCGTCCGCGAAGGGGAAAGAAGCATGAGCGTGAATATTTCCGGGGCCAGCCTGACGTTTGAAGAGCTTTACGAAATCGCCGTGCGCGGCGCGAAAGTATCGCTGGCGCCGGGGGCGGTGGCGAAGATGAACGCTTCGCGCGCGGTGGTGGAGCGGCTGGTGCAGTCCGGAAAAACGGCTTACGGAATCAACACAGGATTTGGAAAACTGGCTTCCGTGCGGATTTCTTCCGATCAGGTGCGGCAGTTGCAGGTGAATCTGGTGCGCTCGCATTGCTGCGGCGTGGGCGAGCCGCTGAGCGAAGCGGAGACGCGGGCGATGATTTTATTGCGGGCCAATGCGCTGGCCAAGGGGCTGAGCGGCGTGCGCCCCGTGGTGGTGGAAACGCTGTGCGCCATGCTGAATGCCGGGGTGCACCCGGTGATTCCTTCGCAAGGGTCGGTCGGCGCTTCGGGCGATTTGGCGCCGCTGGCGCATCTGGCGCAGGTGGCGATTGGCGAGGGCTTGGCGCGCTACGGAAAAGAAACGCTGCCGGGCAGCGCGGCATTAAAACTTGCCGGAATTACTCCGCTGGCGCTGGAGGCGAAAGAGGGACTTTCGCTGCTGAACGGGACGCAGGGAATGCTGGCGCTCGTCAGCCTGGCGCTGCATCAGGCGGATGTGCTTGCGGACACGGCGGACGTGGCCGCTTCGCTTTCGATGGATGCGCTGCGCGGCAGCCCGAATGCTTTTGATCCGCGCATCATGGAGGCGCGCGCGTATCCCGGTGCGGCGCGGACGGCGCGGAATTTGGCGCGGCTGAATGAAGGCAGCCAGATTCGCGAATCGCATCGCGCGGCGGAAAAAGATCCGCGCGTGCAGGATCCTTACAGCGTGCGCTGCACGCCGCAGGTGCATGGAGCGGTGCGTGACGCGCTGGAGCAGGCGCGGGCCACGGCGCTGGTGGAACTGAACAGCGCGACGGACAATCCGCTGGTGTTTGCTCACGAAGGCAAGCCGGGCGAGGGCGACATCGTCAGCGGCGGAAATTTTCATGGGCAGCCGCTGGCCATGGCCGCGGACCAGATGGCCGTGGCCATTGCCACGCTGGGCGGAATTTGCGAGCGGCGCATCGAGCAGATGACCAATCCGCTGACCAGCCTGCTGCCGGCGTTTCTGACGCCCGAGCCGGGGCTGAATTCCGGGCTGATGATCGTGCAGGTGACCGCGGCGGCGCTGGTGAGCGAGAACCGCGCGCTGGCGGCGCCGCATTCGGTGGATTCGGTGTCCACCTCGGGCAACCAGGAAGATTACGTCTCGATGGGCATGAGCGCGGCGCGGCGGCTGGAACGCATGCTGGCGAATCTGCGGTACATCATTGCCATCGAGCTGCTGTGCGCCTGCCAGGGGATTGATTTGCTGGCGCCGCTGGCCACCGGCACGCTGGCGGGGAAAGCGTTCGCCGCCGTTCGCGGTAAATCGCCTAAGCTGACCGATGACCGTCCGCAGGCGCCGGATTTGGAGGCCGTAGCGGGGTTGGTGGCCAGCGGGGCGTTGGCGGAGCTGGTGAGGTAGTGGCGAGTGGCGAGTGACGGGTAACTGCTGTAAGCAAGAACAACCATAGGGTTTGTGCTAGTGATACCGCTTTCCCCTCTTCCTCCGCTTTTTCATAAGAAAATGATTCGATGATGGTTACTTCGCCCTGGCGGACCAAATTCCGATAATCAGACCAAGCAGGGCTTTGGAAGAATTCCAGTTTGGCAATGAGAGAAGCACAGGTAGTGTGACCGTACTCACCTTCTTCAGTGACTGGGCCCACTGTCATTATTTTGCAATTCAGCTATATATGTAAAAAAGGCTTTGCGAAGGACGACTCTCTCCACAGGGAGAGGCCGAAAGTCGAGAGTCTTTACATTAAGTGTTTGTGCGAAGGAGAACCAGGCCATGAAAAGTTCAGCGTTTAGAACATTTTGGGCGAGCCTGGGCATGGCCGCATTCCTCACTGCGGCCGCATATGCGCAGGAAACCAACTTAGGCAAATTGAACCTTACTGTTAGCCCGGGCGAATCCTATCTATTTGTCGACGGAAGCGGAATGGCGCCGGGAAGCCGTTCCATCGAGCTCTCCGCCGGGACACACAAGCTCCTCGTGGCCAACTATGGGTATCATTTTTGGGAGCGAGAAATCACAATCGACCCTGGCCAGACCACTCCGCTGAATGTCTCCCTGGAGAGGGAAGGCGATGTGGTGTTCGGGCCCAAGGGACGCATCCAGATTGAAGTTGGACATTTGGACGCAGGTGATGCCGCCGTTCTATTAAATGGCAAGAGTCCAAGCTACTTCGTTGGTCATGTGGATGAATTCAACAACGAATTGATTTCGCACCAGGAGCTGATCGTTCCTCCTGGAAATCACATGGTAACAATCACCCGGCACGGAACCGAACTTTGGTCCGGGAAGGTATCTGTTCCAGAGAACCAGCGCGTGATTGTGGATATATCGAACGGAAAGATCCGAACCAAGGACTGGGCCCGTGGAAAAACCCTGAACCCCACTCACAGATTCAAGGCGGGAATCGCAAGCGCAACGGTCGTGGTTGCCCCCGTCAGCTCGTCCATTTCAGCGAACCCCTCGAAAATTGATTGCGGGCAGCGCAGCGAAGTGAAATGGACTTCCGCTGAAACCATCGATGCCGATATCAGCGGGATGAGTCCGGTACCCTTGACCGGCCAGCGCAGCGTGTCTCCGAAAGAGACTACCACTTACGAACTTACCGCCACCGGACCGGGCGGAGTGACTAAATCCAGTTCCACCGTGGAAGTGAATCCGGTGATTCAATCCTCCCTGGCCGTGTCGCCCACCGAAGTCCGTTACCGCCGCATCGGCGACAAGGTAAAGGAAGAGGGGAACATTTCCCTGCATTGGTCCGCCAGCAATGCTGACGAAGTGTCTCTCGCACCCCTCGGCGCGGTGGAGACAAGCGGAAGCCGTTCCCTGGTTGTAATGCCCTCTCAGACATCGAATGGCCGCGTGGACGAGGTTATGAACTACGCCCTCCGTGCCAGCAATGGCTGCGGCGGCAGTGACACGAAAACCGTAGCCGTCCACGTCACGGGCTCCATTGAAGCGATTCCCGATGTGCTACTGCATAGCGTCTTTTATCCTACCGACTATCCAACCGTGCAGAGACCGACACTTGGCCTGCTTCGGAGCCAGCAGGAGGCGCTGACAACGCTGGCCACCGGCTTCATCAAATATCTGGAATATGATCCGGACGCGAAGATTACCGTGGCCGGCTATGCCGACGAGCGCAACACGAACAAGTACAACCAGTTCTTGTCCGAACGACGGGCACAACGGATCAGGGTATTCCTGATCTCCCAGGGCGTTCCGGAAAACAGAATTGAGACGGAGGCCTACGGCGAAGAAAAGCCCATCAATATGGCCACCGTTGCCGATCTCCAGGCAAAGAACCCCAATCAGCCTTCGGAGTCCCGAGCGCGCGATATCCGCGCGACTTGGCTTGCCTATAATCGCCGCGTGGACATAATTCTCCAGCCCACAAACCGTGAATCGCTGCGATTCTATCCAAACCACGCAAGTGATTCTGGCGTGCTGTGGCAGAAGGCCAGACTCAGCGATGCGGTGATTGAACAGAATCAATAATCGTTTTCGCCGTGCAAATGCGCCGAGGGAGCAGAACTGTCAATCTCGGGATGTGAAATTGGGCCTACCGCCGTTGCGGAGGAGGCCTTCGGCCTGGGTGGCCATGGATTGCACGATGGATGCGGCGGCGGGGCAATCCTTTAGCAGGCCGATGGCTTCTCCGCAGACGACGGCGACCGTATCGAGATCGTCTTGGGCGCGGGCTTGGGCGTATTGGGTGGACAGCGTACCGAATTCATGGAAGGCCGTGGCGGGGTTGGTGGACAGCGGGGGCCTTGCTGCGTTGGTCCGTTGATTAGTGGACACAGACTTCAGTCTGTGCGATTTTCCGCTGACAGGAAAACCAAACCCGCACAGGCTGAAGCCTGTGCCACTCTGGCCTATGCTCCCGTTGCACCGCGTAGTCGCCCAGCATTACTTCATCGCGATTACGTGCTCCACGAACTGATTGACGGCGATCTCGGTGCCCTGGTAAAAGCCCGATGCTTTATTTTTCTCGAGGTCCGCTTCATCCCGGTGCAACGCCGTGAAGATATAGCGAGTGCCGGTTCCCACGGGTTCCATCGTAATGATGGCGGTGATCGGAATGTCGTCAAAGACAGCCGGACGATAGCCAGGAAACAACATGGAGGTCCAGATAAGCCGCTCCATCGGAACAACTTCCAGGAAACAGCCGAGGTTGGGAGACTCCTGACCGTCTCCCAATGCGATGTCGATGCTGAAGATCCCCCCCGGTCGCACGTCCATTTCAGCTCGCACCACACGCCCCCAGGGCTTGGGCATATACCACTCCTTGAGATGCTCCGGTTTCGTCAACGCTTCCCAGACGAGCCGCGTCGGAGCGTCGATGAACCGTTCAATCGCGAAGTCAAGTTTGGGATTAATCGGGAATTGCTTGCTCATGAGTCTGATCCCTTCTCCTTGAGTTGTTTGACGTATTGGTCGAACCGCTCCAGCCGAACTTCCCACGACTGACGACGCGCGGTCAGCCAGTTTTCAACTATCTTGAACCGTTCGGGTGCAATCTCATACGTCCGCACTCGCCCGCGCTTTTTCGACCTCACCAGTCGGCTCTGTTCGAGCAGCGAGAGGTGCTGCACGAACGACGGGAGCTGCATGTCGAACGGTGCCGCCAGTTCGCTGACGGTGGCTGGTCCGACAGACAGTCGCTCCAGGACTTTCCGCCGAGTCGAATTGGACAAGGCGTGAAACACTTCGTCAGCGGCTGCGGCTTGAATCATTTCCGACACCATCCAAATGCTCCAATTATCCGATCGGATTCTACAGTGGCGCAATACTTTTGTAAATACCTAAGTATTTCTTATTTTGGAAGCGGCACGGCTTTGGGGACCAGTAGTTTCTTTCGCAGGGTCATCCAATTACCCCCGCGAATCGCACAGGAACGCGCCCAGCTTGTAGACGGCCATGTAGCCGGAATGCGGAAGGTCGATGGAATAGTGGCCACAGTGGAGTTCGAGGGTTTGGGGGGCGTTGCCCTGGCTGGGGAGGAAGTGGCGAGTGGCGAGTAGGAGCGACGACAGAAAGAGAAAAGCAGATCCCTCGCTGCGTTCGGGATGACAGTCGAAAGAATGTTTTTGGGCGACCTGTCAGGATGTGAAATTGAGTTTACTGGCGTTGCGGAGGAGGTTGGCGGCCTGGGTGGCCATGGATTGCACGATGGATTCGGCGGAGGGGCGGTCTTTTAGGAGGCCGATGGATTCGCCGCAGACGACGGCGACGGTGTCGAGGTCGTTTTGGGCGCGGGCTTGGGCGTATTGGGCGGAGAGAGTGCCGAAGGATTGGAAGGCTTCGGTTTCGCGGTCTGCCCATGCGGCGGAGAGTTTGTTTTGGAGGAAGCGGAAGGAGTATTCCCTGGGCCAGGGAGTGCCGCGAAGGGCATCGAGGGATTTCGTGCGAATGGTGGAATCGCCGGTATTGCCGATGGCTTTGTCGGTGTGAGCTTTGGGGGTGAGCGCTTCGGCGGAGGACCAGAGGCGCGTGCCGACTACGGCGCCGTCCGCGCCGAGCATGAGGGCGGCGGCCAGTCCCCTGCCATCGGCGATGCCGCCGGCGGCGAGGAGCAGCGTATGGGGGGAGCGCTGGCGGAGGTAATCGGCGGCTTCGGGAACGAACGGGAGGGTTGCGCGGGTGGCGCCATGGCCGCCGGCTTCGGCGCCCTGCACTACGATTGCGTCGGCGCCCGCTTCGAGTGCCATGTCGATTTGCGATAGAAACTGTACCTGGCAGATGAGTTTGGCGCCTGCCCGGCGGATTTCGGCGGCGAAGGGGCGAGGGTCGCCAAAGGACAGGAATACGCAGAATGGGGAGTGTTGCAAGGCGCGGGTCAGCGCTTGGGGGGCGCGTTCGAGGGCCCAGGTGATGAAGCCCACGCCGAATTTTTCCGGTTTGGCGCGAAGGAGTTCCGCTTGCAGATCCGGCTCGCCGCCGAGCGTGCCGGCGTAGCCTCCGCCGACGATTCCCAGGCCGCCGGCGCGGGAGACCGCGGCGGCCAGCGCACCGCCGGTAACAAAGGCCATGGGGGCGCAGAGGATGGGGTGCTGGATGGCGAAACGGTCGGTGAGACGGGTGCGGATCAAGGGGCCTCCTGTGGACCGGGGCGTTCCGTCAGCCTAGTGTATCGCGGAGGAAAGAACCGAGTTTATAGGCGGCCATATAGCTGAAGGGGGCGAGTTCGATGGAATAGTGGCCACAATGGAGGGCGAGGGTTTGGGGGTCGGCGCCGTGGGAGCGCTGGGCTGCGAGCATTTGGGCGGTAAGTTCGGGGAGGAAGGTGGGGTCGTATTTGCCGTAGATCATGAGGGAGTTTTTACCGGCGCCCATGCTGAGTTCGACGTAGGGGATGGGGCTGATGGGGGACCAGAAGAGGCGGAGTTCGTCGAGAGAGACTTGGTTGCGAAGGCCTTCCCAGACGTGATTGGTGGTCATGCCATTTTTGACGACGTCGGCGAAATAGGTGGAGACGTGGAGGTAGGCGCCGGCGCGGACGGCGGGGTCGTGGACCTGGGTGATATAGCCGACGGAGGAGCCGATGCTGGCGCCGACGATGCCGAGGTGGTCATAGCCTTGCGACTCGAGCCAGCGAAGGCACTGGCGGGTGTCGGTGACGGCCTGGCGGTTGGCTTGGAGGGTGAGGCCGATGTTGGAGCCGACGAGCTGGTCGGCGCGCTCGTGGCCGGGGACCATGCGGCGGTCGTGGTAGGGCATGCTCATGCGCAGGACGGAGATGCCGAGGAATTGGAGCCAGCGGCAGAGGGCGCCCATGCCGAGCCATTTGGCGTTCCAGTTGGGGAGGAGGACGACGGCGGGGCCGCTGCGGCGGGCGGGGAAAAATTGGGCGTGGACGAGGTTGTTGGCGGGCCAGTCGGAGACGACGTGGCTGGTGAAGGTGAGGACGTTGTCGGCTAAGCGGTAGTCGGAGGCGGGAGGGGCGGCGAACCATTCACGGCTGGAGGCGATGGTGGCGGGAACCCATTTCTGCAGGAAGGCGCGAGGGTCGGGGTCGCCGGGGCGGCCGCCGATGTGTTCGAGGCCCCAGGAGAAGGGGCGGACCATGCGATTGTCGTCGGTGGTCCAGCGGCGGTGTTCGTAGCGGCGGATGCGTTGTTCGAGCCAGTACATAGTGGCCCGGAGAGAGAACGGGCTGAATTTAAATATAGCGGAGCGGGGCGGGGGGAGCAAATGGGGGAAGAGGGAGTGTGCGAAGGCGGGGCTGGACGAGATGGTCCAGCCCCTGTCCTGAGCGGCTGCGCAGCGGACTTTAGTTGGAGAAGTTGCGACTCAACGGGGTTCTGCCCGGGGCCGGTTTCTCTGGTTTGCCGGCGCAATGGAGGGTGAAAGGAATCTTCTGCGCCGTGCTGTTGGGGGATTGGATCTGGAGTTCGACCCAGCCGGAGAAGTTCTGGAATTGGGCGGTGTTTGCGCCGAGTTTCCAATCGTAATAGACGGGCAGCGATTGATTGGCGGCGGAGATGTTGGCCGTCGTGGTGGTGGTCTGGTGGCCGCCGTCGCTGCGCACGAAGGTGTATTTGAGCGGAGTGGAAATGTTGGCGACGACGCCCCAGCCGAATTTGAGGTCAACCGGGCAGGAGCCTGTGTACTTGAAGTCTTGGGCCACCTGGCCGTTGGCGCGGAGGGACCAGCCGCCGACGCGGACGGAGGGAACGGGGGCCGGCTTGGCGGCGGCAGCGGCGCAGTGGATTTCCATGGGGACTTTCTGGGTGACCTGATTGGGGGATTCGATCTGGAGTTCGACCCAGCCGGAGAAGTTCTGGAATTGGGCGGTGTTCGCGCCGAGGTTCCAATCGTAATAGATGGGCACGGACTGGTTGGCGGCGGGGATGTTCACGGTCATGGAGCTGCTCTGATGCCCGCCATCGCTGCGCACGAAGGTGTATTTCACGGTGGTGGGGGCGGTGGCGACAAGGCCCCAGCCGAATTTCAGGTCCACCGGGCAGGAGCCGGTGTACTTGAAGTCTTGCGCCACTTGGCCGTTGGCGCGGAGGGACCAGCCGCCGACGCGGACGGAGGGAGCGGCAGTCGCCCTTACGGAGAAGTTGACGAGAAGGGAGAGAGCAAGGACGCATAGAAAATGAAGCTTATTCAGTTTCATAGGAATTGCCTCCTGGATAGAGCTCTATTTGTCAGCCGTCAGAGTAAAGAGCGGGACCGGAAGAACGCTGGACCCACACTCCGCCCTGAACGGATTCCATCGCAAACTTTGCTTGCAGTAAGACTGATAGCATTTTGTTGCCTGGGCGCTCCCGGTGTCCACGGGCGATTTGGCGGGGAGGACCAGAAAGGCACGGGCGGGCTGGAATCCGGGTTAGGGATGGGACACCGGGGGAAGGAGGGTTTGTTGAGAGAGGTGAAGGAGTGTGGCAGAGTGAGGATGTGATCAACGCATTTGTGTATGTGTTTGTGTTTCTGTTTGGGCTGATTATCGGGAGCTTCCTGAATGTGTGCATAACGCGCATACCGGAGGAGCTATCGATTGTGCTGCCGGGGTCGAGGTGTCCGCGGTGCGGGGCGGCGATTCATCCATTGGACAATATACCGGTGCTGAGCTGGGTGATGCTGGGCGGGAAATGCCGGGACTGCGAGGAGCGGATCTCGGTGATGTATCCGGCGATTGAGTTGCTGACAGGGATTTTGTTCGTGGTTTGTTTTATGCAGTTTGGGCTGAGCGTGGCCTTGGGGAAATGGCTGTTTTATACGGCGCTGATTATTGTCTTGAGCGTGACGGATTTACGGACGAGGCTGCTGCCGGATGCGGTGACTTTGCCGGGGCTGGGGATGGGATTGGTGTTCAGCGCGGCCGTGCAGCCGCGGAATGGAGTGGCGTTTCTGCTGCTGGAGCGATTGACGCGGAGGGCTTTGCCCGGGCCGGTGGTGGGATTGGCGGAGGGGCTGCTGGGAGCGGGGTTTGCGGCGCTGTTTTTGTGGGGGACGGGGCGGGCGTACCGGGCGTGGAAGGGCCGCGAAGGAATGGGATTGGGCGACGTGAAGATGATGGCGATGGTGGGAGCGTTCGTGGGATTGCGGGACACGCTGACGGTGCTGCTGCTGGGGACTTTGCTGGGGAGCATCGGGGGAATTTGGGTGATCGTGGGGCTTTACGCGGGCGGGTATAAGCGCGGGGTGGCGGAGCGGGCGGTGCGGCGGGGGATGGGAGCGCTGAACCGGCTGCGGTGGACGCTGGCGCGGAGATATTGGATCCCGCTGGGGACGTATTTGGGAGTGGGAGCGCTGCTGGTGCTCTACCTGCTGCCGTATCTGGAAACGATGTGGAGCGCGGGAAGGCACTGAGAAGGCGGAGGATTTTTCCGAAATGGCGGGCATAGCGCTGTTCGTGCAACAGGCGGCAACGCCGGAGCGGGTGTGGCCCGCGGCGCTGATCTATTTTTTCGTGGTGCTGGGCTTGCTGCTGGGCGCGGTGATGATCGTGCGGCGGGTGTTCCGGGCGGGGCGGGAGGCGCAGAGCGCGCCGGAGCGATCCGTACCGGCGACGACGGATTCGCCGGCGTTTCTGGCGGCGTCGATGCAAAGCGTCATACAGAAGCTGCGGGAGCAGGAAAAAGAGCTGGAGCGGCTGCACAAGGAGGAAAAGGAACGGGCGGAGCAGACGGAGCGGCTGAGCGAGGAAGTGACGCGAAACATGCCGGCGGGATTGCTGCTGGTGAATGCGACGGGGATTATATCGAGCGTGAATCCGGCGGCGGAGCAGGTGCTGGGGATGCGCGGGCTGGCGTTTCGAAGGTACAGCGAGGCGCTGGGAGAGGAGTCGGCGCTGACGCGGCTGATCGGGGAATGCCTGGAAAAAGGGGCGATTCACCGGCGGGAGCAGGTGCAGCACGTGACGCCGCAGGGAGAGACGCGGACGCTGGGAGCGACGATATCGTTCACGCGGAAAAACGAAAAAATCACCGGGGCGATCTGCCTGCTGAGCGACCTGACGGAACTGGCTACGCTGCAGCGGCAGATGCAACTGCGGGAAAATCTGGCGGCGCTGGGGGAGCTTTCGGCGGGGATCGCGCATGAGTTCAAGAATGCGCTGGCGACGATTTCGGGCTACGCGCAGATGATTCGAGGGGAAAAGGCGGAGGGAGAAGCGGGGGAATACGCGGGGCTGATCCTGGAGCAGACGCGGAACATCACGCACGTGGTGAGCGAATTCCTGAGATATGCGCGGCCCATTGAGGTACCGCAGGAGGCGGTGGCGCTGGACGAGGTGATTAAGCGCATCGCGGCGGAACTGCGGGAATCGCTGCCGGGAGTGGGCATCGCCGTGGAGGGGAGATTCGAGCGGGTGACCGGCGAGGAGGGATTTCTGCGGCAGGCGCTGCTGAACCTGGTGCGCAACGCGGCGGAGGCCGGGGCGGAGGCCAGCGGAGGCGGGCAGGTGTTCATCGAGGGGCGTGTGAGCGAGGGGGCGGCACAGGAGATCCTCGTGAGGGACAACGGAGCGGGGATTCCGGCGGAGGCGATGGGGAAAATCTTTGTGCCGTTTTTTACGACGAAGGCGGGGGGGACGGGATTGGGACTGGCGGTGGTGCAGAAGATCATCGTGCAGCACGGCGGGACGGTGCAGGCGCGGAACCGGGAGGAGGGCGGGGCGGAGTTTATTGTTACGCTACCAGTCTTCCGGGGAGCGACGGAAGCGATAGAATCAAGGCCAGCGCGCATCTAAGCAGGGAAAGCCGCCGGAAGATGCCGGCGGGGAGGAAACGGACATGCGAGTACTGACAGGATTCAGCGTGATGATCTTGCTGGGCGCCGGAACGATCGCGCCCCCGGCGGCGAAGGCGCAGGGAGGGCAGCAGGAGTCCGTGGCGGAAGCGGCGCGGAAGGCGCGGGCGCAGAAGAAAGCTCCGGCAAAACCGGTGCGCGTTTATACGGAAGAGGAACTGGCCCGGGAAAAGGCCGCGCAACAGGGCGAGCCGGGGGCGATTTCCACGGTGGGCGTAGAACAACCGGAGACCAAGGCGGAGGGCAAGGAGGCCGCGAAGGACAGCGGAAAGAGCGGCGGCGAAGCGGCCAAGAAAGAGAAGGGTGACGAGAGCCAGGAGCAGATGTGGAGAGAGCGCTTCAAGGGAGCGCGCGAAAACCTGGAGCGAGCGGAAAAGGAACTGGACATCCTGCAGCGGGAGGAGGCCAAGGCCCGCGTGCAGAATTATTCAGACCCGAATCAGGCCCTGAAGGAAGGGTTCGAGCAAAAGGAAATCAACGAAAAGAAGGCCAAGATCGAGGAAAAGACGAAGGAAATTGAGAAGCTGCGGCAAGCGCTCTCGGACCTGGAAGACGACTTGCGCAAGGCGGGCGGGGACCCGGCCTGGGCGCGTTAAGAGGAAAGAGCAAGGGGGAAATGGCGCCAAGCGGCCCGGGGGAGGACCGCACGAGAGGCGCAAGGACCGGCAGTCACCCGCGTTTTTTTGGAAAAAACAAAACCCATGGAACCACTGCTCCTTGTAGAAGATAAGAGCGAACTCCGGGCCATGCTGCGCACGGCGCTGGAGCGCGCGGGATACCGCGTGGAGGAAGCCGCGGACGGTACGACGGCGATCCAGAAGGTGCGCGGGCGGCGGTACCTGCTGGTGCTTACGGACTTGAAGCTGCCGGGAGCGTCGGGGCTGGAGGTGCTGCGGGAGAGCAAGCAGGCAGACGCGACGATCCCAGTGATTCTGCTGACGGCGTTCGGGTCGGTGGAGGAAGCGGTCACGGCGATGAAGGAAGGGGCGTTTGATTTTCTGCAGAAGCCGGTGGACCTGGATCATTTGAAGCTGCTGGTGCAGCGGGCGGCGCGGCAGCAGGAGCTGCTGCGGGAAAATCTGATCCTGCGGGAGGAGTACAGCACGCGGTATGGGTTTCCACGGATCATCGGGGAGGGAGCGGCGATCCGGGAGGTGAGCCAGCAGATACAGAAAGTGGCGGCGACGGATTCGACGGTGCTGCTACTGGGGGAAAGCGGAACGGGCAAGGAACTTTTCGCGCGGGCGATTCATCACCTGTCGCCGCGGAGGGAGCAGCCGATTGTTTCGCTGAACTGCGCGGCGATACCGGAAGGGCTGGTGGAGAACGAGCTGTTCGGGCACGAGAAAGGGGCGTTTACCGGGGCGGGTGCGAGGAAGGTGGGCAAGCTGGACCTGGCGCACCGGGGGACGCTGTTTCTGGATGAGATCGGGGAGCTGCCGCTGGCGATGCAGGCCAAGCTGTTGCGAGTGCTGGAAGAGAGATGCTTTGACCGGGTGGGAGGAACGCAGGAGATTGAAGTGGACGTGCGCATCGTGGTGGCCACGAACCGCAACCTGCGGGAGGCTATCGCGGAGAAGACGTTTCGCGAGGATCTCTATTTTCGAATTTCGGCGGTGCCCATCCAGATTCCGCCGCTGCGCGAGCGCGGGAACGATATTTTTCTGCTGACGGAACATTTTCTGGATTCGTTCAGCAAGGAGTTCGCCAAGCCGGCGCTGACACTGGCGCCGGAGGCACGCGAGAAATTGCAGCGCTATGCCTGGCCGGGGAACGTGCGCGAACTGCAGAACACGATTGAGCGCGCGGTGATCCTGGCGGATGGGCCGGTGATAACGGCGCAGGGATTGCAATTGCCGGAGGCGCGGCCGGAAACCGGGGGGATGCCCGGGGGGATGCTGCCGGCGGATTTCAACTGGTCGGGGACGCTGGAGGAAGTGAGCCAGCGGGCCACGGCGCATGTGGAGCGGGTGATCTTGGAGAACGCGCTGCGGGAATGCAAATGGAACAAGACGCGGGCGGCGGAAAAGCTGGAGATTTCGCCGAAGACGCTGCTGGCCAAGATGCGCAGTGCGGGGCTCGAAGAGTAGTTCCCTTCCTGAAGTAAATCGTGACAAGTGAATCGTGCAAGCCCCTGTCTTCAGGAGGGGCGGCGGGCGATGTGCAGGGCGACGGTGCTGCCGGTCCAGACTTCGTAGCGGATATTGGTGTAGCCGGACTGTTGCAGCAGGGCGGCGAGATCGGCGGGCTGGAGATATTTGGAGACGGAGGCGGGGAGATAGGTGTAGGCGGAGGAATCGCCGGAGATTAAGCCGCCGATGCGGGGGAGGATTTTGCGGAAATACCAGCGATAGAGTGCGCCGAAGAGGCGGCTGCGAGGCTCGGTGAAATCGAGAATGGCTACCGTGCCGCCGGGTTTGAGGACGCGGAGGAATTCGAGGAGACCGGCTTCGTAGTTGGCGAGATTGCGGAAGCCGAAGGCGGCGGTGAGCAGGTCGAAGGAGGAGTCGGCGAAGGGGAGGCGCAGGGCGTCGGCTTCGACGATGGACCAGCGCGCGACCGGGGCGTTTTCCGATTCGTCGCCCAGCGCGGAGGATAATTTTTCTCGCGCGCGAACGAGCATGCCGTGAACAAAATCGGCGGCGATGACGCGGGCTTGGCCGGCGCGGGCGAGGGCCAGGGAGAGGTCGCCGGTGCCGCAGCAGAGATCGAGGACGAGAGCGTCGGGGCGGTCGAGGATGGCTCGGAGGCGGCGGGTGACGCGGCGGCGCCAGAGGCGGTCAATCTGCATCGAGAGAACGTGATTGAGCAGGTCGTAGCGCGGAGCGATGCGGCCAAACATCTCGCGGACGTAGCGGGAGGTTTCCGCTTCGGAGCGGGCGCCTTCGGGGGTGGTGCCGCGGGGAATGCGCGGCGTGTCAGTCATGGAGTTTGGCGGAAGAGTGGGTGAGATGCGGGGCGTAATGCAGGACGCGCTCGACGAGGGGCAAGGCGATGCCGTCATAGGAGCGGGCCTTGCCGATGGCCGGAGCGAGAACGAAGCGGAGTTTTCCGCCGCGCGTTTTTTTGTCGCGGCCCATGGCGCGGAGAAGAGCCGCGGGAGAAAGGCGGGGCCAGGCGGGAAGATGGCCGAGGCGGCGGACGAGGGAGATGATGCGCGCGGTCACGTGGGGCGGGGTGATGCCGGTTTCATGGCCGAGCAGGGCGGCGGCCATCATGCCCCAGGCGACGGCTTCGCCATGCTGGTAGCGTTTGTAGGCGGTGAGGCTTTCGAGGGCATGGCCGAAGGTGTGGCCGAAGTTGAGGATTTCGCGCAGGCCGGATTCGCGTTCGTCGCGGCTGACGACGCGGGCCTTGATTTCGGCGCAGCGGGTGATGACGTGGCCGAGTGCGGCGGGATCGCGCTTCATGATTTCTTCGAGATGATTTTCGAGGAAGAAAAAAAGAGATTTGTCGGCGATGACGCCGTACTTGATGACTTCGGCGAGGCCGCCGCGAAATTCGCGCGGGGGCAGGGTACGCAGGAGAAGCGGGTCGGCAATGACCAGTTGCGGGGGATAGAAGGCGCCGACGAGATTTTTGCCTTCGGGAAGATTGACGCCGGTCTTGCCGCCGATGGCGCTGTCCACCTGGGCGACGAGCGTGGTGGGGATATGGACGAGCGAGATGCCGCGGAGGTAGCTGGCGGCGACGTAGCCGGCGACGTCGCCGACGACGCCGCCGCCGACGGCAATGATGCGGGCGCGGCGGTCGGCGCCGGCGCGGCTGAGGCCGCGGCAGAGGGAGTCGAAGCCGGCGATGGTCTTGGCGGATTCGCCGTCTTTGAGAAACAGGATGCGGCGGATGTTTTTTACTCCCAGGGCGCGGGAGACGGATTTGCCGACGTGGCGCCAGACGCGCGGCGAAGTGATTACAAAGGTGGCGGTGGCGGGAGCGAGCGCGGACAAGAGGCTGCGCGACTGGGAGAGAACGCCGGGAGCGATGGCGATGGTGTAGCGGCCACGGGCGGCGGAGACGGGGATCAGTTTCGGCTTCATAAAGGTTCGCGTGAAATGTCCGGTACAAATTGTAGCAGGAAAAGAACGGCGGGAGGTTCGCGGCGAAGGGTAATTCCCTTCCCGGCCAGGACGGCGAGACTGGCCGCCGGCAGCGCCCGCAGAAAAAAGCAAGGCGAGTGAATCCGGCAAAAGCTTCGTGCTACCATGGTGCAATCATGCGGAACGAGAGCTAAACCACCTCATGCCCCACGCTCCCAAAACACATCATGCGGACTATGCCGTCATTGGATGCGGAGTGGCGGGATTACGCGCGGCGATCGAGCTGAGCGAGGCGGGCAGCGTGCTGGTGCTGGCCAAGTCCGACTTGAGCGAATCGGCGACGGCGTATGCGCAGGGCGGCATTGCAGTTTCGCTGAGCGATGAAGACGAAGTGGGGCTGCACGAGCAGGATACGATTCTGGCTGGCGACGGTTTGTGCCGGACAGAAGCGGTGCGCACGCTGGTGGAGGAAGGGCCCAAGTATATCCAGCAGTTGATCGAATGGGGCACGGAGTTTGACCGCGCGGGAACGAAGCTGGCGTTTACGCGGGAGGCGGCGCACAGCCGCTCGCGCATCCTGCATGCGCAGGGGGATTCCACGGGGCGGGAGATCAGCCGGGCGCTGCTGGCGCGGGCGCACAAGCTGACGCGGCTGCATCTGCGGGCGCACGCGTTTACGACGGGATTGATCGTGGAGAACGGGCGAGTGACGGGACTGCGATTTCTGGACGAGAATGACGGCAGCCTGCATGAAGTGCGCGCCGGGGCCATTCTGCTGGCGACGGGCGGGCTGGGACAGATTTACCGGGAGACGACGAATCCGGAGATGGCCACCGGAGACGGCATGGCCATCGCGTATGAAGCGGGGGCGACGCTCTCGGACATGGAGTTCGTGCAGTTTCACCCGACGGCGCTGGCGGTGGCGGGAGCGCCGCGATTTTTGCTGAGCGAGGCGCTGCGCGGAGAGGGCGGGATACTGCGCAACATGAATCTGGAGCGATTCATGAAGCGCTACGCGGAGGCGCAGGAACTGGCGCCGCGGGACGTGGTGGCGCGGGCGATTGTCAGCGAGATGCACCGCACGAAGAGCGATTACGTGTATCTGGACATGACCGCGAAGAGCGCGGAGTTTTTGAAGAAGCGGTTTCCGCGGATTTACGCCACCTGCCTGGGGCATGGGCTGGATCTTGCGACGGACATGGCGCCGGTCTGCCCGGCGGCGCATTACATGATGGGCGGGGTGAAGACGGATTTGTGGGGGAGGACGTCGCTGCCGGGGCTGTATGCGGCGGGAGAGACGGCGGCTACGGGCGTGCACGGGGCCAACCGGCTGGCCAGCAATTCCCTGCTGGAGGGATTGGTGTTTGGAGCGCGCACGGGGCAGGCCATGAGCCAGGACGCGCCGCCGGAAAAGCGAAGCGGGATTGGATTGCCGGGAGTGCCCGCGCCAAAGCCGGGGGAAGTTGCGGCGGGGGCAAAGAAGGCCGCGGCCAAGACGGCGGCGCGCTCGGCGGGGCTGACGAAGCTGCGCGAGGTGATGTGGAAGCACGTGGGAATCATGCGCAGCGGGCCGGAGCTGGCGGCGGCGCTGGCGCAGCTGAAGAAGATCGAAATTCCAGACGGGGAGAAACTTTGCCGCGGGGTGCAGGAGGAGCGCAATTTACATGCGCTGGCGGAATTGATTACGCGGTCGGCGCTGGCGCGGAACGAGAGCCGGGGGAGCCATTACCGGTCGGATTTCGCGTTCCGGGACGACGAGGATTTTATGAAGCATTCGGCGACGGAGCGGGGCGGGGAGATCCGCTTCGAATCCTAGCCCTCGGCTAGTGGATGGCCACGGTCAGCTGGCGCTTGTCGCCTGTAAAACGATTGAATCCGTAAGTGGCAACGACCTGATGGTCCCGCTGAACGAGCGCCGTAACTTTCAAGCTATCCATGTTCCAGTTGTCGCCCCCCGACCCGCCTGAAAATGTCGTGGCGAGGGTAACGCTCCTGATCTGGTTGACGGGGACCGGCTTATTCAACGTGATGGTGACAATGTGCGTGGAGTTGTTGTCCCACTTCGCGGAGTTGTTTACATTGAGGTCCGTTTGCGACCTTCCGTCGGCAAGAGTGGTGATGATGTTGAGGTTGTCATTGCCGCCACGCAGATCGTCGCCTCCGGTACGAATCTCGAGAACCAGGCGGGTGGCTTCGTTCACGGCCGGGAGGGGTGCGCTGTTGATGGGAACGGTCAGTTGCCTGTCGCTGCTGGTGAAGCGGTGGAAATCCACTTTTCTGATGATGGCGCCGAGATTGGGGCCGAGATGGACGTCCAATTCGGCCATATCCCAGTTGTCTCCGCCGAACGTGTCGTTGAAAACCAGATTTTTGATTCGTGAAGCGGGAACCGGCTGGGTGAGGATGATGCGCGCGAACTGAACGTAGTTGCTGATCCATCGGGCGCGCAGGTTGATGTCCGGGTAATGCTGCTGCGTTCCATCCAGCAAGTTGATGGCCAGGTCAAGATTGTCGTTGCCGCCGCGCATATCGTCACTGCCGGTATGAAATTCGAGGACCAGTTCGTGGACCAGGCCATCGTTGGGATAGGCTGCATCGGCCACGTGCGGGGGAACCTGGTAGTGATAGTTGGTGTCCACAAAATAGGTGCGCCAGGTTGTTTTATCCCCATCGTTGTCGCCGTCAGGATACTTGTAGACCTTATTGGCGAGGTCCGGGATGAGAATCATTTTGCGGTTGGGATGATTCGAATCGTAGACGAAGATCTTGAAATCACTCTCGTAGGCTCCCAGGTCACCGCGATAGCGACCCATATCGTACCCAATGGCCAGCACCTGATGGTCTCCCCCGCTGTGACTCTTAAGGCCCAGGGGCACGGGAATTCCGCGGTCGATATAGGAGCGCAGTTCGGCAATGCGTCCACCTGGAGCGCCTTGCAGCCCCCAATTGAAAAACTGGGTGTCCCGCGAACCTCCGGGATTGAAGATGAGTTCCGCCCACTTCCCGGCGTTGCTTTGAGTGGAAGTGATCTGCCGCGCGAGGAGATATTGCTGTAATACGGTGCCGTCCGCGGGGCGGTAATTCTGCCGAGGGACGGGCTGCCGCGGCCCGGCGTTGAAGTAATCGAGGGCCGCATACACGAAACCTCCGCACAGACCGGCGGTCCTGACGTCGGCGCCCAAGGGAAGCTGCATCGAGTTACTAAAGTCGTTGACGAAATTAAAACCGTTCGTGGCGGGATCAAAGTTGGTGCGCTTGACCTGGGCCCCCGCAAACGGAGAGTACAGGCAAACGGAGAAGAGCAGCAGGACGGCTAATTTCTTCATGGGTTCCATCCTTTTGGCAATGGACCTTGACTCAGCAATTTCCAGATCGGGTCGTGACCGCGCATATATTAAGTAGCTTTCCACTTCGGATGCAAGAAATTTGTGCTCGCGCAAGGGCACAACAAGAGATTCCGTTTTCGGCGTTCGTCTTTCCTGGAATTATTTCAGCGGGACTTGCGTTGGAGTTCGTGGACGGATTCGAGGAAGACGTGGCCGACGATAGCCAGGCTGCGGGCGCTGAGTTTGTCGAGGGTGTCCTGGGTGGTGTGCCAGTAGGGGATTTCCAGGTCAATGACGTCGACGCAGGGAACGCCGCGGGTCAGGAATGATTGGTGGTCGTCCTCGATGGGGGAAGAGTCTCCCACGAAAATTTTGGAGTAGCCCAGGCGCTTCGCGGTATCCCACACCAGATTGGTCAGCCATTTCGTGGAAAAACTTTCGCGGCGGATGCGCAGGTCCTTGCTGCCGACGATATCGGCGAGCAGGAAGGCTTTGATGCGCTTGAGGTCGCCCGCGGCGGCCATGCTGGCGGCCATCTGGCGGCTGCCGTAGCGGTTATCGGGGTCCTGCCATTGCCAGTTGACGGCCTCTTCGCCGTCGAAGAAGGCGATCCAGACGGTGTCCTTGCCGGGCTGGGCGCAGAGGATGCGGGCCAATTCCAGCATGAGGCCGGTGGAGGAGCCGCCGTCATCGGCGCCGACGAAGTTATCGAGGCGCTTGGTGTCGTAGTGCGTGGCGAGAAGGACGATGTCGGGGCGGGCGCCGGGAATTTTGGCGACGATATTTTTCATGGGCAGGCTGCCGGCGGGAGTGTCGGCGTGGAAGTCGTCGGTATCGATGGCGCAACCGTAGCTCTTGAGTTCGGCGAGGATGTAGTCCTGCGCTTTGACGATGCCGGGGGTGCCGGCCTGGCGCGTGCCGATGGCGGTGAGGCGGGCGACGTGGGCCAGGGCTTTGCTGCCGTCGAAGCCGCCGGTCTGCGAGGCGGGGGGAGCGTCATCGGCGGGCTGCGGCGCGGCGGGAGAGGCGGCGACGGTGGAGGCTGAGTTCCCTGCCCCGGGGCCGGAGGAGCAGCCTGCGCCGAGCAGCAAACTTGCACAGAACAGCGCGCTCAAGCGGAAAGAGATCAGCGAGAAAGAAGGCGAGAGCATTTCTTAGCGAGCCTCCGCCGCGAGTTTCTTCGCTTTATTGCGGACGACCACCCAGGAGACGGCCATGCCCAGGAAATAGAGGCCGACCATGGGGGCCATGAAGATGAGCATGGTCATGGCGTCGGGAGTGGGGGTGACGACGGCGGCGACGACGCTGATGATCAGGATGGCGTAGCGGAAATTGTCCCAGAGGAATTTGGGGGTGACGATGCCGAAGAGGGTGAGGAAGAAGATGAGGATGGGCATTTCAAAAACGAGGCCCAGGCCCAGGAGCACAATCAGGATGAGATCGAAATATTCGTTGATGCTGATCATGGGCTGCACGGGGCCCTGGAAGCTGACCAGGAAGCGGAGCATATAGGGCAGCATGATGAAATAGCCGAAGGCGATGCCGGAGAGAAATAGGGCGACGGTGGAGAAGAGAAATCCGGTGATGGCTTTTTGTTCGCGCTTATAGAGGGCGGGGGCGACGAAGAGCCATATCTGGTAGAGGACGACGGGAGAGGCCAGGACCAGGCCGAGATAGATACCCAGGGTGATGATGAGATTGAGGTAGCCGGTGGGATTGGTGTAGACCAGTTTTTGTTCGAGATGGGCATCGGCCAGGGCCTTGAGCATGGGCTTGGTGATCCACACGATGACGTGCTGGGCCACGTAGACGCCGACGAAGGCGCCGATGGCGATGGCGATGAGGGAGTTGATGATGCGGGTGCGCAGTTCGACCAAGTGCTCAAAAAAGGTCATTTGGCCGCTGGACTCTTCCTCGACGGCGGGGGTGACGGGGTTAGACGGGCTGGCGCTGGCCATGAAGAGGCTCTCCGCCTTCCGCCGCAGGCGCAGGAGCCTGGGGAGTTTCAGGAGCAATTTCGGGGGCCGCTAGTGCGGCTGGGAGCAAGGAATCGGGGGTGCGGGCGACGGTTCCGGGGGTGCCCTGTTCGCTGGAGACGGACTCATCGGTGGAGTGCTCATGGACTTCGGCGACCCAGTCGGAATTGGCGGGGGGCGTGGCGGCGGTCAGCGCGTAAGAAGCCGAGTCGGGCGCGGCACCGGGAGTGGCGGACGCCGCGGCGGCTTCGGCCTTGCGGCGTTCGGTTTCGCGGGCCTGGCGTTCGAGGTCGCGCATTTCTTCCTCGAAGGCGGTGCGGAAATCGGTGGAGGCTTTGCGGAATTCGGCCATGAGCTTGCCGAGGCCGCGGGCCAGTTCGGGCAGCTTGTGCGGGCCGAAGACGACCAGCACCACCAGGAACACCACGATCATGTGGGGAATGCTCAGCATGCGATAACGGTCCTCTTGCATCATAGAGAACGCCGTTCGGCCGTGTCAAACGGGCAATTTCCCTATGCTATACTGGGCGGGTGACGGTTTCCGAGGAGTCAAGCACGAAATGAACAACCCACGCCGCGGTTTATTCACCATTACCGTGATATTGCTGCTTTCCGCCCTGCTGGGCGGGATCTACGGGCCTTCGGTGAAGGCCACCAGCACCTCGACCGACGATTACCAGACGGCGGTGAAGAGCTTCGTGCGCGTGCTGGACGTGGTGCAGACGAACTACGCCACGCCGGTGGACACGGACAAGGCGGTGTACAGCGGAGCGATACCGGGGATGCTGCGGCTGCTGGACCCGCACTCGAACTTTTTCGATGCGCGGCAGTTCGCGCTCCTGCAGGAAGACCAGCACGGGAAATATTACGGCGTGGGCATGGTGGTGGCGCCGCGGGAAAACCACACCGTGGTGATGGTGCCCTACGTGGGATCGCCGGCGTATAAGGCCGGGGTTCGGCCCGGGGACATGATCGTCAAGGTGGACGAGAAATCGACCGAGGGACTGACCACGACGGAAGTGGCGGACATGCTGAAAGGGCCGAAGGGCACGGCCGTGAAGATCACGATCACGCGCGAGGGATATCCCGAGCCGTTTGTTTTTTCCGTGATTCGCGATGAGATTCCGCGGCACTCGGTGGATATTGTCACCCTGCTCAAACCGGACATCGGCTATATCCGGCTTTCGAGCTTCAACGAGACCACGGATCGTGAAATCGCCGCGGGGCTGCGCGAGCTTGACGCCCCGCAACTTTCCGGCCTCATTTTGGACATGCGCGGGAATCCGGGCGGGCTGCTGGGGGAAGCGGTGGCGGTCAGCGACATGTTCCTGGACAAGGGGCAGCTGATCGTATCGCATCACGGGAGGTCGTCACCGGAGCGGCGGTACTACGCGGTGCGCGGCAATCAGGGCGACACGGTTCCGCTGGTGATACTGATCAACGGCAATTCGGCATCGGCGACGGAAATCGTTTCCGGGGCGATTCAGGATCACGACCGCGGGCTGATCGTGGGAGAGCAGAGCTTCGGCAAGGGACTGGTGCAGACGGTTGGGCGGCTGAGCGAAAACACGGGGCTGGCGCTGACGACGGCGCGGTATTATACGCCCAGCGGACGGCTGATTCAGCGGGATTACAAATCCATTTCGCTTTACGACTATCTCTACAACCGCAAGGGGCTGGAGCATCCCACGGAGATTCGCCTGACGGACAGCGGGCGGCAGGTCACCGGAGGCGGGGGGATCACGCCGGACGTGGTCGTGGCGGCGCCGAAGTTCAACAAATTTCAGGAGACGCTGCTGCGCGCCGACGCGCTGTTCCCCTACGAGCTGGGGGTTGGCGGCTTCACGCGCTACTATCTGGGGACGAAGCCGGAGATTACGCGGAAATTTGAAGTGGATCAGGCGGTGATGACCGAGTTCCGGAAGTATCTGAAGAAGCGCGATGTGCATTTTACAGAGCAGGAACTGGCGGAGAATCTTCCGTGGATTCAGCGCAAGCTGAAGCAGGAGATATATCTTTCCACGTTCGGGTTGCAGGAAAGCTACAAGGTCGGGTTGGAGGGGGATCCCCAGGTGCAGAAGGCCATGGACTCGATACCGCAGGCCCGTGCGCTGTATGATAACGCGCGGAAAATCATCGCGCAGCGCAACGGGGGCGGTTCGCCGCAGCCCTGAGAAACAGCCGCGTTTGCGTGCGGTGGCAACATTCCTGTTCGTTTGATATTATCAATTTAGTCCGTGGGCGTGTAGCTCAGCTGGGAGAGCGCATCGTTCGCAACGATGAGGCCAGGGGTTCGATCCCCCTCACGTCCACCAATTCTTCCCTGCCAGATTCCGCTGCGCTTCGAGAGAGCTTCCCGGTTCCACCGGGAAGCCCAGGGGTTCGATCCCCCTCACGTCCACCAAATTCCCCTGTCTCGTTTTTTATTCCCTCAACCACGTTCTTCATCCCCTGTGATGCGGCGCACTTACGGGCGCTTGCGGACGCGCTAACGTGGCACCGAGGTTTCTGTTTGTGGACGCTGAGCGGAGTTTCGTCGCCGGGGGTATCTCTGTCCTGAATTTGCGTTCCGCTTTGGCGGTATTTCTCTGTTGGGTGCTGGCGCTGGAGGCTGGATGCGGAGGGGCGCCGCGCGCGCCGAGAGGGGTTACGCGGACGCCGCCGGCGGGGACGCTTCCCTACTATCTGCAAAAATCGTACATGGAGTTGTTTGAGGAGGCGGAAACGCTGAATTTTACGGGCGCGCAGATTCGGGAAGAGCGCGAGAAGTTGCGGCAGGGAAAAGAGTTTTGCGCGGCCAAATACAAGCAGCGCGCGGCGGACTACGACCGGCGACTGGAGACGGTGGAGAAGGATTTGGAGAGGACGACGCAGTCGCTTCAGGACAAGGAACGGAAGGAAAGGCATTGCCGGATTGAGGAGTTGCGGGCGCTAAAAAGTCAGGCGGAGGTGCTGGCCGGGCATGCCATACCCACGGCGTACGACAACCGCGCGGCCAAGCTGGAATTGATCGAGAAATGGCGGGGCGAGGAAAAACAGATTCGAGCGGAACTGGCGAGCGGGGCTTTTCGCGGGCGGCGCTGGGGCAATGTGAAGGACATCGGCTACCGCACGATCGCCGAGGAGCAGGACAAGGACGTGAAGACCGGGCAGGAGGCCGTGGAACGGCTGAAGAGCACGGGGATGCTGCCCAAGGAAATCGAGGACAAAGCCATCGTGGAGTACGTGACGGCCGTGGCGGAGCGCGTGGCGGAGCATTCAGACTTGCGCGTGCCGCTGCATGTGAGCGTGCTGAATTCCAAGGAGATCAACGCCTTTGCGCTGCCGGGCGGGTTTCTCTTTATCGAGCGCGGATTGATCGAGGCCGCGGACAACGAAAGCGAACTGGCCGGAGTGATCGCGCACGAACTGGCGCATGTGACGGCGCGGCACGGGCACAAGCTGATGGTACGCGCGACGATTACTTCCATTTTTTATCAGGCGGCGCAGGTCGCGGCGATGATTCTCACCGGGGGAGCTTCCAGCATCGGAATGTACTACCTCCTGCAGTACAGCTTCTTCGGGCTGGGTTTGGTGCTGGATTTGCGGCTGCTGGGGGTGAGCCGGGATTTTGAACTGGAGGCCGACCAGCTGGGCGTGCAGTATGCCTGGAACGCGGGATACGACCCGCGGGGGTTCATCCAGTTTTTTGACAAGATGGCTACCAAAGAGGGCTATGCAAACGGGGCGAGCTGGTTCCGCACGCACCCGCCTTTTTACCGGCGGATGGTGGAGAGCCAGCGGGAGATACTTTTCCTGGGATTGAAAGAAGAGATGATCGAGCAGACTTCGGCGTTCGAGGCGATGAAGAAGAGCCTGCACAAAGTGACGGCGCAGGCGCAGAAGGAAGAGAAAGAGCGTCCGACGCTGAAGGGGCGGGAGAAGGATTGCCCGCCGCTGAAAAGACTGGAGTACACGCCCGGGCAGCCGATTGAGGCGCTGTGCCTGAACGGGGGCGAAGAACCCGCGGCAAAACCGGACACTCCTTCGACGCCAGCGCAGCCCTCGCCGCCGCTGGCCCGATTGCAGGAAACTTCCCTCCTGCCTTGCTCCTGCGGCCCCGGGCAGAACTAATTCTGGCCCTTCCGGGAACTTGGCATCTTGCCTTCAGCCAATCCGTTCCCGGGCTTCCATAATCGCATTTTCGGAAAGCGCCGGGTCGTTGAGGCGGCCGCGGGCGAAGGCGGGCTGGCCGCCGCCTTTGCCACCCAGGGACTGCAGCGTCTCACGGAGAATCTGATTCATGTCCTGCGCGAGGGACGCGTGGCGGGCGAAGACGAGAAAGCCCTGCGCAGCGAGGAGCGCGACGGTGGATTCGGATTGGGCCAGGGCGGTGGCCAGCAGGCCCAGATCGTCGGCGCTGCTCTCCTGAAAAACTTTGGAGATAATGCGCAGGCCGTCGGCGCGGGGCGAGGTCTCGGCGATGAGGAGGCGCGCATCGGCCACAGCCAGCCGCTCGGCGAGCACACGGGACGAGCGAAAACTGTTATCGCGCTCCTGCTGCATGCGCCCGATGGCCGCGGCGATTTCATCCGGCGCGCAGGTGAGCGCCGCGGCGGCAGCCTGGAGCTTGCGGAAATCGGCGCGGGCGGTGCGGCGTGCGCGTTCGCCGCAGACGAATTCGAGGCGCCAGTCCTGGCGGATTTTGGTCAAGCGGCGCAGAAGGAGCAGGCCAATCTGTCCGGTATTGGCGACGTGGGTGCCGCCGCAGGGTTGCAGGTCGAGGCCTTCGATTTCGAGAGCGCGCAGAGTTCCCTGGCGCTCAACTTTTTTGCGGATGCCCAGTTTTTCCAGTTCTTCGGTCGTGCCGTAGCGGACGCGCACGGGGCGCGCTTCGAAGATCGCGGCGTTGGCTTCGCGCTCGGCGGCTTCGAGGAGTTCCTCGCCGGGCTCTTTCCCGCGGAGGTCAATGGTGCTGAGTTCCGCGCCCAGATGGAAGGAGACGGTGGGCAGGCGGTGGCGGGATTCGAAAATGGCGGAGAGCAGGTGCTGGCCGGTGTGCTGCTGCATGTGATCGAAGCGGCGGGGCCAGTCGAGGAGGGCGGAGACGGGGCCGGGGGCCAGGGGGCGGTCGACGATGTGGCGGATTTCGTCTTCCGCGTTTTCCGCATCGAGGACATCAATCACGCGGGCTTCGCCGAGGCGGCCGGTGTCGCTGGGCTGGCCTCCGGAATTGGGATAGAAGGCGGTTTCGTTCAGGACGACGCTCCACGCTTCCGCGTCGCCCTGACGGACGGGTTCGCAGCGCAGAATCTGGGCGGCAAATTCGCGCTGGAAGGCGTCGTCGTAATAGAGGCGGCGAGTGGCCATGGGTCCTCCTGGTGCGCAGTATCTTAGCAGAGAGCGGCGGGCGGTTTCGCGCTCCTTCACGCTACAATGAAGAAATGCCCGTGCGCCTGATCGCCCTGGATATTGACGGAACGCTGCTGGACCGGCAGTGGCGCGTGCCGGAGGCGAACGGCGCGGCGATTGCGGAAGCGGCGCGGCGCGGGGTCGAGGTGGCCCTGGTGACCGGGCGGCGCTACGATTTTGCGCTGCCGGTGGCGCGCATGGTGGATGCGCCGCTGACGATGATCGTTAACAATGGAGCGCTGGTGCGTTCGCATGACGGGGAGACGCACCTGCGGCACTTGCTCTCGAGGGAGACGGCGCGGAAGGTGCTGGAGGCAACGCGGGCGTGGCGCTCGACGGCTTCGGTGGTGTTCGACCGGCCGCGCGAGGGGCAGATCTGCATCGAAGTGATCGAGCCGGACAACGCTTATCGCCAGGCGTATTACGCGCGCAACCGCGAGTACATTACGCAGGCGACGCCGCTGGAGTCCTGCCTGGTGGAAGATCCCATTCAGGTGATGCTGGCGGGGGGACTGGGGCCGATGCGGGAGGTGACGGTGGCGCTGCGCGGGATGGAGATTTCGGCGGAGTTTTATCTGGCGGCGACGATTTACGAGGACAAGGATTTTTCCATGCTGGACGTGCTGAATCCGATCTGCACGAAAGGGGCGGCGCTGGCGGAATGGGCGGCGCGGCGGGGCTACGCGCGCGAGGAGATCTTGGCGATTGGGGACAATCACAATGATTTGGAGATGCTGCAGTTTGCGGGGATTCCAGTGGTGATGGAAAACAGCGTACCGGAACTGAAGGCTTTTGGGTGGCACCAGACGCTTTCCAATGAGGAAGCGGGAGTGGCAGCGGCGATACGGCGATTCGTGCTCCAGGAGGCTCCGGAGGGCCGCTGAGGGCTATTGCAGGGGCGGATTGGAGAGCGGGGGAATCGCGGGAGGGTTTCCAGGGGGATTACCCAACGGCGGCGCCCCAGACGGCGGGGGCTGTCCGGAGGGGGCGCCGGTCTGCATTCCCGGCTGGCCAACGGCAATGGCGTCTTTCGAGGGGTCCCAGATAAATTCCCAGTCGATGTACTTGCTTCCCCCTTCGTAGGCGATGATGGAAGGCTTGTTGACCTTGCTGCCTACGCCGATGATGCTCCCGCCGAAAACCGGGCCCTTCCCTTCCGAAATTCCTGAGCTGTCGCCGTTCTGATTGCCGGAGTCCTTGTTGTCCTTGGAATCTTTTGCCGGGGGCGGCGCGGGGGGAGTTCCCGCCGGAGTCATGCCCGCCGTGGAGGGCATTTGCAGGGGACCGCGATTGCGCTTGCGGCTGCCGATGAGCTGGCCGCCGGGGCCGACGTAGATGAGGCGCCAGGAGCCGTCTTTGGCGTTGAGGGGGTCGGTATAGGGCTGGCGGAGGAAGCGGACGTTGAGTTTGGGCTTGGTGAGGTCTTCCATGGAAGAGGGAAAGCGGCCGTTCTTGCGGTAGAAGAGTTTGACGGCGCGGGCATATTGTTTGCCGCGCCAGATGGTTTCCTGCTCCTTCTCGCGCTGGATCTGCGTAAAGAGAACGGGGCTGGCGGCCATGGCGGCGAGAAGCATGAGGGTCATGACGAAGAGCACGAGCAGGAGGGCGTAGCCGCGCTGAGGAGCGCGGGGTTTTCTTGGCGGGAGAGCCGCGCTCATGATCCCGGCTGTTCTTCGAGTACGGCGCTGCCGCGCAGGCCTGTGGCTACTTCTTCATACTCGAGGCGGTTTTTTTCGATGCGCACGATGCGGAATCTTCCCAGAAGGAGTTCCCCTTCGCCGACCACGTAGACCTGTTCGCCGTCAGTGAAGAAGGCGCGATGCGGGGCGCGGGAAGCCGCCGAGGCGTAGCCAAAGAACTTGACCGGCAGAGGAGCGACGACGGGGGCGGGAGGGGTGACCGGCAACTGCGGGATGGCTTGCGGGGGCGGCGGAGCGGGTTTCCCTTTTTTCCGGCGGGATTGCGACGCGGGGGATTCGGCCACGGCGCTGAAAATGTTTCTGCGGCTGAAGTCGTAAGTGTTCTTGCGGGCGGCGGCGATCTTCCACCAGTGCAGCTGGGGATTATCCACGCCCAATTTGTCCCCCGCGGCGATCTCCCCATCGGCGGCGGTTACCGAGGGTCCGCGCGGGTTGAGCTGAAAATACCAGATGCCCGCGGCCACGGCGGCGAGCGCCAGGAAGAGGGCGAGTTCTCTTTTTTGTTTCATCACTCGTTACGCAGCCTTCCGGAAAAAAGTACGGATGCGCACATTCACGCGGAGCGCGTCCGATTTCTGTTCGGAGCCGGCCAGAGACAGATCGTCCACGATATAGAGTCCTTCCGAGCGCTGCAATTCGTTGACGAAGCGCACAACGCTGCCGTAATCGCCCTCGATCGAGCCCTCCAGATCCACCTGGGTGAAGGGCTTCTCCTTCAATTCCTTGCGATGGTATCCCAGGGAGACGATCTTCACGCCGGCCTTGCGGGCCATGCCGCCCACTTCGCTGGTCACCGTGGAATAACCGCTGTCGGCGGGGAGCATGGAGCGTTCGAAACGATCACAATCGCTTTGCGTGGCGGGCGTGGCATGGCGAATTCCCCGGGCGCGCTCGACGTCGGCTTTGAGCAGCTTCACCTGCTCGGAGGTTTTCGCCAGGACCTGGCGGGGTGTTCGCGGCGCAGTGGCCGTTTGCCAGCTGAGCCAGGCCAGGCCGGCGTCGGCAGCCAGGAGCAGGCCGAGTGTGGCGAGGATGATGCGTTTCCGAATTGTGTAGTCGCGGCGCATCACATTTGCTGGTAAAAGACGGTCAATTCGATCTTCATCTGGCTGCCGCTGCCGGATTTATCGGCGGCCTGCTCGGAGAGCAACTGCACGCCGCTGAATTCGCGGGAAGCCTCGAGGGAGCGGATAAATTTCAGCTTGGCCTCTTCCCCCACGGCCACGACGGCTAGTTTAACATTCACGCGGCCGTTCTCGAGATGGGGAGCGATCTGGGTGACGCGGACGCCGCCGGGAAGAACTTTTTCGAGGTCCATGAACATGCGGGTCCAGTCAAAACTGCGGGCGTCGATCAGGGAATTCAGGTATTCGGCGCGGTCGTGGAGGCTGGCGTTTTCCGGCTGGCGGAAAAAGCGGAGCAAGTCCTCGCGCTCGGCAACCAGCTGGTCCTTCTGGCGAAGAACTTCGGAGAGTTTTTCGCGTGTTTCCTCGTTGGTGCGGCGCACGCCCAGCATGTGCCATCCAAGGATGAGAAAGGCCAGAGCGGCGGCGGCTCCGAGGGAGCCGGACGCGGCCAGAAACCGCCGGTGGGTTTCAAGAGGCCTGGTCGCCAGATTGAGGTTGATCTGCATGCTCTCCCTTATCCGCGCTGCAACTGCCAGCCGGCCAGTCCGTCGAGATCGTTGTCCACGAGGGCTTTGGAATCCGCGGCGAGCGTCCCGCCGGAAAACGCCGCAGACAGCAACGAGCGGACGGGGCAGCCAAACTCTTTTTGCAGAGGCCCGGCGAAGGAATCGAGGCGAATCCCCAGGCCGGAGACGCGCAGAGTCTGAATGGTTTCCTTCCAGGTGTCCTGATAGTAGGCGGCTACGGGAAAAATCTCCTCGATGAGAGTTTCCGGACGGAGGACGTGGGCGTCCTCGGGAAGCTCGGTGCAGCGATAGCCGCAGAGAACGCCGTCGCGGACGATGGCCGTGGCCAGGGAGGTGCCCGAAAGGCGGGCGAGAAGCGAAGGGCCTTCCTCGGAAAGCAGAGAAAGCGCGGCGAGCGAGGAGCTGAGGACCACGCCGGGAAAGGCGCCGAAGTCCTCGACAAGGGCTTCGTATTCGCGGAGAATGCGCTGGCGCGCGAGGGCGGTGACGACGTCAACGCCGCCGGGGTCGAGAGCGGAGGGCTGGCGCATGAAGGAGATCTGAGTTTCGTCGGCGTCGAAGGGAATGCTTTTCTTGAGCTTCCAGCGGAGCATGGGCAGGGCGTCCTTGCCGGCGCGGGGAAATTGCTCGAAGCGCTGGATGAAGACGCGAATGACGGGATCGGGAAGCAGTAGGGCGACGTCCTGCTCCTGGGCGCGCAGGCGCAGGAGGATGTTGCGCAGAGCGGATTTTACGGCGGCGGGGTTGGCGAGATTAGGCTCGACGGCCGAGGGAACGATGGCGCCGGGAGGAAGCGATTCGATGGCCAAGTCTTCGACGGCGCCGCCGCGGGTGAAGCGCACGCCGGCGATGCGACCGGAAGAGATTTCGCAGGCGATGGGCGGGTGCGGGGGAGCATCGAGCCAGCGCGCCAGGCGGCGCACGAGCGGGCTGCGGTAGATCCCACGCTGGAAGCTGCTGGCGCTACTCGACAAAGGTCACCTTGTTCACTTCGCGCAGAGTGGTCAGTCCGGCGCGGATTTTGCCCAGGCCGCTTTCGCGCAGGGTGATCATGCCCTCGGCGCGGGCCACGCGCTTGATTTCAGAGGTGGGACGGCGCTCGATAATCATTTCGCGGATTTTATCGCTCAAGTCCAGCAGTTCGCAAATGGCGGTGCGGCCATGATAGCCCGTGCCGGAGCATTCCAGGCAGCCGGCGCCTTCGGAAAGCGGAACGGCGGACCAGACGGCGGGGTCCAGGCCGGATTCGGCGAGTTCCTGCGGGGTGAACTTTCTCTGTTGCTTGCAGTGAGTGCAGATCAGGCGCACCAGTCGCTGGGCCAGGATGCAATTGAGGGCGGAGACGAAATTGTACGGCTCGACGCCCATGTTGATGAAGCGGCCAATCACGTCGGTAACGTTATTGGCGTGCACGGTGGTGAAGACGAGATGGCCGGTGAGGGCGGACTGGATGGCGATTTGCGCGGTTTCCTGGTCGCGGATTTCGCCGACCATGATCTTGTCGGGGTCGTGGCGCAGGATGGAGCGCAGGCCGCGGGCGAAGGTCAGGCCTTTTTTCTCGTTGACGGGAATCTGAGTGATGCCGCGCAACTGGTATTCGACGGGGTCTTCGATGGTGATGATCTTGTCTTCGTCGGTCTTGATCTCGTTGATGGCCGCATAGAGCGTGGTGGTTTTGCCGGATCCGGTGGGGCCGGTGACCAGGACCATGCCGTAAGGTTCGTGAATGTAGCGGCGAAAGTGGCGCAGCTCGTCGGAGGAAAAGCCCACGACGTCCAGGCTGAGGGTTTGAAATTTTTCGGAAAGCGTTTCCTTGTCCAGGATGCGCAGGACGGCATCCTCGCCGTGGCTGGCGGGCATGATGGAGACGCGCAGGTCAATGAAGCGGCCCTTGTAGCGGACGCGGAAGCGGCCGTCCTGGGGGACGCGGCGCTCGGCGATGTCGAGGTCGCTCAAAACCTTGATGCGGGAAAGGATGGTGGAATGCCACTCCTTGGAAATGGGAGGCATGGCGTGCTGGAGGACGCCGTCGATGCGGTATTTCACAACCACTTCGGTGTCGCGCGATTCGATGTGGATGTCGCTGGCGCGGCGTTCGAGAGCGGTGAAGATGACCGTTTCGACCAGGCGGACGACGGGGCTGGCGCTGGTGTCGCGGGTGACGCGGTCGGCGGAGATGGTCTCTTCGCTTTCCTCTTCGTCTTTGTCCACTTGCAGGGTAAAGGCTTCGGTGGCCTGTTCGAGGACGCGCTGGGACTGCTCGGTGCGCTTGAGCAGGTCGCCAATCTGAGCCGCGGTGGCGACTTTGGTGATCAGTTTTTTGCCCAGCAGGAGAGGAAGTTCGTCGCTGAGAATGACCTGGCTGGGGTCGGCGGCGGCAATCACGAGTGAATTGCCGTGAACTTCGATGGGCACGAAGTTGTAGCGGAACATGAGTTCGGCGGGAATGGTGCGAAAGAGTTCGGGATCGGGGCGCTGCTCGCGCAGGTCCAGCAGTTCGCAGCGGTAGCGTTCGGCGAGTTTACGGGCGTGAGCGAACTGCTGCGCTTCGTCGGCGGGCGGGGCCGTGCTGGAGCTGGGGTTGTGGTCCGTGGCCATGGATGTCCTTACTTTACCCCGCCAGCCATGGAAAGTGAAAAGATTGGGAGATAGAGGGACGCCAGAATAAAGAGCACAAAGGCGGCCATGAAAATGAGGATGGCCGGCTCGATGAAGGAAACCAGCGCGGACAAGCGCACGGCAACGTCTTCCTCGTACAGTTCAGCGACGCTTTGCAGCATGGGAGAGAGAGAGCCGCTGGATTCGCCGACCTCGATCATGTCCAAAGCGAGTTCGGGCATGCGTCCGCCCGAGCCCAGAGCTTCGTGCAGGGATTCGCCCTCGCGCACCCGCTGGGTGGCTTTCTGCACCGCGCCGCGCAGCAGGGCGCTGGCGATGGAGTCCGCGGCGGTGGTCAGGGCGGCGACCAGGGGAGTGCCGCCGCCCAGCAGGGTGGCCAGTGTGCGTGAAAATTGGGCGACCTGGAACTTCAACAGTGTTTCGCCAATTACGGGAAGGCGGAACTTGGCACGGTCCACCAGTTCCCCGCCGCGCGCCGAGCGCGACCACAGGAAAAGCCCCGCCGCACCCGCCAGCAACAGAGCCAGGCCGGCCAGGAAGAAGGGCCGGTATTCCACGGTTACCGCCAGGAGGATTCGGGTGGTGGCGGGAAGTTCGACATGCATGTCCGCATAGAGGCGGGCGAATTCGGGGACCACGTAGGTCACCAGATAGGTGACGATCAGAACGGCGACGGTGAGGAGGATGGCGGGATAGATCAGCGTGGCCAGGAAGCGCTTGCGGATGCCCGTGCTGACCCGCTGGTAGGCGATGAACTGTTCGAGGACGCCGGGAAGATTGCCGCTTTTTTCTCCGGCGAGCACGGCGGTGGCATACACTTTGGAAAACATTCCGGTCTCGGCGACGGCTTCGGAGAGGGATTTACCGTTGCGCACCAGATCGCGCATTTGCGCGACGACCGGACGCAGCTTGGGAGAGGCCGCGCGCTCGGCCAGAAGATCCAGCGCGCGCAGGATGGGAAGGCCGGCTTTGATGAGGGTATTGAACTGCTGATTGAAAACCAGGAAGTCCGAACCGCTCACCAGACGCTGCCGGGGCTCCCCGGCGATGGCGGAGGCCAGGCCTCCGCGGGGCTTGACCGAATAGACGAACAGGCCGCGGTCGTGGAGCTTCTGGCGGACTTCCTCCTGTGAATGCGCGGCCTCGACCAGGGCAAAGATGCGCCCGTCACCGTCCGCTACGCGACAGAGAAATTCGGCCATGGATGATTAGTCTACATCATTCTGGAAATATGCAGGGTAGCTTCCGTAGCCGGCCACAACCGCATCCCCGGTCAGGGCTGGGGATGATTTCGGCCATCGTCTCCGGCAACCGAATCTCCATTCACGATAGCGGTGCCCCGAGGCGCCTCGAATCGGAAAAGCGCATCCTCGAGCGGAGGATTGATGCGCCAGGCTGAGAATTGGAACTCCAGTTCGGTTCCGCCGGGGCCGGCCACCACCACGCGCACCAGATCCCCCGTGGATTCGACAATTTCAAAGGAGGCGCTGGGCGCCTCCGCCGAATCTTTTTCCGCGCCGCGAATGCGGCAATGGAGCACAGCGTGGCCCGGAGCCGTGGACGGATCCCGAGCGGCCAAGTCCACGCGGGAACAAACCCTGGAGACTTTCATTTCCCCCGCCAGCAAAGACAAGGGAGTTCTCCAGTCGCCGCTTTCTTTAGCCTTCATTTTCGTGACGGTGCGATCCGCGGGCACGTAAAACCAGGCCGTTTTGCCGTCCACCACAAAGACATTTTTTTCCGGCGATTCGTAGTTCCAGCACATCTTGCCGGGCCTGCGGAAATAGGCGACTCCCGCGTCCAGACGAAGGATCTTCCCTCGCTCCGAATAACGCTCTAGAAAATTGGCCTGGAGGCTTCGAGTCCCGCGGTAGCGGGCCTCGAAGCGGCGCACGAGGGCCTGTTCGCCGCGGGATTGCGCATGAGCGAATCCCGCCACGCCGGCGCAACCCGCGAAGGCTCCGAGAAGAACAATGGCGGCGATCCGCCGGGCGAGAGAAAAAACAGCTGTTCCCGGGCGAATCCGTTCGAGGAAGGAAAAGGTTATGGAAAGAGTCACGCGAACGCCGCCCGTCTGGAGAATTTCGGCAAAGTTCACTACACTGGATATTGTAACACCTGCGCGCACCGTGAAATCTTTCCGGAATCCACTGACTGGTTAAAAACACCGACATGCCTAATTTCACCGCGACAGAAACAAACGATTCCAGAGGGGATCATCCCCGCCGCCGGCCGCTAATTTCCCGAGCCTCCGTGATCGGACTGCTGATGCTGCTCTCCGTCGGCATCTATGCAAATACTTTGTTCAATCAATTTGTCTATGACGACAAGCAACAAGTTTTGGAAAACGCCTACCTGACCAGCTGGCGCTATGTCCCGCAGATTTTCGGCACCACGGTATGGTCCTTCGTGGGAGAGGCCGGGACCACGAACTACTATCGCCCGCTGATGACCTTCAGCTATCTGGTCCTCTGGAAAACATTTGGGGAACTTCCCTACCCCTTTCATCTTCTCAATGTGCTGCTCAATGCCGGTGTCGTCGTGATGGTCTTTCTGGCGGGGCGGCGCATCTTTGGCGATGACCGCATCGGCTGGGTAGCCGCCCTGCTCTTTGCCGTCCATCCCGTGCATACCGAAGTGGTCAGCTGGATTGCTTCCCTTCCCGACCTTCAGGTGACTTTCTTTACATTACTGTGCTTATGGCTGTTTGCAGATCCGGGCCCGCGAACCTGGCGGCGCCTGCTGGCCATTCTAGCCAGCTTCCTGTTGGCGCTGCTCTCGAAGGAACCGGCCATCATGCTGGCGCCCCTGGCGCTGGCCTTTGAATATCTTGCCGGTCCGCACCGGAAAACGTCCGGACTACTGGACAAATTCGCACGCTATGTCCCCCTGTGCGCTATGGCGCTGGCGTATCTGCTGCTGCGCATTGCCCTGTTCGGCAAGATCGCTCCGGTGCTTCAGCGGGCCATGCTTTCCTGGCCGGAGGCCATCTATTCCGCCTTTGCCCTTACCCTGAGCTATGCCCGGCTGCTCGTATTTCCCGCGCACCTCTCCGCATTTCATGTTTTCCACGCCAGTCACGGCCTCACCGAGTGGCCCGTTGTGGGCGGCATTCTGATTGTGGCACTGGGGATCGTCGGCATCGTTGGCCTGCGCAAACGCGCGCCGGCCGCGGCCTTTGCCCTATTGTGGGCCGGCGTCACCCTTGCTCCGGTCCTCAATGCCCGCTGGATGGCGTCCAACGTCCTGGCGGAACGCTATCTCTATCTGCCATCCGTGGGATTTTGCTGGTTTGTCGCCTGGGGAGGAGTCCAAATCTGGGATTGGGCGGCGATTCAGCCTGG
>Ga0315268_10000012_pt1 | contig 202227 bp, 219 predicted proteins | sample C1_top_MG_FD_204535 | JGI IMG/M metagenome (GOLD analysis project Ga0315268, IMG submission 204535) | Sediment microbial communities from Yellowstone Lake, YNP, Wyoming, USA - C1_top | ecosystem: Environmental > Aquatic > Freshwater > Lake > Sediment | place: USA: Wyoming | collected 2017-08-01
CGCTTCAAGAATCGAGGACCGCAGCAGACAAGTCATAGGCCAAGGTGACTGGGGCTACGAAAGCCCCGAGAGCTTTCTTTCAAAGGTTGAACGTGGGCTGAGGGAAGCGTGGAAACGATTTTCACTAACATTGTGGGAAGATCAACACTATCAAGTTCTAGTGGCGCTGGAGAAGGATGCTCTCAGTAGACTAGTCTCTGCCGTTGCTGGAGACTTTAGAGTGAAGACATTTCCAACGCGAGGCTATGGCAGCTACACCTATGTCAGCGAAATAGCCCAAGAATGCGATGGCGACAAGCCTACTATCATTTTCTACTTAGGCGACTACGATCCTTCTGGACTAGATATTCAACGTGACCTAGAAAGCAGGCTTGAACGTTACGGTGCAGAAGACTTTAAAATCGAGCGGGTAGCCCTTATGCTCGAGCAGATCCAGCGTTATCAATTGCCGCCTATTCCCGCCAAGACAAGCGATCCACGACTGGCACGTTTCATGGCGGATACTGGTGGATCAGACGTCGTAGAGCTTGATGCCCTGCCACCAAACATTCTGCAAGATGTTGTGAGAAACGCCATCCGACACCATATTGACATGGAAAAATGGAACGCTAGGGTCAAGCACATTCACGAACAGAAGGAAAAACTTCGCCAAAAACTGGAGGCTCTGGAGGTCAAGTGGTGACTGGGGGAGAGGCTGGCTTCCACAATCGCCAAGATTCACATACTCGGCAAAGCGACTTAAACAATAGAAAGTTGGGCAGGGTCCAGTCGCACCAGCCCTGTAAGCAGCCATCTAACAACGCTCTAAGCAATACTACGAGGAATCAATGTCCAGAATGTGGCTCAATGAAGCTTTGGAAAGATGGCTTAAGGTATCCTCGTAGTAACGAGGGGATAGTCACTCAGCGGTGGTTATGCAGAGGCTGCGGCTATCGCTTCTCTCAATTTAAGGTAAAGGTCAATGTCGGAAGCCAAATCCTCGAAAGCCCTTATCCTCAAAGCGATTTGACGCATGATGTCGTCTCCAAGCTTAGCCTTGCCTTCAAAGAATCTGCCAATGACATTCCTCTCTCTAGGAGTAAATATGTAGCTTCGCATAAACGTACTACTGCAGAACAAGGTTTAAATATTTTACGTGACTACAATAGTACATGCCGAGTACGCGTCTCGGAAGGCGGGGCGAAAAACTTGGCCAAAGTAGAACCGCTTAAAGATGGGCCCGCGGGAGCCACAAAGCTTTACGTCAAAGGCAAAATCGTAGAATTTGCTTGGTGGATGAAAAAACAAGGCTACAGTGAGGAAACTATTCGGCTGCACATTTCAGCTTTAAGAACATTGCACACTCGAGGCGCTGACCTATATGATTCAGAATCGGCTAAGGAGGTTATAGCGAAACAAATTTGGTCAAACGCACGTAGAAGAAACGTCATAAACGCCTACACCCTCTTCCTGAAACAAAATGGCTTGCAATGGGAGAAGCCAAAATGCAAAGTCATTCAGAAGCTTCCCTTCATTCCGACAGAGCAGGAGCTTGACTCTTTGATAGTAGGCTCAGGAAAGAAAACATCCACATTTCTCCAACTGCTTAAAGAGACAGCGATGAGGTCGGGCGAAGCAAAGAAGCTTAAGTGGGTAGACATAGACTTTGATAGGCGCATCATAACGTTGAACGATCCTGAAAAAGGCAGCAAGCCACGAATATGGAAAGTCAGCGACAAACTGATGGGGATGTTGAAAAATCTGCCAAGGAATAGCCAAAAAGTTTTCGGCAACACCACGTACGATTCATTGAAACAAACGCTCCAACAGACAAGGAAGCGGCTGGGGGCTAAACTCCAAAACCCAAGACTCTTGAAGATAACATTCCATACTTTCAGACACTGGAAAGCAACGACACTCTATCACCAGACGAAGGATCCTTACTACGTTAAAGAGTTTCTTGGACACAGAAGCATCAAGAACACTGAAATCTACATAACCATAGAACGGACAATATTCAGCGAGTCAAACGATGACGAGTTCACGGTCAAAGTTGCAAGCAAGCCTGAAGAGATCAAAAACTTGCTTGAAGTAGGCTTTCAGTACATATGCGAAAAAGATGGGATGCTCTTCTTCAGAAAACGCAAATAAACCCGAAACGCTAAAGAATCTCCGAGGTTACTCAAAAACTAGCCGAGGTAGCTCAGCCTGGGAGAGCGCCCGGCTGAAGACCGGGTTGTCGCCGGTTCAAACCCGGCCCTCGGCACTTTAACGGTGTTTTTGGCTTAAGTTCGCGGCAGGTAGGCTGAGTATGAATAGAAGATTCATAAACAACATATAATGAGGCGTGAAAGCTCTGCTCATGCGATCAGAGACAGAAGAGCCCTCAGCCGAAATGGAAGTATATCCTATTCAAGAGCCGCGCTTAAGAAGCTTTGAACTGTACGAAGAGTACAGCCAGAGACCCATTGACAACACGATTAGGATACGCAGAGAGAACTTCGACAAGGCTGATCTCAAGGCTAAAAGAGAATCAGTAACGATGGTTGAAGGCGAAGTATGCGACTTCCGTGTGTGGCTGGAAGAGACCAAAAACCTTGAGCCCACATTGGCTTATTACTACGCAGTCAGCCTTAAGAGCGTTCTTCTAGGGCTTTCAGGAGGCGTCCAGTTAGCGCGACTTTTTGATGCAATACTGGATGCGCAGTCTAGAAAGTAACGATTACTAAATAATGTCTTCGTCAGCACTTACAGCGTGTTTTGGGGTTCAGCATTTCACGTTTAGAGCCTTTGCTAGTCGTTTCAAGTCGCAATCGCTCATCCACTCGGTCTTGAGATACTCACATATTCTTTTATCGCTCAGTCCCATGTTTCTGGCCTCCTCAACCGCGTGGCGGTAAGCCTCAACTTCCGTTGGTCTGTCGATGTAGCTGTAGTGCTCGTCGAACAGTTCTCGGCCTTGCAGAAGCTGTCGCACATGGACCAGCTCATGAATCAGGTCTAAGTAAATGTCGACCTTGTCTCCGTCATTCAGATAGCGGGAGCTTATCATCAGATGTCCATCTCTGGCGTTGACCCACATGTAACCGCCTATCCACGTGAACTCGACCTTAAGGGTTCGAAGCACCTCTTCTGTTTTTTCACCGAATATTCGCCTGACTGCTTCAACTTTCTCCATACCCTTAAAGTAGTCTGTGAATGCGTAGGTTGAGTGTCCAACGCGCAGAATCCTATCTAACCGAAGCTTCCTAACTAAGCCTAACACTCTGAGCATCAATAGTTCGCGTGCGTCCATTCAAGCTATCACTCTGAGATGATTCTTGCTCTGTGTACTAATAGCCTTTATTAATTATTGCGCGTAGATTAGCTAGAAAAGGTGAAGGTGTGAAATGAAGCCTTTTGACGCTAGTTCCGCGTATCGTTTTATGGAAAGGCTTGTCAAAGAGATTGGAAACCGAGAGTCAGGGACAGACAGAGAGCGTCTTGCGGCGCAGCAGATAAAAACATGGTTTGAGGAGTTTGGACTCGCCAACGTGAGAATGGAAGAGTTTGAGGTTCAGACAAGCCGCGTCCTAAAAGAAGAGGCTTCGCTTCCAGACGGAACACGACTTGAATGCACAGCCGTCGGAAACTCTCTCTCAACTCCATCGCAAGGCGTTGAAGGAGAAGTGATTGTGTTGGAGTCAACGTCACCGGAAGCGCTTAAAAGAATCAAGAACAAGATCACCGCCTTGAGTATAGTTCCCTATCAGAAAGATTTCTTGAAAATCCTGAAGGCTGAGCCTCTAGCTTTGGTCTTTCCTTCTCGAACCCCATTGGCCCCCACCATTTACCGTTCTATTAGGGCTGAATATGTTGAAAAGCAAAACATTCCCGCCGTCTCCATGTCGCACGATGATGTGCTGAACGTGTTGAAGGGTCCGAGAAGGCTCAAGATTACTACTGAAGTGCGGAAGCTAACCGCCAAGAGCCAGAACATTCTAGGCGAAGTGCCGGGGGTTCTTGAAGACGAAGATATGCTTGTGGGAGGGCACTACGACACTGTCAGAAACGTCATGGGCGCGCACGACAACGCCGCAGGAACCGCTGTTGTGCTCGAGTTGGCGAGGGTTTTTGCTCACGAAAAGCTTAATCGCACACTGAGGGTTGCGGCGTTTGGCTCTGAGGAGCTTGGACTGCGCGGCTCCTATCATCATGCTGAAAACCCCGAGAACACCAAGAATCTCAGGCTTTGCCTCGACTTCGACGTTCATGGGATACTGCTTGGAGCGTTGAGCGCGGTTGTTCTGGGACCAGAAGAGTTAAAGTCGTTGCTATCTTTCACTGCCAAGGAGCTTGGGATACCTCTTCAAGTCACCAGCGAGTTGGGAAGAGGCGGTTCAGACCACATGCCCTTAGCCTTTTACGGGGTTCCTTCCGTCATGCTGTCACGCACAGGAGGAGCAGCCCAGATAATGCACACAAATCTCGAAGACCTGCGCTGGTGCGGTTCAGACGCTTTTGTCCCTGTAGGCAGGTTGAGCCAAACGCTCTTGGAGCGCTTGTTGAGGGCTGAAGAGTTGCCATTTGAAAAGAAGGTTCCAAACGACATCGCAAAGGCGCTTGAGAAGAACTTTGAAGACTCAGGAATCAAAAGGAAGGCAGCGCTCGAAGCACAATAGACGATACGTTTCAGGGTCTGGGTTTACGTTGGGAACTAGTTGGGGCCATGTCTTCATTTGTCTTTGATTCGAATCCGTCCTTAGTATTATTTAGTAATTTCTAAAATAGAAAATAGACGGCTAACGCCATCGGGAATGTTATTAGGAACGAGGGAATCACGTACTTGTAGACCTTGCCTAAGGAGCATTTGAAATAATCCGCTGTGAACGTGAAGCACAGGTGTGTCGGCGCGATTGTGTACCCGAGATAGGCGCTTATGTAGATTAATGCTGCCGCACTGGGTGCAATGGTGGCTTGTGTTCCGAATAGTATGGGAATGCTTATGGCAACTCCGCTAACAGGTGAACCTGTTAGAACTCCCAGAATCGCGGGAACTGTTGTTAGTAACAAGATGCTGTTTGGTCCTCCACCGTTTGCCACGAGTGCCGAAAAGATTCGAGAAATTTCTGGTGTGCCAATTATGTTTCTTAACAGGAATGCGCCGTAAGCTGCGGCTGTTACTCCGTAGATTCCCCAGCTTCTGAATGGCTTTTTGAAAACAGCAAGGTTCATCTTAGAGACGGCGATTAAGATTGCAAGTCCTCCTAAGATTGCTATCACCGTGTGAAAGCCCTGCTTAGAAAAGCCCATAATATCCAGAAGTACCGCGATGACAATTGTTACCAAAATTGGGCTGAAAGTGATGAAGAAAGCTCTTAAGTTTGAATCTGTCCCCAGCACCTTGTTTGGGTTTTCCTCGTTTTTGGATTTTGAGATTTTCCAGAAGCCTATTATGAACCCAACGATTATCATGACGAGAACCACGGGAATCTGGCGCAAGATTATCAGCGGTATGGCTACTCCTGTTAGCGCGGCGGTTGTAATGATCGGGGGACTTAAGGGGTAGACGGGAAAAACGGTGTGTCTAAACCAAAGGTTCACGTACGATTTTCTGTCCGGTTTTAGTTTGAGCTTTTCGGCTTCGATATCCACGAGTGGCGCTGACATCAGCGCTCCGCCTGCGACCGGCAAAAGCCCGATGATCGCGGGCAATACGCTCAGCACGATCTTGGGGTTTTTGATCAGATTGCCTATGCTTTCGCTCAGTTTGTTGATGACGCCCGTTTCCTTGTAGAGTTGGCTTAGCAGCATTATTCCAAAGGTTGCGAGCACAACCGAAATTGCGAGCGGGTCAACGGTTGTTTGCCAGATTATTGGTAAAACCTGCGTCCAATCGAGCGCAAGCAACGCCAAAAGGAGAGCCGTTACGTTCAGGGTTATTCCCAGGTTCACGCGCTTGTACAACAAGACTATGAGAAAGCCGAATGAGACGACAATCGCGATTACTGGGTCTACGAGTCCCAAGTCTTGTGCTCCCTTTCCAGATTATTTCAGCATTAGAAAAGTTAGGATGTGCTGGCGTGCACTTAATTCTTTCCTCTAAGGGCTAAGAAAACCTTTTAAAAACCCTTGGTTGAGTCTTGTGCATGCGGATTATTATGAAGAGGAAGGTTTTCGTTTCTGGTCCAATTCAGGGCATGGAAACCGAACAGTCTTACAGAGATGTTATCCGAGAAATTTGTGTTAGATGCGGTTTTGAGGTTGTTGACCCTTGGGAGCGCGAAAAAGTCATCTACAAGGGAACTGAATATGGCTGGTGGAGTAAGGTTCCAGCCGCTGATTTTATACAGAGAGATCTGGAGGACATTGGAAATTGCGACGTTTTGGTCGCCTTTTTGCCGACACTTTCCGCTGGTACGTGTATGGAGCTTTTCTACGCTAAACTTAAGGGCAAAAAGACGATATGTGTGTGTCAAATTGAGAATCCTAGCCCATGGATACTAGTTCACTCTGACATAATCTTAAAGAACATTGAAGACCTCGAAGATGCGCTTAACAAAAAATCTTAACAGAATGCTTAAACGTAGATGCGGTTATCAGAAAAGGAAAATAACAACCTAAACAGTGTGTCTTTACCTAAATGTGCGGTCGTAGTCTAGCCTGGTCTAGGACATCAGCCTGCCACGCTGACGACCCGGGTTCAAATCTCGGCGACCGCACCACAAAATAACTTGTTTTGGCGTAAAAATCAACCAGCACCGATAGACCCTCTCTAGTTTTTTGCGAAAAACGCATGTTAATCTCTAAATATGGTGGGATTGGTTTGTGCGAGTTTGGCTTTGGGATTTTAAGTGAACATCTACTTGCCTGTGACTGCCAGTTTCTCTATTTTTACCGCCCATGGAATTGCGTGAAGGTTTTCTGAGAGTTCGTCACAAATCTCTCTTTTAATGTCTTCGTTGGTTCTTTCAGTGCTTTCTTCCACGAGCAAAACCTCGATAACCGCCTTTTTTACCATAGTCGCTGCACCTCCTCCTAAACGTGATGGTGAAGCAGTAGCATCCCCTTTCGAGGTTTAAAAAGCATTCCTTTTCTCTTTGAAAACAAATTTCTTGAATGATTCATAAATTATTTCTTTTTAACGTTTAAGGCTCATCGTTTAAACGGTTTTTTACAAGAAAGTTTTCCAAGTTTTTTGCAAAGTGCGCAGATATCTTCCCAATCGGTTCGGTTTTTGTCAGCTCGTACAGCTTCATTTTTTGAGTCTCAAAATTGTAGTTTTCTGCATCTGTTCTCTTTAATTATTATTGATTCGGTTTTGCAATGTTTATTTCAACATAATAAGATTTACGTACACGTTCAATTACTTGACATATTGAACCCTCCATGTCCTTCAGAGACTACTTGCACGAAAAGGCAGAAGAATCGAGACACAACGAGACCCTGTCTTACCTGATGTTCCTAGCGGGCGCCATATTCTTCGTGGGCGGCATTCTCGAGACTTTGAGCCTAGCCACAGAACCGAGCTGGTTCCTTTTTATTCCCTACAGCACTGAACCTTACGCAGGGGCGGTTCTGGGCTTGACACTGGTAATCGGCGGTTTGTCCCTGATAGTTTTTGGAATAGCTGCAGGCATGAACTATTCCCGCTACAGGGGCTGGTACATGCGGGAGCTGGGCAAGGCTAATTCTCTGGAAGAGACTATGATGCAAAGCAAAGCGCCAAAGACATCTCGCAAGAAGAAAAAGGAAAGTGTGTAGTCTCTCGGTGACTAGACCCCTCCCTTATAAAGGGATTGAATTAAGAGTTCATTGTGGTTTGTCTCTTTCAGGTTCTAGAATTTTTGGGGTTATTTTTTCGACTCTTTGGGCTAGTTCTGTGTTTGAGAGTTTGCTTGTGCTTCCTATTGCTTCTTCCACTTTTGGGTCGTATGGGATTTCCTCCAGAAATTTGACGCCTAACTCTTCGGTTTGTTGTCGAATAGTATTCGAAGGGTTCATTTTCATGTTTTCAACAACTCCTATCACTGGAATTTTCAGCTCATTCAACAGGCTTACGAGTTTTCGAACTGTTTCGAAGGCGAGTTGTGAGGGCGTTGTAATAACTAAGAAACTTATGCGCTTAATCAGTCGTATCAAGTCGAGTGTTGCGTCGCCTATTCCAGGTGGCATGTCCACGACAAGAAAATCAAGCTTTCCCCACTTCGTGATTGAGAGCAGCTCAATCAACGCGTTTGAAACGTCAGCACCCCTCAACGGCGCGGCGCGCTCACCCGAATAATAGACCATTGACATGTACTTCAAGCCGTGAACGATTGGAGGAACAATGCCCTTCTCCTCTTTAGGATGCACATCCTCTATTCCCAAAATTTTGTGCGTCGACGGACTTGTGAAGTCCAAGTCAAACAGTCCAACCTTGTATCCTTTCTTCGCCAAGAGCAGTGCGAGCGTTGACGCCACGAGACTTTTGCCCACTCCGCCCTTGCCGCTTGAAACAGCAACAACCTTGCCAACTCCACGCAACCTCTCGTCTATTACACTCATCCGCGGGTCAACCATCGCCCTTCTTCACTCCCTTAATGCTTTCAAGCCAGACACCACGCCCCTGCAGCGTCTCGAAGTCTGGACTGCCACACTTTGGACACTTGATGTAGATGTGAGCGACTTCAGGAACGAAGTGTATGGCTTCCGAGGCGTTCTCATCCAGCTTTTCTGTCTTGAAAAACCATCTGTGTCCGCAGACTCTGCACCTCAACTCGGCCTTCGCGACTTCTATCCTAAACTTTGCGTGCTTAAACATGGCGGGCTTAAGCTGCGAAAGCGCGAATTCCAGCACATCTAATTCAACCTGCTGCAGCTCACCGACCTTTATCTTCACCTCTCTAACTTCCCTTAGTCCTTCCTTTTCGGCGATTTCAGAGGCTGCAGCAATTACTGCTTCAGCGAGAGCCCATTCGTGCATAGAAAAGCCTACACACGAGAATCATTTAAAAATATTGCCAAGAACAAGGCTAATTATTATAAACCAGACCGATGAATTGTTAGCCATGCCAGACAAAGTCCATTGCGCCCACATTTTGGTCAAGACCGAGCAGGAAGCCAAGGCGATTCTGGAGCGCCTAAAGAAAGGCGAAAAATTCGCAAACATAGCTAAAGAAACCTCCCTCTGCCCTTCCGGAAAGCGCGGAGGAGACCTAGGTACCTTCGGTAGAGGAAAAATGGTGAAGGAGTTCGAGAGTGCAGCCTTTGCGCTTGAGAAGGGAGAAATCTCGGCGATAGTGAAGACCAAGTTTGGGTATCACATAGTAAAGCGGCTAGAGTGAACAGTGAATCGTGACTCAGACAAATGCCTCAAGTGAAAAGTGAGCTATTCTACTTGCTCTTTTTGTACGATTGTGCGCAGTGCACACAGCAGAATGTTAACTCCTTTCCTTTTATTGTCTCCCTGTGTCCGCCCTCGTAGACTTTGCACCCGCAGCTGGCGCACACCTCTAGGCTTGGCTCAATGGCGACAGACAAGAGGGCTGAGAATCGTTTGAACAGTTGCCTGCAGAGCTCTTTTCCTTCTTTCGTCAGTTCAAAGACTTTCTTCTTCTTTGCGCCGACGGGTTTCATGTAGTGCTTCACTAGGCCTTTCTGTTCAAGTTGCTTTAGGAACGGGTAGACTAGGCTTGGGCTTATTTCCTTTCCGACCCTCCTCTTGAAGTTGCTGATTATGCTGTAGCCGTGGCTTGGTCCTTCGTACAGTATGGTGAGTATGTAGATGCGTGAGAAGTCTGAAACGACTGAGTCCATGTCTTCTTTCTGCATGTTCCTACCAGATATATCTTTTAACGATATATTTATATCCTACACATCTAAAAGATATCTATTGAGGTATAAAAATGCTTCGCACCAACAGAGACGCGTACAAAGGGCAGAAAGACCGCTACAGACTCTTTCTCACAGAATCTCTCCTTTCTCCTCTACGAAAAGCCATCTGTAGTGGTTCTGCAATCACGACGCGTACAAAGGTGAAATGAAAATGTCTCAGAAAGACAGAACTTTGTTCTGGCTCTGGCTTACGCTGTTTCTTCTAGTGTTGGTGGCTATTCCATTCACACTCATGTTGGGACGGTTGGATGGTCACATGCTTGGAATGATGGGTACAGTGGGTTACGGGTGGGGTTGGGTTTTGATGCCGTTAGTCACCGTTGTATTTTTAACTTTACTAGCTCTAGGAGCGTACTACCTAATCACCGCGATTTTCGTAAGAGAAGAAACTGAACGCAGAGACGCTGAGAAACCTCTGGACATACTGAAGAAAAGGTACGCGAGAGGCGAGATAACCAAGGAACAATTCGAAGAAATGCGAAAGGAGTTTGAACAATGAATCTTGGCAAAAGAAGAGTAATTCTGGGCGCAATCCTATTCGCCGCAGGCTTATCTGGACTTGCAGTTGCGTCAGTAGCTTTTGTCTCCTGGGGTCACCCCTCTTGGTCGATGATGAACGGTGTGATGTCGATGATGGGACGACTGAATCAAGGAACGCTGACTGACGTAAACGGCACAGTTGAAAAGGTAGAGCGGATAAGTGTTGAGCTGTGGTCCTATGGAAGAGAAGTGGAAGTGCATGGTCCTTATTGGTTCTGGCAGGAAATCGGAATAAAAGAAGGAGACGTGGTCACAGCAAAGGGCATGTTTGTTTCCATGATGGAGCCCAACGAAGGCTGGCATGAAGAACTCGTGCCATTTGAACTATCTGTAAATGGAAGAACCTATGGAAACGTGAACAACCGAATCCCTGTATGGATGCAGGAATAGAAGTGAGAGTATGCCAAGAGACCCTGTATGTGGTATGGACGTAGACAAAGAAAAAGCAATCAAGAAGAAAATCGGAGATCGGACCTACTATTTCTGCAGTCAATCGTGCGCTAATGTGTACGAGCAGCCTGAACAAGAATTGAAAGCTATGAAGCGCAGGGTCGCAATTACCTTGATGGGCGTAGTCGCTGTTGCTGGCTTACGAGTGTTAGCTCTGTTTGGGTTGGTGGCAGTGCTGATGACGACCACGCTCATCGGCGGCTTATCTGTCTACGGTCTGGCACTGTTTATAGTTTCAACACCGGTCGTGTGGATTGCTGGCTGGAGCATTGTTCACGGAGCCTACATTTCTCTTAGAAATCGCGCAATCAACATGGACGTACTGGTCTCAACTGGAGTGGTGGCAGGCTGGGCCTACGGTGCAGCTAACGCATTCATGCCTGGGTTGGGAGGAGAAGGTTATCTGGAGATAGCCGTTGGAATATTGGCTTTCGTTTTACTTGGAAAATACATTGAAGAAAGCATACGCAGGAGATCAGCCGCCTCCATTAGAAAGCTGCTGGAACTCCAACCAACAATAGCCAGAGTGCTCAAGAATGGAAAAGAACTTGAAGTTCCAATCGACGAAGTTCAAGTGAGCGACGTTATGATCGTTAAGCCAGGTGAGAAGGTTCCTACAGACGGCGTCGTAATAGCGGGGTACTCTTCAGTTGATGAGAAGATAATCACCGGAGAAAGCATACCTGTAGAAAAAAATGTGGGGAGCGAAGTGATAGGTGCGACAGTAAACAAAACTGGGCTCCTAAGAGTCAAAGCGACCAGAGTAGGAGAGGAGACTGCACTGTCGCAGATTGTGCATCTGGTTGAAGAAGCTCAAGCTTTAAGCGCACCCGTGCAAAAGTTTGCCGATCGAGTTGTTGGAAAATTCGTTCCTATAGTCTTCGCCGTTGCCGCAGTTTCCTTCGCCTATTGGTACATTGTAGGCGGGTTCTCAGCAGCCTTCTTCGTCTTGCTTGCTGTGCTGCTGATTGCTTGCCCATGCGCCTTGGGCATTGCCACTCCTACAGCCATATTGGCTGGAGTAGGTAAAGGTGCCGAATATGGAATTCTGCTCCGTAGCGGTGAATATGTCGAGAGAGCAAGGAAACTCAAGACTGTTGTGTTTGACAAGACTGGGACATTGACAAAAGGCGAACCCTCAGTCACCGACATCACGATTTACAATGGATACACTGAAGGGAAAGTTTTGAAACTTGCTGCCATCGCCGAGAAGGGTTCAGAACACCCGTTAGCAGAGGCAATACTAAAAAAAGCCAGTGAGAGCGAGAAAAGTATTCCTGACGCAGAGGCGTTTGAAGCAGTGCCTGGACACGGAGTCAAATGCACTTTCGAGAGCAAGAAGATCTTGCTTGGGAATCGAAGATTCATGCGGAATGAGAAAGTCTCCATTGAACAGTTGGAGCAGGATCTTGAAAGGTTGGAAGGGCAGGGCAAGACCGTGATGATTCTTGCTGTGAATCGTGAGCCTGCAGGTATCGTTGCGGCCATGGATACGACAAAAGAGAATGCTGTTGAGGCGATAAACAAGTTGAAGAGTATAGGGCTGGAGGTAGCTATGTTGACTGGCGATAATGAAAGGACTGCTAATGCGATTGCGAAGCAACTAGGTATTGATCAAGTGATTGCCAATGTGCTACCTTGGGAGAAAGTCAACGAGATCAAGAAGTTACAAGGTGAAGGAAAGACAGTGGCGATGGTTGGCGACGGCATAAACGATGCTCCAGCATTAGCTCAAGCGGATATTGGAATAGCCATAGGAAGCGGAACAGACATCGCGAAGGAAACTGGCGGTATAGTGCTAATCAAGGACGACTTGAGAGACGTAGCGCTTGGCGTCGAGCTGAGCAAGAAAACCATGACTAAAATCAACTCCAACCTGTTCTGGGCATTAATATACAACACAGTCATGATTCCAGTAGCTGCAATTGGGTTGATGAATCCCATTTTTGCTGCGGGAGCAATGGCTATCAGTTCCCTGACCGTGGTCACAAATTCTGCGTTACTGAAACTGTCAACTTTCAAGTTTGAGAAGTTTGATGATAAAACTAAGAAATAAAGGAGGTGAGGGTAGACATGGCTAAAGACCCAGTTTGCGGAATGACTGTGGACGAGAAAACCGCCAAGTTCAAATCAGATTACATGAGCAAGACCTACTACTTCTGCAGCCCAGCCTGCAAGGCGTCATTCGGCAAGGACCCAACGAAATACGTGGGCGGAGGAGGCCATTCAAGTCATTCATGCTGTTGCTGCAGCTAAACAACGTATGCTTAAGCTTCCTTCAGCGCTTTTTCCACCTCTTCCCGTATTATGTAGCCTCCCATGTGGAGTATCGGCTCTTTTGCTTCCGGATCCACGTTCATCGTTGCCGTGCACGGGTAGCTGTGGTGGGCTTTCGCTATCGCGTCGTGGAGGATTTCTCTTTTCGTCTCAACTCCTACGAGTTTTTTGGCCACGTACCACGTAGAGCCGCATGGAGCACTTCTTCCCACAACCACAGACTCAATAACTTCACGTTTGCCCCGCTTCGCCGTCGAAACCTCCATTGAGGGTCTTCCGACCTTAAGCTCGTTCACAAACCTTGAGATTACTGGTTTGTCTTCTGTCGCTTCCAGAGAGCAGAAAGGCTTTGGAAACGCGCTTTCTAACCCAAAATCTCGACATCGTTCTTCCACCTGCTTTCTCAAGCCGGATGGAACTTCAGTGAAATCTTCTATCGGCACGATTAACCCTTTTATTCCGGCTTTCTGTATGTGGCTTGGAAGTTCCAACAACAAGTCTTTATGCAGCCCTGACGCTATGCACAAGTCCGATCTTGGAACGTTCTTGGGCATGTACTTTTCAGGGTTGTCTATAAACGCCGGGAGTTCTGAAGGGCTCGGCAGTTGCATTGCGGCTCTTATGTTGCGGACATGGCTGTAGACGTTGTATTTGCACGAGTCGCAGTACAACCCGCAAGACTTGCAGAAACTGGGGTCGTTTATCAGGTTCCTTATTACCCGTTCGGCGAATTCTCCGCTGTAAACAAAGACCAAAGTCAGGCTTTCTTCACGGCTAGCTTTGCTCATCGGCATCATCGATTCAGCAAATTACTCTATTCTCAGCTTGTCTGAGAAGCGAGCAGCACGTGTTGCAGGAAAATTTCTTCCCGAACAGCCCCGATAAACTCGACTTTCTCGTTTATAACGGTCTTTGGAACACCCATAACTCCGTACTTTAGGCCTAACTGAGGGAACTCGCCAGTATCGATGACTTCTGCTCTTATCAGGTCGTTTTCCATTGCGAACTTGTGAGCCATGCTTGCGGCTAGTGGACAGTGTGGGCATGTTAGAGTCACGAAGACTTGGATGTGAATTGGTGTCTTGATTTCCTTTAGCTTGTTCTTTGTCTCTTCTAACAGGTCTGTTCTTCTTCTCGAGACATTTATCACGCTCTCCAAGAGAGTCTGAAGTTCATAACCGAATGGCAGTCCATAGAACCTTATTCCATAATCCTTTTCGCCCATAACGACCAATGCTGGAACCTTGTCCACGCCGTGTTCCCTAGCCTTCTCTGCGTGTGCGACAAAATCGTAAACCTCAACCCTAATCTTGTCGTTCAAAGCTGCCAGTTCATTGACTAGCTGCCTCGTGTGGAAGCAAAACTGGCACTCAACCTCTTGAGTAAACATTATGATTGCCACAGAGTTCTCCAGCTTTTCGCTGAGCTCGCTTCTAAGACGCTCCTTGTATTCCTCAGGTATCAAGCCCATTCCACCACCATTCCAAGTCAGCACACTGCACTGTTGAATTCTTTCACCTCAAGACTTATTTGCTTTCCTAGAAAACGACCAGAGTGCGCACAAAAGTAAAATTGAAGAGAGGAGCCACTTTAACTATACTGTAGAGGTGGTGAAATTGGCAAAGTTTCTCGCAAACGCAAAACTCGTTAAAGGCTTCAGGATAGACGTTGATGATGGCAGAAGTCACGCCCTGTGCCTAGACTTACCCCGAGATGATGATGGGACAGACATGGGACCATCGGCTCTTGAGCTGTGCTTGATGAGCCATGCGGGTTGCTACGTAACCATCTTCGTCTTAACAGCCAACAAGATGCGGTTCACTCTGAAAGACTTGGAGGTTAAGGTTGAAGCGGTCAAATCCGCGGCGGTAGGCACCATAACTGAGGAGAAATTTTACATAACTGTAAGGGCAGCAATTCCCGAGGACAGAGTCCAAAGAATTCACGAAGTGACACTGCGTAACTGTCCAGTTGGAAAGCTCTTTGAAAAGGCTGGGGTTAAGATAGCCTACAAGCTAAAAACCACAAAAGAATAAAAAAAGTGGTTTATCCCTCTTTCTTAATGAACTGGTCTTTAGGCGCGCCGCAGACTGGGCAGACCCAATCGTTTGGCAAGGCTTCGAAGGGTGTTCCAGGTTTCACTCCATGTTCTGGGTCTCCCACTTCTGGGTCGTATATGTAACCGCAAACCGTGCACTCCCATTTTTCCATGCTGTTCACCATGCATTTAGCAGTAAAGGAATCTCTGTGTCTATTTATTTTTTTGTAAGAAAGACTGAAATCTCAAACAGTTAGATTAGGGCTTTAAGTTTTTCAATCAGTTCGTTTTTCATTTCTTCGTTGTCTTGTATTTCTTTTCTGGCTTTCCGCCAATCTGCGGAGCAGCGACCGTAACTGGACTGTTCTCCGATGTATCTGTGGATTACTTCATCTACTTCTTCTTTGTTCTTGTCGGTAACTTTTACTCCCGCCTCTTTAAGGACATTATTAAACCATTTCCAACATGTCATACATTTTCACCGTTTCTATTTCTTTTGAGGGGCAATATAACTCTTGTTTAAGTTTGTCAGATGTGCTGTTTCACGTTGGAAAGAGTGTTCTTTTGAGAATGGGCAAAGCATATAATCTTCGTACAGCAAAGTAATTTTCTACATGGCAAGCGTGGAAGAAAACAAGCGATTTGAAGAAGCACTGAAATAGTGTCTCCTGTACTGCTTCCTCAACCCTTGTCTCTACACATTTCCACGTTTGATTTGAGGTAATAAGAATGGAGAAGTACGACGTTCTCGTAATTGGCGCGGGTTCCGGAATGAACGTTGCCTCGAACGCGGTTTCTCAAGGCTTCAAGACGGCTGTGGTTGAATCTGGACCTATTGGAGGAACATGTGTAAACCGTGGTTGTATTCCGTCTAAAATGCTCATCTACCCTGGAGATGTTGTAGCTATCATTCAAGAAGCGCACAAACTAGGCGTAGAGGCGACAATAGATTCCATCGATTTTGAGAGTATCATGAAAAGGATGCGAGAGTTTGTCGCCGAAGACGCAAACGAGCAAGCAAGAGCGGTGAAAGCCACCCCAAACATCACATGGTTCAAAGACGTGGGAGAGTTTGTCTCGGATTACACGATGAAAGTCGGAGATAACACGATTAGGGCTGAAAGAATATTCATCGTCTCCGGAGCAAGACCCGGCATTCCTCCGATTAAAGGAATTGAAAAAGTCAGCTACCTAACAAGCGATACTGTGCTGAAGCTCGAAACGTTACCCAAAAGCCTACTTATAATCGGCGGAGGGTACATAGCCGCAGAATACGGACATTTTTTCTCTAGCATGGGAACGAAAGTCGCTATAATTCAAAGAAGTCAAAGACTCGTGCCTGAAGAAGAACCTGAAATATCTGACCTTCTCAGGGAAGAAATGCAAAGAAGAATGAGTATTTTCACGAATTATGAAGCTGTCGAAGTTGCGGAAAAGAGCAGACTAAAGACCGTGAAAGCCAGAAACCGTGAGGATGGCAGTCTTAAGGAATTTTCAGCCGAAGCTTTACTGATAGCCGCCGGAAGGGTTCCCAACTCTGACATCCTAAAACCTGAAAAGACGGGCGTAGAATTGGATGAGAGAGGCTATGTAAAGGTAAACGAGTATCTCGAAACCCGAAAGAAGAACATCTGGGCGTTCGGAGACGCCATCGGCAAAGAAATGTTTAAGCACGTAGCCAACTACGAAGCAGAAATCGCATGGCACAACGCCATCCACGACCACAAAGTAGAAATGGACTATTCCGCCGCGCCTCACGCAGTCTTCACTCATCCGCAAATTGCATCTGTAGGCTTAAAAGAGGCTGAAGCAAAACTGCAAGGCTACAAGGTTCTGGTTGGCAAGGCATTCTACAAGGACACCGCCATGGGAGCTGCGATGGGAGAGCCCGAAGGGTTCGTGAAGGTTGTTGTTGACCAGAAAACTGGGAGACTCTTGGGTGGACACATAATAGGTCCCTTCGCCTCTTCACTTATTCAAGAGGTGATTAACGTGATGATTTCTGGCGACAAGACATTCCTTCCAATCATCAGGGCAATGCACATCCATCCCGCAATGTCCGAAGTCGTTCAGAGAGCCTTTGGAAACCTAAGAGAAGCCTAGATATGACTCTAATCTCTCATTGTTGTCGTCTCGCTTTCGGCGACTAAATAGTTATATCGTGCAAGAAATGTAAAGAATGCTAAGTGAGAAAAAATGAAATCCGTCAAGGTTCAGGGCAAAAACAACAAGCACAAGGTTCTCTTGTACGCGCTAAGCACCTGTGCGTGGTGCAAAATGACGAAACAGTTTCTGAAGGACAAGGGTGTCGAACACGAGTACATCGATGTGGACTTGTGCGACGAAGAAGACAAGGACAAAATAAAGAGAGACATTCTGCACAGAGGAGGAACCCTCACCTATCCGACAATAATCATAGACAATAAGATTTTGATAAGTGGTTTTTACAAGGACAAGATAAGTGAGGCGCTAGAGATTTGATAACCATGGAAAAAGTGCGGCAAAGAGCAGAGTCCGACGCAAGGACTTACGGGTACAACTTAAACCCCAACCAAGATTTTCTTAAAGACCTTCTTGAAGGACTCAAACGTAATGAAGAACGCTACGGATATCCATCATGCCCGTGCCGACTTGCCTCCGGAAACTTTGAGCTCGACAGAGACATAATATGCCCTTGCGACTACCGAGACCCCGATGTCGCAGAGTTCGGAGCATGCTACTGCGCACTCTACGTGAGAAGAGACGTGTATGAAGGAAAAACACCAATCCAACCAGTCCCCGAACGCAGACCACTGGAAAAACAGGCTAGAGCGTATGAAACGACTTCAGCCCCGGTCGAGAAGAAGACAGAAACTGTTGCGACGGTCGCTAAAGCGCCCTCTGGGATCAAAAAGAAATTGTGGTACTGCAAGCAATGCGGTTATGTGGTCTTCCGGGAGGAGCCACCTTACGTCTGCCCTATCTGCAAGGCGAAAAGAGAGTTTTTTGCCGAAATAACTGTAGGTATGGGCGTGCAAGGGTAGGCTTCGTTTACTTGGTCACCGTTATCTCGATTTTCTTCCAGTCCTTCTTTATGTCTCTTAACGACGTCACAGCGCCCGTTACTGTTCCGCTCAGAATCTTCACGACAAACTCGTTAAGGTCTATTTTCTCGCCGTCGACCAAAAGCTTAACATCCAACAGGTCATCACCTCTCAGGCTGTAATGTTTTTAAGAGGGTAAAAATTTTACGTTCGAATTACAGAATGTACAGTTTAGGAGATGCTTCGCTTGGAAAAAAAACCGTTCGTATGTGGGTCTTGACGACAAAGCAAGAGTGTTAAAGATAATCGGGCTGCTTGAAAAGGAGCATTCGGACGCGAGAATAGCCCTTCACTACACTAACCCTCTAGAGCTCTTGATTGCGACAATTCTCTCGGCTCAATGCACCGACGAAAGAGTAAACATGGTCACAGAGAGACTGTTCAAAAAATATCGAAGGGCAGAAGACTACGCAAACGCTGACTTGAAAGAGCTTGAGAAAGACATAAGAAGCACTGGTTTCTACAGAAACAAAGCTCGAAACATCAAGGAATGCTGCCAGATTCTGGTTGGAAAACACGATTCGAAAGTTCCAAAAACAATGGAGGAGATGCTCGAACTGCCGGGCGTAGCACGGAAAACAGCAAACATCGTTCTTTCAAACGCTTACGGCGTCGTCGTAGGAATAGCGGTTGACACTCATGTCCGTCGACTCGCAAATAGGCTTGGGCTCTCCGAGAACGAGGATCAGAACAAGATAGAGAACGATTTAATGCGGATAGTTCCGAGAGACAAGTGGATGCGGTTTACAGATCTGCTGATATTTCACGGCAGAAGAGTATGCGTTGCAAAGAAGCCCAGATGCGAAGCCTGCGTGATAAGCAAGCTCTGCCCTTCAGCCTTCACTTTCGCCTAAGATTATCTATGAAAATCAATTTAAGTAACTACCATGAAATAAAATAAACTATGGACAAGCCGATAACCATTTTAGGTTTCGCGGGCAGTCTGCGGAAAGATTCTTACAACAAAGCGCTACTGCGCGCAGCCAAGGAACTGTTGCCAAAGGGCGTTGAGCTTGAGATTTTCGACCTTGAGGGCATACCGCCCTTCAATCAAGACCTAGAAAATCGCATGCCAGAAAGGGCTAAAGAGTTTAAGGCAAAAATTAGGGCGGCTGACGCGATGCTTATTGTCACACCAGAGCACAATTACTCAGTGCCGGGCGTTCTCAAAAATGCTATAGATTGGGCTTCGAGACCTTACGTGGACAACTCCTTTGAAGGTAAACCGGTAGCCATAATGAGCGCATCCACGGGAGCGTTTGGAGGCGCGAGAGCGCAGTATCACCTGAGACAGGTTCTTGTTTCAATTAACATGCACGCGCTTAATAGACCAGAGGTTATGGTGGCGTCTGCTGAAGAGAAATTTGATGAAAAAGGCAACCTAGTGGACGAAAAAACCAGGAAAAAGATAGGTAAGTTGCTAGAGACTTTGGTCGAGTGGACTAAGAAGCTGAGGAGCTAACGAGAGAACGTTTGTTTATGGCATCTTGTCCAGGGCAACCTCAAAGTAGTGCTCTCTGCCCTTGCGGATGACGAAAATTTTCACCTTTTCTCCAACTTTTCTCTTGTGAATCTCCCCTACCAAGTCTTCTACGCGCGTTATTTTTGTGCCGTTCATCCTGAAAATTATGTCCCCAGCGACTATTCCAACATTCTCCGCCGGGCTCCCATCCGAGACTTTTGTAACCAGCACACCGCGGTCTGCTGGTAGGTCATAGTAGCGAGCCATTTCATCGGTTATGCTCAGGCCTATTATCCCCAGCCACGGTCTCGCATAGCTCTTACCTTTCACTATTTCGTTTGTGCAGCTTTTCGCCGAGTTTATTGGAATGGCAAAACCTATTCCTTGCGCGAAGGGAACTATTGCAGTGCTTATCGCCACAACTTTTCCTTCGAGGTTAACAAGCGGTCCGCCACTGTTTCCTGGGTTTATTGCAGCGTCCGTCTGTACAAGATTTTCCAGCATCTCGTTTTCAGATTCTATTGTCCTGTTTACCGCGCTAATGACTCCAGAAGTTACTGATGGACCGCCCGCCAATCCAAACGGGTTTCCGATGGCGTAGACTCTCTGTCCGACTCTCAGCTTGTCTGAGTCTCCGAGTTCGGCTGCGGGCAGGCTGTCTTTGTCGACTTGTACGACGGCTATATCGTGTGTTGTGCAGGTGCTTGTGATGGTTCCCTCCAGTATTTCGCCGTTCCACAGTGTTACGGCTATTTTTTCGGCTCCGCCGACCACGTGGTTGTTTGTCAGTATGTAGCCTTTCGGGTCGATTATGGTTCCTGAGCCCATTCCTTTCACTGGCACCACTTGATAGAAGATTGAATGAACCAGCTTGATCGTGCTTATGTTAACAACGCTCTTGCTGACTTTTTCGAGAATGTCGAGAACGGCTTTTTCATCAAATGAAGACATTTGTAAACCTCTAGAGCTTGTTTCGTTTTTATTCTAATAAGTTTATTGAGCCGTAATAGAACTGCGTTTTGAACGCATTAAGAATAAAATCTAACATTGAAAAAGAGGGAGGGAATATTCTAGTTACGTGCTGTCGCATCTGAAGGTGACTGTGTCGAGGACCACCGTGTCATTGACTTCTGCTCTTGCGTAGATTTCCCATATTCCAACGAAATCCTCAACGGGCGGTATCCGAAAGGATGCAGTGGCGATTCCGGATGAGTTAGTGGACTTCACAAGAAAGGCAGTTGTCGTCCCATTAAATCTAACCTCGAAACCAACCAGTTTATCTGGTACAGTCTGGTTCAGTGAATCTCTGATTTCTGCGTAGAGATACACCGTTTCATTTAGAACAAAGGGTCCACTCGGCTCGTTCTGTCCGACTCCTCCTTTCTGAGTGTACACGTCTAACACTATTGGAAGAAGCCGGCACTCAAAATCCACCGCGGCATTGACGGGTTGCTGGTAAACAGTGCTTTCAACGATTACATGCCAGATGCCCAAAACGTCTTCTGAAGGCCATGGTATTTGGAATGTGACTGCTGCGACGCCAAAATCGTCGGTTAGAGAAGACTGCGTGAGAAAAACCGTGTTGTTTGGAAACATGACTTCGGACGTAACTTGGTTCTCGTTAATGGGATTACCTTTGTATGATAATTCGGCTTCTATGGAAACATTGTCTTCCGGCAAAAAAACTGTAGTGATTGTGTCTTCTCTTTCTGTGTAAACATTCATCTGGGCATTTAATGACTGGCAATCGAAGCTGAGAAAATCCTTGGGAACCTCGCCATCCACGTTTGCGCTTGCCGAAACTTGCCACGTTCCAATAATGAGATGTTCGGATGACAGTGTAAAATCAATCGTGGCTATACCTGAATCATTTGTTAAACTCGTCTCTGAAATTTCTGTGTTTTCCGGGTTCTTCAAAGTGAATGTCACCTGAGCGCCTTCTATGGCGGTGCTTCCGTTGACTAGACATGCATAAACATTGACGGTGTCGAAAGGTTCGAAAGCTCCTCCGGACTCGTTTGCGCCTAATCCGCCCTTCTGCGTGTAGACATCCAACATCCTTACTGGAGGCTGTTGGGATGGCATTTCCGCAAAATAGGAATAGCTTACGGCGGCAAGTCCGGTGCCGAGCAAAATCGCTAGAACCGCGGCGATGAACACTTCTTTTCGCGAATTCACCATATCACCAAAAAAAGGGAGGAGCATGCACGGATTTAATTCTATGTTTTTGGACAGTATACAAGATTCTTTGAACGGGTGTTCAAGTTTTTTGAACAACGATATTCAAAAATATTGGCAAAACTCACTCCTCTTGAGGAGAAAAAGTTTTGGGAGAACAACGGGACATTTTAAGAGGGCTCACGTTAAAGGTTTATCGATTCATTCTAAAGAACAGCAAGCCTGTCGGGATACGTGAAATTCAGAGGGCTCTAAACCTAAGCAGCCCAACCCTTGCGCTTTATCACATAAACAAGCTGGAAGAAGCTGGATTGGTCAAGAAATATTTAAATGGTTACGTTGCAGACCGTGTTTTGTTGGAGAACTTCATCAGATTGAAACGAGCTCTCATCCCTCGCTACTTCTTCTACACGGTTTTCTTAATGGCTGCTCTCATAATACTGGCAATTTTCCTTAGGCCTCACACGCTGACCAGAGAGTACGTGTTCTCTGTGGCTACAATTTCGATTGCGACGGTGATGTCTGTATATGAGACCGTAAAGGCCTTCTCTAGCAAAATATAGTGGCATTGAAACCTAGGCATGTTCCTCTTATTCTCGTTTATATCCGATGATCGTACGTTGTGCAGAAACTGCACATTTCCATTTTCATGTCTGGGTCTGATTTCTGGCAGAATGGGCACATTAAGCCTTTTCTTCGTATGGTTGTGCATGTTTGGCAAAAGTACCTTAGAAATTCGTCTCTGTGGTACGTTCCGTTTGTAAGCAGGTCAATCATCTTGTCTATTAATGGACGTACTTCCTTTATCTCGTCGATTTTTACGGCGTAACCTCTGACATTTCTTGCGTATTTGCTTACTGCTGATTGAGATATGCCTAGGACTTTGGCTACTTCGTCTTGTTTGAGGTTGCGTTTCTCTATGAGTTCTTTCGCTATTAGTGCTCTAACTGCTGGTACGACTGATTTTGAAGTGACTTCACATGGAATTATCAAGTAGGTTGTCACCGTTTAGTTTATTTCGGAGAAAGATATATAAGGATGACGTATGTCATATCAATTATGACGTGTGTCATGACGAACCCCCAGAAGTTGAAACTAACTTCTAAACCCCTCCTTTCTCCCCCAACAAAGTCGTGGCATACGTCAGAAGTGTCCGGTCAACCATGAAACCCCAAGCCTATACAAACGATGAAGAACGGACAGAAAAACAAGCAAGCTTAGCAGACACCGTTCGAGAATGGGAGAAAACATGCGATAACTGCCACCCACTGACTCCAACGACATGCGTAACAGACTGCAGAATCTGGAGTTCCAAAAACGAGTTCAGAAAATTGCATGAAAAAACGCAGAGTCCTCAATTCACGACCAAACTGCTCAACACACTGAAAAACAAAAGACGACTGCAGATATTGGAAGTAATTTCGAAAGGGCAGCACTCAATAAATAGGCTTCAACACGAGCTGAAAAAACCAGGGTACAATCACAGCCAGCAAACGATAACCGAAGAATACGTCACGCCCCTACTTGAGGTCGGATTGATAGAAGAAAACCAAAATCGTTATCATGCAACAGCATTTGGTTCGCGCATGCTCGAAGTAATAAAGAATTTCCGTGATTTTGGGGAGGTCTTGCCGCCTCACTCTGAATGCTATGAGGAGACAACTCTGCGAGGATTGCTAGCCGAGCCGAAAACCAACGAAGACCTAGGGGAGATGATGCCGGCAAAAAGTGTTGCGCGAATCTTGAGCCGACTTCAGACAGCTGGGTTGATAGAGACAACCAAAGAAAAGGACTACGTCTTCTATTTCAAAACCAGAAGAGACTCAGATAAGGCGAAATTTTCCCCAACGGAGAGAAGAATCTACAAAAACATTGCAGAAAATGGTGCTTCTGCACAGAAACTTGCGGAAAAAACCATGATTTCGTTGAGAAGAACGTACAAGTATTTAAGGAAACTCAAGGGAAAGAAGATGGTTTTCAGCCGGAAAAAGCTAAAATCCTATGCCCTAACCGCTAGAGGTCTTCAGGCGGCGTTGACATTAGACAAATTGCACAAAACAATCGTGGAGTTTTTAGCGGTAGCAACAGAGTTTGTCGGCACCAAAGAAGCCAATTACGTCCATGCGCCGAACGTTTCTTGCGTTGTGCAGGTAGACAAGCAAAGAAGCTAATTTTTTCTGCTGTCTCTCGGCGCTTTTTGCATAACTAATAAAAACGCCAACGTTTCTAAAGGATTAGTGCGAGGTAGACTCGTGAAAGTCAACATAGTGTCTTTGACGTGCTGCGCTGGATGCGTATCCTCCTTCTTAAACGCTGGCGACGCGTTTCTGGAGATTCTTTCACAAGACTTCGACATAGTGTACTCGCCCACCTTTGTTGACTTGAAAGAGGTTCCCGAAGTTGATTTGGCAATAGTTGAGGGCGGAGTGAGAACAGAAGCGGATGAGAAGCTAATAAGAGAAGTACGTGCCAAATGTAAAACTCTCGTTGCACTGGGAATTTGTGCAACCCACGGCGGAATAACGAGCCTAGGCAACATAACTTCTGTCAAAAGGCTTATGGAAAAAGAACACTTCATTCTCGACTCAAGCAACCTTCCAGAATTGGAGGATTTGATGTATCCGATATGCAACTTCGTTGATGTCGACTATTACATTCCTGGGTGTCCACCAATGCCCTTGTTAATAGTTCACAGTCTGAAGAGTATAGTAAGCGGAAAACAACCTCTCCGCCACCAGAGCGTAGTCTGCACGGAATGTCACAGAAAGATAATTGTGGCAAAGCTTGATCGGCTCTACGGGATATACGAAAAAGAAGCGGACCCAAACCTATGCCTAGTGAGCCAAGGCTTTGTGTGTCTGGGTTCTCTAACTCGTGAGGGTTGCGGTGCGCCGTGTCCAAGGGCTAACTTTACGTGTTTCGGATGCAGAGGACCCACCGACTCACTGTTGTATAGGTCGAGAGACTTGTATACCTTCCTTGTTAAGGTGATTTCGAGAAGGACGAGTATTCCTGAGGATGATGTTAGAAAGGAGCTGTATCGCAACCCCTTCATCTTTCACACTTTCATCTTTTCGAAGTTTGAACGTTCCAAGGCAAGGGAGAGAGTCATTTGAGCGGTCAGAAAGAGATTACAATCTCTCCTACTACGCGAATTGAGGGGCACGGGAAAGTCACAATAATTCTCGACGATGCCGGGAACGTTTCAGACGCATATTTCTACGCCACAGAAATCCGCGGCTTTGACTACTTCTTGAGAGGAATGGAGGCGGACAGGCTTCCTTTCATAATCTCAAGAATATGCGGAGTCTGCTCAACCGCGCACATACTCGCATCCGTTAAAACCATAGAAAGCATCTACGGGACAGAAATAACAGAAACGGCGAGAAAACTCCGTGAACTCTTGCTCATGGGTCAGACAATCAGCAATCAGTCGTTAGTCTTCTTTTTCTTGACACTTCCTGATTTCTGGTTCTCGTCCGAAGAGGACCCTTCCAAGAGAAACGCCTTCCAAATCATGCGCGAAAACCCGGAGACAGGCAAAAAAGCCATAACCCTAAGAAGTTTTGCAACCAAAATCTTGGACGTGATCGGAAAACGCGAAGTGCACATCGTATCGGTAATACCTGGCGGTTTGATAAACCCGCTTAAAGAGAGAGAACGGGAAGAACTGCTCAAAGCGGCTGAGAATGCCTGCGCAATCACGCGAGAAGCCGTCGCTCTCGGAAAGGAGCTGTTTGAAAAAAATTGGGCGGACTTCAGAAAAGCCGGAGACTACAGAACCTACTACATGGCCTTAACAAAGGACGATGCCTTGGAATTTTATGACGGTAAAATCCGTGTAATAAAACCTGACGGCGACACGTTTTCAGAATTCTCCCCACAAGACTACATGGAACACGTTGAAGAGAGGCATTACGAATGGACTTACGCAAAGTTCGCCTGCTTAAAAGCCTTAGGATGTCCAGAAGGAACAGTCCAAGTTGGGCCAACAGCCAGAATGAACGTAAACAAAAGAGCAACGACAGAGCTGGCTAACAAAGAGTTGACAGAGTTCAAAAGAAAATTCGGAAGTCCTGCCTACGCTACCTTACTTTTCGACTATGCGCGCCTAATCGACCTCACCTACGCGTGCGAGAGGGCCAGAGAGCTTTTGGAAGACGCGAGCATAACCAAGACTGACACAAGAGTCAGGGTTAAACCAAAAGAGGGCAGAGGGGTAGGCGTGGTTGAAGCCCCCAGAGGAACACTCGCCCACGATTACGTACTAGCCAGAAGCGGACGGTTAAAACACATGAGACTGATAATACCGACTCAAGTCAACAGTTCGGCTATAAACCTGAACGTGAAGGACGCTGCAATGGAATTCATAAAGCATGGCGAAGTCAAACCCGGACTTTTGAACAGGATAGAAATGGTGGTAAGAGCCTACGACCCGTGCATAAAGTGCGCAACACGAAGAGTCGGCGAGTCTTTGCAGGTGGAAATAAGAAACAGTCGAGGCGAATTGCTTAAAGTTTTGTAGAAGGGTTTTCAAGGCAAGATTTTTATGGCTTGTCCCGGACAGTTAACTTGGCATGTTCTGCACAGGATGCAGTTTTCTTCGTTTACAACTCTTGGTTTTTTCGATTTTTCATTTCGGAAGACTGAAACCGGGCATATTTCCACGCAGATTTTGTCCGTGTTCTCAACGCATTTTGTGTAGTCGATAACTATTTTTACCATGCATTCCGCCTTTGTTGGATAGACTTTCTAAGGCTATTAAACCTTCGCGTCTGATCTGCAAAAAATGCAGCATGATTATTCCCTAAACCCTCACAATTGGTGTTAGGTATACTGATGCTTTTGAGAACTGTGATTTGTTCTGGTTGGTGTGCGTATCGTCTACAAAACATTCTTTTTTGGCACGTACTTTTTGGGGTTTTTCTTGAATTCGTCTTCGCAGTTTTTTGAACAGAAGTAGAGCGTGTGTCCCTCGTACTCAATCTTGCTGTAAGCCGTCTCAGGCTCCAGCTTCATTCCGCACACGGGGTCTGTGACCAACTGTTTCTTCTCCATGAGCTGCATGATTTTTGGTTCGTATTTTCTTAGAGTCTGCGCGTTAAGCGCGACTATGACGGTGCTTAGCGACATGACGACGGCTCCTATCGCCGGATTAATGCTTGCGCTGCTTGCCGCTAGCGGTATTGTGACTATGTTGTAGCCCGCAGCCCACCACAGGTTCTGAACCATTTTTGAGTAAGTCTTTTTGGATAGGTCTATGACCCTTGGTACATCTCTAGGGTCGTTTTTAACCAGAATTATGTCTGCACTTTCGATTGCCACATCCGTGCCTGCACCTATTGCGACGCCTACGTCTGCCGTAACGAGAGCTGGGGCATCATTTATGCCGTCGCCAACCATGGCGACTCTGAAGCCCTTTTCCTTTAGGAGTTTGATTTTTTCTGCTTTTTGGTCTGGCAAGACTTGGGCGAAATAGTCATCTACACCTAGTTCTTTTCCAACCCATCGGGCAACTTCCTCTGAGTCTCCCGTTAGCATGTAGACTTTTGTGCCTCGTTCCTTCAATTTTTTGACCGCTTCGTAGGATCCTTCCCTTATCTTGTCGGATAGAGCTATAGCGCCAGCGAGTTTTCCATCAACTGCCGTGAAAACCACTGTTTTGCCTTGCTCTTGCAGTTCTCTTATTTTCGGGTCGTTTACGTCTATTTTTAGGTCTTCAAGAAGATTTATGCTTCCCACGTAGACTTCCTTTTTGCCGACTTTTCCGTAAGCACCCTTCCCAGGTAGCGCTTTAAATTCTCTCGTTTGAGGAATTTCAACGCCTTTTTCTCTGGCGTGTTCAACGACGGCTTTGGCTATTATGTGCTCCGAATTGAGTTCTATGCTCGATGTCAATCGCAGAAGCTCGTTTTCTGGAATGAAAGAAACCACGTCGCTGACGCCGAACCTGCCGGAGGTTAAAGTTCCAGTTTTGTCAAAAACGACCGCGTCTACATCTTTGACCATTTCGAAGGCTTTTCTGTCGCGGATTAGGATGCCGCTCTTTGCGGTTATTGATGTTGAGAGCGCGACGACCAGCGGTATTGCCAAACCGAGGGCGTGCGGACAAGCGATGACCAAGACGGTGACTGTTCTTTCAAGCGCCACAAACGGGCTTCCAAGAGCATACCAAACCACATACGTTGTTATGCCCACTCCAAGAGCAACATAAAAAAGAAGAGCCGCGGCCCTGTTTGCCAAGTCTTGGGTTCGAGACCTGCTTTCTTGCGCTTGTCTCACGAGTTTTATCACCTGGGCTAAGTAGGTTTCTTCGCCCGTTCTCTCTATTCTCACCTTCAAAGCGCCTTCGCCGTTTATCGCGCCGCCTATGACTTTGTCTTCCAGCTCTTTGTGGACGGGTTTAGATTCTCCTGTTAAGAGGGCTTCATTCATGAAAGACTCGCCTTCCACAACAACGCCGTCGGATGGCATCTTCTCACCCGGACGAATAAGGACCACATCTCCAGTCTTCAGTTGTGAGACTGGCACGTCTTCGATTTCCCCGTTTTTCAGAAGGTGGGCGGTTGTCGGCATTATTTTCACGAGTTCTTCCAGCGCCATTGAGGCGCCCATGACGCTTCTGGCTTCTATCCAGTGTCCGAGGAGCATTATGTCTATCAGTGTGGCGAGTTCCCAGAAGAAATCCATGCCTAATGGGAAGAAGACGGTTCCGGCGGAGTAGAAGAAGGCCACGGATATCGCTGTGGCTATCAGCGTCATCATTCCGGGTTGGCGAGCTCTTATTTCGTCTACCAAGCCCTTCAGGAAGGGCATTCCGCCGTATATGTAGATGATGAGGGATAGAACGAGTAGGGTCTCCTCCTGGTACGGTATCTGTAATGTCTGAAGGACGGGGAACCATGTTTGAATAGTTTCTGAGAGTAGCAGGATGGGTGCTGTGAGTGCGAGGGAAACCCAGAACCTGTTCTTGAATTCTTGCATGTGGTGGGCGTGGTGCTGATGACCGGCCATTGTCATACTCTTCTTTATTATCCTAACCTATGTTAGAGTTTTATTGTTTTGTGGCTTAAATCTTAAATATGCCATACGTCATAAGAACCCTTTGGGCGACAGCATGAAAGTCATGATAAACCGCGAAGGATGCATAGGATGCGGAGTGTGCGAAGCCCTCTGTCCAGAAGTTTTTAAGCTAATAGACGACGGCAAATCCGCCATCGTTGAGAAATACAGAAAGGGTGAACTGGGCGAAGGAGAAGTTGAAGACAGCCTAAGCGCATGCGTAGACAGCGCCAAAATTTCTTGTCCGGTGGAAGTAATAAGCACAGCGTAACAACGTTTGTTCTTCTCTTCTATCCTCCGGGAGCTCCATGGAATGGAACGTTCTTCCAGAGAAGTTCCCACCAGTCCGCTTCTGTTATGGTTTCTCCGCGAACCAGTATTTCCAGAACCATTTTTAACAGTTCATGATGTCTCTTTTCGTCTTCCAGAATGGCGCTTAACAGAAGCTTAACCTTATCGTCTTCAACGCCTGGCAGCACTCTGCCAATTTTTTCGATGAGTTCAGCCTCCATGCGTATGTGCTTTTCCACGAGGGCTCTTTGCCTGTCAAGGTGCTCCTGCGCGAGTGCTTGGGACACGCCAGTCAGCAATTCACTTGCGGCACCATACATTTCCGCGTGTTTAACCGAATCCAACGATATGCCCTTCAAAACTCCTTTTACTGGCGGGTTCTTTATCTCCACCAAACCAGTGTTCAGCGAGTCCACAATCTCGTTTTCGATTTTTATCTGTGCCTTGAGAAACTTCACAAGTTCATCTTTTGATTTCAAGACATTCGCCTCCATCGCCTAAACTTGTTAGGCTTTGTGCATAAGTCTTTCGGCAACTCTCTTTCCCATTTCTTTGCACCTTTCTAAGCCGCTCTGGTCCGGCGTGTATCTGATCAAGAGTGGCGGGTCGGCCACTTGCATTTCGAACTTGTTTTTCATGATTTCGAGGATCAACTTTGGCGCTTCACCGCTCCATCCGTAAGAGCCAAAGGCTGCGCCTATTCTTCCTTTCAGGTTTACACCTTTTGCAGTTGCTTCTTCGAAGAGCGTCTTCATATCCATGGTCATGTCGTGGTGATAGGTTGGAACTCCGACGATTACTGAGTCAAAATTGGCTAGTTCTTCGGGTGAGACGTGATAATTCAGCTCTACGTCGACTCCTTGAACCGTTTTGGCTCCCTCCACTACAGCTTTAGCCATCTTCTCGGTGTTTCCAGTGCGGCTGTAATAGAGCACGAGGGTTTTGGGTATGAATAATCCTCCTTCTTGACTAAGAGCTGTAAGATTTTTATTATTTCTTTTTCTTGATTTTTGATGTTTTGCTCTTCTTCTTTGGAGTTTTCAGCAGTTGGGCGAGTTTTTCTCTCAGGCTTTCAACCTGTGTTCCCAAAACTTGGATTTTCTCTATGTTTCCTTCTCCGATGCCTCTTTTCATGGCTTCTCGTATGACTGGTACTGCCTCAGGGTCTATGCCGAGAAGTGTGTATCCTACTGCCTCGACGGCGACTGCGTCTCTGCCAACGACAAGGACGTTTGCTTTTTTTCTCTGAGAGCTTGGAGCCACACCGGTGCTTATGTATGTTCCGTCTAAAACGGCTAGGTCTATTCCGCCGACCGCACCGTACAGGTCTAGGAGCGTTGCTTCCAGTTTCTTGTGGAACCGCACCTTTTTCCCGTCAGGAATCAGTCCCAACAAGTTCTTCAGCACACTTCCCTTTTCGAACGTGCGTAAAACATGGGTGCTGACGAAGACGTTTGGTTTGAAAAGTACGTGTGGCAGTCCTATTTTTTCATCCGCAACCTTAACCTGTTTGGTGTTCGCGTCTCCGGACAGGTCGAAGGGTGAAACGCGTCCAGTGAACAGGGTTTTCCATTTTTGGAGTCTTTCCAGGGCTTTTCCTCTGTAGTTTTCTGACTCTGCCAAGAAGATTTGCGGGGCTTTGTTGAAGCTGTTGATGATTGCGTCAGCCACTTCGACCGTTGTGTGATGCTCTGCCTTAGGGTCGAAGACGCCTACCTTGATAACGACAGACCTGCCGGGCGTGTTTAGGTCGTCTATTCCTCCGATGAGCTGGAGCGCTTGGCTGAATGATTGTCTAACGTTTGGTTCGAGTTCAACTACAGCAACCTTAGCAGTCATGCACAATCACCTTGAAAGGGTTGAAGCTATCTCTTTAATCCTCCTTTTAAGGCAATCGCTACAAGCGTAAAGGATTAAAAGACTGTTTGGCTGTCTTCATGGTTTGTGTTCATAGAGGTTTAAACGGTGACCAATCTGTTAAAGATGAAACTGGACAGGATACAACCAAGCCAGCTGTACATAAGTTCTGAGAAGCTTTCTCAAGTAATGAAAGCGTTTAATCCATCCAAGCCTGAACTGCTTGAGCCGGAACCCATCAAAAAACTCGGCAGACAAGTAGTCTTCGTAGACGGTCACACCAGAGCACTCGCAGCGTTTCTGCATGGCTTTTCAGAGGTCATGGTTTATTGGGAAGACGAGGAGCTGGATTGGGATGAATACAAAATTTGCGTCAAGTGGTGTAAAGATGAGGGCATACGCACGATAGCCGACCTAAAAAACAGAATCATTCCACAAGAGAACTACGAAGTGTTATGGCTCAAACGCTGCGAAAAAATGCAAGAAGAACTGGCAGCGAAACGAATCCGCGAATCGCTCAAAAAGCATTCCTAAACGCTGTAACACCTTTTCGATGTTTCTTGTCAGTCGGTCTGAAGTTCAACCTATACATAAGGGGGGTCTAGACGCCAAGAGCACCAGAACCCAACCACAATCCAAGTATTTTCCTTTTGTAGACTTTACTTAGCGGGAGGAGAAAGATATGCCAGTCTTCATTTGCGAAGGAAAGCACATGTGAAAGAATGGTTAGGTGTGTTCGATAGCCGTTTTGATGTCTTCTGCAATCATCTTTCTCTTGGATTTCTCAATCAAATAACTTTTCCCAGTCTGCAGGTATGAAGGGAAAACCCTTAACCCCTTGTAGCAATATTCCTTTTTCCTGATTTTGTACGTGGAGCCGCTGGGGATTATGGCCTTGCCGGTGTTTCTTTTGGCGATGAGGTTCATTGCCTTTATGGCGGTGTCTCCCATTAGTAGGATGGCTTTTGTCTTAGGGAACAGGCTTATCTCTTTCTCTAATATGCGGATGGAGCAGTTGTCTATGGTTTTTGGAGATATGGAATATGCGGTTTTTCCACACTTTATGGCTGTGGTCACGTACGCTCCCAAGTTTAGAACGTCTTCCATGCGGGCAACACTGAAACCCGCATGGTTAAAGGCTTGCACGGTTGTCTGCGCGTAGAAAGGATTCTTTGGGGCGTAGAAGTAGTCGCCTAAATCTTCCGGAGGCGCTTCCGAAATCATAAACGTCCTGATCTTGCCAGTTTCAACCTCTATGCTCGGAATTATGTAGCTTTTCTTGTTCACGTCTTGACATGGAAAGTCCGTGCACTTCACAAACCCGCTAGGTCTCATTTTTACTCTTCCCTTTTCAGTATCCTGTTGAACAGTATTTCTGAAATATGCCCCTAATCATTCTTATTAGTCTTGTTCGTCACCTGCTGAACAACTTTTTGCTCTTCTTTGCTTGATTCGCAACCTCGGCACATAGCTTCAGAATCCTTATATCACGCTGTTGTTCATCAATAGACAATATTTGCTGGAGGATCATTGAAGTGGAAGCTAAGGCTTTCGAGAATGTGAAGAACCAAATCGGCTTCTGCGGACTCTGGTGCGGAAGTTGCATAGTAGGTAACGGAACCCTGAAGGAATTGACGAAGAGATATGAACACCTAATCGGGGGCTATGGCGTGGATGAGTGGGGTGCCAAAGACTTCGATGGAAAGGAATTCATGAAGGGACTGGCATCAATACAAAACCTGCCCATATGTCAAGGCTGTCTGAAAGGTGGCGGCAACGACACCTGCAATATTAGGCCCTGCGCCTCGAGCAAGAAATTGCCCACATGCAACGAATGCGACGAGCACGCGACATGCAAGAACCTTGAAGCGCTACAGAAAGTGCGTACAGGCGCCCTTCGTGTAGGCATGATAGTAAAAACTGACAAAGACAAGGCTGATCAACAGCGGCTAATAAAGAAGTGGGTTGCCGAGATCAGGAACAAATTCCCCAACTGCGTCATTGACATCTAAAAGCGTTGTCCTTCATTGAAAACGCGTGCTTAACGCTCATGCTCATTTTCTTCTTCCTAAGGCTACGTTGCGGTAGTTCATGTTGGAGGTGTAAGCCCACATAGCGGTCGTCATGTTTCTAGTAGCGCGCCACGTCTTCACGAACTTGCGCCAGATTGTCCAACGATTATAGAGCCGACGAGTGCTTTCGTGCATAGCCTTAACGAGTTCTTCTCGGTTCATGGAAAGAGGCTTGTGCGTGATTTCGGTCATGTCATAGTGAACCCAGTCTGAGGGAAAATCGGTGTAGAGCAGTCGACCCTCGTCCTTAAGTTTGTCAAACAGTCTGGTTCCTGGCAGAGGTGTTAAGTGGGTTATCTGCATTACATCTATCCCAGAGTTAATGATGTAGTTCGTGCGCTGATGTAATTTGTCCGGCGTATCGCTATCCATTCCGTAGATGAAAGCCCCCAGGACAGCGATGCCATGACGGTTGATACGGCGAAAGGTTTCTTCATAGGCATCCACCCCAATCCTCAGATTCATTACCTTGTTCACTTCTTCCAGTGCGCTTGTGCTTTCGGCTTCTAATCCAAGGAACACCATTCGACAACCGCTTTTTGCCGCGTAAGCCAACACTTCATCGTTGTTGGCAAAGTTCACAGACGCTTGACAGAACCAATCCTTCTTGATTCCGCGCTCGATCATTCCCTTGAATAGGGCAACAGCTCGTTCTTCATCACCCTTGCCAAAGCCAATTATATTGTCGTCCACAAAGAAAACCATTTTCTGAGGAATAGTTTGAAGTTCATCCAAAACCGCTTCTACTGGGCGCTTGCGGTATCTGTTACCGTTGAAGACTGTGACGGAACAGAATTCACAGTTCATTGGGCAACCTCGTGAAGTCTGAATGGAACCGAACATATACTCTGGGTGAAAGAGGTCACGGCGTGGTTGAGGCATCTCTTGTAACTCCAACCAATCCCCTTTGTAAATTTCTTGCAGTTTTCCTGCTTCAAAATCGGAAATAACATCAGTCCATGCACTCTCTGCTTCACCGATGACCACCGCGTCGGTATGCTGCAAAGCTTCCTCCGGACACGTTGAGGCGTGGATTCCGCCTAGTACGGTCGGTATGCCTTTCTTTCTATAGAGGCCAGAAATCTCGTACGCTCTGTTGACATTTGCTGTGAACGCAGTCAGACCTACCAAATCCGCCTCTCGAAAATCAAAGGGTGCGAAGTTTTCATCAACTATTTCGACCTTCCAATCATGAGGAGTTAGTGCTGCAATGATTCCTAGTCCCAACGGTTGAAAACGAGAGCTCGGATTCACCGTCAGCCCAACCCGACTAGGATTGACTGGGTTAACCAGCAACAATTTCTTTGCCATCTTTTGCATGTCTCCAGAGTGTATTTATTGTCTTGAATGAAAACTAATATAAAGTTTCAAAGCGCGTCCAGTGATCATTGGCTTTGCAGAGAAGGTCAACGTCCGTCTGCATTGTGGAGCTGGGGATGGGAGTTGAACCCACATATAGCGGCTCTGCAGGCCGCCGCCTGAACCGTTCGGCCACCCCAGCACCCTAAAACTCTAAGTCAAGACCTATAAATGTTTGTTCAGTCCATCCCAATCTTCTTGGTGACTTCTCTGTAAACTTTCAGAGCCGATTTCTCATCATCAACGTTCTTTATTAGCATGCGTCCACCGTTGAACAGGCTGATCTCAAACGCCTTATACTCAAAAATTATCGCCAAATGAGACTTTATGCGAACTTTAAAATGCTTCTTGAGTAAGCCGTAAACTTCGTTAAGGTTCAGCTTCAGCGGCTTTTCCGGATTTATGTTCGCCGTCTTTCTTCCACACAGCCAAACAAACTTTTCTTTAGCTCTTATGGAAGCTATTTCGCCTTGGCATGCAGGGCATTTCATTCTTCTGGGGATGTCTATCGTTGTGAAGTACATGTCGCTGAAATCGCAAATCATCAGCTTACCCTTCAAGGGAGAGCCTATTCCAGTCAAAACCTTTATGGTTTCCATTGCCTGCATCGTCCCAATAATCCCTGGAGTAGCACCAAGCACACCACGCACGTCGCACGTCAGCAAATCCTCGTCATCAAGATTTGGAAAAACACACTCCAAGCATGGCGTTTCAGGAGGAGCAAAAACGGAAAGGTTCCCTTCAACTCCTATCGCGGCTCCAAAAACGTACGGAGTCTTGAGCTTTGCACACAGACGGTTAACCAAGTAACGAGTACGCATGTTGTCCAAGCCGTCAACGACGCAACCCATTCCAGAAAGAAGTTTTTCAATGTTGCGTGAGTTCAAGTTTTCCGGAACCGCTTCGACCTTCACCAGTGGATTGATTTTCCTAAGTCTCTCAGCCGAAACCTCAACCTTGGGATAGCTCAGATCATCCATGCTGTACAAGACCTGTCTGTGCAGATTATTCAACTCCACAGTGTCTTGGTCTATAAGTCGCAAGTGCCCAACTCCCGCAAGAGCCAGATAGAGCGCTGAAGCGGTGCCTAACCCGCCGAGTCCAACAACCGCAACCTTTGCGCGCGCAAGCTTTTCTTGTCCTCTTTTGCCCAGTTCTTTTAGGATTATTTGGCGGCTGTAGAATTCGTTGAAAGTCGGAACTTTTTGGGCTTTGGGCATCTTATCGCTCTCCCAGCTTTATTGCTGTCATTCAGCCTTATATCTGCCTTTTTTCAGAAACTGCCTCTCATAAATTTCTCTAACCCTCTGAATGGTGTCCGCTTCTTCAGGCGATTTGTCGTCTCTTATGCGGTTTATCCTTGCAAAACGCAGAGCCATGCCACACTTGTACTTGGGACTTTTCTGAATCTCGTTGTACGCCACTTCCACAACTATTATAGGAATCACGGAGACTTTTCTGTGTTCTTCCTTGACGGCTAACTCCTTAAGCCGCTTAGTAATTCCAATAATTTCCGCGTCCGTCAACCCCTTAAATGTCTTGCCCACAATTAAGAACTCGCCGGTCTCAGCATCACGCGCCGCCAAATAATAGTCCGAAAGCCACTCATGCCTTCGACCATAACCGTACTCAGCCGCAACAATAACCAAGTCTAGCGGCTCAAGAACAGGCTTGATTTTGAGCCAACGCTTTCCACGGATTCCAGGTGTGTACAGGCTGTCGAGTTTTTTAGCCATCAGTCCTTCGTGTCCGGCATCAATCGCCTCTTTTAAAAAACGCTCAGCTTCTTCTGTTTTATCTGTGACAATCTGCTTTGTTAGGGGTATTTCTTCAACGTTTTCAACTAAGACTTGTCTTCTTTGCAGATACGGGATTGATATCAGGCTTTCACCGTTAAGATATAATATGTCAAATAGGTAGAGTTTCACGGGAATCTTCTCGGCCGTGTCCTCTATCGCGTGAACTCGCTTGAACCTTCGCATCAAATGCTGGAACGGGATAGGGCTGTCATGCTTGTCAACGGCTACAACTTCGCCTTCAAGTATCGCTTCCTTCGCTCCAACATTTTTTCTCGTCACCTCAACTATCTCGGGCAGGCTTTCCGTTACGTCGGTCAATCTGCGACTGAAAATTCTCACGTTATTCTCAACCTTGTGAATCTGCACTCTGGCTCCGTCCAGCTTGTACTCGAACGCCGTTCTCCCGCCATGCTCTTTCAGGGCTTCTGCAACATCATTCGCCATCTGAGCCAGCATGAGCACGACAGGTCTGAATACTCTAAAGCCTATTTCCGCTAGACCTTCTCCGCCCTTGGTCTTTGCTACGGCGGCGACTTCTCCTATGTCGCCAACCGTCATACCTGCCTTCTGCACCTCTTCTAGCGGAATCTGAAAAGCCTTTGAAACCGCCTGCTCCATCAACCCTTCGTGAAAGCCCGTCCGCATGTCGCCTATGAAGACCTTAACTAGGTACTTGGCTTCTAAAGGCGAGGCTGAACTCAACAAAGCTTCTATGAGGCGCTCCTTCTTCTCTCTAGAACCGCTTCCGGCTGTTTCGGCTATGGACTCAAAACTGCGTCTAACCTCCGTGATGGTTAACGCTCTCTCGAAAAGCATCACCTGCCTCTTGACCTTGCTCTCCTCCAAGACAGTCTTCGTTGCGTCGCCCACGTCCCCGGTTTTGCTAAAGGCGTCTGTAAAAACGCTCCACTCCACTCCAATTACGCGTCTGATTATTTCGCTCAGCGTCGCCCAGCTGACCTCGAGAGTTCGCGGGCTCCATTTCGGGAAAGGTCTGCCCAGAATCATAGACACGGCGGGTTCGACTTCTTGAGCTTCCAGATTTTTTAAGAAATCCGCGACAAGGTCTATCATGGCGAGTCGTTTGGTCGTAGCTTCAAGTTTCTCTCCTAGCTCAGCAAGAGTCTTGAAAGATGTGGGCATAGCATTGACCTTTAGAACGTGTCCTGTTTTTTATTTGCTGATTCAAAAAGATAAAAGTTGTTAAAGGGTTGGCGCGTCGTTCTCTTAGAACGATGTCTCCAGTTTCGCCTTCACTTCTTTTATCTTCTTCTCCGTTTCCTTGACTTTTGTCTTCTTGTTCATCGCCTTGTAGCAGTCTCTCGCATACTCCAGCGCGCTTACTCCGAACCTGTCAAACCCCTTCTGAAAAGACAGCTCGGCGGACTTCAGAAAGTGCTCAACAGCCGCTTCATAGTCTTTTAAGGTGTACGCGCACTCGCCGGCCTTGTAAAGCATGTACGTCGAATCAAAATAGTCCTGCACCTTATGGTACAGGTCTGCGGTTCGCAGGAAAAGTTCCTTAGCCTCCTTGTATTTGCCAGTCTCGTAGAGCGTGGTCGCTTCCCTGTGCATCTTAACCGGGTCTTCCTTCACTTTCCCTTCGCTCATAACGGTCAACTCACAGTTTGCTAGTTATCAGCATAGGAACTCGCATTTAGGTTTTCCCATTTTCTCATGGCAAAATCGAGGTTGCTGGCATCAAAAAATATAATACAGCTACAACTATGCTATTCTAGGTGACGTTTTCGTGAACGCGGAATCAGACTCTGCAAAAACAACAGTCCAGCTTGCAATCGCAGCGGCTTTTGCTGCCCTAGTGTGTGTTGCAACACTAGTGTTCACTCTTTATGTTCCTGCGACAACAGGGTACTTCAACATCGGTGAAACAGTAATCTACGTCGCTGCATTACTCTTTGGTCCATATGTGGGTGCCTTCGCAGGCGGTCTAGGAGCCGCAATAGCAGACATCGTAGTAGCACCAGTGTTTGCTCCCGGCACGTTAGTGATAAAAAGCTTCGAAGGAGCCATTGTTGGTTTCTTGGGTAAGAAACTCTTCAAACAAGCTTCTAAGTTCAGTTGGAGAATCTGCACTGCATCATTGGGAGTGATTGTTGGCGTGTTACTTGCAATAACAGGCTCCCTCTACCTCAGCGGAAACGTGGAATTATACCTTGGAATCCCGCCACCTCAAAGCCCAACGTTCACTGGTTTTGTTCCGGCTGAAATCTGGTATTTTCTAGGCGGACTTGTTGCGTTCCTTCTAATCCTTGCGGGGTTCAGGATTGAGCCGGAAATAGGGCGGAGTGTTTTCTCTGTAATCATAGGAGGATTAGAGATGGTTTTTGGGTACTTCTTGTACGAGCAGCTGGTACTAAGCGAGCCCGCCGCTGTTGCAGAGATTCCAGTAAACATAGGGCAGATGCTTGTCGGACTGATTGTCGCAATACCGGTGGTAAAAATAGTCTTGCGCAGTCTTCCGCAATTGAAAGGCTGATAAACGCAATTATGTTTTGTGAGGGTTTACAATGGGACTGCCGTTCGGAAAAATCCCCGTTGACGTTTTGAGGGAAGTTGTCTTCAAAAATCTGGGCGTGAAACGTGAGGAAGTTGTCTTAGGTCCCTCTGTCGGAATCGACGGTGCAGTGATAAACGTTGGGAACAAATCTTTGATTGTTTCCATGGACCCTATCACTGGCGCGTTGGAACGCATCGGCTGGCTTGCCGTGAACATCAACGCAAACGACGTTTCTACGTTCGGTGTGGAACCAACTTTCTTCTTTTCATGCATACTGCTCCCAGAGAATTCGCAAAGAAAGACTGTTGAGACCATATGCGTCCAGATGAATGAAGCCGCCAAAAAACTGGGAATGACCATTGCTGGAGGACACTGCGAAGTGACTCCTGGACTAGTTCATCCAATCGTCATAGGCTGCGCGATGGGCACGACAGAAAAAGGAAACTACGTGACAGCCGGAGGCGCTAAAGCCGAAGACAGACTCATATTAACCAAAACAGTCGGAATCGAAGGCACCGCAATCCTTGCATCAGACAAAGAAAAGCAGTTAAGAAAAGCGTTAAAGACATCGACGCTAGAAAACGCAAAAAAGTTCTTCAGCCAGATAAGCGTAGCCAGAGAGGCGATAACAGCCTTCAAAACGGGCGGAGTCAACGCAATGCACGACCCAACCGAGGGTGGCGTAGCTGGCGGAATCCATGAGATGGCGGATGCCTCAAACCTTGGCGTGCAAATCTTTGAAGAAAAGATTCCCGTAGCCGAAGAAACTTTGAGGGTCTGCAACTTCTTTAAGATTGACCCTTTATGCCTTATTGCGTCTGGAAGCCTTTTGATTGCGGCGAGAAAAAACTTCATGAATAAGATAATGAGAGGATTGCGAGATAGTGGAATATCAGCGAGCGTTATTGGAGAATTTCTGCCATCGCCTAGAAAGAGGCTTATCAAACGTAAAGACGGCAGCGAGGGCGAATTGATTAGGCCTACATCGGACCACTTGTGGCTTGCTCTAAGCCAGCAAGGCTAGGGGAAAATCTCTATCTTTCTTTGCATCTCATCTTTTGCTCGAAAAACTCTACTATAAGAAATTCTAGGTCTTTTGAACGTGTTTATTTTGCGTTGGATTCTCCTGAAAAGGAAATAGTTTTTGAAGTTCCTCGTCATCTCAACCAAACCCTTCTGGTGCGAGTGACAAACGCTGAACGCTGGCTCGATTATGACTTCAAAGCCTCTGGCAACCATCTCTTCACTCCAATCGTAATCTTCCAACCCGTATCTTTTGGTTTCTGGAATAATTCTCGGCAAGTTCTCATCAAAAGGGTAATTCTCCCACAATGACCTTCTAATAACGCAGTTAATGGTGCAAAATCGACCTTGACGCGAGATCATCTTCTGAGAAAAATAATACAACAAGGCATCGAGTTTTCCGAAAACGAAGCCGTCTTTATGAGGAATGAAAAACCCGCTGACGCCAGCAACCTCTAAGTTTTCGAAGTGTTTTGTGCCGTGCTCCAGCCAGTCAAAAGATGTTGGCATCGAATGAGCGTTTATAATGCAGACCAACTCGCTTTCTGCAGCACTCACACCCAGATTTGTGGAGTATGGATGGGAAAACTCTTCATCGGATATTGGAACTAATTTTATTCTTTGAAGGGTCGGGTACTTCTTGATTATTCCTCGTAAATCTCTTTCCAGAAGGCGTAACTTTTTCTGGCTGGAGTAGTTGTCCACAACCACTATCTCGGAAGGCAGGACAGTTTGAGCTGACAGGTTCTTCAGTAACGGTTCGAAGTAACTCTCCTTATCCTTGGTTCTTATGACAACAGAAGTTTTCAGCGTTCTGTCCTCCACGTCTGGTGTTAAAGAGGTTTTTTAATTAAATTTTGGGTTAAGCTCCGATATATCACATACGCCGTGTAAAATCCGTAGGCCAGAAACAGCCTTGGCATTTTCTTGATTGAGCCAAATCTTAACGTCTCAACAATTATCTCCAAACTGCCCTTGAAGGTCCAGACAAAGGGCGGCCTGTAGTGAATGCAGTAGGGGTTGTAAGTCGCTACTAGTCTGTAGCCCTTTCTAGTGATCCATTCCTTGATGAAGGAGTCCTCGAACACGTGAAGATTCTGCGGAATGTCTATGTCTTCGATTGCGTCATAGCGTACTAACAAGTCATGGGTTCCGCCGCGTATTTCAAAAATTTTCTTCGTCACTTTCAGGAAAAGTTTTAAAACGGCATGGTCTCGGATGCCGTCCCATATTTCTATTCCCCAAACTGCGCCCACGTCATCTTTGATAAATTTTTTTGCCTTCTTAAACCAATCGTCGCACAGAACAACATCACTGTCAACGAACAGAAACCATTCAGTCTTAACCTCTCTAATCCCTCTTAACCGTGCACTGCCACGTGCGCCACCGTCTTTGATTAAGACCACATTCCCGTACTTCTTGCGAAATTTCTCAACAATTTCCAAGGTCTTGTCGGTTGAATAGCCATCTACGACTATCAGGCGGTTCACGGGAACGTTTCGGAAAACCGAGTTTAGGCACTTCTCCAAGACACGTTCACTATTCTTTGTTAACATGACAATGTCTACGTTTTCCGCACTGTTTGTTTCAGTTGATGTTCCCTCTCCGGACTGCAAATCCGCCACTCCATAAGGGAGTTCAAGCATTCGACATTCTGTTACATTTTAACTTTGAGTTTTGATTTTATAAAGGGTTTCTCTTTTATATTTCGCTTTCACAAGAATAGTAACTTGTAAAGAGTTGCAGGTGTCCAAGCGCTTGGTAATGTCCCTCGAAAAGGCCGCGAGCATTGCTATACGTTCCCTAACTCCCAACAGGCCTTATCATGTTCAGTGGATGCTTACCAGAAAGTGCAACTTCCGTTGCAGAGGATGCAATGTCTGGCAGGAACAAGACCCAAGAGAGTTATCCACCGAGAACGTGAAACGAGGCTTAGACGTTCTACGAGAGTTAGGCGTAGTCGAAATTGTGTTGTCTGGAGGTAATCCTCTTTTGAGGGATGACATAGACGAGATCATAAAGCACGCCTCAAAACACTTTGTCACCACAGTCTACGACAACGGGAGCATGGCTGTCAAAAAGATTGACGCTCTGCTTTACGCGGATTTTGTTGCAATATCGATTGACAGCCTTGACCCACAGAAAAACGACTATGTTAGGGGCGTTAAAGGCGCATGGCACGACGCGATGGAAGCAGTAGAAAAACTCCGCGAAGCAGGCGTTTCAGTCGGTGTTGCGCCCACAATATCCCAGTATAACTTGTACGAGATTTTGGATTTCACGAAATATTTTCTAAACAAAGACATCCCAGTCTGGTACAGCCTATACTCTTACGACTCAACCGACGAACAAAACAACCTTTTCAAAATAGGTAGAAAAAGCGATGAATTTGTGATAGTTGACAAGAAAGCAATGGTCAACGTTTGTGACTCTCTAATCAGCCTGAAGAAAAGAGACAACAATGTTTTCATGACATCAAAAATTTTGGAAGCGGTCAAAAACCTGTACTTGACTGGCAAGAGAACATGGAAATGCAGGGCTCTCCAAAACTTCTTTATCATAGATCATCTTGGTAGAGTCGCCGGTTGTCACTTGTACAATCCGTTGTCTTCCATATCTGATTTGTCTAAAGTGTGGGACAGTCCGAACTTCGAAGCCTTGCGCAAAACCTATAGGACGTGTACTCGCTGCACTTATCTGTGTTACCTCTTCTACTCCGTTCATGGAAGTGTCTTGGGCAACATCCAACTTGCTGAAGAACAGTGGAGAAATGTCAAGCGATTTTTGAAGAGAAACAGTCTCATACATCCAAATTCGGTAAAACCGCAATAATGTCCGCTATCTTCTTGGAAATAGATTGATCTAAACCGAGCGTCTCCTCCTCCATGCTTGGCAATTGAATGATTCCTCTCAGCTGAAGATGCCGAAAAGTGTGGGCGTCATCCATTATCATTCTCGGTCCCGCGTCCTTCGGTCTTTTCAACTCAACAAGTGCGGGCAAAAGCATAATGAAGATTATCGTTGAAACCCCTGAAAGCGCGATGATGAGCGTTGTTGAAGTCGGATTCGGAATCATTCCCATCTTTAAACAGTTGTCTTAACTCACAATATATAACAGTTTCCATTACCGGAATGGTTCGTCTTATCCCAGTTGTGTTTCTTTTTTCCATCAATTTTTGATAGAAACAGATCTATCAGGGCTTTTGTACATATTGGAATGTTATACAGAAAAGTCAACAACAACAGCGGAATCAGCCAACTGGCCCTAGTCCTGCCGTCAAGGTACGTTCCGACTCCCACCTCAAAAAATGGGGCAAAGTTCCCTACAAAACTGTAAAGAGTTATCGGCACAAAGGTCCAAAGTATTCCGAGCAATTGCGAAAATCTGAGAAAAAACAGTAAAACGCCAATAATCCACGCGAACAAGGTGAAAACAGGCATAAAATACGTGTTCAACAAGAATAGACCGTCAATTTTCTCTCTAAGTCTCAAATTTTTGCTTTTTAATACATTTAACCAATGTTTGAAGAAGCACTGCATATGGCCCTTAGCCCACCTGTATCTCTGTTTTTCGGTAATCATGCCAGTTTTCAACTGCTTCTTCGTAGGATTCGGCGTCATTGACGTATCGAACTTTGTAGCCTTTAAGATAAACGGAGAATGTCAAATCGGTGTCTTCGGCTAAGACAGATTCATCCCATCCACCTAACTGTTCTAACAGGCTGCGTCTGAATCCCCCAACAGTCCCGCCGAACTGGGGGATAAGTCCAAGGCTGTCTCGTGCTTCTTGGTCGATTCGGTATCCGCCTATCCTTTCCAAAGCAACGAGTCTTGTCACTACGTTCTGGGGCTCGTTTAAGACCATGACTCTGCCCTGCACCGCCCCGACTTTTGGGTCAGCAAACTCTCTGGTGAGTTTTTCCAGAATGTCTCTCTGTGGGTAATAGTCTGCGTCGAAGCAAATTATGATTTCACCGTGTGAGCATTTGAATCCGGCGTTCAGCGCCGGCGCTTTACCGCGTCCTCCTTCTCTCTTGTTTCTATGCAGGGCGGTGATGTAACTGTACTTTTCTGAGTACTCATCAGCTATCTTTCCCGTGCTGTCCGTTGAGGCGTCATCGATAACTATGACCTGCGTTTTGTCCTTAGGGTAAAGTAGCTCAGTTAATCTTTGGAGCAGTCGTCCAATCACTCTTTCTTCGTTGTGTGCAGGGATCAGAATTGAAACCGTAGGCTGATAAGTCACGTCTGTTGGAATCGCAGATTTTTCCTGTTTTCTAGCGTTTCTGAGAACCGTAAGGGTGAAAATGTAGTGGCGAATCAGGTATGCCGCCATTAACGACACTAAAGTGAGAAACAATCCTTCCAAAATTTCAATTATCACGTCTCTGCTCTCCTTCTTTTGTTTTTAGAACTTATCAGAACGGTTAAGCTCATGGACCAGAATGAGACGATCCAGACGAGGTTTGCGAGTGGGCTCACGAGCATATACAGAATGTTAGAAGTCTCTCCTATGTAGTACACTCCGGCATAAGAAAGTAACAAAAAGAGGTAATTGCACACTAGACCAATGGCGTTGCCTATCAGCAGCATGGCTGTTTTCCTCGGCAATGTACCATCTAATGGAAAAGTTAGGGACACAAAGAGAAAGTTGAAAATTACGAGCATGATTGTTGATTCGCTGTTGATGAGTAGTGATAGGAGCAGCGTGTAGGAAATTATTATTGTGGCAGAGGAGCCTATTATTAAATGGTCGATCGTCCATTTGTTCTCCTTCATCAGCTTCTCCCCTAATCCTCCCCTCTAGAAGTTAACCATAGAAGATTAATTTAGAAAATACTTCTAGTAGAAGTTTTAAAACTTACGCAAGAATCGGTAAGAGTCAAAATCTGCCAACTATTTTGCTTCACTAATGACGACTTTTTCTATTACTACACACAGAACCTGGAACACTTCCTCAGCTTTCAAATAATCTGTGTCTAAGATCAGGTGAAACGGCGCGAAATCCTCTCCGAGGCTAAAGTCATAAAGCTTTTTGTAGATAGCCTTTGTCTGCTTCTCCTTTTTTCTCAACGCCTCTAACGCCTCCTTAACGCCTATTCCATCTCTTTTAGCTATTCTTTCCGCCCTCCTTTTAGGGGAAGCCTCTAACCATATTTTGAAACCCTCTTTGAGAAGCCACGGCATGGTCCAACTGTCCAGAATTACATTTCCTTGCCGTGCAAGTTCCAAAAGCTTTTTGTCAACCGTCTTGTCAAACTTTAGGTTTTTTCTCCTTTTTTCTAGGAAGCGCATTCCTTCTCTGCTTTCCCACCATCCTTGTTCAGCTGCCTTGTACGGTTCTTCCAAGGCTAAGGCTTTCAGTGCGTCTCCGCCTGAATGGTATTTGAGTCTGTATTTTTCGGCGAGTTTCTTAGCCACCGTGCTTTTTCCGCTTCCAGCCATGCCACAGACACAGAGAATTAGAGATTTTTTTCTTTCCTTACTCATTATTGTCCGGTACCCCAGAATTTGCTAAATTGTCCGTGCGGCTTGTTTTACAGCGTCTTTCAAACAGCTAGGGCACACTTGTCCTCCGAAGGGTCGCCAGATTCTTTTCTTACTTCTATTGAGTCCGCGCATTTTTACTGCGGCAGAGTGAGGTATTCCCGCTATGGGTTTGCCGCATATAGAACATAAAGGCAGCGATGCGATTCCTCTTTTATAGTGGGTTCGACTTTTGCCGCTTGGCGATGTTATTCCGCGGCGCTTTCTGCTTCTTGCTCGTAAATGAGGTTGGGGCATGCGGTTCGCTTCCTATTCTATGGGTAGTATGCCTAGTAAGCGTGATGAAACCGTTCCGAACATGAAGGAACAGATGAAATACCACCAGAACACGTTGATTTTTCCAATACCCGGGATAATCGCCACAGTATTCGCCATGTACGTCGGTCCTAATACGAACAGCCAGATGAAGATGTAACTAAAGGAAAGACCGAACAAAGCCAGTTGGGGTTTGGCCATTTTTTTCTGCATGTTAAGAATTTGCTGTTCCTTCTTTTTCAGCTTCTCCATGGCCTTCTGGTCTTTTGAGCGCAGTGCCTGGGTTGTCTGAGAGCGATATTCCGAAATTTCTTTCTGCATGCTCCTATATTGCTCCCATCCAACAAGCTTCATTATCAAAAGGCGGTTTATGGACGAGTTGGCCAGAGAAATCGTCATGCAGAGTAACATTATTACTATGGTAGCTCCGGGAGCTTCCGGCATTAAGAGCCATTCAATCAAGCCGAAGGTTTCCTCCTTTGTTGCTTATTCTTTTTCCAGCTCAGCATTAATAACTATTTTCTTTTGCTCTTGGACTAGGTGGTCAGAATTGCTGTTTTATTCTCCCAATATTCGTCTGAAGGCTGGGAACATTTCTGTGGCTCTTTCTTGCATTAGTATCTCGTAGTACTGGTAAATTATTCCCACGCTGAGTAAGATACCCATTCCTGAACCGAAGACTCCGAAGAAGTCTGTGATGCCAGCGAGCAGCCCTACTATAACTCCTCCAAGAACCGTAACCGTAGGGATGTACCGTTTAAGGATTGACTCAACAGCCTTGTCGGACCGCCTATACCCTGGAATCTGCATGCCTGAGTCTACGAGTTGCTTGGCCACCGTTGATGGTCCTAATCCGCCTACCTCAAGCCATGTAAGCGAGAAGATTATACAAAACACGACAAGGATTCCCAGATAGCCAAAGGCCTTATCAGGGTGCGCCGTGACGTCCGTGATGCCATGCGGTGCAGTCACATAATACGCGAGCCCCCCAATTGGCGTGGGTGTATTTCCTACTATTTGAAATTGTCCTAATAGGTTAAACCAAAAGTTTGAGTTATGCGGATTATAAAGACCCCAGAAGATTTGCGAAAACAGGTATACATTAGCAAACAGTGCGAACGCAAAAATCACTGGAAGGTTTGACACGTAAAGAAGTTTTATTGGGTACCTGCTACGGAAGCCTCTGTAACCTGCGTAGGATAAAGGCAGCTCTACCCTTACACCTTCCATGTAGATTATGATTAGAAAAGCAATAATTGTAGCTATGAACCCGACTAGAGAGGGATACGTGCCTGTTCCGACTATCCATGTATTGAGCGCGTTCGAACTAGTAGAAGTTAATAATGCCGTGAGACCTCCGACGAATAAGCCTGTGCTTGGATTAAACATCTGCCAGAAAATGTGCTGCGCAACGCCGGCCATGATGAAGAGGCTTATCCCGCTGCCGAATCCCCAGCCTTTTTGGACAAGCTCATCCATCAGCATTATTATTACTCCAGATGCTATCAACTGCAGGAAAACTAGTATTGATGTTGTGCCAGTTAAGCCACCGCCCTCGGGAGTGTTGTACATTCCGCCGATTATGTAAGCTGCCGCTTGTACTCCTGTTAGGAGTATTGCAAAAACCTTGTTTGCCGATGTGAACAAGCTTCTGTCGTCAGGTTTTGACATATCGCAATCTATCATCTGTGAACCAACAAGGAGCTGCAGTACAAGTCCAGCCGTGACTATTGGGCCTATTCCAAGTTCGGTTAGTTTGCCTCTGGCGGAAGCAAAGATTATTGCGAGGGGAGCGAGCTCTTGTCGTGTGCCTGGAGGTATGCCGACGAGCCATATCTCTGACATAATCAAATAGATTATCAGCACCAGCGCCGTCCAGAAGAGCTTCTCGTTAAATCGAACTCTGCGTTCTGGAGCCTTAATCTCTGGGAGGACCCTTGCAACTGGTTTGAACAGGTTTAGAAATCTGCCAGCCATGTGTCAGCTACTGCTCCTGTTGTTCTTCGGTCTCCTCCGTTAGGATTTGTCCGCCGGCTTCTTTTATTTTCTCAGCTGCGGATTTTGAGTATGCTGCCACTTTCACGATTAGCGGTTTTGTGACTTTGCCTGTGCCAAGAAGCTTGGTGTACCCGAGGCTTTTTAAGTCTATGAATGGTCTGCCTTTTTCCTCTTCTGTTGAAAATTTCTCAGATGCTTCATCGAGTTTTCCGACGTTTGTGATGTTTTCTTTTTGTTTGAGACTTTTAGGGGAGGTGAATCCTTTTTTGCCAAAATAGTCTGGTTCGTATCTTATGACATACGACCACAGGTGTTTGTGCCGCCCTGATTTTCGCATTCCTTTGGATCCTGATCTCCTGTGTTGACCTACTCTTCCGTAGCCTTGAGTTCGCGAACCGCGTTTCTTTCTGATTTTTCTTAGTCTATGCGGCATTTTCTAACCAGCTATCTTATCTATGGTTTTTTCTTCGGCACCCTTTTTTAACCGTATCTCAAGTACGCCGTTCTTAAATTCTGTACGTATTGTTTCTGGAATCACTCGCCTAGGAAGATTTAAACTTTTATGGTATTTACGGTCTGCGTTCTCAGCAGATAAAGTTAATCGTTGATTTTTTACATGAATTGTCAGATTTTCTCTTTGGAATCCTGCGAATTCGGTGACAACTATTATTTCGTCATTTTCTTCAAGAATGTCAATCAAGGGTTTTGGCTCTTTCCAGTTTTCTCTGTTACTCTCTAGAAGCTTGCATCTATGAGGGGATGCTCGCATTTTGATCCTTGAATTTTTTGTTCGGAATATCTTGGGACGACCTTTTTTATTGGTGACATTGAAATCTCTAAAAATGTCCAGCCATCTTGAACTCTTTCTACTTCTTCGCCATCTTGCGCTCAATCTGCCTTCTCCCTCGGATACAATGGCATCGACAAAGTAGCTATAAAACATATCGCAACAAGCTTGTGACAAATAAAGCAGTTTACGTCATTCGTCTTATGAGTTCGTTGATTTTTTCTCCACGGTAGCCCAGCTCGCCACCAACACCGTAGCCCTTCTTTATTTTTCCTTTAAAACCCTTAGTTGGTGGGTGCAACTTGAAGACTGGTTGTATGTTCGGCAATTTCCAATATTCAGCTTGGCAACTAAAAACCGCTTCTGCAAGCGCTTCAAGTGATTTGTAACCAGTTCTTTGTGCATGCTCATCTGTCAGCTTTTTATTGCCGACAAGTCTTCCCTTCGCTTTTATCAGCGTGTTAACAACTTCTCTTGAGACTTCTCCCCACGTGATGCAGTTCTGCGCCGTTTTTAGCATCCCTTGAAAGGATGGTCGATTATCAATAAGCGTGGCGTAATTGTTTCTTGTTAGGTGAAGCATTTGCAGGGTTTCCCTGACTTCTCGTGGAGCACTGATTGTTCCACGGATTCTTAAAACCACTATGCATTTTCGTCCCGTCTTTTCTTCAGCCACTTATTTCACCCAATCCATCGGAGTTATGAGGCTGTAAGTTCTCTTTAACGCGTCAAAAACTGCATACGAAAAGGACGGAATCGTTCTTGTGGAGCCATAGCTCCTCGTCCAACAGTCCTTTATGCCCGCTAGACCGAGAATCACCTTAGCGACTTCGCTTGCTACGAGACCTAAACCTCGCGGTCCGGGAACTATGACTATTTTTACACCGCCTGTTTTTCCTTCAACTTGGAATGGTATTGAGTGGGGTTTTCCGCAGCCGCATTCCCAGCTTCCGCATCCTCTTCTAACTGGGATGGTTTTTAGGCGAGCGTCTGCAGCAGCCTTTTCTATGGCTGTTCGCACCTGACTTGCTTTTCCAGACCCTAAGCCTATGTAGCCATCTCTGTTTCCAACAGCGACTATTGCCTTGAATCTTGATTTTTCACCAGCGTCCGTCTGTTTTTGAACCAGGTTTATGTTTATGACTTCTTCTTGCAGGTCCGGAAGTAATGCGTCAACAATCTGTGGTTCACGTATCTGTAAGCCACCCATAAAAACTTCTTCGATTGATGCGACTCTGCCTTCTTGAATCATCTTTCCAAGACTGGTTCTAGGGGTCCACTGCTCTAAGCTTTCCGACGGTCTTCTTCTTTCTTCACGTCTCCTCAAGTCTTCTTACCTCCACTCTTAAACGCGGCGATGATGTCTGCCTTGACTTTTGCAAGATGTTCAGGAAGCTTTTCTGGGGGAGTTTTTTGTTCTAGATACTTGGAAAACTTGGCTTGATATACTTCAGGGTTTGAGGTTAAGCTTTCTGCGTACTGTGCGATATGCTTGCCCTCAATTCTATCTTCTTCAGGTAGTTTTTCTTCGCTGTGAGGAACATCTACTTCCGCGTCTAATACTCCCTTCAACACTGCGAAAACTTTTGCACCTTTAGAAGGCGAACTCAGTCCTATGTCCAAGATTGCTTCCTCTACACCTTGAGCCTTGGCTTTTAGTCCGCAAAGAAGCCCAGTTAAGTATGCTGCTGGAAGATTTCCTCGAGGAGCCTTCCATCCGTACTTTTTTGTCAGTTCCCCGCTCTGGGCTGAAACCAAGACTTCGTCACCGCTAGGTTTAGCAACACTTATTTGGGCAACCACGTTTTTGATGGCACTGCGAACAACTAGTCTTGGTTTTCCTGCGAGTACCAAGGCTTTTCTCGCCTCGTACTCTGTTTTTCCCTCTCTTCTTCGTCTGTAAGGAACGCAATAACGTGAATTCTTTGCCATCAGCGTTTCCTCCATAGTTCATGCGCCTTTAGATAGCGTTCTAAGTCGGCAACCGACACAAATCTTCCACTGCTTGCCATCGTGTACAACTTTCGATAGGTGCTCTCAGCAACGATTTTGTTCGCTTTTAGTTGACGGAGCCTCTTTCTCAAAGCCCGAATCTTACTCATCCACGCCTCTTTTCGGGAGATTTTTGCATGAGCTGCTCCGGTTATGCTGCCTGGTCCGCGTCGTCGCCCCTTCTTCTTCTTTTCATGTAGAATTCGTGCTCTTGCGCGACTCACGCCTATTTCTGGTAGAGATTTGATTACGCCTTCATGAATCAGTTTCTTGATTTCCTCTCGTGTTATCGCTGTCTCAACATCATCTATTCTTTCAGGGTTTATCCAGACACGGTTCTGTCCTATTTTCAGTATTTGCGATGCCAGACGTCGTTGACTTTTGAGGCTTGTCATTGTTCTTTCGCCTTCTCCTTGCTCTTACGCGCCCTTTTTTGTTTGCGCTTTGGCTTTTCCTTCTTTTCTTTCTCTTCTTTTGCTTCTCTTTCCTCAACAACCTCTTCCTTTTCTTCTGCCAGTTTTTCCTTTTCAACCGCTTCTTTTGCTTCTTTGAGGTTTAGAATGATTATCTTCTTTTTTCTCGCTTCGGTTATGATTCTCGTTCTCTTCCTCTTGCCCACCGTGTGCGAGATTCGTATGGCTTGAGTTTTCGGGTCTACTTTTTTGAGGTCTGTGGGGTTGCACACAGAGACCTCTCGATAGCCGGACGGATGAAGTCCCCTAGCAACTTTTGGTCCTCTGTATCCGACGCTAACGGTCGGAGGCCACCCCTTAATTTTCCTGCGCATCTTGTTGTCTAGGCCTCTGGGTTTGCGCCAGTTTTCCTTCAAGCGCGTGTATCGCCAACTTTCGTGTCTAACGAAGTCAGGCTTCTTCTTCTTGACGCGCTTCCTCAGTCTTAACGCCATTTCTGGGCTTGTTGTCTTCTGCTCTGTCATTGTTCCATTCCCTCGGTCCGTTCGTAGACGTATATGCCATCCAAGAAGACACGCGGGTCCTTTCTTCTCACTTTGGTGGACTGCTCAATGTTTGCTGCTGTCTGGCTCACGTCTTCAAGGTTTATTCCTTGAACGATTATATCTTCACTCTGAACTTTGACTTGGGCGTCTCCCAACACTCTGACTTTCCTAGGACTTCGTTCACCCGTAAAGTTCTCAATAAGAATTGTTCTTTCCTTGAGCTTAACTGATATTGGAAAGTGAGAGAAAACTATCTTGAGCTTGTAAGTATAACCTTTGCTGACTCCTGTGATCATGTTTTGTATGTGTGAATAAACGGTTCCTACAAGGGCGGTCTCTTTTTTACGGGGCCACTCTGCCAGTATGCGAATGGTTTTACCATCAGGTTCGATTGATATGGGGGCGTGAGAAAAGTCACGAGTTAATGTGCCTTTAGCGCCTTTAACTGTGACCTTCCTATTTTCTATGGTTGCCTCTACATCATCCGGAATTTGAACGAGTTTCGAGACTTCTGCCATCCGCATTTAATGCACCTTTCTAGTAAACGAACGCTACCAGTCTGCCTCCAGCGTGTTTTTCTTTCGCTTCTTTATGGGACAGTACTCCCTTCGGTGTTGAAACCACTAGTATGCCAACTTCTCTTGATGGAAGGTACTTTTTCTCCCAATCTTCAAACTCATGCACTCTAACCGAGAAGCGCGGTTTGATTGCTCCGCACTTGTTTATTCTTCCTAAAAGCTGAACCTTGAACTTTCCAGAGCGTCCGTCATCTATAAATTCAAATTCTCCTATGTAGCCGTTCAACTGCATAATCCTTAATACTCTGCCTAAAACTTTAGAGGCAGGACTAATCACGCATTCCCGTTTGTTGCGCATTTCGTTGTTTATGACCGTTGTTAAACCGTTCGCCAGCGTGTCCATCACGATTTTCCTCGTCACTCATATTTTTTGAATCCAAGTTTTTGGGCCACTTCTCTAAAACAATGCCGACACAAATATAAATTGTAACGCCGAATCACGGGTCCGTAAGACCCGCATCTACTGCAGGGTCTTGCTCCCTTACCATATTTTCTTTCCTTTTTAGGTTTCTGCTTTCCCATTTACCTGCTCCCTCTAACTATACGATTTCTACCCCCAAGGCTTCCTTGGCGAACACCATAGCCTCGGCCGGTGTTAAAATGTGTTTTGAACCAATCTTCGCCTTTCTTCTTCGTCGACTTCTAACACGGTACCCGTGACGACTGAGAGAGACACAGACGTCCATGCCGAATATGCCGACGTCAGGGTCGTATTTTACGCCCGGAATTTCAATGTGTTCTTTTATGCCGAATGAGAAGTTGCCATAGTTGTCGAAGCTGTTCTTGGAGATTTTGTTATCGACTATTGGTAAAACCTTCTTTAAAAACTCCAAAGTTCCTTGTTTTCTCAGCGTCACAATGCATGCTATTGGTTCTCCTTTTCTGATTGCAAAATCTCTGATGGTTTTTTTGGCTTTTCTTTTACATGGAGTTTGACCGGTCAGTTCTTCTAGGACCTTTGAAGCTTTTTCTAGTGGCTCACCAGACTTTCCAACGCTGATGTTAACGACAACCTTTTCAATTTTAGGTTTAAGGCTGGGCTTTTCTTCCCACGTTTTGCGGATGTCATCTTCAGACAACTGCTGTCTCCTCCGGTAGGGATATTAGTGGCTGGGTTTCGCCTATTGCAAAGACAAAGTTGAGAGTTGTCTGGTAGCGATTGCCTTTTTCATCTTCGATTATTGCGATTGCGTTTCTTCTTTTCTTTCCTTCCGCTTTTTCTATCTCAACTATCTTGCCGTGTTTTCCAATGTTTTTTCCGCCAGTTATTATTGCAAAATCTTTTTCTTTCATCTTTATGTGCCCGAGAATCTGCTTTTCTGGGAAGCTTATCTTGATCGTGTCAAAGGCTTTGTAAACGTCTTCTTGCGGTTTTTTCGGGTCCGCAACCTTGATCAGCATGTTTAACCCATCATGGCAGTTGAGTTGCACGTGCCCGTCTCTGACGACTGTCTTGCTCTCTATTCTGCATAGCTTGAAACTTGCCTCGTCCTTGTTGATTGGATGAAGGACTAAGCCTTTTCTGGAGGGTAAAACACGGAAATGCTTGTCGACTTCAGGCAGAGAGATAACATCTATTAAGCCGACAGGAAAGTCGTCTTCCCGCCTAACCTTCCCATCGACAAGAAGCATTCCCTGCGAAACTATCGTCTTAGCCTCTTTCCTAGTGTGCGCAAATCCTAGGGTGTCACGTAGAACTACTGTCAAGGGTAAACATTTCTTGATGGAATGCGGTCCGGAAGAAGGCTTTACAACCCATGTGCTTTCTTTTCTGTGGATTGGCCAGAATCTTGGTGCGGGTTTGCGTTTCAGTCCAGAGGATTCACCTTTTCTGCCCAAATTCATTCCCCTCCTTCGGTTTTCTTTGCCGCTGTTTTGCGCTTAGCTCTTGTTTTCTTGGCTTTTGGCTTTTCTTCTTTCTGGACTTCTTCAACTTCTTTTTCCGTCTTTTCTTTCACCGTTTCCTTAGCTACCTTCTTCTTTCTTCGCTTTGGCTTCTCTTCTGGCAGTTTTTCCTCAATGACCTTTTCCTTTACTTCCGCAACTTCTTTTGGAGGCTTCTTTTCTGCTTCTTCCACTCTTTCGGGAAGCGCCTTTTTCCGTTCCAAGATTTTCTTTCGCCATTTATCATCGAGGTTTAGGTTCGTAATCATGACTTTTGAAGGATGAACGGGGACAAATATCGTGGTTCCGTCAACCTTTTCTCTTGTTAGGCCTTCGACAAAAACTCGATATTTTCTTCTGTCTACTCGCGTGATTTTACCCTCAAAACCCTTGTGGTCTCCTCGCATTATACGGACCGTGTCGCCGCTTCTGACTGGTAAGCTCTTCACTCCTCTTGATGTTTTCAACTCCGAGGAGAGCGGCGCTGCAAAAAATTTGTAGCGTATGTGGTCTGGTGCTTGGTGAAGCATCTTTCTCTGTTTTGACGGCTTTGTCACCGGTCTAATTGCCTGCACGAGCTTCACCCCTATATTATTATGCTGGCGGCGCTTGCCACCCTTGGCCATCTTTCTGCAGCCTCTTTCGCTACCGGTCCACGAATTTCTGAGCCCTTCATTTCTCCGTCAGGTGTTATTATTATGGCGGCGTTGTCTTCGAATTGAACCCAGAGACCGTCGGGTCTTCTATACGGTTTTCTTTGTCTGACGATGACGGCTTGAAAGATTTTCTTTCTCATGTCTGGTGTTCCATGTCTGACAGAAACCATTATTCTGTCACCTACTGCGGCGGTTGGATAACGTCGCAACCTTCCCTTGTAGCCCATAACTTGAATTAGTCGCAGTTCTCTGCCTCCACTGTTGTCAGCGCATCTCAACACTGCTGGCGGTTGCAACCCCCTAGAGACCTTTAGCCCGTGTCCAAGCATTCCCTTCGCGACCAGGGCTCTTTGTTTCGCCTTTGCCGCCATTCTACTTCTCCTCCGGTTTTTCGACAACAACAAATGACACTGTTTTGCTTATCGGGCGACACTCAGCTATTACTACGTGGTCTCCTTCCTTTGCGTCTATGCATGGCGGGTTGTGGGATGGAATGCGGCTGTGTCTCCTCTCGTGTCTCTTGAACCTTGGAACGTAGTGAAGATACTCCCGTTCAACCACAACAGTCTTATCCATTTTTGCGCTGGCAACCATTCCTTCTAATGCTCGGCCTCTCACGGGGAGTTCGCCATGGAAGGGACAGTTTCTGTCGGTGCACGTTTTCTTAGGCTTTTTGAAAGTTAATGACATTACCATAACCTCTTGATGCGTCTTTTAAGACGATTTTCCGGTCTTTCCCCCAGAAGTTTTCCGTCAACTTCGACGATTGTTCCTCCAGAGAAGCTGAAATGAAAAATGGCTGAATCTTTTGCGATAGTTCTTCTTTTTCCTTCGTGTAATATTGTGAAGGTGTTCCGTGTTTCGTCTATTACCTTTCCAGATATTCCGACATAATTCTGATTACCGCTTTTGGCAACCTTAGCCTCGGTTCCTATGAATTCTTGGCGGATTATGTCAGGCGTTACTTTCACTTCTCTTCCTTCTCCTTTCCTATTCCCAGCTTCTGCTCGTTCTCTATGGTTAAAATGCGGGCTATTGTTCTGCGTAGCTCCTTTATTCTCGCCGGGTTTTCCACGGTACCGCCGGCTCTAACCATTGTTTTGAGTCTTAGAAGCTCAGTTCTGAACTCGTCGAGCTTTTCCTTGCGTTCCTTAGCAGGCATATCGCGTATCTCTTTAACTCGTAGTATCGGCATCCTTTTTTGTCTCCTCCTTTTCTTCGCTTGCCTCTTCAGGTTCTTCTTCCACTGATGAGACTTCTGCGGTCTCTTCTGTTTTTTCCTCTTCTAGTGGTGGAGCTTCGGCTATCTGGATTTTGTCTGGAAACTTCGCGTCCGGGGGCATTATCTTAACTCTGATGCCGAATATGCCTGGTTTCAGTTGGATGTGAGCTTCGGCTTTTCGCACATATTTTAGTGCTGCATCTCCGCACTTCGGTAAGTACCCTGCCCTAAACTTTTCAAATCGTGCCCTTTCAGTTCTTAACTTACCACTTATGATAATCTCCGCGCCTAACGCTCCTGCATCTGTAACTTGATTTAAAGCCCAAAATCCGGCTCGCCTGAAATGTATGCCTCTTTGCAAGGCTGAGGCGACACGAGAAGCAACAACGTAGGCGTTCAGTTCCGGAATCTCAATCTCAGAGACAGAGATTTGAGGGTTTGAGACTTTAAATTTTTCTTCTAAGGTGGTTGCGAGTTCTCTTATTGTTTCGCCACCACGTCCTATAACCAATCCCGGGCGCATAGCGTAAATCACTATGTGAGTTCCGAGCGGGGTTTTGGATATTGATACTCCGCCGTATCCGGCTCTTTCGAGTTTTTCCTGCAGAAACTCGTCGATTTCTGTCTTCTTCACGGATTCTGTTATGAAGTGTTTGACGACAGCCATCAGGTTTCTCCTCCTGTTTCTGGCTGTTCTTCCAGAACGATTTCAATGTGGGTCATGGTTTCGAACTTGGGCGTGGCTCTTCCGTGGGCTCTCGGCATGTATCGTTTTAACTTCATCCCCGAGTACGCGTTTGTGTGGATGATACGCAGCCTGTCCGTGTCTAAGCCTTTGTATTCGGCGTTGGCTTCAGCTCCTCCCAGCAGCTTCAAGACTAGTTTTGCAACTTTAACCGGGTATCTTCCGGCGTAAGCCCTTTCGAGTCCGTGACGGTGTCCTGCCTTCTTCTTGAACCTTCTGAAGGGCACCGACTGTTTTTTGGCTACAACATTCTTGAGATAACGTCTTGCCTTGGTAAGTGACATTCCCCTGATTGTTTTGCACACTTCTCGTGCTGATTTATGGGATACTCTAACCTCGCGTGCGCTGATTTTCACGGTTTTTTCCGGGTCTAATTCCTCTTCCGCTATGGAGTATCCCCATTTTGGCAATTTGTACTCTCTCCAACTGTGCAATTGAACAGCTACATGGCGATTTATATGGTTTTCCTTTAACGTAAACGATTTTCAGACTAACTTGCGCTCTTAAAAAACACGTCTTTTTCTTCAAATATGTTTCCTCTGAACGTTTGCGGGTGATACAGTGGATGTGCAAGGCAAAAAGTCTCTCCTTGCAGGAGTTTTTGCTTATCCCATCCGGGAAATTTCACTTTTTCTTTCATCGGCATCCACATAAGGTGTATGCCGAAAACTTGCTCTTTGCGCTTTGTTTTATGCGACACTCTAATTGAATCAATTGACGCAAAGCCTAGTTTTTCCATTTGTTGTTTCTTGAACCACGGGCTCCAATGGTTTTCTAAGCCTATAGTGGCGAAGCCGGCAGCAGCTGTTTCGCTATTTACCATGCTTTCTAGCAGGATTTTTCCAAAAGCGTGTCCTTTCGCTTTTCTCAGAACCCAGATGCAATTCAACACTATTATGTTATCGCCTATTATTGGATAACCAGACGCTTCTGGAGGTGCGTATTCTATCTGTCCAACTATCTCATTGTTAAAAATTAGGAGTTTCTTATGAAATCCCTTATCAATCGCTTTCTCCAAGTATTCATTTCTTGACTTATATTTCCTGAACGGCATTGGTGCCAGACATCTGTAAAGATACTTTTCATGGTTTTTGTCTCTAGTGATGTCAATAATCTTGGCTTGCAAGAGGTGACACCTCTGATAGTATAGAAGAAAGTGGCGTATTCAATTTTTGAGTTTCGGCTTGTAGAAGAGTAGGAGTATTCCAGCCAACGCGAGCACCACACCTGCTAACTGTAACGGTTCGAACGTTTCACCGAGAATCGTCGCCGAAAACGCCGCTGCCGAAAGGGGTTCTATGACGGAGAGTACACTTCCTTTAGACGATTCCACGTGCTTAAGCGCGTGAGAGAAGAGGAGATACGCGGTGAGAGAGGGAAACAATCCAATAACCAGTATTAGATACCAGAGCTGCGGAGGAAAGCTAACCATCTCGGAAGAGGAGATAAAAAGCACAGGAGCTAAGGCTATGGCTCCTATTCCGTCGCCGTACAGCAGCAGAGTCCAGTTTGTGTAGTTGTTTCTCAACTTTTTGGCCTGTAGAAAGTAGAGGGCAAAGAGAAGGCTGGTTAGCACTCCAGAGACTAAGCCCAGCACGTTGGTGCTTAGCCTGGATGGTTCATAGGCTTTTACGACAAGTGTGACGCCTGAAAACGTCAAAACTATTGCAAGTATTGTTGAGAAGGTGACTCTTTCTTTGAGGAATATTGATGCGTGGGCTGTGACGAAAATGGGGTACGTGTAAAACATCATGGCTGCTATCGTGGCGGTTGTTAAGTCAACGGTGTAGAAGTAAGATACTCTTTGAAGGGCTACAGCAAGTACGCCGAAAACTATCAGTTGTGGAATGTCTTTCCTCTCGATTTTTAGCAGTTTTCTCTTGAACAAGGCTATTGCGGTCAGCATCGTAGAAGAGGATATCACAATCCTCAGGGCGGTTAACGTTACCGGGTTAATCCCATAATCGAACGCGAGTTTTCCAAAAATTCCCATGGTTCCCCATATTATTGACGCCGCGACAATCAAAAGGTATCCCTCAGTTTCTTTCATGGCTTATGAGAAAGCGTTTGCGCTTTAAAAATTGACGGGTTGTTTCCAGACGTTTTACGATGTGTTTATGTTTAACTTGTAAAGTAAGGTAATCATAGCATAAGCGAGCGTGAAAGTGATTGGCGGTCAAGAATGAGCATATCACCATGTTGCACGGTGCCGGCGGAACAGTCATGCACGACTTGGTCAAGAATTACATTGTGAAGTACTTTGGAGGCGCGGGCAACGCGGAGGTCCCGCTTGAGGCTCTGGACGATGCAGCTGTAGTTGGCGACGTAGTTTTGAAGAGCGATTCTCACGCTGTTAAGCCTATATTCTTTCCCGGCGGAGATATCGGTCGCCTCTCGGTCTCTGGCACGGTAAACGATATTGCGGTTTTGGGCGCAGAGCCTTACGCATTAACGTGTGGCTTCATTTTGGAGGAAGGCTTGGCGTTATCGGATTTTGAGAGAATCTTGGCTAGCATGCGGCAGACGTGTGATGAAGCGGGCGTGAGCATTGTCACTGGCGATACGAAGGTCGTTGAGAAGGGAAGCCTAGGCGGCTGCGTGATAAACACTTCTGGGATTGGCAGAAGAACCTCTGCCTTGGAGAAGAACCTCAAAGTTGTCAAACAGTTTCGAAGAGATTTTGGGGTGCGGTGGGTTCTCGACTCAAACCTTGCGGCTGGCGACAGGATAATATTGTCTGGGACTGTTGGCGACCACGGTTTAGCCGTGCTTTCTGCCCAGGAGGGACTGAGTTTTGGGAGCGGAATAAGGTCTGATGTTAAGCCGTTAAACCGCGTGATTCAGCGTTTGCTGGGCAAGGCTGGCGGCATAGTTGCCATGAAGGATCCGACGAGAGGCGGTTTAGCGGACGCGCTCAACGAGTTTAGTGAAAAATCGTGTGTGGGCATACTCGTTTATGAGGACAAAATTCCAATAAGGGAAGACGTGCGGGCGGCATGCGAAATGCTTGGGTTGGATCCACTCGAGATCGGGAACGAAGGAAAAATAATAATAGGGGTAGTGAAGGAAAGGGTTGAAGCCGCCTTGGAACTTCTGAAATCAACTGATGAGGGGAAAGAAGCCGAAATTGTCGGCGAAGCGACGGCTGGTTTCAAGGGTGTGGCGATGCAGACAATTGTTGGCGGAAAAAGGATAATCGCAAGGCCGGTGGGAGACCCCGTGCCTAGAATATGCTAGCTCATTGATTCGGTCTTGGTTTCTCTCGCCCATATCCTGCAGGTGCCTTCTACGCTTACCATGCAGGCGCCCACGGGTTTTTGTGGAGTGCAGGCTTTCATGAACAGTGGACATTGCGTGGGTTTGATCTTGCCGATTATGACGAGGTGGCATCTGCATCCGTGTTGTATGTCTGCGCCTTTTTCGATTTTGATGTTGTGTCTCTGGTGTGCGTCGTAAGCCGTGTATTCCTTACTGAGCACGTATTTTGAGGAGGGGATTGTGCCGAGTCCTCGCCAGTTGCCGTCTGCGACTTCGAAGACTCTCTGCATCAGCTCTTGAGCTTTCGTGTTGCCTTCCCAGCTCACCGCACGTGTGTACTCGTTTTCTAAGCGTGGACTGCGCTCTTTCAGCTGTTTGAGAATCATGTAGATGCCGAACAGGAGGTCTAGCGGCTCGAAGCCCGCCACGACGGTGGGCATGCCATATTTTCTGGGAAACGCCTCGTAGGACTTTAGCCCGATTATCGTGCTCACGTGACCGGGCGCAATGAATCCGTTTAGGTTCAGGTCTTCCATCTCGGCTAACAGCGTCATTGCCGGCGGGATTATGCGATGAGAGACTAGGAAGGTGAGGTTTTCTGGTGGCTTGCCTAGGATTTCCACGGCTGTGGAGGGCGCTGTCGTTTCGAAACCCACCGCGAAGAACGCGAACTCTTTGCTAGGCTCTTTCTCAGCCATTTTTACCGCATCACTGACACTGTAAACAACGCGGACATCAGCGCCTTCTGCTTTGGCGTCTAGAAGCGACATCTTCGAGCTTGGAACGCGTAGAACATCGCCGAAACAGGTGACAGTAACACCTTTTTGGGCTAGTTGCACGGCTTCGTCTATTTCGGACGCGGGCACTATGCAGACTGGGCAGCCTGGTCCGGCGATGACTTCGACGTTTGCGGGTAGGAGGGTACGTATGCCAAAATGTGTGATTGTCCACTCGTGCGTGCCGCACACGTGGCAGATTTTGACTGTTTTCTCTTTTGGTGCGGTGTCGTGGATTTTCTCTGCTACACGTTTTGCAAGGTTTGGGTCTCGGAACCTCAGTTTTTCAGCCATTTCAGCTCACTGTTTTGTTTTTGGCTCGGCTTCGAGGATTTCGTTCCACAAGCGTATGGTTTCTAGGGCTTCGGCTTCGTCAACGACTTGGATGGCGTAGCCGGCGTGGACCAAAACATAGTCGCCTACTCTGGCGTTCACGAGCGTCACGTTGACCTCTCTTAAGACGCCTTCGCCAAAGTCCACCTTAGCCTTGTCTTCATCTATGCTTATGACTTTCGCTGGAATAGCCAAACACATGCCTTATCAATACTAAACCGAAAATACACGGGAATAAATCGATTATGGTTTAGTTTTCATTGTTTGAACGTGTTGCTTCTTCCTATTGTAAGAATCCGCTTACGACGGCTTGGCCGAAAGATACGCCCCCATCGCCCGGTGGAACGGTCTCATGAACCACAAACCGCAAACCTGCGACTTCCACAACTTTTCGCATTGCTGAAGCTAAGATTTTGTTGCAAGCAGCTCCACCTGAAAAGCCAACCGTTTTGATGTCGTTTTCTAACGCTTTTTCAACTGCCAATGTGGCCAACCCCCTTGCCAAGTAAGCATGCGCAGAATAAGCCAAATCCGCCTTCGAGAGCTTCTCTCTCTTCTGAAATATTTCAAGCAGCATTTGCGTCGTGCCTAAAGCGTCGCTTCTCACTATTGGTTCTAGCTTCAGCGCATCCTTGCCCTTCATCGCGGCTGATTCGAGTTTCATGGCTGGCTCGCCCTCATACGTGCGCTCGTAGCAAACGCCCAAGGCAGCCGCTACGGCGTCCAAGACTCTCCCACAGCTCGACGTCTCAACCATGCTATGGTTGTTTTCAAGCTGATTAAGCAGTATTCTAATTTCGTTTTCGCCGTGTGGAAAGCGCTCCTTGTTCTGCAGAAGCCACTCTTCCACGTCCACTCTCTTGTGGAGTATTCCCGCAGCCATCCTCAGCGGATTACGTGTCGCCAAGTCTCCCCCAACCAGAGGCTGTTTTTCGAGATGCGCAACCCGCTCAAAGTCTGCAGACCCGGTGCATAGTAGGATTTCTCCGCCCCACGCCTCGCCGTCAGTGCCGTATCCGTATCCGTCGCAGCATACACCAACAATCTCCTCCATGTCGTGCTCAACCATCAACGCCGCTATGTGCGCGTAGTGATGCTGCACCTGAACCAGCTGCCAGCCGTTCTCCTCAGCCAGCTCACGCGCAAGCATCGTCGTCGTAAACTTCGGGTGCAAATCGCACGCAACAACTTCCGGCTTGCTGTTCGTCAAGCGGATTAGGTGTTTCGTTGCGTTTTCCAGAAAATCCCGCGTCTCAACGTTCTCCACGTCGCCAACGTGTTGCGAGATAAAAGCTTTGTTCCTGAGCAAAACGCACGCGGTGTTGTTCAGTTCTCCGCCTAAGCCCACAACGCAGCGTTTCGCCTTTCTCTTCAGCATTATCGGAGCTGGTGCATAACCGCGCGAACGTCTGAGGAACACCAAGTTCTTGCCATGCATCCGCGCAACAGAGTCATCGCATCTATGGGCTATTCGCCGATTGTGAAAAAGGAAGTGGTCAACCGTGTCGCCTAGCCTCTCTAACGCTTCGTCGTTGTCCATTATTATGGGCTGGTTTGGCGGGTTGGCGCTCGTCATCACGAAAGCCGGGTCATCGACTTTGTCAAAGAGCATGTAGTGCAAGCCAGTGTAGGGCAGCATGATGCCAACGTTGTGCAAGCCCGGCGCAACCAAACCCGAAAGATAACACGCATCGCTTTTGTTCAGCAAAACTATGGGACGAGTGTAAGAAGTCAGAAGCGCTTCTTCCTCCTTGCTCACGTCTGCGAAAGTCTTTATTGCCTCTAGGCTTCGTGCCATAATCGCGAAGGGTTTTTGGCTGCGATGCTTTACTTCTCGAAGCTTGACTAGAGGCTTGCCCTTCGTCGTTGATGTCGCCACGTGGAATCCGCCGTATCCCTTGATGGCGACTATGAAGCCTTCCGAAAGCAGTTTGCCTGCCTCTCGAACAGGGTCCTCATGTTCAATCGGCTCGCCTTTGTTCGTCGTCAGGTACGCTCTCGGACCGCACTCTGGACAGGCCACCGTTTGCGCGTGAAAACGCCTGTTCAACGAGTCTCTGTATTCTTTCAGGCAGAAGCCGCACATGGGAAAGTCTCGCATAGTTGTGTTTTCGCGGTCGTACGGAAGCCTCTCGATAATTGTGAACCTTGGTCCGCAGTTTGTGCATGTGATGAAGAAATAATCGTGTCTCGGGTCTTTCGGGTCTCTGAGTTCTCTTTGGCAGTCGTCGCATGTGGCTATGTCAGGTGGGATGACAGACCCTGAGAGTTCCGCTTCTTCTGAGCTTTTATTTATTGTGAACTTCTGATGCTCGTTTTTGCCTTCCAGCCTGGTTGTGATAACTTCGTAAATCTGCGCCAAAGGAGGCTTCTTTTCCTTAAAGTCTCGCATAAAACTTTGAATGTTGCTTTCTTCGCCTTCTAGGAGGATTTCTACTCCAGCGTCGCCCCTGTTTCTGACGTACCCGTTTAACCCGTTTTTCACCGCTATTCGATAAATGAATGGGCGAAAGCCAACGCCTTGAACAACGCCCGTGACTGTTACTTTTACGCGCACTACAGTCATCTCTTAAGTCGAAGCGGTTATTGAGAATGCTTCTTGCGTTCCAATTAACTTTTCCCAGAAAAACGATTAGAAATATTAATAGCTTACGTGCTTACCTAAAAATGGTCGAAATTTGAAGAAGATGATGGAATGCAGAAAGCTCAAGGAGAAGAATCCGCCAAGTTTGAAACATTCTCGAAGAGCATATGCCCCGAGTGCCTCAAGCAGATTCCGATGAGGATATACGAAGAAAACGGCGTTATTTACCTAGAGAAGACCTGTCCCGAACATGGGAGATTTGAGGACATCTACTGGGGCGACGCCGAGCTTTACAAGTGGTTTTATGACAAATGGTACAACGAAAAGTACGTGGGCGGCGGTTTAGAGAACCCACACACGAAGACGGTTAATGATTGTCCCTTTGATTGTGGAATTTGTCCTCAGCATAAGACTCCCACTATTTTAGGTATAATCGATGTCACGAACAGGTGCAACATGGCATGTCCAGTCTGTTTCGCCTACGCCGGAGCCGCAAACTACGTGTATGAACCTTCCTACGAGCAGATCGTGGACATGATGAAGCTTCTGAGAGCCAATCGCCCGTGGGCTTGCAACGCACTACAGTTCAGCGGCGGAGAACCGACAGTGAGGAATGACTTGCCCGACTTGATTAGGGAGGCTAAGAAGGCTGGCATAAGCCATATTGAGGTTAACACAAACGGACTGCGCATTGCAGAGGACGTTGGATACTTCAAGAAACTGTTTGACGCGGGTCTGAGCACGCTTTACCTGCAGTTTGACGGTTTGAGAGAGGACATTTACAAGAAGACTCGCGCTAGAGCAGACCTTGTCCCCGTCAAGCAGAGGGTAATAGAGAACGCGAGAGCCATAGGCTTGGACTCGCTGGTTTTGGTTGTCACGTTGGCGAAGGGCGTGAACGACAGGGACTTGGGCGACATAGTGAACTACGCGGTCAAGAACCATGACGTAGTGCGGTGCATTAACATTCAGCCGATTTCGATGGCTGGACGCGCCAAAAAAGACGAGCTTAGGAAGATGCGCATAACCATACCGGACACGATGAAGCTGATAGAAGAGCAGACGAACGGCGCTGTTTCGCGCTGGGACTGGAGACCCGTCAACTGGCCTGTGCCCGTTTCTAAGGGCATGGGTGCGATAAAAGGTAAGGCGTATCCGGAGTTTACGATGCACCCGATGTGCGGTGCGGCGACGTTTCTGGTTGTCGAGAAGGACGGCTCTTACAAGCCTATCATGGACTACGTGGACGTTGACAAGTTCGCCGACGTGTTCTGGAGCGTCTACTATTCGGGCGTCAAGGGCAAGAAGACGATTGCCAAGATGAAGATGCTGAAGCTCTTGCCCATGGCAAAGTCCAGCCTCGTCGGAGGACTAATCAGAGACGTGGTGACCAAGGGGAGCTACAAGGCTTTGGGAGACTTCATGCGCAGAATAGTCATGATTGGCATAATGCACTTCCAAGACGTCTGGAACTTCGACCTGGACCGTGTGCAGAAGTGCGCGATTCACTATGCAACGCCAGACGGCAAGATACGCTCGTTCTGCACGTACAACAGCATACACAGACCCAACGTGGAAAAGCAATTCGCTGTTCCTATTAGAGAGTGGACAAGCAGAACGGGCAAAAAAATCAACGAACCAGCATGATTAATGCAAAGAAAAAGATGAAACTCTAGGTTTTTGCTGTTTTCTGTTTTTCTTCCTCTTGCAGCACTCTCCTTAAAACCTTGCCCACCATAGTCATCGGCAGTTCTGTTCGAAGCTCAACTTCTCTTATCGCCTTGTAAGGCGCCACTTTGCTGTTCACGAACTCTTTGATTTCCTCTTCTGTAGCTGTTTTTTCCTCTTTTAGGACGATGAACGCCTTTGGGATTTCGCCTGAGACGGGGTCGGGTTTGCCTATGACTCCGCACAGTTTCACGGCTGGATGTTCATAGAGCACGTCTTCAATCTCTCTCGGGTAGACGCTGTATCCCTTGTACTTGATGAGGTCCTTCTTCCTGTCCGTGATGTAGAAGTATCCGTCCTCGTCCACTTTTCCGATGTCGCCCGTGTAAAGCCATCCGTTCCGGAGGACGTCAGCCGTTTCCTGCGGCATGTTCCAGTAGCCCTTCATAACCTGCGGACCCTTAACCACAACCTCCCCTACTTCGCCGGGCGCAAGCTCCTTTTCTCCGGTTTCCGCATCCATGACCTTCGCGTCCGTGTCAGGCCAGGGCAAGCCGATGGAGCCTACCTTAACGGTTTTCAATGATTTGTCGAGCGGGTTGCAGTGCGTGACGGGAGAGGATTCTGTCAAGCCGTAGCCTTCCACGAGAACGCCGCCTGTTACTTCCATGAACTTCTTCTGAACCTCCGGCGGAAGCGGAGCCGAGCCCGATATGCAGAAGCGCACCGAGGTGAGCCTGTACTTTTTCAGGTCCGGATGAGCCAACAGCATCGCGTACATCGTCGGCGCTCCACAGAACACGGTTACGGCATGGCTCTGTATCGCCTTGAAGGTGCTCACTGCGTCGAAGCGTGGAAGCAGGACTATCTTTCCAGCCATGTATATCGGCGCGTTCATGCCCGTCGTCATCCCGTAGATGTGGAACAGCGGCAGCACTGCAAGGAAGGTTTCGTTGGCTTCTTCGCCGTGGAGCCACTCGTCGCACATTATGGCGTTTGAAACCAGGTTCATGTGTGTCAGCATCGCGCCTTTTGAGATTCCCGTGGTTCCGCCGGTGTATTGAAGCGCCGCCAAGTCTTCTTTCGGGTTTATCTCAACCGTGGGCGGCTTTGCCTCGTGCTTGTCTATCAGTTCTGTGAAGAAGTAGACGCTCGGTCTGCGCTCAACTTTCTGTTGAGGTATCTTTCTGAGTAACGTGCCTAGCATTGCCGAAGCCTTGGGCATGTAATCCTTTAAGCCTGTCACTATCGCGTGCTTGAGTCTGGTCTTCTCCCAGACCTTCTCTATAATTGGATAGAGCATGTCTAATACGACTATGGTTTCGGCTTCCGAATCTTTTAGCTGGTGTTCCACTTCTCGCTCTTTGTACAGCGGGCTTACGGCTGTTGTGACCGCGCCGATTTTGATTGCGCCGTAATAGGCTATTACGAGCTGAGGAACGTTGGGTAAGAAGATGGCAACTTTGTCGCCTTTCTTCACGCCTAGGCTGTCTAAGGCGGTTGCGAACCTGTCGGTAAGCGTGTCCAACTCCTTGTAGGTTATTTCCCTGTGAAAGTACGCTAACGCCGTGTTGTAAGGATGCTTCTCGGCGGTTTTCCTGAGAAACTCAAAGAGCGGGACTTCGGGATAGTCTATATGTTTGGGGACTCCTTCCGGCCAGAACTTGAACCAAGGTTTCTCCAGCTTTTCTGGTTCTTTCTCCTTTTTCACCCTCTTTTTTGCTGGCATAATTGACCCTATTTTTAAATATTAGCGATGTAAGGAAGTAATAATGTTTTCCGCGGATGACCCAGCGGTGAAAACCGAAACAACATGGATAGAATGCGAGGACGCGAGGCTTTACGCCGAAACCTACATTCCAGACACTGTTCCAGCCCCGGCTCTGCTCATCTGTCACGGCATGGACGTGCAGGGCTTCCATTTTCTGAAGATTTACAGTCAACTAGCCGAAGCAGCCAGCAGGAATGGTCTTGTTGTTCTCGTCTTCGATTTTCGCGGAGTCGGAAAGAGCACGGGAGAGTTTGATTATGGAATGGGCGAGCAGAAAGACGTTAAGTGCGCATTGAATTATCTGGCGTCCAGACCAGAGGTAGCTCCAGACAGTATCTTCGTTGTGGGACACAGCCTAGGCGGAGCCGTCTCGCTTTATGCGTTGCAGAACGAGACTCGAGTGAAGGGGCTTGTCTTGTGGTCGACGCCTAAAAATCACAACTACAACGTTAGGAAATTCATCAAACGCATGAGGGGAAACCTAGGCCTGTACGCGTTCTTGCTTCTGTCACGGGTTGACAAGGTTTTCAACGTTTCAAGGCTGTCCAGGCTGGAGGTTTACGGGATAAACCTGCGCCCGCGGTACGTTAGGGAAAAGCTCATGAAATTGAACGAGTGTGAAGCCGTTTCAAGACTGAACAGCATCCCGTTGCTCGTCGTGGTAGGCGAAAATGACGCTATCGTGGGCGTGGATGAGGCGCGAGAGGTCTTCGCGTCGGCTAATGAACCGAAGAGTCTGCTGGTAGTAAAGGGTGCGGACCACAATTACAAAGGAAAAGAACAAGAGCTAATCGCTAAGACGATTGATTGGATAAAGAGAATAGGCTAAAAATGGCGTGCAAAAGGCTTTTCAGAGCGGAGAGTGTTTAGACATCTGATGGTGTGTTGTTGTGTCGGCGTGTGAAAGCCTGGAGAGCACCATGAGCAGGGCGAGGGAGCTTGAGAAGAACTATGACTGGATGGGCTCTGTGGAGCTTTATCGCACCGCCTTGGGAATGGTTCCAGAGCAAGACGCTTTGAAAGCCGCAGAGGTTCAGGAGCTGATCGGTTATGGTTTGTTCAGGGCTGCTTGCCAAGCGGACAGCGTTGAAGAATTTAAGAAGCGGATGCGATTATCGGTTGAGTTTTACGAGAAGGCTGCGGAACTGCTTGGTAAGGCTAACCCTGCCAAGAGTCTGTATTGTAGGGGGATGGCCAAGTACTCTGACGCTTGGTTCGTCGAGGACCCTTCTCAGAAAAAAGACTTATTAGACGATTGCTGGGGATTATTGAAAGAATCACTTGAAGGCTTTGATTCATCTAAGAATTATGCAGGATACGCGAAAGCGTTCCGTGGCCTATGGGTGTGTCTACGTGACAGAAGTAATTTTTTTGAGGACTGGCGTGAGGGCAAACGGTTTGCTGAGGAAATATTAAGGTATGGTCAAAGCCTCATTCCAAAGCTTTCTGAAATTGAAGACTTGAGCGAGTTAGCTCACGCTTACATGATAACATCGCTTTTTATGGCGAGCAATCTGGATTTCTTTGAGGAAAGAAGAGAAGAGTTTGTGTCAAGGGTTCCTGATTATCTGGAAAAAGCCTTAGAGCTGTCGCAGAAGATAGAAGACGCATATTTCCATACCTCCCTGTGTTGGGCACAAACCATTGCCAGCATTTGGGTCACAGGTGATTTACAGGCTGCATTAAAACATGCAGAAAAGTTGTTGGAACACGCTGAAAAGTTAAAGGATCACTTTGTGTTTGCAGCGGCATATTTCGGATTGAATTTTACCACGAGTGCTTTAGCAGCCACAGAAGAAGATCCAGACAGACAAAAAGAAAAATGGAGGATGGCAATACGGTTTGCGGAAGAGTCTATCCGCTACAGTCTGTTAATTCGCCGTTACGATTGGACTTCTTGGAACTACTCATATTATCTCATTGACGACCACATTCACCTAGCCGAACTTGAAACCAACCTGGAAGGAAAACGTGCCCTATTGAAACAAGTAATTGATATAGGGCGCAAAGGTTCCGAACACGCTCAACTTTCTGGCAGTCCTTACCTAATGCGCAGTATATTTCACAATCTCAGCAAAGCTATTTTCTTTCTCTCCGAAACAGAGACTAGTGTTAATGAGAAGAAGAAACTACTTGAAGAAGCCTTAGAACTTAGAGTAAAAACTATCAAAAATTTCGAGCACTTAACTCCTCCTAATAGTTGGGACCGTGGTGTATTCTACAATTACTTAGCCCTCCTAGAAGCCGATCTAGCTACAATGGAAAAAGACGAGGAAAAAAAGCGACATTTACTTGAAAGTGCTGTTTCTGACATGGAAAAATGCTTGCAAATCTGCACTATGTATGTGCAAAAAATTGCCTCAGCCGCTTTACCTTGGAATTTTGCAATTCTAGGATGGTACCACGACTGGTTCGGCGAAATCCTCGATCAACAGTATCAGCTAACAAAAGATGAAGCCGTCATTAAAAGAGCTATTGAGGTAAACCAAGATGCTGCTCACGTTTATCAGAAGGCTGAAATGCCCAGTCGTGTGGCTGAAGCCTACTGGAAAACCGCCAGACTTCACGACCGACAAGGCGAATACGCTAAAGCCGCAGACAACTTCGAACTAGCCGCCAAAAACTACCAGTTCGTAGCCGAAAAGATTCCACAGTTCAAATGCTTCTATCAAGACCACAAAGCATACATGCAGGCTTGGAGCGAATTCGAAAAAGCAAAAATAGCGCACCAAAAAGAAGAATACGAACAATCAAAGGCGTACTACGAAAACGCCGCAAACATGCTCAAATCCACAAAACGATGGAACTACCTTGGACCAAACTTCTCCGCATGGGCAACGCTGGAACAAGCCGAAGACCTAAGCAAAAGAGAGAAAAACGAAGAGTCAGGACAAGCGTTTCAACTAGCAGCGCAACAATTCTGCGAAGCCAAAGCCTCAATAGAAGAAAAAGCCCGAAAAATCGAGAACCCAGACGAAAAAACAAAGGCTCTCGAACTCAGCAACGCATCTGAATATAGAAGCGAATACAGCATGGCCAGAGCGGAACTAGAAGAAGCAAAAATGCACGACAGAAGCGAAAACCATGAAGCGAGTGTCAAGAAGTACGCTACTGCTGCCGAGAAATTCGAGAAAATAGCAGAAAAACTTGAGGACGAGTCAGACCGCAGAGAGCTTCTCTTCCAAGCCAGCATGTGCCGCGCTCTAGAAAAGATGGAGCTAGCCGAAGAAAAGGCTGAACCAGACCTCTACGCGGAAGCCTCAGAGCTCTTCACGAAAACCCAGAAAATCACGACAAAGAAGAGAAACGCTCTCTTGGCTCTTGGAAACGCGTGCTTCTGCAAAGCTCTAGAATCGGGAACAAGATTCAAGACAACACCAAACGCCGACCTCTACACAACAGCCAAACAGTACATGGAAAGAGCGGCTCATCACTACACCGAAGCCGGATTCGAAACCGCCGCGAAATGGACAAAAGCCACGCAAAGGTTGTTCGACGCCTACTTTTACATGTGCAACGCCGAGTCAGAGGTTGACCCCGAAAAGAAGGCGAAACACTACCAACTCGCAGAAAAACACCTAGACTTGGCCGCACGCCTCTACGAGACAGCCGGATACATAAGCAAGAGAGACGAAACCCTGAGGCATCTGGAAAGAGTCAAAGAAGAAAAAGAACTTCTAATCTCGCCAACCGAAATCCTCAAGGCTCCATCCATAGTCTCCACCACACCCATCATATCCGCACCAACCCCAACCAGCGAGGAAGCGGTAGGCCTCGAAGGCTTCGAACACGCCAACATCCAAGCCAACCTAATCATCCGCCTAAAAGAAGTCAAGGTAGGCGAAAACCTAGACCTCGAAATAGAACTGGTCAACGCTGGAAAAAGACCAGCCCTCCTCATCAAAACCGAGCAAATAATCCCCGAGGGCTTCGAAATAAAGGAGAAACCGGAAATCTACCGAGTGGAAGACAGCTACCTCAACATGAAGGGGAAAAGACTCGACCCACTCAAAACCGAAGAAGTGAAGCTGGTGTTAAAGGCGCTCGCCAAAGGAACCTTCAATTTACAACCGAGAATCCTCTACCTCGACGAAACCGGGAAGTACAAGTCGTACGAAACTGAACCAGTGACCGTCAAGGTTAAAGAACTGGGAGTCGCCGGATGGCTCAAGGGAGCATAAGCCTGCTCACCCGAGTGGCACAAACTCGTACGTCGGGTTTCCTTCGGGCGAAGTCTTGGCTACTAGCCTGACTTTCATGCCGACCTTGATTTCTGACAGTTTGAACCCTGTCAGCCAAGCCAACACTCTGACGCCTTCTCTCAGTTTTCCGATGGCAACGGTGTAGGGTTTGTACTGCTGGAAAGAAGTCGGTCTAATCACCACATGCGTGAACGTTTCTATCTCCGCTTCGCTGCTCAACTCGACCCAGTCCATCTCTGACGACAAGCATTCTGGGCAGTCCGCGACTGGCGGAAAATACAGTTTACCACACTTTGTGCATCTCGTTGCCAGAACCTTTCCCTGTTTTAATCCTTCCCAGAACTGCAGAGTCTTGCTTATGGGCATGTCTTGAACGATTTTTATCTCTCGCGACCTTATCGAGGGCATGGACGCCATACAATCATCTCCTCAGAATCGTCACGTAACAGTAGTGCCCCGTTCCACCCACGTTATGGGCTAGTGCGATGTAGTTCTTCATCGGCGCTTGTCTCCCTTTCTCACGGGCTTCTCTGAGCTGCTCCGTCAACTCGTATATCATCGAGCAGCCTGTCGTGCCAATCGGATGCCCCTTAGCCTTTAAGCCTCCGTCAAGGTTCACCGGGATTTTTCCACCTATCTCGGTCTGCCCTTCGCGAATCAGCTTCGTTCCTTCGCCTTTGCCGCACAAGCCGATGTCCTCGTAAGCCAATATCTCCGCTATCGTGAAGCAGTCGTGAACCTCCGCGACGTCAACCTGGTCTGGCGTGACTCCGGCGGCTTTGTACGCTCTTTGAGCCGCTAACACGCTTGCTTCCAGTCCCACGTAATCTTGCCGTTTGCTCAGGTTTGCCGTTCCAGAGGAATAGCCTATCCCCGCAACCCATACAGGCGTGTCAACTTTCAGCTCCTTAATCTTCTCTTCCGACGCAAGAATTATCGACGCAGCGCCATCAGTCATAGGGCAGCAGTCGAAAAGCTTAAGCGGCGACGCGATGACCATGGACGACAAGACATCGTCAACCGTTATCCTGTTCTGAAGGTGGGCAAGCGGGTTCATCGCGCCGTACTTGTGGTTCTTGACGGCAACCAACGCCAGATCCTCCTCCGTCGTTCCGTACTTAGCCATGTGTGCGTTGGCGTACAACGCGTAATACGCGGGAAACGTTAATCCAAAGTTGTGAAACTCCCAGAAGTAGTAGCCCGCTCTCCCAATCCACTCCATAGCCGTGGGCGTGTCGATTTCCCGCATCTTTTCCACGCCAGTAGCCATCGCAATTTCAGTGTGACCGCTCGCCACAGCCGAGTAAGCCGTGAAGAAGGCGGCGCTCCCACTTGCACACGCAGCCTCACACCTGACCAGCCCAGCTTGAGTCAACCCGCAATACTCGGCGGCGACAACCGTTGGGAGAAGCTCCGCGTACCAAGCTCCGGCTCCAGTTGACCCTAAAGCCACAAACTCAACGTCTTTCGCGCTTATCCTCGCGTCTTCGAGCGAGGGCTTGACAGCCTCAAAAGCCAGCTCCGCCACGTTTACGTCGCTTCTGTGCCCGAATTTTGAGTTTCCAACTCCTATAATCGCTACCTTTCTCATGTTCATCACACTATTTTCTGTTTGAGTATAAAATAAAAGATGGAGAAAAGGGTGTTGATTACTTGCCTTTGAACTCGGCTTTTCTTCTCGACATGAAGGCTTCCACGCCTTCTTTGAGGTCTTCAGTTGAGAACGCCAGTCCCATCAAACCCGACTCCAGTCGCAGTCCGGCATCTAACGGCACCTGGGTTCCGAAGTTTAGCGCGTACTTCGCATACTTCAGAGCTATCGGAGGTCCTTCACTGAGTTTCGTGGCCAGTTCTTTGACTGTTTCTCGGAGTTTCTCGTAGTTTACAACTTTGTGCACTAAGCCTATTTTTAGTGCTTCTTCGGCTTTCAGCATGTTTCCTAACATTATCATTTCTTTGGCTTTGGCTAGCCCCACGATCCTGACGAGTCTTTGGGTTCCGCCCCATCCGGGTATGGTGCCTCGCAGTGTTTCCGGATTTCCCAGTTCAGCGTGTTCAGCCGCCACCCTGAAGTCGCACGCTAGGGCAAGCTCCAAGCCGCCGCCGAGCGCGAAACCGTTTATCGCCGCTATGACTGGCTTGGACATCTCCTCGAGTTTGCCGAAGAGTTTCTGTCCGGCTCTCGAGAATTCTTCGGCTTTCACCGGCGTTGCTTTGGGAAACATTGTTAGGTCTGCGCCTGCGCTGAAGGCTCGGTCTCCTTCGCCAGTTACTACAACGCATCTGATGCTGGTGTCTTTCTCGGCAGTGTCGAAAACGTCTGAGAGTTCCTCCATCAAGACGTCGTTGAAAGCGTTCAATCGATGCGGTCTGTTTAGTATGACCCACAGTGTGCTTTGCTCTCTTTCTACTTTGATAGTTTCGTATGCCTTACTCAACAAACATCACCTTTGCCTATGTTTATCCGCATACGCCTATATTATTTTCCACGACTTTCTAGTATTTTCTGAGGAGATACTTGAGCGTCGTGAGCTTCTGTATCTCGCTTGTTCCTTCGTAGATTTCGGTGATTTTTGCGTCGCGGTGGTATCTTTCGACGCGGTACTCGCTCAGGTAGCCGTATCCGCCTAGGGTCTGTATGGCGAAGTCTGTGGTTTCCATCGCTACGCGGCTGGCGTACTGTTTTGCCATTGCCGTTGCCATCGGGTCCATTTTTCCGGCGTCGATGAGCCATGCGGCGCGGTAGGTTAGCCATCTCGCGGCTTCTACCTTTGTTATCAGCTCTGCGAGCGTGCCTCCTATCAGTTCGTGCTGGAGAATTGGCTGTCCGAATGCTTCGCGTTGTTTTGAGTATTTGAAGGCGATTTCCCACGCGCCCTGTGCCATGCCGATTGCTTGGGACGCCACGCCCACGCGTGTCTTGTCGAAGAACTCCATCGAGTAGTAGAAGCCTCTGTTGAGTTCGCCTATCATGTTCTGGTCGGTTACTTTCACGTTGTCGAAGCGGACTTCGCCCGTGACTGAGCATCTGATTCCCATCTTGTCGTGCAGTTTTGTCGTTTCTAATCCCTGGGTGCCCTTGTCAACGACGAACAGGGTTTCGCCTCTGTGCGTGGGTCTGACTTTCGTGTCCGTCTGTGTTAGGACCACTATGAAGTCGGCTGTTGTGGCGTTTGTGATGAAGGTTTTTGTGCCGTTTATCCACCACTCGTTGCCGTATTTTGTGGCTGTGGTCTCCATTTTTGTTATGTCGCTTCCGCTGACGTTCGGCTCCGTGAAGGCTGCGGCTGAGATGAAGTCTCCTCTGCAGATTGGCGGAAGATACTTCTCCTTCTGTTCTTTCGTGCCGTGGACGAGGATGAACTCGCTTCCGAAATTGCTGCTTGTGACCGCTACGCCTAGGGACGAGTCTGCTCTGCACATTTCCTCAACGACGAGGCACGTTTCTAGGAGTCCGCTTCCTTGTCCGCCGTACTCTTGCGGGAAGAACATGCTCGTGAAGCCGAGTTTTGCGGCTTTCTTGTAAAGCTCCATTGGATATTCTTCTTTTCTGTCAAGCTCTAGGGCGAGTTCGGGTTTGAACTCTTTTTGGCAGAATTCTCTAACGGCGTTTATTATTGCGGTTTGTTCCGGTGTTAGTTCGAAATTCATTTAGTAGAACCCCCTTCCGGTTTTCTTTCCCAACCTTCCGCTGTTTACGTATTCTTCGAGCAGTGGGCATGGTTTATACATTTCCATGTTGTACTTAGCGTAGAGTTCCTTGAGCTTGTTTAGAACAACGTCTAAGCCTGTCCTGTCCGCGTACTCGCACGGTCCCGAAGGCCAGTAGGTGCCGAGCTTCATTGCGGTGTCGATGTCTGCGGGGTTTGCTGCGTCGTCGTGGATGAGCCATGCGGCTTCGTTCACGGCTACCGCCCAAGACCTGTCAACATCGTACTCGTCTAGTAGGTTGAAGGGTATTCGTGGTCTGCCCTTTGTCCAGTCGTAGAACCCGACGCCCGTTTTTTGCCCGAGCTTCTTTTCTTTTACGAGTGGTTCGATGACTTCTGTGCACGGCTTGAACCGTTCTCCGTAGGCGTCGTAGAGTATTCTTCCAACGTCGTAGGCTATGTCGAGTCCGCTGAAGTCTGCGAGTTCGAACCATCCCATCGGGAACCCGCCCGTGTATTTTACGGAGGCGTCTATGCCTTCTTTTGTTGCTTCGCCGCGTTTGAAGGACCAGAAGGCTTCCAGAAAGACGGCGGCTAGTACTCTGTTTACGATGAAGCCGCGTATGTCCTTGCGGACGATTACGGGTGTTTTTCCGAGTTTTTTGGCGAGTTCTGCGAGTGTGTCTATTGTTTCTTGGCTTGTGCTTTCGCCTTTTATTACTTCGACCAGTGCCATAGCGTGTGGTGGGTTGAAGAAGTGCATTCCGGCGACTTTGTCTGGGCGTCTTGTGGCTTTGCCCATTTCTGTTATGCTTAGGGTTGAAGTGTTAGAGGCTAGTAATGCGTGTGGTGGAGCGAGAGAGTCAAGAGTTGTGAACACTTTCTTTTTTAGGTCAATGTTTTCGGGCACGGCTTCTATCGCCAAGTCTATGTCTTTTGCGGCTTGCTCATAACTGGTGGTCGTGTGTATTCGCGCTAATGTTGCGTCGGCGTCTTCGCGTCTGATTCGCTTTTTCTCAACGAACTTGTCGAGGCTCCACTTGATTTTTTCCATCGCTTTCGTTAGGAGTTCGTCGCTGATGTCTATCATGGTGACTTCGTAGCCAGCCATAGCCAGAAGCTCGGCGATTCCGTGACCCATAGCCCCAGAACCCACGACTGCCGCTTTCTTCAGCTTTTCAGCAACCAAAATGTTTCCCTCTTTCTAATGGTTAATGGTGAAGCAAGAATGGTAATAAAAGTTTTGAATGCTGAGTATGCATTCGCAAGCGTGAAACATTTCAATGATGATGGGTTTTTAGGTCTGCTGGTGCTTTGTGATGAAAACGCTTTTCAGAGAGTTGCCGATAACTTTCTAGTGGTTTATTCGTATGCCAGAACCGTCAAGTTTGGAGGAAATTCTGCATCAAGCAGAACAGTTTGAGAAGGACTATGATTGGCTTGGAGCCGCCGAGTTATATGAGAAAGCGTTAGGCCAAGTGCTTGAAAATGACATCAGAAAAGGCGAGATTCATGAACGGTCGGGTTATGCTCTTTATCGTGCCGCATTTCAAGCCGAAAGCAGCAACGATTTTCGAGATAGAATGCGCCATGCTGTCGAGGATTATGAGGAAGCTAGGGAATTCTACAGAAAGATAGGTGAACCAGAAAAACCTGCGAGGAAGCTCCGCTGTGACGCCATGATTGCACAGGCAAGCTATTGGCTCGCACCATCACAACAGGAAAAGAAGAAGCTGACCGGCGAATGCTGGACGTATATGAAGGCTTGTCTTGACGCTTTTGAGAAAGCCAGCGAAGGATATGAATACGGTAGAACGTTCAATCAACTCTCGACATGCGTTGATCTGGGCTTCTTTTTTGATTGGGGTTTCAAGGTCAGAGAGGAAATGATTAGGGAAGCATTAGAGTGTGGAGAGAAGGCCATCAAGCTCCTCTTCACGGCTGGAGACCCGGTTGAACTGGCTAGAGCCTACGTGAAAACGGCCAATTTCCTTGAAACATTCAGCTATTATTTCGTGGGATTCGATGAAAGGGACAGGCATCATCAAAAGGCTAAGGACTATGTGGATAAGGCTATTGAGGCCTCTGAAGAGGCAGCCATGATTGAGGTGCCCACTGTTCTCTTCGGTGAGGGTTCTGGTGGGTACTGGGGAGATGGAACGGACACCGCAATTAGGAATTTCGAAAAAGAACTGGAGTATGGAAGAAAAACAAGGGACAAGTTCATCATAGGACGTGCATTAGACCTCCTAACCTATCAAACCATGTGGCAGTCGATGATACATGAGGACCCTGATGAAGTAATGAAGCATCGCAAGCGTGTACTGCAGTACGCCCAAGACGCCCAGCGCCAATACAGTCTAATCTCTTTCATAAGCCCACGCGGAGGCGGAATATGGGTTGAAGGACCATTCTGCCACTACTACATATCCTTGTGGTATGTAGAAACTAATCTGAGCAAGAGGCGAGAATTTCTCGAAAAAGCCTTGGAAGCCGCTCCTGAAGAACTGAAAAGGGCCGAAAGTTCAGGATACCCTAGTAGTATATATTGGGCACATGAAGTTTACGGCATGGCACTCACGCGCTTGGCCATAATAACCACAGACCCGAAAGAGAAACAGCGACTATTGGAAGAAGCTCTTCTGCATATGACTGAGTCTAACAGAATGATCAGACAGGCTGACCCTCTGGCCTGCTGGAACCTAGGCTTGCTGATTTTCCAGCAAGCTGCTGCAAAATCAGGTCTTGCAGACTTGGCCAAGGAAGATGTGACCAAGAAAAGCATGCTCCAAGAAGCCATTCTGGACATGAAAGCCTCTTTGGACCTCTGTGTCAAGGAGATACCGCGATACGATAAAGAAGGTTCAGGTGGAGCGCACGGCATAATTGGGGCAGAGCAATACTATATTGGTAATTCCTTGAATCGTCTTCACCGACTTAGCCATGATAGTAAGCATCTTAGAGAGGCAACTGAAGCGTTCGATGATGCTGCAGAGTCGTTTCAGAAGCTCAATCTGACAAGTCGCATGGCTGAGTGCCGGTGGAAGTCGGCCCAGATGCATGACGCTCTGGGTGAACATCTGAAGGCTGCTGAAAGGTTTGACCTTGCCTCAAACAGCTACAGGAGTTCTGGGGAGAAGATTCCTCAGCTGAAAGACTTCTATCAAGGCTATGCGTCCTATATGCAGGCTTGGAGCGAAATTGAGAAAGCATGTCATCATCATGAAAGACAGGAATACGGCTTAGCAAAGGAACACTTCGAAAAAGCTGCCGACCTGCACAAATCGCTAAAAAAATGGAGTTATCTGGCTCCAAACTATTCGGCATAGGCCAACATCGAAAACGCAGAAGACTTAAGCAGAAAAGAACAGTGCGAAGAAGCTATTCGAGCCTTTGAGCAAACTGTCACGCTTTTCAACGAAACCAAGAAGTCCATTCAAAACGAGCTTAACGAAATTGAAGATCCAGACGAAAAACAAATGGCAACCAACCTAGTCAAGGCAACCGACATAAGGCATGAATATTGTGTAGCCAGAATCGCCCTCGAGGAAGCAAAAATTCTCGACAAGAAAGGCGACCACTACTCCAGCTCAGAAAAATACGGCTCAGCAGCACAAACCTTTGAAGAAATAAGCCAAGCATCAGAAACAGAACAAGAGCGAAGAGAGTTCAGCTTAATCATCAGTCTTTCCCGTGCTTGGCAAAAAATGACACAAGCAGAAGCAGAAGCAAGTCCCGCGTTATATGCTGAAGCGTCCCAACTATTTGAGAAAGCCAAAGACTTCAGCCCAAACGAACAAACAAAGATGTTAGTGCTGGGACACAGCCGGTTCTGCAAGGCGCTAGAGGAAGGAACAAAATTCGCCGACACAAGAGACGCAACCATGCACGCCACCGCCACAAAATACCTAGAAAGCGCCGCCAACTACTACGTGAACGCAGGCTTCCCAAAGGCTTCAGAATACGCCAAGGCAACTCAGCTGCTCTTCGACGCGTATGCTCAAATGGACAACGCTAAAAGGGAAAGCGACCCTGAGAAAAAGGCTAAGCTCTACATGATGGCTGAAAAAGTGTTGCAAACGTCGGCTGGCTCCTTCATGAAGGCGGAGCACCCGGAAAAGAGGGAACGAGTGTTGAGATTGCTGGAGAAGGTGCAAGAGGAACGGGAGTTAGCCGTGTCCTTGACTGAAGTTCTGCACGCGCCGTCAATCGTTTCTTCTACGACAGTCTTTCCTACTCCTACACCAACCCACGAAGAAGCAGTGGGCTCAGAGAGATTCGAACACGCCGACATACAAGCAAACGTCATAGCCCGCCAAAAAGAACTGAAAGTCGGCGAAAACCTCCACTTGGAGATAGAACTCGTGAACGCCGGAAAAGGCGCCGCGCTCCTAACCAAGCTCACGGAAATTCTCCCAGAAGGCTTCGAGTTGATAGAAAAACCCGAAACCTACCGTGTGGAAGACCGCTCTCTGAACATGAAGGGAAGACGGCTAGACCCCCTGAAGACGGAAGAGGTGAGACTCGTTCTCAAACCGAAGGTGCAAGGTGTGTTTCCCATAAAACCGAGGATACTGTACTTGGACGAGAACGGCAAGTACAAGTCGCACGAGCCGGAACCCGTAAACGTAACAGTCAAGGAGCTCGGCGTCAAGGGCTGGCTCAAAGGAGAAAGATAATCAATGAGTGAGTTAAAGTCTAGGTTTCCTGCTGAGCCGGTTTTGGTAGGCAGAGATGAAGAAATTAAACAGCTTATGCTCTGCCTTGACTCTGCCTTGAGTGGAAAGGGAAGCACCGTACTCATTTATGGTGAAGCCGGAGTTGGAAAGACAAGGCTGGTCAACGAGTTTCTGGTCCTCGCAAAGAAAAAGGGAACAAAAATTCTTTCAGGCTGGTGCCTAAGCGAAGCAGCCATCCCATATTTTCCCTTCACAGAGGCCTTCAACGCCTACATGTCAACCGCGAGCGATGAAAAAGAAAAATCCACTATGAAAAAGCAGCTGGGAATCACAGGATGGTTGAAAGGTCCAGAATTCGCAAGAGAGCCAAAGGTACGCGAGCTCTTTTCAACTCCAGAAATAGAGAGAGATAGAACGTTTGAAGCCGTGGCAAGTGTTCTCCTTCAGCTATCCACCCAAGAACCCCTGGTCCTGTTCTTAGATGACCTACAATGGGCAGATCAACTGAGCCTAGCCTTGCTTCATTACTTGGCGAGAAAGTGTAGAAACTGTCGTCTTTTTATCATCGGAACATATAGGTCAGAAGAGCTTATTCGTGCAAAGGAGAAAAGGCTTCATCCTCTCGAAGAAACCATGTTCTCTATGAGTCGAGAAGATCTTTTGATTAAAATGGAACTGAACCGTCTAAAGCGAGATGATTTTCCTGAGTTCTTGAGGTCCATATTTCGGTCTTCAATAGATGAAGGATTCGTGGAAAAGCTCTACGAGGAAACCGAAGGCAACCCTCTATTTGCTCTCGAAACACTCAACCTTCTTGTAGAAGATGGCGTTCTTTCGGAAAGAGAAGGTCGTTGGATACTCGCGTCTCCATTAGAGAAAATCGGAATACCGTCCAAAGTTCACGAAGTTATCACTCAAAGAATTGCGAGATTAGAACGCGAGGAAAGAAAACTAATAGACCTTGCCGCCGTCAGTGGCTTCTCTTTCCATCCAGACACGTTAAGTAGAACCTTGGCGTTAGACATAGCAGACGTTTTGCGAATGCTAGTTGAAATTGAGCAGAGACACAGACTAATACGCTCTACAGACTCAACCTTTGAATTCACACACCACAAAATAAGAGAAGCCATATACACAGATTTGCCCAGCGAACTGAGAAAAATCTACCACCTCAAGACAGCTGGCTGCCTTGAACAAGCTCTGGCTGAAAAAATCTCAGACGGCTATCTAGCTGATATAGCCCTCCACTATGTTGAAGGGGGAGCCCTTGAAAAGGCGTTTGGATACCTTGTTAAACTTGGCGAAAAAGCTGTAGACATCTTCGCAAACGTGGAGGCACTAGAATATCTGAACGAAGCACTGAAAGCTACACAAAAAAATAAGAGCCTCGCTACCAACGAAAATCTTGCTAAAATCTACAAACTCAGGGGCATAGTTTGGCTGCGCCAAGATGAAAAGGAAGAAGCCAGAAACGATTTCAATTTGATGCTACAAAACGCAACAAGCATCAGCGACGAATTAATGATCGCGGAAGCGCATTATTGGTTAGGTTGTGCTTATGAGGCATATTTCGGAGAAATGGAAGAAGCTATGGGACACCTTACTACGGCAGTGGAAATGGCTCGGAAGACAGGCAACAAACGTCTGGAAGCCAAAAGTTTAGGAGCGATTGGCGATACGCTCATGTGGGGGACAAATCCGGAAACTATGCATGAAGCCTGTATGCGACTTGAAGAATCTTCTAGAATAGCCAAAGAGATAAGTGACAAAATCACCGAAGCCAACAATCTCGCGATGCTCGGAATGTACTACAACTGGAAAGGCGAGTTTAATCAGGCTAAGGAAAACCTCAACAAAGTGTTGGCATTAGATGAAGAAATGGGGGTCACACCTAGGATAGCGTACGATCTGTTTGGTCTGTGTATGGTACTTGCTGGTAATGGAGAATACAACGAAGCAATCTCACTCGGACAGAGGTGTCTCCAACTTGCCCACAATTCTGGTCTCGTATCCCTCGTCTGTATTATCCTCAACACCCTCGGTTGGATTTATCACGACTTGTCAAACATCGAACTTGCCATAGAATATAATAATGAAGCGTTAGAAGTTGCCAGAGCACATCAAAAAGCCAGGGCCAGTGGCGCAGTACCTTCTTCTTTGTCTAACTTGGCATTTGACTATTTATACAAAAATGACTATGAGAACGCAGAGAAATACTTCAAGGAAGTAATCAATACATATGACCAGCATCGGCTGGGCACGTGGCGCATTGAAATTCACGTACTTGTCGGTCGTGGAGAAATATCGCTTGCTAAAGGCGATTGTGTACAGGCACTAAAATTTGCCGAAGACTCATTAGTCATATCCGAAAAGGCAGACGCCAAAAAATACATCGCAAAAGGCTTGAAGTTAAAGGCTGAAGTGCTAGCGAAAATGGACAACCTAAAGGAAGCAATCGCATTAATGCAGAACGCTTTAGCGTTGGCACAACAGATAGGCAATCCCCCATTGCTTTGGCAAATCCATTATTCTCTCGGTCTCTTGCTCGAAAAACACGGAAACCCACAAAAAGCCAACGAACACCATGCCCAAGCCATAGCCCTAATAGAAGATACAGCATCAAAACTCAAAGACACATTCCTCCAGAGCACTCTGTTAAGGGCTTCACAGACCAAGGCAATACGCGACGCCTGCAACAAAACAAAATCAATCCAATAGCAATCCATATTCGCTAAAACTTACTATGAGCATTCTCTCAAGATGCTTTCTAGAACTGTGTACCACTTGTTAGTATTACGGACATGTCAAAGAAGAGAAAAAGATTGAGTTTTTGTTTAGGGTTGTTTTTGTAGGTAGTTGGCTATCGTGTACTTCTGCATCTCGCTCGTTCCCTCGTAGATCTCCGTTATCTTTGCGCATCTGTGAAAGCGTTCCACATGATAATCCGCCAAATAGCCGTATCCGCCGAAGACTTGTATGGCGTCGTCCGTGACTTCCATCGCCACGTGGCTCGCGTACGCCTTAGCCATCGACGTCGCGACTGCGTTGGGTTTCTCTTTGTCGTAGAGCCACGCCGCCTTGTACGTCATCAGCCTCGCCGCCTCGATTTTTATCGCCATCTCCGCCAACCTGAACGATATTGCCTGAAAGTTGAATATCGGCTGCCCGAACTGCTTCCGCGTCTTTGCATACGCCAACGCCTTTTCGAACGCGCCCTGCGCCATGCCAACCGCCTGCGCCGCCACAGTAATTCGTGTTCCATCAAAAAGCTCCAGCGTGTAGTAGAAGCCCTTGCCCAACTCGCCAACAACATTCGCCTCCGGCACCTTCAGGTCACTCATCGCAAGCGAGCCCGTCACCGCGGGTTTTATGCCCATCTTGCCGTGCAGCTTCGTCGCTTCCAACCCCGTCATGCCCTTCTCCGCCAGGAACAGACTCTGTCCGCGGTGCGACGGCTGCGCGTTCGGGTCTGACTGGCACAGGAGTATGAACGTGTCGGCGATTGGGGCGTTGGTTATGAACTCCTTCGCGCCGTTGATTGCCCACTCGCTTCCGCATTTTACAGCCGTTGAGTCCATGCGGGTTATGTCGCTCCCGTGCTCGGGTTCGGTGAAGGCTGCTGCGGCGATTTTTTCGCCCTTGGCAAGCGGCGGTATGTACCTGCACTTCTGTTCTTCGCTGCCGTGTTTCAGCAGCACGTCTGGAACCATGAGGTTGCCCAACGATATTGCCACGCCCAGTCCGGGGTCCACGCGGCACAGCTCCTCAACCACTATGCAGTCTTCGAGGACGCCGTAGCCTTGTCCGTCGTACTGGCAGGGTATGCGCATGCTCGTGAAGCCCAGTTGTGCGGCTTTCTTGTATAGGCTTAGTGGGAATTCTTCCTTCTGGTCGTATTCTAGCGCGAGTTCGGGTGTGAGTTCTTTTTCGGCGAATTCCTTTACTGCTTTCTTGATTTCTTGTTGTTCGTTGTTGAGTTTGAACTCCATCTTGCGTTTTCTCCTGGAGGGTTTATGTTTTCTGCGCTCTTAGCTCATTAACTTTGTTTTTCAGTGAGGGCACGATTTTGAACAGGTCTTCGACGACGGCGTAGTCCGCGAAGCTGAAGATGGGCGCCTTGGGGTCCTTGTTCACGGCGATTATCAAGTCAGAGCTCTTCATGCCGAGGACGTGCTGGAATGCGCCGCTTATGCCGAGGGCTAGGTAGAGTTTTGGCTTGACTGTCTTGCCGGATGTGCCGACTTGTCTGTCGCTGGGGAGCCAGCCCTTGTCCACGATTGGGCGTGAGCACGAGAGGACGGCGCCTAGTGTTTTGGCGAGTTCTTCCATCGCTGGCATGTTGGCGACATCCTTTATTCCTCTGCCTACTCCCACGAGTTTTTCTGCCGCGGTTATGTCTACTCCGCCGGGTGGTGGCAGGACGTACTGTAGGAAGCGTTTTTCTGCGATTTCTTCTGTTAGTGGTGATGGTGCTGGGGTGATTTGTCCGTTTGCGGGTGGTTCGGGTTTTTTTGGGGTGAAGGTTGCTTGGCGTATGGTTGCTATGTACGTTTCTGCTTTGCGGAGCGTTGCTTTGACGTTTACTTTTCCGCCGTACATCTGGCGTGTGACCGTGAGCGTGTCGGCTTCGTAGGCGAGGTCTATGAGGTCGGTTGCGAGCGGCGTGTTTAGTGTGGCTGCCAAGCGTGGGGCGAGTTCGACGCCGTAGCTGGTGTGTCCCATCATGACGAGTGTGGGCTTGTGTTCGATGATGAGTTTTGTTAGGGTTTTCTTGTAGGCTTCACTGTTGAAGTTTTCGAGCTTCGGGTCTTCGACCGTGATGACGGTTTTGGCGTATTCTGCCAGTGCTTTGGCGTGTTCTTGAACGCTTTTGCCTAGCATGAGTGCTGTTAGTTCGGCGTTCGTTTTTTCTGCGATTTCTCGTGCTTTGGTGAGCATCTCGAACGTTATGTCTCTTAGCTGTCCTTGGCGGTGTTCGGCTAGGACGAAGATTTTCGGCATTTTATATCAGCCCCCTTGACTTGATGAGTTCGGCGATTTTTGTGGCGATTTCGTCGGGCGTGCCCTTGAGGAATTGGGCTTGTTTCTCGACTGGCGGGACGTAGAGTTTTTCTATTGTTAGCCATGAGCCTGCCGTGCCTACGTCGTTTTCTGTCAGCCCCGTGTCTGCTAGGCTCATTACTTTGATTTGTTTCTGCATGGCTTTGCGGATGCCCATTATGCTGACGTAGCGGGGTTCGTTTATGCCCGTCTGGACGGAGACGAGTGCGGGTAGCTTTATTTCGAGCTGTTCTTCCAGCCCGCCTTCGAGTTCGCGGTTGACCTTTGCCGTGCCCGTGGCGAGTTCGAGTTTCTTTGCCATTGTCGCGTGTGGTATGCCTAATAGTTCGGCGAGGATGGGTCCGACCGTGGCGCTGCTGTCGTCGCCCGTCTGCATTCCGGTCAGGATTAGGTCGTAGTGCAGTGTTTTGATTACGCTGTGTAGTATTTTGGCGGTTGCGTACGCGTCTGAGTTTTCGAATTTGGGGTCGGTTAGGCGTGTGGCGGTGTCTGCTCCGCGGGCTAGGCACTTTCTTAGCGTTGATTCGCTGTCTTGTGTGCCTATGGTTATGGCTGTGACCGTTCCGCCCTGTTTCTCTTTGATGCGTACGGCTTCTTCGAGCGCGTAGTCGTCCCACTCGTTGATGTCGTAGACTAGGCCTGTTTTTTCTATGGCTTTGCCGGATGCGTCGATTTTTAGTTCTGCTTCGGCTGTTTCTGGAACGTGTTTAACACAAACGATGATGTCCAAGCTGTGATACTCTCCGTTATGCTTGAGTCTTGTTTGCTGTTGCTTGTCATATAATTTTTGCTTGTAGAACGTGTTTTTCAAACATCTCGAACGTGCAATCATTCGCGAACGTGACTCTCTGAATCCAGCCAAACCGACGGCGGTACGCTCTTCTGAAGCATTAATAAGTCTGAAGCTTTCAAATACCAATCGCTGAGAGAGAGGCATTGTATATGTCCGCAAGTGGAAACGTGCGGTTCCGCGAAGAGAAGCGCGCGCGCGTTCATGAGTTGAGGCGATTGATAAGAAATGGCTAAAGCAGACGTAGGAATCATCGGTGGAAGCGGGTTTTACGGTTTGTTGGAAAAGCCGAAGTGTTATTCACTTGAAACGTCTTATGGTAGTCCGTCTGGCGACATTGAAGTGGGAAAGCTGTGCGGCAGAAGAGTGGCGTTTCTGCCGAGACATGGCAAACTTCATAGTGTAAACCCGTCCGAGGTTAATTACAGGGCAAACATGCTGGCTTTGAAGCAGCTTGGTGTCACGAGAATCCTTGCATTATCAACTGTGGGCTCTCTAAGGACAAGCATCAGGCCTTCAGACATCGTTCTCATCGATCAGTTCGTAGACAGGACGACACAGAGGAAGCAGACATTTTATTCACAGGATTCGCCGGTTTCTACTAGAGTTTGCCACATTTCAGTGGCGGAGCCCATGTGCAGAGAGTTGAGGAGCGTGCTGATAAAGGCAAGTCGCAAGGTCGCAAACGTTCACGATAAGGGAACGTACGTTTGTATCGAGGGACCAAGGTTTTCTACAAAGGCGGAGTCGAACCTGTTCAGAGCTTGGGGGATGGATGTTGTGGGCATGACTCTTGTTCCGGAATGTGTCCTTGCGCGGGAGGCGGAAATCTGTTATGCTTCCGTATGCACCGTGACCGACTACGACTGTTGGAAGGACAAGCCGGTGAACGCAGAGGAGATCAGGACGGTTATGAAGAGAAGCGTGGAGAAGGTTAAAAAGCTGCTTTTGGAGGTTATTCCGATGATTCCGGAAAGAAGAACTTGCCAGTGTAAGGACGCGTTGAAGGGTGCGTTGATATGACTTTGTCAAAGTCCGACAAACTAAAGCAGTACATAAGGCGGATACCGGAGTTCAAGGGAGTGGTCTTCTGGGACATAACCACGTTGCTAAGAGACGGGGATGTTTTCAGGAGTTGCGTGAAGGACATATCAAAGCATTTCAGACCAAAAGACGTGGATGTTGTGGTGTCTCCGGAAGCCAGAGGGTTCATATTGGGTGGAGCGGTTGCCCACGATATGATGGTTGGTTTTGTCCCCATCAGAAAGTCGGGAAAGTTGCCGTCGAAGACGATTTCTCTGACGTACGCCAAGGAGTATGAGAAGGACACGATTGAGATGCACGAAGATGCGGTTAGTAAGGGTGACAGAGTCTTGTTCGTTGATGATTTGCTCGCTACTGGTGGTTCCGCGTTGGCGAGCGTAAGGTTGGTTGAGGCGGTTGGTGGGAAGGTTGTTGGTCTGGGTTTTCTGATAGAGCTCGAATACCTTGATGGAAGGTTCAGGGAGAGTGTTCAGGGCAGGTACGACGTGTATTCGCTTGTCAAGTACAAGAGCGTGAGTGACGTATAGTGTAGAAGAAGAAACTGAACAACAGTTCCGCCTTGTTTCTCTTTTATGCGTACGGCTTCTTCGAGCGCGTAGTCGTCCCACTCGTTAATGTCAAAGACTAAACCAGTTTTCTCTATGCCTTTGCCGCTAGCATCGATTTTTAGTTCTGCTTCTGCCGTTTCTGGAACATGCTTAACACAAACAACAATATCCAAAGCATCTCCCCTCTCGAATGATTGAGACTTGATTAACAACAATTTCATATAACTTTTGCTTGCAAATCTATAGATTTGTGATGATAGCAAATACTTCTGATCGAATGATAGAACAGAACTTCAACAGTAATTAATGGCTCAGATTCTCGACCCTAAAACACAGGTGCTTGTAAAACTGACTATGAAAGAAGAGCAAAAAATTTTAAGCCATGGTCGTCTTATTAACTCATGGATGCATTTATGAAACTCAAAGCCGATAATTTTGGACCGATAAGAAAACTGAATATTGACATCAAACCAATGACAATCCTGATAGGAAAAAATAATCTTGGGAAGTCATATACTGCAGAGCTTTTCTATGCATTACTTTGCGTGTTGTCCGATTTGCAATTTAAAGCTCCTATTCTTACGTTAGGAGAACGTATTCTTCTTCGATCAGTGTCGATTTCAAAAGAATCGGAAATTAAGAAACTTACGATTCGAATAAGAAAAGAAAAGCTGACAGATTTCGAGATCGTCAAAGAGCTTTCTGAGATGATTATAAATCAAGAAACTCAAAATATACAAGTATTATTAAGAAAGTGGCTTGAGCGGATTTTTGGCATAAGGCTAAGCATGCTAATTAACATACATTCGTCTGCTGCACAAATCGAATTTGATATGTTCAAGGACATAGCATTTGCGGCTACGATAACAAAACGAAAGATGATTAGTGTTAAGCTTACTGTTGAAAAAGAGAAAATTGACACTTATGTAAAGGATCTAACTCCTATTCTTGGAAAAATAAGGCAACGGTCTCGAAAAAAAATCTATGTTGAGCAACTAGCGGATGTGCTACGAGAAAAATTGATGGCTCCCAACAAAGATGTGGAATTCTTTGGGTTTGATTTCGAGAAAAGACGGATACACCCGAAAGCCTATTACATCCCTGCAGGAAGAGCCGGATTAATCGAAAGCTACGACACTGTTGTTGAGGCATTATTCTTTCACGCTGCAGAAGGAACACCGGCATTCGGTTTCTCGTTACCTCCCCTTTCAGGAATGGCTGCTGAATTCTACAGCGTATTGCGCAGTCTAAGTGGTCAAATGGGGCCGTTTGGCGAGTTCACAGCAACGTTGTTCAGAGAATTGTTAGATGGTGATATTATACTACAAGGCATTCGACTAAAGAGCACTCAAAGGGCTGTACGCACGAGAATGATCTATCGTTTTCGCCTTGGAGAGAAACGATCCAAAATTGATCTTGTTCATGCAGCATCAATGATAAAAGAATTAGCCCCAATATGCCTCATAATAAGGGAACTAGTTAATCGTGGTCAATTTCTGGTAATAGAGGAACCTGAGTCTCATCTTCATCCAGGCGCACAGTACAAATTAGCCAGTGTACTTGCTAGACTAACAAAACGAGGAGTCAACATTTTTCTAACAACCCACAGCCCGGTAATGCTACGTAGAATGTCTCATTTTGTAGGGAGAACATCGATCGAGAAGGATAAAACCCTCGATTTCAGCGATGTAGCAATTTACTGGATGAAGGAAAGTAAATATGGTTCTGTCTCTAAGATTCTAAGAATCTCAAAATACGGAACTCTTGATGAACTGCCAACATTCGATGACGTGATAAATGAGCTTTATGAAGAGGAGATAGCCCGTCACAAAGAAACTGCAGATTAGGGGGAATTGCACATTTCCAGACAGAACTGGCCAAGTTTTTTTTGCGACAAACCTGAAATAAAAAAATGCACGTGTAAAGTAGGTATCGGTGAAGAAGGCGGTAGTGTAGATTGTCAAGAAGAAGGAAAGATATCGTGGGATATTGAAGGTTACGCTTTTCTTCACGTACGATTTGACGGATGCATTTGCGATGACCCCAATCGCAAGAAATGTGATTGTATTATATTCCGGTTCGACTTAAATGATAGTGCTCCCGTAGTGTTTGTAGTGGAGACCAAAGGAGGAAACCCGAGCTTTTCAGAGGTAAAAAGCCAAATCGAGTCTTGCATCGAATTTTTGATGAGACTGTTGCCAGACCCCAAAAATCAGTTCAAAGTAATACCCGTCTTGTGTGCACTTCGAATTTCAGCATTCATTAAGGAGGTTTCCCTCAGTAATAAGGTTAAAGTATTTGGTGACAAAGTTCCGGTTAACCTGAGACTTCATTCTCAGAACATTAATGAACTTGTTTAAATTGCTGGTGCGGATAAATAATGTCCACGAGATTCAAGATTGCTAAGAAACTCAGCATAGAAAAAACAAAATCGGAAAAACCTCGGTAGTTATACATAATGGCTGACTTGTAGACTTTAAGAGCCGCAGAAAGCAGAACATCAGCAAGTTAAGCATGCGAGATCCACCTTAACCCTGTATTCAATATTCCAATTCAGAAAATAGGAGGGAACTAGACACAAAGTTCAATTTATTTGCAAGGGAGGGGGTAGGCGGTCCAGAAGAAGGATTTATTCACACACTTTTCTATTCTAGTAAATCTTGTGTGAGTTCTTCCAAATACGGCGGAGACACCCAATCCTCACCAACGCGAAGCCCGTTCACAAAAATCCCCTTCTCGCCACCGCCCTCCAACAATTTTAACACACTGCAATACACACCCCAAAAAGCTATCACCACCTTCTCTTAATCAGAGCCAAATTTTATCATACGCATCATTCTCAAATCCTAACAACAAACATATTTCAACTCAAATAGAGGGGGCTCAAGGCTGTTGCAACCACACGCAAACCCACATCAAACCACACACATATATCTTTAAATCCGTTAAATCCCCATTTATTCCCATGTCAAACGCCAAAACACGACAAGCAATAATAAACAAAGCCCTACATCACTTCAACACAGAAGGCTGGAACTGTGCTGAATCCGTCTACATGGCAATCTTCAAAGAATACTACAAGATAGACGTGACACCAAAAACCGTAACCGCCTACGGCGGCGGCATCGCCCGAACCGGCGGCATCTGCGGCGCAGTAAACGTCGCCATAATGGGCATATCCCAAAAGTACGGAAGAACCAGCCCAAAACAACCCTTCATCCGCACACAGCGCCCAGTCTTCCAGTTCCTCGACAGAATCCTCGACCAGTACGGCACCCTAAGCTGCACCCGACTAAAACAGACCCAACACGCCAAACTAGAAGGCAGAGTCCGCGAACAAGATGCACAAGAAAACCTCTGCACACCCCTCATAAAAACGGTAATCGAAACCTTCCTAAGCCTAGTGGAAAACAACAAACAAACCTAGTCTAGCTAATGTTGAAAAACTAGAGACAGACCCTCTGTATTGGCTGATTTTCACGCAAAACCATGGAAAAAGGAAGGATGTTGTCCGAGAAGGTGGAGGTTCACTTCTTCATCGCTGCAATCTGAGCCTTTAGAACCTCTCTTAGGATTTCCTTGTGCTTCTCGTACGGTATGATCTCATGCACCTCGGCGAGAACGTAAGGATGGAACATGCACGCGGTTCTGTAGAGATCTGCAGTTTCCCCCTTACCGATCACGTATCCGCAGTGCGCCTCTGGGAAAACCCCAAACTCTTCCATCTGGCCCTTCTTCAGCATCTCATCTATGGCTGCCCACATCTTCTCTTCCATTTCTAAGTACTTAGAAGGGTCTGTAGGCCATGGTGCCACAGGATTTACGCGCCACAAAACGAGAAATTTAGCCACTCAAACCACCTCCTTATCGTTGTATTTTGAAATGTTTGTTATAACTCGTATTTAAAATCATGGGACAATGACAGTTTCACTTGATTTTTGGCTATTTTGTTGAACTTAACAGCGGGCATGAACAATGTGATTCATTTCTACATTCAGCCCCCTAAGAGTTAACAGCATCAAACTCCAAAACCTTTTATCTCAAACAACTCAAAATATCATGCAAGGTGTCCGAAACATGACCCTCGAAACAACAAAAATCCTCGGCGGCATAGGCGCAGTACTCATGCTCGTCTCCCCCATAGGCACGCAGATGGGACTAGCGGGACTAGCCGGAATAATCCTCGTCATGATAGCCATCTACCGCCTGTCCTACCACTACAACGAACCAGCCATATTCAACAACGCCCTCTACGGAGCAATCATCGCAATCGTAGGCATAGCAGTGTTCATGGCAGTGATGGCGGTAACACTAGTCGACCTCATGACCGCACTGGGCATCGACATCAACTGGACCAACTGGACAAACTGGACAATGTACCAAAACATCCACTGGGAACAAATAACGGACTGGAACACCTACTGGCCTTACATCGCAATCATAATCGCAGACTTCGTGATACTCTTCATATCCTTCACAATCGCAGGCACCTTCCTAAGAAAAACCTTCCACCTCCTCGGCGAAAAAACAGGCATCCACGCATTCCACACAGCAGCAACGCTGGTCTTCATAGGCGCCCTACTAACGATAATCGCTGTAGGCCTCCTGCTCATCTGGATAGCCCTCATATTCCTCGCAATCGCGTTCTTCTCAATCAGAACAACATAACCCAGCGACACGTCAAAAGCGTCTGCTCTCTCGCAGAATTTTCACTCGCACCCGTGCAACGTATAAAGCTCCAACCGCCAAGAGCGCACCCAACGCCACCGCGCCAGCCATCGTAAGCCCAAAACCCAGCCGGCGCTCACCAACACCATACATGTAATACAGCCCCAGAGCGAACAGAACAACCCCAAACAAGAAAAGAACCAGAAGAAACCAGTACCAAACAAACCAATGCCTAAGCCCCCTCACTCTCCTCCACCCCCAAACATCCTATTAGGCTCCAAATAGAGGGCCTAGAAACCGTTGCACGCACACACACAAACGCAGCCAACTACACCCCTAACCTCTGCCTTATCGCGTTCCGCTTCTCTTCCGCCAACGGACCAAACTTCTTAATCCTCTCAGTAAACATCACAAACAACTCCGCAGCCTTCTTATAAACCGGCAAAGGAACATAACTGTACCTCACACGCATACCCTCAACACCAAACCGCCCCAACTCCTTACCCATCTCAACCATCCGCCTCTTCGTAAACCGCTCATCAACCTCCTGACTCCCCTCAATCACCAAAACCCCATCCGCACCAAACGCAAACGCACTCAACAAATGCTTCAAACCCAAAATCGCCGTAGAAGGCACAGCAACAATCCTGATGCTCTCAGGATAATTCGTCCTGTCCAAACCCAAAAAATCCATACCCGTATAACCCACATTCCTATCCACAAACGCCACAACCCTCACCTCACCAGCAGCCTTATCCGCCAAAACACCACGCAACTCCGCAAACAACTGCCTACCCGTCGAATTCCTAAAATCAATCGCCTCCCTCGGACAAACAGGCACACACGCCCCACAACCAGTACACTGAAACGGGTCAACCCTAGCCTTACCCTCAACCATCGTAATCGCGTTAACCGGACAAACAGGCACACACGCCTGGCAATCGTCACACAAATCCTCAACCACAAACGCCTTCTCAGGACTCGTAGTAACAAAATCACCCTTCAAAAACAAAGCCACCCTCGCAGCAGCCCCCAAACCATCACTAACCGTGTCCCGCACATCCTTCGGACTCAACGCACACCCACAAGCATAAACACCCGTCACAAGCGAATCCACAGGATCCAACTTCGGATGCTTCTCCGTAACAAAACCATCCTCACCAATCGAAACCCTCATCCTACCCGCAAGCTCCTTCAACCCGCTCGGCGGAACCATCGGCGTAGCCAAACACACCAAATCAAACTCCTCCTCGCCAACCTCACTCGTCAACGTGTCCTCAGCCTGAACCACAAGCCTACCATCACCACTATTCTTAAAAACCTCCGCAACCTTCCCACGAATGAAACTAACGCCTGCTTCCTGGTCACGCCAGTACAAATCCTCATAGCCTTTCCCAGTCGCTCTAATGTCCGTGTAATAAACCGCCACATCAACCCCCAGCATCTTTTTCAGCACAAAAGCCTGCTTCAACGCGTACATACAACAAATCCGACTGCAATACGGAACATACTTCTTATCCCGCGAACCCGCACACAGCACAATCGCCACACGCTTAACATCACTACCATCTGCACGCTTCACAAAACCGCCACTAGGTCCAGTAGCAGAAACAAACCGCTCCAAATCCATCATCGTAACAACATCCCTGTAAACACCATAACCAAAAGTCTCCAACTTCCGAGCATCATAAAGCTCATAACCCGTCGCCAAAACAATCCCACCAACATGCAGCTCAACCGTCTGCCCAGTATCATCAATGTCAATAGCCTTAGCAGGACAAAGCTGCTCACACTTCCGACACTTGGTGCAAGCCTTAAAATCAATCGTATAAACCGAAGGAACAGCCTGCGGAAACTCGATGTAAGCCGCCTTCCTCTGCGACAAACCCTCATTAAACTCGTCCGGAACGCTAACCGGACAAACCTTCGCACAAACACCACAACTCCTACACTTCTGAACATCCACTCCTCTAGGCTTCATGAACACCTTCACGTCAAAATTGCCCGGACGCCCACTAACCCCCTGCACCTCAGCGTAAGTGAGCAGATCAACGTTCGGGTTCCTCCCAACCTCAGCCATTCTCGGCGTCAAAATGCACTGAGCACAATCCAGTGTCGGAAAAACTTTTGTTAATTTTGCCATGTTGCCGCCGATGCTCGGCTTGCGCTCAACCACATGGACCTTATAACCCAGATAACCGAGCTCAAGAGCAGCCGTAATCCCGGCAATCCCCCCGCCGACTATGAGAATCTCTCTGGAGCCTTTCTCGCTTATCGTCTGCAGCGGCTCAAGCTCCTTGCTCCGCTCGTAACCGCCCCTAATCAGGCTTATTGCCTTTTTTGTGGCTTCTAGAGACGGGTGTGGACCCATGACCCACGAGTCTTGCTCGCGGATGTTTACAAACTCGAGCATGTATGGGTTTAAGCCAGCTCTTTCTAGGACGCTTTGGAAAGTGGCGAGGTGCATGCGTGGCGTGCAGCTGGCAACAACAATCCTGTCCAGGTTCTCTTTTTTTATTGCGTCGGTAATCATTTCTTGGGCTGGTTTTGAGCAAAGATACTTGTGGTATTTGGCTACTGCGACTCCTTCCCAGCCTTTAACTGAGTCGATAACTGTCTTAACGTCCACAACGTCTCCTATGTTTCCGCCGCATTCGCAGACGAAGATGCCTATTCTGGACGTTTTCTTTTCCATTGGAGACAATCTCCGCTTTGCATGGTGTGTTTTATTTGATTCACGGGAAAACGCTTTAATAACCTTATGCTCCCGTTTCACTAAAAAGTGATGTTGAGAATGAATGCTCAGGAACTCGCCCAAAAGCACAAGCTTCTGGAGTGTATACAGTGTGGAACATGCACCGGAAGTTGTCCTGTGGCAAGAAAGGCCAACTTGAATGTCAGACGGTACATGCGTGAAGTCGTTACGCATGGCAAGTTAACCATTCACCCGCAAAACGAGTTATGGAGCTGCACAACATGCTCCACGTGTGGAGTAAGGTGTCCTAAGGAAATAAACCCGTACGAGTTTCTGATCGACATCCGCAGTATGGCTGTTGAGGAAGGTCAAATTGCGCCGACAATCCGTGACGCGTTAGAAAGCATCTTCAAAAATGGCAACCCGTGGGGAAGAATACGCAACAAGCGCTCCGAATGGAGTCAAGGCTTGAAGGTTAAGCATATTTCGCAAGGAGCGGAAATCCTCTTTTACGTTGGTTGCACATCAGCCTACGACCTGAGGGTTCAAGGCGTTGCTAGAAGTTTGGTGGCGTGTTTTGAGAAGGCCGGATTAAATTTTGGCGTTTTGGGTGATGAGGAGGGTTGCTGTGGGAGCGAAGTTTATGGCATGGGCGAGAAGGGTTTGTTCGATTTTCTTGTCGAGGAGAACATGAAGACGTTCAACAAATATAGCATAAAGCAGGCGGTCACGAGCTGTCCGCATGGTTTTCACGCCTTTAAAAACCGATACAATCAAACAAGCTTTGAAATCCAGCACCACACACAGTTGCTTGCAAAACTGATTGACGAGAAAAAGCTGGCATTCTCAAAAGAAATCAACAAAAAAGTCATTTATCACGACCCATGCTTTCTGGGAAAACAAAACAACATCTATGACGAGCCACGCAAAGTCATCGAGAGCGTGCCAGGTGTCAAGCTGCTGGAGTTTGACCGTTCGAGAGCAAGAAGCCTCTGCTGTGAAGGCGGCGGCGGAAGGCTGTGGGTTGACATTCCGGGACCTCGCTTGGCGGAGACTCGCGTTAAGGATGCTGTTGAAGCTGGGGCGGATGTTTTGGCGGTCGCGTGTCCTTTCTGTCTTCTGACGATAGAGGATGCTGTCAAGACAACCGGGAATGAGGGTAAGATTCAGATAATGGATGTAGCGGAACTCCTCGCGCTAGCGCTCTAATCTCCATTTCCTATTTTGCTGAAAATTCAGATTATTCCGAAAAGCCTAAATATTCCGAAAACATTTTTCTCTCAGAGATGAAAAACATGATTGATGATGCGGGATGCTGTAAGGTGGATGCCGTAGTTACAATGGATTCTAAAGGGCAAATCGTGCTTCCGAAGGATTTGAGAGATAAGGCGGAGCTGAAACCGAACGATAAACTCGCAGTTTTAGGATGCGAACATGAAGGGAAGATATGCTGCATCATGATGGTCAGGGTTGAAGACCTCGGAAACACCGTAAAAACCATGCTCGGACCCGTAATGAAAGAAATTTTCAAATAGGAGGCGGTTTGAGTGGAAGAAGAAAAAGTTAGAAAAATGGTAAGAAAGAGCTACGCCAAGGTAGCCAAAGCGGGAAGTTGTTGCTGCGGTCCCGAAACGAGCAAAAAGATCGGTTATACAGAAGAAGAATTGAAAACAATCCCCAAAAGCGCTAATTTTAGCCTTGGCTGCGGAAACCCTGTAGCACTCGCGTCTCTAAAAGAGGGAGAAACGGTTCTTGATCTCGGTTCGGGCGGCGGACTTGATTGTTTTCTTGCAGCAAAGAAAGTTGGAGAAAAAGGGAAAGTGATTGGCGTTGACATGACACCTGAGATGATTGATAAGGCAAGAGAGAATTGTAGAAAAGGCAAATACAAAAATGTAGAGTTTCGGTTAGGGGAGATTGAAAACCTGCCAGTTGCCGACAACACTGCTGACATCATCATTTCAAACTGTGTCATTAATCTCTCGCCTAACAAAAAGAGGGTTTTCGAAGAAGCCTTTAGAGCGCTGAAACCCGGTGGAAGGTTGATGATTTCTGACATTGTCCTACTTAACGAGCTTCCTGAAGCCGTGAAGAAGAGCAGACAAGCGTACGTGGATTGCATTTCTGGAGCGATAATGAAAGAAAAGTACATTGAACTACTCAAGAATGCGGGTTTTCAAGAAGTAAAAACAGTCGAGGAGACTCGTTTTCCAGCCGACTTTGTTGTTGACGACGCCACTGCAAAAACCGTCGTGAAAGATTTGGATATTCCATTGGAAGGTGTAAAAGAACTTGTCAGTTCCGTTGTGAGCGTCAAAGTTTACGGCATGAAACCCAAGTAATCAGAGAAGACGCTGCGAAGACTTCATAAACCACTAATCTTCAGATTACTGCTTACGGGATACTTACATGGAAAACTGGGAGTTGATAATCATTGGCGCTGGTCCAGCGGGTCTAGCAGCGGGAATTTACGGCATAAGAAGCGGACTGAAGACACTGATTTTGGAAGAGAAAATTGCTGGAGGCACAACTGCAGACGCGCCAATGGTGGAAAATTATCCAGGTTTTCAGGGCATAAACGGAATCGAGTTGGCGCAGAAGATGGCAGCTCACTGCAAAAGCACTGGCGTAACGATTCGCGAATTCGAAGGCGTAATTGCCTTAGAGCTGAAAGGCGAAAAGAAAATCGTAAAGACAAACAAGGCAGCTTACGAAGCTCAATCAATAATCATCGCGTCTGGCTCGTATTACCGTGAAATCGGGGTTCCTGGCGAGAGAGAGTTTCGCGGAAGAGGCGTGAGTTATTGCGGGATATGTGATGCTCCATTGTTTAAGGGTAAGCGTGTGCTTGTTGTTGGCGGTGGCAACTCAGCAGTAATGACCGCCATGTATCTTGCGGAAATCGCGTCGGAAGTCAAAATTGCTCACCGTAGGGACGCATTCCGCGCTGAAGACGCCTTAGTGAGGGCGTTGAAGGAAAAGAGGAATGTGGAGATTCTGTGGAGCAGTGAAGTTAGAGAGATTAAGGGCGAAAAACTGGTGAACATAGTGATGCTCTTTGATAAAAAAACTGGCGAGACTCGAGAGCTGTCCGTTGACGGTGTTTTTGTCCAAGTCGGGGAAGCGCCTAACAGTAGGATAGCCAAAGACGCAGGGGTCGAGGTTGATGAAGGCGCTTACATTAAGATAGATATCTTGCAGCGAACAAACATTCCCGGGGTTTATGCAGCAGGCGATGTTACGAACCATCCAGTAAAACAGGTTGGAACGGCGGTTGGGCAGGGCATAACTGCCGCATTGGAGGCTTATGGTTTCGTTCGCAGACCATATTACAAAAAGTAGAAAATGCTACAAAACCATTATATCATTCTGAACCCATCTTGAAAATTTCTAGGAATAAGCTAAGAGGTCAAAACGCAGAGGCTGAGCATTGGAGAAATGTTAAAATGGGCGAGAAGTGCGCCGTGGCTGTAAATATCAATCAGGACTATTGCAGCCGTTGTTCAATCTGTCACTCCATCTGTCCCTACGAAGCAATAAAACGCGATGCGGAGACGGGCAAAGTTGAAATAGACATACAGAAGTGCCAAGTTTGTGGAATTTGTTACAGTGCCTGTCCGGTTTTTGCGATTGAAATGGTTTACTATGATTATGATAGCTTGGTGAAATACGTTGAGTGTGTTCGTGAAAAGGTCAAGGGCGACACGCTTGTTTTGATGTGCCGCGGAAACTCTCCTTCTACATGTGAAGTTGAAGAGATTTTGACTGAGCAAGGCTTAAGTGTGAAGGATTATGTTCCTCTGCGTCTGCCGTGTTCTGGACGTGTTCCCACGGAGTTTATTTTTAAGTCTTTGAAGTCTGGAATTAAGAATGTCCTTTCAATTCAGTGCGAGGACGCGTTCTGCCGTTTCAAGGAAGGCACGAAGATTAACACGAGACGGCTTCTCCTTGGCAGAAACGTACTTGAGCAGTTAGGGTTTAGCAAAGACTCAGTAAGGGTTGTAAAATATTCGAGGAAAGTGGTTTATGAGACAGAAAAGTGCGTGGGCTGTGACAAATGCGTTTTCATCTGCCCCTACGCTGCAATTGAGGCAGAACCGTTCGCAACGCCAAAAATACTCTATGATTATTGCATGGGCTGTGGCGCGTGCGCCTTGGTTTGTCCACACCACGCCATTCAGGTTAAAGGGTTCGAGTTTGAAAACGTCTTGAAACGGTACGGAGAATCCGCCACCAAACTGAAGGCTGAGGGCAAGACTCCTGTTATTTTGGTCTTTTGTTGTCAGTGGTCGGAGTTCTCGGCTTTGGATGATCCGGAAAGCCAGCTTTTTAGGAAGAAAAACGCTATTGCTCTGGAGGTTCCGTGTTTTAAGGCGCTTGACCCGGTGCATGTTGCCAACGCGTTGCAGAATGGTTTTGACGGCGTGATGGCCGTTGTATGCTCAGCGGAAGACTGTAAGCTGCAAGAAGGTAAAGATACAGCGGAAAGAAACATGAGCGTGCTCAGAGACGTCTTGAAGAAGATGGGTTTGCAGGAACGTTTTATGCTTTTTGAGGCTTCTCCGCGGTGCGTTGGCGATTTCAACCAGAAACTGGACGAATTTTGGAAGAAGATTGCAGCTATGCCGCCTCTAAAGTTGGTGAAGGTGGAGGCTTAGGGCGGATGTACAAAGTCTTGAAGAATGAGGAGTTGGCTCCGAAAATCAAGCTGTTCGAAGTCAGTGCGCCGGAAATGGCTGAGAAAGCCCAGCCTGGACAATTCATTATCGTTATTGTTGACGAGAAAGGCGAGCGAATCCCGATCACCATCGCTGGGTACGACGCGAAAAAGGGAACACTAATCTTCGTTTTCAACGAGGTTGGCAAGTCAACCAAGCAACTCGGGCTTTTAAAGAAAGGCGACAGCATATGGAACATTACCGGTCCGCTTGGCAATCCATCAGAGATTAAGAATTTTGGACGGGTCTTGTGCGTCGGCGGTGGCGTCATGATTGCGCCAATGCTCTTACAGGCTAAGGCGTTACGCGAGGCTGGCAATGCTGTTGTCGCGATTGTCGGTGCGCGAATTAAGGAGCTGCTCTTCTTCGAGGATGCGATGAAGACGCTGAGCGACGAGTTTTATGTGGCGACCGACGACGGTTCTAAAGGGTTCACGGGGTTAGACTTCTTGAAGGACGTTCTCAAGAAGGAGAAGTTTGACCGCTGCGTCGCCATGGGTCCGGTTGTCATGATGAAGAACGTCAGCGAAATCACGAAGCCATTTGACGTGCCGACGGTTGTGACTCTGACGCCTATCATGGTTGACGGCATGGGCATGTGCGGGGTCTGCAGGGTCACTGTTGATGGCAAGATGATGTTCGGTTGCGTGGACGGTCCGGAGTTTGACGGGCATAAGGTGGATTTTGACGGCTTGATTAGGCGTCAGCGCATGTTCCTTCCAGAAGAGCGACTGAGTTCGCTCTTGTGGGAGCTGCAGGGAGGTTGCCGTTGTGGCGGAGAGTAAGCCTAGGCCGAAGATTAAGAAGGAAGTCGTGCCGATTCCCAAGCAGAAGCCCGAGGAGCGTAGGCGGAACTTCAACGAGGTTGCCTTGGGCTATTCGGAGGAGCAGGCGCTTGAGGAGGCGAACCGGTGTTTGCAGTGTCCGAAGCCTCAGTGCATTCAGGGTTGTCCAGTGGAGATTGAGATTCCGGTTTTCATTAAGCTGTTGCGTGAAGGCAAATATGAAGAAGCGATTGCGAAGATTAAGGAGAAGAACGTTTTGCCAGCAATCTGCGGTCGCGTTTGTCCGCAGGAGGAGCAGTGCCAGAAGTTCTGCGTTGTTGGGAAGGTTGGCGAACCTGTAAGTATTGGACGGTTGGAGCGGTTTTTGGCGGACTGGGAGAGGAAGCGAAGCTTTGGGGTTCCAGAAAAAGCGAAGCCCACTGGGAAGAAAGTGGCTGTCGTCGGCGCTGGTCCTGCCGGGTTGACGGTTGCTGCGGATTTGGCGAAGCGTGGACATGGTGTCGTGATTTTTGAGGCGTTGCACTTGCCTGGTGGTGTGCTTGTTTATGGTATTCCGGAGTTTCGTTTGCCTAAGAGCATTGTTCAAGCAGAAGTGGATTATATTCAAAAGCTGGGTGCTGAGCTTAAGCCGGGCTATCTGGTTGGCAGAACCTACACAATTCCTGAGTTGCTTAAAGAGAGGGGTTTTGACGCGGTTTTTATAGGCACTGGAGCGGGTTTGCCACAGTTCATGAATGTGCCTGGTGAGGATTTGGGTGGGATTTACAGTGCGAACGAGTTTTTGATTCGGGTTAACTTGATGAAGTCTTACGCGTTTCCATGTTACGACACGCCTATTAGGATTGGCAAACATGTGGTGGTTATTGGCGGCGGCAATGTAGCAATGGACAGTGCGCGGTCTGCTCTGCGTTTGGGCGCTGAGGAAGTTTGTATTGTTTATCGGCGTTCGCGTGAGGAGCTGCCTGCAAGGGCTGAGGAGATTGAGAATGCTGAGGAGGAGGGCATTGTTTGTAAGTTTTTGGCTGCACCCGTGCGGTTTATCGGCGATGAGAAGGGTTGGGTTAAGCAGATGGAGTGCATATGCATGGAGTTGGGTCCGCCTGATGATAGTGGTAGACGGAGACCAATGCCTGTTAAGGGAAGCGAGTTTATAATGGACACTGACACCGTTGTTGTTGCGATTGGGCGGACACCGAACCCGATTATTCAGCGCACTACGGAAGGCTTGACGGTTACGAGGTGGGGCACGATTGTGGCGGATGAGAATGGCAAGACAAGTCTTGAGGGCGTTTATGCTGGTGGAGATATTGTTACGGGCGAGGCAACCGTTATAAGCGCTATGGGAGCCGGCAAAAAAGCGGCAAGAGCGATGCACGAGTATTTGATGAGAAAGTGAGTCTCGTCTGACGCGGTGGCATGTTCTAATCTGCAGATTGCTGTTCTAATCTATAGAATTATATCTCGGGCAAACTAGATTGTTGCAGAGATTGGAGGAACTTGTTTGAAGAACATTGGTATTTCATTAATAATTCTCGCGCTTGTGAGTGTGGTGTTTGCAAGCCAGTTTAGTGTTTTGCCAGTAAAGGCGGTAGCTGCTAGGGTTCCAGGTGTTCGTGCTGGAGATTGGGCTAGATACGATGTGACTTTCAACTTTACGACCAATGACCCTAAGCCTCCTGTGACTCCTCCTCCGCCCGAGATTAGTGATCTTGAATATTATGGGATCGATGTTCTGTCGGTAGTAAACTCGAACATAACTTTCCGGATGACAACTCGTTTCAAGAATGGAACAGAGTCGTCATATTCTATGTGGGCTGATGTCTCTAGCGGTACTCCAATGGGGTTTCCTTACTTGTTCATTGCAGCTAATCTTAGTGCTGGTGATGCTCTCTTTTCGTTTCCAACTTCGCCTACCATAAATGCTACTTTGTTGCGAAGTTATGCGGGTTTGGAAAGGGAAGTGAATCTTCTTCATTTGGTGCAGAATATCACTGGATCATTCGGCTATTTGGCTACTGGGAAGATTCGCATGTACTGGGATAGGGCAAGCGGGATTGTTGATGAGCTTGTGTACGAGATAAACTACACTAAGTTTCCTGAGGGCTATGTTACTTACGCCTTAATACGTTTGGTGATTAAGGCGACTAACATTTGGAGTCCCGCGTATGTTTCTGCTGAAGTGGTCATCTCTCCAAAATGTCTGAACCTCAGAAGCAGAGGCAGGTGGATAACTGTCTTTATAGGTCTTCCTGAAGGTTACAATGTGCGAAAAGTTGACGTTTCCTCAATTATGTTGAATGATAGTTTGCGTGCAGAGAAAGTCGTTGCGCTCTTGGATTGTGACGGTGACAGAAGACTCGAGTTGATGGTTAAGTTCGACAGGCAGGCGGTAATCGATTTAATATTGAAGGCTTCTTTGAGGGCTTCTAGGTGTGTGCGTGGATTTGGAGTGGTAACGTTGAGTGTCACGGGTAAGCTTAAGGATGGGACAGCATTCCAAGGAAGCGACAATGTTATGGTCATATACAAAATACCTAGAATTCGGATATTCACAGAATGGGAGGACTTGCTCTACTATTATAACTAGGCTCGCAGAATTCATGAATAACAATGAAAAATAGGGTGTGTTATGGTTTTCTTTTTGTTTTGTAGATGGCGGCTGATAGAAATGTTGCTGTTATAAGTAATAGTGCAAGTGCCGCGGATGTGTATTCTGGGATTACGTGGTACTGGAGTGTGTATTGTTCCATTTCTTGTGTTGTTACTATGTTATTGGCGTAGTCTTCCGCTATGATTACGTAGGTTACTGTTGTGCAGTACGGGAAGGTTGGTATCGTGGCGTTCCATATGTCTGTCTCGTACATGTCCATTGTCTGGGTGAACCATGTTCCGTTGCCCGTAGTGTAGTTTAAGGTGACTTGTTTCACTCCGCTTTGGTCGTCTGTAACGTTAGCGAAGACTTTTACCGTGTTGTTTGGGTAAACGTTGTTTTTGTCTGGTTGTTGGTAGACATCGTTTATTGATGGTGGTGTTGTGTCTGTTTTGAATAGGTATAGGCTGTCGTATCCTGGCCCTGCCATGGCTGTTGTTGTGCCATCTGCTGACATTGAGACCATGTTTGCGAATTCTGGTAATGTGAAGTTGCCTATGATGTTGCTGTCTGCTGTTAGGAAGTAGGCTGAGTAGGTTGATGGGAGGTCCATGGCTGGAGCCGCCATTATGTTTCCGTCTTTGCTTATTGCCACGTCGTACACGTTTGTCTGGGTTAGGTTGATCCAGTCTTCAGTTTGTGTTCCTTCGCGTGTTCTTGCGTTTGCCCAGTAGTGCACACTTGTTAGGTAGAAGCCTCCTGCTACTACTGTGTCGCCGTTGGCGGTTGTGTCTATGCAGCTGAATGAGCCTGTGTTTGTCCATGTTGCGTCTGGGTCGCCTGTTAGGTTTGTGGCGTTTGCCCAGTAGTACAATGTTGCTACTCCAAAGTCTATGGCGGCGACTGCGAAGCCGTCATCTGACAACGCCAATTCACTTATGGCGTTGGTTAGTTTACTCTGTGACTTCCATGTTGGCGCGGGGTATCCTTCGAGTGTGTCAGCGTCTGTAAAGAACACGACGAACCCGCCTGTTCCGTTGTATCCTCCGCCTGCTACGTACTTGCCGTTTGCCGAGATGTGGACTGTGTAGAATTCTTGGCTTACGTAGGTCGTCCACGTGGGCGTGTTGTCGGCGCCTGTTCTGTCTATGCAGTCTGCGTAATACCATATGTTTGTGCCCGTTCCGCCTACCACGGTGTAGTTGCCGTTTGCTGACATGTCAAGCGTGCCTTTTTCTATTGCTCCGTACATGTTTTGGCTTGTCCATGTTGGCGTGGTTTGGCTATCGGTTCTTTGGGTTGACTGGTTGAAGTAGTGCAGGTATCCGTTGTTGTCGCCTGCTACGACGTAGTCGCCGTCAGCCGATATTGCCACAGATATTAGAGTGCCTGTCTCTGGTTGGTACCACCATTTCGGGTTTTGGTTGTCGGCGTCGAAGTAGTGTAAGCCCGTGTTGTTTACTGCGGCTAGGTAGTTGCCGTCGTCTGAGACTACCATGTCGTATACTTGCATGGGGTTTGACCATCTGAGCTGTATGAATGGTTGTGCGGCGTTTGCGGGGTTTGGTGAGATGAGTTTTGCGTATAGGAGGGTAGATAGCAGTGTGGCTAGTATTAGGGTGAGAACGATTTTTCTTTTCATGGTGCATCGTTTCAGTATCTTTTGCTGGGTTAGTTTTTAATACTTGCGTATGTCAACTTGCTTTGCGTTCTGTTTCTCTCGGTGACAGTCTACCCCTCCCTTATAAATAGGTTCAACTTGTGTTTGTAATTTTGGTTGATTCGCTCTGTCGTGAAGACTCTAGTCCCTCTCTCATATATTTATTGAACCGATAGTGTACTCGCATCGAGGAGAAAGAGGTTGTAGGACTAGTTGGAGAAAAATACCAATGCAAGGTCGCTAAATAACTTACGATATGGTTAGTTATATATGCGTGAGACGAATAGGAGCATACCTGAAAAGAGGTCTCGCACTTGGAAACACGCATAAGAAGCTTGGCGAAAGCAATGTCTTGGAGGATCGTTGCAACTATAACCACAATGCTCTTGGTATTCATGTTCACAGGAAATCTAGTTGTGAGCGGCGGCGTTGGTTTAACAGAAGTTATTTCGAAAATCATTATTTACTATGTTCATGAACGTGTCTGGAACGCGCTAAGTTATGGCAGGGTTCAGAAAGCGAAATGAGTGATGTGCGCTTCTAATTACGTTAAGGTTTCCGAGGAAGATCCGCGTACAGGCTCTCGAAAAGTTGATTAAGCTGAAATAAGTCAACTGATAGAAGGTGTCAAAGACTTGGTAACTGCATACATCTTAGCAAAAGTTGAGGCAGGGAAAGACGAGGAGGCTCTTCTGGAAATCAAAAAAATGTCTGGAGTTAAACAGGCAACTCCAACATATGGAGTCTATGACCTACACGTAGAAGTTTCGTTTAACAAAATGGAAGAACTTGACAAATTCATCTTTGATGGAATCCGCAAAGTCTCCGGAATAAAGGAAACGGTGACTTTGGTGGCCTTTAAAGGGATATGAATGTCGAAGATAAGTTGCAGAGAAATCTATTTTGTCAAGGCGCTACAATCACGTCAAGTTGATTTCTTGATTGACAAGGTAAAAGAAGTTGTGAAAGAAATGGGGTTGCCCCCGGAATACGACGTGAGGATTTACAAGAATGTCTATACGTGCTGCGGAACGGCAGGTCTTGGCGTAATCATCGAAGTCGTTGGACCCGAAGAAGAGAAAATACGGGCAATTGACTTGAGAGCTGTGTCAAGAATTCTGGAGTTCTGCGAGAAAGAAGGTTATGATGTGGGTCATCATTCTTTAGGGCAGTATGAATCCATCTGAGAACACACATCAATGTTAAAGGAGATTTCCTTTGTAGTGAATAGAAGCAGGGCAGCCTAGGCATCTATCGTTTGCATAGAATGTGCAAACGCTACAGTCTGCACCGCATGGCGTTATTCTCTTCTTTTCCATGTTAGGTTTTATCCGTACTATTAGGGGTCGAATCGGGGTTACTATCAAGTCAAACTCCATGTTTTTTACCGGCAGGTTTTGTCTCAAACGAGAATCAACACATGACATTACGGACCTTATATTTTCCCCGACCAAAAAAATAATCATGTTGTGTCTTCCAGAGGTTAAGAAACTATTCAGATACAGAGGGCAAGTATCCAAGAATTTCAGAACTTGTTCAACATTGTCTGTGGAGACATCAACTTTTGCAAGGAAGAGCTGAGCTTTCTTGATGTCAGTTCCAACCAAACGTGCCAACGCCCCTCTCTCCTCAAGTTTACGTATTCTGGCGCTCACTGCCGGTTGAGAGATCTTCAACCGTTCTGAAAGCTCTGTCTGGGACAATTGAGGGTTCTCAGATAACAGACACAGTATCTTCTTGTCCACATCGTCAATTATTTTTGCCAAGACTTTCCTATCCCCTAAAGACAATTGCAGGATGTAAACGCATTGGGACATATATGCGTTGCTTTTAACTGATAAGTAATTCTGTATAATTACTTATAGTTTATAATGGAAATGCTTATGACTATGTTTCTATACACTATCTGAAGGTTGGACATAAATGTCTGAGCATGAATCCTGGGAGAATAAGTGCTGCCGATGCGAAGGCGACGTTCAAGTAAATCTGCGTCCTGGGAAAAGAGCATGCCATCTAACGTGTGGTCCTTGCCTGTATCCGGAAGATTGGGACAGATGCAGTTCGTGTGAGATCGTTGGGCACTGCAAGTATGCCTTGGACTATTTGAAGAGTTTGAAGCCTAACGTTGTCAAAAAGGGATGCTATTTCGTGCAGCAGTTAAGTGGAGAGGAAACGCTTTATCACACGATAAATTTTGTGGATGGTCAGCAGCTTCTAGTAAACATAAACGGTGAAAAAGCATATTTGGAGAGCTTGAAAAAATCAAACTCCAGAAGTAGCTGTCTTCGCGAATAACCTTCGTTCTTGTTACAAAAAGCAGACGTACGCTTTGCGAACGATTTGTCAATGGCGTATAAATGGAAAACAGCATAGACTTCTGTTTCTCTATGGTTTTCTGCCTTTCATTTTTCATATGAGAATAGTATTCTTAAGTCGTAAAGTTTAATTTCTCCTATTAAATCACCAATTCGTCTGGATGGTTGCTTGTCTTGGTTACGTTGCATTTAGACAAGATTTTTAATCCCCAAAGCGTCGCAATAATCGGCGCAAGCGACGAAGAGGGCACTGTTGGCTATGCGTTAATGAAAAATTTTGCTGAGTTAGGTTTTGAGGGCAAACTCTTTCCCGTTAATATTCGCAAAACCAAAGTTCTAGGCACAAAAGCCTACCAAACTGTGGAGCAAATCCCTGAACCGGTCGATTTAGCTGTAATTGCTACTCCAGCCAAAACCGTTCCCGAAGTGGTGGAACAATGCGGAAAAACCGGAATAAAGGGCATAATCATAATTTCTGCGGGCTTCAAAGAAATAGGGGAGGAAGGCAAAGCCTTAGAGAACAAGATTCTCGAACTGAAACGCAAGTACGATCTACGCATTATTGGACCCAACTGTCTAGGCGTAATCCGCCCGGGAATCAACCTAAACGCCACGTTCATCAGCAAGATGCCGAAGCCCGGCAACATCGCCTTCATATCGCAAAGCGGCGCACTCGGCTCGGCGATACTCGACTGGGCGCTACACGAGAACATTGGCTTCAGTAACTTCGTCTCCATAGGCTCAATGATAGACGTGGACTTTGGCGACCTCATCGACTACTTCGGCACAGACCCAAAAACCCGCAGCATCCTCATGTACATCGAAGGCTTAACAAACGCCCGCAAGTTCATGAGCGCCGCCCGTCACTTCGCAAGAGCAAAACCCATAATCGTTGTAAAAGCCGGCAAATACGCCGAAAGCGCAAAAGCCGCCACGTCGCACACGGGCTCACTCACGGGCGAAGACGACATCTACGACGCCGCGTTCAAACGCGCTGGCATGGTGCGTGTAGAAGAAATCGCTGATCTCTTCAACGCCGCCGAAGTCCTCGGCACACAGCCTCTGCCAAAAGGGCCAAACCTCGCAATAATAACAAACGCCGGCGGACCCGGAGTAATGGCTACTGATGCGCTCATAGCGAGAGGCGGAAAACTCGCCAAACTGAGCCCCAAGACGATGGATTACCTCAACAGTGTTCTGCCGAATTACTGGAGCAAAGGCAATCCTATCGACATACTCGGAGACGCCCACGCCGACCGCTACAAAGCAGTGGTTGAAGCCTGTCTAAGTGACGAAAATGTCGATGGCGTCCTCATCATCTACACGTCCCAAGCCGTGGCTGAACCCGTCGAAATCGCGCAAGCCATAGCTGAACTACACAGAAGCCAAAGCTACCACAACAAAACAGTCCTAACCTCATTCATGGGACACGGTGCCGTAGAAGAAGCAAATCGCACCCTAACACAAAACAGCATCCCAACATACTCCACCCCCGAACAGGCAATCAAAACCTACCTCACCATGTACCACTACAAGCGCAATCTGGAACTCATCTACGAAACCCCAGAAGAGCTGCCGGTCGATGCCTCTCCGCCGAAACGCCCAATCATGACAATAATGCGAAACGCAGCAACTGAAAACCGCGAGCTCCTGAACGAAGCAGAAGCCAAAAAACTCCTAGAATACTACGAGTTCCCAGTGGCAAAAACAATGGTCGCCAAAACTGCAGACGAATCCGCATCCTACGCGACGCAAGTAGGCTACCCAGTAGCCCTCAAGATTCTCTCACCCCAAATCACCCACAAAACAGATGCAGGCGGCGTAATCCTAGACTTGCACAGCGAAACTGAAGTCCGCGAAGCCTTCGAAACCATCGTAAACAACACCAAAACTTACGACCCAAACGCAGAAATCCTCGGCGTAACAGTCCAAAAGATGATAAGCAAGCGCGGTTACGAGGTCATTCTCGGCGCCAAAACCGACCCGTTGTTCGGTCCAGTAATCCTCTTCGGCATGGGCGGCGTAGGCGTGGAGCTCTTCAAAGACTTCTCTCTCGGGCTTCCGCCCCTAAATCAGACGCTTGTAAGGCGGATGATGGAAGAAACCAGAGTCTACCAGCTTCTGAAGGGCTACAGAAACGTGCCCCCAGCCAACATCAAACTCTTGGAAGAAATAATCGTGCGCTTCTCGCAGATGCTCATCGACTTCCCGCAAACAAGAGAAATCGACATCAACCCGCTCTTCATAAACGAGAAAGAAGCCTACGTGATAGACGCACGCATAGCCATCGACAAAGAACTCGTCTTCCAAAAAATCGAACCCCACAAACACCTCGTAATAAGCCCCTACCCAAAGAAGTACGAGACCCTGTGGAGGATGCGCGACGGACGCACGGTACTCCTGAGACCCATAAAACCCGAAGACGAACCCCTGTGGCTGGAGATGTTCCAGAACTTCTCCGAAGAGTCTATACGGTATCGTTTCTTCCAGATAATCAAAGACACACCGCACGAGGTCAGAGTGCGCTACTGCAACATCGACTACGACCGCGAAGTCGCCATCGTCGCGGAACTAACCGAAGAAGGACGCAGGAAAATCCTCGGCGTCGTCCGCGTCAGCATCGAACCTGACGGCAAAGCGGGCGAAATAGCCTTTATCGTAGCCGACCCGTGGCAAGGCTTAGGCTTAGGAACAAAGATGGTCGACTACGCAATTGACGTGTGCAGAGATATAGAGGTAGAAACACTCTACGCCATAATGCTGCCGGACAACCATCGCGCCATAGCCCTAACGCGAAAGATGGGCTTTACGATAAAGTATATGGAGGATGGCACGGTCAAAGGCACGCTGAACCTCACGGAAGAAGAAGCAAAATGCCCAGAAACCACGCCTCCAGAACATGCGCAAACGCCAGCGGGGACTAAACAACCAGCAAGAGAGTCCGAACCGGTTCCATCGTAATCACCTGTTTACCTTCCCACCAAAACCCTTCAGAAGTGTCTTTCCACATTGTTTTGAGCTTTTTGACGCGAGAAGATTTATTAGTGTTGAAGACGCGTTCCAATATGACATATGTCAAGGTTCAGAAGAGATAACTCATGCCCATAGCACAGACAATGTCCAGATTAATTATTAAAACCGAGCTCTGCAAACGTAAAGATTATTTACCCTCATCGAATCTTTCATTCAAACAAGAAAAAAGGAGGAAGCCAACCCGTGTCTAACTCAGTTCTAGTCGTCGGCGGTGGTATCGCAGGGATACAAGCCTCTCTGGACCTAGCCAACCGCGGAACCAAAGTCTACCTCGTCGAGAAAACTCCCAGCATAGGCGGACGCATGGCTCAACTGGACAAAACCTTTCCAACACTCGACTGTTCAATCTGCATTCTCGCACCAAAAATGATAGAATGCTTAAGACACCCAAACATCACCCTCCTAACGTACTCAGAAGTCAAAGAAGTCAACGGCCAAGCAGGAGATTTCACCGTCAAAATTCTGCAGCATCCCCGTTATGTGGACGCAGAGAAATGCACCGGCTGCGGCACCTGCATGGAAAAATGCCCCGTGAAGGCTCCAAACGAATTTGACATGGGGTTGGGAAACAGAAAGGCTGTTTACATGCCGTTCAAACAGGCAGTCCCCCTCATCGCCACCATCGACTCAGAACATTGTCTGTATTTTACCAAAGGCGTTTGTAAGGTGTGCCAAAAAGTTTGTCCGTCAAACGCCATCAACTATGAACAGAAACCGGAAGAGACCGTTCTGAACGTCTCCTCAATAGTTTTGGCAACAGGCTTCGACACCTTTAATCCGTCATCCATGAAAGAATACGGTTATGGCAGATTCAAGAATGTAATTCTCTCAATGGAATTTGAAAGACTAATATGCGCCTCCGGACCCACAGGTGGTCATCTCCTGAGACCCTCAGACGGAAAAGAGCCTAAGAGCATAGTTTTTGTCCAGTGCGTCGGTTCCAGAAGCCAAAGAGGCGAATTTCCATACTGCTCAAGCGTCTGCTGCGTCTACGCCACAAAAGAATCAATCCTCGTCAAAGACCACATGCCCGAAACAGAAGTGTACATCATGTATATTGACATGAGGGCTATAGGCAAAGGCTTCCAAGAATTCGTAGACAAAGCCAAAAAACAGTACGACGTAAGATACGTCAAAGCCCATCCTGGCGGAATCGCCGAAGACCCCGCCACGAACAGGCTTCAAATTTACTATGAAGACATCAAAACTGGCGAAATGAAAAGACTCTGCACAGACATGGTAGTCCTGTGTCCAGCGTTGATTCCGAAGGAAGACAACAAAAAAATCGCAGAGGCAACGGGTCTAGAACTTGACGAGTACGGATTCTTCAAATCCAAGAACCAACTCACAGCCCCTATCGACACAAATATCCCTGGAATATACATCTGCGGTTACTGCCAGAGCCCAAAAGACATCCCTGAAAGCGTCGCACAGGCAAGCGGAGCAGCAGCCAGAGCGGCAGAAACCATAACCTGCACAACCAAGGAGGCGAAAAGATGAGCGAAAACAAGCAGCCCAGAATCGGAGTCTTCGTTTGCTACTGCGGAGTCAACATAGGCGCAGTAATAAACGTCCCAGAAGTTGTCGAATACGCAAAAACACTGCCCAATGTTGCCCACGCCGAAGGCAACCTTTACACATGTTCATCTGACGGATTGAGCAAAATCAAAGAAGCCATCAAAAAACACAACCTTACCCGAGTAGTCGTGGCTTCGTGTACACCCAGAACTCATGAGACGCTTTTCAGAGGGGCCTGCGAGGAAGCAGGCTTGAACAAATACTTATTCCACATGGCTAACATCCGCGAACACAGCAGCTGGGTTCACCCCAAAGAACCTGAAAAAGCCACAGAAAAAGCAAAAGAATTGGTCAGAATGGCTGTTGCCAAAGCCGCATTACTAGAGTCCCAAGTGGAACCTGAGATTAGCGTTCAACCATCAGCTCTCGTGATAGGCGGCGGAGTCTCAGGGATGACCGCAGCTTTGAGTCTTGCACGCCAAGATTTTATTGTGCATCTTGTTGAAAAGGAAGACGAGCTCGGTGGAAAACTGAAGGAATTATACAAACTCTACCCGAGCAACAGGAAATCGTCAGAGGTTTTGGAAGAGTTTGTGCAAGCCGTACACTCAAACCCAAAAATCACAGTTCACACTTCGTCTACAGTGAAGAACGCGGAGGGCTTCATAGGAAACTTCAAGGTTACCATAGCTGACCATGAAGGAAAAGAAGAGAAGCTTGACGTGGGAACGATAATTGTCGCCACTGGTGCAAACGTTCTGAAGCCCAGTGGAATGTACGGCTATGGCAAGCGCAAGAAGGTTATCACTCAGCTTGAACTCGAAAATCTGATTAAGGAAAACAAACTGAGAAAACCCAAAGACGTTGCAATGATCCAGTGCGTAGGCGCCAGAGAAGAGAAGGAAGGTGGCAGAAACTACTGCTCAAGAATATGCTGTGCTGTTGCAATCAAGAACGCTCTGGAAATCAAGGAACTCTTTCCTGATGCTGAGGTCTCCATCCTCTACAGAGACATGCAGGCCTACGGCAAAGACTTTGAAGAACAATACCAGAAGGCCAGAGAGAACTTCATTCAGTTCGTCAGATTTGACGCCGAAAAGCCTCCAGAAGTTATACCGAAACCTGGAGGAAAGTACAGAGTAATAGTGCATGATGTCTTGATTAACAACACGATCGAACTTGATGCCGACATGGTTGTGTTATCAACCCCGTTAATCCAATCTGAAGAAGCGAAGGAGCTTTCTCGGATGCTTAAAGTTCCACTGGGGACTGACGGTTTCTTTTTTGAAGCCCACGTTAAGCTCAGACCTGTAGATTTCGCCACGGACGGCATTTTCGTTTGTGGAACTGCTCATAGTCCAAAAACAATCTCTGAGAGCATCGCCCAAGCCTACGCAGCAGCTTCGAGAGCAGGCATTCCTATGGCCTTGAAGCAGGTTAGAACAGAAGCCATAACCTCTATCATCAATGAGGATCTGTGCACTGGATGCGGAACTTGTATCAAGATATGCCCTTACAACGCCATACAAAAAGATGAACGAGGAATCGCGAGAGTGAACGACGTTCTGTGTAAGGGATGCGGCGTTTGTGCCGCAAGCTGCCCTGAAAAAGCTATAACGATGAGGCACTTCAGCGACGCCCAAGTGCTAGCCGAAGCAACAGCAGCCCTTGGAGGAAACTGAGATGAGCGAATTCGAACCTAAGATTATCGGTTTCTTGTGCAACTGGTGCAGCTACGCGGGTGCAGACTTGGCTGGAGTGAGCCGAATACAGTATCCGTCGAATATACGAGTGGTCCGAGTGATGTGCAGCGGGAGAATAGACCCAATTATTCCCTTAGAAGTTTTCGTTAAAGGCGCAGACGGAGTCCTCGTGCTAGGATGCCATCCTGCCGACTGCCACTACATCGAGGGAAACTTATACGAGGAGAGAAAAATCAAGATGCTGAAAAAACTACTGGCTCTAACAGGATTAGAACCAGAGCGCCTGAGACTTGATTGGGTTTCGGCTTCGGAGGGTCAGAGATTTGCCCAGATAGTGACCGAATTCACAGATCAAATAAAGAAGCTGGGGCCTTCACCAGTATCAGGAGAAAAGCCAAATCAGAAAATTCTTGAAAACCTACGAGCCGCAAAAAAAGCCGCTTCAGACTTCAGGTTGAGAGTTCTGGTTGGAAGAGAAAGGGAGCTAACAGAGAAGTGCAATGTTTACGAAGAGAAGATTTCCCAAGAGGAATTTGATTCTGTGCTTGATGAAGTTGTTAAGAATGAGTTCATTCGGCAAAAAATTCATCTCTTAACGCAAACCCAGCCACTCTCTGTCAGAGCGTTAGCAGAGGCAACGGGAATGAAACCCGCGGCGGTGCTTAAAGAGATTGTGAACATGCGCAGAAGAAACATGATAACTGTGGACAGTATTGAAGGGACGACCCCGCTCTTCAGGGCTCTGGAGGTTGAATAAATGGCGAGCGAGAAAGTCGGAGCAGTCCTCGTGGTTGGTGGGGGAGTCGCAGGCATACAGGCATCACTAGACCTAGCGGACTCCGGATTCAAAGTGTACTTAATCGACCAAGGAGCAAGCATAGGCGGAGTAATGGCTCAGCTCGACAAAACATTTCCAACAAACGACTGTTCAATGTGCATCCTCTCACCTAAATTGGTAGCAACCGGAAGACACCCAAACATCACGATTCTGACAAACACGGAAATAACGGACTTAAACGGCGAGGCTGGAAACTTCGAAATAAAACTTCGAAAACGAAGTCGTTACATAATCGAAGACAAATGCAACGGCTGTGGTTTATGTGCACAAAAATGCCCAATCGAAGCCGTCGACATGTACAACGAAGGCCTAAGCCAAAGAAGCGCAATCTACGTTGACTATCCACAAGCGGTCCCATTAAAATACAAGATAGACCGTGAAAAGTGCATCGGATGCGGAACATGCTACGAAATCTGCAAGGCAAAGGCAGTTGCGTACGACCAGCAAGACAGCGAAGCCACACTAAAGGTAGGCTCAATAATACTCGCGCCCGGATTCGAACCATTCGACGCAAGACTAAAAACCGAATACGGTTATGGACGCTATCCAAATGTGGTGACAAGCATAGAATTCGAACGCATCTTGAGCGCCTCCGGACCTTACGGCGGACTCGTTCTGAGGCCTTCGGACGGCGAAATTCCCAAGAAAATCGCGTTCATTCAATGTGTTGGTTCAAGAGATTTCCAGCTAGGCAACAACTACTGTTCTGCGGCTTGCTGCATGTACGGCATGAAAGAGGCGGTAATAGCCAAAGAGCACACGCCAACAAAGCTTGAGCCAACAATCTTCTACATGGACTTACGCGCTTATGGAAAGGAATTTGACGAATACTACAACCGAGCCAAAGACGAGTGGGGCGTAAAATTCGTGAGGTCAAGAGTTGCTGGTGTGACTGAAGACCCGTTAACGGGCAACCTCTTCGTTCACTATGTTGAAGAGGAGACCCCCAAAACTGAAGAGTTCGACATGGTTGTCCTGTCCATCGGGATGCAACCGCCGAAAAGCGTTGAGAAACTCGCAAAAGTTTTGGGAATAAAACTCAACAAATACAATTACTGCGAAACCGCACACTTCTCTCCAATGGACACTTCCAAGCAAGGTGTATTCGTCTGCGGAGCCTTCAGCGCTCCCAAAGACATTCCTGAGAGCGTAGCTCAAGCGAGCGGTGCGGCAGCCAAAGCCATGAACGTGATTGCGACTGAGAGAGGAAAATTAGTAACTGTAAAGGAGTATCCGCCAGAAAGAGATGTGAGCCAAGAAGAGCCGCGCATAGGCGTTTTCGTCTGCCACTGCGGAATAAACATCGGCGGGGTTGTGAACGTTCCAGAAGTCGTAGAATACGCTAAAACCTTGCCATGCGTTGCCTACGCTGAAGCCAACCTCTACACATGCTCGCAGGACACGCAGAAGCTCATCCGAGAAAAAATCCAACAACACAACCTTAACCGTGTCATCGTGGCTTCATGCACTCCGCGAACCCACGAGCCACTCTTCAAAGAAACAGTCCGAGAATCTGGTCTGAACCCCTACCTGTTCGAGATGACGAACATCCGAGACCAGTGCAGCTGGGTGCACATGCACGAGCCGAAAGAAGCGACGGAGAAAGCCAAAGACCTCGTCCGTTCGATTGTTGCAAAAGCCAAACTTCTGAAACCGTTGAAAAAGCCCGAGATAAGAGTCACGCCAGTCGGTTTGGTCATTGGCGGCGGAGTTTCCGGCATGACTGCGGCACTAGAGCTCGCAGAACAAGGATTCGGGGTACACCTTGTCGAGAGAGAAAAACAGCTCGGTGGACACTTACGCACTGTTCATTACTTGCTGGAAGGGCAAGAAGACCCGAAAGAAAAGCTAGATTCGTTGACTAAAGAGACTATGGAAAACGGCAAGATACAAGTTCACTTGGACTCGGAAGTAGCGGAACTCAGCGGGTTTGTCGGCAACTTCAAATCGAAGATAAAGCAACACGGAGGCGAAGAGAAAGAGGTTGAGCACGGCGTTGTCATAGTGGCAACAGGCGCAATCGAGTACAAGCCAACTGAGTACCTTTACGGCAAAGACCAACGAGTCATGACACAGCACGAGTTGGAAGAAAAACTTGCCAATGGGAAATTTACGGCGAAGAACGTCGTTATGATTCAGTGTGTAGGCGCACGAAACGAGGAAAGACCGAATTGTGCGCGGATATGCTGTGGGCAAGCGATAAAGAACGCCCTTAAAATTAAGGCGTTAAGCCCAGAAACAGAAGTCTATGTCCTGTTCAAGGATGTTCGCTCTTACGGTTTTAAGGAGGACTACTACCGCGAAGCCGCCTCAAAGGGAGTTCTGTTCATAAATTATGAGGATGAGAGAAAGCCGCAAGTCATAAACGATGGTGGAAAGCTAAAAGTAACATTCTGGGAGCCGGTGATTAAGGAAGAGGTTCAGATTGAACCAGACCTTGTGATTCTCAGCGCGGCAACAATCCCGAACCCAGACAACAAACGAATAGCTGAAATGCTCAAAGTGCCGCTGGCAAAGGACGGCTTCTTCCTAGAGGCGCACATGAAGCTTCGACCAGTTGACTTTGCCACGGAAGGCGTTTTCTTGTGCGGAATGGCTCACTCACCAAAGTACATCGATGAAAGCATAGCGCAAGCGTGCGGTGCAGCGGCGAGGGCGACAACCATACTGTCGAAACCCACGCTTGAGATGGAAGGAATTGTAGCAAACGTGAACGAAGATTTATGTAGCGGTTGTAGGATTTGTGAGTATCTATGCCCGTACGGTGCAGTTGAGATGAGAGATAAAGATGGTAAGCCACAGGCACACGTAATTGAAGCCTTGTGCAAGGGTTGTGGAGCGTGCGGCACGGCTTGTCCAACCAAGGCCATCACAATGGGACACTTCACAACAGAAGAGATACTAGCCCAAGTAAAAGCCGCACTTCTGGAGGTGCAGGCATGACCGAAAAGAACGGGTTTGAACCAAAAATAATCGGTTTCCTCTGCAACTGGTGCAGCTACGCGGGCGCGGACCTGGCTGGAGTAAGTCGAATCCAATACCCACCAAACATAAGAATAATACGCGTCATGTGCAGCGGCAGAATCGACCCAACCTTCATTCTAGAAGCATTCAAAGACGGCGCAGACGGAGTCCTTGTTGCCGGCTGTCACCTGCCTTCGGACTGCCACTACATCAGTGGCAACTTCAAAGCTTTAAGAAGAATAACTCTTTTAAAGAAAGTTCTTCAAGATTTCGGAATCGAACCCGAACGCCTGCGGTTAGAATGGGTTTCAGCCAGCGAAGGCGACAGATTTGCCACAATTGTGCGGGACATGGTTGAACAGGTAAAAAGGCTTGGACCAAACCAGTTAAAAAACGTAGAGGTTAAGGCACAATGACCGATGTCGAGAAGAAAGAATCGATCAAAGTTTCAGAGATGGATCCGAAATTCAAGTATGAAATCGCAAAGATGCATGGCGGAGAAAAGCTGATGCGGTGTTTCCAGTGTGGAACATGTACCTCTGACTGTCCGGTCGCAAAGTTCAGCGAAACCTACAGGCCTAGACAGATAATTCGTATGGCGCAGCTTGGGCTTAGAGACAGAGTGTTGAATAGCGACACTCTATGGCTGTGTGCGGCATGTTTCACCTGCACAGACCGTTGCCCACAAGATGTTGAAGTAGCCAGCGTCATACGCGTGTTAAGAAATCTGGCTGTCGAAAAAGGAGTAGTCCCGCAAGTGTTCAAGGAGCAAGCCTCGAGCATTCTCGAATCTGGTTACGCTTACAAGATTCCAGAACTGAGAATAAAGAAGCGAGAAACCGTTGGGCTTCCGCCGTTGCCAAAGGGCAACCCTGAAGGCATAAGAAAGACACTCCATGGAGTGAACTTTCTAAAGTTCCTCGAAAAGCAGGGTGAGTAAAGATGGCAAAGAATCAGTACCTGATGTTTCTCGGGTGCGCAATCCCATATCGTGTTTCAGCCTACGAAATTTCTGCCCGAAGGGTTCTGCAGAAGCTTGGCGTGGAGCTTGTTGAGATGCCCGAATTCAACTGTTGCGGTCTTCCACTAGACCCTGTCAGCCACGAGATGATGCTCATACTCGCGGCCAGAAACTTGGCTCTGGCTGAACAGAAGGGGTTGGACGTCTTAACTCTGTGTCCAGGTTGCGCTGGGACTCTGAAGAAAGTTTGCAAGATGCTGAAGGAAGACAGGGCTTTGTGCGAGGAAATAAACAGGCATCTGAAGGAGTCTGGCTTGGAGTTTAAGGGCACTGTTGACGCGAAGCACATAATGCAAGCTCTAATCGAGGACGTTGGCGTAGAAAAGATAAAAGGCTCTGTTGTCAAGCCGCTCACGATGCTCAAAGTTGCTGAGCACAACGGTTGCCACATACTGCGACCAAAAGAGTACATCGGGTTTGACGACCCTGAAGACCCAAAAACTCTCAAAACGTTGATTGAGGCTACCGGCGCGGTGTGCTTGGATTACATGGACGAAACCGAATGCTGCGGCGCGCCGAGCGTTGGCGTAAGCGACAAGGTGGCACTACAGCTCGCAAGAGACAAGCTAAACCACGTCAAACAGGTTGACGCGCAAGCCTTGATAACGATTTGTCCTTTCTGCCACATAATGTACGACACAAACGAGTTGCGTATTGAAAAGATGTTTAACGAAGCGTACGGAATTCCGGTTCTGCATTACCCGCAACTGCTCGGTCTGGCGATGGGCATGACGCCCGAAGAACTCGCATTTAACGAGCTCAGAGTTGACGCTTCCAGAATAGTAAAACAGGTGTGTGAAGGTGGAAAATAAAATGGCAAAAGACAAGTTGAAGATAGCCTTCTACTGGGCTGCGAGCTGCGGCGGCTGCGAAATCGCTGTTTTGGACATAAACGAGAAAATCCTCGATGTGGTGCAACTGGCGGACATCGTTTTCTGGCCAGTAGCCATGGACATCAAATACAAAGATGTTGAGGCTATGCCAGACAAGTACATAGACATCTGCTTCTTTAACGGCTCGATAAGAAACTCAGAGCAAGAACATATGGCAAAACTGCTGAGAAAGAAATCCACGACGCTTGTGGCCTTTGGCTCATGCGCCCAAGAAGGGTGCATACCAGGCTTAGCTAATCTTTACAACCGCAAGGAAATATTCAACAAGGTCTACCTTGAAAGCAAATCCGTCTCAAACCCTAAGGGTGTTGTTCCTCAAACCAAAACTGCTGTGAAAGAGGGTGAGTTGCGCATTCCCGAGTTTTATGACACGGTTAAGACGCTGGACCAAACCGTTGATGTGGACTACTACTTACCTGGTTGTCCGCCGCCGGTGAAACTGATATCAAACGCCGTTGACGCCATCGCAAAGAGCGAACTGCCTCCGAAGGGCTCAGTGCTTGCGCCGCTGAAATCTGTCTGCGACGAATGCCCAAGAAAGAAAGAGAACAAGCGCATTTCCAAGATATACCGTGTTCACGAAAAAATTCCGGAACCCGAACGATGCCTGCTCGAGCAGGGGATAATCTGCATGGGACCTGCAACCCGCAGTGGGTGTGGAGCACAGTGCTTAACGGTTGACATGCCATGCACTGGTTGCGGTGGGCCCTGTCCCAACGCGCCTGAGCAGGGAGCAGCCATGATAAGCGCCTTAGCTTCCATCTTTGGCTTGGAAGAGGAGAAGGAAAAATACTCCGATAAGGACGTTGAAGATTTGATGAACCAGATTAAAGACCCTGTTGGAACGTTTTACATGTACTCTTTGCCATCATCTATCCTTAGGAGGAAGGTGATTAAACAATGAAAGAAGTGTTGATAGACCCGATAACGAGACTCGAAGGACATGGCAGTGTCTCGATATTCTTGAACGACGCTGGAGAGGTGGAAAACGCCTACCTGAAGGTTCCCGAGCTCAGAGGCTTTGAACAGTTCTGTGTTGGAAGAAGAGCCGAGCTCATGCCTATCTTGACGACTAGAATCTGCGGAGTCTGTCCCGTGGCACACCATTTTGCCGCTGTTAAGGCCTTGGACGCGGCGTTCAGCGTTGAGCCTCCGCTAGCAGCGAAGAAACTTCGAGAGTTGATGTATGCTGCTTACTACATCTACGACCACACGCTGCACTTCTACTATCTCGGTGGTCCAGACTTCGTTGTCGGCCCAGATGCGCCGCCTGAGAAACGCAATGTTCTGGGCGTGATCGAGAAGGCTGGCTTAGATGTCGGCAAGGAAGTTATCAAGCACAGAGCCTACGGACAAAAGATGACCGAGATCATTGGCGGCAAGGCGACGCACCCTGTCTGTGGTCTACCTGGCGGAGTTTCCAAACCATTGAGCGAGGAGAACCGAGCCGAGATTGAACGAATGGCTGAGTCTTCTGTTAAGTTTGCCCAGTTCACGCTTAAGCTGTTTCATGACATCGTCCTACACAACACTAAGTACGTGGACTTGATAAAGAGCCAGAGCTACACGATGAAGACTTACTACATGGGTTTGGTTGACGAACACAACAAGGTTAACTTCTACGACGGCAAAGTACGTGTGGTAGATCAGAACGCTAAAGAGTTCATAAAGTTTGAGCCAAAGGACTACCTGAACAACGTGGCTGAGCATGTTGAAGAGTGGTCCTACGCAAAAATGCCGTTCTTGAAGAAGGTCGGCTGGAGAGGCTTGACTGATGGCCCGGACAGCGGCATATACCGCGTCGGTCCGCTGGGCAGGCTGAACGCTTCTGACGGCATGGCTACACTGCTCGCACAAGCCGAGTACGAGCTCATGTACAACACTTTGGGCGGCAAACCCGTGCACAACACGCTGGCTTTCCACTGGGCACGGCTGATTGAGCTGCAGTACGCTACCGAACGCGCCTTGGAACTCGCTAGAGACCCGGACATAACCAGCAAAGAGGTGCGCTCCAAGCCTGGAGAGCCGGGTGAAGGTGTTGGCATCGTTGAGGCGGCAAGGGGCACGCTTATCCACCACTACACGTTGGATAAAGACGCGTTGATTAAAGACGTGAACCTGATAGTTGCAACAACAAACAACTACCCGGCGATTTGCATGTCAGTCAGAGACGCGGCTAAAGGATTGATTCACGGCAACAAAGTTGACCAGGGTATACTCAACATGGTGGAGATGGCGTTCAGGGCTTATGACCCGTGCTTCGGATGCGCCACACACTTCGCGGTGGGACAGATGCCGTTGACGATACAAATCTACAACCACAGAAAACAACTCATCAAAACAGTTCAACGATAAACCCTCGCATCTTCCCCATCTTCGTTACAGTTCTGGCGGTTTCGAGTTGCCTAAAGAAAAGTGTGACCTCCGAAAAGAATTAGAAAAATGGTTTTCAGACGCTGAGAGAACTGTTATCGCTGGAATTGGAAACCCTATACGCATGGACGATTACATTGGAGTAAAAATCGTTCAAGACCTGCAGGGCAGAGTCTCTGAAAAAGTTCTTCTGATCGAGTGTGAAACAGTCCCCGAGAGTTTTCTTCAGCAAATAACCGATTTCAACCCTACACACGTTCTATTAATCGATGCGGCGGTTCAAGGTTTAAAACCCGGAGAAGCAAGGCTTGTGAACCCTGAGAAACTGGCAAGTTACCCTGCGTTCACAACCCACATGCTTCCATTAAGGATATTCTGTGACTATCTTGCCAAAACGACAGAAGCGAAAATCGCCTTGCTGTTAATAGAGCCCAAGCGAACCGATTTTGGAGAGGAGCTCTCTTCTGAGCTTAAAATGTCGGCGAAAAACGTCGTGAGAATATTGCTGGGATTCCATATCTAGTTGATAATCTTATTTTGCAGCTCCTGCCATATATCTGACATTCAACGTTTTGGCTAGCTTTTCTAATTCCTTTTCGCTCATCCATTCTGTCTTCAGATACCGCAGAATCCTCTCATCACTTAACCCTAGTCTCCGCGCTTCTTCGACCGCGGCGGCGTAGGCTTCAACCTCGGTTGGTCTGTCCACGTAGCTGAAGTGGTCATCGAAGAGCTTCTTTCCCTCCATAAACTGCCTCACGTGCACCAGCTCGTGAATTACGTCAAGGTATAGGTCAATCAGGTCACCATGATTCAAGTAGTAGGCGCTAACTAAAAGGTGTCCGTCCTCGTCGTTGACACCCATGTAGCTTCTCCTTCCGAAAAACTCTACCCTGAGGCTGTTTAGCACCTCTGATGTTTTGTCTCCGAAAATTCGTCGCACGGCTTCAACTTTCTCGAACCCCTGAAAATAGTCCGTGAACGGGTGCATGGTAATCTTAGCCTTGCGCAGTATCTTAACCTTCAACTGCAAATCTCATCGCGTCCATTTTTGTTTGGCATATCTTCTAAAGCAATCAACTAGAAAAATTTATTCCAGCGTATAAACTTTTATCAACATCGTCGAGAATGCAACGGCGAGGAAGGTTTGCATTTTCATGTTCTACTTGGAGAAAATGACCGAGAAAGATTTCGAGTTCGCATTACGCCTAACGGACACGAGAGACTGGAACCTGGTTGAGGATGACTTCAAGTTTATGACTAAACTCGAGCCCGAAGGGTGTTTTGTTTTGTTTGAAGGCTCCGAAAGGGTAGGATTAATAACATCGATAGGGTTCGACAGGATCGGCTGGTTCGGGAACCTGATTGTGGAAGAGAGGCACCGCAAAAAAGGTGCCGGAGCCTTGCTGGTAAAGAGCGTGGTAAGTTATTTCTTAAGCAAGGGTGTGAATAACGTCGGTTTGTATTCCTACACTGACGCAATACCCTTCTACGAAAAACTCGGCTTCAAGTACGACTCAGAATTCACAGTCTTAGAAGGAAAAGCCTCCACTTCACCAGCAAACGCTATCGTTAGAAAGGCTGGAAAAGAAGACTTCCAAAAAATCATCAACCATGACTCTGGATGCTTCGGAGCTTCACGAAAGAAACTGCTTGAAGCAATCCTCGGCAATGTTGCCAACTTGTGTTATTTGTCCACAGAGAATGGGCGGATTTTGGGGTATGCGATGGCGAAGGTGTATGAAGGAGTAGCCGAGATAGGACCTTTGGCGTGTCAGCGAGAAAGAAGTAGCATTGCTATCGACCTTTTAAAAACCGTTCTTAACAGACTAGGGGGTTTTGACGTATCCCTTTGCTTACCTACAAAGGAAACAGTCATCATCGATTTTCTTTCAAAACTGGGAATAAGCGAACGTTTCCGTGTGGCGAGAATGTTTTTAAAACCCTTCGGTGCTAAAGACTGCATCTACCTGGCAGAGTCCTTGGAACGAGGTTGAGTCGATTGTCCCAAGACATAGCGAAAATGCTAGTCACCGATTTCCTCAAGAATTCATGGAAGTGCGTCGAAACCATAGTCAGAGAATTAGCCGTCTTCAAGGATAGGGAGAATGGGAGCAAAAAGAGAAACGTGAACCTGTTCTACTTCAAGGACGGACGAAGAAACGATGTTATAGTGGAGGGGTGGCGCTTCTTTCTGAGGGCTTCTGTGGAATACTCGAACCCGCAGCTAACCATAGAAGAGGTTCAAGGCTTGATCGCCGCCAGGTTGCTCGAGGCTTGCGGAAACCACTTCTACTCCAGCGGACTGCACGCGGCTGACGATAAAGATGTTGGTGCAATCTGTGAACAGCTGAAAAAGTCTGCGGAAGGCTTGATCTTTCCGTTTCTCCTCAACACGGACGACATTGAACCAGACAGATACTCGATGAATCCTCTGAAAGAGTCGATAGTCAGAAGCGGACAAAGCGCCTTTCCATCGGCGGCTGTCACAACTCAAGGCTTAGAGATAGACCAGAAGTTTGCACAAAAATATGCGGGCTCACTGATCTGTAGAAAAGAAATAGAGCTAATTGACCACTGCCTCAAGACGTGTGGAGACAGTTACATGGACATGGCTGACGCCGTGAAATATACACAACTGGAGCACTTCTCAGAAGCGTTTGGCATTGACCTTAGTCTTCCAACGATGCGGTTGCCGCTCGCAATCATGAAAAAGGAATCGGCTGAAGGGTTGCTGCACCACGTTCTGAGAGAAGTGCACAGAGACTACGAGTCTGTTGAGCGCGTTTACGGCTGTATCGGCAGAAGCATGAAGAATCGGACAACATTGCTGACCATTCCACACTCGCAGAAAGGTTACGGCTCCAAACGGGCGGTTAAAGGGAAAATATACTTCAGCGAGATGAAACTGAAGAATGTCAAGGTAAATTATGAAACGACTCCGCTTTACCCCAACGCGATGGACCCTGCGGACGTTAGTGTCGCGGTGGCTGACGACCACTTCATGGTTGAGGGCGACAAGCTCGCAAACTACAGCTTTGGCGAGACTCCTTCCTCTCCACAGTTCTTTCTCTACATCTTGGCTTCGCCGGAAAACGCAGCTCTATGGCATGGTATCGGCGCGTTTGGCGCCTCGCAGCTTGTTCAGAGCTATGTCACGGTTCGCTTGGCTTGTAGCCGAGACTCGTTGATTAGAGACCTTTACGAAAAGTACGGTGTAGCTAAGGAAATTCCGTTGCAGTTTAATCTTTTGCCGGAGTATATGTGGGCGCATCCTGTGCATCGCAACATAGACGCGAGCATAGGCTGTGTTGAAAATCTGGGTGAGGTTGCGAGGAGGGGCATGCGGATAGAGACTCTTCCGGCATCGAATTTCATTCGTGCATAAACGGAGTGGCATTTATGTTTTTCAGGCAGATAAAATATCACGGCGATAACTTCTCCTACATAATCGCAGACGAAACAAGCAAGGAAGCCGTAGTTGTTGACCCCAGCTTTAACGCAGACACAATAATACAAGTCTTGCGAAGTCAGGGTTTCAGCCTAAAATACATTTTCAACACGCACGGTCACGGCGACCACACCGCAGGCAATGAGGAACTGAAATCGAGTTGTGACGGCAAGGTTGTTGCTCATAAGTTGGCTCAGATTAACAAGGACATAGGCGTGAACGATGGCGTTGCGTTGATGGTTGGCAAAATTGCAATCAAAGTTATCTACACGCCGGGGCACACTCGCGACAGCATATGCCTTTTGACGGATGGCAAACTGCTTACAGGTGACACCCTATTCGTTGGAGAGTGCGGCAGAACTGACTTGCCCGGCGGGAGTTCAGAAGACTTGTACAACAGTCTTTTCCACAAGCTGATGAAGCTTGACGACACCGTTGAAGTTTATCCCAGCCACGATTATGGACCACGCCCATACTCAACTATCGGCTTAGAGAAAGGAACAAACTACACGCTGAAGAAGCGAACACTCGAGGAATTCATCGAATTCATGAAGAGCTGAAGAGAACATTCAAATCATCGGGCATTTTCGCTTCCTAGATCTTATTCAAGTTTCCCTTAAATGTTTTATTTTGCAGTCAGATTTAACAAAAAACTTTTCAAAGAGAAGGTAGATAACTTTTAGTGGTTTGCTGGTTGTCGGAAGGGCTACGTGTGGAGGCTATTCTGGATCAAGCAAAGGAACAAGAAAGGGAATTTGATTGGGTAGGCGTAGTAAAGTCTCTTAAAGAAGCATTAGGTGTAGCCCCGAAGCAAGATTTTCCAGGAAAGGGTGAAATATACGAACGATTGGGTTACGCATTTTACAAAGCGGCTATGCAGGCTGAAAACCGAAAGCAATTTAGAGATAGGCTGCTCCATGCTGTCACCAACTACGAGCAAGCCAAAAAATTTTATAGTAGCAGGAATAAAACGAAAAAAAACGCAAGAATTTTACGTTGTCACGCTATGATTGCCTACATAGGTTATTGGCTTAGTCCGGAAGCGTCAGAGAAGAAGAGGCTGATTGATGAATGTTGGAACTTTGCAAAAGAAAGTTTGAGGAATCTTAAAGATAAAAATGACGTCTGGGAATTTGGAAGAACATATAATCAACTTTCAAGCAGCATTGTTTTCAAGTTCTGTCTTGCGCAGGATTTTCAAGCCAGAGAGAATATAACCAGGGACGTAATAGAGCACGGAGAACAGGCAATCAATTTTCTTTCCATGTGTGGAGATTCACGTGAACTCTCTACAGCCCTAGCAAGAACCGCATTTTATCTGGGAGTCTTTGACTATTATTTCCTAGATATAAATGAGAAAGGAAGAGACTATCAAAAAGCCCAGGAATATTGGACAAAGGCTAAGGAGTTTTCTGAAGATGTTGCCTTGTTCGAATTGTTGTATCCCATTTTTGGAGGTCAGATTCTTCTGTGGGGCGAAGCTTCCGATGAGACTATGGCGAATCTCAAGAAAGCGTTGGAGTATGGTAAAAGAACAAAGGATAAGTTCATCATTGGGTGCGTGTTCGACTGGTTGGCGTATCATACCGCTTGGAGTTTGGCGAAAATTGAAGATATAGATGAGAAGTTGAAGGCCGCCCGGACAATATTGCAGTACTCCGATGAAGCAAAGTGCCAGTACTTGCCAATTTCCTTCATAAGTCCACGTGCAGACAAGGCATGGGTTGAAGCGATTGAGGCTGAGTACTATGTGACGTTGTTTTTCAGTGAAACAAATGCCAGTAAACGGCGAAATCTGTTAGAAAAAGCAAGACCAGTAGCACAGGAAGGATTGGCACGAGCTGAGACTTCTGGATATCCAGAGGCTTTGTTGCATTCGAGTCATATAATGGGCGCAATACTCACATACTTAGCCAATTTGGAAACAGATTCTGAGAAAAAAAGGAGTCTTCTGGAAGAAGCGTTGGAACACAGGAACAGAAGTATAAGAATCGCTGAACAGCATGAACCATTACTCTACTGGAACCGCGGCATAATGCAAAGCATGCTGGCTCGTATAAAATGTGAGCTCGCACAGCTAGCCAGAAACCCTCAAGAGAAAAAAAGCATTCTACAAGAGGCTATATCTGACATGGAAAACGGTTTGAGACTTTGCTTTGCAGAGGTTCCATTGCTCACGAAAAGTTCCAACGTATATTATTATCTTTTGGGAAACGGGCAATACACGACTGGAGTTTGGTTCAACAATCTTTATGAGCTCACCAATAACAGGGAATACCTGAAAGAGGCTGCGGAAGCCTTCAATAAGGCAACTGAATCATACCAAAAGATTAATTTAGAAAGTCGCATGGCGGAGTGTGACTGGAAAGTCGCTCAAACCTATAACAATTTGGAGAAGTATCTTAGAGCGGCGGAAAGTTTCGATCAAGCTTCAGACCATTTTAGGAATGCCGCAGAGAAGATTCCTCAGCTTAGAGACTTTTACCAAGATCACGCAGTCTACACGCAGGCTTGGAGCGAGATCGAGAAGGCAAGATATCATCACGCAAAACAAGAATACGGTTCAGCACGAGAACACTTCGAGAGGGCAACAATCCTGCACAAATCGCTGAAACAGTGGAGTTATCTGGCTCCGAACTACTCTGCTTGGGCAAAGGTTGAGAGCGCCGAAGAGTCTAGTAGAGAAGAACAATGCGAAGAGTCCATCAAAACCTTTAGGCAAGCAGTTACCTTATTCGGCGAAACCAGAAAATCACTTCAAGCTCAGCTCATTAGGATTGAAAGCTTCGATGAAAAGCAAATGGCGACCAATATGGTGAATGCGACAGCCCTTAGACGTGAATACTGCTTGGCTAGAATTGCAGTTGAAGAAGCCAGAATTCTTGATAAGAAAGGCGACCATTACTCTAGCTCAGAAAAGTACGGTTCAGCGGTTGAAACCTTCGAAAAAATAAGCCGAACACAAGAAACGGAGCAAGAGCAAAGAGAAATTAATTTTATCATAGCTGTTTCTCGTGCTTGGCAAAAAATGACCTTGGCTGAGGCAGAATCGTCACCAACATTGTACTTAGATGCCTCTCAACTTTTTGAGCAAGCCAAAGACTTCGGTCCAAACGAAAAAACGAAGATGTTAGTGCTGGGGCACAGCCGTTTCTGCAGAGCTCTTGAGGCTGGGACAAAATTCTCTGACACAAGAGACCCAGCTATGCACGCGGTAGCTATACAATACTTGGCAAGCGCCGCTAATTACTATACAAAAGCAGACTTCCAGACGGCTTCAGAATACGCCAAAGCAACCAAGCTGCTTTTTGACGCTTATCTGCACATGGACAATGCTGAAAAAGAGAGCGACCCCGAGAAAAGAGCAAAACTTTATGCGATGGCGGAGAAGGTTCTGCAGATGTCTGCTGGTTCGTACACAAAAGCCGAGCACCCGGAAAAAATGGAGCAAGTAATGAGATTGTTGGAAAAAGCAAAGGAAGAGAGGGAATTGGCTGTATCTCTAATTGAAGTATTGCACGCGCCACCGATAATTTCTACAACAACAACCTTTGCCACTCCAACTCCAAACCGTGAGGAAGCAGTGGGGTTAGAAAGATTTGAGCACGCCGATATACAGGCGAACTTGATAAGCCGACAAAAGCAAGTGAGAGTTGGCGAGAACCTAGATTTTGAGATAGAACTTGTTAATGCAGGAAAAGGTTCTGCTTTATTGACCAAAATAATGGAAGTTGTTCCTGAAGGTTTCGAGCTGACAGGAAGACCCGAAAACTGTCGTGTTGAAGACAGCTACCTGAACATGAAGGGAAAACGGCTGGACCCGCTTAAAACTGAAGAAATAAGAATAATTGCGAAGCCGATGTCTAAGGGAACGTTCACCATAAAGCCCCGGATTCTTTACTTGGATGAAGACGGCAAATGCAAGTCTTACGAGCCAGAGCCGATAAGCATAACCGTCAGGGAGCTTGGAATCAAGGGCTGGCTCAGAGGAGAAAAATAACAATTCTCCTTGAAATCGCATAATGTACGGATGTCTTTTTCTTGAGGTTCTTCATCAGGCTCTAAATTAGAAAAAGGAAAAAATATGGTTATTTTGTCGTTTCTTTCATCGCTTCTTGGAACAGCTTCTTGGTCGCTGTGAATCTCGCCTTCTGCGCCAGAACGTCTGCTGTCACCAGGTCTAGGGCTTCTTCTGGACACCATTTAACGCATTGCGGTTCGCCTTTCTCTTTGCAGAGGTCGCATGAGAAAACAACTTTTCTGTCTGGGTGCAGCATTATTGCGCCGTAGTCGCATGCCTCGATGCACCATCCGCAGCCGTTGCACTTGTCCTCGTCAACCATTATCACGTCTGTTTCCTCGGACTGGGTCAAAGCGTCTCTTGGGCATGCGGCAACGCATGGTGGGTCTTCACAAAGTCTGCAGGTGATTGACACGTTAACCAGCGGATTCAACCTTACGACTCGTATCCGCGACTTCAAGGGGTTGAAAGACTTCTCCTTCGTCCATGAGCAGATATACTCGCAAACTTGGCAGCCTACGCACTTGTCAGGGTCTGCTGAAACAAACTTTCTCTCATGAATCTTGACCATCGCCCATTCACTCCCTACGCTTTCTCCTCAACCATTGGGATCAGGTCGTCCATGCCGAGTTCCTTGAGCTTCGCAACTGTTGGCACTCCTTCCCTTGTCCACCCGCGAGCCTCGTAGTAATCGTCTAAGAGCAGGTCCAATTCTTCCTGTGTCACGTACGCTCCTTTGGACGGTCCTTCATCCGTGATTGGTTGATTCATAACCTTCCACGGCAAATTATCATCCTTCCTACTCAAGCCTTCTCTGATGTTGAAAACTCTTGCTAGGTTGTTTATCCTTTCGCCAGCTATCTTCATCTCTTGAGGGGTCGTTTCCAACCCTGTAACTAGATTGTAGAGCTTGGTCATATCATCGAGTTCCTTGTAGTACGTACCCCTTGAGAACTTGCAGACGATAAACGAGTCTATAAGATTGTACGTGTCCTCCATGTCCTTAACCAGCTTTCCTCTGCCCTTTTCGGCTTTTAGGCGGTTGACTTTTCCCTTCACGTCAAAAGCGTATGCACCATGCCTGTTGTGGTCTGCCCCACGGAACGAAACGGCAAAACCTAACGCCGCCGTTTTGAGGCATCTAAGGTCGTAGCCGGTGACCTCAACTCCCTTGATGTGTAGTGCCAGCTTTTCGGCGCCTTTGCCAATCTTTTCTCCGGCGATTTTGACTCCTTCTGCGAGTATGTCACCTATGCCTTCTCGTTTGCCCATCTTCTCTATGAGCTTTACCATTGCTTCGTGATTGCCGAACTTTGCGTCTATTCCATCAGTGTCCTTCTCCGTCAGTATGCCTTTTTCATAACAGTCCATTGCGAAGCCCACGATTACGCCTGCGCTTATAGAGTCTATTCCATAATAATTGGACAGGTCCATCCCTTTTATGATTGCGTCGAGTCGGTCCACGCCGCAGTATGGTCCCATAGCCCAAAGAGGCTCGTACTCCATCCGCGTCATAGTGCCCTTGTAAGGCCCTTCAGAGACAACGCATGTGTGCTCGCACCGCATTGCGCATGAGCTGCATCCTATTACCTTTGCGACGTACCTCTCGTTCAGAACCTCTCCGCTCACTCTCTCTGCCCCATCAAAGGTGGCGTTATTATAATTTCTCGTGGGCATACAGTGCAGTGCGTTGTGCACGAGAACGTTCTCGGGAGTGCCCAAAGTCCTGTATTTCTGGGTTGCCGGTCCCTTCATTCTTTCGTGAAATTCTTTCACGTACTCCATGAACTCCTCCGGCTTTGCGACGGTTATGTCGCGTGTTCCCCGTACGGCGATTGCCTTAAGATTCTTTGAACCCATAACGGCGCCTAAGCCTGTTCTTCCCGCCGCTCTCGTTTTATCGTTGATTATGCACGCTATTCTGACGAGCTTCTCTCCGGCAGGACCAATTGCAGCAACGCGAATATAATAGTCGCCCAACTCCTCTCTAATAGCGTCTTCAGTCTCGGCAGGTGATTTACCCATAAGGTGCGAAGCATCTAAAAGCTGAACTGAATCATCGTCAATCCAAACGTAAACCAGCTTTTCGGCCTTGCCCTTGAAAATCACAGCGTCATAACCAGCACGCTTCAACTCTGTTCCGAAAGAACCGTGAGACTTAGCTTCGCCGACCCCGTAGCTTTGAGGCGACTTTGACACGAACGCGTGTCCGTTTCCGCCCGTAGGCCAGATGGTGCCTGATATTGGTCCATTAGCCAGGACTAGAGGGTTTTCTGGACTGAACGGGTCTACTCCCGGTTTTGATTGGCCTAGCCACAGACGCATGCCTAGACCTATCCCACCAATGTATTTTTTGGCGTACTCTTCATTCAAAGGCTCAACACGGGTCTTTCCAGTCGTCAGGTCTACATGAAGAATTCTACCAGCATAACCGTGCAACATTTTTCCTCCGCGTTTAGCATGTTTTGAAGAATTATTAACTCTTCTTATAAAGATATATTAATGTATCTGCATGAAGCTTGCCGATTTACCAAGACAACTTTCGAGATGAAAACCTTCGCTGAAAAGTTTTTGTTAACAAAAGAAGGAAATGTAAATCTTTGACGTTTAAATTGCTTCTTTTAAGAGCTCTATCACGTCTTTGACCGCAACCCTGTTTTCGACATCCAACACTTTAACAGCGTCTTCCAAAGTTGTAACGCAGAACGGGCAGGCCACTGCAATAACGTCAACACCGAGCTCTAGCGCCTCTTTGACTCTGTCCACGCAGGGTCTCTTTTCCGGTTGAGCCTCCTCTGTCCAAACTCTTCCGGCTCCGCCACCGCAGCAGAAGCTGCTCTGCCTGGTTCTTTTCATCTCTACGAGTTCTAAGCCGCTTATTGCTCTCAAGACTTGTCTCGGTGCGTCGTATATCTCGTTGCGTTTGCCCAAGAAGCATGGGTCGTGGTAGGCAACTCTCTTCTTGACCTGTCTTACTGGTTTTATTCTACCTTGTCGGATGGCTTCAGCCAAGAACTGTGTGTAATGTTGTACGCTGAGTTTTTCGTTGGCGTACGGTTTGTCGTTCTTGAATGTGTTGTAGCAATGCGGCGATAGAGTGATGATTTTTTCTGCACTGATTTTCTTGAACATCTCAATGTTATGCACGGCAAGCTCTTCAAAAAGTCCCTTTTCGCCCATTCTGAGCATGTGGTCTCCACAGCACCACTCCTCAGTACCCAAGGTCGCATAGTTCACGCCTAAACTGTTGAGTATTTGAGCCATCGTTTTGGCGATTTCCCTGTTTCGGATGTCATAAGTGTTTGAGCAACATGTGAAAAGTAGAACATCCGCCTTTGTAACGTTCGGAAATGTCTTGACGTTCAAGCCTTCAGCCCAGTCCATTCTCTTGCTCTGGTGCGTTCCCATCGGATTGTGGTACTTGTAGACACTCTCAAGCACATCCTTAACCGTCCTTGGAATGTTTCCAGCCTCCACCAAGAAGCAGTGGTCGTCAAGTATCGAGTTCGCGCAGCCCACAAGTTTGGGACAGAACAACGTGCATGAGTTACATTGGGTGCAGAGCCATATGTTATCTGCCATGGGCTTCAGTCGCTCACCCAAGCCCTCATCTCTCGAGTCCGTGATAAACCTGTAGTTGGCTGTCAACATTGCTGGTCCTAGGAATCTCTCGTCTATCGCGGCTGGACATGCCGAGTAGCAGATTGAACACTTTATGCACAGCGTCAAGTCCCAGAACTTCTTGAGTTCCTCTGGTTTCTGAACAAATTCGTTGGGTTGTTTGAACATTTCTTCCGACTTTATCAGAATAGTCTTTGCTTTCTTGTACTTGTCGAAGAATGGCTGAATGTCAACAACAAGGTCTTTGATAACGGGTAAGTTTGAAAGCGGCTCAATAGTCAGTGAGTCGGCTTCGAGATGCAACACCTGTGTGTAACATGCGAGCATGGGTTTTCCGTCAATGTTGACCGCGCAGTCTCCGCAGATTCCCATTCTGCACGATTGCCGAAAAGTTAGCGTCTCGTCCACGTTGTCTTTTATGTAAAGCAACGCGTCGAGTATGGTTGTTCCTTTGCGAATAGGCACCTTATACGTGGAAACGTACTGCCTTTTGCTCTCCGGGTCGTATCTGCTTATCCTGAACTCAACAATTTTCTCAACCTTAGTGCTCATATCATACCTCCTAGTAGGTTCTCGCAACCGGCGACCACCTGGTTATCGTGACCGGAGTGTACTCAAGTCTGGGGCCGTCCTTTGTGTAATAGGCCAGCGTGTGTTTGAGCCAGTTTTGGTCATCCCTCTTTGGATAATCAGTCCTCGAGTGTGCTCCTCTTGACTCAGTTCGCGAAATCGCGCTGACTATGGTGGCTTCCCCTAACTCCAGCATGAAGTCAAGCTGCAATGCGGACAAGAATCCGGTGTTGAACGGTTTACCCTTGTCATCAACCTTCACTTGCCTGAACCTTCGTTTGAGTTCCCCTATCTCTTTAAGCGCCGTTTGAAGCTGCTCGCCAGTGCGATATATCCACACTTTCTCGTTCATTACGTGTCGCATTTCGTCTCTGATAGTGGAAACTCTCTCGCCACCCTCGTTTCCGAGTATTCCATCATAGACTCTTTTCTCTTCCGCCATGAGCTTTTCTTTGGGAATCTCATGAACCGTGCTTTTCATAGCGCGTCCTGCGGCTTCTTCGCCTGCGACCGCTCCGAATACTAGGCATTCTGCCGTTGAGTTTGTGCCAAGCCTGTTTGCGCCGTGCACGCTTATGCATGAGCATTCGCCTGCGGCGTATAGACCTGCGATTGGCGTCTCGGTCTTCATGTTGACCTTAATTCCTCCCATCGAATAGTGAGCTGCCGGTCGAATGGGAATAGGCTCCTTGACCGGGTCTACTCCGCCGAGTTTTATTGCGACATCGCGAATGAGTGGTAATCGTTCGTTTATCTTCTCTTCGCCCAAGTGTCTAAGGTCCAGAGCTATGTACGGTCCGTACGGTCCTTCTAATCCGCGTCCTTCTAGGATTTCTGTCTGTTCCGCTCTCGAGATGACGTCGCGTGGAGCTAGTTCCATTTTTTCGGGCGCGTATTTTTTCAGGAAGCGTTCGCCGTTAGCGTTAATCAGGTATCCTCCTTCGCCTCGGGCTCCTTCTGTGATGAGAACGCCTGACGGCACCAAGCCAGTGGGATGGAACTGTACGAACTCCATGTCTTCCAAGGGTGCGCCTGCGCGGTAAGCCATCGCCATTCCGTCGCCCGTGGTTGTGTGCGAGAAGGTTGTGAACTCGTATATGCGTTCGTGTCCTCCCGTTGCCATTATGATAGCCTTTGCGGCGATTGCCTGCATTTTGCCTGTTGTCATCTCTATGGCTGTTAACCCTGCTACGGCGTTGTTTTCAACAATCAGCGAGGTGACGAACCACTCGTCGTAGAATTTTACGTTGCTGTACGTTACGGCTTTTCCGTATATTGCGTGCATCTCGTGAAAGCCAGTCATGTCAGCCGCGAAGCAAGCTCTCGGGAAAGTGTGACCGCCGAATGGGCGTTGGTCTATTTTTCCGTCTTGCGTGCGGCTCCATGGGCATCCCCAGTGTTCTGTTAGTATTATTTCCTTCGGTGCTTGCTTTACGAAGAATTCTACAACATCCTGATCTGCAAGATAATCTGCACCTTTTACGGTGTCAAACGCGTGTAAGTCTAAAGAGTCTTTTTCGCGCATAACCGCGGCTGTTCCACCTTGTGCACAAACGGAGTGCGAACGTAGTGGATGATGCTTGGAGAGCACGGCTATGTCGAGTTTATCGCTTACTTCGGCGGCAGCCACCGCCGCCCTGAGACCGGCTAATCCAGCTCCAACTATGACTATGTCGTGAGTGCACTTTTCCATTCAGTCTTCACCTTGGTAGCTTCTCGAAGAAATACCATAGTTTATGATGTAGGCTTTATAGTTTTTCTAAAAATCTTTCAGAATTATTAGAACATGTACTGTTGGTTTAAATTACGGCACTTCACCAATCAAAGCATGCTTCTTAGGTTTTGGGATGGGTTAGGGTCTTCTTCTCTCCGAGTCTGGTCTTCGGTCTGGTTCAGGTACCTTACGGTGCGCTAACTCTTCCATGCACCAGTGAACCCAGAGCTTCATAAGCTCAAATGGTTTGCTCATGCTGTACAGGGACTCGGGTTGCGGAAAGCCGAAGATCTTCTGTTTGATTTTTCCTGCCGTGATCTGGAGTGCGAATGTGCCAACAGCGATCAGAAGCAGTGCATAATAAGCAGCTAGAATTCCTTGGGAGGGGGTTAACTCGATGGGGGCGGTGATAACTCTTGCGAATATGAATATGACTGAAGGCAAGATGTAAGGCAGAATCACCGAGGAAGCGAAAAATGTTACTGCCAGGATTAGGTAATAATTTTTTAGCTTTGGCAGAGTCTCCTTCACGATGGAAAGGACTGTTAAATCACCATCTCCTAAATCAGTTCCATTTCTGACGGCTTTGACAATCGTGGTCGCGTTGCTTGGAACTTCGAACGCTTCTTCAAACGTCATCAGAGCCGCGCACACGACGAATGTGACGGCACCTAGCAGGAAGCCGACTTCAATAATCTTGGCTGTCACAACAAACGTGAGGATTATCGCCCCAAACAGGATGAGAGCTGGTAATATGGTGAGAACGGAGCTTTGGATGATTTTTCTTCCGTCAGGAAAAGGGTCAAAGACGTTGAATCTCTTGTCGAAAACCTTGGATTCCAGATTTTTTGGGAGGTTTTTCACTTCTCGTGTTTTTCGATTTAGGAGTAGAAAGATGCCTGTTGATGCGCATCCCATTGCGATTAGAACCATCGAGGACATTAGGTATGAAAAATCGAACATGATATCCGCCGCCTCTAACAGTTCTATTGTCGCTGAAACTTAAAAAGCTGCCTACGTACACTTTGTCTCTCTACAGTCGATTGGAAGGCTTTAGAAACCTTTTTTATGGGGTTTTCACAAGGCATCTAACGTTCTTTAAAGGAGTTCAGATGTGTATGTTTGTTGGAGTGGGCCATGTCGGCGTTGCCGTGAAGAATCTGGATGAGGCTATCCGCGTTTACCGCGATACGTTGGGTTTCAAGCTTGATGGCGTTCACGTGTTGACGGAGCGAAAAGTCAGGGTGGCGTTCTTCTCCACGGGCGGCGAGGCTCAGGTTGAGCTTTTGGAACCGCTTGGCGGCGACAGCCCGGTTGCGAAGTTTCTTGAAAGCCGCGGAGAGGGCATTCACCACTTTGCCGTGAAGGTCAAAGATATTGAAGCGGCTTTGGCGGCGCTTAAACAGAAGGGTGTGGTGCTGATTGATGAGAAGCCGCGAGAAGGCGCCGAGGGCAAGAAGATTGCCTTCGTTCACCCGAAGAGCACTAAGGGCGTGCTTCTGGAGCTTTGTGAAGAGCCGTAGTGGTCAGACGAGCCTTGTCAACGAGCATGCGCGTGGAAAAGCTTCAGGAGGGCTTGTGTGCCAGACGGTTTGGGAAGAGCATCTTTTTCAGTCGAGCGGTCGGTTCGACGAACGACTGGGCTAAAGAGTTAGCTGAGCACGGTGCTGCTGAAGGTACAGTCGCGATAGCAGAAACCCAAACGGCTGGACGTGGGAGACTCGATAGAACTTGGGTTTCGCCGAAGGGTGGGTTGTATTTCTCTGTTATACTGAGACCGCGGCTAAAGCCTACTGAGGCGGTTAGGCTTGTTTTTGTGGCCGGATTGGTCGTTGCTGAAGCACTAAGCGAAAAGCACGGCTTGAAAGCCGAGACCAGGTGGCCTAACGACGTGCTAGTCGATGGGCGGAAGGTCTGTGGCGTACTCTCGGAGATGAACACGACTGGCGAAAAAGTCAACTTCGTGACACTAGGCGTGGGAGTTAACGCAAACTTTGACGTGAAGGAGGCTTTGTCCGAGGCGCTTTGGAAGAGCGCGACTTCTCTTGAGTGTGAGCTCGGGAAAAGGGCTGAGTTGGAGGAACTGTTTAGGGTGTTGCTTGAAAAGTTGGAGTGCGTTTACGAACAGTTTTTGAAAGAAGGTTTTGATTCTGTTCTGAAAGAATGGAAAAAGTATGCTGGTTTTCTCGGTCATGAAGTGGAGGTTGTGAGTGAGACTGAGCGGTTGCGTGGTTTGGCTTTGGATGTTGACGACGATGGTGCGCTGGTTGTTAGGCTTGAGGATGGGGTGGTGAAGCATGTTTTTGTCGGAGACGTTTCTCTGCGAGTTGAGAGTGGGTCTCTGCGGTTTTTTGTTGGCTGCGATTTTGAAGAGTTCAGGAGATATTTGAAGAAGGCTAGACTGTATAAGGAAGAGGGAGAGCTTGAAAGGTTAGAGGCTTACCTCAAGAACGGGTTGTTTAATCTTATCGTTTGGCAACTGGATAACGAGGTTGTTGGTAATGCAATTTGGCACGAGAGTAGCACTGATGAGCATAAGAAGGGCGACCCCAGAGACGAGGAGGATAGGGAAGCGTTGCGTAGGCTTCTTGGTGGTAAGAGGGATTTTGTTGAGTTGCACGAGGTCTGGCTGTTAGAAGAGCACAGGGGAAAAGGTTATGGCGAGAGGTTTTTCGAGTTTTTCGAAGAGTACATGCGAAGCAAGGGTCATGAGAGGATAGTTTTTTATGCACATCATCCGGCGGCTCTGGCTATCTGCCGCAAACACGGGTACAAGGAAGGCGGTTCTATAAACATAGAAGGAACAAAAGAACGCGTCTTCTACCTTCAGTTGAAGAAGTGATGAGCTCTTTTCTCCAATAAGTGATTTTCCTTCTTACCTTCTTAAGAAGTCAAATCCATTTAGCTTTCCGTATGTTCTAAATATTCGTTCAAAACAATACTATCACAATTTGAGGTATCTCACAATGTCAAGCATTAAGGAGCCTAGTGTTGACGAGAAGATTAAGCGTTTACGCGAACTGAGCGAACAAGCCAGACTCGGCGGCGGACAAAAACGCATAGAAGAACAACACGCCAAAGGCAAGTTAACAGCCCGCGAACGCATCGAACTCCTACTCGACCCCGGAAGCTTCAACGAACTCGACCAGTTCGTAGTCCACCAATGCACAGAATTCGGCATACAAGACAAAAAATACCCCGGAGACGGCGTCGTTACCGGCTACGGCACAATAGACGGCAGACTCGTCTACGTCTTCAGTCAAGACTTCACTGTTTTCGGCGGTTCGCTTGGCGAAATGTTCGCTAAGAAAGTCTGCAAACTAATGGATTTAGCACTTAAAACTGGCGCGCCAGTCATAGGCTTAAACGACAGCGGCGGAGCACGCATTCAAGAAGGCGTCGCAAGCCTCGCTGGCTACGGTGACATATTCTTCCGCAACGTCATAAGCTCAGGCGCGATTCCACAAATTAGCGCAATCATGGGTCCGTGCGCGGGCGGAGCCGTCTATTCGCCAGCCCTAACCGACTTCATAATCATGGTAGACAAAACATCACACATGTTCATCACAGGTCCAGATGTCGTCAAAGCAGCACTAGGACAAGAAGTCACGTTCGAAGACCTCGGCGGCGCGATGATACACAGCACAACGAGCGGCGTCGCCCACTTCATAGCCCAGAACGAAGAACAAGCCATCCAAATCATAAAGAAACTTCTGAGCTATCTGCCAAGCAACTATCTCGAAGACCCACCAGCCGTAGAGCCGACAGATGACCCAAACCGCACAGACGAAACCCTAGCAAAGATTCTTCCAGACGACCCAGACAAGCCCTACGACGTAAAAGAAGTAATAACTCGCGTAGTTGACAATGGCGAGTTCTTCGAAATCCAGCCCCTCTGGGCGCAGAACATAGTAATAGGCTTCGCACGCCTGAACGGCAGAACCATAGGCATAGTAGCCAACCAACCCGCTCACTATGCAGGCGCATTAGATATAAGCAGCAGCATGAAAGCAGGCAGGTTCATACGCTTCTGCGACTGCTTCAACATCCCAATAATCACGTTCGTTGACGTACCAGGCTTCTTGCCAGGCACAGACCAAGAGCACGGCGGCATAATCAAACACGGCTCCAAACTGCTGTACGCATATTGCGAGGCAACCGTACCAAAAATAACAGTGATACTAAGAAAAGACTACGGCGGAGCCTACGATGTCATGGGTTCCAAACACAGCGGCGCAGACATCAACTACGCGTGGCCGACAGCCGAAATCGCGGTCATGGGACCACACGGCGCGATAAACATAATCTTCCGCAAAGAAATCGCCGAAGCCAAAGACCCCGAACAAAAGCGCATGGAGCTCGTGAGCGAATACCGCCAGAAATTCGCATCGCCGTACATCGCCGCGCAGAAAGGCTACATAGACGAAGTCATCGAACCAGCAGAGACCAGACCAAAACTCATAAGCGCGCTGGAAAGCCTAGGAACAAAACGCGAGCCAAGACCCACAAGAAAGCACGGAAACGTACCATTGTAGACAAGCAATCTGCAATATCACATGCTTGAAGTGTTGTTCCTATGACTAAAAGAAAAACGTTAACCCACGACATAATAGTTCAAAGCATTGTCAACGCGTTAAAACCGCTGGATTACGTTCACGCATTTTACGAAGGAGGCGCCGCTGCCTTCAACCGAGTCGACGAATGGTCAGACATCGACCTCTACTTAGTCGTGGACGACGAAAAAGTCGAAGAGACATTCCAAGCGGTTGAGAAAGCGTTGAAGTCGCTGTCGCCTATCAAACGGAAGCTAAGAACCCCACAACTTCCATGGCCGGGCATCTCCCAAACCTTCTACAAACTGGAGAATGCGAGCGAGTATCTCCTCATTGACCTCGCCGTCCTAAGGCTCAGCGCCCCAGAAAAGTTCCTTCAACCAGAGATACACGGCAACGTCGTAATCTTATTCAGCAAAAACGACAAAGTCAAGCCTGCTCCATTTGACGAGGAGGCGTTTTCTAAGAAACTGCAGGGAAGACTCGAAATGATGCAAGCAAGGTTTGAAATGTTCAACAACTTCGTGCAGAAGGAAATCAACCGAGGAAATTATCTCGAAGCCATCGAATGGTACCACGCTTTTACTCTAGCCATGCTGGTTGAAGCCTTGCGCATAAAACACAGTCCCATACACTACGACTTCAGGATGCGCTACATACACTACGAGCTCCCACTCAAGACAATCAAGAAACTCGAATACCTCTACTTCATCAGAGACGCGAAAGACCTGCAGGAAAAATACCATAAAGCAACAGTATGGTTCCAAGAGACAATGTCAAAGATTAATCCAAATAAGAGAGCCTAGAACAATTGGATTGATTAACAATGAGTATTGAAAATGAAAAGATAACGTACCGCAGGGCTAACATCAATAATGTTGAGACTCTTGTTGAGTACAGAGTTCGATTTTTGAATGAGCTTAACAACCATCCGGAAAATGAAGAAACTAAGACTTTAAGGAAGACGCTGCGAGAATATTTCTCCAGAACAATCCCTTCTAACGAGTTCATCGCTTGGTTAGCAGAGTACAACGGAAAAGTAGTTGGCACAAGCGGGATGGTTGTGTGGCAACTGCCCTCAAGATACGGAGGACTCGAAAGCGGAAAGGCTGGATACCTTCTCAATTTCTACACTATTCCTGGAGCGAGAAGGAAAGGCATCTGCACACGACTACTAAACGAGCTACTAAAAGAAGCGAAGTCTCTAGGAATAAAGTATCTACATCTTCACGCCTCTAAAGATGGAATAAACATCTACAGAAAGGCGGGGTTTGTCGAACCAAGCCAAACAGAACTAAATTTGGTTCTTCCAGAAAATGAGAGATAGTGTTTACTTTTCGTCTTCTTTAAGGCAAGCTCATTGTTGCAAAAGTGTCTTCAACACCTAAATTGATTAATACCGCTTCACTCAACCCTTCTACACCAAAGTTCAATGTATATATAAGGGAGGGGCTAGTCACCTGACACCGCCAGTTAAAATCACGGACACAACATTCCGCGACGCACACCAATCACTCATGGCTACAAGAATGCGCACAGACACAATGCTACCCATAGCAGAAAAAATCGACAAAGTAGGCTTCTTCTCGCTCGAAATGTGGGGAGGCGCCACATTCGACGTTGCAATACGCTTCTTAGCAGAAGACCCTTGGGAACGCATCCGCCAACTAAAACACCACATAAAAAGGACGCCCTTCCAGATGCTCTTGCGCGGACAAAACGTTGTTGGGTACCGCAACTATCCAGACGACGTACTCATAAAATTCGTGGAAAAAGCAGCGGAAAACGGCATAGACATCTTCCGCGTATTCGACGCCCTAAACGACATTCGCAACATGGAAGTCGCAATCAAAGCCGTAAAAAAACGCGGCAAACACGCTCAGGGAACAATCTGCTACACGATAAGCCCTGTACACACTATAAAATACTTTGTGAACTTCGCCAAACAACTCGCAGAACTCAGCTGCGACAGCGTCTGCATAAAGGACATGGCAGGCATGTTGGCGCCGCAGCCGGCATACGAACTCATTACCGCCCTGAAGAAGGAAGTAGGTTTACCCGTGCACTTACACTCGCACAGCACTAGCGGCATGGTCATGATGACGTATTTCCGTGCCTGTGAAGCAGGCGTAGACATATTGGATACCGCCTTTTCGCCGTTAGCGTGGGGCACCAGCCAGCCTCCAGTAGAATCCGTTGTAGCCGCGTTGAAAGGAACGCCATACGACACAGGACTCGACTTGGAACTGCTAAACGAAATCGCAGAATACTTCCGAGAACTGCGCGAAAAATACTACAACCCGTTGAAACTCATAGACTCGAAAGCCGAGCGCGTCGACGCCTCAATAATGGTTCACCAAATCCCAGGCGGAATGTTCAGCAACCTCCTCGAACAACTGAGAGAACAGAAAGCCGAGCACAGACTTAAAGAGGTCCTAGAAGAAGTTCCCAAAGTTAGAAAAGAACTTGGCTATCCACCGCTAGTCACGCCTACAAGCCAGCTTGTCGGCATTCAAGCGGTTCTAAACGTAATTTCCGGCAAACGCTACAGCATAGTGCCCAAGGAGATAAAGGACTACGTGAAAGGCTTGTACGGAAAACCCCCAGCTCCAATAGACCCAAAAGTGAAAAAAAAGATAATAGGCGATGAAGAACCAATAACAACTCGCCCAGCAGACCTTCTCGAACCCGCCTTGAACAAAATCCCCGAAGACGTGAAACCCTACATCGAAAGCGAAGAAGACCAAATAACCTACGCGCTATTTCCACAACAAGCCCTAGAGTTCTTCAAAAAGCGAAAGGCACAACGCGGAGAAGCCAAAACTGGAATTTCGCCAGGAAAACTCACTGAGCTTGAAGAGGCTGCTGCAGTTTCGGTTGCGGTCGCTGCATGCATGACAAGTTCGCGGGGGATAAAAGCGCTTATACCAGTGAGAGCAAAAACTGCGGCATCAAATTGGGTCTTAGCCGGACGACAAAGCCTAGCCGAGTATGGTGCATGAGGATGCCAACCTACGAAGTCTTCATAGACGGCAAACCACGAAAAGTCGAAGTTACAAAAACAAGCGAGAAAACTTTCTCTGTTAAAATCGATGACAAACCCTTAAACGTGGAACTGCAAACGAACAAACTCGAGACGGAAAAGGGTTTTTCCATAAGAATAGGCGACAGGACGTACAACGTGGAGCTGCCCGAATTTGACAGAGAAAAACAGTTCCAGATAAGAGTTGAAGAAGCCACATTCAAAGCCGAAGTGAAAACCCCGACAATGTTACCCGTGCTAGCAGCGTTCCAGCCTACTCCTCAGGTATCAGCAAATAAAACCACAACACAAAGGCAAGCGGTGGAAGGCGCCGTAACCGCGCCTATGACTGGCAAAGTGATTTCTGTCAGAGTTAAGAAAGGAGACCATGTTAAGGCTGGTCAAGTCCTCTGCGTTATAGAAGCCATGAAGATGGAGAATGAAATAGCCGCGCGAAAAGCCGGGACTGTGCAGGAAGCGAATGTTTCTTCGGGCTCATCGGTGAGTGAAGGCGAAACCCTCTTCGTTATAGGCTAGAAGATTGTTGAGGGTTTGTACTCGCCGAACATCTCTCGCAGCGTGTCGCAGATCTCGCCCAGAGTCGCGTACTCCTTAACCGCCTCAAGTATGAATGGCATGAGGTTCAAGTTTTCCTGTTCTGCGGTTTTCTGCAGCTTGTTTAAGGCTTCTTTCACTTTATCCCTATTTCTTTGCTGTTTTGTCTGTCTCATGCGCTCAACGAGCTTTTTCTCAATCTCTGGGTCTATACGCAGGATTTTTATCGGAGTCTCCTCTTCGGCAGCAAATTCGTTAACTCCAACGATGATGCGTTTTTTGGCTTCGACTTCTCTCTGGAAACGGTAGGCGCTTTCTGTTATTTCCCGCTGCATGAACCCCTTTTCGATGGCTGCGACGGCTCCTCCCATGGCATCTATCTGCTCGACGTATTTCGCGGCTCTCTCTTCAATCTCGCCAGTCAGAGATTCCACGTAATACGAGCCAGCAAGCGGGTCAACAGTGTCCGCTACGCCGCTCTCGTACGCGATTATCTGCTGAGTTCTGAGGGCAACCGTTACCGCTTGCTCACTCGGCAACGCGTAGGCTTCGTCAAAAGAGTTCGTGTGCAGTGACTGGGTTTCGCCTAGAACGGCAGCCAATGCCTGCATGGCAACGCGAACAATATTGTTATAGGGTTGCTGAGCGGTTAGCGAGACGCCTGACGTTTGCGTGTGAAAACGAAGCATCCAAGATGCAGGGTTTTTTGCTCCGAAACGGTCTCGCATTATCTTTGCCCATAGTCTTCTTGCGGCTCTGAACTTGGCAACCTCTTCCAAAAGGTTGTTGTGGGCTGCGAAGAAGAAGGACAATCTACCCGCAAACTTGTCTAGGTCTAGGCCTCTGTCAACTGCGGCTTGTACGTAGGCGATTGCATTTGCGAGTGTGAAGGCGACTTCTTGGACGGCTGTGGCGCCTGCTTCTCGTATGTGGTAGCCGCTTATGCTGATAGTGTTCCATTGAGGCATGTGTTGTGAACAATACTCGAATATGTCGGTCACAAGCCTCATTGATGGCTTTGGTGGAAAAATGTACATGCCTCTGGCCACGTACTCCTTCAAGACGTCGTTTTGCACCGTTCCGCCGAGCTTGGACTGTGGAACCTCGTTTTTCTGTCCAACCGCGATGTACATAGCCAGCAAAACGTTCGTAGGCGCGTTAATCGTCATGGAAGTTGTAATCTTATCTAGGGGAATTCCATGAAAAACAGTCTCCATGTCGCGCAGGGTGCTTACACTTACGCCAGCTTTTCCAACCTCACCACGCGCCATTTGATGGTCGCAGTCGTATCCAACTTGGGTTGGAAAGTCGAAAGCCACGCTCAAGCCTGTTTGTCCGTGTTCTAGTAGGTATTTGAAGCGTTGGTTTGTCTGTTCTGCCGTTCCGAAGCCCGCGTACTGTCGCATGGTCCAAAATCTAGCCCTGTACATCGTTGGATAAACGCCTCGAGTGAACGGATACTCGCCCGGAAAACCTAATTCTTGCAGGTAGTTAGAATCTGCAATGTCAAGCGGAGTGTAGACTCGGTTAACTGGTATGTCGGAGCTTGTTACAAAATCGCCTCTCTCAGGAAGCCTGTCAAAGCTTTTAGAAACGGTCTCCTTCTCCCACTTTTCTCTTAGTCTGCGGATTTCTTCTAGTTTATGAGTGTCAAACATCGCGTGGGGCACCTTAGAACTAGACTGTTCATGGGAACATAAAAGAATTGTCAGTAGCGCTACTTCTGTCCTACGACGAAAACAAACTTGTCGAGTTGTTTTATTCGGTCTCCGTGTTTTCTCTTAACCTTTTTCTCGAAAATCTTTAATCCTCTTTGGAATTCCTGTTCGCTGAGCAGAGTCAGAGTTGATATGTACCTGTTTCTTACTTTTTGCAAGTATTCCTCTGTTGATATGTATCCCCTGTCACATTGAAGAACATGATGGTGGATGTCTCTGAAACCCCCTTTCAGCATGGTCTCCTTGAGCATCGGAATCGTTGGAAACCGTTTCAAATCTATTGCAACCACTCCTGGAAAATCGCGAAGAGCGTGCTTCTTGATTCTAGAGTGCGAATTCGTCACCATTACGCACCTTCCGTTCTTCTTTAAGACCCGATGAACTTCGTGGAGAGCCAATTCCTTGTTTTCTATGTGGTGAATAACCAGCGTCATGTAAACGCAATCGAAAACGTTGTCTCCGAAAGGCAATCGCTGTCCATCTCCTCGAATCCACAATACTCTTTTAGCTTTATCTTTCGCAATGGCTTGCTTCAGCATTTCTATCGATGGTTCCAAAGCGCAAATAACGCAGGTTTTCGCAGTCGACATGCTTAGTGGAAATCTTCCTGTGCCGCATCCTACATCCAAAACATCACAGTTCGCCTCGATTTTTCCGTATTCAATGATTTTTGAGAGCCAAAACTCAACATCGCCAACCCTAACCTTATCATAATACTTCGCAATCTCCGAATAGTCAGTCTTAGGAATTTCAGATTTATTCATGTTACTACTTTAGCTGCGTCTTTAGCCATAATCCTCGCAGATTTCTTGAAGAGTTTTTCAAAGAAGCTCCTTTTGAGTCTTGGTCCTTTTCCTATGCCTGGGCACTTGTTGGTGTAGGCGAACACAAGCTCGTTGCTTCCGACGGTTTTTAACTGGAAGGGGTAGAATCTGCAGATTAGGGGTCTTATGTTGTAGATAGAGCATCTGCTGTCTTTTAGGAACATGCACTTTCCGTCCTCGGTCTTCTTCATCCTGTAAACGTATGGCTCGGACCCTTCAATTTTTTCAGCGAATTCGCCTATTGCTTTCTGGGCTCTCTGTGCAACGCGCTCAGCCTCGATTCCCAAGAGAAGCATTGACCTAGCCCTCTCTTCGGTGTCGCCACAGCATATGGCACACTTGTCGCAGAGAAAGCGAACATTCCTTGGATAGTCAAAGCTCAAGTGCTATCTGTCCACCACAATCGCATAGAAACGAATGGCCTTAGTATCTGCCTACTCTCTTTCCAACCTTGTAGAAGAACCCCTCTTCCCCTCTCCATTTAAACAGCAAACCGTCGCGCCATTTGTAGCCTTCGCGAACGTGAGTGGCAAGAACTTCGCCGATAAACCATACGTGGTCGCCCGCTTCCACCTCCTTGACTACCTTACACTCAATGCTGACTGGGCTCTCCTTTATCAGGGGTGCGTCAACTTTGGCTCCTTTTTCTGGAGTGAGTTTAGTTAGCTTAAACTTGTCAACTTCTCGTCCCGACTTTTCGCCACTGATTTGCACCGCATCCATGAGTCTCTCATCAACAACGTTTACCACGTACTCTCCGCTCTTGCGAATCAAATCAAAGGAGTATCTGGATGGAGCTATGCCAACGCCTACTAGCGTAGGTTTTCCGGAGAAGTAGGCGAACATGCCTACTGCTATTATGTTCTTCTTCTCATTACATTCGGTGGAAACTAAGTAAACTGGTCTGATGGGCAGCCGCCTTAATCCTTTAGAAACGGGAATTTCTTTTTTCATTCTAACAAGCTCCTTGAATAAAACTACCATATAGCCTAGAGTTATTTTAACTTCTTCCACTGAAATGGATATATAACAACTCTAAATATCATAGAAGTGTAAAGGTCGCGCCATTGAAAATCAAAGTTGAATACCTCGGTCACATAAAAAACCTAATAAAGGGTGGGCGAGAGGAAGAAGTCGAAATCAAAGACGAGGCTACAATCACTGACCTCTTAAAAGTTCTTTCGGAAAAGTATGGAGAGCCCTTCAGAAAAGCGGTTTTTGAGCCAAAAGGCAAGGACGTGAAATCTAATTACATTATGACGGTGAACGGCTACCTTCTGAATCAGTTAAACGGTGTGGAAACCAAACTCAGGCATGGAGACCATGTAACTCTGCTGCCCATCGTCAGCGGCGGCTGAAGCAAAAACGTTTTAGGTTAATAAACACAATAAAAGGCTTCTCTCTTGCAGGTGAAAAGTCTTGAAGAGAATAGAAGCTCTAAAGCAGATAGCCTTCGAGAAAAAAGGCTTTGACGGATTTCTAGTCACCAACGAAAACAACCTTTTGTATCTCACGAGTTTTCCAGGAGCCGCTTGCCTGCTAATTCCGAAGAAAGGCGGGAGCACAATTTATGTTTACGGCGTCAACTACGAGCAGGCAAAGGCTGAAGGAAAAGGCTTCAACGTTGAGCGGATGAAACGCGGCGAAAAGCTGACAGAAAAGATAGCCGCCGGAATGAAGAGCTCAAAAATGAAAAAACTGGCAGTAGATGCTATAAGCTACGAATTCTACCGCCTATTTGCAAAAGAAATGCGCGGCAAAGCAAAGCTGAAAGTGCAAGGTCAGCTCGTTTGGGAACTCCGTAAGGTGAAGGATGAAAAAGAGCTTGAACTCATGCGAAAGGCTGGAGAACTGACAAGCCAAGGAATGAAAGCCGCCTATGAAATTATAAGACCTGGCGTAAAGGAGTATGAAGTTGCAGCAGAAATCGAATACGCAATGCGCAAAAGCGGCGGCTGGGGTACCGCCTTCGACACGATAGCTGCCTCGGGCGCTCGCTCAGCATTCCCACACGGAGGCTGCACGGACAGAGAAATCCGCAACGGCGACTTAGTGGTTGTAGACATAGGAGCCACATACCAGTACTACCGTTCAGACATGACAAGAACCTTTGTAGCCGGGAAACCTTCGGAAAAACAAAAGAAAATCTACGAAATCGTCAGGTTGGCTCAAGAAAAAGCCTATCATGGCATAAAGCCAAAAGCAAAGGCAAAAGACGTGGACGCAGCAGCCAGAAAAGTCATTGCGGATGCTGGATACGGCGAATACTTCGTTCACGGACTTGGTCACGGTGTGGGCTTAGAGATTCACGAACCACCAGGGCTTGGTCCAGAAAGCAAAGACAAGTTAACGGTTGGAAACGTCGTGACAAACGAGCCTGGAATATATCTTGTCGGCTTTGGGGGCTTCCGCATAGAAGACACCGTTCTCGTTCAAACGCGTAAAGCAGAAAAATTCACGGACGGCTTTTACTCTTTAGAATCTGGGCGGTAAAAAAAGAAATAAAGCCGTATGTTACAGACTATTCTGCAGAGAGGTGTTCAACTCTTGGAAAACATGGTTGTGATAATAATCGACATGCTTAACGACTTCGTCACAGGCGATTTGAAAACCGAAAGAGCGAAACACATAGTTCCAAACCTGAAAAGACTCATCGAAGCCGCACGCAAACACGACGTGCCAGTTATCTACAGCAACGACGCCCACTATCCATACGATGTTGAAGTTGTCGAGAAATGGGGAAAACACGCCATAAAGGGCACAAAAGGAGCAGAAGTTATTCCTGAACTGAAGCCTTCTGCAAAGGATTACACTGTCGAAAAGAGAACCTACAGCAGCTTCTACGAGACAGGATTAGACCCCTTACTGAGAAGCCTGTACAAGGGCGCAGGCGTGAAAACAGTAGTCTTAGGTGGGCTGCACACGAACATATGCGTTAGGCACACTGCCGCAGATGCCTTCTTCAGAGGGTACAAGATAATAATAGCCAAAGACGGTGTGCAGGCCTTCACGCAAGAAGACCACGAGCAAGGCTTGAAGTATCTGGAGTACGCTTACAACGCAAAGATAATGACCGTTGACGAAATAATAAAAGGGTTCGCGAAACATTAGTAATTCGGCTAGGCTTTGCGTTGCGAGAGAAAATAAGGGTAGAGAATCTTCGAGACTCGAACATAGATGACCTTATTCATGTCTGTTCTTCCAACAGGCTCAGTGACCCAGTTCATCAACAAGGAATTAAGCTGAAAAAGCAGTGGCTTCACAGAATGCTTAATGAGTGGGGTTCGTGCGCAAAAATCGCCTATTACGCCGACAAACCAGTTGCTCAGTTACTTTATTATCCCGAAGAAGCAGACGTAACTAAGGCTTTCAAGCGGAAGAATGTGCTCATGATAAACTGCATCTACAACCCAACGCCAGAGTCACAGAAACTTGGAATAGGCAAAAGACTGCTACAAAATCTAATCGAAGACGTAAAGCAGAGGGGGACTTGTCTCGGCAATAGGTCATGCAAATTTATTCTGGCAAAAGCTTTCAATACTGGCGAATTTCTGCCGATGCCTGATTTTTACAAGAAAATGGGTTTTCTTCCAGCACTTGAGGAAGGCATGTTCTACCTTCTAGTGGAAGGCGAATACGAATCAACAAAGCCAGTAGGCGAATACGCGCCTTTACCAGAAGATAAGGACAATGTGTTGGTCTTTTTCAGCCCAGTTTGCCAATTTGGTTATCAGTTTGCCAAAAGGATAAAAAAAGGCATCAAGGAGATTGCGCCCAAAATAAAAGTCGAAGTGATTAATGAATGGGAAAAAGCGGAAGAGTTGATAAAACGCAAGAATTGCACGTTAGTGGTTAATGCTAGACCAATTCGAACTTTTTTCATGGATGCCGCGAAGTTTAGAGAGGAAGTAAGTCAGGCAATAAGCCAGAATCCCTAAAAAATGCTATTTTTCAGGGGTTAAATTCGAAATTGAAAGAAAAGTTTAAAAGCAACATATGCACGAAATATGGAGAATGTGTGAGAAGAATGGTAGGGAAAATATTTTCTTCCCTTCTCTCCTTTCTCCCCTCGTGAGTGAGTCTACCATTCTTCTCACGAATAGTTATTGCAGTTCTGACCACTTATAGCTTGTGGAAAAATCTTCTAGTTCGCTTGTTGATGTTGCTCTATGGTGTTGCAAAGTTTAAAATATGTATTTTTCACAGTCTAGAGTTTCAGGTGTGTGTCTAAATGGCGAGAATCTTAGTTGTTTACGACTCTAAGTCTGGCAATACTGAGAAGATGGCACATGCAGTAGCTGAAGGGGCGAGAGAAGTGAAAGGAGTAACCGCTGACGTTCAGAGAGTTAAGCAAACAACGATAGAAGACCTGCAAAGCGCTGATGGAATCATAATGGGTTCACCAACATACTACGGGCTGATGTCTGCAAAGCTCAAAACCCTTATAGACAAGTCGGTTAAAATCCACGGAAAGCTTGAAGGCAAAGTCGGCGCAGCTTTCACAAGCGCGGGCGGAACAGCGACAGGCGCAGAAACAACTATACTCTCAATCTTACAGACTATGCTCGTGCACGGCATGATTGTTCAAGGAAGAGCACACGACAAACACTACGGAGCCGCTGCCGTGGGTTCTCCGCGTGAGAGGGAGCTTAAATCGTGCAAAGGACTTGGAAAGCGAGTGGCAGGTCTGGTCATCAAACTGCAAAAGAGGAAGAGGTCTAGTCGTTCCACGTCACGTGACGGCTCAATCATTAAATAGTCGGCAAACAATTTCTTCCCTATGTCACTGTTTGAAGTAGTGTTCAAAATAACCCACGATTGCCCATTCTGCAACATTTCGAAGAAGTTTCCATCAATGAAGATGTTCTTCTGGTGCAACAATGAATATGATGTAATAGAGATGATTGCGGAAAAGCCAGAAGAATACTCCGCAGTAATGGAAGAGTTATCCAAAATCAGCAAGATAGTTGAAGAGTCGTCTGATCAGCACAAGGTTCACATAGTCATGAAGACATGCGCTTGTAGCACGATTGAAAACTCAGTAACTAGGTACATCGACGAGTCCACACTCCTACATGTTTCTCCGATTATTTATGAAGGTGGATGGGAATACTATCGTATCATAGCTTTTAGACACAAGGATCTGGAAAAATTCTTCAAAAATATCGAAGAAAAGGGCTTTGTTTTTGACGTTTTGCGTAAGGTTCCTTTTGATGGTTTTATCGCGAGTTCTTTGACGCTTACGGCTGATTCTCTGTTCTCTGATTTGACTGAAAAACAGATGAGCGCGCTACTAGCGGCGTACAATCACGGTTATTATAGGCTGCCGAGGAAAGCCGATGTCTCGACAATCGCGGGCAGAAAGAAAGTGCCAAGAACAACGTTTCAGGAGCATCTGAAAAAGGCTGAGAACAAGCTTATTGCGTCTCTTGTTCCTTACATTATGCTGTATAGACAGGCTCCAGAAGAGAAGAGGAAGAGTCTCAAGATAACAGCGTAAGTGCATCCTCAATTTCTCTTTTCTTTCCACTTTGAACGCAGATAGACTCTATTTCTCTTCGATTTTGCCAGTAGTCGTATGACGGTACAATACTTATGCCAGTTTTTTCAGTCAGATAGAGAGACAAAGAAACAGACTCACCAACTGACAATCCTCTTTTTCCTTTTTTCAAAAAATTTTTATGGTGGGCCCGAGGCGATTTGAACGCCTGACCAACAGGTTATGAGCCTGTCGCTCTACCTAGCTGAGCTACGGGCCCGCTTGTCCACGCACATTTATTATGCTTTTCCGAGTTGATTTAAACGTTTTCCGCTTCTAATGGTCGTGAAAGATTTAAAAAGTCTACCCTCTGTCATAATTATGGTTTGGAGAAAGCATTATGGAATTGAAGGTTTTCACACTACCAACCTGTCCAACCTGCCCATTGGCTAGAACCGTGGCTTCCGAGGTTGCACAAAAGTTTGGCATAGTCTTTAAAGAAGTGAACCTAGCGACTAAGGAGGGCATGAGCGAAGGGTTGGTTTATGACATTATGAGCACTCCAAGCATCACCCTTGACGAAGAAGTAATAATTAGAGGTCGGCTAATCTCGAAAGAAAGGCTTGAGGAAGAAGTTAGCAAGAGACTTGAAAAGTGGAAGACACGAGCCTCTCTTGAGTAGGTTAGGCACGTAACGCTCATCCCTCTCTGCGATTTATTCCGAAGAGAGAAAAGCCTTGTCAGAAACCAGAAAAGCCATAATCGTTTTCCATTATGCAGAAAAAATAAAATCAAGTCTAATCATGACCGCTAACCTTCTAAACGTCCTAGAAAGTTTGGAAAACGAGGAAATTGCAGGTGCTGAAAAGCTTCTAGTTGCCTACCTTAACTCCCTTATTCAAGAGGTTAACATTGCTGCGAATGCTTCTGGCGTGAAAGGTTTTCGAGACGTTAGCGCAAAATTGGAGGAAGCCATCGAGCAAACGAAACAGCACAATTATGCCAAAATCACTAACCTTATTTCTGAAGCCATATCCACCGCAACAACCATCGCGAATCAAGCAGCCGAAACCCTGAAAGAAAAAGACCTCATTTAACACTGCGTTCGCTCATAATGATAAAGGTATTCCTGCGCATAACCAGCAAATTCCCCGAAGTACCTTCGCCCAAAAAGGCTTAATTTCTCATATTCTGATTCAGTAGGCGACCTACCGGGCGAAATTTTCTTGACAAACTCGTTTTCGAAATAATCTGCATAGTGCCTCATAATTATGCGTTTTATCCATACGTCAACAGGAAAAGCTTCCAACTTTCTGAGAGAGAAAAGCGAAACGCAATCCGCTACTTTCAAGCCGACTCCTGGCAACTCCAGCAATGTGCACCTAGCTTTTTCGTAGTCTGATTTCATTAGATTCCTCAGGTCAAAATTGTTTTCGTGCACTCTTTTCGCAGTTTCTAGGATGTACTTAGCCCTATAACCTAAGCCGCACGCACTCAATTTCTCAAGATTTGCCTTTGCCAATCTCTCGGGGGTTGGAAAAGTGTAAAAATCATGCTCTTCAAAGACTGTTTTTTCTCCAAATCTTCTAGACAGTTCGAAGAGCATTTTCTTTATGGCGGGAATGTTCTTGTAAGTGGCGCAAATGTACGAAATCAAGCATTCCCAAGGGTCTTGATGAAGAATCCGCAAACCCCTAAACTTTTCAACGGCATGTTTGATATGTTTATCCTTGCTAATCTGCGAAAATATCTTTGGCAAATTATCATTTAGCCCAAAGTAGTTTTTGACAAAATTACTATCTACGTTCTGAAATTCTAACTCATCGCCCATTTGGCGTACTTTGAAAACGTTCCCATTAACAATACCATACCACCACCATTCACCTTCCTTACTCCATCTAAAGGCTTGTCCACAACAAAGAGTGAAATCCAGATTGAATGGACAAGAAAGGTCTAACTGTATTTTCATCCATGTCTCACATTTACCAGTTTTTATGTATTTTTAAATCCTTGGCAGTTATTAATTGCTTTAGTGGTTTACAGAGATTAGGATGAACTGAGAATGTCAACTAGGACAGGATGGAACATTATTTCCAGAAGTTATCAGAAAAAGACAAAAATTTCGCTTGAAGATGTGCATTACGGACCGATTTCTCCTGGCGAATTGGAGTTAAAGCTGCTTGGAAATGTGAAAGATAAAGATATTTTAGAAATTGGTTGTGGTGGAGGTCAAAACACAATTGTCCTAGCCAAATGGGGTGCCAGATCAGCGGGTTTGGACATTTCTGAGGAGCAGATAAAACACGCGCGGAAACTCGCAAAAAGAGAAAGGGTGAAAGTTCCATTCTACGTTGGGAACATGGAGAATCTGAGCGTCTTTGACGTTGAAAACTTCGACATTGTTCTCTCCTCATTTGCCATAGAATACGCAGATGATATTCTGGCAACCTTCCAAGAAGTCTTTAGGGTGCTGCGGAATGCAGGACTGTTTGTTTTTGCGATGGTTCATCCCATAATCGGCAGAGGGCGACCCATACGTCGTGGAAAAGGAAGAGTCTGGGCGGTGAGTAACTATTTTGATCGAAGAATGCACGCTTGGAAGTGGAAGGTCGAGGATGGCGTAGCTGAATTTCGCGGTCGCCAAATAACAATCCAAGATTACTTCGATCTGCTTGTCAAGTCTGGTTTTGCTGTTGAACGTATCCTAGAGCCCGAACCGTACCCTATTGAACGTATGAGTGAGTCTGAGCTTGCAAAGATTCCTTATCTGGAGGCTGGATACCTGAAAGACTACGACTTATGGCGGAAAGTGCCCTACACCATTGTCTTCAAAACTCGAAAAAGCCTCAAACCCGCGTAGACTAAAGGGGGCTAAGCCTCTTCTATGAACTTTTCTGGTTTGGGAATTTCAGACGGCAATCCTCTTATCTTGCGAATATCTTTTATGGTTTCGGTTGCGAGTTTGTCCGGCATTTTCTGCCAGTGGTCGAAGATGCATTGCCAGAAGGCATGCCCAGAAGTTGCGGCGCGCATTTCTGCTGATAGGCCAAAAGTCTCTTCAACTGGAATGTAGCCCTCTATAATTGTTAAGACTCCTTTCTGCTCAGAAGCTGATATCTTTCCGCGTTTGCGAGTTATGATGTTCGAGCAAGCGCCAAACCATTTAGTTGGAACAGACACTTCAATCTTGTAAACGGGTTCGAGAAGCACTGGTTCAGCCGTAAGGACTGCACCTAGAATCGCTCGGCTCAGGGCTCGCGTGACTTGTGTTGTTTCACGATAAGTTGGGTCTTCGTCAATTTTAACGTCAACCAGTTTGACTTTAACTCCTCTCAGTGGTTCCTCACATAGAGGTCCAGTTGCGGATGCCCAATGAAAACCTGAGACGATACTTTTCTTTATTTCTCGTATTTTTTGAGAATCTTTGGTAAAGTCTAAAAGCATGTTTTTGTGCTTGTCTAAAGCCAAAATTCTGGTCGCGTCTACAGGTGAATATTTTGCTTTCTTCTGCAGAATATTTTTGATTTGTTCTTGGTCTGTTTCTTCTGCGAGCTCATCTTTCTCCATTAAACCCACGATTTCGGTTTCCAGAGGCTCTACTTCCACCCAGAACACGTTTCGCCTGTCAGAAGTTCTAGCCATGACGATTTTGCTTGTTTTCAGAATACTCTCTCGGTAAGTTACGATTGGGCTAGATGCGGTAAGTTCCATTTCTCCGCTGTACTGTTTCAAAAACTTCAAGGCAATCTCTAAATGAAGCTCACCCATACCGCTCAAGAGGCATTGGCCAGTCTCCCTATCTGTGGTTGTAGCAAGATTTGGGTCTTCTATCGAAAGTCTGTTCATAGCGTCCAACAAGCGTGGCAGATCTTTGGGTTTTTTCGGCTCGACGGCTATCGTCATTATCGGCTCTGAGACGTATTTTATGCGTTCAAAAGGAATCATGGCGTCTTTGTAGACGGTACTGACCAGCGTTTCACCAGCCTTTGTCAATTCGAGACCAAGCAGAGCAGCTATGTTACCGGCGAAAACTCTGTCAACAGCTTCTCTAAAGGCACCCATGTACACTGAAACCTGCTGTACACGGTGTTCTTTGTTTGCGCCGACTAGGTATACTTGGTCTCCCTCTTTTACCGAACCCGAGAAAAGCCTGCCAGTTGCCACGAGTCCGGCTTGTGGGTCGATTTGAGCGTTGGTTACACACATTACCGTGGGTCCGTTATCATCGCACGTTTGCATTGCCTTGCCTATTTCCGAGTTTATTTCGCCTTTCCATATTTTCGGCAGTCGATACTTCTGTGCTTCAATTGGGTTTGGTGTGTTTTCAACTACTATGTGAAGTATCGCGTCGTGAATCGGGGTTAGACGTGGAAGGTTTTGAAATTCGTCTTTAGCGTAGGCGTCTACAATGTCAGTGAATTTTATCCCTTTCTCTTGGGCAGTGCCGAGGGTGAATCCCCACCTGTGAAGGGCGGAGCCGAAGGCAACGGTTTCTTTTGCTGGGTCCACCTTCCATTTATTCTTAAGCTCTGGTTCTCCGTAAATCTCGATTATGTTATTAAAATCGTGGATTATGCGAGTGAATTTGTCTTGTATTTTGTTTGACGAGAGTTTCAATTCTCTAATTAGGCGGTCGACCTTGTTTATGAACAGGACTGGTCTGACTCTCTCCTCGAGAGCTTGGCGAATAACGGTCTCTGTTTGAACCATGACCTCTTCTACAGCGTCAACAACGACTACAACGCCGTCTATGGCGCGTAGAGCTCTCGTCACCTTGCCCGTGAAATCCACGTGACCCGGTGTGTCAACTAGATTAACCACGTAGGGTTGTCCGCCTATTTCGTGCAAAAGTGATATGTTTGCGGTTTTTATGGTGATTCCGCGTTTTTGTTCCTCTTCCAGATAGTCGAGAGCTTTGGCTTCGCCTGCAATGCTCGGCGATAATAATCCTGCGTCAGCTAGAAGTGAGTCGGTTAGGGTTGTTTTTCCGTGGTCTATGTGGGCGACTATGCCGATGTTGCGTATGTTCTCTTTTTTGCTCATCAGTTTGAGTATTTCGCCTGTTTGTCTGAATCTTGGCATTCGCTTTCCTTTTTCTAGTTTGGGTTGCGATGCTTTTATGCTTATTTCACGCTTGTTAGGTGTGATATTCAGAGGGTTGGTGTTGAAAGTAACTGTGGAGAGATTAGGTGAAGAACCTTACGCGTCCGTGTTGTGCTATCCCAGACCGAGCAAGGTTGAGTTTAAGAAGCGTTTGAAAGAACTGCAAAGGCTCGGAGTCAGCGCTTTAGAGTTTAGTGGAGAAAAGAAAGCGTTTAATGTGCCGGTTTTGGGCAAGGGTTGCGTGGGCATAGTTGTAATAGCATACGCTGATGGAGAGAAGGTGGCGCTGAAGATTCGAAGGGTGGACGCTGACCGTTCCAGGATGCAGCACGAGGCGGAGATGCTCCGAAAGGCAAATTCGGTGCGTGTGGGACCTGAGCTTTTGGGAGTGAGTAGGAACTTTCTTTTGATGCAGTTTGTTGACGGCGAGTTGTTTCCCAGATGGCTGGAAAAACGCAGAGGAAAAGCGTCGATTAGGAGGGTTTTGCGTGAGGTTTTGGAGCAGTGCTGGCGTCTGGATGTGGCTGGTTTGGACCATGGCGAGTTGAGTCACGCTCCTAAGCACGTAATCGTTGATGGAAAGGGTGTGCCTTTCATTGTTGATTTTGAGACAGCCAGCCTAAACAGGAGGCCGTCGAACGTGACTTCGATTTGTCAGTTTCTCTTTGTCGCTGGAGAGGTTGCCGGAAAAGTGGCTGAGAAACTCGGGGGGAAAGACAGGAAAGCGTTTATTGGTGTTTTGAGGCGTTACAAAAATGATGGAACGCGGGAAAATTTTGAGCGAGTTTTGGAAGTTTGCGGTCTTTAAACAACATAGTTTACTTTCAAGTGTGAGTCGTTTTTGTTTTCGTCTAGTTTTTGGATGCCTAGTTCTTTGACTAGCTGTGTGAGGTTGAGCCATGTCTCTATTTGGAGTTGTCTTGCGACGCGTTTCTTTTCGTAGAGCAGTGGAATGCGGTCTACGAACAGCCAGCCGAAGGATTCTTCTCCCAACTCCCTTCTCCTCAAGAAAAGAAGGTTCTGCCGACCTTTATAATCGGGTATGTAAAATTGGGATAGAACTTTGTTCTGGAGGAGAGTTCTATGTGTGGGCTGGTTTCTTCAACGATTTTAAGGGTAGGTGTGTAAAAAGCTTAAAAAACTGTTGCCGGTTTTACTCTTAGCATGAAAATGGTGAATGGAATTGGTGATTAAGAGAGAGGAGATGCAAGAAATAGTTAAGAGGTATCAAGAGCCTATTGGGTTGAATCTGGGTTCGCATTCGGCTTTGGATGCTTGGCAGGGGCAGCGGAACTATGGGATAAGGAGCATAATCTACACGACGCCTGGTAGAGCGAGGATTTATCTTCAGAACCCTATGGTTGGTAAGCCTGACGAGTTGGTTGAGGATCTGCCTTTGCTGGTTAGGCGGGATGTGCGTGTTGTTAATGATCCGAAGGATATTAAGAAGACTGGTGATTGGCGGAGTGTGATTGTGGTTCTTGACAGGTATTCGGACATCGTGAAGTATGCGGATGTGCTTGTTGATTTGGAGTGTCTTCAGATTACAAACAGAGCGTTTGCGGTTTACGTTGGTGGGGACGAGCGTTGCAGCGCGATTGAGGATGGGTATGCGGTGCCGATTTTGGGCTCTAGGAATCTTCTGAAGATTGAGAACAGGGGTGAGATTGAGAGGGATTATTACTGGTTTGCGGAGCAGGCTGGGATTCCTTCTCCAAAATCTTACAAGTACGATGTTACGAGTGAAGGGATACGCTTTAAAGAGCCGATTGATGAGCCGATGATTCTGAAGGCTGAGCACGCGCACAGGGCGTTTGAGAGAGAGTTTATCTTTGCTGCGGATTCACATGACTTGGAAGAAAAAGTTGCCAGAGAGGTTGCGGCTGGAAACCTTAGCAAGGAGGCGTTGGAGAACGGGCGTGTGGAGCAGATTGTGCTTGGTCCGCACGCGAACTTTAACTTCTTCTTTTCGCCTTTGGATGCCAAGGGTGATTGGGGAGACACTGAGGAGTGGTTCTCGAAGCTTTACAACGTTAGCTTGGAGGAAGCGAGGATTTGCCTTGCGAATCAGTTTTTGTCTATTGACGAGCGCAGAGAAACGATTCTTGACGGTATTAAGCGTTTGCCGACGGATGTTCAGGAGAAGATTAAGCGTGTTCCATCTTTTGAAGTAACAGCGCACGCGATTCTTAGTCTTAGGGAGTCGTTGCTTAAGGATTTGCATCGGTATGCGGATAGGTTTTTGCTGGCTTGTAGGGAGTATGCTAGTCCTGGGATTGTTGGTGCTTGGTGTTTGCAGACCTTGATTACTTGGGACCGTGTTAGCAAGTATGAGCTTAAGCCGGCTATGAAGCTTGATGTCACTGTTGGCGCTGAAGCGAAGAAGGCAACGGACTATGGCTTATACGATATTCACGGCGAAGCAGACCCGTACATGCACATTCCAGTAACGCAAGACGTAGCCTTGAGGCATGGTGGCGGGACGAACGTGCACATGGGTTTGGGCTCACAGTACGCGAATGCGAAGTACAAGAGGCGGATGAGCACTGGAGATCGCATTGGGCTGGAGATTAGGCGAGCGTTGAGGGCGAAGCAGCTGCACGAACTAGTAACATAAACAACGCATTATCCATCATTTTTTACATGGTTTTAGAGCTATCTGCTCGGAAGACACTGGACCCCCCTTATATATAGGTTGAACTCACAAACCTAACTTAATTCATGCTAGGGGCTGTTGTGTGAACTGGCTGCTCAGAAGACTAGACCCCTCCCTTATAAATAGATTCAACCTCAAACCCAAACTTCTGATTTTGCGGAAAAGCTATAGCCCAACCGATGCGTTCTGGGTTCCCAAATCTTATATACTTATTTCGTGGAGGCGAAACTGCTTGAGGCTTAGGAATAATAGGAACAATTTCAATTAGGAATAGAGGCGGGTCATCATTTGTCTAAGAAAGACAATCGTCTTATTCTTCAGTATTATGCCCAACAGAGTGTGATTACAGACCCTAGTATGCATTCTCATTTGTTCGACCATTTGCCCCACGATTTGCCGAATCTTGTCAAGACCATTCAAGGATTGGTCGTTTCTCTTCCATGGGAAGATGCGTATGGCTTGGACACACCTCGAGAAAGACACGAAGAAATCTATCTGCGAACAGTTCCAGAAATGCTGAAGCATATACTCGAATTAGACCCATCACCACTCACAGTAGAACGCCCGCCTGAGAGACGCAAGGTAAGCCTTTGCAGAGATTTCGCCGTTCTGCTTGTTTCCATGTTACGCCATCAGAATGTTCCAGCACGAGTGCGAGTGGGCTTTGCTGGTCACTATCGTTCTGAAACTCCAAGATATTGGGACCATAGAATTGCGGAATACTGGAATGAAGGACTGAATCGTTGGGTGTTTGTTGACGCAATGACTGAAGAACCCATACTTGAACGTTTGAGGTTCAAAATCGACCCACTAAATGTTGACAGTAACTCGCAGTTTCTGCTAGCAGGAGATGTGTGGCAAAAGTGTCGAGCAGGAAAAGTAGACCCACAGGAGTTTGGAGACAGCCCAGACGATTTGGGAATGCCGCCTATTCGATATGCGCTGCTTCATGATTTCGATTATCTCAACAAGAATGAGCTTGTAGGTTTCGATGCATGGCACGAGCTGATTAGCAAGCCTGAGAACGAAGTGACTGAGGAAGAAAGACGGTCACTTGACGAAATCGCAGAAACAATCTGCCACGGTGACTCGCAATTCAACGCTTTGAGAAAGCTATACCAGAGAACTCCGTATGGACAGGCAATTCAAAGCCGACTGGCTTGCGAGATTGAGGCTTCGCTGAACCGCTAATGCTCTCTTGCGGATAGAAGAAACGTCTATCAGTTCTTTTGAGCCACTTTTTGGTTTTGCGGAAAAGTTATATCCCAAACCCAAAACCCAACGTAGATATGGCAAAAAAGAAAAACTTAGCTAGCCAACGAGCGCATCAACGGCGCCGAGCTAATGTCTTTGCTTGCACATCACAAATGCCTGACAGCCAAAAGTGAACCCTTCCTTAAGGGCTTTCGCAATTATTCTGTGATTCCCGTCCATGACTTCGAATTTTTCAGGTTCCAGTTCCCTCACGGTTATCGGTTTCCTAGCAAACTCGATTTCCTGCGAGCGCCAAGTGCCCACAGCCTGCCACCATTCGGTTGAGGAAAGTATTTTTTCTTCACTTTTAACCCTATTAACAATTTCTTCGAATGAGTAATAGGTGGGCTTGAAATAGTCGGATTCGCCCACTCCGAGCGGTTTGTAGATTTTCTCATACTCATATAGAGCGCATCCGCACCTCTTTCTCATATAGAGAGCGTGGTGATAAGCGCACAGGTGCTTGATTTTCTCTGAATCCAGAAAGATTCTGTAGAAGAACTCAAAGGATTTGTAGAAGGGGTTGTACGAGCGAGCTAGCCATCCCACTTCTTCATTTCTTAGGTGGTTGAAGAAGTCTTCTGAGGTTATGCTCTCATACTCCAAAGTATCACAGCGAATATTGTACACGCCATCTTAATATTTTTAGCGGCACGTGCGAAGCACAAACTGGCGTTTTTCTGTTATACGCAATCGACATATTCTTTATGAGCCAGCTTGACCACGTTATTCTTGGCGATATCTATGAATGTCGGGAATACGGGAGATATCTCCACTTCCCTAGATCATTCTGTCTTCCTGAAGTATATTCTCGCTATCTCCCTATTCACATGCAGCCCATCAAACGTAAACCTACAGCGCCTGCTAGGCAAAATAGTCGCATGAGTTGGTTACTTAAATTTTGATTCTCTCTGAATGATTCTGGTCATGTAATCGGCAAAAACCTCCAATTTCGCATGGTTCCAAGTTCGCTCTTTCTTTTTTCCTTGGTAATAGGAGAGTGCTTGTTCAACTAAGTCGTGGTATTCTTTGGGTAAATTAGCTACTCCCCACTGTCCTCCTTCTGGCTTGGAAAGCACTTTCTCCTCTCTTATGAAAGCTAGAATTCTGCATGATCCAAGTACCCAATAGACTGCAGGGTCGTATCCAACACTCTCAGGGCTCTCATGCAGGTACTTTCTCGTGTGCTCCAAATCCTCTACCACCGACCTGAGATGGTATTCAACGGGGATTTCTGAGAAAACATCGCCTATCGGCATGCCCCAGACGCAGAATCCTCTCTTTCTTGTGGTGTATAGGTTGGACAGGATTTCTTTGTCTTTTTCGTTTTCGAAGACTTCTCCCCAATACTCAAAGTGCAGGTCCACCATCATCGGGTATCGTGGGTTTCGAACAACATCCTTGCGGACTATGCTCAGTTCTATGCGTCTGTTCTTTGAGCCAACTCCCCTTAGATACTCAATTACCTTTTTTCTCTGCCCTTTTAACAGTCCTTTCCTCACAACAATAACTATGTCAATGTCACTTGATTTTGGATTAAAACATCCCATAGCAAGCGAACCGTACAAGTATATGCCGACCAAATTATCTCGGAGAATAGAGTGAACACCTGAGAGCGTCTCTCTCAGAACCTCTCCAACAAACTTAGGTGCTTTTCTAGGAAACTTGTATCCCATGAGACCACGTTAATCATATTCTCTTAATTGCCTTTTGGCGATTGACGTTTTTCATATTCTTTGACGATTTCCGCGAGTTTTTGAGCAGCAAACATCTTCTTTTCTGTAAGCTCGTTTGCAGTAGCGAGGTACATCTGACTTATTATGTTTCTTAACTGTGGGTCTAGTTTTGGCGGTTTCGTTTTTACTAGCGTTTTCCAATCTTCTACGCCTCGTTCTTTGGCTTTCTTCTTTGCTTCCTCCACTTCTCTAGCCCATTCTGTCTTTCTGTAGTATATTCTCGCTATCTCCTTGCTCACGTGCAACCCTTCATACGTGAATCTACACTCGTCAAGAGTCCCCACCACGTCAACAACCATAAGCCTCCGCTGCGAGTCAAGAGCCAACTCAACCTTCCCATCCTCATTCACCAACCCCGCCTTAGAGGCTATCTCCGTAATCGTCCCATCCACTTCTAACAACAAACCCTTAACTTCCTCCAATTCACCATCAGTCAAACCCGCAATCCGCTTCGCCTCCACCCAACTCACATACCTGTCGCCTTCCTCCAACTTCGTGCTAATGTCAAAAATCGGCTTCGCAAGCCTCTCGCCAGCTTTCGGATAGTGCTCCAACCCCAACTCTTTAAGCGTCACACTGCCTTGTTCCAAGCGTTTGAAAACTGACGAGCCTTCTGGCAAACCGTTCCTGTAAATTATTTCCAGCGGAATCAGGAAATTCTTCAGCTTCGGCGTGTAAACGCTGTAACCATACTTTAACTTGCCACCTTCCACGTAAGCTTTCGGCTTGTACACATTCACTAGGCTAATTTCCATAACGTTCGAAGGCTTTTTCAGCCCGTCAAAGCGCACAATCCTACCGCTCGCATCAACTAACCCGCGATAGTGCGTTCGGATGCCCTTCTCTTCAAGCCTCTCAAAACAGTACGCGCCCATCATGCACAATGCCGCGCCCTTCCCCTCAATGAGGTCCGGCATCTCGCCCCAGTCAAAAACCGAGTAGCGGTCAGAAAAGATGAACCTTCCAACACCCATCTCGTCTTTCGTCGGCTTCTTCATTATCTCTAAGTCTTTTACGCTGCCCATAGGCTATGGCACACTACTTCTGCTTCTTAACAGACGCATCAGCCTTTTCAATTTCCCTCTTCTTGACCGACTGATATTCATTAACCCGCTTCGCCAACTCCTTATCTTCCAACGCAAAAATCTTCGCAGCCGCAATCGCAGCGCCCTCAGGCTCAATAGTCACAACCGACCCAACACCGCTCGGAACCCTAAGCGAAGAATAGATATCCGCACCGCCGAACTTCTCGCTGTACGGCGGACAGGCAACAACCGGCTTAGCCGTGTTCGCGTCAACAAACGCGCTCAAAGCGTTGGACCGCCCAGCAACCGTAACGTAAACAATCTTCTCCTTCTCATACTCCTTCAAAATCTCCAACACTTTCTCCGGCGTCTTGTGCGCAGACGCAACACGAAACTCGTGCTCAACATCCAGCACCTTCAGAGTCTTCGCTATCTCTCTGCAGAACTCCACATCCTGCTCCGAACCCATCAATATGACAACCTTGCCCTTCATAATCCTCACCCACACACTGCTACAATACCTAATTCCCTAATTAAAATTTTCAAGCACAACTCAAGAACCTGACTCTTTCATCCTCGCCAACTTCACAACAACCCATGTCAGAGCAATCGTCAACAGACCCAGCACAAACCCAAGTGCAAAGATTAGAAACTCTATCAGCGTGTCCGATTCTGAAGGCACTACGGCAATAGCAAGCATTCCAGTCAAAAACCCAGCGATGAAAATCGCGAACCCCAGAACCAGAAACCCGCCCAAGAAACCCCGCTTCACAGACATCGCCCTCAACCACGAAACATCATACTCCGGTTTCCGTATTAAAGAATTTTCACGCACAGTTTCCTAATCTGGCCCGACTTAAAAGGCTTAATAACACCTCAACAATTCTACCATTACACCACCAACGGAGGGGTCGTCGTCTAGCTTGGTTTAGGATACCAGCCTGGGGCGTTGGCGATCCTGGGTTCAAATCCCAGCGACCCCACCAGACTCATTTCCGGCTACTTTGCGAACTTTTAAAAAGTGGCACACGTTTAAAGTTGAAGCGTGGTTGAGCTGAATGAATGTCTTAATTGTTTATGACACTGTTTCTCCTATGAGAGTGACGGAGAAGGTTGCCGAAACGATTGGCGGAGTGTTGAAAGAAAAGGGAATCGAGGTTGACTCTCTCTTCGTCAAGGACGTCAACAAGACTATCATAAAAAATTACGATGGTCTGATTGCAGGCGCACCCACGATGGCCTTCAGAGTCTCGAGCGATATGAAGCAGTTTCTTGAGAATATGCCAAGAGAAGATTTTTCTGGGAAGCTAGCGGCTGCCTTTGACACGCAAATTCAATCAAGGTTCAGTGGGAGCGCGGTGAAGGGCATAGAGGGCAAACTCAAGGACTTGGGGTTCAGGTTGATCACGGCTCCGCTAATTGCCTACGTAGAAGGCAGAAAGGACGAATGGCGTTTGAAAGAGGGAGAGTTGGAGAAAGCGAAGAAGTGGGCGCAAACCCTCGCCGAAGCGCTCCAATCACAATCCGTCTAGCGTCACACGCTCATCGGGCAGAGCGCCTAGGACTCTGTTCCGAAGGCTGAGAGTGCCAGAACAATGTCTGAAATGTCTATTTTTCCATCCTGAGACAAGTCTACGCTAGAATTCCATCTGAGATGTTTTGGGAAGGTGCCGAAAGCGTCAATAACCATTATAACATCACTAAGAGAAACCTTACCGTCTCCATCCAAGTCACCCATAATCCTTATCTCCACTTGCCCACCAATCATCAGGTTATTAAGCGTGTCCGCCTCTCCTAACACGTTACCCACAACAGCCTTTATTACGCACATGCCGTAGCCGGGAGAATCTGTCGTGTTCCAGTAGAAAACGATTCTTCTAGACTCATCTGCAGCCAAGAATGGGACTATGTCCGTAGCTATAACCGTCGAATTGCAGTACAATTCTACCAATAATGTTTCAGTCATATTTCCCATATTCTTGACGGTCACATCCGTTTCAACGATCCATCCCCTGTAAGCCATCTTTGAAAAGACCTCTACACTGGTTACGGCAGCATCGTGTCCAGACAACGCATGAGGCAAAAACACTATTGAATCAATGCAACTAATGTCTGCAACGTCATCTGCAAAAATTTTGCCAGCACCATCAGAGATGCCGATTGTAACTTTCACAGATTCACTATCTTGCATGTAGTTGAACTGTATACTGCCATCACAACCCAATATCGCTTCAAAATTCGCAGCGCTGCCAGCTTCTGAGGAAACGTACCATACAATCCCCACATGCGTCGAATTTTGCCATATATAAATATTGTCTGGATCGTAAATTTTCCAATTGCTCCATGCAGGAGAAACCGCAATTTTCTGAGCCAGAGCAGCTACACTGTTAACACAGTCGACATCTGGACCTAAGAAAGTTATGAGACCGTTGCTTGACACGTAAATCACTCTGAAAAACTCTCCGTAGAAGGGAAAGTCAAATGGCAACTCGAAACGCCAACTTACGTCGTCACCGTGCCAACCCATGGCAACTCCAGCATTAATCCATTGATGAAGAATGTAAGAGCGCGTATAGGAGAACACAAAGAGTCTCTCTGCTACAAGGTTATCTGTTAAGTGTTCTTCTCCGAGCAGGGGCTTCGCGAAGGCGCTTAAGTTGCATTGTCCAGTTTGGGTTGGGATCCAGGAATAGGCTGTTGTGTAGTTTTCATCAGTCGGCAACGTGCTGATAGTAACATTGGAAACCAAGTTGTCATTTATCATTAATTGCAGCATCACGTCTGCTTCGTCGCTCAACCCAATGTTATAAACAGTTGCCTCGATCATCGTGCTCTCACCTAAGACTGGCTTTGTGGTGGTTTCTAACGTCACCGTTAAGTCGTGCTGAAACGCGTAACCAACCTTGATGTTTTTGGATGCTAGTTCGTAGCGTGTGACGCCATGAGGGTTCGAAACTTCCATACGCACTAAAAGACCTGAGGCTTTATCATACAAGAAAGTGTACGAATCACTGTTGTAATTTAACTGTATTCTCCAACAGTCTATAGGGCGACTGTCAACTTGAACAATCCTATTGCCTCTCACCATCCCTTCATCATGCAGAAGTTTTACAAGGGAATCCGCTGTCACGTTGGTTTCTATCCATCCAAAATACCACATACCTGTCCAATCTGCAAAGCTGCTCGCCTCAATAAGCCTTGTGAAAATGTTTACGATAATCCAACCGCTATGTGTCGTGTTGGACAAAACTGTTGTTACTGTAATATTTACACTACTGTACGAAACATGGCTGAGATATGTGAAGTTTATTGAGCCTGTTAACTTTTCTTCTTCTGAGCCATCTTCCATCGAGTATGTTGAGTAATTCGCAAACTGGCCTTCATAGGGGTCAATTAGCGGATGTGTGACGGTCACAAATTTTGTGGCATTGTTGTTTCCTGTGAAGGTTTCATCACTAACCGGAGTCGAGTACAGTGTTATGTTGAACCTCCTTTCTTCTGTCGCAGTCCATGTATACATGAGCGTATAAGATGACATGGCTGGCAGCTGAGGAATTGTTGTGAAGTTTATGATTTTGCCTTCTTCAATTAGGTAGAGGTCTACATTTGTTTCGTTACTTGGACCGCGATTATATACTGCTGCATTGAATGTTGCTGAATCGCCAGGCCTCAAAAACGTAGGGATGTCGAGATTCACGCAAACGTCGTGCAATGATGGAAAAAGCCAATTCGCGCTGTTTGCGATAAACGTTTCCCTCTCCGCCTTCCTCATGCAATAAACTGGAAAAGCGCAGTAAACAACTGATCCAGAACGAGTGTACCTACCGTCAAAAACAACAACCGCCTTTGAATAGAAAGCGCCGTAGTAGCGCATGACCTCAAATCCTCCATTAGTCTGATGAACCCCATCCGGAGACAGTGGGGTGTCGAGCCATTGGCAAAGGCTGGGTAGTCCTTGAGCAACTGGATGAAAGCCTGCTGTGACATTTAACCCCAGCGAGTTTCTGGCTTCGAAAGTGTAAGTTGAGTGGGCGACATTCCTCATAAAGCTGTCATCGACATGATCGCTACCTACGTTTTCGCCTTCCAGGAAAATGCTACCACCCTCAGCTAGGTATGTTTCCAAGACTCGCGCATCAACTTCATCCACGGCTGCTGCAGCATAATCGCCGCACGTCCATATTACGAGCCCAAAATTCCGGAGAAAATCTAAGGAAGGTCTGCCCATCACTGATTCTTGCCATACCCAAAAGCTATATCCAGCATTGAAAAGTGCTGATTCAAACTCTGGCGAACTTGTGCCTATGCAATGTTCTGCTGCATCATCGTCAGCAACAATGAGAATCTGGGGGGTTCCAACGTAAACTATCTTCCAGAGGATGTTGTTTTCAGTGCGTTCTCCGGGTTTTGGTATTATGTAAAAGGTTAGATTGTAGAATCCTTCTTCTGTGGGGTTCCATGGAAGGCTAACAGTGCCAATGGATCCACTGGCGAGGAAATCTATGGATGTAGAATTTGCTAAGGTCCCGTTAGCCAAAAGTTGTATTGTGGTGTCAGTTTCATTGGTTTCTCCAAAGTTCATTATAGTAGCACTAATGGTTCTCGTCTGGTTAGGCTCGATGCATGACGGAACGTACAGATCCTTCGCAATTAGCTCGTGCATTAGCAAGGGAGTTTCCACGCTTTTCTTGGCGTTTATTCTTCTCCACCCATACTGCTCATCAAAACCAGGTGCCCCCAAATCATCAGCAGTAAGATGCAGCCACAGCCTAACCCAATCTGGTGATTTGGTTGGAAAACGGCTCAGAACAAGGGCTGCAACTCCAGAAACGTGGGGGCAAGCCATTGAAGTTCCGCTCCAAGATTCGTAACCCCCAGGAACAGTTGAATATATGTCTACTCCGGGTGCCGCCAGTTCAATCCATTTTCCAAAGTTCGAAAACCAAGCCTTGTTATCGTTCTGATCTGTCGCAGCAACTGCAACGACTTCGTCGTAGCCTGCTGGATAGAGTTTGGTTCTTACATTGTCATTTCCTGCCGCCGCGACTATTAATACTCCTGAGTCGTAAGCGTATTTTACAGCCTCATGGACGAGTTCGCTGTAGCCATAACCCCCAAGGCTTAAACTGATTATTTTTGCGCCTGCGTCGACGGCGTTTATTATTCCATTAGCAACCCAGTCATAATAACCGAAACCTGTGCTATCGAGCACTTTTTCAGCCATGACATGAACTTGAGCGATTCCTGCTATGCCAATACTGTTGTTTAGAGCCGCGGCAATTATGCCCGCACAGTGTGTGCCGTGGCCTTGGTCGTCTATTGGATTCGTGTCGTTGTTAACCCAGTCGAAGCCAAGTGGGGCATAGTTGGGGGCAATGTCCGGGTGAGTGTAGTCGATTCCTGTGTCTACAACCGCTACTAGAACGGAAGAGTTGCCAAGCGTAGTGTTCCAAGCCCAGTCTGTCTCTATCTTCTTCGGTCCCCACTGCTCAGTCCAGTATGGATCGTTTGGAATCCATTGAGTTTGAACCCTGCTGCATGGCTCTAAGTAGCTGGTTAACCCTAAACTTTCTATTTTTTCCAAAAGATCGTATGTGCGACTCGAAGAAACTTCGAGTACAAAGGCCATGACTTTGTTTCTAATTGATATTGTGTTAACAATTTTGGCTTGGCAGTTGCTGAAAAGCTTGTGAAGTGGCGCCAAGTCTGTAACATTTCCATCAAGTCCAACAACCAGCCTAGACAAATTGGCTCCCGGTTCGATGAAATCTTTCCACTTGACGCTTTGTTTGGTCTCTTTGGTAAGATTTTCATTACTTTCAAAGAAATTTTTTCCAGAAAGACTTGATGATTCACTATCAGAGGGGGTCGTTAAAGTGGAGTGAGAGGTTTTGTCCTCATATCTTGACTTAAGTGTTGAGGTTGCGTTGAAAATGGTGCTTAACGTCAAAAAAATCATCATCAAGATTCCAAGCACTTTTCCCCTCTTCACGCCTTTGCCCCCTAATAAAACAAGAGTCTAACAAGCATTAAAGTCCGTCGCTTTCGGCGTCGATGAGCGCTAACAGGAATGGTGCTTACAGACGATTTACTTGGTTTTTAGACTGTCAGCTTTTTCGTGCAATTCAAGAAAGTTTAATATAAGAAGAGGAACAGAAATCCAATCCAACACCCGTGAGTGGGGTAAAAGAGTATGACATCAAAAGAATTGTTAAAATTGCTGAACGACGCGATAGCGAGAGAGCTGCAGGTTGCAATACAGTACATGTGGCAGCACGTCCAATGGGGCGGTGTCAAGGGCTTTGCGGTGCAAGACGAATTGAAGAATATAGCGATAACTGAGATGAAGCACGCCGAAACAATCGCGGAAAGGCTATACTATTTGGGCGAAATACCAACAACGAAGCCCAACGAAATACTCGTGGGCAAGTCGCTCAAGCAAATGATTCAGCGCGACATAAAGGACGAGGAAAACGCGATAACACTGTACAAGAAGATAATAGAGCAGACGCGCAAGGAAAAGGACCAGACCACCGAAATAATGTTCATGAACATTCTGAAAGACGAAGAAGAACATCACGACACGTTCACGACCCTGCTTGAAGATCTGAAGTAAAAGACGAAGTATTCTCTCACTTTTTCTTTTTCTCAATTTTCTGTTATGTGTTAGCCATAGATTTTTAAATCTGCAATAGATAAAACGATAATGGGAATCGGAGATGAAATCAGAAGAGGTCGAGCCCATCTGCGAGAAATGCGGCTATGCAATTGACGACTGCAAGTGTGTATGCCCGTACTGCGGCGAATCCGCGGGCTGTGAGTGCGGCATAGGCATCGACAAAGCGACGGGCGGATAAAAAATAGCCATTCTGCTTTAAAGGGCCTCGATAGGTGAGATAGAATTGGTAAGCGAAGAGTTTAATTGGATGGCGGGCGGTCCACAGGGAAGCGGCGTTGATTCGGCTGCAAACATCTTCGGAAGAGCCTGCGGCTACGGCGGTCTCTACGTTTATGGAAGAAGAGAGTACCACTCTAACATTAAAGGGATGCACAGCTATTTTCATTTAAGAGTCTCAAAGCGTGAGGTTTCAGCTAATGTAAACGACGTGGACTTGCTCGCGGCTTTTGACGCTGAGACTGTTGTGAGGCACATAAATGAGGTGGTTTCTGGCGGCGGAATAATTGTTGACAAGGACCAGATTGACACAAAAATCTTTAGCATACCCTCACTGTCGCGCGAGTTTAAGGACGAGTTTCGCCAGTTCTTGGACACGAAAGGTTGGGGAGACAGTTTACGAGATGTCCTTTCTGAAGCTGAGAAAACAGATGTTCGTGTTTTTCAGGTTCCTTACATGGACTTGCTGAAAGAGGTTGCCAGCAAGTTAGGCATAGAACAGCTGAGCAAGGTTACCCGAATGATAAACGTCTTGACATTAGGCGTTTCCTTTGGCTTGCTCGACTATGACGCCAGCCTTGTGGAGAAGGCGATTACCGCGATTTTCGCTGAAAAACCCAAGATTGTCAACATGAATATTTTAGCACTCAGAACAGCATACAGCTATTCCCAACAAACCTTTCACAACAAGCTTGGACATAAGCTCGAAAAAATTGAGACCACCGAAAAGAGAATCTTTCTATCCGGAAACCAAGCAGTTGCTCTTGGCAAGGTTCTAGGTGGATGCCGAGTTCAAACTTATTATCCGATAACTCCAGCGGCGGATGAAAGTGAGTATTTAGAGTCTCACGAAATCATCAAAACCATGACGGATGGTGGAAAAGGCGCTGTTGTTGTCATCCAAACAGAGGATGAGATTGCCGCTATAAACATGGCATCGGGCGCAACCTTGACAGGCGCTAGGGCTGCGACATCCACTTCCGGACCTGGCTTTTCTCTTATGGTTGAGGGCTTGTCTTGGGCTGGAAACAACGAGGTTCCCGTGGTCATCACTTATTATCAGCGAGGTGCCCCGTCTACAGGTCTGCCCACGCGACATGGACAGGACGATTTGCGATTCGCTGTTCATGCCGGTCACGGCGAGTTCCCGCGCGTAGTGCTCGCGTCTGGTGACATCCGCGAGTGTTTTTACGACGCTGCAGCAGCTTTCAATTATGCAGAGAAGTATCAATTGCCTGTCATTCATTTGATTGATAAGGCTCTTGGCAACAGTTCTCAAACCTACTCCTTTTTCGACTCTGGTCAGTTCAAGATTCAGCGTGGCGACATTCTCGAAGAAACAGAACTTCAAGACACCGAGTACAAACGATTCAGGTTCACAGAAAGTGGCGTTTCTCCAAGAGTTTTTCTAGGAACGAAGAATGGCATCCACTGGTACACGGGCGACGAGCACAATGAGTTCGGCCACATAAGCGAAGAGTCCACTAACAGGACGATGATGGTTGAGAAACGAATGAAAAAGCTCGAAGCAGTCGACAGAGAGGTGCCCATCGAAGAGAAGGTCAACTTCTTTGGGAATAAAGACGCGAAAAACATGATTGTGAGCTGGGGTTCCCCGAAGGGAGCGGTTCTCGAAGCATTTCAGATACTATCTGAAGAAGGGTTCAGTTTGGGTTTCCTCCAAATCCGCATGGTGCATCCTCTTCCGAAAGAATACGTAACCGATGTTCTCGAAAACGCCGAGAAAATAATAGATGTCGAAATGAACTATTCCGGACAGCTTGGAGGAATAATCACCGAGAAAACGAGGATTCCCATGAACTTTTACGTCCTGAAGTATAACGGGCGTCCAATGACAACAACAGAGGTTTATGGAGCTCTGAAGCGAATTCTGCTTAACCAAGCTCCTGAAAGGCAGGTGTTAACCTATGGCTCTTAAGATGTCGGACTTTAAAACAGACGTTTTCGTGGACTGGTGTCCGGGCTGCGGAAACTTTGGCATACTAACCTCCTTGCAGATGGCGCTTGCAGAACTTGGCTTGGAGCCGCATCGTGTTGTGCTGGTTTCTGGTATAGGCTGCTCGGGCAAACCGCCACACTTTGTGAAAACATACGGAGTCCACACGTTACACGGCAGAACTTTGCCCTTCGCTCAAGGAATCAAGGTGGCAAATCCAGACCTGGAAGTAATTGCCATGGGAGGAGACGGTGACGGCTTGGGAATAGGCGCTGGGCACTTTGTGAACGCGGGCAGAAGAAACGTGGACATGACCTACCTAATACACGACAACGGTGTTTATGGCTTAACCAAAGGGCAGGCGTCACCAACGTTGAGGCTGGGGTTAAAAACGAAGTCTCTTCCCAAACCCAACATAAACGAAGGCGTTAACCCGATAGCACTGGCCATGATGGCTGGCTACACCTTCGTCGCAAGAGCCTATGCCTACGACACAAAACATCTAAAAGAAATCATCAAACAGGCAATCCAGCATAAGGGACTAGCCTTCGTGGACATACTGCAGCCATGTCCCACCTACAATGATATAAACACCAAAGACTGGTACGCCGGCATGGACAGGACAGACCCAGAAACTAAAAAGCCCAAGTCTAGACTTTACAAGCTGGATGAGGCTGGCCACGACCCGGTCGTGCACGATTTAACCAAAGACTTCAAGAAAAAGGTGGCTGCTCTTGAAAAGGCTCAGGAATGGGGTGACAGAATTCCCCTAGGCGTGTTTTACCAGAATGAGCTTACGTCCACTCTCCAAGAGCGCCTCACTCAGAGAATACCCTTCTACTTCAGCAATCCGCCTGCAAAACAGAAAATCAGCGACGAAACTGGCGCATCCTCTGCGAACTTAGAACAGTTCTTTGAAGAGCTGAAGACTTCTTAAAAAAAAGGTGCAACAAGGAGCGATTCGACAGTGTATTTTCAGAGACATCACGAATCTATATTGCTGTCCATCCTCCGTCAACGAAGAGAGTCTGCCCAGTAACATAGTTGGACGCCGGACAAGCCAAGTACGTCAGTGCCGCCTTCAAGTCCAGTGGTTCTCCTGTTCTCCCTAAAGGTGTTCTGGAGAGGATGTACTTCATTGCTTTTTCGTCTCTGAATACTGACTCTGTCATTTCGCTCGGGAAGAATCCCGGGGCTATAGCATTCACGTTTATCTTGTGAGGAGCCCATTCGATGGCCAGTGCCCTTGTCAAGTTTATCACCGCTCCCTTGGAGGCGTAGTATGGTGCTGTCGGAAAGATGTCGCCCACGGCTCCGTAGATAGAGGCGATGTTCACTATTTTCCCATAGTTTTTCTTAATCATCTCGCGTGCCACGGTTCTTGCGCATAGGAAGACTCCGGTCAAGTTGACGTCTATCACCTTTTTCCATTCTGTGAGGCTCATCTCGACTGATGGACTTAGGCTGGCGATTCCAGCGTTGTTGACCAGAATCTCTATCGAACCAAATTTTTCCACCGCCGTTTTGACCATGCTGATTACTTGTTCTTCTTGGCTGACATCAGTTTTTAGGGGGACAACTTTAACGCCATGATTTCTAGATATGTCTTCAGCCACTTGGACGAGTTTTTCTTGCCTTCTTGCGACGATTACGAGATTTACCCCATGCTCTGCGAGTGTTTCGGCGAAAGTCACGCCTAACCCACTTGAGGCTCCTGTCACTATGGCCGTTTGTCCTTTGATGTCAAAACACAGATCTATTACAGTTTTGCTCAAACCGATCACCTTTTACGTTCTTTATGCAAGTTTAAATTAAAGGTTTACCAATACTCAAAAGAGTCTAAAGATGAGTCTCAAGAAATATTGGAGAAAGAGAGATTTCGAAAAAACAGCAGAACCGAGAGGCGGAATAAGAATGAGCGACGGAAACATTTACGTGATTCAAAAGCATGCTGCAACGCATTTGCATTATGACTTACGCCTAGAGATGGATGGAGTGTTGAAAAGTTGGGCGGTTCCTAAAGAGCCACCAACCGCTCTCGGTGTTCGAAGATTGGCCGTTCAAGTGGAAGACCATCCTGTTGAATACGCAAACTTTGAAGGCGCAATTCCTGAGGGCGAGTATGGCGCTGGCACCGTGGAAATATGGGACAGAGGCACCTACAAACTGATAGATCGAAAAGAGGACAAGCTCATAGTAGAAATCAACGGCAACAGGCTCAGAGGCGTTTATGTGCTTGTAAGGTTCAAAGACCAGAAAAATTGGCTCTTCTTCAAAAAGAAGTAAGTGGGTCTAGAAATAGAGCTTATTCCGACTTTAGTTTTTTGCGGCTACTCCTCTTCTTCCGTTTTTGCTTCTTCTTTTCCAACGACTTCGGCTTCTGCAAACCTTCTGCTTATCCTTGTTATCTTGATTTTGACGTGGTCGCCTGGCTTCGTGTTCGGTATGAAGGTTACCAGTCCTTGTATTCGGGCTATTCCTTCGCCTCGCTGGCTCGTTTCTTGAACATCAACTTCGTATTCTTTTCCAATTTCAACGGGCTTTGGGGGAAATCTGCCTCCTCCTCGTCCTCCGAATCCTCTTCTTGCGCCGAAGCTCCTTCTTTCACTCATTCAATTTCACCTCTCATTCTGTTGAAAATTTTCCATGTTTTACTCAACTGTCAGTTTTCCGTATCTTCCAATGTTCAGCTGGTTTTCTCCTCTGAAGCTCGTCACGTAACCGTTTTCTATCTTGACTGTGTTGTTGACGTTCACTTGGTTGATTTGCTCGTTCCACAGTGTCAGCTTTATAGTGCCCGTCTCGTCAGCGATTATCGCGGTTGCCACTTTGTACGCTTCGTCTTTGAACCTTGACAGAACCTCGCGGGCTTCTGATTTTTCCGTTACCTTTGCCTCTAGATCAACGTTTTTCATGCCGTTACGCAAATCCTTGATTTTCAATTCTATCCTCCATTTAAGCTATCCTCTCCGCGATTGCGAACTTTTCACTCACTGAGCGAATCCTAACTTTTACGCGCTCGCCTATTTTGCTGTTTGGGACGAAAATCAGAAAGCTATGTATTCTGGCTATCCCGTCGCCTCTGCTTCCAATGTCATCGATGACAACTTCTATTTCTTGGTTCTCTTTGACAGGTGCCATCTGGAAAATTGGTCTGCTCGGGCGAAACCTGCTTTTGCTTCCATACCTTCTCGGCTTTCTTGGCGCATTTTTCGTCTTTTCTGGCAGTCTTCGTGGCATACTGTGTTTTCGTCCTCTTCGCGGAACCAGTCTTCATTAGACAAAAACCCATGTGCCCTTTTTGACACGATAGGCTCTGTTAAGGGACTGGTTATCATGCAGAAAAGTCCATCAACCATATAAATTTTGCTAAGCTCTATTCATAGCGTAAAGCCTCAACCGGGTCTAGTTTTGCCGCCTTTCGGGCTGGGTACAACCGAAAATTACGCACACAAATGCAGCAAGGTTGATCTTCCCTGCCAGAAGGCCCCAGAAATCGTTGCAGTTTCACCTTCTTTAACATCAAAACTCACTTCGCGTAGGGCTGGAACAAGGATGTTGCCCAAGCGATAAGCCTTCTTGACATCGTGAACCTCAAGTGAGGTTTTCATGCCCAATCAACAGGCTGGAGAACGATTTCACTCTACTATTCAACTTTTCCTCAAACATCGAATCAGGTTGCCTTCATTGCGCAAAGCCTATAGTATGATTGTTGAGGGAAGAGGCAGAAAGCTGAACAGTACGACATAGATCAAATAGGATGAGACTGATGCAAGAAAGCTTTTCCCCCAAGACAGTGAAAACATTGAACGTAGCGCGATGGCGCATAAAGCTATAATCCATACCCAAATTATCTTGTCGACGATGAACAAGGTCAAGTAGGGGGTACTTATTTCTTGCAAAAGGCTATTGTAGACGTTTTGCTGTTCGCCGGGAACTTGACCGAGATATTCAAGAGGGTAATGAAGGTTCCACATGGTAGCAAACACAACAGAGTTGATCACTGTCTGTATACAAATAGTGATTAAAACAAATCCAGCTATTGCCAACATCGGCTTCCAAACAGTCTTCAATCCAAACGCCTTGGGAATGAGAAACAGTATACCTCCAAAAATAACCCATTGAATTGTAAACTGCATAAACGTGTTAAGCGGTGAATACCGAAACCCCAGATCAACCACGGTCATGGAAGAAAGCTCGATTCCTGACTTGTAAAGACCGTGGAAGAAAAGTCCGTCAACAAGTAGAGTTATGTTTGACTCGGTGGGCCAAGTGAGGTCCAGCTTTAATCCGGTTATGTCACTCCAGTCAGCGTTGGCGTTCTTTAGCCATCCTGCGCTTTCGTCTCCTACAGCGATTGTTAGGTTGAGCCAGACTCCGGTTTGGTTTACTTGGTTCGTTATGTCTTGGTAGAACGTGTCTTGTAGAGTTGATGAAATCGTGTAGAGGCTCACGTTTGAGGGGTTCGCTGGAGGCTCAATAGACTTCAGTTTTAGTCTGAAGGATAGGAGCTTGTAACCTTCTGGTCCAGAACAACTTACAGAGCTCGAAGTGTTCAGCAGCATCCAAACATCCGAACTGTCATTTATGGAAAACTGAATGCTATTGTTTCCATAGTACGCCCCACTGGCTCCACTGATATAGTCTTGGTTGTTTGGGGCTATGCTCGCGTTGGAAGTCCAATAACTAGTTCCTTCAGTCCATTTATCCAGGTCTGAGGACTGCGGCTTGGTCTGGTCAAAGTACGTAGTAGATAAAAAAGCATAGCCGAATCCGATGTTTGCCAGTATGAACAAAACCATTACCAAGATTGGTCCTATGTATCTCGGGTTTTGGATTATTGCTTTGAATGCTTTATAAGGTGCGTATAAGATTTCAAGTATTTCACGTGCAGACAATAGCTTTTTACGCCCCGCTGGTAAGTTGTTTCCGTTTAATTATTAAAGCTTGTCACATCCCGAGTTTCAATCGTCTATAAGTCGTGTAATCCACGTATTCCAAGAACGGGTTTTCCGCCTGATACTTGACTGTTAGCTTTTGATGTTTTCGTTTGTCCAGTATTTGATTCGTGGTGATGAGCGAATAAGCGTCGCTTCCTGCGCCTGAGCCGTAACTAACAATTAGGACGCGTTCTTCTGGCTTTGCGAAGTCCAAGACCGCTGCCAAGCCCACGGGTGAAGAACCAGAATACGTGTTGCCGAATTTTGCCACCTGAAGCGAAGGTACGTACTGCTCTTCTTTAAACCCGAGCTCCTTTGCGATTCTCACTGGAAACTGAACGTTTGGTTGGTGAGCAACGAAATGGCTGATGTCTTTCGTTTGAAGGTTAAGCCGTTCCATCAGTTTCCTCGCCGCCTTTCTTACGTGCTTAAAGTATGCTGGGTCTCCGGTGAAGCGTCCACCATGCATTGGATATGGTTCGCCGTCTCTCCGCCAAAAGTCCGGGGTGTCGGAGGTGCATGAATACCACCCCTCAATCTCGGCTATAACGTCGTGCTTTCCGAATATGTAGGCGCAGGCACCAAATCCAACGAAAAGGTCTAGCTCTCCGCCGGGGCAGTCTCTGGGGGCTGCTTGGGAATTGTCCGTGCCTATAACCATGGCGTATCGGATGTTTGATTTCGGGTAACTGACCAGAGAGGCTGCGTCTTTGAACATGCTTGTCGCGGCTTTGCACGCGAACTCCGTGTCGACAGCGTCAACTCCCTGCATGTCTTCGAACTCCTCTCCGAGTTTTAGAACCTGCGCGGCTTTGGAGGCGATTGGCTTAACCGCGTAGGGGTTGGATTCTGAGCCAACGTAAATCTTGCCAACGAGCGAGCTGTCGACGCCTGAATGGATTAGCGCTGTTTTTCCGGCTTCTACTGCTGCGGTTACTGAATCTTCATCAGTGAACGGGACTGAACGCTCGATGTTTCCTTCCTTTATTCGAAAGCGTGAGGTGTAGGCTCCATAGCCCACTATTCCTGGGCTTTCGTACTCCTTACTCGGTTTGGCAATAACATATTCTTGGTACGGGTAGTACTCGTCGGCGAACGTGAAAGCCAGAGAGATTGTCGGAATGACGTCGCTCTTATCCACGGAATAGCGTCTTCTAAACCTCGGAACAACCTCTCTTCCTTCAAGAGCCGAAAAATCGATTTCTTCTCCTTGCTTCATCGTGCGGTCGGTTAGTCTTCCTGGTACCCGTATCTTGCCGTCGTGAAAGGAGATTATGCCGTAAATGTAGCTTCCGAGTTTCGTGAACTTGTTGGTCGGCTCATTTACGAGCGTGCACACTTCGAGTTTGCCTTTCTCGTGGAACAGGTCTATGTCCACCATTTTTCCGAAGCTTTTTCTTCCGCAGACGCCGCAGTAGTCCTTTACCTCAAAATACTCTTTTCCGCAGATCAGGCAGCGTCTTCCCCGTAATCTGTCGCCGAGGTAGGAGACTCTCCTCTCTATGGGTTCGCTGCTCATTTATTAGTCCCTCCCCAGAATGTAGACATAACCCTTAGTTCCGAAACCCTCAAGCTCGAGTACACAACCATACCTTGGTTCTTTACCGCTTTTAATCTGTCGTTCCCCAGCTTCGCCCCTCAACTGTTTGACGACTTCGAAGACTTGGGCACCTCCGGTCGCCCCCAACGGGTTTCCATCAGCTTTTAATCCACCGTTCATGTTTACGAAAAGTTTCTTTCCATCGACTTCGTAATAGCCTTTGTAATCTTGGCAGCTTTCGTGAATGTTCTTCCAAGCTTTTCCTCGTTCACAAAATCCTAAATCTTCGAGGGACACCATCTCCATAACCGTAGACTGGTCGTAGAGCTCGACAATCGGCATGTCCCACAGGCTAATCCCCGCCATTTTAAGGGCGTTCTTCATCGCTATTTCGCTCACAAGAAAGTGAGTCAGGTCATCTCTCGCTGGGAAAGTTAGGTAATCAGTTGCCGAAGAGGAGCCGAGGACATAGACTGGCTTACCTGTAGACTTTTTTGCGCACTCTTCACTAGCCAGGATGAGGATTGCGGAGCCGTCAGAGATTGGTGCATAGTCGTAAAGTCCTAGAGGCTTTTGTGCCTCTTTTCTGGCGTTCAAGACGTGCTCAACCGTTATTTCTCTCTGGTATTGCGCGTACTCGTTTTTGGTTGCGTGTGAGTGGTTTTTGACTGAAATTTGTGCCAGAGCAGTGTTCAGTTTTTCGAGGTCAGCACCTGCTATGCCGTATTTTTTGATATAAGCCCTTAGCATGAGTTCGTGGTTTGCTTCGGGCGTGCATCCCGCGTAGTAGCTCCACGGGTCTTCTAGGAGCATCAGGTCGTCTCGGATTTTGTCCCAGCGGTCAGTCATTTTTTCTATTCCGCCGACCAGGACCACGTTGTATCTTCCTGCTTGGATGGCGTTGCAAGCGTTGGACAACGCGGAGCCGAATGAGCGTGTAACCTCCATCGGGACGTGCAGCTCTGTTAGTTCGGAAAGGAATCCCTCCTCTAATCCCAGCTTGTTTGTTATCGGGAGGAAGTAGTCCGAGAGGTAGCAGGCTTCTAGGTCTTTGCGTTCTACGTCAGCCTCTACCGACGTCTTGAGCCATGCCTCTTCGATTAGTTTTTCGGGTTCCTTCTCGTAGTGTTCCCCGAATCTTGTTCTCCCAACGCCAACTATGGCAGGACGAATCGGCATTTTCTCCACACCTTTCGTCAATAACAAATATCCCTTTCACGATGACTTTTAAGTGTTTGCCATTTTGAAGCCGCGGTTGTCGAGCGTCCTTCTTACCGTAAAAATCATTAGGCATCTCTTGCACTTCATAGAAGTGTGAGAAGCGAAGAAGCGAAACTCAGAATTCGTGTGCGGAAAGCCCGCAGTTCTGACCGCGAGGCAGTGTTCAAGATATGTGAGAAAACTTGGAGTTGGGGCGATTACATACCGAAGGTCTGGGATCAGTGGCTCAGGGACAAAGACAGTCGAGTGTTTGTCGCAACCATTGACGGGGTGCCTGTTGGAATCACCCAATTAAGCCTTGACAAGCCGCATGAGGTCTGGCTGAGGGCCGCGAGAACCGACCCGAATCATAGGCAAATGGGGGTTGCAACAGCAATAACCAAAAAGTGTTTACAACACGCCAAGCGCGAAGGCGCGAAAGTGGCGAGACTTGTGACTGAAACTGATAATGTGGCTGCGCAAGCTGTGGTGAAGAAGCTTGGATTTCAACCCGTAGCGGAGTTTGCTGAAATGAAAACAGAAAACGTGGTGCAAAGTGAAAGCAAAAACTCAAAGTGGGCTGGAAGAAACGAAATGGAATCCTTATGGAGTTATCTGCAGGAGTCAGAAACGTATCGCAAAGCCGCTGGCTTGTACACTGTTCTGTACCATTGGTTTTCCTTGGAAAAGGGTGACCTCGAACGGTTTGTTGAGCAGCGAAAAGCCATAGTACATCGAAAAGGAGGCGAAATAGACGGCTTGATGCTGATAGAGGATGCTCCAGCCCGAGAATGGCACGCGAACACAATGCAAACCTGCTACATAGACGGAGATTATAATTCAGTGTATGAAACAGCCAAGTTTCTCCAGAACCATTGTTACGCTTTAGGGGTCAAAAAGATTTACGGTTTCACGCCTAACCACAAGCCAGTAACAGAAGCGTTAGAAGAGCTTGGTTTTGAAATGCCAGAAGCGATTTCGATAGTTTATGAAAAGAGAATTAGGCAAAGCCTATGAAGAAACGTGTCGCATGAAGGCTTCGGGCGTGTACTGTAGTATTCTGTGGGCTTGGTACGCAAAGCCCTTGGCAACTAGGACCTTCAAAACTCTTTCTGGACACAAGCGCTTTTCTATCAGAAGCTCCAGAGCGTGCGTGTAGTTGCGGTTAAGCTCTCTAACGGCTAAGACTTGCTGTTTTTGCGATAGGGCATAGTCTTTGCACTCAACCAGATACGCCAAGGTCATGTCTGACTTGACGGCCAGAACGTCGCAGTGGTTTCTGCGGGTGAAAACGATGTAGCCTTTCTTGTTGAAGGTTTCAGCAACCGTGTCCTCAAGAACCGTTCCACTCATGATGGGCATGCTCCTTAACTCATGTGCTCGCAATCATTTCTTATCTGTTACGTCTAGTAAGGTTTAAATAAAATACGGTTAATTTCGTAGTTAGCTTCAATCAAATGATGGATGTCGATAAATGCCACAGGAATTCCGCCACATAATCAGAATAATAGACACAGACGTAGACGGCACTCTAAAAGCACCCTACGCACTAACAAAGATCAAAGGAATAAGCCTAAACCTCGCAAACTCAATCTTGAGGAAGGCAGGAATAAACCCAGACACGAGAGCGGGTTTTCTGACAGAAGCAGACACTGAAAAGATAGAAGAAATAATCACGGACCCAACAAAACACGGACTGCCGGTCTGGATTCTGAACAGAAGAAAAGATTTGGAAACAGGGAAAGACACGCACCTAATCAGTTCAGACTTAGTTTTGAGAACGAAAATGGACATTGACCAGATGAAAGAGATGAGGTCTTGGCGCGGATACAGGCACTCCTACGGCTTGAAGGTGCGCGGACAAAGGACTAAAACTACTGGAAGAAAGGGAAAAGCCTTGGGCGTCAAGAAGAAAGAACTCATGAGAAAGGAAGCTGGTGCCACCTAGTCATGGGAGACCCAAAGAAGCAGAGAAAGAAATACGCAACCCCGCGCTTTCCATGGCGGACCGATGTCTTGCAGGAGGAACTAAAACTTTTGGGGCAGTACGGTTTGCGGAACAAACATGAATTGTGGCGACATGAGACAATGCTGTCAAAATTTAGAGGAATAGCCCGTTCCCTGATAGGCAAGACGCCTGAAGACCGCAGAAAAATGGAAGGAGAAATTCTTAATCGATTGAAGAAGTTAGGTGTCCTTCGCGAAACGGCGGTTTTAGATGACGTTTTGGACCTGACGATAGAGGATGTCTTGGAGCGAAGACTGCAGACGATTGTTTTCCGTAAAGGCTTTGCTAAGACACCTTATCAATCTCGACAGTTAATAACTCACGGGCACGTAACGATAGAAAATCGTGTAGTCACCGTGCCGAGCTACATCGTTACAAAAGAAGAAGAAAATCAGATAGCCTATGCGTCTCAAAGCCCCATGGCAAATCCGAACCATCCGTTACGCCAAATGATAGCAGTCGCACCTGCACCAGAAACAAGACCGCGAGAAGCGAATAGGGAGGAAGAGGAGTGAGTAGCGGCAAAAAGACCGAAAGATGGGCGGTTGTTCATATCTTCAGCTCCTACAACAACACCGTAGTCCACATAACAGATATTTCAGGCGCGGAAACAGTGGCTAGAACATCCGGTGGAATGTTTGTAAAAGCCGACAGAATGGGCTCCTCACCATACGCAGCCATGCGAGCAGCCACGGCATCAGCAGAAGTAGCCAAAGACAAAGGAATAACCGCGATACACATAAAAGTTAGAGCACCTGGCGGTTCAGGTCCGAGAACTCCGGGTCCAGGTGCGCAGGCAGCCATAAGAGCCCTAGCGAGAGCTGGCTTCCGCATAGGGCGTATCGAAGAAGTTACACCCATCCCGCACGATGGTACCCGCAGACCAGGCGGCAGAAGAGGAAGAAGAGTATAACAATCCACGTTTCTCTCGTGTTAATAGAAAAATTGAAATAATGCACTAGTATTCTATTGAACGACACAACATTAGTATTGACTATTACGGAGTGTTTAGACAAGTGGAAATAGAAGTGCTTGAAAAAGATGAGCTTAGCATTCGTTTGCTCATTCGAGGAGTTGACGTTCCATTTATGAACGCCTTGCGAAGAATAGTCATCTCTGAGGTTCCTTGCATGGCGGTTGATGAAGTCGTGATAATCGAGAATTCTTCTATACTGCAAGATGAAGCTATCGCCCATAGGTTAGGACTTATTCCCCTTAAGACTGATTTAGACAGTTACAATTTACCTGAAGAATGCCCTTGCAAAAGTGAGTTTGGCTGCAATCTTTGCAGGGTCACGTTTGCACTGGATTCGGAAGCAAAAGAAGGAACGAAAACGGTCTACTCGAGCGAGTTGGTCTCGGAAAACCCAAGCATTGCCCCAGTGAGCGGTGCAATTCCCATAATAAAGCTGGCTAAAGAGCAGAGATTAAGGCTTGAGGCGTACGCAAGACTTGGAAAAGGAAAGAATCACGCAAAATGGCAGCCGGTCGCGATGTGTGCATACAAATATCTCCCCAAGATACAGATTTCTAGCAAACGTTGCGATGCGTGTGAAAAATGCGTGGAAATCTGCCCGAGAAAAGTTCTAGCTAAGACTGATAAAAAAGTAGAGGTTCGTGATTTGATGGCTTGCACCCTCTGTCAAGACTGTGTCGAGGCTTGTCCGCAGGAGCCTTCAGCAATCGAAGTTGGTTGGGAGGAGAATAGCTTCATATTCAGCTTGGAATCGTCTGGCGCGATTCCTCCGGAAAGGATAACGGCTGAGGCGACAAAAATACTGGATAAACAGCTTAACGAATTAGAAAGCCAAATCACGGTGAAGAGTAGTGAGGAAAGCTAAAGCGACAAATCCTGAGCTTATGGAGCTTATTCGCTTCCTAAAGAAGCAAAGCAAAGAAAACAACGTTAACATCTGGCGAGATATTGCTGAACGCCTGTCCAAATCGAGGAGAAATCGCCCGGCTGTGAACGTCAGCCGCATAAACAGATGCACACAGAAAAAAGAGTTCATAGTCGTTCCGGGCAAGGTGCTGGGCTCGGGAGAGATCGACCACGCAATAACAGTGGCGGCTTTCGCTTTCTCTGAAAGAGCAAAAGAAAAAATTATGGCCGCAAAGGGCAAATGCATGTCATTTTTCGACATGGTCCAAAAGAATCCTAAAGGCTCTAATGTTAAGATAGTTGGGTGAAAAGATGCAGACACTAAGTAAGCCAGCCGCAATAATCAATGTAGATGGACTAATTCTAGGTAGAATGGCGAGCATAGTCACGAAACGGCTGCTTAACGGCGAAGAAATAACAATTGTTAACGCCGAGAAGGCTGTGCTCTCCGGTAAAAAGAAAAGCAAGGTGCAGGAGGCAAAGGAGTTTCTTGAGGTTGGGGGTCCAAGAATGGGTCCGTTTCATCCACGTAGACCGGACACGATATTAAGGAAGACTGTGAGGGGGATGCTTCCATACAGGCAACCAAAGGGCAAGCAAGCTTACAAGCGCCTCAAGGTCTTTATTGGAGTGCCAGAAAGTCTTAAAGACCAGAAAATGGAAACAATAGAGGATGCCCAAGCAAAAAAGCTGACCTGTCCCTACTTCACGCTTGGCGAGTTTGCTAGAGAAATAGGATGGAATCCGGGTGAATAGCTATGCCAGCAAAGAAGGTTTTAGTTGTCAGCGGTAAAAGGAAAACAGCCACGGCACGAGCCGTTGTCAAACCAGGGATGGGAAGGGTGCGCATAAACAGAACCCCTGTAGAAATTTTTGAACCAAAAATCGCACGAGAGAAAATCATGGAACCTCTTCTACAGGCTGGAGATGAGATATGGAAACAATTGGACATAGACATAACCGTTTCTGGAGGAGGCTACATGGGTCAAGCAGAAGCTGTAAGAATGGCTATTGCCAGAGGGTTGTGGGAATGGAACAAGAAAAGTCCGCACCTGAAAAGAGTGTTCACAGAGTATGACAGAACCTTACTTGCCGGGGATCCGAGACGGAAAGAACCGAAAAAGTTTGGGGGGCCGGGTGCACGAGCCAGAGACCAGAAGAGCTACAGGTAAGGAGCCGTTGTGAATGATTGTACCTGTTAGATGTTTTACGTGTGGCAAGTTGATTGGAGACAAATGGGAAGAATTTGCCAGAAGAGTCAAAGCTGGAGAGAATGCGGGCGACGTGTTAGACAGCTTAGGAATCAAGCGCTACTGCTGCAGACGGATGCTGTTATCGCACGTGGAAATCATCGACGAGGTTTTGCGCTTTTATGAAGAGGCTGAGAAGCGAAAAGAGGCAAGAAGCTTTTATTGAAATAAGCAGAAAGGAGAAGCGTCATGTCAGCAGTTATCGAGGACATATTTGCCAGAAAGGTTTTCAACAACCGAGGAGACGAGACAATAGAAATTGATGTGATAACAACTTCTGGGTTTGGAAGAGCCTCCGCCCCAGCGGGAAAGAGTCGCGGAAGGGCTGAGGTGGTCTATTATCCACAGGGCGGGGTGGATCAGGCATTAAAAAAGGTTGAGGAAGTTATAGCTCCCGAAATTGTTGGTTTGAACGCTGATTTTCAAGAGGAGATCGATAAAACCCTGCGTGAAGTTGACGGCTCGAAGGATTTTAGAGTTATTGGTGGAAATACCGCCTTTGCCATTTCACTGGCTAACGCGGAGGCGGCTGCAAACTCTTGTGGATCGATTCTCTTCCAGTATCTGGGGGGACGCGTAGCCACCGAACTTCCTTATCCCCTAGGAAACACTATAAGCGGAGGAAAGCACACCAAAGGAAAGTCTCCGGACATACAGGAGTTTCTAGCTCTTCCTTATGGAGCTGAGTGCTTTTTGGACGCCGCTTCAGCCAATGCTCAAATTCATGGGAGTATTGGCGCAATTTTAAGAAAGAAGGATAAACTTTTCAGCGGCGGAAAAAGCGACGAAGGAGCTTGGGTCGCAAACATTGGAAATCTGGAAGCATTTGAAATCTTGGCTAGCGCATGTGAAGAAATCGGCGATGAGTTGGGTTTTGAGTGTGGCTTTGGTGTTGATGTTGCAGCATCCTCTTTATGGAGTGAAAAGGAGAAAGCCTACATCTACGAGAGGGAAGGAAAAAAGAGAGATACGGGCGAACAGTTAGAATTCGTCTTGGAGCTCATCAAAAAATATCATTTAGTTTATGTTGAGGACCCTCTGCGCGAAGAAGATTTCCAAAGCTTTGCGGAACTCACCAAAAAGGTCAAGAACTGCTTGGTATGCGGCGACGACCTATTCACTACAAACAGTGAGAGACTAAGCCGTGGAATAAAAATGCACGCGGCCAACGCTGTGATAATTAAGGTAAACCAGGTTGGCACACTCACCGATGCTCGAGAGACTATAGAGATGGCGAAGCGAAACGGCTACGTTCCAGTGATGTCGCATCGTTCTGGCGATACCTGCGATTGGCACATAGCTCACTTGGCTGTGGCTTTCAAATGTCCCATAATAAAGACTGGAATCGTTGAAGGAGCGCGAATCGCAAAAGTAAACGAGTTAATAAGGATAGAAGAGTTCTTGGGAGACAGAGCTAAAATGGCTGGTCTCCAAATACTTTGAGGAGGATAAGCACTTGTCGGAAGACGAGGAAATAAAGGAAACAGAAGAAAAAGAAAAACCAGAGGAAGAAACTGCGGCAGCCGTGGAAGAGGGGCTCCTGCTGCCGCGAGACACCTTGCTCTCAGCGGGAATTCATATCGGAACGAGAATGAAGACGGGTGACATGGAACAGTTCATCTACCGCGTCAGACCAGACGGCTTATTCGTTCTGGATGTAAAAAAGACTGATGATCGTATAAGAGTAGCCGCTAAGTTCTTAGCAAGGTTCGAACCATCCAAAATCGCCGCGGCGGCAGCCAGACTCTACGCGCAAGAACCCGTTAGCAAATTCTGCGAGGTAGTCAAAGCAACCCCGGTTATTGGGCGCTTCATTCCTGGGCTCTTATCGAACCCGTTATACCCTAACCGCATCGAGCCAGAGGTGCTGGTCGTTTCCGACCCGCGGGCTGATTTTCAAGCCGTCAGAGAAGCATCTTCAGTGGGCATACCTGTGGTGGCTCTGTGCAGCACGGACAACGAATTTTCTGATGTAGACTTCGTCATTCCAACGAATAACAAGGGAAGAAGAGCCTTGGCAGTTATTTACTGGCTTCTAGCAAGGCAAGTGCTGCGTGAGAGAGGCGAACTGCCACCCGACAAGGATTTGCCTCTAACAATTGAAGATTTCGAGGCTAAGCTTGCGAAGGAAGAGGAGGAAACCTGAAAGATATGGTGAAGGTTCGGCGTCCAACCCAGGCTGGAACCTTCTACGAAGGAAACGCCGAATCTTTGAGGAGACAGATAGAAGGGTGCTTTCTGCATGAGTTTGGACCCGGAAAACTCCCCAAGGTTGTTGAGGCTGGTGCGAGGCAGGTTGTTGGCTTGGTTTGTCCGCACGCTGGTTATATGTTTTCAGGACCGGTCGCAGCTAACGCCTATTATAAGCTGGCTTCAGATGGAAAACCAGATGTTGTTATCCTCTTTGGTCCAAACCACACTGGTTATGGTAGCGCCCTGGCGGTTGTGAATGAAGGGGTTTGGCGCACTCCTCTGGGCGATGTTGAGATAGATGGTGAAGTGGCTAACCAGATTGTGCGAGAGGCAAGAATCGTTGACATTGATGATTCTGCGCACAGTTTTGAGCATTCAATCGAAGTTCAGCTTCCCTTTCTCCAGTATCTTTATGGTTCTGACTTCAAGATTGTACCCATCTGTTTTCTGATGCAGGACTTGTCTTCAGCCAGAGAGGTTGGACAAGCCGTAGCTAAGGTTTTGGCAAAGAAGAACGCCGTTGTTATAGCTTCTTCAGACATGACACATTATGAGCCACAGGAGAATGCAGCGAAAAAAGACAGGTTGGCTCTTGAAGCCGTTGAGGAGATGGATGAAGCTAGATTTCATTCAGCTATTGAGTCGCGAAATATGAGCGTATGCGGGTACGGTCCTATATCCGCCTTGATCACTGCTGCACGATTTTTGGGGGCGAAAGAGGCAAAATTATTATGCTATAAGACCAGTGGAGATATAACTGGTGACTACTCAAGCGTCGTTGGGTACGCCGCCGTGTGTTTCACAAAATAGTGGTGCATGATGGGGGTCGTTGCCTCAGCTCCCGCGAAGATAATACTCTTCGGAGAGCACTTCGTCGTTTACGGCGAACCAGCCATAGTTTTAGCCATCGACAAAAGAGCCTACGCAGACGTTGAACAGCGCAACGATAAGCGCATACACTTGCATTCTGTGAACCTAAATCTAGCTGGATACTTCGAAAACGGAAACTTTAGAATCGAGCAAGGCGACGCCAAGGAAGCGAGACTAAAGTTTGACCCTATCAAGTCGGCTGTTACGAAGGTTTTAGAGAAACACGGAGCGCATGCGGGATTAAACATCAAAATCACCTCGACTGTTCCTGTCGCTGCAGGGTTAGGGTCGTCAGCCGCTGTTGTCGCAGCCGTCACGGCGGCGGTGGGCGCTCTCTTAAACGTAAAAATGGCTAAGGAAGATGTTTTTAGAATAACTTTTGAATCGGAAAAGATTGTGCACGGTACTCCGTCTGGGATAGACCCTGCGATTGCAACCTTCGGCGGAACACTCTTGTTTCAGATGGACACAGGATTTAAGCCGCTGGATGTTAAGGCTGATGTTCCGCTGGTTATCGGAGCCACGGGTGTCGAGAGGTCAACCCGCGTTCAGGTTGAAAAAGTGCGGAATATCAGGGACAAGTATCCGCAGGTCATTGAGCCAATAATGTCGGCAGGGCGTGAAATTGTTCTAAGAGCCATAGACGCCTTTAAGAAAAACGATTTGGAAACCCTCGGAGAGTTGATGGACATCAATCATGCCTTGCTTTATGGTGTAGGAGTTTCGGACGAATCCCTTGAATGGCTTGTGAACGCGGCACGAAAAGCCGGAGCCCTAGGAGCAAAATTGACGGGAGCTGGCGGCGGAGGATGCATGATAGCACTGACGAGAAACGAAAATCTTGAACAAGTCTTGGAAGCCATTCAGAGAGTGGGCGGAAGACCGTTCATGGCTAGGAAAACGGACGAGGGAGTTAGGATTGAGCAAGCCTAGCCCAACAATCTTGAAAATAGGCGGGTCGGTAATAACCGAGAAAAGCGAAGAGCTGGCGGTACGGACCCAAGAAATATCGCGGTTGGCTGAAGAGATAAAAAACGCGAATGTCAAAAATCTTATAATTGTTCACGGTGGCGGAAGCTTCGGGCATCCATTCGCCCAAAAATACGCCATAAACACCGGCTTCAAAGAAGAAAACCAGAAAGCGGGTTTTGCAGAAACGCATCACATGATGACGGTGCTCAATGGCTTGTTTATGGATGCGTTTATTTGGCGCAACATCCCCGCGGTGAGCGTCACGCCCTCTTCATGTATAATGACAAAAAATGGGAGGATACAGTGCTTCGAAAAGGCACCCTTAGCACTATTGCTGAAGATGGGTTTCTTGCCTGTCATGTACGGCGACGCTGTCTTGGACACAGAACTGGGGTTTGCAGTTTTATCCGGAGACCAACTCATCTCAAACCTTGCAACGAGTTTCGACGCCGAACGAATCGTAATAGGCGTTGACGTCGACGGATTGTACGATGCTGACCCAAAGGCTGAAAAAAACGCCAAAATGTTTACACGCTTAACGTTAGAGGAGCTGAAGAAACTTCAAAGCAGACTAGGCAAACCGGCAACTAACGACGTTACGGGCGGCATGTTCGGCAAGATAACCGAACTCCTACCAGCCATAGAGAAGGGAATTCCGGTGACGATAGTGAATGCGACAAAACCAAATCACATTTACAGGGCTCTGAAGAAGGAGAAAGTAGAGGGCACGCTATTAGAGAAGGAATAAGGTTGGCTAAAGAAACAAAAAAACGAAAAGCAGAACACATCAAAATATCCTTAAACCAGAATGTTCAAGCCAGAACAGCCACAACGGGCTTCGAGGACATCTGCTTCATTCACAGGGCTTTACCAGAGATCGACAAACAAAGAATCGACCTATCCACAAAGGTTTTTAACCATAAGTTTGCCGCGCCACTAATTGTGGGAGCCATTACAGGCGGAACATCCGAAGCGACGAGAATCAACGCTACAGTAGCCGAAGCCGTTGAAGATTTAGGCTTAGGAATGGGCGTAGGAAGCCAACGCGCAGCAATAGAAGACAAAACACTTGAAAAAACCTTCTCGATAGCCAGAAAAAAGGCTCCGACCGCCTTTCTGATCGCTAACATCGGCGGAGTGCAGCTTGTCCACGGGTACGGCTTAAAAGAGGCAAAAAAAGCTGTTGAAATGATTGACGCGGACGCTTTAGCCATTCATCTGAACCCGCTACAGGAAGCCGTTCAGCCAGAGGGTCAAACAAACTTCAAGGGAGTGCTCCGAAAAATAGGTGAGATCGCGAAGGAACTAGATAAGCCCGTTATTGTTAAAGAAACAGGCGCCGGCATAGCCGCAGAAGAAGCAAAGAAGCTTGAGAACGCGGGCGTGAAGGGCATAGACGTAAGCGGGGTAGGTGGAACAAGCTTCGCGGCAGTCGAGTATTACCGAGCAATGGGGAAAGAAAACACTTTCCAACGCAAACTGGGCGATGTTTTTTGGGACTGGGGCATACCCACAGCCGTAAGCGTTGCTGAAGTTTCCCAGTCGGTGCGCATTCCAGTCATTGCCTCCGGAGGAATAAGAGAAGGGCTAGATGTTGCCAAAGCCTTAGCGTTAGGCGCAGGCTTGACAAGCCTCTCGCAACCCGTACTCGAAGCAGCGGTGAAAGGCGTGAAAGAGACGATAGACGTGCTTTCACTTTTGATGGAGGAGTTGAAGAACTGCATGTTTCTTGTTGGAGCAAACTCCGTGCAATCCTTAAGAGAGAAACCGCTCATCATAACCGGCAAGACCGCCGAATGGCTTAAGGCAAGAGGATTTGAGATAGAGAGTTATACGTGGAGAGGAAGGAACTGAGCTTTGAACATTGAGAGATTTCTCGAAGAGAAGGCTGCCTTGGTTGACAAAGTCATCGAGAAATACATTCCGAGAAAATTTTCGAAAAACGCTGTTCTTTTCAAGATTAGTCCGCCACGCTACTCTCACAACCTAGAAGCTCTAAACAAGGCTGTGGCTGAACCCGTCTGGGAGTTTCTCGACAGAGGCGGAAAACGGTGGCGTCCCGCACTCTTCTTGTTGATCTGCGAAGCCTTGGGAAAAAATCCTCACGACTTTGTGGATTTTGCCATAATCCCTGAGGTGATTCACAACGGAACGCTTATGGTCGACGACATAGAGGACGAGTCTGAACTCAGGCGAGGAAAACCGTGCACGTACAGAATCTTTGGACTGGACATAGCGATAAATGCTGGAAACGCCATGTACTACCTACCCCTTCTACCACTAATAGAGAATAGGCAAAAAATCTCCTCAGAAAAACTTCGCAGAGTGTACGAAATCTATGTGAAGGAGATGATTAGTCTCAGTCTCGGTCAAGCAATGGACATTGCGTGGCACAGAGGTTTAGCTAACGCTGACGAGATTGCTGAGAAGGACTATTTGCAGATGTGTGCCTACAAGACGGGAACTCTGGCGAGGATGGCTGCCGAGATTGCCGCTGTCTTAACGGATGCAAACAGTAACCTTGTGGAAAGGCTCGGAAACTTCGCAGAAAGCATAGGAGTAGCCTTCCAAATACAGGATGACATACTAGACTTGACTGTCGGAGAGTTTGCAAAAAAGAAAGGGGGACGCGGAAAAGACATAACAGAAGGAAAAAGAAGCCTCGTGGTCATTCGCACGCTGGAAACGGCAAACACTAAAGATAAGAGCAGACTGATTAAAATTCTTGACATGCACACCTCTAACCAGAAGCACATAGATGAAGCCATCTCAATAATGCAAAAATACGACTCCATAGACTACGCGAAGAATTTTGCGAAAAAAATGGTGAAAGACAGTTGGAGAGAGGTTGAAAGTCTCCTGCCCGCTTCTGACGCAAAGGAAAAGCTTAACGCCTTTGCAAAATTCTTAATTGAAAGGAAACTCTAGTTCTAAAAGAGCGTAGGAATCATTGACACTTGAAGAAGATGCCGAGTTAAAAGAGTCTATCCGAAAAACTGCCTTGCTAAACGCTGTTAGGCATGATGGCAAAGCACAAGCAGGACCAGTTGTCGGGAAAATTTTGGGCGAGAAACCCGAGCTGAGGACAAAAGCTAAGGAGCTATCCGCTCTAGTCAGTGACGTTGTTCGAGAAGTCAATTCTTTGTCCTCAGATGAGCAGAAACGCATCGTTGAAGAGAAGTGGCCGGAAGCGCTCGTGAAGGAGAAAGTTGAAGAGGAGAAGCATCTTCCACCTTTGCCAAACGTGGACGGGTACCCTCAGGTCGTTACACGCTTTTCGCCTAACCCAGACTGCGTCATACACTTGGGTTCAGCGAGGGCCATAATCCTGTGCCATGATTACGCCCGCATGTACAAGGGCAGGTTCGTCCTGCGCTTTGAGGATACAGACCCTAAGCTGAAGCGTCCTGTCTTGGAGTTTTACGACCTCATCAGAGAGGATTTGGCTTGGCTTGGATGCAAACCTGATGAAGAATACATTCAAAGCGACAGAATTCCGCTGTACTACGAGCATGCTGAAAGATTGCTCAAGAACGGCGATGCCTACGTCTGTACGTGCAAGCCAGAGTCATTCAGAGAGAAAATCCTAGCCAACCAGCCGTGCAGATGCCGCGATTTGCCGATAGAAGAGCATCTTGCTAGATGGCGACGCATGCTCGAAGGCGGTTACAAGGAGGGCGATGCTGTGCTCCGTGTAAAGACTGATTTGAATCATCCGAACCCTGCGGTTCGAGACTGGCCAGCCATGCGCGTCATAGATTCTGGGAGGTATCCACACCCACGCGTTGGAAGCAAGTATCACGCGTGGCCGCTCTACAATCTTGCGTGCGGCGTGGACGACCATCTGATGGGTATAACTCACATAATCAGGGGGAAAGAGCACCTCACGAACATGGCTCGGCAATAGTACATGTACAGGCATTTAGGATGGAAGTATCCGGAAGCAATACACTACGGCAGGCTGAAGATAACGGGCGCTTCATTGAGCAAGTCGAAGATTGTTCAAGGCGTAAGGGAAGGTCTCTACAAGGGTTGGGATGACCCTAGACTTGCAACCTTTGCAGCGTTAAGGCGACGCGGAATAACACCTGATGCCATTAGAAAGATGATAATTGATGTTGGACCCAAAACCTCCGACGTAATCTTAAGCTGGGAAAACCTTTACGCTTACAATCGCAAAATCTTGGACCCAACGGTTGACAGGTACTTCTTTGTGCACGACCCAATAGAGCTGACAGTGAAGCGAATCCCAAAGACGTTCACTGCAAGTCTTCATCTGCATCCCGATAAACCCGAGAAAGGAAGCAGAGAGTACACAATAAAGCCAAAAGGAGAAGATGACTCAGCAGCCTTCTGGGCGTCAAAGAAAGACATGGAGACATCAAACACAGACAACGTAACCCGCCTCATGGAGCTCTTCAACATAAAAATCGAGAGGGTAAATTCCTACTCCGCCGTTGCTTCTTTTGTCAGCGAATCCTATGACGAGGCGAGAAAGACTAAGGCTCTGCTGATTCACTGGGTCCCCGTTGGAGAGGACGTGCCATGCCAAGTGGTGATGCCCGACGCTTCCACGGTGGAGGGAATCGCTGAAAGTGCTTGCAAACAGTTAAAGCCGAACAGCGTGATACAGTTCGAGAGGTTTGGCTTCGTCAGAATCGACGATGTCAGCAAAAAGGTAGTAGCATATTATGCTCATAAGTAGTGTTAGGGGAATGAAACATGCGCAAACAAGATAAAGCAGTCATATGGCCTGCCTATTTCGATTCGACAAAAACGCGAACGGATGGGAGGCGCGTTCCAAAAAGTCTAGCCGTATCCTCGCCAAAAATTTCGGAGTTAAAGGATGCTGTGGAAAAAATCGGTTTGGAACATGAACTTGTTCCCGAGGCTGGTTATTCAAAGACTCCGCTGTCAAAAACTGGCATGCTTCTCGTTAAAAAGAGTGAATCAAAGAGCAAGATAATTCTGAAAATCGCAAAGCAGCTTTTAAAGAGCAGAGGCTCAGCTACGACTAAGTGAGCTGACTAACTTTTCTCTTCTTCCTTAATTAAAACGGCGTTTATCACTCCGTCTTGTCCAGGGCGAGAGGTAACCCGCGCTAAGCCCAGAGAGGTTTCTATCACTGCTCCCTTTGTTATTACTCCTCTGCGGTCGTAGTCGATGTTGGTGGGGTTTTTAGCAACTCGCGTGATTTCGACTTTTTCCGTCTTTCCGCTTTTCGGGGCGGTTATACAAGCGTACTTTTCGCTTAAAATCTTGATTTTCTGGTTTCCGCCTCTTCCTCTTGAGGTTTTCTTCTTTGTCTCACCCACTGTGGTTTCCACCGGGAACGAGCCTTGTTCGAACTTCCTCTTTACTCTGTAGGCTCTTTTTCTGCCTCCTGAGGGCTTTTTCTTGTGTAAGTCACCGTGCAAGACCGACATTTGCCATTTCTCTTTAGTTTTTTCAGTTTGAGTGTTCAGTATCAACCGTTGTTCTGCATATAAATCTATCCGTTTCAGGTTTTAGTATCCTCTTTCTTCGGGAAGTCTTCAAAAACATTTTTTAACTCTTTTTTCATGGCTGTCGTGTCGTGGCTCAAGCCGAAGTAGTCTGCGAAATATTCGGTTGTTTTGAGGACTGTTGATCGTCCGCTTCTTTCGCTGGCGACAAGGCCCATTTCTTTTAGGATTCTTATGTGACCGTAGGCGTGGTGTCCGCGCACATCGACTACTCTTTTTTGGGATACTGGCTGTCTGTAGGCTATGTATGAAAGCGTCTTCAATGGACCCATAGAGAGTAACGGTCTGTTGACAAGCCTCTTAACGTGTGGTGTGAATTCGGCTTTCAGTTGCAAAACGTATCTCTCGTCTTTTAGCTCTAGGATTTCGAGGGCTGTTTCTCGGCTGGTGTAGTCTTGTATGAGTTTTTTGGCCAGTTTTTTCACCTTGTTTTTTGAGCGTGTTTTAAGAACTGAACATAATTCGTTTAGTTCTAGGGGTCGGCCAGCAACGTACAGCGCAGCTTCTAGCAACGCAAGGTCATGTTGTATCTTCTCTGCAGATTGTTTTTCTCGGTAGGTCGCGTGTAAATTAAGTGCTTGCTCTTCTTCATTCTGCAAGGGTAATTCTCCAGCAGTTCTTTGGTTGTGAAAATATATTAAGTTTAAATTATCTTAGATTGCCCATGCGTCTAGGTTAACGCTTTTCAAGTAAAAGTATAGCTTTGGATTTTCCGTTTTCTTTCATCTCAAACTCAGCTCTTGACAGGTTCAAATCTTTCCCATCTTTCAATTTCATTGTCCAATTTTCTTTTTACAGCCGTCCATAAGTCAATTTCACAGACTCTTGCACATGTGAAGGTAGTTATTACAATGTCTGCCAGCTCATCACTTAGTTTCTCTTTTGTCTCTTCAACATTGTAGGTTTCTCTTCTGAGTCCAGTTAGTTTGAAGGCCAAACCTATTGCTTCGCCCGTTTCCTCAGCTATTTTTGCGGCTTGAAAAACTGGATGTTTCTTTGGAGCTTTCTGGTCGAAAAGCTTGTACAATCTCTCGAATTTTTCCTCCAACCTCTCACAGCCTAGAAGTCCTCAGTATCTGTATGCCAAATATAAGCGCGCACATGTAGCGACGGTTGTTCCATCCCCAACACATGCAGGTATCATGTCCCTAACCGTTGAAGCACAGCCTCCGGCTGCGAAAACTCCCTCAACGTTCGTTTTTCCAAGCTCATCCACGATGATGCAGCCTTGCCTGTGAGTTTTCATGCCAGCGTTTCGCAAAACTGATACAAACGGTTTGACGCCTGCAATCACAAGAATCATGTTTGTCTTCAATGTTTTGGTTGCCGAAGTACTAATGTGGTGCAGCACGAGCCGCTTCGATGGCGGTTTGCCTTTAATCTCTTTTCCCATAAAATCCTCCAATAAGGTAACGTGTGTTTCTTCTAACTGCTTCCTTGCCTGAGTGTTGATGTCAATCGCATTAGCGTGGTTGACTAGCCTAACATTTTTAGCTATCTTAGTTAAATGCAACGCTTCGTCAACCGCCTCCTTGGCACTGCCAACGACGATTATCTCTTTCCCCTTGAAAAAAGGCGAACCGCATTCTGTGCAGTAGGCAACGCCGCCGCCTATCCAAGTTTCCCACTTCATGCCTATGCCCTTCATTCCATCTCCAGTCGCCAGAATCAAAGCTTTACATCGATACTTGCCTCGTTGGGTCTCTGCAGTCTTGTCTTTTCCGCGTAGAGAAAGGTTGGTAACCTCCTCCGAGGTGTGAAGTTCTGCACCGTTCTTCTCTGCTTGACGTATCATCTTCTCCATGAGTCTCAGCCCAGAAATCTTCCTCGGAAAGCCAGGATAATTATTTATTCCACGCGCTCGAGTTGCAGACCCACCTGCTCTCTCGTCTGCTTCTAAAACGAGTGTACGCAAGCCAAAAATTGCGGAATGAATAGTTGCGGCTAAACCTGCCGGTCCGCTACCAACAATTATAACATCGTACATGTCATTCTCTCTCCTTTATCACAATATTACGTGCAAGTGCTTAAAGAATTGAGTAAGCAAAATAGCCTTATATAGAACATTTGTCTGCATAACCTAGTCAAGTCTTGGAAATGCTGGAGAGTTAAGGACTTGAGTGGAGCTGATATTGCCTGGGTTGCGACATCGACCGCGTTGGTTATGCTGATGACGCCTGCCTTAGCTTTCTTCTATGGAGGACTTGTTCGAAAAAAGAATTTGGTATCGACCCTATCTCAGTGCCTAACTATTTTTGCAGTCGTGAGTTTGGTGTGGGCACTGTGGGGTTACAGTATCTCCTTCGCTCCGAGCGTCACCAACTTTGGCTTCATCGGTGATCTATCTAAGGCTGGATTAAACAACGTCAGTCCTTCCACGATAAACACGTTCTATGCACCTAACATCCCTGAATACCTGTATTTTGCCTTCCAACTAAAGTTCGCTGCGATTACTCCCGCATTAATCATCGGTGCGTTCGCTGAAAGAATAAAATTCAGATCATTGCTTATCTTCACCGTCCTGTGGTCAACTCTGATCTATTCACCAGTCGCTCATTGGGTTTGGGGGCAAGGCGGCTGGCTACGCTCGATGGGAGCCATAGATTTTGCGGGCGGAACAGTCGTTCACATAACAGCTGGCATATCTGCCCTAGCGGCGGCATTGGTCATGGGCAAACGCAAAGATCTCGGTTCAAAGGAGTTCAAGCCCAACAACATTCCTTTCGTAATTCTGGGTGCGGGTCTGCTTTGGTTCGGATGGTTCGGTTTCAATGGTGGCAGCGCATTAGCGGCTAACGATATTGCCGTCTCTGCACTAGTGGTTACCAACTTGTCTGCTGCCGCCGCAGCCATCAGCTGGATGACCGTTGACTGGATAATAAAGGGCAAGCCTTCTGGCGTCGGAATCGCCGTTGGAGCCGTCTGCGGTTTGGTCGCCATCACTCCAGCATCTGGCTACGTCGGAGTACCTGCATCAATCATTATCGGTCTCCTAGCAGGAGTATTCTCGAATCTAGTAGCCAGCTGGCGGGGCAGTAGGTTAATGTTTGACGATGCTTTGGACGTTTTCGCGTGTCATGGAGTCAGCGGAATCTGGGGGTCAATCGCAGCGGGTCTGTTTGCGTCCTCAGCCATTAACCCCAGTGGACCTAACGGCTTATTCTTCGGCAATCCAACGCAACTGGTTTCACAGGTCGAGGCTGTCATTGTAGTCGCCGCATTTGCCCTCCTAGGATCATTCGTTTTGCTGAAGATCATCAACAAGTTTTCACCGTTGCGTGTCAGTCCTGAAGAAGAAGAGAGAGGCTTAGACCAGAGCCAGCATGGTGAAGACGCGTATTCTGAAGACACTTGAACAGAGTACCAAACGAGCTCGAATAGCAAACAAACATATTTGGCTCCAAATAGAAGGGTCTAGCACCGTTGCACGCACACGCGTAAGCGTTTGGTAGCCCGGGATAGGTTCACATATCGGTTTATAATATCGGCGTTAGGACTTGATTCTTGTTTCTTTTGGGAAAATGTTCGGAATTTGGGGTTTGGATGAGGTTTTATTGGCGTTGCGGGTAGTTACATGGATCGCTTTCTTTTGTAGAGCATAATAAGAGCGTCCTGATGGGGGCATTACTGTGTTTTCAGATGAGAGGAATAGAATTTTCTTCTATATGATGATTATAAAAAAAATAATAGGCACATCTTCTGATATATTTGTGGTTGAAGTGTATAAGGAGAAGGGAGAATGCTGGTTATGAAGAGAAAGATGGTTTCAGCAGTAACGCTCACATTACTGTTAACAAGCATGTTAACATTTGCATTTCACATCGAGCCAGTTAAAGCCAGCGGAACCATTTACATTATGGCTGACGGCAGTATAGACCCACCAACAGCACCAATTTTCACCATGGATAACATAACCTACACTATTACGGCTAACATCTCTGAGTCGATAGTTGTGGAAAGGGATAATATTGTGGTTGATGGAGCAGGCTACACAGTCACGGGAAGCGGAGTCGGTCCTGGAATATTCCTACAGTCAATAAGTAATGTAACAGTCAAGAACACTGTGATTCGTGGCATTCGTGACTACTATGAGGGTATCGCCTTGGCTGGTTGTTATGCTTGTATTTTATCTGAAAATAATCTATCAGACAACACATATAGCATCGGTCTATTTGGGTCAAGTAATATCACTCTCAGAAACAATCACATGAGTGGTCAGTACAATTTTAGAGTAGATGGATGTGAGCTCCAACATTTCATCCATGACGTAGATGATTCAAACATGGTAAACGGTAAACCTGTTTATTACTTTATTAATCGCCAGAATGAGAGTTTTTCACAAGATGCAGGATATTTAGCGTTCGTAAACTCAACGAACATAGCAGTTGAGAATTTAAGTCTAACGGGCAATGGTGAAGGGCTTCTTATCGCCTATTCTCAAAATTTGCTCATAAAGAACGTTACCATAACAGATAACTATTATGGCGTATCACTCAACCAGGCATCCCACATTATTCTTTCTGGAAACAACATAACAGCAAACAACAACCATGGCATCCATCTCGAATATTCTTCAAACAACAGCATATATGGAAACAACATAACAAACAACGGCTATGGTGGCATCCATCTCCTCTATTCTTCGGACAACAGCATTTCTGAAAACAACGTAGCAAATAACAGCTATGATGGCATATATCTCTCCTCTTATTCAAATAACAACAGCATCTTTGGAAACACTATAGCAAACAATGCGGACGGCTTAGTATTTAGCGAGTCTTCAAACTATAACAGCATTTCTGAGAACAATATAACAGCGAACGACATTTGCGGCATATCACTCAGGTATCTCCTTTACAACAATTCTATCATCAGTAATCTAATAACGAGAAATCCTTTCGGGATAGCTCTGTACTCCGCCTCCTGCAACATTATCACCAGTAACAATGTTAGCAACAATGACTATGGAATTATATTGGACTACTATTCACAGAACAACATCATTAACGATAACACTATTGCAGCAAGCCTTCATGGCATACGTGTGACCTATTCCTCCACGTATAACATCATATACTGCAACAACTTTACGGATAATTATGAACAACTGCAATTCTATGAGGCATCCAACAATACGGTGTACCATAACAACTTTGTTAGTCCAGAAAATCGTATTCCTTGGTCTACATCGGAAAATATTTGGGATGATGGTTATCCTTCTGGCGGCAACTACTGGAGCGATTATGTTGGTGTTGATGTTAAGAGTGGGCCGGGTCAAGATTTGCCTGGAAGTGATGGGATAGGCGATATGCCATACATCATTGATGCTGATAATGTGGACCATTATCCGTTGATGTATCCTTATGGTGCTCCTCCACCTCAGAGCTACAGCTTGACGATTACTGCAACTGTTGGCGGAACGACAGACCCGGCTCCTGGAACATACAGTTACACGGCTGACTCTTCGGTTAAAGTTGCAGCAATTCCAAACGCCAACTACTTGTTCGACCATTGGGAGTTGGACAGCGTAAATGTAGGCTCCGCCAACCCGTACACGGTCCTAATGGACAGGGATCATACGTTAAAGGCTGTTTTCTCGCTTATTTTGCCTCCGCTATCAGTCTCTATAAGCCCGCTTTCAGTCTCAATCCTTGTAGGTCAATCAGTAACATTCACATCAAATGTCTCTGGCGGTTATACGCCATACAGCTATCAATGGTATCCAAACGGAGTTCCAGTTTCAGGTGCGACATCAAACACATGGACGTTTACACCAGCAACAGCTGGCATATACTATGTATATCTTAGGGTGACGGATGCTAAAGGCAACACTGCACAGTCTGACACGGCTCGCGTAACGGTTGCAGCTGTTCCTGTTGGAGGCTACTCAATCCCGATACAAGCACCAGCAACAGCAACGCCCCTAACACCGTACCTAATCCTGACAGCAATCCTAACAATAGCCTTCACAACAATCAAACACAAAATAACCAAGAAAACAAAAAAGCCACCATAACCAGTCTCACACACAAAGACGCCATTAGAGTTTATTAGCTCAGATATGGAGTCCAAGCTTTTAAGACATGCCTTCAAAACATACTTGAAAAATCTTGAGAAAATCTTAGTAGCCCGGGGGAGATTCAAACTCTCGCTTCAAACATTTTCTGGATACTATCAATTTGCGAGTAAGAACTAGCTCAATAGCGATTGAAACGACTACGTTTTACTCACATTTTCACTATTCACCCGAGAGCTCGAGAATTTTGGCCGGCATGTTATGTCCTAAATATGGCATCTCTCAAAACCTTCTGCTTTTCGAATTTCGTGGGTTCAAATCCTCATGCAAATCTTCGAAAGTCTGTCTTCACTTAATTTTCGCTATTTCTGAGCGTGGAACAATAGAACATTGACTTCGCAAAGCGATAGTTCTCGATCTCATTCGAGCGCTTAAAACTGTCATGCCAGTTCGCATTTTGGAATTGTAACTGGCTTCATGAAACTAAGAATTTCACGTAGGTTATGGGGAACGTGAGTAATACTTGGCTTAAGGCTGTTGATACACTTGGATACCATTTTACTTTTTTATTAATCGCAAATCTTATCTATAAGAAAAGCAAAAATGTAAACTTTGGGATAATAGTGAAAGTTAACCCTCATTCAGTTTTTCTCAATCGCAAAATAGTTTCCTGTGCCATCCGTATTGTCATGCTATTGATTGCTTTCAGCGTAGCACCAGTGTTCGCTCAGCCCGAGGGTTCAACAGTTCAAAGCTATGAAAACATAAGTGTAAACACAGCCCACAGCATGATAATGAACGGTTCATGTCTAAACCCTGTTATCTTGGACGTGCGATATCAGTGCGAATATGACATGGGACATTTATACGGTGCTGTTCTGATACCGTATAACCAGCTTGAAACAAGGATTGGTGAGCTCGAAGAGCATCGAGACCATGAAATAATAGTTTACTGTAAGGCAGGATCTAGAAGCCAAATAGCCTGCGAAATTCTCGCTGCGTATAACTTCACGGGAGTCTATAACATGCTTGGAGGCATCCTTGCCTGGATAGAGGCAGGCTACCCAATCTGGACGACATCGCATTATGTCACGGTAAACTTTGCGGACGACGAAATTCGGCTCCAGATAGAGCCTCTGCTTGTCCGTCTAACATCTTGCGCTTCATGTACACAAAATCAGACATCCAAGCTCTAGTAACTCTGTAAACTTCACATCTAACATATTGGAGCAGAGAGAGAATTTTACGAACCTTTTGATGACGTATGAAGTTAACGGTACTGAAGGTAATATCGCTATTGCAAAGACCTTGCTGCAGAGCTACAATGAATTTTCGGGTGAGGTTAACAGAACACTCAATTTTGTCTTCACTCAGGTCACTGTAAACAATTCATCTATACAGTTCTATGGTCTGAACTATCGGGTTCATAGTGTTGGTTACAATCTTACTCTTTACACTATGCTTTCAGCCTTCAGCTCAGAAGTCTATGATAACTCATTTACAATCATGGACTATGCCCCAACTGGAGATTCTGAAGTCACGACATTGGAGTTCGTCGAGATTAACTCTTCAGTAAAGCTGTCACAATTATATGGTGTACTGGGCAAGGTTGCCAAGGAGATAGGAAAAATCTATGAGAAAAGCGAAGATCAAAGCCTCATGTCTCTTGCTCTCGGCTATTCCCAGATGAATGAAGAAGCAAAAAAGCTCTCCAAACTGGTGGAGAAGCGATTAACTGCATTTAACCTTCAAATCCTCAGTAGTTCGACATTGCTGAAGGATATGATGTGCGGACCATGTGGATGCCAAAACGACGAGTGCGGAGGAACCACTCCGCCACCATTACCGCCAGCCGGTGGATGTGGAATAGCATGTTGCTTGGCTTGTCAAATTCTCTGTAATGCTTTCATTGGAGGGGTTTGCATCCTTGTCTGCATCTTTACTTTGGGCATAGGGTGTGCTATTTGTGAGTTCCTGTCGACGTATCCCGAATTAGCAGGTTTGGGTTGCGACGTCTTCTGTCAATACATAGGATGGTGCTAATAACACTTTTAACATCTTCAGACAAAACATAAATGCGGAGGATTAGGATGGAAGAAGAGCATAGACGGGACAGAAAGCCCAAATGGTGGAAACGCTTTTGGATTGAAGCAACTATAGGATCTGTGGTGTGTGTTACACTCTTTGCCTTATACTTCTCAAACTACATCAACTTGTACGTTCTCCAACGTGGCATAATGTTAATTTTCTCCATCTTCTGCTCTTATGCGTTTGCATATATTACAATAGAAGTACTCTCGGAAAAAGATCCATTAAAACGATATAAAATAGGGTTCATAGTAGGCGGAGTAACGACATCAATAGGTATCATCTTCTTGACAAGCATAATACTCAGAATTTTGAATTTACCTTCGCTACCCCAACTTCTTGACATGTGGACAGCAATCATCCTCACCGCTGTAATAGCCCCTATCATCGGTGGGCTCCTTGGATACTGGCTTGGAAAGAGAAGAAATTTCCGCCCGCCATTCGAGAAAAAAGACTGAAGCTCTTCAGAAGGAAGTGCATGGATATTTAGAATACACCAAACACGCTAGGTATAGATTATCTCCTTGGATTTGGTAGGCATGACAAAGTGAGGTTAACTGCAGTCACGACTCATTAGAAACTGAACTCTAACCTAGTCCTCACACAATTACTAAGCTGAGAGATTGAACAATGCCTGGCTAGGGTACAATGGTAGCCCGGGAGAGATTCGAACTCTCGTCAATGGCTCCAAAGGCCACTATGCTTGTCCACTACAGTCGGCGGAAAGTTATCGGTTCCTCCACCGGGCTTTCCCGGGCTACTGAAATTAACGACACATCATCCTAATAAGTGTCGCATAACTTTTTCGCAGACGTTAGAGATGAGTGGTGATTGTTGAAGCTTTTGGATGAAAGTGTGACTGTGGAGGAGGAGCAACTTCTTTTTTCAGAGTCTCGGATGTTGCATTTTCTGTTCGTCTTGTGATCAATGAATGTTAGGTTGTGGCTTTCTGTATGAAAGATGTTTGAGTGCTACGCTTTGCTGTGTTTCTCGGTTCAACGGAAAGT